>Ga0209188_1000105_pt1 | contig 96754 bp, 100 predicted proteins | sample C_130625_EF_Meta_FD_187307 | JGI IMG/M metagenome (GOLD analysis project Ga0209188, IMG submission 187307) | Freshwater microbial communities from Lake Croche, Canada to study carbon cycling - C_130625_EF_MetaG (SPAdes) (version 2) | ecosystem: Environmental > Aquatic > Freshwater > Lake...
ATATACTCAAATTAAATGAGAGAAATACAAAGTGTTTGACAGTTAAAGACTTAAATAACTCGAACACAAAGCCTGTTGGGTGCACCTAAAACCCCAAGACGCGCGTGCGCGTGTGCGCGATGCGTGCAAACAGCAGATTCTGAGTAGTCACGCCAACAAATAACCAACTGGTTTGACAAGGTGGGCTAATTCCATGGCAAAAAGGTTACTGGCACGGGTAGTAAACATCATTTCTAAGCAGCCAGATCAAGGTGAAAGCAAGGTTGGGGACCTTGCTGGGGTTCAGGTCTACAAGTTCCGTATGGGCAACTTACTGTGCTTGTTGGCCTACCGCAGACTCGATGAAAACACACTCAAACTGCTGATGGTTGGGCCCCATGAAAATTTCTACCGTGATCTCAAAAGTACCAAAGAATAACTTTCAGTCGCGCTTCAAATGTGCTGTCTAAAAATATCGAATAAAGCACAATTTAAAAATGAAAGCATCTCCAGCCAAAATTGCCTTTGATTACCGACCACAAGACAGCGCAACTGGAGTAAGCCAATCAACGGCCACTCAATTACTGCCTTCATATGAGCCCCACAATGGCGCTCTAAACAAAACCCAACTTAATCAGCTTAAAAAGTCATCCCCCAAGGCAAAAGGCGGCACCATGCGCAGCAGCCTGTTTGAATGTGAAGGCGCTTGATGCGTTGGTGCCCAAACTTTGAAAACCGAGAAAAGCGTGAGGGGCCGATGCAAAACAAATGGCCGGCTGGTAAAGTAATTTGTGTGTAACAAAACTTGCACCAACTAAAAGGCTTTGTCATGAACACACCTTTATCGCCATTGGTTTCTGAGTTTGACTCTAAAGACAAAGAGGCAAATCACACGGCATGGCTCAAGCGAAAAATTGATACTTCGCGCAAAAGCACCAAGCCGCTGAATTCTCATGATCAAGTGATGTCCGAGGCTAGACGCGTTATCGAGTCCAAAAGAAAGACGCATTTCAATACCTCCCTTACCAACCCAATAGAACAAAGCCCCCCCATTAAGCATTAAAGTAACCTCAATTACCTAGGTTTTTGATGCGCATACTTTTGTTCGGTGCCACCGGCACCATAGGTCAAGCCACTTGCAAAGCCTTGCTCCATTCTGGTCACGAGGTGGTTTGCTTTGTGCGCCCGTCATCTCAAGCCAAAACCCCTATCGTGCCTGTCGGCGCAGTCCTGCGGTTTGGCGATGTGCAGTCCCTTGAATCTTTGCAAAAAGGGGTTTTCCAAGGCGAGCAGTTTGATGCCATCGTTTCTTGCATGGCTTCACGAACCGGTGCGCCAAAAGATGCTTGGGCGATTGACTACAGTGCGCATTCACAGTTACTCAAAGCGGCGCAACAAGCAGGCATTGCGCAGTTTGTTTTGCTGTCGGCGATTTGCGTGCAAAAGCCTTTGCTGGCTTTTCAACAAGCCAAGCTGGCTTTTGAAAAAGAGTTGATTGAATCGGGCTTAATCTATTCCATCGTTCGGCCCACCGCTTTTTTCAAATCGCTGTCAGGGCAAATCAAGCGACTCAAACAAAACAAACCCTTTTTATTGTTTGCCGATGGCCAAATGACCGCTTGCAAACCCATCAGTGACCACGACTTAGGGATGTTCATTGCTGAGTGCCTCAGCGATACGCTTAAGCACAACAAAATCCTTCCCATAGGCGGCCCGGGCGAGGCCATCACGCCTTTGCAGCAGGGCGAATATTTATTCAGAGCCCTGGGTAAAACTCCCAAGTACAAACATGTTCCGGTGGCGCTGTTAGACGTCATCATTCGTGTCTTGCAAACATTGGCGTGGTTTGTTCCACCGCTGGCTGCCAAAGCCGAACTCGCTCGCATAGGCCGCTATTACGCCACCGAGTCCATGCTGGTGTGGGACGCACAAGCCTCGCGTTATGACGCCCAAGCCACACCTTCATTTGGCACTGAAACCCTGTTCGCGCATTACGACCAATTGCTGGCAGGCCAAGCCCATGTGCAATTGGGTGAGCACTCGGTGTTTTAATTCCCCCTCTACTTTGGGAAAAATGATGGTGACTGAACTGGACACTGCAAATCTTGATGCTTGGGTGGGCAAACAAGAAACCCGACAAGACACCATCACAGCTGCCCCTGTGCAGTCTATGTCTGCGCTGCTTAACCGCGACGACGCTTTGCAAGCAGGCGACAGCTTGCCGCCTTTGTGGCATTGGCTGTATTTTTTGCCCGCGACCAAGCAGTCGGAGTTGGGCGAGGATGGCCACGCCAAACGCGGCGGTTTTTTGCCTCCTGTGCCACTGCCTAGGCGCATGTGGGCAGGTGGTAGCCTAGAGTTTTTAGCACCCATTCACATAGGCGACACGCTCACCCGCACTTCGCGCATTCAATCCATCAAGCCCAAAAAAGGACGCGGTGGTGACTTGGTGTTTGTATGTGTGGAGCACCAATACCATGGCGCACAAGGCTTGTGTTTAAACGAGACACATGACATTGTTTACCGCTCCATGCCGGCCGCAACAGACAAACCTTTGCCGCCGGTGGGAGCCCACATCATGCAGGAAACAGGCAATGGTGAAGCTGAGGTGTGGAGTCTAGACGTTGTGCCAGATGAGGTTTTGCTGTTTCGTTATTCGGCGCTCACCTTCAACGCCCACCGCATCCACTACGACCGCCAGTATGCAAGCGCGGTCGAAGGCTATCCCGGCTTGGTGGTGCATGGCCCTTTGATGGCCACGTTATTGCTTGATTTGCTTCGCAGTCACACAGACAGAGTTGTTAAGCGTTTTTCGTTCAAAGCCGTGCGACCTATTTTTGAGTGCCAAGATCAGCGGCGTATGCGCCTGAATGCACAAATGTCCATAGACAGTCAGCGCTGTCGCTTATGGGCGCAAGACCATGATGATTGGCTGACCATGCAAGCCGATGCTGAATTAGCATAGCCCTATGAAAACTACCCTGCCTACAGCTGACGAGTACCAAGAATTGCGCGACGCTGTCAGGGCCTTGTGCGCTGGTTTTGATTCCAGCTATTGGCAAAAAATAGATGAGCAACGCGCCTACCCAGAAGCGTTTGTGGATGCATTGACGCAAGCGGGTTGGTTGGCGGCATTGATACCCACGCAGTTTGGTGGCTCTGGCCTGGGTTTGGCGCAGGCCTCGGTCATCATGGAAGAAATTAACTTAAGCGGTGGCAATGCGGGTTCTTGCCACGGACAGATGTACAACATGGGCACCTTGCTGCGCCATGGCTCTGATCAGCAAAAAGACCATTACCTTCCCAAGATAGCCAGTGGCGAATGGCGACTGCAATCCATGGCGGTGACTGAACCCACCACCGGCACAGACACCACGCAACTCAAAACCACGGCAGTCAAGCAGGGTGACCGGTACGTTGTGAATGGTCAAAAGGTGTGGATTTCAAGGGTGCAGCATTCCGATTTCATGATTTTGTTGGCACGCACCACGCCACTCAGCCAAGTCAAGCGCAAAAGCGAAGGCATGTCGATTTTCATTGTGGATGTGAACGCGGCTTTGGCTAGAGGCATGACGCTCAAACCCATTCGCAATATGGTCAACCATGAAACCAATGAAGTTTTTTTTGACCAACTGGAAATTCCGGCAGACAACTTGATTGGCGAGGAGGGCAAGGGCTTTTCTTATATTTTGGATGGATTGAATGCCGAGCGCATACTGATTGCAGCCGAATGCATTGGCGACGCGTATTGGTTCATAGACCGCGCCAGAAACTACGCCAGCGAGCGCGTGGTCTTTGGGCGCCCCATTGGGCAAAACCAAGGTGTGCAGTTCCCCATAGCTGACGCTTACATGGAAACCGAAGCCGCCAACTTGATGCGCTGGAAGGCTTGTGAGCTTTTTGATGCACATGAAGCCTGTGGCGCACAAGCAAATATGTCTAAATATTTGGCTGCCAAAGCCTCTTGGGAGGCCGCCAATGTGTGCATGCAAACCCTTGGAGGTTTTGGCTTTGCCAGCGAATATGATGTGGAGCGAAAATTCAGAGAGACCCGTTTGTACCAAGTCGCCCCCATTTCCACTAACTTGATTTATGCCTATATGGCTGAACATGTGCTGGGATTGCCGCGCTCTTTTTAGTTGTTGGCCATGATCAGACCCTTAGACCACATCACGGTTGTGTCGCTAGAGCATGCGATTGCCGCACCCTTTTGTACCCGCCAACTCGGCGACCTTGGCGCGCGGGTCATCAAAATAGAGCGCCCTGATGTGGGCGACTTTGCCAGAAACTACGACCAACGGGTAGACGGTTTGTCTTCACATTTTGTCTGGACCAACCGCTCCAAGGAAAGCCTGACGCTGGACATCAAGCATGAAACATCCATGCAAGTGTTGCTGACGCTGTTGAAAACCGCAGATGTGTTTGTGCAAAATTTGGCCCCCGGTGCTGCGGCCCGCCTTGGGTTGTCGTTCGAGCAACTTCAAAACCTCAACCCCAAGTTGGTGGTGTGCGACATCTCTGGCTACGGCAACGACGGCCCTTACAGAGACAAAAAAGCTTACGACCTGCTCATTCAAAGTGAAGCAGGATTTTTGTCTGTCACAGGCACGCCCGACACGCCGTCTAAGGCGGGTTGTTCCATCGCTGACATTGCCGCAGGCATGTATGCCTACACCCATATTTTGTCGGCCTTGTTGCTGCGTGAAAAAACCGGGGAGGGCTCGCACATCGATGTCTCCATGTTGGAGTCGCTCTCAGAATGGATGAGCTTTCCGCTTTACTATGCCTACAAAGATGCCGAACCGCCTGTGCGCTCAGGTGCTTCTCACGCCACGATTTACCCTTACGGACCTTTCCCTGTGGGGGACGGCAACACCCTCATGCTGGGGCTGCAAAACGAACGCGAGTGGCTGATGTTTTGCGACAAGGTGTTGCTCGATGCAGGCCTCGCCCAAGACGCTCGCTTCAACAGCAACAGCCAACGCCATCTGCACCGCGAGGCACTTAAAACTTTGATAGAGCAATGCTTTGCTGCTTTAAGCATCACGGCGGTTGAAGCGCGCTTAGATGAAGCCAAGATTGCCCACGCACGCATGAACACCATGGCTCAGCTTTGGGACCACCCGCAGCTGAGTGCGCGCAATCGTTGGCAAGACGTGGCCTCGCCAGTGGGACCGCTCAGTGCGCTTTTGCCGCCCGGCGTCAACAGTGCTTACAGTGCCCGCATGGATGGCATTCCTGCTGTGGGCCAGCACACCCAAGCCATCTTGCAAGAATGTGGCGTCAGCCTTGACGACATGGCTGCCATGAAGGCCCAAGGGGCCATCTGAATCATGAATTTCGATACCTTGCTTTTGGGCGTGGCGGATGGCATTTCGTATGCGGGTCTGTTGTTTTTGGTCTCGCTGGGTCTGACCTTGATCTTTGGTGTCTTGGGTGTTCTCAATATCGCGCATGGCAGTTTGTATGCCTTGGGCGGGTATGTGGCTGCTAGCCTCAGCGCCTTTGCGATGCGCCATGCATTTGACGCCACCCCTTGGTTGTTCTTTTCCTTGGTCGTTGCCGCCATGCTGGTGGGGTTGTTGATGGGTTTGTTGCTTGATGTGCTGTTGCTGCGGTATTTCCAAAAGCGCGACCCGGTGATTCAACTGTTGGTGACGTTTGCCGTCTTTGTTATTTTTGAAGATGTACAAAAGCTGATATGGGGAACCTCGCCTTACGCAGCGGGCGAAATTGTTTCGCGCTTGGGCACTGTCGAATTGTTTGCCGTGACTTACACCGTGTACCAAATCATGGTGATACCTGGCATTGCCTTGGCCAGTTACATAGGCTTGAATTTCTTTTTAAAGAAAACGCTTTGGGGCAAACAAACCGTTGCACTGACGCACCACCGCGAGGTGGCGATGGCCATGGGCGTGAATGTCAAAAAAATCGGCGCACTGGTGTTTGTCTTGGGTGCCATGTTGGGTGCTTTGGGCGGCGCTTTGGCGGTGCCGGTGTCGTCTCTTACCCCGGGCATGGGGGCTGAAATGATCGTTGTCTCCTTCACCGTGGTGGCCACAGCCGGTTTGGGACAAATCACCGGTGCTTTGATTACCTCATTGATGATTGGTTTAGCCCGATCCATGGCCGTTTACCTTTTGCCTGAAGTCGATGTGGCCATGCCCTACATCATCATGCTGCTGGTCTTGTTGCTTCGTCCGAATGGTCTCTTCACGGTGGCGCAATCGCGCAGAATTTGATGAAACTCGGCGTCTTTTCTGTGTTGTCTGTACTTGGCTTATTGGCGATTGGCGTGGCCTTTCCGTGGACCAAAACCATGCTCATCATTGGTCTGTGTTATGGCTTGTCTGCCCTTGGGGTGGCTATTCCTGCACGCTCTGGACAGGTGTCATTTGGTCACGCCATGTTTGCCTGTGTAGCGGCTTATGCGGTTGCATTTTTGGCCAGAGCTTTCCCTCTTATGGATGGCGTGGTGTTGATTGTGTTGGCCACCTTGGTAGGGACCTTGTTTGCCACTGTTTTAGGTTCGTTTGTGGTCAGGTACCGCGGTATTTTTTTTGGCATGCTCAATTTGGCGGTCAGTATGGTGATTGTGGCTTTGCTGGGCAAGTTGTATGAACTCTCAGGTGGCACCGATGGCATACGTGTGCCGCGTCCTGTATTTTGGGGGTTGGTGACTGAGCGCAGCGAGTTTGAGACCATGTTGCTCTTTATGAGTTGTGGCATCGCATTGATGGCGGGTTGGTTCTATCAACGCTTTACCCAATCGGCCACAGGTCAGGCTTTGGGTGGACTCAAAAGCAATGAAACACGACTTGAATATCTGGGTATATCTGCCCACCATATTTTGTGGGTGGGTTATGCATGGTCTGGTTTTTTTGTCAGTCTGGCAGGCGCTATTTTTGCATTGGCGCAAGGCTTGGTGACACCCGACATGGGTGCTTGGACGCGCTCGGGCGAGTTGGTCTTCATTATGATTTTGGGCGGATCCAGCCACGCCTTGGGTCCTTTTGTAGGTGCTGCGGTATTTCAAGCCGTGAAGTTATTTGCCTCTGCTTATATGGCGGGGGTGTGGCAAATGTTGCTGGGGTTCACTTTGTTGGCCGTGATTGCTTTGGCACCTGAGGGCATCATGGGTGCTTGGCAAACTTATCGAAACAGGTCTGGCAAAGGAGCGCAGCCATGAGTCAAGCGCTTTTGCGCGCAAGCGATGTTTGCTTAGCCTTTGGTGGTGTGGTTGCTGCTGACCATATCGATTTCGAATTGCACGAGGGTGAGCGTTTGGCGGTCATTGGTCAAAACGGTGCTGGTAAAACCACTTTTATCAATATTTGTACTGGCTATCTTCAGCCCACAGCTGGTCGCATTGTGTTCAACGGACAGGACATCACCGGCAAAACGCCTCGCAGTATTGTGAAGTTGGGTATGGGCCGCTCATTTCAATTGCCTCAATTGTTCAGCGAACACTCGGTGCAGCAGTGTCTGGAGATTGCCGCTGCAGCCAGAGGAGGGCGATTGTCGTGGCTCACATCGTTGTCCGACTCGGTCGATCAAAAAGAAATTGTGGAAACTTTAGAGCTGATTGGCTTGCGCCAAGCAGGGCATGAACTGGCGGGCGAATTGCCCGAGGGACATAAAAAGTTGCTGGATGTCGCCATGGCGTTGATGTTGCACCCCAAGCTCATCATCATGGATGAGCCCACCAGCGGCGTGTCTTCGCAAGACAAGCATGGCTTGATGGCCTTGGTGATGCAGGCCTTGGATGAGCGCAAAGTCACCAGTTGGTTTGTCGAACATGATGTCGATATCGTGTCACGCTATGCCACCCGTGTGGCTGCTTGGATAGACGGAAAAATTGCGGCGGATGGTGACCCACAGAGTGTGCTTTCGCATCCCAAAGTGCGTGAAGAAATTTTGGGAGTGGCTGCATGTTGACCATTGACGGTTTGTGCGTCTCATTTGCCCATTCGCCAGTGTTGCGCTCTTTGTCCTTGCAGTTGCAAGCAGGAACCACCTTGGCGGTGGTGGGCAGAAATGGTGCGGGCAAAACCACCTTGTTGCGCAGCATCATGGGTTTGATTGAAATCACTTCGGGCGATATGCATTTAGACGACACGGATTTGCGTTCATCCCCCGCCCACCTCAGAACCGGTTTGGGTTTGGGTTACGCACCTGAGGACAGGGTGATTTTCCCCACCATGAGCGTTCAAGAAAATTTATTGTTGCCGTGTGAAATATTGCAACTCTCAGCTTCTGAAATACAAGACAGATTAAAAGATGTCTTGGATGTCGTGCCGCAACTCAAGCCCATGCTGACCCGTTCTGGTGCCGCTTTGTCGGGCGGACAAGGAAAAATGGTGGCCTTGGGCCGTGCGCTGATGGTCGGCAACAAGCTGGTGTTGTTGGATGAGCCTTTCCAAGGCTTAGCCCCGGCATTGGCTCAGCAATATGCGCAAGCACTTGGGCGCATCCGCTCGGCACGTCCCGAGGTGTGCGTGCTGATCACAGAATCCAATGCCGCTTTGTTGTCGGACATTCCCAACCAGATATTGACGATAGAGCGCGGCTCCTTCGTTTGAAGAATTCAAAACCTCGATAGGAATCACAATGGCAAAGATGTTGATCAATGGACAGTCGGTTTCGGCTGTATCGGGCAAGACCTTAGATGTGCTCTCGCCCGTGGATGGTTTGAAATTTGAAACCATTCCCCGAGGTGAAGCGGCCGATGTGGATGCGGCCGTGCGTGCCGCCAACGCGGCGCTGGCCGGTCCTTGGGGAAAAATGACGGCTTTGGAACGCGGACGTTTGCTGATGAAGTTGGGTGAAAAAGTGTTGGCCCACCATGCCGAACTCAGTTTGCTGGAGGCCAAAGACACGGGCAAGCCCATGACCACCGCCCGCACCGACATCACTGTACTGGCGCGTTATTTTGAGTATTACGGTTCAGCGGCCGACAAAATTCATGGCTTGGTTTTGCCATTTTTAGATGGCTACAGCGTCAATGTGTTGCGCGAGCCTTTGGGCGTGACAGCCCACATCATTCCGTGGAACTACCCCGCGCAAATGATGGGTCGCAGCATCGCACCCGCCTTGGCCATGGGCAACGCGGTGGTGGTCAAGCCCGCAGAGGATGCTTGCCTGTCGCCGATTCGCATTGCGGAGTTGGCCCGTGAGGTGGGCTTCCCCGATGGCGTGGTGAATGTGGTGACGGGCTTGGGCGAAGAGGCGGGTGCTGCTTTGTCACAGCACCCGGGAATCAATTTCATTTCGTTCACCGGTTCCAATGAGGTGGGCGTGTTGATTCAAAAAGCCGCCGCACAAAACGTCATCAAATGTGTGTTGGAGCTGGGTGGCAAGTCACCCCATGTGGTGTTTGCCGATGCAGACCTGGACCGCGCAGTGCCCATCATCACCCGCGGCATCATTGCCAACACAGGACAAACTTGCACGGCAGGCAGTCGCTTGATTGTTCACAGCAGCATTTACACACGCACCATGGACATGCTGGCGCAGAAATTTTTCCAAATCAAAGTGGGCACACCTGATATGGACTTGGACTGTGGTCCCGTGGTGAATATGGCGCAGCGCGACAGAGTTGCACATTACCTCAGTGAGGCGAAAAAGTCGGGCATCGATATCGTGGCGCAGGGTGTGTTGGCCTCAGGATTACCTGACAAAGGCTACTACGTCACACCCACCTTGCTAGGCCATGTACCCCCGGATCATTGCTGTGCGCAAGAGGAAATTTTTGGACCCGTGCTGGCAGCCATGCCGTTTGAGACCGAGGCCCAAGCGATTGCCTTGGCCAACGGCACCGACTATGGTTTGATGGCGGCTGTGTGGAGCGAAAACGGTGGATGCCAGCAGCGTGTTGCCAAAGCCATCAAAGCAGGTCAGGTGTACATCAATGCGTTTGGCGCGGGTGGAGGCGTGGAGTTGCCGTTTGGTGGATTCAAGAAAAGTGGCCACGGCCGCGAAAAAGGTTTTTTGGCTCTTGAAGAGGTGAGCGCAACCAAAACCCTCATCCACTATCATGGTTAACAGGAGAGTTTTCAATGGCTAAATTAAGCAATCACATTGCCATCGTGACCGGCGCAGGTGGCGGTTTTGGTGAAGGTATAGCGCAACTGTATGTGCAAGAAGGTGCCAAGGTTATCATTGCCGATATTCGCGGCGATGCGGCCAAAGCGGTGGCTGATCGACTGGGCGGCAACGCCAGTGCATTCACTTGTGATGTTTCCATTGCCGACAGCGTTCAAGCTTTGGTGGACTACACCGTCAAAACCTTTGGCATACCGAATATCGTTGTCAATAATGCAGGCGTTACCCATTTGAATCGGCCCATGTTGGAAGTCACCGAAGCCGAATTTGACAGGGTGTACGACATCAATGTGAAATCAATTTTCCACATGGCCCATGCAGTGGTGCCCTTGATGCGCAAAAACAAAGGTGGCGTCATCCTCAATGTGGGTTCTACCGCTGGCATACGTCCACGTCCAGGCTTGACTTGGTACAACGGTTCCAAAGCAGCGGTCAATATCATTTCCAAATCCATGGCGGTTGAGTTGGGTCCCGACAAGATTCGCGTGAATGCGATTTGCCCCGTGCTGGGAGAGACAGGAATGTTCACCCAATTCATGGGCATGCCCGACACCCCTGAAAACCGCGCCAAGTTTTTGGGGTCCATCCCCTTGGGACGGTTTTCTTTGCCCAGTGACGTGGCAGCTGCCGCCTTGTTTTTGGCCAGTCCCGAAGCGGAATTTTTCACCGGCGTGGAGTTGCCCGTGGATGGTGGAAGAACTGTTTAAACCTTTTTTGGGAGACACCTTATGTATCAAACAAGCAAAAAAGTCAGTCTTCTCTTGGGACTGTGTTTGTTCGCTTCAGTGACATGGGCTCAGCAAAAACCTACCGAGCTGAAAATTGGCATCACCACGTTTTTGTCGGGACCCGCATCGGTGTTTGGTGTACCCGCCAAGGCTGCTGCAGAAGTGGTGATTGATGACATCAACGCCAAGGGCGGCATCGCAGGCGTCAAGCTCAGCGCTTCATTCATCGATGAAGGCTTGGGTGCTGACCAAATGCTCACCGAGTACCGCCGTGTGGTGCAAGACCAAGGCGTGAAAACCATGTTGTCTGCCATCTCCAGCGGCAATTGCAATGTGGTGGCACCTGTTGCTGAGGATTTGAAAGTCCTCAACATCATGTGGGACTGCGGCACAGAAAAAGTATTGGAAGATAAAAAATTCCGTTATGTGGTGCGCACCCAAGCCAACGCCACCACCGAAATGGTGGCCACGGTCATCTATTTACTCAAAACCAATCCCGATTTCAAAACCATTGCGGTGGTCAACCAAGACTATGCATGGGGACGCGATTCATGGGAAATTTTTCGCAACGCCTTGCTGGCCTTAAAGCCCGATGTGAAGGTGGTGGGTGAGTTCTTTCCAAAGTTCGGTGCGGCAGATTTCTCCACCGAAGTCTCGCGCTTGTCTGCGCTCAAGCCGGATGTGATTTTGTCCACCGCATGGGGCGGTGACTTAGACACCTTTTCACGTCAAGCAGCGCAACGCGGTTTGTTCAAGCAATCAAAGTTTGTGTTGCCCTTGGCAGAGAGTTCGCTAGAGCGCTTGGGTGCAACTTTGCCTGATGGCGTGATCGTGGGTGCGCGAGGCGACCATTATTTTTTACACCCTGAAACCAAAGATGACGCTAACCACAAAGCGTTTATCCAAAAATTCAAAGCCAAAACAAACACCTACCCCATATATTCGGTTTACCACATGGCACAAGCTTTGTATGGCTTGAAAGCTGGCTATGAGCTGGCCATGAAAACCAATGGCGGTAAATGGCCCACTACCGAAGAGGTGGCCGACGCCATGCACACCCTAGAGTTCAAAGGCTATGGCCGCAGCGTCAAGATGCGTTCAGATGGGCAAGGCTTGGAAGACCAGTTATTGGGTGTGACCAAGAAAGTTGCTCAGTACCCCTTTCCCGTGATCGATCAAATCATGATCATTCCCGCCGCTGGAGTTACCACGCCAGTGGGACAAAAGTCCCCTGAGTGGGTAAAAACCATCAAACCCGATTTGTTGGAACAAAAACTCAAAACCTACACGACCAACTGACTAAGCTCTGACGTCTACCCGGGTGCCCTTGCTGGCTTGGGGTGCTTGTTTGATTTCACGCGCAGCGGGCTTGAGCTCTTTGGCTGCTGAAGCGCTGAGCTTGGCTTGGGTTTTTTGTTGAAGCTGGGCTGCAACTTGGGGACGAGATGATTCAATGCGTGCCATGTAAATATCTTAACCAACTTAGATGGGCCCAATCAAAAGAAGGGATTGACTGTTTAGCGCAACATACGGCCTAATGGACTTGGCTTTTTTGCCAGTGAATTCCTCTTTGTCAGGACCCATGTATGAAGCGTTTTTTGGTTTTAAGTTTCTTTGCTCTGTCCCTCACATCCCATGCTGAATGGACACCCTTGATTCAGGTTCCCGAGTTTGGCGAGAACCACTACATCGATTTGCAATCCATCAGTGATGTCGATGGTATGAAGCAAGTCAACACCTTGTCTGACTACCCCAAAGATAAAAAGGAAGCTTGCCAAGGCGACAGTTGTGCTTACCTCACCAGTTCACGTATCTCTGTGCGACAAGTGCAATGTGAAACTGTTCGCCAGCGCCAAATCAAGTTCACCGATTTTGATGGACGCATGGGCAATGGCAGCGTCACCCAAACTGCATCGGGTGGTCCTAAAAAACGCTACTTTCATTGGTACACGCCCGAGCCAGCCTCGTTCTTTGAAGTTCTGATCAAAAAAGTTTGCGCCTCTTAACACGCAAAGCGCTCAAATCGTGGCAATAGGCGCTACGGGTGAGCCAATCGCTCCGGGCAAGCGCAGCGGTGGGGCGGTCAATAAAAACTTCGATCGCCCATTCGCACGCAACCAGTGGGCCAAGGGTGTGAGGTGCCACAACTCGCCCAAGTGAACCCCGAGTTTGAACAAACAATGCTCATGCAATGGCAAGGCGGTGCATGCGCCAGCCTGCGGCAGGGCAGGGTGGGTTTCTACCGCGTAGTTGTCGGCAATGAGGGCGATCAAACCGCTGTCGGTGATCCATTGCTTTAAGCGCTCATCGCGACCATCCAGGGTGGAGCCGCTCTTGTCTAAAACCGCAACCTCAGGCTGGCGGTTCATGCTCAGTAGCACTTCGCTAAACCCGGTGTGCAAGCACACCATATCGCCTTCTTCCACCACCACTTTGTCTTTGGCGATGATGTCCATCAACATGTCGTAACCCACCACTGCGCCACTGTTGCCCAGATGCGCGTGCAGATCGATCATCACTGCACGACCTTGCACACAGCGCTCGGCCATTTTTTCAATTCCTAAGGCTTTGGCGTATGAAGTGGATTCGCGTGGCACTTGGATGAAATCAAAAATACCTGCGCCTTCGTTGTGGTCTGGGCCAATGACGTCGGTGCCAGCGCGAAAGCCGTTGTAGTAAAGCGCTTCGGGCACACCATCGCCATCGGCGTCAAACATGGAACCGGCGTGCGCCAAACTGTCCCACTGGGTGCTGTACTGCAAATGCATGATGACCAAGTCGTCGCTCATCACATCGGTGCACAAGGGGTCGTCGCACCACATTTGGTAGTTCATATTGGGTTTGCCGTTGCGCACCGTGGGGCGCAGCACGGGCGGGTTGCGGCGGGAATTAAGCACCGAGCCGCCAGGAAAGTCTAGTGGCAAGCTCAGGTTGAAGCTCAAACCGTGTTTGACCTCGGCCACGCCTTGCAGCACTTTGGCGGGGGTGAGCAAATTCATGCGGCCAAACTGGTCATCGGGGCCGAAGTCGCCCCAAGTCGAGCCTGCGGGGCGGTGTTTCCAGCGGGAAGATGTGGTCATGGGGGCGCCTCAAGTCGGTGCATGACCACCTGGCCACACGGAGAATGGAAGTCATTATGACTTGAGACCCGCAAGCCATAAACGCTGGATTTACTTGAATTGGAAAGTTTTTGATAGACAAGTCCCGTTGCCTTCGCGCACAATGGTACTCAATATTTAAGGGGTTGCCATGAGCCAAGACCAAGCACATTACGCCGAACTGCTGGATATTTCCAAGCGCATCCAATCACGCCAAATGTCTTCTGTGGAGGCGACGCAGGCTCAACTGGCTCGTATCGAGCACCTCAACCCCAGTTTGAAAAGTTATGCCACCGTAATGGCTGACCACGCCTTGGCGGACGCCAAAGCGGCTGACATTGCCATTGGTGCTGGACACATCATGGGGCCACTGCATGGGGTGCCTATTGCAGTCAAAGATTTGTGTTGGACGGCCGGCACCAATACTGCGGCGGGCATGACTATTCATGCCAACAACATCCCCAAAGAAGACGGCACCGTGGTGCGTAAATTGCGTGAAGCAGGCGCTGTGATTTTGGGCAAGTTGCAACTCACCGAAGGGGCTTATGCAGACCATCACCCCAACATCACGCCGCCCGTCAACCCATGGGGCGCGGGTCAATGGCCTGGGGCATCTTCCAGCGGCTCAGGTGTGGCCACTGCCGCTGGCATGTGTTTTGGCTCGCTGGGTTCGGACACGGGTGGATCGATTCGTTTTCCTTGTGCGGCCAATGGCATCACAGGCATCAAGCCCACTTGGGGCAGGGTCAGTCGTTATGGTGCGTTCGAGTTGGCTGCCACCCTAGACCATTTGGGTCCCATGACACGCAGCGCGGCAGACGCGGCAGCTATTTTGCGCGTGATTGCTGGCGCAGACGCCAAAGACCCCACCGCCAGTTTGTTGCCTGTGCCCGATTACTTGGCCAACATGACCCAAGGGCTCAAAGGTGTGCGCGTAGGCATCGATTTGACATGGAGTTTCCAAGGCATCGATGAGCCCAGTAAGCAAGCTCTGTTGGCCATGATTGAGGTGGCCAAGGCGCAAGGTGCCATCGTCAAAGAAGTGAAGTTTCCCGACCCCCAGCAAGCCATTGATGACTGGTTCCCTTTGTGCGGTGTGGAATGTGCGGTGGCGCATGAAGCCACTTACCCCTCGCGCAAGTCTGAATACGGCGCAGGCTTGGCGGGGTTGATTGACATGGGCCATGCCTTGAGCGGTTTGGACTACCAAAAAATTATTCTGCGCCGCCACGATTTCAGAGGCCGTGTAGACGCCTTGTTCCAAGACATCGATTTGTTGTTGATTCCCTCCACAGGCATTGCCGCACCGACATGGACGCGCATGAGCACCCTCGCCACAGACGCCGAGTTGTTGAGCGCACTGCTGAAATTCACGTGCCCTTTTGACATGACGGGCCAACCCACCATTTCTCTGCCTGCCGGTTTCACGCCCGAGGGCATGCCTGTGGGCTGTCAGTTCGTAGGTCGCCATTTCGAAGAAGACATGGTCATTCGCGCTGGCTGGGCGTTTCAACAAGCCACCGATTGGCACCGCCGTCATCCCAACATTTGATTCAAAGGAGTTCACTATGTCTTGGTTAGAAAAATCCATCATGCGCCAACGTGGCGTGGCCCAAGGTCGCCAAGCAGTCACCCATGAGTTGACCGAGGCCAAGCAGGGCAATTACCACTACACGATTGGCCCGTATTCGCAGCCGGTCTTGAGCGTCAAGCCAGGCGACCGCATCATTGTGGAAACCCGCGATGCGTTTGAAGGTAAAGTCAAAACCGAACAAGACTTGCCCTCCAAAGTGTTGACCATGCCGTTTGTCAATCCGCAAAATGGCCCCATCATGATCGAAGGCGCAGAGCCTGGCGACGTGGTGGCGATTTACATCGAATCGATTGCGCCGCGTGGCCCCAACCCCCGCGGAACTTGCGCCATGATTCCTGAGTTTGGGGCACTTAGCGCCACCATGTTTACCTCGCTGCTGACCCAGCCTTTGCCCGAGATCGTTCGCAAGATCGATGTCGATGAACAGGGTGTGTATTGGAGTAAGCGCGTGACCTTGCCCTACAAGCCGCACATTGGTACCTTGAGCTGTTCACCCATGCTCGACTCCATCAATACCCTCACACCCGACACCCACGGCGGTAATATGGATTTGCCCGATATGGGTCCTGGCAGCATCACCTATTTACCTGTCTGCACCGATGGTGCGCGTGTTTTCATTGGCGATGCTCACGCTTGCCAAGGTGATGGCGAGGTGTGTGGCACGGCCGTGGAGTTTCAAAGCACCACAACCATTCAGGTCGACCTCATTAAAAATTGGGCCATTTCTTGGCCGCGCTTGGAAACCGAAGACATGATCATGGCGATTGGCAGTGCGCGTCCTTTGGAAGACGCCACCCGCATTGCCTACAAAGATTTGGTGCTGTGGATGGAGGCCGAGTTTGGCTTTGACCGCTGGGACGCCTACATGATGCTCAGCCAGTGCGGCAAGGTGCGCTTAGGCAATTTTGTCGACCCCAAATACACCGTAGGTGCGGGCATCTTGAAGACCTATCTCAAAGAGTAATCGGAATAATCGGGGTCATGTAATCGGGGTCAGATCCCAATTAATTAATTGGGATCTGACCCCGATTATTTAAACAGCGCAAGCAAGTCGTCTTTGCGAATAGGTTTGAGCAAGACCTTGTCAAAACCCGAGGACTCCCACAACAGCACCTCTTCTGGCATGGCGTGTGCTGTGTAGGCAATGATTTTCAAATGCTGGTATCGCTGATCTGCACGCAGCTGCTGGCACAGCTGCAAGCCGCTGATGTGGGGCATTGAGATATCCAGCAAGATGACATCACAAGGACTGTGTTTCAGCCAATCCAGCGCTTCTTTGGCACCATCGCACTCCTTGACTGAATAGCCAAGAGGGCGCAAAAAAAGGCCAGGTAAAAGACGGTTGGTGGCGTTGTCGTCAATCACGACCACCTGTTTGCTGGTATTCATGCGGTTAACTTGGTCTCACTTTGCAAAGGCAAACCGCCATCAACACCATGGTAATAAGCCAAGCTTGGATCATGGGAAGACAGTGTAGTGGGCTTATTTTTTGGGGAAGATCAAAAATTCGCCGCTGAGCATGCGACTGAACTCATGGGAATGGGCATTCAGTTTGTTCAACAGCTCGGGAGTCGCCAAAATTTTCTTGGTTCGTTTGTCATTGCTGTGGGTTTCAAATTCGATGAGACCCTCTTCTTCAAACTCCCGAATTTTGTATCGCAAGGCTCGCTCACTTAAATCTTTGTTGTAGTAAATGCCTTTTAAAAAAGCGCTAGACCCCCCCCTTTGTTCTTGCAGTTGTTTTGCAATATTCAAATACAAATAGCGTCCTGCTTGGGTTGAAGTCACCTCCAAATGCTGGCTTTCCCATTCATGCAATTGGCAAATAATTCGCAAAAATTTAAGGTTTAAATGACTTTCTGGGTCGTTTCGCATGGTTGGCAAAATTCCTTAAAAAGGTGTGCGAATAATATTTAAAAATATTAATTGAAATGATAAATACTGATACTCAGATAACAATTACCAAAATAAACAACAAAAGACTAATACAACTATTTAATAAATATTGGGCAATATATTCGGTACCCTCTAAGCCTTAATGATTTAATCGAGTTATTGCCGGCACCCGAATCAGATAATTTTTTCCGCAATCGGTAGATCAAAGCTTCCAAAGCTGACTTTTGTAAAGTTTGCTCATCTTTGCCTAAAACGTCGTAGATCTGCCACAGCTCAAGTGTTTTGTCCTTGGCTCGGGCCAGGGCCATCAACAAAGTGAGTTCGGTGGTGGTGAGTTTTGCCGAGCCGTTTTTACCTTCGATGCAGTTCTTTGCAATATTGATTTCAATGGCGTGGGGTTCTGTATCAAACCCCCTTGTCGGTTCTGCGTCAAAACCTAGCCTGCGTGCCAGAGCGTTCACGGCCGCCATTAATTCCTCCAGCCCCACCGGCTTGGTGAGGTACATATCAGCACCGCATTGGTAGCCGTTGATTTTGTCAGCTACATCTGTTCTTGCCGTCAACAGGATAATGCCCAAAGCGGGTTGCACTTTGCGTAAACGTTTGGCCAGAGAAAACCCATCTTCTCCAGGCAGGTTGACATCGATGACGATCAAGTCCAAGTTGCGGTCTTTGGCTTCTTCGTCAAAAGTCTCTGCTGAATCAATACCCAAAGCATGGTGACCAAATTTTTGCAAAACCTCAACCAAACTGGTTTGCAAGTCTTGGTAGTCTTCGACGACGATGATGTTTAAAGGGGCAGGCAAAGTACAAACCTCACTTGTGTTGGGCTGGGTTCATAGCGAATGCTGGCTTGCATGAGACCCACTATTTTTTGAGTCAAGTACAAACCCAAACCGCTTCCGTCCATTTTCTGAAAGTAGGGTGACCGATAGTATTTGGTGAAAATCTTTTCAGGCGCGGGTAGGCCTTGTGGATTCACCGCGTTGCTGATGCTCATTTGCACTTGGTGAGTGGGTAGGCTTTGATGGGAGAGTTCAATGCCTACAGGCTCGTTGGGTGGGCTGTATTTCAAGGCGTTATCGATGAGATTGGTCAGCACCACATTGAGCAAAATCAAATCTGTATTGATCATCGGTATGTCATGTGCTTGCGTGCTGACCCTATGGCCTTGGGGGTGGGAGAGGCAAATCTGCTCAATCAAATCCGCCAAATCACACCACTCAGGTTTGATCACAATGGCTTGCGTGTCAAGTTTGTCCATGAGAACGCAGCGCTCAAGCAAGGTTTGCATGTCCTTTAAAGAACGGGCGGCTCGTAGGGCGGGATCTTTTGCCACTGAGGGGTCACTCAGGGCCAGTTGCAACACGGTCATGGGGTTGCGCAGTTGATGCTCGAGCATCAGCAACAAACGACTTTGCTCTAGCCTGAGGTTTTCAGTCTGCGCCAACTCAACCTGAAGTTGCAGCTCTTTCAGGCGAACTTGTTCTGCACTATCGGCCTCGATATTGAGCAGTGATTCAAGGTAGTGGTTGTTGAAAACCAGGGCGGTCAGCATCATTAAGATGCCTTGAACCAACAAGGTGTAAGACATGAACAAATCATCATCAACCAAAGGCCTTTGCGTCAAAAACAAGGTATAGCAAACACGCGCAATGATGGACATGGCATGAAGAAAGCTCAACAACCATATCAAGCCCAGTTGACTGAATTGAAAGCGTGGATCAAAGCGTTTCATCTCCCACGAAAGCCAAGCAATGCTTGCCAACTGAAAAAGGCCCATCAGGGTGACGCGCTCAGGGAATAATTCAGAGCCAATGGGAAAGACAAATTCAAGACAAAAGGTGAAAACAACCAGACCCCAACAGCCACAAATGACCATTTTGAAGTTGACAGCACGATGCCAGCTGCGCACGTTCAAAGGCAAAGAAATAAAAATAAAAGACCAAACAAAATCTGCTGCAGTGGCAAATCCCTTGGATACCCAGACCGACAAAAGGTACAAAATTCCATACAACGACATGGCCAGCAAACAGCTTAACCAGTAGGCACCACTCAAATTCAACATGCGTTTGCCAAGAGGCGGCACAAATGTAGCCAACAGACCTAAGCAAATCGCTGTAGAAAGTAAATACAGCAGCTCGAAGGGAAAATAGTTTTGGGTCAACGAGTTGGCCTTGGGCTGGTCAAGAAATTTGAGTAAGATGTTTTTTCATTTAAGGGGTAAGCGATGCTCAACACGAAAACTTTTTCAATCTTATCAATTATGTTTTTAACCGCCAGCCTTTCATTGGCTGCAGATCCTGCCGTTAAAAAATCCGACTCAGGTATTTGCCATGAAAAGGGTTCGGCCTCTTATGGGAACACCAAAAAATTCACAGCATTTGCCTCTATCGACGAATGCGTGAAAAGTGGTGGTAAATCTCCCGCAGGTCAGCCTGGCGCTGCTTCGCCTTCAACACCTGCTGCACCCATGGTGAAAAAATCGGACTCAGGCATTTGCCATGATGCCAAGAGCCCCAGTTTCGAGCGCACCAAAAAATTCACCGAATTTAAAACCATCGATGAATGCCTTAAAAGCGGCGGTAAATTGCCCAAGTAAGTGGGCACCGGCGCTTTAGCGGGCGTCGGGCAACTCGATTTTCACTTCCAGCACTTCAAGGTTGTCTTGGCGCTCCAAGTTGACCTTGATGTCGGCTGGATTGATATTGACATATTTGGATAACACCGCTATCAAATCGCGTTGCAAATCGGGCAGGTAGTCGGGTTGGTGGGCGCTTTTACCCGAGCGCTCGTGCGCCAAGATGATTTGCAAACGCTCTTTGGCGACGCTGGCGGTTTTTTTCTTTTCGCCAATCAAGAAAGACAAGAACGACATGGGCTTATCTCCGGCCAAATACGCGTTGCAGCAAGCCGGGTTTGACAGCTTCGGTAAAACGCAAAGGCACGTCTTTGCCTAAAAAGCGGTCGATGACATCTTTGTAGGCTTCGGCCACATCGCTTTTTTCCAGCAACACCGCAGGCAGGCCTTGGTTGGAGGCTTGCAAAACATCTTCCGATTCAGGAATTACGCCAATCAGTGGAATGCGCAATATGTCTTGGATATCTTCCAAGGACAGCATTTGGCCTTCTTGAACGCGGTTGGGGTTGTAGCGGGTGATCAGCAAATGTTCTTTGATGGGTTCTTGGCCTTCAATGGCTCTCAAGGTGCGGCTGCTGAGCATGCCCAAAATGCGGTCAGAGTCGCGCACCGAGGACACCTCGGGGTTGGTGACCACCAAAGCCTCGTCGGCAAAGTGCATGGCCATCATCGCGCCGGTTTCAATACCCGCGGGTGAATCACACACAATGAAGTCAAAACCCATGGTGGTGAGTTCTTTCAAGACGCGTTGAACGCCATCTTGCGTCAAGGCTTCTTTGTCTCGTGTTTGTGAAGCCGCCAGTACATATAAGTTGTCGGAATGCTTGTCTTTGATGAGTGCTTGGTTCAAGGTGGCTTCGCCATTGATGACGTTGACAAAGTCGTAAACCACGCGTCTTTCACATCCCATGATGAGGTCTAAGTTACGCAGACCCACATCAAAATCGATCACCACTGTTTTTTGCCCGCGCAGAGCCAAACCCGACGCAAAGCTGGCACTGGTGGTGGTCTTGCCCACGCCACCCTTACCTGAGGTCACCACGACTATTTTCGTCATCTAAAAAAATCCTTGATTAAATAAAAACACGTGATCTGACAGTTTTGTCAAAAACAGTGAAGCCGAGAGTTTACAAGGCCAGCATCATCAATTTATCGTTGGCCAACCAGACTTGTGCAGATTTGCCAGCCACTTCGGGGGGGAGGGGCAAGTCGCTGGTGCGGTAAACACCGGCAATAGAGAGCAATTCGGCTTCCAAGCTGCTGGCAAAAATGCGTGCCGTTGTGTCGCCTTTGGCGCCTGCAATGGCTTTGCCTCGCAAGGGCGCGTATACATGGATGTGACCATCGGCCATGATTTCCGCACCTGGGTTGACCATGGCCAGCATGATCAAGTCGCGCCCTTTGGCATAAATATGCTGACCCGAACGCAAAGGCTTTTCCACCACCATGGCGCTGTTGTTGCCGGCCACTTCTCGAATGACTTCACGCACCACTTCGACTTCGCGCACCACCTCTTGGGGGGCAGCTGTAGCGGGCAATACTCTGGCCTCGGTAGTGAGAAACAAACCAGCCAAAGTAGCGGCAGCTTCATGCGCAGCATTGAGGGGGCGCAAGGCAACGGGGTTCATGCGAAAACTTCGCAAGAGTTGCACCAAAGCGGGCAAGTCCAGCGGGCCGGCTTGGGTATCTACATGTTGCAAGTCGATGAGCACGGGGTCGTTGTCGAAAAAGTCAGGCGTGTCGCCTAAACGCGCTTGTAAATCTTGCGCCAGCACACTGACCTCGGCGCTTTTCACCACAAAAGACACCAAGGGCAAAGAGGCGCTTTTGATTTCAAAAGAGAGGTTGTTGGCGGGGGTTCGGGTACTCATACGCAAGGGACCAGGTAGGGGGGCAAAAATTAACTAACTGAGCGACTTTACACGCTCGCTCAAGGTTCTAAAGGCACGGCCCAGAATTCCGAGACAATAACAGCCAGTCGATTGTGGAGCCTCGCATGGAAACAGCTGTTTGGTTGCTGCTCGCCTATTTTGGTGTGTTGAGCCTGTCGCTGGTGTTTCGAAAGCGTACATTTCGCGGACCTTGGCTGTTTTTATTCCGCGCTTTTTTCCCCAATTGGCAGTTTTTCCATAAGGTAGGGTCTGTCCCTCATTTATATATACGCTACCAAGATGCTTTAGGCGCTTGGAGCGAATGGCAATGGTTCTATCCCCGAAGAAAGCGGCATTGGGCGGACCTGTTCCACAACCCGCAAGGCAATTTGCTGTTGGCTCAGCAAAATTTGGTCGACCATTTGTCCAGCGACATCAAAGATTTGGGCGAGGGTGCGGATGCCCGCCCTTTGGTGAGTTACCAACTGGTGTGTCGATTGGCCGCTCTGGCTGCGCGCTCGCAAGCAGGCCTGGGTCTGTACCAATTTGAATTGCGCCTAGAAGAACCCACCCCGCAAGGCTTCGCCGCAAGTCACACGGTGTTGCGCAGTCCGGAGTTGGCGCTGTGAACGGCGACACCTTGGTCCGCTGCCTTGAGGTTTTGTGTGGCCTGAGCTTACTGATTCAAGTGGCCGAGTACCTGCAAATTGCCAAAAGCAGCGACCCGCAAGGCGTGTGGTCTTGGGCAGAACAACGAGCAGATATACCCGCAGATCCACCATGGTTCAGGCGACTCTTGGATGTGCTTTTTCAACCCACAGCCTACCGAACCCAGTTGTGGCTGAGGGCAGTTTTGGCGTTGGTCTTGATGATCCAAGGTTCGAGTTTGCTGCTGGTGTTGGCGCTGTTTGTGGGAACTCTGTTGCTGTTGTTGCGCTGGCGCGGTGCTTTCAATGGCGGCAGCGACTTCATGACCTTGGTGGCAGTGACAGGCATGTTGATTGCCCAAACTGTGGCTTTATGGGCGGATCGCGGTCTCGGTTGGGCCATGGGCTTGTCTTACATTGCCATTTACACCCTCAGCTCTTATTTTGTTTCGGGGTGGATCAAGTTACTACAGCCTGAATGGCGCAGCGGGCAGGCGCTCACGGTGTTTCTCAATGGCGGTTTGTATGGGCCTTTGCCTCCCAACAGCCTGTTTCGACACCCCAAAGTGGCTTGTGCGTCTAGCTGGGCCTTTATATTGTGGGAGTCTGCTTTTCCTTTGGTATTAATTTATCCGGAGTGGGCCGTGTTTTTTATCTGTGTCGCAGCGGGCTTTCACTTTATGGTTTTTTGGTTTTTTGGTTTGAACCGATTTTTTTGGGCTTGGCTGACCAACCTCACAGCGGTGTGGTTCTTTTGTAGCTGGCTAAAGAGTTTTTGGGGGTAAACACATTAAATTGTGAATACTTTATGGTAGATTTATAGGAGTTTTGAGTATTTTTTCGCTTTGAGCACTCAAGCTCAGGGCCTAGAATGGCGATCCTGTCTGAGGACAGGCAACTTTCGGGAACTTTTATGCAACTAATGTGGCTTTCAGGGCCCACAGGAAATGTCAGAACCATCTCCATCACCTTTCGCACGGTGTTGATGTCTTCTGCTATTGCCGTGCTATTTCTTCTTAGCGCTGGTTTCCTGTTGCATTTTGTGGGTTTCAAAATTGCGGTTGAGTACAACCCAGACTTGGCGCGAAGCATTGGCGGCGTGACCACCGAGGCAGAACAAAAGCGCATGGAATCGGTTTACCGTGACCATTTGTCTCAGTTGCGTGAATCCATGCACACCACCGTCAATGAAATCCGGCAACTCGAAACCATGAAAAACCGTTTCATGGAAATAGCTACCCCTTCAGTTGTGCGCGACAAAATCAATAAAAAAGACGAAAACAAAGGCGGCCCTTTGATCGCCCCACGGCCCTTTTCCTCGTTTATTCGTCAGCCATTGGGTATAGAGTTTGACCAAACTTTGCAAGAATTCTTGCAAACCCAGACAGCGGTGTTGGACTTGCGCTCACACTGGGAAAAACAGCTTGAGTGGCTGCATTCCTTACCTACTGCCATGCCAGTTCGAGGCGACTACCGCATCACCAGCGGCTTTGGCATCCGCAACGATCCTTTTACCGGCGGTTTGGCCATGCATGAAGGCTTGGATTTCACCGCGCCTACGGGCACCTTGGTGGTGTCGACGGCCCAAGGTACGGTCACCCGATCGGCTTGGGACGGCAGCTACGGAAACGTTATTGAAGTTCACCATGCTGAAGGCTTTGCCACTCGCTATGCGCATCTGAGCAAACGCATTGCACAAGTGGGCGATGTGGTCGAGCGTGGCGCTGTTCTGGGTGAAGTTGGCAGCACCGGCCGATCTACAGGGCCCCATTTGCATTACGAAGTCTTCAATAAAGACAGGGTCATCAACCCTGCACAAGTCCTGCCTTTAGGATCGAGTTAACCCCTTACCGGAGCCCTCCATGTTTGAAAAACTGCGCGATAAGCCCTTGGCCAGTTCGCAAGAACGTTTTGAAACCCTGATCGGTCGCACCACCCAAATTTACGGGCGTTTGGTGTTGCTCGACAGTGTGCGTATTGACGGCAAGGTGGTGGGCAATATCGAAACCACCAAGGAACACAAGGTCACGGTGGCAATTGGCGCCAGTGGTGAAGTCTCTGGCGACGTGACTGCCCATCGTGTGATGGTGGCGGGCAAGGTCGAAGGCAATATCTACGCTTCTGAACGGGTCGAGTTTCATAAAGACTCCGTGGTGCATGGCGATATTTCTTATGGCTCTATTGCGGTCGAACATGGCGCTCGCTTGCTGGGCTTGGTGATTCAAAACCCAGCTGGGGGTAACGCCAGCACCGAAGCCAATTCCGCTATTCGCCAAGCGCAAACCAATAAATAAGCAACGCTGTTGTCGCCCGATCATTTCGATCAGCAATACAACAATCGGGCGCGTGTGCCCGACTTTGCAAATTATTTGGCGCAATGGGCAGACAGCTCTGTCCAAGCCAGAAGGCAGCTTGGCGGCTTGACTGATATTGCTTATGGCTCAGAATTGTCTGAGACCTTAGATATCTTTCCCTCTGCCCAAAGCAACGCACCCGTTGTGGTGTTTATCCATGGCGGTTATTGGCGCTCTCTAGACAAATCCGACCACTCTTTTGTTGCCCCTGCCTTGGTTGAACAAGGCGCTTGTGTGGTGGTGCCCAACTACGCTTTGTGCCCAGCGGTCAGCATTCCCCACATAGTGATGCAAATGGTCAAAGCGCTGACTTGGGTGTGGCGCTATATCGGTCGCTGGGGCGGGGACGCCAGCCGCATTCACCTGGTGGGTCACAGTGCCGGCGGGCATTTGGCCGCCATGATGATGGCCTGTCGATGGTCAGAGTACCAGTCAGATTTACCGCCAGACTTGGTGAAAAGTGTGTTGTCTGTTTCTGGCTTGTATGAACTCGACAGCGTGATGCGCTCTTCCATGTTGCAGTCGTCATTGCATTTGAATGACGAGCAGGTGCTGCGCTGCAGTCCCGCTTGGATGCCGGCTCCGTCCACCGGCAGTTTGGTCAGCGTGGCCGGTGCTTTGGAGAGCGAGGCATTCATCATGCATAACCACCTGATTAAAGAAGCTTGGGGGCCAAAGCGCGTGCCTTGGGTGGAGGACTTGCCAGGCTTGCACCATTTCAGCATCGTCAATGAACTTGCCAAGCCGGGCTCGCACCTGCATGGTTTGTTGATGCGGCAGTTAGCCGCTTAATCTGGCAACTTCACCAGTCCAGCCGCCAGTGCTGTCCCGCTCAAGATCATGACCGCACACACAGTCCCCCAAGTGGTGATGAGTTCATCCAAGAAAACGACACCAATGAGATTGGCAAACAAGGGAATCAAGTAGGTCACCGTCATGGTACGAGCGGCACCCACTTTGGCGATCAAGCGAAAATAAAGCACATAGGCCAGCCCTGTGCACACGGCGCCAATCATCAACAAGCTCCACCAAGCGCTGTCGCTGGGCCACACGCTGGGCCAAAACCACAAGCCAGGCAACAGCAAGGCCAAAGAAGCGCCAATTTGGCTGCCTGCCGCGATGGTCATGGTGGGCACACCGCTTAAATAGCGTTGCGAGTAATGGGTGCTCAAACCGTAGCATGTCGTGGCTAACAAACACGCCAAGACCGCCCATCCTGAACCACCGGCTTTGAATGAAATACCGCCGGGCATGGTCAAGGCCAACAGCGCCGCGCCTGCAAACCCCAGCAACAAGCCCAAGCCACGTGAGCGGCCCGGGCGTTGTTTAAGCCAAACCCAAGCGATCAACGCGCCAAACAGCGGCGTGGCGGAGTTCAAAATGGATGAGAGTCCGGTGGAGATGGACATCACCGCATAGGCATAACAAATAAAAGGTATGCCCGAATTGACAACGCCCATGGGCAGTATGCGTCTCCAGTGTTGGCGCAAGCTACTGGCTTGTCCTTGCCAAAGTAAAAAAGGCAGCAAGGTGAGCCAAGCCACACTGACGCGCAACCATGCGGTTGTCCAACTGCCGAACTCTTGCGAGGTCAAGCGCATGAACAGAAAAGAGGAGCCCCAAATCAAACCCAGCGACACAAAATCCGGCAGCCATTGACGCCACCGATGGCCATCTGTCACAAAAGGGTGCCTTCGCGTTGCAATAAATCGAGCTTGCGCCACATGCCGCCTGAGTAGCCCGTGAGTGCGCCATTGGCACCCACCACTCTGTGGCAAGGAATGATGATGCTCAAGGGGTTGCGTCCCACAGCCATACCCACTGCACGCGCAGCTTGGGCTTGCCCAAGGTGCTTTGCAAGTTGTCCATAGGTTGAATAGCGACCATGCGGAATGGTCAACAAAGCACGCCAGACGCGTTGTTGGAAATCGCTGCCACCCACGAGGTCTAAGGGGATGTCAAACGAGTTTCTCTTGCCCGCAAAGTATTCCTTCAATTGCGACTTGGCTGATCGCAACCAATGGTGAGAAGACCCCCAAGGAAGATGAGACAAATCGGGGCGATGTGCTTGGTCATCAAACCAAACGCCGCACAAACCTTTCTGGCTGGCCACCAAGGTGAGCGGGCCCAGTGCAGAGTTGATGGGCATTTGCCAAGCGTTGGCATGAAAGGGTGAAGGAGCTGTAGAGGAAAGCATGTATCAACACGAGGTTGGGGTGGGGCAAACAAGACGCATCGTTCAAGTCCATCATACGACCAGCAGATTTCAAATCTTCATAGGTTCAGCTTCTACAATGCTGCGATGCAAATCGACGCCTCCGTTTTCAAGGCCTATGACATTCGCGGTGTGGTGCCTTCATCGCTAACGCCTGCTGTCGCGCTCGCCTTGGGACGAGCCTTTGGCACCCAAGCGCTGGCGCAAGGGGAAGCCAAAGTGGCCGTAGGCCGTGATGGCCGTTTAAGCGGGCCCGAATTGGTGCAAGCCTTGGTACAAGGTTTGGTTGAAGCTGGGGTAGAAGTTATAGATGTGGGCATGGTCACCACGCCTCAGTTGTACTTCGCAGCCCACACCTTGTGCACCAGCGGCATTCAAATCACCGGCAGTCACAACCCCAAGGACTACAACGGTTTCAAGATGGTGATGGCCGGTCGTGCGATTTATGGCGACGAGATACAAGGCTTGCGCCAGATGATGCAAGACGAAACTTGGCAACTCACCAGCGGCGGCAGCCATCAGCAAACCAGTGTTGACCAAACCTACCAAGAGCGCATTGTCAAAGACATCCACTTAAGCCGCCCCATGCGCATCGTGGTCGACAGCGGCAACGGCGTTGCAGGCGCTTCGGCTCCCGCTGTGTTGCGTGCCATTGGTTGTGAGGTAATTGAACTTTTCAGCGAGGTGGATGGCAATTTCCCCAACCACCACCCCGACCCCAGCAAGCCCGAAAACCTGCGCGACCTGATTGAAGCTCTGCAAACCACCGGTGCAGAGTTGGGTTTGGCATTTGACGGCGACGGTGACCGCCTGGGTATCGTCACCCAAGACGGTCAGACCATTTACCCCGATAGGCAGATGGTGTTGTTCGCCCGCGATGTGCTGCAAAGAGTGCCTGGTGGTGCCATCGTGTTTGATGTGAAATGCTCGCAGCAACTCGCGCCGGCTATTCGCGCCGCAGGCGGCACGCCGGTGATGTTTAAAACCGGCCACTCGCTGATCAAAGCAAAAATGAAGGCCATCGATTCCCCTTTGGGCGGCGAAATGAGCGGCCATGTGTTTTTCAAAGAACGTTGGTATGGCTTTGACGATGGCACTTACGCAGGCTGTCGTTTACTTGAAATTTTGAGCCGCTCGCCCGATGCGAATGCCACTTTGCATGCTTTGCCCACAAGCCAGTCGACCCCCGAACTCAATGTCGCTTGTGCTGAAGGTGAACCGCACCGCGTGACTGCCGAGTTGTTGAAGTTGGCGCAAACCCAAGGCCTGCCCTCGCCCGAGCATCAACCCGTTTTGTGCGACATCGACGGTGTGCGCATCGATTGGTTTGATGGTTTTGGGTTGGTGCGAGCGTCCAACACCACGCCGGTGTTGGTTCTGCGTTTTGAAGGTCAAAACCATGCCGCTTTGCAGCGCATTGAAGCCGACATGATGAGCTTGCTGCGCCAAGTCAAACCCGACGCCAAGGTCCAAGAGGCTGCGCATTGAGGGTGTTGCTGGTTAAGTTATCTTCTTTGGGCGACGTGGTTCACAGTTTGCCTGCTGCCATGGATATGCACCGCAGTGTGGCCGAAGTGCAAATTGACTGGGTGGTAGAGCCGGCATTTGCCACCCTTTTAAAAATGTGTCCGGCCATCAATCGCATCATTCCTTGCGATATGCGGCAGTGGCGTCGTCAGTGGTGGAGCAGCGATACCCGTCGCGCTTGGAAAGCCTTCAAACATGACTTGCAAACCACTGCTTACGACGCGGTGATTGACTTGCAGGGTTTAAGCAAATCGGCACTCATCTCTCAAATGGCCAAGTTAAGCCCCAGCGGAAAACGCTACGCCATGGCCCATCGCACCGAAGGCTCGGGCTACGAAGCGCCTACGCGATGGGTGGCTGATGTGTTGATCGATTGTCCTTGGCATAGCCATGCGGTCGACAGAGGCCGTCATGTGTGCGCACAAGCCATGGGCTATGCCGTCCCTACCCAAGCAGCCAGCAGCCTTAGTTGCACCCCTCATGCCGAGGTGCTCAAGCCCACTGTGGCTTTGGTGCATGGCAGTTCGCGTGCTGACAAAGCTTGGCCCTTGGCACACTGGCAGGCACTGGGCCAGGCTTTGCAAGCGCAGGGGTTTGACTTGGCTATCCCGCATGCAACTGACAGCGAACTGCACACCGCGCAGGCGGTTGCCAGTGCTTGCCCAGGTGCAGTGATATGGCCTCGTTCGGACTTGTTGCAACTCACCCAACGACTGGCGGCCTGCGCGGGTGTGATCGGTGTGGACAGCGGCGTGAGCCACATCGCTGTCGCTCTTGGCTTGCCGCATGTACAAATCTATAACTTCGATACGGCTTGGCGAACCGGTCCCCTTGGCTGTGCATGGCAACAAAGCGTGTTCGCCCCAAGCGGCCCCAGTCTCAAACAAGTGTTGCATGCTTGGGCAGATTGTTTGGCTGCTGCAAAGTTGCGCCCCGCATGATTCGCTTTCTGTATTCCTTGCTGATGCGGGTCTTGATGCTATTTATGTGGCTGAAATTGTGTATGCGTGCAAGGCGTGAACCCATGTACGGTGAATGGATGGGAGAGAGGTTCGGCTATTACCCACAGCCTGCGCTTGAAGGGGCGCTGTGGATACATGCGGTCTCTCTGGGTGAAACCCGCTCTATTGCTGCCTTGGTGAAGGCTTTGCGCGAAACCTACCCCGACCTACGATTGCTGCTCACGCATGGCACGGCCACAGGACGCAGCGAAGGCTTGAAATTGTTGCGAGCAGGAGACGTGCAAGCTTGGTTGCCATGGGACACCCCGGGTGCGGTCGAACGGTTCTTGCGGCAGTTTCGCCCGCGTCTTGGGCTGTTGATTGAAACAGAAGTTTGGCCCAACCTCACCGCGATTGCCAAACAACAAGGTGTGCCCTTGGTCTTGGTCAATGCGCGTTTGAGCGAACGCTCGTGGCGCACAGCAAAACGCTGGTCAGCTTTGTCTGTACCCACCTACCGCAGCTTGCAGTCCGTCTGGGCGCAAACCGAAGAAGACGCCCAACGGCTGCGTAGCTTGGGTGCACAGGTGAGCGCCGTCATGGGGAATTTGAAGTTTGATGCGCGTGTGGATACCCAATGCTTGGCCATAGGACACGCTTGGCGCAAAGCTTTTGCGAGCCGCCCCGTGGTGATGTTGGCAATTTCCCGCGAACAAGAAGAGGCCATGTTCTTAGACGTGCTGCAACAGCATCCCGATTACCTCACGCAAGCGCAGTGGTGGATAGTGCCAAGACATCCGCAGCGTTTTGAGGAAGTGGCTTCATTGATGCAAGCCAGTGGCTTGCCATTTCACAGACGCAGTGAGTGGCCAGACAATTTAGCGCAGCTTGATGCATCTCAGGATTCCACATTGGTTTTGGGCGACTCCATGGGTGAGATGCCCTTTTATTACGGTGCAGCGAGTGTGGCTTTGTTGGGTGCCAGTTTTGTGCCATTGGGCGGGCAAAACCTGATTGAGGCTTGTGCCTGCGCCTGTCCGGTGGTGATGGGGCCACACACCTTTAACTTCAAGCAAGCAGCGCAGTGGGCGCTGGCCGAGCAATCTGCACTGCGTTGTCCCGACATGGCTTCAGCCATGCGCCAAGCATTGACATTGGCTTTAGATAAACAGCGGCAAGAAGCGATGTCGCAAGCGGGCTTGCAATTTGCGCGCAGTCACCAAGGCGCAGTAGCAAATTGCATGACCTCTTTGAGCAAACTCTTGGATTAGTATTTTTCGGGAACGATCATTTGATCGGGCACGGGGTTGCGAATGTAATCAGGGTTACGCACCCTTGCTGGCAAAGTAATCTCTTGATGTTCAATGTCGTGGTAATTGAATTGGGTCAGCAAATGGTTGATGCAGTTCAGGCGTGCACGTTTTTTATCCACGGCTTGAACAACCCACCAAGGCGCTTCGGGAATGTGGGTGCGCTCAATCATGGTTTCTTTGGCGCGGGTGTAGTCTTCCCAACGACGCCGGCTCTCTAAGTCCATGGGGCTGAGTTTCCATTGCTTTAAAGGGTCGTGAATACGACCCAAGAAGCGAGCGTGTTGTTCGTCGTCGGTGATGGAGAACCAATATTTCAACAAGATGATGCCGCTGCGAACCAGCATTTTTTCGAACTCAGGAACGGTGCGGAAAAACTCCTCGTACTCATCTTCATTGCAAAAGCCCATGACCCGCTCAACACCTGCGCGGTTGTACCAACTTCGATCGAACAACACGATCTCACCCGCCGCAGGCAAGTGAGCAACGTAGCGTTGAAAGTACCACTGTGTGCGTTCACGGTCGTTAGGGGCGGGCAGCGCCGTGACCCGACACACACGGGGGTTGAGTCGCTGGGTGATACGCTTGATCACACCGCCTTTACCTGCTGCGTCGCGTCCTTCAAACAAAATAACCACTTTTTGCTTGGTGGCCACCACCCAATCTTGTAACTTAACGAGTTCACCTTGCAGTCGCAGAAGTTCTCGAAAATAGATGGCGCGAGATTTTCTTTCTTCTTCTGTTGCCAAAGGGTCATTCTCGTCTTGACCATCTTCCAAGGTCATCTCCAGTTCTTCGTCTATGGAGTCTAGGATGTCTTCTCTTATTTTGCGCAACTGTTCGGCATCAAACTGTGATGGATTGGTCATGCTGTTTCCCTTTGAATGGCAGCTTTCGCTAACACTTGTTTGCCAGAAGTAACGCTGGCCATGGGGGTGATGTGAATCACCGAAAAACCTGGGCATGCATAACGCGCAATATCGTGCGCATGCAAAGGATATGAATTGCAATTCGAAAAACGCCTCCAAAAAGAGTCGTAAATACCGCATTGAAATTGATTGTTATCTACTGGTTTTAAAAAGAAACATTGTTTGTTCAAGCAGCAGTTTCCGCATTGGGTACAAGAGCCTTGTATCTGTACAGGTATGTTTTTTTCGCGAAGAAAAACATCTTCTAAGTAATGTTTGACCGGACCTTTTGACAGCTCATCTAAATGAATTCGAATTTTGCGCAAACTCTCAGCATATTGCAGAATAATTTTTTTATCCCAGAAAAGCACAAAAAGAAAAAGCGGCAAGACCGGTGTCAAAAGAAAAGCCAAAAAAAGAAATGATTTTGAAAAATATTTCACTCAAGCCCCATGCAATTTGCGTAAAAAGTCACCGTCGCTGGCCAATCGGAAAAAATGCCGCGAATGCCCACATCTTTGGACAGCACATGCAAAGCTTCCAAAATATCACCTTCATGATGTATGCCTGATGTGACGGATTGGTAATACCAACCACCCTTGTCTTGTGCCATCACACCCGAGCGCTCTAGCGACCATGTGATGATGTCCAGGCCTGCACTTTTGACGTCTTTGGCATAAGAAGACGGCACCAATTTGCCATCTTGCAAACTCAGCAATGCAAATATGGGTGGGGCCACGATAGTGACGCCTTTTGCTTTGTATTCTTTCAGTGTCTTCAGAGAGGGCAGGTCGTTGACGGTTTCTGCTGCGTCCAAAAAGACTGCTTGCTTGGCGAAAGCTGGCTCGTTTTTGATCCAGTAAAAAATATCGGCCGCATGAAATGACTGTGCAAACACATCTTGGGGATTCACGCCAGCCAACTTGTATTCATCTAGCATTTTTTGCGCATATTGCTGCTGGCTGAAGCCGTCAAAAGGCATGGCGACCGTGGCTTCTTTGAGCTCGGGGGTCATCTTGACGCCAAGTCGTTTAAATAAAGCGATGCTTTCTTGGTGGCTCATCAACGTGCCACTTGTTGGTCCTGCATAAAGATCTGTACGCCAGCTGGGGGTGCCAGCCGCGTACTCCTGGGGCGTCAAAGCTTTGGGGTTGAACCCGTCCATTTTTCCGCGCAATGACTTAAATTCGGCCAAGGTGATATCGCTTGTTCGGCACTCGGCTGATGCGGGGGTTTTTGTTACAGGGTTATAGGCTTGGAAGGGCTTGACACATTTACTGGCCAAAGGTGTGAGCAATATATTGGTAGAAGTGTGCAAGTCATTTTGCGCATGACGGCAAACGAGTTGCTTGTCTTTGGTGAAAGTGACATCGCATTCAATCACGCCCGCACCCATGCGGGCCGCAGCTTCATAAGACTCGAGCGTGTGCTCTGGAAACATCAGTGCAGCACCGCGGTGACCAATAGAGAAGTTTGTTTTTTTAAATGGCCCGTTGCTGCAACTTTGTAGTTTTTGTTTTAAAGGAGATTCACTCATTTGTGACACCAGAAAAAACGGACGTGGCCCTAATTGGACATAAGAAGCGTTGGGTGTTGACTGAGCGAAAACGCCAATAGGTATGAGTACAAGTAAAGTTATCAGTTCTTTATTTAATTTATTAAACATCTATGTATTTTTAAATAATGAAGTGGCTATCCTAAAAAAATTGCGTGAAAATTTGATGACACTCAAGAGCCATCGCAAGCGTATTGGGTGAAAACACCTTCTGGGCTGTTAGCTGTAACAACCACATTGAATGCACCTGTTGTCGAGCGAAAGACAATCACCCCATAGTCTTCCATTTGTTGTTCTTTGGCGGACTGTGAAGCCACTTTCCACACTTGATTCAAATCTTCAATGGGGTGATTGCTAAGTTTTGCAAGCGCTGTTCTGGCCTGAGGTTTAAGTCTGACCAAATGTATATGCATCTGATTTTGCGAGCGGAAATTTTTAGGGTTGATGACCAATGCGATAGCTTCTGACTCTATGCGGGTAGTGGCTACTTCCCATGCATAAGGCCAAATTGCATCCGGCCTGAGTGGGTCTTCAACACCTGTGATGATTTGTTTGGGTAGCACCAAGCCGTGAACAAAATCAGCAGGGCAACCGCACATTTTGATGTCTCTGATGGCCACAAATTTCTCGTTGTTAGACCACACCTGGGTGGTTTTCCTGCAAGATTTTTCTGCTTCACATACTGAATCGGCAATGGGTGCACGGCATTTTTGGCAGTAGTTGGCTGCATCTTGCGTGATGCAGTTTTGCACGATGTCTAAAAGTATGTCGCTGTATTTGGTGGCATGGGCATGACCCATGAGGCCAAGCGTCATGCACACAAGAAACAATGCTTGGCTGAATTGAAACATCCTCTTTATTGACAGTGCCAGTCGCATACCAGTGCCCTTTAAAAATGGTTTCACATCGTAATGCACCACGGCGTGAACTTTGATGACCTAGGCTGTCATCAAGCAAACATATTCTTATGGCAAGCTTTAAACAAATGATTGAGAAAATGAATACCGCTAATTCCATATTAGGACCGCGCTTGCGGCAGTTCAAACAACATCTTCAAGAGCAAGGTTTCGTTTCACCTGTTTTAGGTGAGTTGGAGCCCATGTACTCAGTTCCTAAATCCACCAACAGACAAGAAATTTTCGGTCTTGTCTTAGAGGGAGACTTGGTGTTGAAGTCAGAAGATGCCGTCAATACCTATTTAACAGGTGAACTTTTCTTCATCACCAAGGTATCAAATTTTGAAATTCAAGCCGGGCCTATTGGGGTGAAATACTTGTTCGCTTTCAAGCAAGCCAAAGCCTTGGCTTAAAACCAAAAGGCCCTAGCATCAAGGCTCAAGCAGGTTGTTGATGCCTTGCAAGTCTTGCAATTGCAATGTCCCGCTGACTTGTCGCAGGCGCAAATGTCCCATCAAAACCTCGTAACGTGCCTTGGCCAGTTTGGCCTTGGTGTCGAAAACTTTGCTTTGCGCATCCAAGACGTTCATATTGATACGAACACCCACGGTATAGCCCAGTTTGTTGGCTTCAAGCGCTACTTGGCTGGACTCTACCGCGGCTTGCAATGCTTTGACTTGACTCACACCAGACACCACGCCAAAGAAAGCACTGCGGGTGTTTTGGGCCACAGTGCGTGTGGCGGCGTCTAGGTCTGCTTGGGCTTTTTGCGTCAGCGACAAAGTTTCGCGTACGCGGTTATCCAAGGCGTTGCCGGTGTAGAAGGGCCAAGAAAGTACCAATGCGCCTGTGGTGAGGTTTGATGTGAGACCGCTGCTTGAAGAAGCAGATCCATTTGTATTGTTGTTTAAGGTATGGCTAAGCTGCATATCTACTGTCGGTTTCAAGGCGGCTTTGGCTTTTTGTGTTTCAAGTTCGGTGATTTTTAAGCCAATAGCGGCTTGACGCAACGCAGGGTTTTTTTCTGAACCCATGCTGACCCATTCTTCTACTTGCGGCGGAACCAAAGCGCTGGGCTCGGCTTTCACCAACATGGATTTAGGTTGGGTACCTGTTTTGCCTACCACTTGATCGAGGGCAAGCTTCTTCACCTGCAAATCATTTTGTGCGCCTATTTCTTGTGCAGTCACCAAGTCAAAACCTGCTTGGGCTTCGCGGGTGTCTGTGATGGTGGCGGTACCCACTTCGAAATTGCGTTGAGCCGAAGCCAGTTGTTCCGCAACAGCGGCTTTTTGGGCTTGCACAAAAGCCAGTGTGTCTTGGGCGGCTAAGACATCGAAATAGGCTTGGCTGACGCGCACCATCAGGTCTTGTTCAGCAGCTGCCAATTGCTCTTGCACCACTTGCATTTGCAAACTGCTTTGGGCAACTTCGGCTTTGTCGGCGGGACGGTAAAGGGGTTGCGAGCCTACAAGGGTTGCGGTGTTGGCGCCGTAAAAGCGGGTAAAGCTAGGGTTCAAAACTGAAGGTTTGACGGGGTCGTAACTTAAGTTGTTTTTAGAAACATTCGCACTCAAGCTGCCAGTGGGGCCTAACTTGGCTTGGGCTTGGGCTGATTTCAGTCGGGTGGCTTCAAACTGAGCTTGAACCGATTGGTAGCTGGCATCAAAGCCACGGGCTACGTCATAGAGTTCGAGCAAACTTTGACCGTGGGCCATGCCGCAAAAAGCCAGAGCCATGGCCGAAATTAGGGGCAGGGGACGAAAAGAACGCATGGTCTTCCTTTGGGGTAATCGAATCAAAATTGAAAAGCAGGGGTCTGCGCAAAGCCGTGCAAGCGTGGCAACACCACGTCCCACAAAACCTGCGAATGAATATCGCCATGGCTGCCTCGGGTGAATCGAGTCGCTTGCATCATAGGTTCTTCACCGACCACGGCAACCAGTCGACCGCCTGGTTTGAGAAGCTTGAGCAGTTCTTCTGGCACGTGGGCGACAGAACCTGTCAGCACAATGGCCTCGGCTGGGCTGAGATTTTGAGGCACACCATTGCTTTGGCGCAATTCAACATTGCGCAGACCAGCGGACTGCAATTGGATTTTCGCTATAGCTAATAAATCTGCATGGCACTCAAGACTGACTACTTTAGAAGACAAGCTTGCCAACAAAGCCGTGAGGTAGCCGCTGCCCGTGCCAATTTCAATCACAGTATCCGTGGGTTGCAGCAACAAGTCTTGCGCCAAGCGAGCCGCCACCCGTGGCGCGAGCATGACCTCACCATGCGCCAGAGGAATCTCGGTATCGCTGTAAGCCACTTCTTGGTAGGCTGCAGGAACAAACAGGCTTCGGTCTAATTGGGACAGTTGTTCCAGCACATGGAGGTTAAGCACACTCCAAGGCCGGATTTGCTGTTCAACCATATTGAAGCGGGCAAGTTGGGTGTTCATAAGTGGCGAAGGGGTTAAGTAGTATGAGAAATTTTAACCAGCATGGCCAGACGTATTGTCCGAGGAAACACCCCACAAGCGTTTAAGCCATTGGGTCAGATCATCCAGATAACAATACACCACAGGCACCACCACCAACGTCAGCAGGGATGAAGTGATGACGCCACCGATGACAGCTTGTCCCAAGGGGGCGCGTTGCTCTGCGCCTTCGCTGGTCGATAACGCCAAGGGCATCATGCCAAACACCATGGCCAAGGTGGTCATCAAAATAGGTCGCAAACGGACTTTGGCGGCCATGAGCAATGCCTCGGTACGGCCTAAGGGCGCTTGATGTGTGCCGTCGCCATTGTCTATACCTTCGCGTGCACGGATGGCGAAGTCGAGTAACAAAATCGCGTTCTTGGTGACCAAGCCCATGAGCATGATCACACCAATGATGGAGAACAAAGACAAGGTGGAGTGAAACAGCATCAGCGCCAACACCACGCCAATCAAGGTCAATGGCAGCGCGGTCATCAAAGCCAGCGGTTGCAAAAAGCTTTTGAACTGGCTGGCCAAGATCATGTAAATAAAAATGATCGCCATCACCAGTGCGGAAATGGCATAGGTAAAGGACTCTTTCATGTTTTTCGTCGAACCGCCAAACTGGTAGCGATAGCCATCGGGCAGTTGCAAGCCCGCCATGATGGACTGGATTTCTTTGGAGACATCTCCGCTGGCGCGTCCATAAGCATTGCCGCTGAAGGACACTTCACGCGAGAGTTCACGGCGGTTGATTTGGTTGGGGCCCACGCCCTCGCTTACCTGTGCAACTTGGTTGAGTCTGACGGTACGGGTGCTGCCGTCAGGTGCAGGGGGTAGGTTGAACGGCAAGCGTTCCAAGTCTTGCGGTGTGGTTCGTGCGTCGGGTGAGAGGCGCACCAACACATCGTAGGTTTGGTCATTGCTGGCACGCCATACACCAATGTTTTGGCCGGCGACCAAGGTGCGAAGTTGGTCGGCAATGCTGCTTGCACCCAAACCAAAATCTGAGGCAGCTTCGCGCTTGATGGCAATATCAATTGTAGGTTTGTTGGGTTTGACGCTGGACTCGACATCCACAAAGCCTTTGACGTTTTGTAGCTTCGCCATGACTTGTGCCGCCAAGCGTTCAAGCTCAGCTTGGTCTGGTCCGAGAAGATAAAACTCGATTTGTTTGGAGCCGCTCACGCTATCGAGTTGCCCTACATGGGTGACGGTGATGCCGGTCAGTTGCGTCAAGCGTTGGCGAATATCGGGCGTGATGCTGTTGAGGTTGCGCGCACGCAAGCTGCGATCGACCAAACGAAAATACACATTCGCATAAATCTTGCCGTTCGCGTTACCGGTGTTGATGGTGGTCAAGGTGTAGCGCACTTCAGGCAAGCTGCGAAGTAAGTTTTCTACCTCTTTGGCTTTGCGTTCCGTGACTTCCAAAGAAGAGCCTACAGGCACATAAAAAGTAACCGTGGCTTCGGAGTAATCAGACTTGGGCACAAACTCGGTGCCCAAGAGCGGCACCATGAAAATACTGCCAATGAAAATCCCCAATGCTGCGAAAACAGTTTTCAATTTGTGCTGCAAGGCCCAAGCCAACATACGTTGATAAAAATTGCTCAAGCGCTCGGTCGTGCTCTCAAACCATCCGGTGACGCGGCCTATAGATTTGTCATACCAGTTGCGAGGCTTGAGGGCTTGACCGTGGATATGAATGCTTGGGTCGTGCCAAATGCTCGAAAGCATGGGGTCTAGGGTGAAGCTGACAAACATAGAGATGACAACCGCCACCACAATCGTCAAGCCAAACTCATGGAAGAACTTGCCAATCACCCCTTCCATGAAACCAATGGGCAAAAAAACCGCAACGATAGAAAATGTGGTGGCCAGCACGGCCAGTCCAATTTCTTTGGTGCCTTCCATGGACGCGGTGAAAGCGTTCTTGCCCATCTGCACATGGCGAACAATGTTTTCGCGAACCACGATGGCGTCATCAATCAGCAAGCCAATACACAGCGACAAAGCCATGAGGGTCATCATATTGACGGTGAAGCCAAACAGACTCATGAACAAAAATGTGCCGATCACTGCAATGGGCAGCGTCAACCCGGTGATGATGGTTGAGCGCCACGAGTTGAGAAACAAAAACACAATAAGTACCGTGAGCAAGGCACCTTCAATGAGGGTTTTTTGTACGTTGTTGACCGCCACGCGAATGGGGCGCGAGCCATCAAAAATGGGCTCCAGACGCACGCCGGGCGGGAGTTGGCGACGCATGGTTTCCATGGTCTCTATCAAACCGTCAACTACCTCGATGGTGTTCTCATCTTGTGCTTTTTGCACCGACAACAACAAGGTGCGCTCACCGTTGTAGAGCGCCATGTTTTCCAACTCTTGCGCACCATCATTCACCTTGGCCACCTGGGACAAGCGCACATAGGTGCCGCCTTTACGGGCCACAATGATGTTGCCAAAATCTTCGGGGCGCTTCATTCGCGCTTGTACTTGCACCACACGGTCTTGCTGTATGGAGCGCACAGAGCCCACCGGTAAATCTTGGTTCTCGCTGCTGACGGCTGCCGCCACTTGGGCGGCTGTGACACCCAAGGACTCCATGGCTTGGGGGTTGAGGTAGAGGTTGATTTCTCGTTTGGTGCCGCCCACCAAGGCGACAGATCCCACACCGCGCACATTTTCAAGACGCTTTTTAAAGACCTGATCAGCCCAATTGGTCAGTTCCACCTTGCTCAGTGGTTGGCGCAAACCCGCTGCCTTGGTGTCAGGCAAAACCGCTACCGACCAAATAGGGCGGCTGGTGGGGTCAAAGCGCAAAATGCGCGACTCCTTGACGTCGGTCCTTAAAAAAGGATGCACATTGGAGACTTTTTCGCGCACATCGTCGGCTGCTTTGCGGCCATTAACGTAGAGCTGGAATTCGATGATCACCACCGACAAGCCTTCGTAACTTCGAGAGGTGAGGGCGCTGATGCCGGCTATCGAGTTAACCGCTTCTTCAATTTTTTTACTGACTTCACTTTCGATGATTTCTGGTGAAGCGCCTGGATACTCGGTGGTCACCACCACCACAGGTAAATCGATGTTGGGGAACTGGTCTATTTTGAGCCGTTGGTAGCTGAAAAGTCCCAGCACCACCAAGGCGAGCATCATCATGGTGGCAAACACCGGATTGCGAAGACTGACTTGAGTGAACCACATGGCTTAGGGCTTAGCTGTTATGGGGGCAACGGGGGCACTGTTTGCCGTGTGAACAGACAAACCTTCACGCAAAGCACCTGTTGTGCTGCGCAGAATGACGCTTTGGGTAGGCAAGCCGCTGACCTCAACCCAAACGGTGGCGTCGGTTTGTCCGGGTAAAAAGCCGCGTGAGCCGGTTTTTACTTTGTAGTGAGCGATCTTGTTGTTTTCAATGACCTGCACATAGGGCTCAGGTTTGTCGGTTCGAACGGCATCAAGTGGGATGGCCATAGCAGATCGTTGACCCAAAGCAAGTTGGCCCTGACCGTACAAACCTTGACGCAAACCGCTCACGCTCTCTAAGCGCAAATACACCAACACGCTGCGGCTGCCAGATTGCACATTAGGATTGATGCGTTGCACCTTGGCGCTAAGTGGTTGGGCACGACCCTCAATTTGCAATGTGGCTTGCTGGCCTATCTTCACATCAATGGAGTCTGCAGGACTGAGGGTGGCTTCGAGTTCTAAGTTGTTGGTGTCGACCAATTCAAGCAAGCGAACATCTACCGAGACGCGCTCGCCAGGTTGGGCCAAACGCGCTGACACCTGTCCTGAAATAGGCGAGGTGAGCACCGCGTCGTCGAGCAGTTTGCGGGTGACGTCAGCGCCAGCGAGTGCGGCCTTGTAAGTGGCTTCTGCGCCGGCCAAGCTAGACATTGAAGTTTCTAATGCGGTGACAGAAATAAAGCCTTTGTCCACCAGTGATTTGTTGTTCTCGTACTGACGTTTGGCAATATCGACTTGGGCTTTGGCGGCATCGGCCTGCTGCTCGGCTTGGCGCAGTCTGCGTTGGTATTCGCTGGGGTCTATGCGCGCAACCACTTGTCCTGCTTTGACGCTGTCGCCTTCTCGCAGGGTTAATTCGGTGATTTCGCCGGCGACGCGGGACTTGATCACCACGGTATTGACGGCTTTGAGGGTGCCTGAGACGGGCAGGTTTTGAATCAGACGTTGTTCAACCGCAAGCAAGGTGTCGCTGGCAGGAATTTCAAATACGGTGGGCGCAGCAGGTGTTGCCACGGTGGGGGTCGCTGCTGGTGGCGCAGAAGCACGCATATACCAAGCGGCAGCGCCGAGCATGGCGGCTGACAGCAAGACAACGCCACCCCAGCCTTTGATCTTGAAATTCATCTGTTCGTGCTCCGAAAAAAATAAAACTGCCGGCTCAAGGCTGGCGCCAACCTTGAACCAAGAAGTCCACATGACTTCGTAAAAAAGTCTCTGGATTCAGTGCGTTGTGTGAGGCGTTGCAAGCCAATGCATGCTTGCACATGGTCACATACAAAATCGCACTGACCAAACTGTGAACCGCTTGTGCCGTATCAAATGCCACAAACTCTGCGCGATCAATCCCGCGTTGCAAAATGCGCTGAAACAATTCATGTCCTGGGCGTATGACTTCTTGGTCATAAAACTGCACCACTTCGGGAAAATTATTGGCCTCACTCATCACCAGTTTGGTGATGCCACTGGCATCGGTTGACCCTATGCGCTGCCACCATGACACCATGGCGTACGCCAGCATGTCGGGGGTGGTCCCTTCAAAGTTCTCAAACTCTTGGTTCCAAGCCGGGAAATGGTCGGCCAAATTGGCGCGTATCACTGCTTTGAACAAATCTTCTTTGCTTGAAAAATAAAGAAACAAGGTCCCCTTAGATACGCCAGCGCTGGCGGCCACATCTTCCACCTTGGTGGCTGAAAAACCTTTGCTCACAAACAGGCTGAGGGCTGCATCCAGCAGCTCGCCAGGGCGAGCCTCTTTGCGCCGTTCGCGTTTGTGCGCACTGGGCGCTTCTGTGGTGAAAGGGGTGGTATGCATGTTAATGACTGACTGGTTAGTAATGTATCCTACCCAGCCATTCATGTAAAACTATTTTTGTCTTTTCTAAGCCGCTTGCTGAGGGCAAGAAATCAGTATCCCAACGAATTGGCGGTTGTACATAGCCCATGGGGGCAGGCAACACTTGAAAACCAGCAGCCTCAAACTGCATCAAGCTGCGCTGCATATGCCAGTCGTGGGTGACCAAGGCAATGCGCGTCATGCCTTGGGCGGACAAAAGCGCGTAAGAGAGAAGTGCGTTTTCCCGGGTGTCGCGGGATTCATCGTCAAACAAGAAGAATGTCATGTCGAAGTCGCGTTTCAACACATAAGCCGCCACTTGCGCTTCGGTTTGGATCTGCGTCGAGTTAGCGCCCCAGCCTTTGCCGCCACTGAAGAAAAGCGGTAAATCGCTGAGGTGTTTCAAATACCGGCCGTAAACCAAACGTTGGTGGGCATGCGGGCTGAGGATGGACTGACCGTACTCAGGCGCATACATATCTACGCCACCACCCAGCACCACAATCGCTTGCACCTTTTGCAACTCAGCAGGGGCAAGAGGGGGATAACTGCGCAGCAACAGCTGGTTTAAACCGTAGGCACTGGCAGAACAAGACAGCACCCACAACAGCAAAGCGCCGCTGAGAATGGCTGCTTGAGCCCAGCGTTTTGAAAACCGCGCTAACACCAAGCCCGCGAATATCAGCAGCAAGGGACTGGCCGGCGGCAGTATCAAGGCCGACAGCAGCGGTTTGAGAGGACCTGTCCAAGAAAACATAGCCAAAGGATAACCATATTGCCCTTCAATTCCTTCAGCCCTTAGGAAAACCCTCGTTAAAACTGAAATCTGTGGCTAAGATCCTGGCCATGACAAATTCCATCATCACCTTGGGCGGCGGCTGTTTCTGGTGCACAGAGGCGGTTTTTGTGCGTGTGCGCGGCATCACGAGCGTGGAGTCTGGCTACAGCAATGGCTTGGGTCCTGCACGCCCCAGCTATGAACAAGTTTGTACCGGCCAGACCGGCTTTAACGAAGTCGTGCGCTTGCAGTACGACGACAGCATCATTGCCTTGACAGACATCTTGGATATATTTTTCGAGATCCATGACCCCACCAGCTTGAACCGCCAAGGCAATGACACCGGCACCCAGTACCGCAGCGGCATCTATGTCTCCAACGACACAGACCACATGGCGGTATTGCAGTTCATTTCTGAAGTGACCAGCCTAGGTGAATTCGACAGCCCCATCGTCACCGAGGTCAAGCCACTGGAGCACTATTGGCCTGCCGAGAACTACCACCAAAATTATTTTCAAAATAACCCGCACCAAGGCTATTGCACCTTTGTGGTCGCGCCCAAGGTGAAAAAACTCCACCAGCATTTTGCCCAGTGGCTCAAAGTTTGAACCCCGTCTAAGGCGCTAAGCGCTGTTTGTCCCATTGCCCATTGGCCAAACGGTAGACCAGCCGGTCGTGCAGTCGCGCTACACCCCCTTGCCAGAACTCCCAACGATCGGGCGATAACCGGTAGCCGCCCCAGTGCGGTGGGCGCGGAGGGTGGGTGCCAAATTTAGCCAAGTAAGTGGCGGCTTGGGTAACGAGTTGGGCACGCGAGGCAATGACTTGGCTTTGCGGGCTGGCCCATGCGCCTATGCGCGAGTCCAAAGGACGGCTGTGAAAATAGGCGTCGCTTTCTTCATCGCTGATTTTGCTCACCCGACCTTCGATGCGTACCACCCGCTCAAGTTCTACCCAATGAAATTGCAGCGATGCATAAGGGTTGCCGGCCAGTTCGTGCCCCTTTCGGCTGTCGTAATTGGTGTACCAAACCACGCCGCCTTCGTCGTAGCCTTTGATCAGCACCACGCGTGTGCTGGGACGCATATCGCTGCCCACGGTGGCCAAGGTCATGGCGTTGGGTTCGGGCACCTCGGCTTGAAGGGCTTCTTGCAACCATTGCTCAAACTGACGCATGGGATGGTTTTGCGCACGCTCTTCAAGTAACTCTGCGCTTTGGTAGCTCTTGCGCATATCGGCCAGCGAAATTTTGGACATCACAACACACCTGAAAAAACAAGTTGATATCTTATTCCTTGACTGCGCCGGTCATGCCTGAGACATAATGGTCGACGAAAAACGAATAGAGCACCGCCACCGGAACAGAGCCTAGCAAGGCACCGGCCATGAGCGAGCCCCAGTGGTAGACATCGCCCTCGACCAACTCGGTGATCACACCCACCGGCACGGTTTTATTCTCGGAGGAGGAGATGAAAGTCAGGGCGTAAATGAATTCGTTCCAAGACAAAGTGAAAGCGAAGATGCCGGCAGAAATAAGCCCAGGCACCGACAAGGGCAGAATGATCTTCCACAAAATTTCAAAACGTGTGGCGCCATCAATCAAGGCACATTCTTCTAACTCAAAAGGAATGGAGCGAAAGTAGCCCATCAGCAACCAAGTGCAAAAGGGTATGAGAAAGGTAGGGTAGGTGAGAATCAAAGCCCAGCGGGTGTCAAACAAACCCAGTTTGAAAACAATGGTGGCCAAAGGAATAAACAATATCGAGGGTGGCACCAAATAAGCCAGAAAAATACCCAAACCTACTTGCCTTGAACCTTTGAAACGCAGGCGCTCGATGGCGTAGGCCGCCAGCACCGCACAAGCTAGCGACACCACGGTGGAGATGACAGAAATGAACACGGTGTTCCACAACCATTCGGGGTAAGCGGTTTTGAACAGCAGTTTATGAAAATGGTCTAGGGTGGGTTGTATGACCCAAAACGGGTTGCCGTCTCGGGACAGCAGTTCGTTATTGGGTTTGACCGAAGTGATAACCATCCAGTAAAACGGAAACAGCAGCACAAAAACAAACACACCCAAAGGTGCATACACCGTGACCCAACGCCGGCGTGCCGTGTCTAAATAGCCCATGCCTTGGGCGTCGTCGTCATTGGTGTTGCTCATTTGTCACTGCCCCCTTGTTGCCATGCGCGTCGCTGCAAGCCAAAGTAACTGAACAAAATAGCTGCGAGTAAAAACGGCACCATGGCGATGGCAATCGCTGCGCCTTCACCCAAAGCGCCGCCCGAGATGGCTCTTTGGAATGACAGCGTGGCCATCAAGTGGGTGGCGTTGAGAGGCCCGCCACGCGTGATGACGTAAATAAGCTGAAAGTCGGTGAAAGTAAACAACACCGAAAACGTCATCACCACCGCGATCATGGGTGTGAGCAGCGGCAAAGTAATGTGGCGAAAGCGCTGCCAAGCCGTGGCGCCATCGATGGCGGCAGCTTCATACAGCGTGGGTGAAATGGTTTGCAAGCCGGCCAGCAAGGTGATGGCCACAAACGGCACACCGCGCCACACATTGGCGGCCAACACGGAAAAGCGTGCGTTCCAAGGGTCGCCTAAAAAATCGATGTAGTTGTCTATCCAACCGGCTTTGACCAGCACCCAGCTGATGATGGAAAACTGTGCGTCATACAGCCACCAAAAGGCGATGGCCGACAAGGCCGTGGGGACGATGTAGGGCAGCAAAATGATGGAGCGAAAAAAGGTTTTAAGCGGCAAACGCTCGTTGAGTAAAACAGCCAGCCAAAGTCCGAGGAAAAATTTCAATACGCTGGCCACAAAGGTATAGAACAAGGTGTTGAACAAGGCCAAGCGCGTGACCGCGTCTTCCCATAAATATTCGTAATTCTCTAAGCCGATGAACACGCCTTCGCGCCCCACCTTGGTATCGGTAAAGCCCAGCCAAATACCCAAACCCAGCGGATAGGTGAGAAAGACGATGAGCAGCAAGGTGGCGGGCAGCATGAACAACAGGCCCAGCCCGTTGCGGCTGTTTTGTAAGCGGCTGAGCATCAGGTTTTGTAATAGCGTTCGGCGCGTTTTTGCGCACGCAGCGCTGCCTCAGCGGGGGTTTTGGCACCCGAACCCGCTTCGGCCACCATATTGCACACAATGAAGTCGGCCATGGCACCTGCTGACGCATAACCCAGCTGACCCGCGTAGCCGGCAGGGCGCATGTTTTTCACCGAGTCGCGGTAGGGCGTGTGTTTGGGATCCACTGTCCAAATGGGATTCTTGCCATACGCCGCCAAGGGATGCGACACATAGCCGCCCGCGCCTTGCAACCAAGCGCCGTACTGTTCTTCTTCCATCATGAAGCGTAAAAATTCTTTGGCTGCATTGGGGTACTTGGTGTACTTGAAAATCATTTGGTTGAAAAACAAGTGGTACTCGGTAGGACTCCCTACCGGGCCCACGGGGAAGGGCGCGTGTTGAATGTCAGCCGCCAGCGCTTTGACCGAGGGGTTGTCGGAATTTTTGGCTGCGTAGTAAATGGAAATGCCATTGTTGGTGACGCTTAGCTGTCCATCTAAAAATGCTTTGTTGTTGTTGGGGTCTAGCCAAGACAAAGTGCCCGGAATAAAAGTGGCGTACAACTCCTTGGCGTACTCAAGGGCTTTGATGGTTTGCGGACTGTTGATCACCACTTTGTTGTTCTTGTCGACGATAGAGCCACCGAAAGCCCAAATAAGCCAATGCGTCCAACCGCTGTCGCCTGTTGCATTGCCCAGCGCCATCCCTCCGGGCGTACCTTTGGCTTTGAGCGCTTGGAACATTTTCAAATAGCTGTCAACGTCTTTGGGGAAACTGTTGATGCCGGCCGCCTTTAAATGGCTTTGGCGGTAGACCATGATGGCACCGCTGGCACCCAATGGCACGCCTATCCATTTTTTTCCATCGGGTTTGAGATAGGTTTCGCAAGCGGGGTACCAGCCGCCGTATTTTTTACCCAAGTAGTCGCACAAGTCGGACACATCGAGCAATTTGTCGGGGTAGAGGTTGGCGTCGTCATTGGTAGACAAAATGATGTCTGGGCCGGCGCCCGTGTTGGCCGCCACTGCCGCCTTGGGACGCACATCTTCCCAGCCCTCATTGTCTACCCGCACTTCAATGCCGGTTTTCTCGGTGAATTTTTTGACATTGGCCAAATAGGTATCGATGTCGCCCTGCACAAAGCGGCTCCAACGCAGGACCCGCAGCTTGGCGTCTTTTTCAGGCACGTTGTTCCATTGCGCCTGCGCGGAGGTGCTCAGAAGCATGGGCGCGGCAGCTACTGCGCCGGTGGCGATGCCTGTGGCTTGAATAAATTGGCGGCGAGTGGATTCGGTCATGCAGCCTCCTGAGGCAAAGGAATTAAAACCATTAATTGACCATCAAGGCTTTGCCACTGACGGCGTCAAACAAATGGGCGCGGCTGGCGTCGGGTTGCAAGCGTATGGTGCTGCCAGGCTTGAAGGCGTGGCGTTCACGAAACACCGAGGTGACTTCTACACCGGCGATTTTGGTAAACACTTGGGTGTCTGCGCCCGTGGGTTCAACCACCACCACCTCGGTAGCCAAGCCATCCGTGCCTTGTGCGATATGCAAGTGTTCGGGGCGGGTGCCGTAGACCACCGCCTGGCCGTCATTGGCGCGGGCATGTAAGGGCATGGGAAGCAAGCTGCCATCGGACAAAGCCACTTGCGAACCCCTCACCGTACCAGGCAAAAAATTCATGGAAGGCGAACCAATGAAGCCGGCCACAAACTGGTTGGCCGGATGGTCGTAAAGCTGCAGAGGTGTGCCGGTTTGTTCGACCACGCCGTCGCGCATGACGACAATTTTGTCGGCCATGGTCATGGCCTCGATTTGGTCGTGGGTGACGTAAATGGAAGTGGTTTTCAAGCGCTGATGCAACTCTTTAATTTCGGTGCGCATGGACACGCGCAGTTTGGCGTCGAGATTGGACAAGGGTTCATCGAATAAAAACACCTGCGGGTCACGCACGATGGCGCGACCCATGGCAACCCGCTGGCGTTGGCCGCCCGAGAGTTGGCGCGGGTAGCGGTCTAGCAGCGCATGCAAGCCCAAAATACCCGCGGTCTTGTCGACCCGCTCGGCAATGACGGCTGCAGCTTGTTTGGCTAAGAGCAAAGAAAAAGCCATGTTGTCACGCACCGTCATGTGCGGATAAAGCGCGTAGTTTTGAAACACCATGGCAATGTCGCGCTCTTTGGGCGGCATGTCGTTGACACGCTTGTCGCCAATATGAATATCACCGCCGGAGATTTCTTCCAAGCCTGCAATCATGCGCAAAAGAGTGGATTTGCCGCAGCCCGATGGGCCGACAAGCACGCAAAATTCGCCGTCGGCGATGTCCACGCTGACACCTTGGATGATGTGGGTGCGGCCAAAGTACTTGTGTACTTGTCCGATGGTGACGCTGGCCATGAAAAACTCCGCAAGAGGGGTGTGCACCGAGTGCAGCATTCCGTCTCAGCTTACCCTTCAAGGGCAGATCGTCCATCAGGGCTAACCCGTTGAAAACCCGCATAGTTTGGCGATGCTTGGAGGTTATGCTTGGCTGCTTCACATTGACCAACGAGAAACACCATGAAGCTGTTGATTACCGGCGGCGCCGGATTTTTAGGGGCTCGTTTGGCCCGTAGTTTGTTAGCCCAAGGCAGCCTCTGCGGTCAGACACTCACACAAGTGGTGTTGGCTGACCAGTTTCCCGCGCCTGCTGATTTGGCATCTGACCCGCGTGTGCAAGTGCTCACCGGTCCTTTGCTGGACCAATGCGCTGGTTTTGTGCAGGCCAAGTTCGATGGTGTCTTTCATTTGGCTTCTGCTGTTTCAGGCGAGTGTGAAGCCGACTTCGATTTAGGCATGCGGTCGAATTTAGACAGCACCCGAGCTTTGCTAGACGCTTTGAGGGCCGCAGGCAACAAACCCCGTTTGCTTTTCAGCAGCTCGGTGGCGGTCTATGGTCCAGACCCCGCCCATCCCTTGCCCGATGTGGTGACCGACGACACCTTCACCACGCCGCAAACTTCGTATGGTGCGCAAAAGTTGATGTGCGAATACATGGTGGCTGATTACAGTCGCAAAGGCTTTATCGATGGCCGTAGCGCACGCTTGATGACGGTGAGTGTGCGCCCAGGCAAACCCAATGGTGCAGCCTCATCTTTCTTTAGCGGCATATTGCGTGAACCATTGGCAGGCGAAGAATCTATCTGTCCGGTCGATGCCACGGTGTCGCACCCGGTGTCTTCACCCAGCGTGACAGTTCGCAGTTTGATCGCTATTTTTGAAGCCAGCCCCGAGGAGTTCCAAGGCCGAAGCGCCATGAACTTGCCGGCATTGAACGTGACTGTGCAAGAGATGCTGGATGCGTTGGAAGCCGTGGCAGGGCCGGCGGTGAGAGCCCGAGTTAAGTTTCAGCGGGATGAGCGGGTTGCTGGCATTGTGGCGAATTGGCCTAAGGGTGCCAAAGCCTTAAGGGCTCCGCGTTTGGGCTTGCAGCCCGATGCCAATTTTCAAGATGTGATTCGCCAATACATTGATGATTGCAAGGCGGCGGGTTTGGAGAAGACGGCGCTCAGAGGTTTGTGAGCTACATAGCCACTTGCGTTTTCTAGGTCGGCGGGCGCTATAGCCCAGCATCGCCTCCATGTTTGTGCAACGTCGGCTCCGGCCGGGCTACAGCGCTCGCCCTACAAATATTGCTTCATCTGACATTGCGATGGCGTGAATGTAATTGCTTGAGATAGTTAATTTCATATGAGCGAATTAAAAAAAGAGCTCAATAGAAGTAATGCTTACCTGTATTGAGGCTATAGTAATTACATCTCAAGCTTCCCCCTTAACTGATCCAGCAAGCGGGCGGACTGCAAAACACGACTGGAGGCTTTCATGGCAAATTCATACATGTGCGAAATCACAGTGCATGGTGTTGTGAGTCAAGGTGCAACCGGGTCGCAGCCATTTCATTCGAAAGATGTATCGACTGTGCCCGGATGTATCCACCGGGTTTTGCGGTCTACATCACGTTAGGCGTCATGGCGACAAGCACTCCCCCATTGCCATCGACATCGCAGGACTTCGCACTACAGTTGCTACATGCCGCGGAAGAGATGTTGGCAAGCGGCAGGTATGAGGTCGCGGTTGTGACTGCTCAGATGGCCTGCGAGATGTCAGTTGAACAGGTGTTCGGTGTCTTCTTCGAAGCACGCGGCCTGAGCGATCTTGAGGCTCCGATTGAGGATCTACTGCCGAGCTACAACTTGGGGAACGACAAGGTCCGACGCCTGTACTCCGCACTTACCTTCGATCAGGTAAGCCGCGAGTTCTTTTGGTCTGAGTACAAGACGATGGTGTCAATTCGGAACAAGGCGGTCCACGCAGGAGGGCGCGTCCAGCAAAGCCAGGCTGCGATGGCGCTAAGGATCGCCGCAGCGCTTCTAGAGCACCTAAATCGAGTCCTCGCACATGCCCCCGAGACCGCAGCGTTCAGGCGGAAGGTAGAGGCGTCAAAAACATCAACTACTGGCGAGCAATGACGCCTAACCCCTCGCTCAAGCGGAGCGCCAACGGCAGGCCACCCGGCCCGGTCTGTGGCACGCTCCATTCTCCACTGCCCGGGCCGGGCGCCCCGCCGCTGGCTCCCGCCTAAGTCAAACGTTAGGCGAACTTTCAGGCGAACCTTACTTGACACTATGAACGCGCCTCGTTAATATTCGGCGATGGCGATCAAGAGCTTCAAATGCAAGGATACCAAGGCACTTTTCGAAGGCCGTCGGGTAAGGCGCTGGGTCAATATCGAGCGCCCGGCACTTCGCAAACTTGCCCAGTTGGACTGGTCCATAGTTTTGGATGACCTCAAGGTACCGCCAGGAAATGGGTTGGAGGCACTGAAGGATGACCGGAAGGGCCAGCACAGCATTCGAATTAATAGCCAGTGGCGTGTGTGCTTTGTCTGGACCCAGGACGGCGCTGCTGACGTTGAAATTGTGGACTATCACTAAAGGAACATTGAAATGCGTACCGTCCTCCCCGTCTCGCCAGGTGAGATGCTAGAAGAAGAGTTTTTGAAGCCCTTGGGCCTGACCAAATACCGACTGGCAAAAGACATTGGCGTTCCGCCACAACGCATAGGCGACATCGTGGCTGGCAAAAGGTCTGTAACGGCGGATACCGACCTCCGGTTGTGTCGTTACTTTGGCCTCAGCGATGGTTGGTGGCTTCGCGGCCAAGCCAGTTACGACACCGCCCTGGCCAGGGAATCCATGCAAGAGGAACTGGCGCTTATTCCTCGCTGTTCCTTGCTTGCGGCGGCAATGCCTTAGGGCTGGCTAACTCTTTACAGCCTTAAGCCACCTTGGGCGCCTTTGAAAAACCTGAAGGGGCGGCCTCATCGTCCGTCACATCGCTTTTTAATGGTTGTGGTGAAGTCTTCACATTGCTTCGCAATATGAGCCTTCCCCCAATCACTGAAAACAAAGTTTTCAGTGGTTGTCCTTCGGCACAAACGACCCACGCTTACCGCGCAAAAAGTCCAAGTCGGCACCTTCATCGGCCTGCGTCACATGGTCTATATAGAGCTTCCAGTAGCCTGAATCCAGAGCGGGTGGCGGCGCACGCCAAGCGGCGCGGCGCAGAGCCAACTCTTCATCGCTGACCAGCAACTGGATTTTTCGCTCAGGCACATTCAACTCGATCATGTCGCCGTTGTGCACCAAGGCCAGCGTGCCGCCGGCTGCGGCTTCGGGTACCGCATGCAAAACAACTGTGCCGTAAGCCGTGCCGCTCATGCGCGCGTCGCTGATGCGCACCATGTCGGTGATGCCTTTTCGCAGCACCTTGGGCGGCAGCGGCATATTGCCGACCTCCGCCATGCCGGGGTAGCCCTTGGGGCCGCAGTTTTTCAAGACCAGCACACAGTTTTCGTCGACATCTAGGTTTTCGTCGTCAATGCGGGCGTGAAAGTCGTCGATGTTTTCAAACACCACGGCGCGTCCGGTGTGCACCATCAAATGGGGTGAGGCGGCGCTGGGCTTGATGACCGCGCCGCGCTCGGCCAAATTGCCGCGCAGCACGGCGATGCCGGCTTTGTCTTTGAAGGGTTGGGCAAACGGTTTGATGACCCGTTCGTCGTAGTTGACTGCGTCCGCCATGTTGTCAGCCACGCTGTGGCCGCTGGTGGTGACGATGCTGGTGTGCAGCAGGTGAGCAATTTCTTTCATGACCACTTGCAAACCACCGGCGTAGCAAAAGTCTTCCATCAAATGGTCGCCTGAGGGTTGCAGGTTCAGTAAGCAAGGCAGCTCGGAGGCCAAGCGGTCGAAGTCGTCAACACTCAGAGGTACGCCCAGGCGTCCGGCAATGGCGATCAGGTGCACCACCGCGTTGGTGGAGCCACCAATGGCGGCCAAGGTTTTGATGGCGTTCTCGAACGCTTCACGCGTCAACACAGCAGAGAGTTTTTGGTCGGTATGCACCATCTCCACAATGCGACGACCCGCGTTGCGTGCCAGCACATTGCGCCGGCCATCCACCGCCGGGTAGGCGGCGTTGCCAGGCAAACCCACGCCCAAGGCTTCGACCATGCAGGCCATGGTGGAAGCGGTGCCCATGGTCATGCAGTGGCCGTGGCTGCGGTGCATGCAACTCTCGGCTTCAAAGAAATCGGCCAGCTTCAAGGTGCCCGCCCGCACTTGTTCGCTCATGCTCCACATGCCCGTGCCCGAGCCGAGTTCTTGGCCGCGCCATTTGCCGTTGAGCATAGGGCCGCCACTTACACCAATGGTGGGGAGGTCGACGCTTGCCGCGCCCATGATGAGTGAGGGGGTGGTTTTGTCGCAACCCATGAGCAGCACCACGCCGTCAAGAGGGTTGCCGCGAATGCTTTCTTCCACGTCCATGCTGGCTAAGTTGCGGTAGAGCATGGCAGTGGGGCGCAACAGGGTTTCGCCCAGTGACATCACGGGGAACTCCAGCGGAAAACCGCCGGCTTCGTAAACGCCAATCTTGACCTGCTCGGCCAGTGTGCGGAAATGCGAATTACAGGGCGTGAGTTCGCTGAAGGTATTGCAAATACCAATGACGGGGCGGCCGTCAAACTGATCGTGCGGCACGCCCTTGCCCTTGACCCAGCTTCGGTAGGCAAAGCCATCGCGATCTTGTCGCCCAAACCATTGTTGGGAGCGCAGTTCGTGTGGTTTTTTTCTTGGGGGAGATTGGGTCATGATGGGGTTTAGCCTGAGGTAGATGAAGGATCTGTGCCTATACTACCCCCGCCCAAGCCTTATGTTGAGCAGTGTTTATACGGGTATGGGTCACAAGGAGCACACCATGATTGATATTTTGCGCGTCACCAATTTGCCCACCTACCTGATGTCGGATTTGCAGAATGCCTATACCGTGCACGACCGCGATCACATCACCGATCCCAGCGCTTTGCAACGCATTCGTGCGATGGTGGGCGGCGGAGACGCGGTTATCGATAAAAGTTTGATGTCGCTTTTCCCAGCCTTGGAGTTCATCTCTGTGTGTGGTGTGGGCTATGACGGTGTGGATGTCATCGGTGCCATGGAACGCGGCATCAAGGTCAGCCACACACCAGGCGTGCTCAACGATGATGTGGCTGATTTGGCACTGGGTTTGATGTTGTCGATTGCCAGGCGCATTCCGCAGGCTGATAAGTTTGTACGCAACAGCGACTGGGTTGATGGGCCCTTTCCCTTGCAAAACAAAATGACCGGCGCGCGCTTGGGCTTGGTCGGCATTGGTCGCATTGGCCAAGCCATTGCCAAGCGGGCAGCGGCTTTTGACATGTCGATTGCCTACACCTCAAGGCATAAAGTGCCTACATTGCCCTTCACCTATTACCCATCGGCCAAAGACTTGGCTGCGCATGTCGATTATTTGGTGGTCATCACCCCAGGCGGCCCCGCGACGCGTAACCTCATCAATGCAGAAGTTTTGCAGGCCTTGGGTCCCAAGGGATGTCTGATCAATGTAGCGCGAGGTTCCGTGGTCGATCAAGCCGCGCTGATTGAGGCTTTGCAAAAGAAAGTCATTGCTGGCGCAGGCTTGGATGTGTTTGCTGACGAGCCACGTGTTCCCGCTGAGTTGCGCCAATTGCAAAACGTGGTGTTGACACCGCATGTGGGCAGCGGCACTGTGCAAACGCGCCAAGCCATGGCGGCTTTGGCCTTGGCCAACTTAAACGCACACTTTGAAGGCCAAGCCATACCAGCCTTGGTGCCTGAGTGGGCCAACCGGGTCTAAGCCCTTAGCGGTTTTTCAGCGGCTAAAGCCGCCGCCCGGTTTTTTACCTGCATAACCGCCGCCGGGCTTACCACCACCGCCACCGCCACCAGTGCGGCGTTTGCCACCACCGCCGCCACCGCCACGGTTGTTTCGGCTGAGCAAATCAACCGAAGTCATGGTGGGGTCGGGTTGACGGCCTGCGCCACCACCCGATTTATGACCAAAAGCATTGACCCCACTTTGGGTGCCTAAATGCGCATTGGCGCGGGGTTGGAAATCATCTTCTTGGTGATGCGATGGGGGTTGGTGATCAAAGTTGTCGTGGGGCATGCCAGCAGGTGCTGGGTTGCGTGGGCCGCGCTCTGGGCGGTCACGACGGGGGGCTTGCGAGCGAGGTGCGCCGTTGTGCGCTGGGCCTGCGCCATGCGAGGGCTGACCCGGGTTGGGGCTGCGCGGCGGGCGGTCTCCTCGGGGTTCGGAGCGAGGACCGCTGGTAGCGCGATGGCCATCACCGCGTCCACCGCCTTGACCTTCACCACGTCCACCAGCCGGTTTCTTCTCGCGTATGCGTTCCATCATTTCTTGGCGAGCAGCGCGAGCTGCAGCGGCCATTACATCGCGGCTGGGTGGTTTGCCCAAACCACCCCACAAAGTTTGGCGACCCATGGCGATGGGTTCGGCCCGTTCATCGGGTGCAGGGCCAAAGCCCTCGACCTTTTCAACCTCAATGGTTTGACGTGTGAATTTTTCAATTTCTTGCATAAAGCCTTCCTCGTCCAAGGACACCAAACTAACCGCTTCTCCACTGGCACCTGCGCGGCCGGTACGGCCAATGCGGTGCACATAGTCTTCGCTGATATTGGGGATTTCGTAATTCACCACATGCGGCAAGTCATCGATGTCGATACCTCGCGCTGCAATGTCGGTGGCCACCAAAACACGTATATCGCCGCTCTTGAAACCCGAGAGGGCTTGGGTGCGTGCTGTTTGGCTTTTGTTGCCGTGCAGCGCCATGGCGGTGATGCCTTGTTTGTTTAAAAAGTCGGCCACATGGTTGGCACCAAATTTGGTGCGGCAAAACACCAGCACTTGGCTCCACTGCTTAGTGTCGATGATGTGCGCCAGCAAGGCTTTCTTTTGCTGACGCCCCACGGGGTGTATCACTTGCTTGATCAGTTGTACCGTGGTGTTTTCAGGTGTGACCTGAATGCTTTGAGGTTTGTGCAGCAACTGGGCGGCCAAGTCGCGAATCTCTTGGCTGAAGGTGGCCGAGAACAACAAACTTTGTTTTTCTTTGGGCAACAGCGCCAGCACTTTTTTCACGTCATGGATGAAGCCCATGTCGAGCATGCGGTCGGCTTCGTCGAGGACCAGCATTTGCACAGTGGACAAATCCAAAAAACCTTGCTGTTGCAAGTCCAGCAAACGTCCAGGCGTAGCCACCAAGATGTCGACGCCTTTTTTCAAGGCCTTGATTTGGGCTGCCATGCCAACGCCACCAAAGATGACGGCAGATTGGAGTTGCAGATGTTTGCCGTAAGTGCGAACCGACTCTTCCACTTGAGCCGCGAGTTCGCGGGTGGGCGTGAGCACCAAGGCGCGGATGCCAAACACGCCAAAGCGGTTGGTGCTGCTTCGGCTCATGCTGAGTTTGTGCAGCATGGGCAGGGTGAAGGCGGCGGTTTTGCCCGTACCCGTTTGTGCCCCTGCTAAGAGGTCTTGCCCGGCAAGTACAGCGGGAATCGCTTGAGCCTGAATGGGGGTGGGGGTGTCGTAGCCTTGCTCGCGCACAGCTTTCAGAATGGCCGGAGCCAAGTTCAATTCATCAAAATTCATAAAGGAGCGTGCGGTTGGGCAACGCTTGGGGTTTCGATCTGTTCTGCCAAAAAGAAGGCAGCCAGCTAAAGACCGAGGAAACACATTTGGGCAGGTAAAGGTCAAACGAATGGTTTGGTTCCGGCCCCAGCAGAAGCGCTGATGTTGAAGCAACTGGTGGCGTCAACTAAGATTGATTCTCGCATGAAAGAGGATCTTGGCTTTTGGGGACGATTTTTTGAAGTTAAACATCTGCTTCATTGGTGACACAAGTGCAGAGATAATGACTGGTTAAACAGCCCACACCGTGTGGCGCACAGCCTAGAGAATCATTCCATGTCCCAATACGTTTTCACCATGAACCGCGTCGGCAAAATCGTGCCGCCCAAACGCCATATTCTTAAAGACATCTCACTGAGCTTTTTCCCCGGCGCCAAGATTGGCGTGCTGGGCTTGAACGGTTCTGGCAAGTCCACGTTATTGAAAATCATGGCGGGGTTGGACACCGAAATCGAGGGCGAGGCCAAGCCCATGCCAGGTTTGCGAATTGGCTACCTGCCCCAAGAACCCAAATTGCGCCCCGAGCAAACCGTGCGCGAGGCCGTGGAAGGCGGCATGGAAGAAGTGCTGCATGCCAAACAACGCCTTGAAGAGGTGTACGCCGCATACGCCGAAGAAAACGCCGACTTTGATGCGCTGGCTGCCGAGCAAGGCCAGTTGGAGGCCATCATCGCCGCCGCTGGCAGCGACAACAGCGAGCACCAACTCGAAATTGCGGCCGATGCGCTTCGTCTGCCGCCTTGGGAGGCGGTGATAGAGCATTTGTCGGGTGGCGAAAAACGCCGTGTCGCGCTGTGCCAGTTGTTGCTCTCTAAGCCCGACATGCTGCTGCTTGACGAACCCACCAACCACTTGGACGCCGAATCTGTTGATTGGTTGGAGCAATTTTTAGCGCGTTTCTCTGGCACCGTGGTGGCCATTACCCACGACCGCTACTTTTTGGATAACGCCGCTGAATGGATTTTGGAACTTGACCGCGGCCACGGTATTCCCTACAAGGGCAACTACACCACTTGGTTGGAACAAAAACAAGACCGCTTAGAGAAAGAACAAAAAGGCGAGGAAGCGCGTGCCAAAGCCTTGAAAAAGGAGCTCGATTGGGTGCGCCAAAACCCCAAGGGCCGCCAAGCCAAGAGCAAGGCGCGTATCGCTCGCTTTGAAGAACTCTCCGATTTCGAATACCAAAAACGCAACGAGACCCAAGAAATTTTCATTCCCGTGGCCGAACGCTTGGGCCATGAAGTGATTGAGTTCACCAATGTGAGCAAGTCTTTTGGCGACCGCGTGTTGATTGATAACCTCAGCTTCAAAGTGCCGGCCGGTGCCATTGTGGGCATCATTGGTCCTAACGGAGCGGGTAAATCCACGCTGTTTCGCATGATCGCTGGCAAACAGCAGCCTGACAGCGGCGAAATCAAGCTGGGTCAGACCGTCAGAATGGCGTTTGTCGACCAAAACCGCGACGATTTGGCCAACGAAAAAACCGTTTGGGAAGATGTCTCAGGTGGCTTGGATATTTTGACGGTGGGCAAATTCGAGATGGCCAGCCGTGCCTATTGCGGCCGTTTCAATTTCAACGGTGGTGACCAGCAAAAACGCGTGGGCACTTTGTCGGGTGGTGAGCGCGGGCGTTTGCATTTGGCCAAAACCCTGATTGCTGGCGGCAATGTGCTGATGCTGGATGAGCCGTCCAACGACTTGGACGTGGAAACCTTGCGCGCCCTAGAAGACGCTTTGCTGGAATTTGCTGGCAGCATCATGGTCATTAGTCATGACCGTTGGTTTCTTGACCGTATTGCCACCCACATCTTGGCTTGCGAAGGCGACTCGCAATGGACATTTTTTGACGGTAATTACCAAGAATATGAAGCCGACAAGAAAAAACGTTTGGGTGAAGAAGGTGCGAAACCCAAGCGCATGCGATACAAAGCGCTTAAATAATTTCTAAAAAACTACATAAAGTATTAAAAAATTGCATATACGACAAAATCTACTATAAAATGATAAAAAAGTGGTACTTGTTGCCACTTATCTTTTATCGTGGAGTTGTCATGAGCCATAAAGCTATACCTGATTCAAGTGATGAATACTGTGGCACCAGTTACGCTGCCAAATTGCTCAACCTGTCGGTGGGTACGGTGCAAACTTTGGTGGAAAAAAACGAACTCGAGGCTTGGAAAACCCAAGGCGGCCATCGCCGTATTTCGCTGCAATCCATTCGGAATTACCAAAGCCGCGCAAGCCTTTCGCCTAACGCCCTTTACCAAGACGGCAAGCGTCTCAAAGTTATGGTGGTCGAGGACGATGAACTCACACGCATCCTGTTTCAAAAACATTTCGACCAATGGGATTTGTCCATCGACGCGATCATCACCGCCTCAGCCATTGAAGCTTTGCTCGATATTTCGGTGCTCAAACCCCAAGTTTTGATCACCGATTTGCGCATGCCTGGCATCGACGGCGTGGAAATGTTGCGCCAGTTAAACAGCCACCCTTTGTTTGCCCAAATGTCTGTCATTGTTGTCACCGGTTTGTCGGACGAAGAAATTACCCATTACGGGGTTTTGCCCTCGGGAGCCCATGTGTTGCATAAACCCGTAGATATGGGGTGGTTGCGTGGCTATTTTCACGCCATGCTCAGCATGCGCCAAGGCGGGCGCCGTGCCGCACCCATGCCGCCAACTGAGCCCACCCAGGAAAAATTGCCAACTGCTGGAGCCCTTAGCCCTTAGCCCTTCCTTAGCCAAGGGGCAATCCTCTTGCGCCTGAGGCTGGGTGCGGTTAGGCTCATGGGCGATGAAGCCTCACTATTCTTATTGGCCCGCTCGGGTGCCACACCACATCACCCCGCCTGCCACCACTCTCTGGGATAACCTTTTCATTAGCGCGCAGCGCTTCCCTCACAAAACTGCTTTGCAGTTTTTGGGCACTTCCCTGAGTTACCGAGCTTTGGCGCACCAAGCTGAGCGTATTGCGGCTTGGTTGCAAGCGCAGGGTGTGCAAAAGGGCGACAGGGTTTTGCTGGACATGCAAAACTGTCCCCAACTGGTGGCCGCGCACTTTGGCATCTTGCGTGCTAATGCGGTGGTGGTTCCTATCAACCCCATGAACCGCGCCAAAGAGCTGGAACACTACATCAGTGACGCGCAAGCGCGTATCGCCATCACCACAGCCGATGTGGCTGTTGAAATGGCTGCCGCCAACGATGCCTTGCCCTTTGGCGAAGGTTTGCAGCATTTGTTGGTCACGCATTACAGTGATGCATTCGATCTTGATGACCAAGCCCAAGAAGGCTGGCCCATGGCTTGGCAGGCGTGGCTGAGTCAACGCACCGATTTACCCGTCCTTCAAGGCGGCCAGTCTCACGATTGGCGCGAGGTGTTACGCAACACCTTTGAGCTTTCGCCATTGACCGTCACACCCGCTGACTTGGCTGTGTTGCCCTACACCAGCGGCACCACCGGTTTGCCCAAAGGCTGCATGCACCCGCACAGCAGCGTCATGCACAACGCCGTGTGTGGCGCGATTTGGAACAATGGTTCACACGAAAACATTGGTTTGTGTGTGGTCCCTATGTTTCATATCACCGGTTTGGTAACGGTCATGCACAGTGGCATGTATTTGGGTGCCACCGTGGTGCTGATGCCGCGTTGGGACCGAGACTATGCAGGCAGTTTGATTTCACGCTGCCGCATCACCCATTGGACCAACATCCCCACCATGGTCATCGACTTGCTGGGCAGTCCCAAGTTCGACCAATACGATCTTTCCAGTTTGGTGGCCATTGGCGGCGGGGGAGCGGCCATGCCGCAGGCGGTGGCACAGCGTTTGTGGGAGCTTTATGGCTTGCGATATATCGAGGGCTATGGCTTGACCGAAACCGCCGCGCCCTCGCACAGCAACCCGCCCGATGCGCCCAAGCAGCAGTGTTTGGGTATTCCCCTCATTGGTGTGGATGCGCGGGTCATCAACCCCGAGACTTTGCAAGAGGTGGCATCTGGCGAGCAAGGTGAAATTGTCATGCGCGGCCCGCAAATTTTCAACGGCTACTGGCGTCGCCCCGAAGCCACCGAGCAGGCGTTTATGCATATTGATGGCGAGCGATTTTTCCGCTCCGGCGATTTGGGCCATGTGGATGCTGATGGTTATTTTTTCATTACCGATCGCTTAAAGCGCATGATCAATGCATCGGGTTTTAAAGTGTGGCCCGCTGAGGTAGAGGCGCTGATGTTTCGCCATCCCGCTATTCAAGAAGCCTGCATCATTGCATCAAGAGATGCCTACCGCGGTGAGACAGTCAAGGCCGTGGTGGTGCTGCGCGAAAGCCACCGTGAACAGGTGAGCGAAGAAGATATTTTGGGCTGGTGCCGCGACAATATGGCGGTTTACAAAGCACCGCGCTTGGTTCAGTTTGTGGACGCCTTGCCCAAAAGCGGCAGCGGCAAAGTGATGTGGCGCTCCTTGCAAGAAGCCGAGATGAGCGCGTCTTGAAACTCTCTGTGCTCGACCAGTCGGTGGTGTGCGCAGGCCGACCCCAAGATGAAGCCATACGCAACACGGTTAATTTGGCCGCGCACTGCGAGGCTTGGGGTTACCAGCGTTTTTGGGTGAGCGAACACCACAGCTTGCCCAGCATGGCCGGTACTGCGCCCGAAATATTGCTCGCGGCTATCGCTATGCGCACCACGCGCATACGTTTGGGCAGTGCGGGCATCATGCTGCCGCATTACTCGGCGTTCAAAGTGGCAGAGCAGTTTCGTGTGCTCGATGCCTTGGCCCCTGGGCGCATCGATTTGGGGCTGGGCAGAGCGCCCGGCAGCGATGGGCGTACCTCGCAACTTCTTAACCCCGACCGTTACGCTTCAGAGCGCTTCCCCCAGCAAGTCGCCGAGTTGCAAGCATGGGTGACAGGTCAATCCATGCCAGAGGGTCACGCGGCGCATGGGGTGTGGGCCATGCCGGTGGCGGCCACGTCCCCGTTGCTATGGATATTGGGCAGCTCCAACTACGGTGCTCAACTGGCCGCGCATTTTGGTCTGCCTTATGCGTTTGCCTATTTCTTCAGCGATGGTTTGGGCGTCGAGCAAGCGCTGGAGATGTACCGCAGCCAGTTTCGTCCCAGCCCTTATTTAGACAAACCGCAAGTCACGATTTGCGTGTCAGCATTAGCGGCAGATACCGAGCAAGAGGCTTGGTACCAATTTCAAAGTCGCGCCCGTTGGCGCTTGGACCGTAACCGGGGCCGCATGGGGCCTTTGTTGGCACCTGACGAAGCCGTGAAAGATGTGAGTGCTGCAGAGTTGGCCCAGATGCACGCCATGCGCGAGGACGCACTGGTGGGCAACGCTACGCAGACGGCAGATAAACTCCGCGCCTTGGCCAAGCAGCTTGAACTCGATGAGTTGGTGGTTTGCAGTTGGACGCATGATCCTGCGGCGCAGCTGCGTTCGTTCGAGTTGATGGCGCAGGCGTTTTGATTTTTGAATTGGAGTAGCAGATGTTTGAAACCACCATTGCCGGCAGTTTGCCCAAACCCGAATGGCTGGCCGAGCCTGAAAAGCTGTGGCCCAAGTGGAAACAAGAGGGCGACGCTTTGCGCCAAGCCAAAGCCGACGCCACGCTGTTGTGGATCAAGGCACAAGAAGATGCAGGCTTGGACATCATTGGTGACGGCGAGCAAGCGCGTCAGCATTTTGTGCATGGGTTTTTAGAGCAGGTCGAAGGCATAGACTTTGAAAACAAAGTCAAGATGGGCATTCGCGACAACCGCTATGACGCCATGGTGCCGCAAGTGGTGGCCAAGCTGCGCTTGAAAGGGCGTGTGCACGCCATGGAAGCACAACTGCTGCGCGCGCGCACCAAAAAGAAAACCAAGTTCACCTTGCCTGGCCCCATGACGATTGTCGACACCGTGGCGGACAGGTTTTACGGCGAAGGCAAAGAGGGGCGCATCAAAATGGCCATGGCCTTTGCCGAGTTGCTCAACCAAGAAGCGCTGGCGCTGCAAGCCGATGGCATAGACATCATCCAGTTTGATGAACCTGCATTCAATGTGTACATGGAAGACGCTGCCGAGTGGGGCGTGCAAGCGCTAGAGCGAGCAGTGCAGGGCATCACCGTGACCACCGCTGTACATATTTGCTATGGCTATGGCATTCAAGCCAATGTGGATTGGAAGAACACCTTAGGCCATGAGTGGCGTCAGTATGAAAAAGTGTTTCCCGCTCTGGCCAAAAGCAGCATCAAGCAAATCAGCCTAGAGTGCTTTCACTCTCATGTGCCCATGGACTTGATCGCTTTGCTCAAAGGCAAAGATGTGATGGTGGGTGTGATTGATGTGGCGTCCGATGTGATTGAAACGCCCGAAGAAGTGGCCGACACCATTGGCCGTGCATTGCAGTTTGTCAGCAAAGAACATTTGTTTCCCTGCACCAACTGCGGCTTGGCACCCATGAGCCGCGATGTGGCTTGGAAAAAATTGCAAGCCTTGGCCAAGGGGGCGGAGTTGGCCAGGCAGAGGTTTTAGCGTAGTTACTGCACTTCAGGCACGCCGCATTCGCCAGCGGTGATGCCCTCGGGCAACTGCTGGGGTTTGTGCACGATGCGGGTGCTTGGGTCGTACTGCACTTCTTTCAAATACATGGCCAGCACCGCGTCCATGCTCTTGGCGTGGTTGTCAAACCAAATCGCCAGTTCGGTGGTGAGTTGGCGAACCAGCGCCAGGTTGTTGTCGACTTGGCCACGGCGCAGTGCTTCGCGCATGACTTTCAAAATCATGTCGTGTTCGTCGGTGTGGCAGCCGCCTGGTCCAAACGCGCTGTCTTGCATCCACTGGTTTTCACCACCGAAATGGGTCTCGGTGTGGGCGATCAGCTCGGTGAAACTTTGCAATAACTGAGATTCAGGTGCCAGTTCGGTGGCGGCCAGCATATCGACAAACTCACGGTGGGTCGCGTCCATGCTGTCCATGTTCATCACCAAGTCATCAGACCAGGTGAGGGTGGGTTGGCGCTCGAGGGTGGTGGTGTTGGTCATGGTGAAAGAATTGAATTAATCGGGATCTGACCCCAATTATGGGTCAATCGCGTACATCGGCAACGACGTTGCTGCCAAAGTCCCCACGCGCCAAAAAGCCCAGTACTTTGGCTGCTGCGTCGGCAGGGGATGTCAGGGATCCGCTTTGTTTCAGCTGAATGAAGTTGGCTTGGTCGGGAAAACCGCTGGGGTTGCCAGAACGCAAATCGGTTTGCATATCGGTGTCGATCACGCCAGGCGCCAGCGACACAATGCGAGCGGGGTTGCTCAACAGGGCTTCGTCCAAAGCCACACAGCGGCTGAAATGGTCCAAGCCGGCTTTGCTGGCGCAGTAGAGCGCACTGGCGGCCATGGCGCGGCGCCCTAAGCCAGAAGAAATTTGCAGCACTTTGCGTTGGGTGGCCCAAGCGCGGGTGGCTTGCAAAAACACCTGTGTCAGCAGCATGGGTGCAGTCAAATTGATGGCCAAGGCCTCTTGCACACTGTGGGCACTGGCTTGCTCGAAAGGGCCCAAGTGGCCAATCACACCCGCGTTGTTAATCAGCTTGGCGCTCTCAAAGGGCTGCCCCGCCAAGGTTTTTAACCACGCAGAAAGTTTGTCAGCCACAGCTTGCGGCTGGGCCAAATCGGCCTGCCATTGCAGCAGTGTGGTGCCGTTTTTCAAAGCAAGCGCCGCCAAGACGGGCGAGCTGCCTCGTGAAATGCACAGCAGGGTGTGGTTGGGCGTGCACAGTTGCTCGGCCATGGCCAAGCCCATGCCGCGGGACGCGCCGGTGAGTATGGTGAGTTGTGTCATTGGTTGCTGACTTGAAAAACAATTGGGGTCAGATCCCGATTATTAATGGGGGTCTGACCCCAATTATTTAATTGGAATCTGACCCCGATTAATTGCCGGGGGTGGATGAAGGCGAGTGTATGGGCATGGAGCATGAGGCGGGGGGAGCGCTGGCGCACGGTTTCGGGGGCATACATGGCGTCGCCCCAAATGGGGTGGTCTATGGCTTGCATATGCACCCGCAGCTGATGGGTGCGGCCTGTCAGGGGTTGCAGTTCCAACAAAGAGCCTGGCAGTTCGGCATGGTGTTGCACACAACGCCAACGGGTTTGGCTTGCTTGTCCGTCGGGGCTGATGATGCGCAAAGGGCGTCTGTCCCAATCGGCTTGTATGGGTAAATCGATGGTCTGCCATTCCTCGCTGATGGGCAGCACACCTTCCACCCACGCCAAATAGTGTTTCTCTATTTGCCGCGCTTCAAACGCCATGCTCAGCGCTCGCTGCGTGAACGGGTTGAGGGCAAACAGCATCAGGCCCGAGGTGGCTTGGTCTAGACGGTGCACCACCAAGGCTTGGGGGTAGCGTTGCTGCACACGAGCGAGCAAACAGTCTTGCTTGTCGGGTCCGCGCCCTGGCACGCTCAGCCAACCCGCCGGTTTGGCCACCACCAGCAGGTCGTCGTCGATATGCACGCACTGCCAATCTATGCTCTGCGTCATGCAGACAGAAGCGCCAAAGCTGCCAGCACATCAGCGACAAGACTAGGGCTTTCACATGCCAGCACTTGTCGCTCTGGCATACCACGCAGCCAAGTGAGTTGTCGCTTGGCCAATTGGCGACTGGCAATGATGCCGCGCTCACGCAGCGAGCGCATGGCTTGGTCCAAGGGCATGCCTGCATCCACCGCGTCCAAGGCTTCCCAAGCTTGGCGATAACCCACGCAGCGCATGGAGGGCAAGTCAGGCTGCAAGTCCCTTCTCTCGCGCAAGGCTTTCACCTCTGCCAGCAAACCATGCGCCAGCATGCTGTCAAAACGTTGCGCAATACGCTCGTGCAACCAAGCGCGGTCAAGCGGTTCGAGTGACAGCAAAGCGATGCACGGGCCTGCCACCCGGGTCGCGCCAAAGAAGGAAGATAAGGGCTTGCCAGTGATGCGCCACACCTCTAAGGCCCGCGCAATGCGCTGGGCATCGTGGGGCGGCAAGCGTTGCGCAGTGGGGGGGTCTACCAGCGCCAGTTGGGCATGCAGCGCAGGCCAACCCTTGTCATAAGCTTCTTCTTGAATGTCTGCGCGAATCTCCGGGTCGGCCAAAGGCAAATCGTCCAAGCCCTCGATCAAGGCTTTTACATACAACATGGTGCCGCCCACCAACAGGGGCAATTTGCCTCGCGAGCGAATATCGCCAATCAAAGCAGCGGCATCGCGGGCGAAGTCGGCCGCGCTGTAAGTCTGTGTGGGTTCGCGTATGTCTATCAGATGGTGCACCACCGCTTGGCGCTCGGCCAAGCTGGGTTTGGCCGTGCCTATGTCCATGCCACGGTAAACCAAAGCCGAGTCCACGCTGATGATCTCAACAGGAAACTTAGCTGCCAAGGCCAAAGCCACGGCGGTCTTGCCACTGGCGGTAGGGCCCACCAGGGCCAACGCATCCCAAGCGGGAAAAAGCTTAAGCGCTTGGGACAGGTTCGCCATGCCACTGCACCAAGGTCCAAGAGGTTATGGCCAGCACCGTGCCCCAAAAAGCGATGCCGTGAGCCAAGGGAAACAAGCTGCCGTCAAGGCTGTGGCTGAGCCAAATGCCAGTGGCAAACGCCGCCATCATCATCAAAAACCCATTCATGGCCGAGGCCGCACCTGCCGACAATGGAAAGGGGCCCACAGCGCCACTTTGTCCTATCGGTTGGTGCACGCCGTGTGCCAGCACCATGGGGTACATGGCCAGCATCAAGCCCATGGCGCTGGGCTCGCCGAGGTAGACCATGGCGCACAAAGACAGGCCGCTGCCAAAGCTAAACAGGCCGGCAATGGCGATGGTTTTTCGCACACCCATATGGCGCAGCAAAAACCGACAAACAATCGTGCCCGTGATGTAGACCACCGACATAGAGGCCAATATCCAGCCCAGTTGAAGACCTGTGAGGTGCAAGACTTGAATAAAGATAAATGATGAGCTGGCAAGGTAGGTGAACAGCGCCCCATAAGCCGCCAACGACAGCAACGCAAAAGCGCGAAACGTGGGGTTGCGCAAGACCTCGCTCCAAATACGCAACATGGTCGGCAGGTGCAATGCGTTGGGGTTGCGGGTGGTGATGGTTTCTTTGAAACGCCAAGCCACCAAGCCCAAAGTGAACAAGGCATAGCTCACCACCGTCATCATGGCCACCCGCCAGCCCCAATGCTGGCTGAGAAAACCACCCAAAGGCGGGCTGGTGCAGGCCATCAAACCCAAACCTGTCATGGCTTTGGACATGACCTTGGCGCCGTGCAGCGGCGTGTAGAGGTCGCGCACCACCGCACGCGCACTGGTGATGACCGCACCCATGGCCGCGCCTTGCAGCACGCGCCACGCCACCAGCACTTCAATGCTGGGACTCAGCACACAACCCACTGCCGCCACGGCATAGACCACCAAACCGGTGAGCATGATGGGACGCCGGCCTACCTTGTCGGAAAACGGCCCCCAAAACAGCTGAGAAATACCAAAGGCCAGCAACAAGCCGCTAAGGGTGTACTGCACCATGCCGACACTGGCTTGCAGGTCCATCGCCATGCTGGGTAAGCCGGGTAAGTACAAGTCGGTGGAGACGGGCTGCAAACCAATCGACAAGGACAACAACAGAATCACCAAATTGGCGTGCATTAACGTCCTCTTAAAAATAATGCATCTAAATCACGCATGCCCAATTGACGCCAAGTGGGGCGGCCGTGGTTGCACTGATCTGCGCGTTCAGTCACTTCCATTTGCCGCAGCAAAGCGTTCATTTCGGTGAGGGTGAGCAGGCGGTTGGCGCGCACCGCTCCGTGACAGGCCATGGCTGCCAGCACATCGTCTTTGGCGCGTTGCAACACATTGTGTGCATCGTGTTGCGACAACTCGGCCAACACGCCCCGCGCCAGCGCCACCGCATCACCCTTGGCCAATGAAGCAGGCACTGTGCGCACCACCAAGGACTGCGCACCCAAAGCCTCTATGGTTAAGCCCAAGGTTGTCAAGGTGGCGGCATGGGTTTCAGCGCTGGCCATCTCTTGGGGCGTGGCCGCAAACGAGGCGGGTATCAACAAAGCTTGGCTTTGCAAATGCTGTGTTGTCAGCTGTGTTTTGAGCTGCTCGTAAACAATGCGTTCATGCGCAGCGTGCATATCAACCACCACCAAACCTTGGGCGTTCTCGGCCAATATATACACGCCTTGCAACTGCGCCAAAGCCTTGCCCAGAGGCCACTCGCCTTGCGGCAAAGGTATGAATGCCGGTTCGTTGGTTTGTGTGTGCAAGGCTGTGGCTTGCCACAACTGGCCTAAGTCATTCACCACATGACCTTGTGCTGCAGGCTTCCAAGGCAGGCCGGTTTGCACGGGCGCAGAAGCACCAAACGACTGCAAAGCCGAGATAGCCTGCGCTCGGTCCGACATCCCTACATTGTGCGAAGCAAGCACGCTGGTGGTGCTGGTGGCTTGGCCCGCACGCGACGCTGACAAAGCTTGGTTTAAAGCGTGCTGCACGGCTTGGTGCGCTTGGCGGCTGTCGCGAAAGCGGACCTCGATTTTGGTGGGATGCACATTCACATCCACTTGCGCGGGGTCAATGCTCAGGTACAGGGCATACACCGGTTGGCGTTGCCCGTGCAAGATGTCTTCATAAGCGCTGCGTGCAGCGTGGCCAATCACGCGGTCACGCACATAGCGGCCGTTGACATAAGCGAACTGATGGTCGGCGCGGGAGCGTGCTGCGTCTGGCATGCCGGCGCGTCCGGTGACGCGAATACCCGAATACGCATGATCGATAGCGATGGAGGCCTTAAGAAACTCTTCGCCCAGCACATCGCTCAAGCGTGCGTCCAATGCGTGTTCGTGCGCGTGCCCACGCCACTGTCCCACCAGCTTGCCGTCATGCCAGAGCGCAAAACCCACGTCAGGTCGCGCCAGCGCATGGCGGCGCAAAGAATCTAAACAATGCGCCAGTTCGGTGGCAGTGGACTTTAAAAATTTACGCCTGGCAGGTGTGGTGAAAAACAGTTCTTTCACCTCCACAGTTGTACCCACGCTGCGAGCGGCTGGGCGCAATTCGCCGCTGCGTGCGTCCAAATGCATGGCATGGTCTTGTTGGGCTGTGCGTGAGGTGAGGCTGAGCTCGCTGACCGCTGCAATGGCTGCCAAGGCCTCGCCCCTAAAACCCATGGTGGCCACCGATTCAAGGTCGTGCAAATTGCTGATCTTGCTGGTGGCGTGTCGGCGCAGCGCCAAGGGCATGTCGGCTGCCAGCAAGCCTATGCCATCGTCTTCGACGCTGATGAGTCGCACGCCGCCTTCGATCAAACGCACCACCACCTGCGTAGCGCCTGCGTCCAAAGCGTTGTCCACCAGTTCACGCACCACCGACGCGGGTCGCTCGACCACTTCGCCGGCGGCGATTTGGCTGATCAATTCATCGGGGAGTTCGCGGATGGGGCGTCGCGCAGCAGAGGGGGCATTCACGCCCTAGATTCTACGGGTGTGCCTTGGCGACCAAGATCTGGCGTGTCACGGGTGACAGTCATAATCTTTAACATGGACACCTTAAGCATTCTTATTGATTTCATTCTCCACATTGACCGCTATTTGGAGGTTTTTGTTCAGAGTTACGGCATCTGGGTTTATGCGGTGTTGTTTCTGGTTATTTTTGTTGAAACAGGTTTGGTGATCATGCCGTTTTTACCCGGCGACTCTTTGCTGTTTGTGGTGGGGGCCATGGCGGGGGCCGGTCTGCTGAGTCTGCCGCTGGTGCTGGCGCTGTTAACTGCAGCCGCCATCTTGGGCGACCAATGTAATTATTTGATTGGACGGCATTTTGGCCAGCGACTATTGCAAGCCAATACCCGTTGGTTCAACCGCCAAGCCTACGACCAAGCCCATGCGTTTTACGAACGCTTTGGCAGCATCACCATTGTGTTGGCCAGGTTCATGCCTTTTATCCGCACGTTTGCACCCTTTGTAGCAGGTGTGGCGCATATGGATAGACGCCGCTTTTCGCTCTTCAATATCTTGGGCGCGGTCATATGGGTCTGCGGTATTGGTATTGCTGGTTACTTCTTTGGCCACATCGGTTGGATCAAAGCAAACTTGGACAAAGTGATCTGGGCCTTGATCTTGGTGCCTGGTCTCTTGGCCCTGTTGGGCGCTTGGCGTGCACGACGAACCTCTAAGTAAATTAAAAGAGTTCGTTTGCAAATCTTGCCGGCACTTTTGCCGCTAATAAGCTTTCGTTTTCGCTCTCAAGCCGTTCATTTGCAAAGGTAATTCCACAAGAATGATTGATCTAACTTCCGATGAAAAAAGGGGGGCAACTTTGGATGGAAATCAACACCTGGCTTATCGGGCAATGTGACGCTGGACAATGTCTTGACGCAGATGCTGGCCGATCAGCAATTCAAGGTGCTGTAGGGCTGACCCAAGCTTGCGGGTGTTTTAAGTGGCTCGGTTTCGGGCCATGGGGGGATTGCGTAAAAAGTAGTTTTCAATCCCGCGCATCAAGGCGTCTGCCAACTGGTTTTGGTAGGCGCTGCTGATCAGCAAAGCCTCTTCCTCGGGGTTGCTGATGAAGGCGGTTTCCACCAGCAAGCTGGGAATGTCGGGGGCTTTGAGCACCGCAAAACCCGCTTGCTCCACCTGCGGTTTGTGCAGCTTGCCCACACGCCGTATTTGCCCCAGCATTTCATTGCCCAGCTTCAAGCTGTCGTTGATTTGCGCGGTGGTGCTCATGTCGATCAAGGCGCGTTGCACATGCTGGTCTTGCACCTTGATGTTCAAGCCACCAATCGCGTCTGCACCGTTTTCTTTGTTGGCCATCCAGCGCGCAGCGGCGCTGGATGCCGCGCCTTGGCTGAGCGCAAACACACTCGCGCCGCGTGCTTGGGGCGTGAAGAAGGCATCGGCATGCAAGCTGATGAACAAATCGGATTGCACTTTTTGCGCTTTTTGCACCCGCACATGCAGAGGCAAAAAGAAGTCAGCGTCGCGGGTGAGAAAGGCCCGCAGCGGCAGCAAGCCATGGCGGGTTTTGAGCACGGTTTTATTGATGCGCTCTTGCAAAAGCAGGGCAATTTTTAAAACCACATCTTTTTCGCGTGTGCCATTGGGCCCAATCGCCCCTGGGTCTTCGCCGCCATGTCCAGGGTCCAGGGTCACCACCGCAAAGCGGTCGGTCATCTCAGGTAATTTGGCGGGCAAGGTAGGCGTTGGTTTGGCAGGCTCGGGTTTGGCTGGTTCGGGCGCAGGCGTTTTGTCGCCCATCAAGCGCTCAGCGATCAATGCCTCTAAGGGGTCGGCTTCTTGGCTGGGGTAGAGGTCTAACACCAAGCGGTGTTGAAAAGTGGATTGCCCCGCAACAACAGGCGCCAAGTTGAACACTTGGGGCTTGGCGGGTTGGCGCAAATCGAGCACCAAGCGAACAATGGTGGCAGTGAATTGGCCAATGCGCACGCCGGTAATAAATGGGTCGTCATTGCGCACTTTGCCCACCAGTTCGCGCAAAGCAGCATTGAGTTCTATGCCCTCAATGTCAACTGCAAGCCTTGGCGGGTTGGCCACAAAAGTGTGGGTGACTTTCAGCAAAGTGTCGGACTCTATGGTCACACGGGTGTACTCCACCGCTGGCCACACCCGCACCGCCAAAATGCTGGCCCCCCATGCCAATTGCGTTTTGCCCAAAAGCAAAACCAAGCCACCGGTTTTGAGTAACTTTCGGCGTTGGCGCTGGTGTGTCTTCATGCCAGTAAATCTTGGCCCAAGGGGCTGTTGGATGTCAAACGAACATCGCGACTGCCGTCAAGGTTGACGCTTAAAAAAATATCCAAGTCTGAAGCGGGCAAGATGCCTTGGGCTTTTTCGGGCCACTCGCACAGCTTCAGGCCAGGGCTGGCAAAAATATCTCTGAAGCCCGCGTCTTCCCATTCCTGTGGGTCGTTGAAGCGGTAGAAATCGAAATGCCATATGGCCAAAACCGATGCGCCATCATTCACCTCATAAGGCTCGACCACGGCGTAGGTGGGGCTTTTGATGCGATCCGTCACGCCCAAGGCTTGCAAAAGGTAACGCGTAAATGTGGTTTTACCCGCACCCAAATCGCCGTGCAGGTAGACCACGGCTTGCGACAAAGCAGGGCACAAGGCCAAGCCCTCGGCAAAGGCCGCACATGCTGACTCGTCGGGCCAGTGCAGGGTTTTTACAATCGGCGTTTCGTTCAAAGGGAATTTGTGTCCATCAATCAATCGGCCTTGCTGGTGCAACTGCAAGAATGGGGCGTGCAACTTGGATTCTCCCAAATTGGCATAGCCCCTGTCGATCTGCGTGATGCCGAGCCCGGACTGCTGGCTTGGCTGGCCCAAGGTCACCATGGCGAGATGGCTTATATGGCCCGCCACGGCCTTACCCGCGCTAGACCCGCCGAGTTGGTGCCCGGCACTTTAAGCGTCATCACCGCCCGCATGGATTACCTGCCACAGCACAAGCCGCCGTCCTTTGAGGATTGGACAGACCACGAGTTGCAGCGCTTGCAACAACCCACACAAGCAGTGGTGTCGGTGTATGCGCGGGGGCGGGATTACCACAAGGTCATGCGTCAACGCTTGCAGCAACTCAGCGACAAATTGCAAACCGAGCTGGGTGCCTTGGGACACCGTGTGTTCACCGATTCAGCGCCTGTGCTTGAGGCTGAGTTGGCGGTGCGCAGTGGCTTGGGTTGGCGCGGCAAGCACACCTTGGTTTTACACCGTGAGGCTGGCTCGTTTTTCTTCTTAGGAGAAATTTTTGTGGATGTGGCTTTGGAACCCACACCGTTGCAAAGCGAGCATTGCGGCAGTTGCAGTGCGTGCATCAGCGCTTGTCCTACAGGGGCCATCACAGCGCCTTACAGGTTGGATGCAAGACGCTGCATCTCCTACCTCACCATAGAGCATGCGGGCAGCATCCCTTTAGAGTTGCGCCCCCTTATCGGCAACCGCATTTATGGCTGCGACGATTGCCAGTTGGTGTGCCCGTGGAACAAGTTTGCCAAGCGCTCACCCTTGCCCGACTTTGACGAGCGTCATGGCTTGGGCAGCGCCTCCTTGGTGCAGTTGCTGCAATGGGATGAGGCCAGTTTTTTGCGCTTCACAGAAGGCAGTGCGATTCGCCGCATAGGGCATGCACGGTGGTTGCGCAATGTGGCCGTGGCCGCGGGCAATGCTTTGCGCCAAACCCTCAGTACCGACGATCAATATGTCTTGCGGCAAGCTTTGTGCAGGTGGCAAGACCATGAAAGCGACGTGGTTCGCGAGCATGTGGCTTGGGCGTTGGCGGTTTAATTAAACGCATGCTGTTGGGCAGTGAAACCCAAAACGTGTTGACCCATTCGGAAGTTCCCGTGTTGGTGCTGCGTTAAAATCCGGATTGATCGGAGGAATATATATGTTGCTCACAGCAGTCATTACAGAAGCTGAAGAAGGGGGGTTCATTGCCCTAAATCCTGAAACAGGCACCACAACCCAAGGTGAAACCTATCAAGAAGCGATTCAAAATTTAAAAGAAGCCACCAGCTTGTACTTAGATGAATTTCCCATGAAAATTCACAGCCACCCTGTCATGACAACTTTTGAAGTCAGCCATGCCTAAATTTCCTGGGCTTTCAGGTGCCGAAATTGTTCGAGCTCTTGGAAAATTAGGTTTTGTTGTCGCAAGGCAGTCGGGAAGCCATATTGTGATGAAGCGGGGCATGCAGGGTTGCGTTGTTCCCAACCACAAGGAAGTGAAAATTGGAACTGTCAATGGCGTACTTCGCCAAGCCGGTGTCAGCGCGCAGGAATTTTCAAAAGCCCTTTAAATTAACAAGCCTAATCACTGTGTAATCCTCGGTAAAGCATATAGCTTGCAAGCATGAATAACAGCAACGCAAAACCGCACTTGAGTTTGAGTACGGGCACCTTATGGGCAAGACGTGCGCCCATGGGCGCGGTAAACATGGTGCACAAACCAATCACCCCCAAGCCGGGCAACCATATATAGCCAAAGCTCCAATCAAGGTTATGCGGTGCATTCCAACCGCTGACCACATAACCTAAGGCATTGGCCAAGGCTACTGGGAAACCTATGGCTGCGCTGGTGGCCACGGCTTGGCGAATAGGCACATTGCACCAAGTCATGAAGGGGATGCTGACAAACGCACCTCCGGCTCCCACCAAGCCAGACAACAAACCAATCACACTGCCTACCGCGGTTTGCCCCACGAGGCCGGGCATTTGCCGTGAAGGCTTTGGTTTTTTATCTAGCAGCATTTGGGTGGCTGAAAACGCGGTAAAGCCTGCAAAGAACAAGGCGAGAGCCGAGCCTTTTAAAACCGCAAACAACCACAAACTGGCCATGGCACTGCCCAGCAAAATACCGGGTGCCAAGCCCTTCACCAAATCCCATCTGACAGCCCCCAGCAAGTGGTGCGCCCGGGTGCTGGCCAATGAAGTCACCACAATGGTGGACATGCCTGTGGCAATCGCCATCTTCACAGCCGAGTCAGCGTCAACACCTTGGGTACCCAGTAAAAAAGTGATGAAGGGAATCATCATCAGTGCGCCACCCACACCCAACAATCCCGCCAAGAAACCCGCTACCGTGCCCAACAACACCAAGGCGAGGATCACCTGCTCAAAGGGCAGGGTCATGAGGCGAGCCCGAGCTTTTGCGCCATGCCTATGCGTTGCAACTTGCCCGTTGCGCCTTTGGGTATTTCATCGAGCAACAATATTTTTCGTGGCACCTTGAAGTCGGCCACACGGGTGGCTACATAGTCGCGCAATTCTTTTTCAGTTGCGGTCTTTCCATCGCGCAGCACCACAGCCGCACCCACTTCTTCGCCCAGTTTGTCGTGGGGAATACCAAAGCAAACCACTTGCGCCACCGCTGCATGGTCCATCAAGATTTCATCAATTTCACGCGGGCTGATTTTTTCGCCGCCACGGTTGATGATCTCTTTCAGCCGGCCGGTGATGCTGATGTAGCCCTCTTCGTCAATCACACCTTGGTCGCCGGTGCGAAACCATCCGTGGGTAAAGTTGTCTGCATTGGCTTGCGGGTTGTTCTCGTAGCCCAGCGTGACATTGGGGCCGCGAATCACAATTTCACCGGTGCTGCCAGAGGCCAGCAAATGGCCTTCGGTGTCCATGATGGCCACTTCGGGACCTGCTGCCAAACCCACGGTGCCAGGTTTGCGTTGCCCTGGGGGCAAAGGGTTGCAAGCCATTTGATGCGCGGCCTCGGTCATGCCATAGGCTTCAATCACCGGCGCGTGAAACGTGGCTTCAAGTTCTGCCAATACTTGGGGCGGCAAGGACGATGACGACGAGCGAATAAAACGCAAAGGTACTTTTTGAATCACTGCACGGTTATTTGCAGCACGCGACAAAATCGCTTGATGCATGGTGGGCACAGCGGTGTACCAAGTGGGTTTCACCTCTTCCATTTGGGCAAAAAATTTCAACGCATTAAAGCCTGACGTGCAATGCACTTCGCCGCCTTGCGACAGCGGTGCCAAGATGCCGGCAATCAATCCGTGTATGTGGAACAAAGGCATGACATTCAAGCCTCTGTCGCTTGCGCTGAATGCGGTGCTGTGGGCAATGTGCTGGGCAGATGCGCACACATTGCGCTGGGTTAAGGGAACGATTTTGGGACGCGAGGTGGTGCCCGAGGTGTGCAGCACCAAAGCCACGTCGTCAGCTTGTGCCATGCCAGCGTCTCGCGCAGGTTGAGCCGAGCGCGAAGAAGTGTCTAGCGTGAAAGAGCCAGCGCCTTGCTGGGCTGTGGGGCGCAAATACACAATCGATACGCCCAATTTTCTGGCAACCTCAACAGCTGGCGACTGCGAGCCTTGCTCGACAACCATGGCTTTGGCATTCAAGTCGTTCAAATAAAATTCAAACTCGTCTGCTCGGTAAGAAGGGTTGAGCGGAGCCGAGGTGGCACATGCAGCTACGCTGACAAAGGCGGCTGCCATTTCTGCGCCATTGGGCAGCACGATGGCCACGCGGTCATGACGACCAATGCCCACGGCATTGAGTGACTGCTGCACATGGGCAGTTAAATCGCGCAAACCTTGGTAGGTGAGAGGAGCGGCCCCAGAGGCGCTTAAACACACTGCAGTTGCTTGGCCTTGGGCCATCCATTCTTCAAGGGTTTGCATGCCTGTCCTTTAACTGTTCAATTTCAATCCATGACGGCTTTGCAGCACGCTTTGCTCTAGCAAGCGCGTGAGGCTATAAACCGTCTCTAGCGTGGGTGTGGCTATGCCAACCACGCGCCCCAGTTCAATGACACCGCCCAATAGGGCGTCCAGTTCTAGGGCTTTGCCTTGTTCTATGTCTTGCAGCATAGAAGTTTTGTGTGCCCCTACAGCTTGTGCACCCGCTATGCGTTTTTCAAGACTGATTTTGAAATGCGCACCGGTTTTCTCGCCCACGGCTTGCGCTTCTTGCATCATGTGCTTCGCAAGTGAATGGCTTAAGGGGTGAACAGCAATCTCTTCTAGCGTGGCGTGTGTCAACGCAGAAATCGGGTTGAAGCATAAATTACCCCACAGCTTCACCCACAGCTCGCTGCGAATGTCTGTGGACACAGGCACTTTAAAGCCCGCAGCAATCATGGCTTGCGCCAACAGCGTGACTCTTTGCGACTTATCACCATTGGGCTCACCCAAAGTGAAGCGGTTGCCTTCAATGAGTTTGACCACACCGGGTGCCACCAACTCAGCTGCTGGATAGACCACTGCGCCAATGACGCGTTCGGGTTTGAGGTGTTGCCAAAGCAAAGCTTCGGGGTCTAGGGTTTTGAGTTGCGTGCCTTGGTATGCGCCAGCAAGTTGATGAAAGTACCACCAAGGCAAACCGTTTTGCATGGTCACCACCGATGTGGTGGCATGGCATAAACGGTCTATGTCTTTGGCCACAGCAGCCACTTGGTGTGACTTGAGTGTGAGAAAAACATAGTCGTAAGTTTGCGCCTGGTCCATGCTGCAGGCAAGAACCGCAGCCACCAACTCTGTGCCATCTTCTTGTATCAGCTTCAATCCGTGGTTTTGAATGGCTTGCAAATTCTCGCCACGTGCAATGCAAGTGACATCGTTGCCAGCCAAGATCAGTTTGACAGCCAGATAACCACCAATGGCGCCAGCACCCACGACGGCTATGCGCAATGACATGGTTCGGCAGCTAAGTGTTGGGGCATGAGATGAGGTGTGTAAAAAATAAAAGTGTCTGCAAGGGCCGCCGGATCGTCATCCTGAACTAAAGGTTCAGGTGGGCGAGGTCAGAAAGGTGTTGGGTTCATCTAACGCGAGATGTTCACGCTCACCAGCCAATTCCCAAGCCCGGGGCTCCAAAGAGCATTGGTTCAAGAAATATAAAACCCGGCAGACTTGCAGACATGGTTATTGTAAAAGGCTTACAGCAAGTGCCCGTCATGACCCAAAGCGGTGTCTAAACGGTAAAGTAAATTTTGAAGGTTGTGGTTGGATGAACTGGGCTCATCGGGCGCACCCGAAAAGTCAGAAAGCTCGAAGGCCAAATTCAAAGCGGCCAACACGGCGATGCGGTCGCGGGCTTTGATTTTTCCAGCATCGCGAATTTTGCACATGGCGTCGTCTACTCGTTTGACTGCTGCATGGAAGCGTTCTTCAGCACCTACAGGGCAACCCAAGATGTAGCTTTGCCCCATGATTTGAACCTCTAACTGGTTCATGCGCTGTCCTTGACCTCGACGGGCAAGCGGTCAAGCAGGCCATCGATGCGACTGCGTGCAGCTTGCAGGCGAGACTTCAATGAATCTCGCTCGTAGCTGAGCGTTTCAACTTGGGTGGTGAGCAGTTCGTTGGTGCGTCTGAGTTCATCGTAGCGCAACAGCAAACGTTCTACGCGCTCGAGAACCGGGTCAAGGGAGGAGTTTTCCGACATGGGCGCATTTTAGGGGGCTAAATGGGATTGTGGCTAGAATGCGCCGGTTGGTGCTCGCGGTGTGGTTCGCATGCCGCAGTTCAACGTGAAGCAGAAGTTTTCAGCCTAACAAGTACTTCTTTTTTGTACATGTCATGGCAGACAAAACCAGCCTGCGCTGCCCCCGCAACGGTCAAGCGAACGAAATGCCTTCGGGTATTTCCGTCCTGTCCCACATAGCCACTGGTTGTCTTGAACAAGCAACTGGGAAGGCGGACAGGGTTGTTTTCGCCAGCCCGGATACCGGCCAACAAGGTGAAGTCGCGTGTGTTTGTGACTTCGTAACGTCCATGCACTGTCGGGGAAGGCGGTGAGGGCACTTGGCTGGTATTTATTCATCATGAGTTTTCTCAATAGCTTTATCAGGGGCACGTGCGTTGCTGCATTTTTGTCTTTGTATATGTTTTCAGTTGCATTTGCTCAGACCAATCAATTGAGAGAAGTGGTCGTCACCTCATCCAGAATGGAGTCAAGTTCTCAGCTCATTCCTATGGGCGTGACGGTGATTACTTCAGAGGAAATAAAAAATTCAGGGGCTCGCCATGCCAATGAGGCTTTGCGATGGATTGCCGGCGTGACCAGTCGAATCAATATGGCGGGTGGCAAAGACCAAACTTTGGATTTAAGAGGATTTGGCGAAGCCGCTGCAAGCAATCAGGTGGTGTTGGTTGATGGCATACGGCAAAACGAAGGCGATATGGAGGGGAACTCTTTATCGTGGATTCCCATCGACATGATTGACCGTATAGAAATAGTCAGAGGAAGCGGCTCAGTGCTTTACGGCGAGGGTGCCACGGCAGGAACTTTCAACGTGATTACTCGAAAAGACATCTCTCGCGATGGTGGCTCTGTTTCTGTTTTGGCGGGTAATCTTCAAACCAATGAAGAACATATTTCAGCCTTCAAAATTCATGGCCCGCTTCAGCTCTTCTTCAGTGGCTTTAAAAGTGATACAGACAATCACAGAGAAAACTTTGCGTCTAGCGCTGGTGGCGGATTGATGAAGGGTATTTGGTCAGACGACATTGCTCGCCTGTCATTAGGTATGTCAACGCATTCAGAAAAAAGTGGTTTGCCTGGGGGCATTAATTTGAGTGACTTTTATCTGTACCCAAAGAAAACTTATAAAGATGCGGACAACGGCAATACTCGCACCGATCAATTGGTATTCAGCGGCGAATCCTTGAAAGGACTTTGGCGTGCTGCATTTGATATCAATCGAAGATTAAAAACCATTGACTCAAACTATATTGCCGACGGTTACACAACGCGCAACACGAACCAATCGACGCGTTTAGGTTTGCGTACTTGGCGCGATTGGGATGATGAAATAATTTACAACCGTTTTTTGCTTGGGTATGACAACGATGGCTGGCAACAAAATAGGGATGGCACTTCACAAATTGTTCAAAATTCATATGCCATCTATTCAAAGCATGAATTGGTTTTTAAGCCCTCGAAAACTTCATTGTTCATAGGTGCCAGAAGAACATCATTTGAAAGAGCTGGGCGGGGCGATGTGGATGGAACCGTTAATGAAAAAAACACCAGCTGGGAAACTGGCGTTTCACAGAATCTTGGTGAAACCCGCGAAGCCTACATTCGTTTAGGAAAAAGTTTTCGCTTACCCAACGGGGACGAATTTCTTTGTTACCCCATTTACGGAACATGTCCTACCGTGACTGTCAACATGCTCAAGGTGCAGCAGTCAAAAGACACTGAAATTGGTTTGAAGGCAAACTCATCGCTAATCGCTTGGGGCCTCAGAGTCTACCGCCATGAGTTAAAAAATGAGATCGCCATGGGGTCTGATTATTTTTCAAATATCAACTTGGACCCCACTCGACGGCAAGGCTTAGAAGTGGATGCGAAGTTGGCCGTGGGTTCTCAATTGACCTTCTCTGGAAATGTGGCTCAACGCAAAAGCACTTTCACTCAAGGAGTTTATGCAGGCAAGACAATTCCTTTTGCACCAAGTCAAACTGCATTTGCAAATATGCAGTACCGCTTTGAACCTCATCAATTGTTCGGTATGACGGCCAATTGGGTTGCCAAACAAAGAATTTCTGGCGATTTTGATAACAGCTGTCGTGACCAAACTCCTTCTTACGTCACCTTCGATACCCGATATGCCTATAACTATTCTCGGTGGACTTACACCGCATCTGTTTTGAACTTGAGCGATAAAAAATACTACAACGTCAGAACGCGATGCGATCCTAGCCTCAAATCTATTTACCCCGAGGCTGGAAGAACTTTTTACTTTTCAGCACAGATGTTGTTCTGATATGTTGCCTCAACGCATCGTCTGCCTCACCGAGGAAACCACCGAGTGGCTCTACCTCTTGGGGCAGTCCCATCGCATTGCGGGTATCTCTGGTTATACCGTCAGGCCCAAACAAGCGCGGCATGAAAAGCCCAAAGTCAGCGCTTTCACCAGCGCCAAGATCGACAAAATCTTGGCACTCAAGCCCGACTGTGTGTTTGGTTTTTCAGACCTGCAAGCCGACATTGCTGCGCAGCTGATTCGCCATGGTGTGCAGGTAACAGTGTTCAATCAGCGCAGCATGGACGAAATTTTTTCTATGCTCTACCAAGTGGCTGCCATGGTGGGTGAAGCCTCACAAGGCTTGCAACGTATTGAGGCTATGCAGTTGCATTTGCAAACCATTAAGACGCAATCGCAAAATTTTACCAAACGCCCCAAGGTGTATTTTGAGGAATGGGACGATCCGCCCATCAGCGCTATCCGTTGGGTGTCCGAGCTCATTCAAGTTGCTGGCGGTGACGATTGTTTCCCCGAATTGGCGTTGCAGTCCATGGGTAAAGACCGCATCATTGCCGACCCGTTAGATATCGTCAAACGCAGTCCCGACATCATCATTGGCTCTTGGTGCGGCAAGAAATTTCGCCCCGAAAAAGTAGCTGCCCGTGAGGGATGGGCAGAGGTTCCCGCCGTTATGAACAACCAAATTTTTGAAATCAAGTCTGCCGACATCTTGCAACCCGGCCCCGCGGCTTTAACCGATGGTGTGACCCAACTGCATCACATCATCGACAGCTGGGTACAAACCCATGGCTAAGTTTTTGTTGTGTCTTTGCTTGGGTGTGTGGCTGCATGTGGCACACGCAGTGACCGTGGTTGATGACCGCAAAGTGGCGGTGACATTCACTCAAGCGCCCCAGCGCATCATCACTTTGCTACCTTCCTTGGCAGAAACCGTGTGTGTATTGGGTGCATGCAGCCGCTTGGTGGGGACCGACAAACACGCCAACTGGCCGGCTTCTGTGAAAGCCTTGCCAAAGTTGGGCGGCTTGGACGACACACAACTCGAAGCCTTGGTGCGCTTAAAGCCCGATGTGGTGTTGCTCGCCAAGTCTGCGCGCATCATCGTCAGACTGGAGGCTTTGGGCATACCTGTGTTGGCGCTGGAACCTCAAACCCCTGCTGACGTCAAGCGTGTTTTGCAAACTGTAGCCATGGTTTTACAGCTGCCTGATGCGCAAGCCCAAGCGGAACAAGTGTGGCAAGGTATTCAACATCAAGTGGGCCAAGCCCAATCGCGCATACCTTCCCAAGCAATCAACGTATCGGTTTACCTTGAAGCCAGCACGGGTGGTTATGCCGCAGGCGAAGCCTCTTTCATTGGCGACATATTGCGGCAGTTGGGTTTGAAAAATATAGTGCCCCAAGAGATGGGGCCATTTCCTCAACTCAATCCGGAGTTTGTGGTGAGAGCCAATCCGCAGTTGATTGTGTTGGCGCAGCCCATGGCAACAAACCTCTCTCATCGCCCAGGATGGTCAGGCATTGCGGCCATCAAAAATAAGCGCGTGTGTGTGTTTCCGTCTGGGCAAGCCGATATCTTGGTGCGACCCGGGCCACGCTTGGGCGAAGCTGCTCAGCTCATCAGTGACTGTGTTTCACGCAGCTTCGCACCATGAACAAAATGCCTGCCGCGCAACTTGCTGCTTGGTTGGCGGCCTTGTCATTGCTCTCCTTGGGCTTGGGGTTGATGACCGGCAGTGTGGGTTGGGAGTGGGGCGTGTCTTGGAGCGACCCCATCGTGCAAGACATACGTTTGCCGCGCACCGTGGGTGCTTGGTTGGCGGGTGCTTTGTTGGGCTTGGCGGGTGCCTTGGCCCAAGGTTTGTTTCGCAACCCGCTGGCGGACCCCTATTTATTGGGCAGTGCCTCAGGGGCTTCTTTGGGCGTGGCTATTGCTTTGTCATTGGGACTGTGGGGTTCTGCCAGCTTTGCAGACATGTCTGAGGCCATGCAATGGGCCATGCGTTTGGGTTTAACCGGCATGGCCTTTGTGGGCGCATGGGCGGCGGTTCTGCTCACGTTGTTGCTTGCCAGAGGCGTAGAGCACACTTTGCGTTTGCTGCTGGCTGGCGTGGTGGTGGGTGTGGTGTTGGGCGCGCTCACCTCTTTACTCACTTTGATTTCACCGCAAACCTTGCCTGCGATGCAGTCTTTTTTGTTGGGCAACACCAGCATGTTGAGTGGGCAGGCTTGTGTGTTGATGGCGTTTGTGTTGTTGTTATGTGCAGGGCTGTCGTGGATTTTCAGCCCATTGTTGGACGGTTTGCGATTGGGCGAGTCCACCGCACAGAGTTTGGGCTTGCGTGTTCTGCCCTTGCGAGTGGTGCTGCTGGCGGTCATGGGTTTGGCCACGGCCACAGCGGTCGCGCAAACCGGCTTGATCGCTTTCGTGGGCTTGGTCGCGCCTCATTTGGTCAGAGCCCGTTTCACCGGTCGGTCTGCATCCCTGTTGGTGTTGTCAACGCTGATGGGTGGTGTACTGCTGACCACAGCCGATGTCTTGGCCAGAGGCTTGTGGGCGCCGCAAGAGTTGCCGGTGGGTGTATTGACGGGCGTTTTGGGTGGCGGGTATTTGTTGTGGCGCATACATGCTTCTCAGATGGCGGGTTCGTCAGCATGAAGCCCACCTATGCCTTCACCGCACAAAAATTGACTGTGCATCGCGGGTCCTTGTGCGTACTTAGCGAAGTCGATTTATCTATTCATGCAAGTCAATGGACTTGCGTGGTGGGACCGAATGGCGCTGGCAAAACCACCTTGCTCAAAGCCATGGCGGGTTTGCTGCCCAGCACGGGCGAGTTGCGTGTACTGGGTCAAGATCTGCGAATGCTGGCGGCAAAGGATCGCGCCAAGATGATGGCGTGGCTGGGGCAACAAGAGCAGGGCAGCGATGATTTGTCGGTGACTGATGTAGTGATGCTGGGGCGCTTGCCGCACCAATCTTTTTTGTTGGGTGCTAATCCACAAGACATGGCACAAGCTCAAAAATGGCTGGCGCAACTTCAGTTGACGCACTTAAAAGAAAAAAGTCTGGCGCAACTTTCTGCGGGTGAACGTCAACGCGCATTGCTGGGCAGAGCATTGGCGGTGCAAGCCCCGATTTTGTTGATGGACGAACCCATTGCCAATGTGGACCTGCCCAACCAATCGGATTGGTTGCAAACAGTTCAGCAGCTCACCCAGCACAACACCACAGTGGTCAGTGTCTTGCATGACCTGAATTTGGCCATGCGGGCTGACCATGTGGTGCTGATGAACCAAGGTCGTTTGGTGATTCATGCCAAGCCCGACGACCCTTTGTTACATCAAGCTTTGATGGAGGTGTTTGCACATCGCATCACCATTCACCGTGTGGCAGACCAGTGGGTGGTTCTGCCTCTTTAAACAGGGCTTTGCGTTTTAGGTTTGAAGCTGCAATAGGCAGACACTTGGCATTGCCAACACTGGGGCTTTCTGGCTTGGCATACATAACGCCCCAGCAAGATAAGCCAATGGTGCGCATCAACCAAATAGGTTTTAGGGATGCGTTTCATCAAACCCATCTCCACCTCATAAGGCGTTTTGCCAGGCGCTAAGCCGGTACGGTTACCTACCCGAAAAATATGCGTGTCTACTGCCATCGTGGGCTCGCCAAAAGCCACATTCAGCACCACATTGGCGGTTTTACGACCCACGCCCGGCAGAGCTTCCAAGGCTTCGCGGCTGCGCGGCACTTCGCCCGCATGCAAGTCCATCAGCAGTTGGCAGGTCTGCATCAGATGGCGGGCTTTGCTGCGAAACAAGCCAATCGTTTTGATGTAACGCTCTAGTCCTTCCAGACCTAAATTCAAAATTTGCTGCGGTGTGTTGGCCACCACAAACAGTTGGCGTGTCGCCTTGTTCACTCCGACATCGGTGGCTTGTGCACTCAGCAGCACAGCGGTGAGCAACTCAAACACGCTGGTATATTCCAATTCGGTATTGGGCTGCGGGTTGGCGGCTTGAAGCGTCGCAAAAAACGACTCGATGTGCTCTTTTTTCATTTTCATTAAATGGGGTCAGACCCCAATTATGTCCCTATGCAATTTGCTGATCGCCTCAACAACGTAGAAACCTCTGCCATCCGTGAGCTCTTCAAATTGCTGGGCAAGCCCGGCATCATCAGCTTTGCGGGCGGTTTCCCCGACAGCGCCATGTTCGATGTCGAAGGCATACGTGAAGCCAGCGCACGCGCATTAACAGAGGAGCCAGGTACTGCCTTGCAATACGGCGCGACCGAAGGCTACAACCCCTTGCGCGAGCAACTCTCCGCCTTCATGGCGAGTAAGGGTGTGAAAGGTTTATCACCTGAGGGTTTGATTGTGACCACTGGCAGCCAACAGGCTTTGGACTTGGTCGCCAAAACCTTGATCAATCCCGACGACGTGGTGTTGGTTGAGGGCCCAACTTTCTTGGCCACCATTCAGTGCTTCAGGTTGTATGGCCCGCACGTCTTGGGTGTGCCTATTGATGCCGATGGCGTACAAGTTGACAAGCTAGAAGAGATGATGGTCAAGCACAAACCCAAACTGGTGTATTTGGTTCCTACGTTTGGCAACCCCAGTGGCGCAACTCTCAGCCTTGAGCGCCGCTTGAAAGTGTTGCAGCTTGCTGTCAAATACCAAACCGTGGTGGTGGAAGACGACCCTTATGGCGATTTGTATTTTGCTGAACCACCGCCGCCCTCTTTGCTGGCCTTGAGCGAGCAAGTGCCTGGCAGCCGAGATTGGTTGGTTTATTGCGGCTCACTCAGCAAAGTGTTGTCGCCAGGCTTGCGTTTGGGCTGGATGATTGCGCCCCCCGAACTTTTGGCTAAAGCCACCATGTGTAAGCAGTTCAGCGACGCGCATACCTCAACATTCGCCCAAGCCACGGCAGCGCATTACCTCAAAGCGGGGCGCATGCCTGCCACCTTGGCGAATGTGCGCCGTGTTTACGCCGAGCGCGCATTGGCCATGGGCGAGGCGTTGCAGCGAGAGTTAGGCGACGCTTTAGCCTACACCCAACCACTGGGCGGCTTGTTCTTTTGGGCCAATTTGACAGGTACTGGCGGCAAAGAGAAAAGCGGCAGCGAGCTGGCCAAGCGTGCGATAGAAAAAGGTGTGGCTTTTGTACCTGGTGCGCCATTCTTTGCCAACAACCCAGACAACTCTGCGATTCGCCTGAGCTTTGCCACCGCTGACGTGGAGAAAATCAAAGAAGGCATTGCCCGATTGGGGCAGGCTCTTTAAGTTAGCCCGCAAACCCTGCATAGGCTGAGGCATCCATCAAGCCGTCCATTTCGCTTGGGTTGCTGAGTTGAACTTTGCAAAACCATCCCGCGCCCTCAGGGTCGGAGTTGGCCAGCGATGGGTCTGCGCGGAGTTCTTCGTTCACCTGCAACACCGTGCCGCTGGCAGGCATGTGCACATCTGCAGCGGCTTTCACTGACTCAACCACCCCCAGCACCGTGCCTTGCGCAAAGCTGGCACCTATAGCAGGCAGTTCAACAAACACAATATCGCCCAAGGTCTCTTGGGCATGGACGGTGATGCCCACCCAAGCGTAGTCGCCTTCAGTGCGTACCCAAGTATGTTCTGCGTGGTATTTGGTCATGGTCACATGCCTGCGTAGTTAGGGCCGCCACCGCCTTCGGGCGTGACCCACACAATGTTTTGCGTGGGGTCTTTGATGTCACAGGTTTTGCAATGCACGCAGTTTTGCGCATTGATTTGCAACTGGTCTTTGCCTTCTGCGGTTTTGATGTATTCGTATACACCGGCAGGGCAGTAGCGCCCCTCGGGTCCGTCGTAGTTGGCCAGGTTGATATCGACCGGCACATGGCTGTCTTTGAGCGTCAAGTGAGCCGGTTGGTTTTCTTCATGGTTGGTGTTGCTGATGAAGACACTGGAGAGTTTGTCAAAGCTGATTACGCCATCGGGCTTGGGGTAGTGAATGTGTGCGCACTGCGTGGCAGGTTTCAAGCTGTTGTGGTCTGCTTTGTGGTTGTGCAGCGTCCACGGAGGTGTGCTGATGCCGATTTTGGGTAAAGCAAATTGCTCGATACCCGTCATGAGTTGACCCACCAACTTTCCTTTTTTGAACCAGTTTTTGAAATTGCGGGTTTGGTGCAATTCTTTGTAGAGCCAGCTGTTTTCAAAATGGGTGGGGTAAGCAGTGAGTTCGTCATGGGCGCGGCCTTCGGCGATGGCCACAAATGCCGCTTCAGCCGCCAGCATGCCCGACTTGATGGCGGCATGGCTGCCTTTGATGCGAGCCGCGTTCAAGTAACCCGCATCGCAACCGATGAGTGCGCCACCCGGGAACACGGTTTTAGGCAAGGCTTGAGGTGTTCCGTTGTTGATGGCGCGCGCGCCATAGCCAATGCGTTTGCCGCCTTTCAAATGCTTGGCGATGCTGGGATGTGTTTTCCAGCGTTGCATTTCTTCAAAAGGGTTCATGTAAGTGTTGGTGTAATCGAGACCCAACACAAATCCCAAAGTAACTTTGTTGTCTTCAAGGTGGTAGAGAAAACCACCACCAAAGCTGTTGTCCTCGATGGGCCAACCCGAGGTGTGAACCACCAGGCCAGGCTTGGCCAATGCAGGGTCAACTTCCCATAGTTCTTTGATGCCAATAGCAAAAGTTTGAGTGTCTTTGCCTTTGTTGAGGTCAAAGCGTTCGATCAATTGCTTGCCCAAATGCCCACGCGCACCTTCGGCAAACACGGTGTACTTGGCATGCAACTCCATGCCGAGTTGAAAGTGGTCGGTAGGCAAACCATCTTTGCCCAGTCCCACGTGGCCGGTGGCCACGCCTTTCACAGAACCATCCTCGTTGTAAAGCACTTCAGCGGCGGTGAAGCCCGGAAAGATTTCAACCCCTAGCTCTTCGGCTTGTTGAGCCAGCCATTTGGTGACGTTCCCAAGCGACACCACATAGCAACCATCGTTGTGAAAATTGCGCGGCATCAGCCATGAGGGCACTGTGGAGCAACCTTGTGCCGACAGGATCAGCAACTCGTCATCTGTTACTGCTTGGTTCAAAGGCGCGCCGCGTGCTTTCCAATCGGGGAACAATTCATTCATGGCGCGTGGGTCCATCACCGCACCCGACAAAATATGTGCGCCTGGCTCAGAACCTTTTTCTAAAACCACCACCGACAAGTCTTGGTTTTTTTCGATACAAAGTTGCTTCAAGCGAATGGCCGTGGCCAAACCACCAGGACCGCCACCCACCACCACCATGTCGTATTCCATCGCCTCGCGAGGGCCAAACTTTTCCAGCAAATCTTGGGGAGTCATAAGAGGGGAAATAAATATGTCATTACAGCGACAGATTCTATTCGCAGTACTTTGCGACTATCGCCATAATCGCAATTCCGGCGAAGTGATCGCCGCAAACAACGGTTTTGGCATATGAGATTCGAGCTACCAGCACAAAAGAAATGGGTCTACGAGGAAATGATAGCCATGCGCTGGGGCGATATGGATGCCATGGGGCATCTCAATAACACCAGCTACTTTCGCTACTTGGAGACAGTCCGTATCAATTGGTTTTCGCAATTGCAATGTGCACCCGATCCTAAAAAAGAGGGGCCTGTCATCCTGAATGCGTTCTGTAATTTTTACAAGCAACTGGAATACCCCTGCGATGTGCTGGTAAAGATGTATGTCAGCGATGCGCAACGCAGTACGTTTGAATCTTGGGCCACTTTGGAGCGGTCCGATCAACCCGGCGTCATTTATGCAGAGGGAGGGGCCACCACGGTTTGGGTGAATTTCCCTTTGCAAAAATCAGCGCCACTGCCCGATTGGATGAGGGCGCATTTGGTTTGATGGCCAAATAGATTCATAAATCACCATTTAAACAATCTCTCACATATAGCAGGATTTATCTTATTTAACTATTAATTGTTATTTTTTGTGGTTATTATCAATCAGTTCCACTTCATTTTTTTGTGGGTTGACGGAGAGAATAACAGTGACCCTTCCCCACGAGTTGTCAGCGCACATCATGCGCAAGCAACCGACCCAAAAACGCGCTCAACTCACCATTGAAGCGATATTTGAAGCCACCTCGCAAATTGTTGACCGCGATGGTGTGGGCGGGTTGACCACCAACAAAATTGCAGCCAAGGCTGGTTTTTCTGTGGGCACGCTATACCAATATTTCTCCAGCAAAGAAGCTATTTTTCGCGCCATGTCACAGCACGGACGCTCCTTGGTACTGCGTGAACTCGAAAGCTATTTGTTTTCAATCGAATGCAGTCAAGACCCGCTAGATATCAACCCCCAAGAGTTTGTTCGCCACTATGTTCACATCTGTATTGATGGATTCGCTTTAGGTAAAACTTACCGACGTGCCATGAACCGTTTGTGTTGGTTGTTAGAGCAACCCGAAGAAACAGCAGCGTCAGTTCAAAAAATGGTCGATCGGCTAAGGGTTTGCTTGAAATATTTGAATCATCCTATGCTGCCGGTACTGGATGAAACGCAAATGTTTGTACTTAGTCGCTCGTTGTTGGGTTGCTTGCGAAGCGCCTCCTTAGAGCGCTTCTCCCAAATGGACTCTGCCGAGTTTGAGGACCAGTTGGTCGATTTGCTCATGGGTCAACTGGTTCGCAACTTAGAGTCAGCCTGAGCCTTAAGTTTTTTTCTCTTTGGGAACGCGCCCCATCAAATAGAACTCAGGATTGGGCAACATATTCGAAAAACTGGCCAGGCGATTAGACAAACCAAAAAACGCCGTGATCGATGCAATATCCCAAATGTCTTCATCATTCAGTCCATGGGCGTGCAGGGGGGGGAAATCAGCTTCCGCTACTTCGTCGCTGTGCAGACAAATCTTCATCGCAAAGTCGAGTATGGCGCGTTGACGCGGGCTGATGTCGGCCTTGCGGTAATTTATGGCGACTTGGTCGGCAACCAGCGGTTTTTTCTCGTAGATACGCAATATGGCCCCATGCGCCACCACGCAATACAGGCAGTGATTGGCTGCGCTGGTGGTGGTGACAATCATTTCCCGCTCACCCTTGCTCAAGCCACTGTCTTCGCACAACATGAGGGCGTCGTGGTAGGCGAAGAAGGCACGCCACTCGGCCGGGCGTCTGGCCAGAGTTAAAAAAACTTGCGGGACAAAGCCTGCTTTTTCCTGGACTTCCAAAATTTTGAGGCGGATGTCCTCAGGCAGGTCTTTGATTTCAGGGGCAGGGTAGCGGTTCATAAGGTCTCCAATGCGCTGATTATGCCCAGCAGCCAAGCTTGGCGCTAAGTACATAGCCCTAGAATCATTCCAATGCAGCAAAGGAGAGTGGTTTGAATAAATTGTTTCCCAGTGCGAAAGCCGCGCTTGAAGGATTGGTCCACGATGGGCAGTTGATTGCCGTCGGTGGTTTTGGTTTGTGCGGCATTCCCGAAGCGTTGATTGCAGCTTTGCGTGACAGCAAGGTACAAAACCTGACAGCCATCTCTAACAACGCGGGTGTGGATGATTTCGGTTTGGGGATTTTGTTGCAAACCCGACAAATCAAAAAAATGATTTCTTCCTATGTGGGTGAAAACAAAGAGTTTGAGCGCCAGTACTTGGCCGGCGAACTCGAGCTTGAATTCACCCCACAAGGAACTTTGGCTGAAAAACTCAGGGCGGGCGGCGCTGGCATTCCTGCTTTTTTCACCAAAACCGGTGTGGGCACGGTGGTGGCCGTCGGCAAGGAGTTGCGCGAATTTGATGGCGAGACCTATGTCATGGAGCGCTCTTTGGTGCCGGATGTTTCCTTAGTCAAAGCCTATGCCGCTGACCGAGTGGGTAATTTGCAGTTTCGCTTGACTGCTCGCAACTTCAACCCCGCCGTGGCCATGGCGGGCAAAGTTTGTGTGGTGGAGGTGGAAAAAATCGTGGAGGTGGGCGAGATACACCCCGATCATGTGCATTTGCCCGGCATTTATGTGCACCGCATTGTGCTCAACGCCCATCCCGAAAAACGCATTGAAAAACGTACCATCACAGAGAAAGCGGGAGTCTGACCATGAGTTGGAGCCAAGACCAAATGGCAGCACGTGCTGCCCACGAATTAGAAGACGGTTTTTATGTCAATCTCGGTATCGGCATTCCCACGCTGGTGGCCAACCATGTGCCCAGCAACATCGAGGTTTGGCTTCAGTCTGAAAACGGTATGTTGGGCATAGGCCCTTTCCCCAATGAAGACCATGTGGATGCTGACCTCATCAATGCAGGCAAACAAACCGTCACCACAATATCCGGAACCTCCATTTTTGGCAGCCATGACAGTTTTGCCATGATTCGTGGCGGAAAAATTAATTTGTCAATTTTGGGCGCCATGCAGGTCAGCGAAAAAGGCGACCTCGCCAATTGGATGATTCCAGGCAAGATGGTCAAGGGCATGGGCGGCGCCATGGATTTGGTGGCCGGCGTCAAGCGCGTGATTATCTTGATGGAGCATGTGGCCAAGAAAAAAGACGGCACCGAGGATTTAAAAATTCTGCCTCAATGCACCTTGCCTTTGACGGGCGTTGCTGTGGTTGACCGCATCATCACCGATTTGGCTGTGATGGACGTCACACCCGCCGGACTCAAGGTGGTTGAGTTGGCCGATGGCGTTACCTTAGAATTTTTACAAAGCAAAACTGGCGTTAAGCTGATTTAACGCTTATTTAAGCCAAGGGCGCAATGGCCTGATTCATGGTCTTGCTGTGCTCTTGGAAGTAGCGGTTGGCTTGCGCTGTAGGAACCAAATATTTGGTGCGACGGTTGGTTCCCTCGTACAAGGTTTCGATCATGCCGATTTCACGTAAGACGTCGAGTTTTCTGTGAATCGTGGCTGGCGAGGCAATGTGCGACATGGCCATGGCTTCGGTCACTGTGAGTGACTTGCCCAATGAATGTCGAACTGCAATAGTCTCTAACAATTTTTTGGCGTCGAGATCCAAGGTGGTGAGTTCACCATTGCCTTCAATGGTGTGCAGAAGGGTTAAGAAACGAAGATAGATGTTGTCGCTCATTTGGTGAATATTAACATTTTGATGAAAATTAGGTGGCTTTCAGGGAAATTTAAATATATTCAAAATAATTAATAAATATAATTATTTTTATTAAAAATATTACTTTTATTGTCATAAAAATCAGTTTACATCATTTTGTTGATATATCACCAATACAAAGATACTTCATTTCCAAGTGTTCGGCCATTATTGTCATAAATATCAGTTTACATCATTTTGTTGATATATCACCAATGCAAAGATACTTCATTTCCAAGTATTCGGCCATTCCATGGCTAGAGCCTTCGCGCCCCAAGCCCGACTGTTTAACGCCACCAAAGGGAACATGTTCGGTGGCGATGATGCCCACATTGATGCCCACCATGCCGTACTCTAGAGCTTCGGCCACGCGGTAAATGCGGCCTATATCTCGGCTGTAAAAATAACTGGCTAAACCAAACTCGGTATTGTTGGCGGCATCTATCGCCTCTTGCTCAGTTGCAAAGCGAAACACAGGCGCAAACGGGCCAAAGGTTTCTTCTTTGGCGCACAACATACCGGCATGTGCGTCGGCGATGACGGTGGGTTCAAAAAACTGGCCGTGCATTTTTTTGCCACCCGTCAGCACACGCCCGCCTTGTTGCACAGCATCAGCAAGATGGCGCTCAACCTTGTCAATCGCTGCACCTTCGATCAAGGGGCCCTGGGTCACGCCCTCGGTAAAGCCATTGCCCACAGTCAGTTTGGCGACTTTGGCGGCAAACTTTTCAACAAAACTCTCGTACACACTGTCTTGCACATAAATGCGGTTGGCGCACACGCAGGTTTGGCCCGCGTTGCGAAATTTACTCAGCATGGCGCCCTCGACAGCAGAGTCTATGTCGGCGTCATCAAACACTATGAACGGTGCATTGCCACCCAATTCCAAGGCGAGTTTTTTCACTGTGGGTGCCGACTGCGCCATCAGGATGCGCCCCACTTCGGTAGAGCCCGTGAAGCTGATGTGACGCACCGTGTCGCTGGCGCAAAACACCTTGCCCACGGCAATGCTGTTGGCGCTGTCGGCAGTCAGCACATTCAACACGCCCACCGGCAGACCCGCACGCACCGCCAACTCGGCCGCCGCCAATGCGGTGAGCGGCGTGAGCTCGGCGGGTTTGATGATGACGGGGCAACCTGCCGCTAAGGCTGGGGCGACTTTGCGGGTGATCATGGCCAAGGGAAAATTCCAAGGCGTGATGGCCGCGCACACACCAATGGGCTGCTGCATCACCATGAGGCGGCGGTTGTTGTCAAACTGGGGCAGGGTTTCACCATTGACGCGTTTGGCTTCTTCGGCGTACCACTCGACAAAGCTGGCGCCGTAAGCCACTTCACCTTTGGCTTCTGCATAGGGCTTGCCTTGTTCGGCGGTAAGGACGCGGGCCAGGTCGTCTACATTCGCCATCAGCAAGTCGTACCACTTGCGCAAAACAATGCTGCGCTCTTTGGCGGTTTTGTTGCGCCAAGCAGGCCACGCGGCATCGGCCGCGGCAATCGCACGGCTGGCGTCATCGGGGCCAAGGTTGGCCACATCGGCCAGTTTGCGGCCGTCGCTGGGGTCGAGTACATCGAAACGATGCGGGCCTTTGACCCATTCGCCGTTGATGAGCGCATCGGTTTTGAGCAGGCTGGGGTCTTTGAGTAAAGCCAGAGGTGAGGTTTGCATGTCCATAGAGAAGCTGCCATGTATAAAGTTCAATTCACATCATGGCATAAAATTCCTTATGACTTCAGCCCCTGTATCTGTCGCCGACATTCGGCAAATTTTTCTCGATTTCTTCAAAGCCAAAGGCCATACCGTGGTGGCTTCCAGCCCCTTGGTGCCGGGCAACGACCCTACGCTCATGTTCACCAACTCGGGCATGGTGCAATTCAAAGACGTGTTTTTGGGCTCAGACAAGCGCTCATATGTGCGCGCCACCTCGGTGCAAGCCTGTTTGCGTGCAGGCGGCAAACACAACGATTTAGAAAACGTGGGCTACACAGCGCGGCACCACACTTTTTTCGAGATGATGGGCAACTGGTCGTTTGGGGACTACTTCAAACGCGAGAGCCTGAAATGGGCTTGGGAATTGCTCACCGAGGTTTACAAGCTGCCTAAAGAGCGTTTGCTGGCCACCGTTTACCAAGACGACGACGAGGCCTACGATATTTGGACCAAAGAAATTGGCTTGCCACCCGAGCGGGTTATTCGCATCGGCGACAACAAAGGCGGGCGCTACAAGAGCGACAACTTTTGGATGATGGCCGACACCGGCCCCTGCGGTCCGTGCTCCGAAATTTTTTATGACCACGGCGACCATATCCCCGGCGGCCCGCCCGGCAGCCCAGATGAAGACGGCGACCGCTTCATTGAAATTTGGAACAACGTGTTCATGCAGTTCAATATGGACGAGAGCGGTGCTGTCACCCCTTTGCCCGCGCCTTGTGTGGACACCGGCATGGGTCTCGAGCGCTTGGCGGCCATCCTCCAGCATGTGCACAGCAATTACGAAATCGATTTGTTCGCCACCCTCATCAAAGCAGCGGCACGCGAAACCGGCTGCGCCGACTTGGCCACGCCTTCGTTGCGCGTTATTGCCGACCACTTACGCGCCACCGCGTTTTTGGTGAGTGACGGCGTGGTGCCGTCCAATGAAGGGCGCGGCTATGTGCAGCGGCGCATCATCCGCCGTGCCATACGCCACGGCTACAAGCTGGGCCAAAAAACACCGTTCTTTCACAAGCTGGTGCCCGAATTGGTGACCCTCATGGGCGCGGCTTATCCCAGCTTGGCTGCGCAAGCCGAGCGCATCACAGCGATTTTGAAAACCGAAGAAGAGCGGTTTTACGAGACGCTGGAAATTGGCATGCATATCTTGGACGAGGCCTTGGCCGATGGCGTGAAGGTTTTGCCAGGTGAGGTGGCTTTCAAGCTGCATGACACCTACGGCTTTCCGCTGGACCTGACCAACGACGTTTGCCGCGAGCGAGATTTGCAAGTCGATGAAGCGGGCTTTCATGCAGCCATGGACCGCCAAAAAAACCAAGCCCGCGCCGCCGGCAAATTCAAGATGGACAAAGCGCTGGATTACAACGGCGCGCCCACGCAGTTTGTGGGCTATGAAAGCTTGCAAGCACAGGCCAAAATTTTGGCGCTTTACCATGACGGCGTGTCGGTAGCGGCTTTGAACCACGGCCAAAGCGGCGTGGTGGTGCTGGACAACACCCCTTTCTACGCGGAGAGCGGCGGCCAAGTGGGTGACGCGGGCGAGTTGGTCTGTGGCTCGGCAAACTTTGCGGTGGACGACACCCAAAAAATCAAGGCCGATGTGTTTGGCCACCATGGAACGCTGGCGCAAGGTACGTTGAATGTAGGCGACACGCTGCAAGCCTCGGTGCGCTCTCCCGTGCGTGCGTCCACGGTGCGCAATCACAGTGCCACCCATTTGATGCACAAGGCTTTGCGCGAGGTGCTGGGCGATCATGTGCAGCAAAAAGGCTCGTTGGTGAATGAAGAACGCACCCGCTTTGACTTTGCCCACAACGCGCCGGTGAGTGACGCGCAAATCGCCGATATTGAAGCGCGGGTGAACACCGAAATTTTGGCCAATGCCAGCACCCAAGCGCGGGTGATGGACATCGAATCCGCGCAAAAAACCGGCGCCATGATGCTGTTTGGCGAGAAATACGGCGAGACCGTGCGCGTGCTTGACATTGGCACAAGCCGCGAGCTGTGTGGCGGCACGCATGTACTGCGCACCGGCGATATCGGCTTGTTCAAAGTGGTGTCTGAGAGCGGTGTGGCTGCGGGCGTGCGCCGCATCGAGGCGGTCACGGGCGCGAATGCCTTGGCCTATGTGCAAAGCTTGGAGCGGACCGTGCAAGAGGCTGCAGGCAGCTTGCGCACGCCACCAGCTGAGCTGAATCAGCGCATCCACCAAGTGCTCGATCAGGTCAAAGGCCTAGAGAAAGAACTCGCGGCGCTTAAAGGCCGGCTGGCTTCTTCCCAAGGCGATGAACTGTTGACCCAGGCAGTAGAGGTCAAGGGCGTCAAGCTTTTGGTGGCCAAGCTCGAAGGTGCTGACGCCAAAGCCTTGCGTGACACCTTGGACAAGCTGAAAGACAAACTTAAAACCGCGGTGGTGGTGCTGGCCAGCGTCGAGGGTGACAAGGTGCAAATCGCCGCTGGCGTGACCACCGACACCTTGGCCCGCGTGAAGGCTGGCGAGTTGGTGAATTTTGTCGCTCAGCAAGTGGGTGGCAAGGGTGGCGGCAAGCCCGACATGGCCATGGCCGGAGGCACACAGCCTGCAGGTTTGAACGCAGCGCTTGCCAGCGTTCATGCTTGGGTGTCAGAGCGGCTTTAAAGCACGGTTTTAAAAATCAGCCCCAAGACGGCGCAGCCCGTAATGACTTGAATCACCGAACGCTTGAAGCCCCATAGCGCTAAGGCTGTACCCACAGCGATGACCGCCGATGCCACATCGATATGATGCTCAAACCCCAAGGGCCACAGCAGGTTGTATGCAAAAAACAGGGCTAAATTTAAAATCACCCCCACCACAGCTGCGGTGATGGCGGTCAGAGGCGCTGTGAATTGAAGTTCATTGTGCGTGCTCTCCACCATGGGACCTCCGGCCAAAATAAACAAGAAAGACGGTAAAAAAGTGAACCAAGTCACCAGGCTAGCCGCCACTGCGCCAGCTAAAAACAAAGCTTCAGGACCGAACACGGCTTTGGCATAGCCACCGACGAAGCCGACAAACGCCACCACCATGATGAGCGGCCCAGGGGTGGTTTCCCCCAAGGCCAAACCATCCATCATTTGCATGGGAGTGAGCCATCCAAATTGGCCCACGGCCCCTTGGTAGACATAAGGCAGCACGGCGTAAGCGCCCCCAAAGGTCAGCAAGGCGCTCTTGGTGAAAAACCAAGCCATTTGGGTGAGTGTGTGATCCCACCCATAAAACACGCAAAGCAATGCCATGGGCACAGCCCATAAAACAGCGCCCACCAGTGCAATTTGAACCAGTCGGCTCCAGCGAAATAGGGCATGCGCTGGTGTGGGTGTGTGGTCATCGATCAGCGCGGGCCCGAACGACTTATGGGCTTTGCCGTGTCCACCCCCAGACTTGAACACGGCGGGTGCCATTCGGCCACCCAGGTATCCGATCAGGGCGGCGGCGGCCACGATGGCAGGGAAAGGGATATGTAAGACGAAGATGGCCAGGAATGACGCGCCTGCTATGGCCCACAACCAGTTGTTTGTGAGCGCACGTGAGCCAATCCGGTGCGCCGCTTGCAACACGATGGCTGTGATGGCCGGTTTGATGCCGTAAAACAAACCCGCCACGATGGGTTGTTCGCCAAAAGCCATGTAAACCCACGACAAGGCAATCAAAATCAGCAGAGAAGGCAGCACAAACAAGACCCCTGCGACGATGCCGCCCGATGTTTTATGCATCAACCATCCTATGTAAGTGGCCAGTTGTTGCGCTTCTGGGCCAGGCAACACCATGCAGTAGTTCAGCGCATGTAAAAAGCGTTGCTCTGAAATCCAGCGTCGGTTTTCAACCAACTCTTGGTGCATCAGTGATATTTGGCCGGCAGGGCCACCAAAGCTGATGAAGCCCAGCTTGAGCCAAAAGCCAAAGGCTTGCCAAAAGCTGACTGCAGGAGGTGGTTGTTTAGTTGGCAAGGGCAATTCTTATCGTCGTTTGAAGACCAAATCCCACACACCATGGCCCAGGCGCAGGCCACGGTTTTCAAATTTGGTCAAGGGACGGTAATCGGGTTGATCGGCATAACCGTCAACTCGGCTGCTGGCGTTGACCAAGCCTGTTTCTGCAAGCAACACCGCCAAAATGTGCTCTGCATAAGGTTGCCAGTCGGTGGCCACATGCAGATAAGCGCCGGTCTTCATTCGTTTCAATAATTGCCCCACAAAAGGCGCTTGAATCAGGCGACGTTTGTGGTGACGCAGTTTGTGCCACGGGTCAGGAAAAAAGATGTGCACGCCGTCTAAGCTGTTTTCGCCCAACATGTGTTGCAGCACTTCTACCGCGTCGTGTTGCAGGATGCGGATGTTGCCAATCTGTTGCTCGCCCATGCGTTTGAGCAAAGCGCCCACGCCCGGTTCGTGCACCTCGCAACCTAAAAAATTGTCGTTGGGGCGAACCGCGGCGATGTGCGCGGTGGCGTCGCCCATGCCAAAGCCAATTTCCAATATCAGCGGTGCGTCACGGCCAAACAACTCGGAACTATCGACCAAGTTGGGTTGAAACGGCAGCACAAACTGCGGCCCCAGTTCTGCCAAGGCCTTGGCTTGTCCGCTGGTGGTTCGCCCCGCACGGGTGACAAAACTCTTGATGGTCTTAGGGTGGGTGATGTGGTCAGGTGGGGCGGTCATGAGTAGGTGTTTGAGCCCGTCAATTATCTGCCGCCCAGCCATTGGCTGGTCCACTGTCGCAAAGCTTGCTCGCAAGTCCCCGCTTGGGTGGGCAAGCCCAGCACTTGTGCCGCGGCATTCAAAGCGGCCAGCGGGTGAGTTAATTCCAGAGGCTGTGCGCCGTTTTGCTTGCTGAGTTTTTCGCCATCTGCGCCCATCACCA
>Ga0209188_1000106_pt1 | contig 96036 bp, 141 predicted proteins | sample C_130625_EF_Meta_FD_187307 | JGI IMG/M metagenome (GOLD analysis project Ga0209188, IMG submission 187307) | Freshwater microbial communities from Lake Croche, Canada to study carbon cycling - C_130625_EF_MetaG (SPAdes) (version 2) | ecosystem: Environmental > Aquatic > Freshwater > Lake...
GGGGAGCCAGAGATCGGGGAGCCAGAGATCGGGGAGCCAGAGATCGGGGAGCCAGAGATCGGGGAGCCAGAGATCAGGGAGCCAGAGATCAGGGAGCCAAAAGAAGATTGCCCAAAGTTCTTTTGCTCTAACCTGCTTCCGCCACAACTGTGAACCGCGTTGTTAAAAATGAAGATACCAATTTTAATTCCAAGATTGCAAGTGTGAAATAGGGAGTCGGAATGGGTGGGGTTTTAGGGGCGAAGCCCCTAAGAGAGAAAAGAAGAAATGATTGGTAAAGAGAGAGAGAGAAGAGATATAGAGAGAGATACATTCCTATGGCGTGGCAAGTGAATCTTGAATAGATCGTTGTGGCACATAAAAGTTAGCTGGTGGCAACTCGGTAGGAATAGCTGGTGGCAACTCGGTGGGAATAGCTGATAACAACTCAAAGAGTTGGCTGGTGACTTGGGGGTACTCGCAGACGATCACCAGCCATTCGGCACAGTAGCCAAAAGTTCTGCTATCAAAGTTGCTATCACAACCAGCGAGATCGCGTGGAACACGCGGAGATAGAACAACCACAACTTCTTTTAGAAACAAGTTGTCAAAAAGACAAGTCTTTTGAGCGTGGCAGACCCCCCACAGTTAGGCAAACGCGCGCGCGACAACACCCAGGTGACAGACATGGTTGAGGGGTTTTAGGCCTAGGCAGTAGCCAAAATACGCCATAATTGCCATATGGCAGCCTCAGACAATCTATCCCCTAGGCAGTTCAACAGGCCTTTAGTGCGCCCTGCCGAAATGACAGAGGAAGATATGCGTCCAAAGGCTAAGAACTACCCTCGCAAAAAATTTAACGTCCATGCAGAGATGGGTAAGTCATGGAAAGCCGTGACACCACCTAATGCTTTTGACATGAAGACAGGTGCTCCGCTTCCTGTACCGCCAGGGGCCATCTCTATCGTCACACCTGAAAACGGAGATGCGTGGACTAATTGGCCTGAACACACTGCCCCAGATAAAATTCGCATGGCTAAGAAGTTAGTTAAGAACAACTTGACTCGTGAAGCCCAAAAGAGCAAGAACCCAAGGGTTCGTATGCAGGCCCGTCAAGCCTCTTACAAGGCTAACCAGATTCAATCTGCTATTCAGAAACGAACAAATAAATAATGGCAGCCTCAGATGAGTAACCGTAACCTATCTGCCGGTCAGTTTCGGACCTACTACCACGGAACATCGGCAGAGAACGCTGCAGCCATTCAAAAAGGCGGGTTACATGAGGGCTCTTATCTTGCTGACCACCCAGGAACTTCAGGTACCTATGGAGATAACGTCTTTAAGGTGACCATTCCTGCCCATCACGAGTTTGCCGCTAATGAGGATGAGTATTGGGAGCATTACGGTCAACACGATGGTTATAAGCCTTCAGAGGTTCCTGACTCAAATGACCTAGTCACAATGCGCCCTGAAGAGCTAAAGGTAGAAGGCCCTAAGCATTGGAAAGAGTGGCTAAAGTGAGCGCTGAAGACAATTTGGGCATTCAATGGCAAGGAACCAGAAGTACCATTGGAACTATACACAACATGTCTGTAACTCCGTGGAATCACATTGCTCCAACATGGCATCAGGGTAAGAAAAAGTGGATAGTCATGGGCGGCTTAGGAGATGGCACTATCCACAAAACATTGCGTGATGCTAAGCAACATGTAGAGAGCCTTTATAGGAGAAGCCAATAAACGTATCAGATATTTAACGTTTTTTATCTTGTAACAATCGGACCGTAGCCTTAAACTATCCATATGACAGTACCAAATGACAATCAATATCCACTAATAAATCCAAGACAATTTTCATCAGTAAATCCAAAACAATTTCCATTGGAGCGGTTTCGTACTACGCATCCTCAAGGTAAAAATTCCGTGTACGAACGCTTACCCGATGGTCGTTGGTTAAGAGAGAAGACTGCAACTGGAGAAACCCACGTTCAAGACCACACCATGTTTGTACACCCAGATTATGCAAATGGTGTGCACTGGGCCCACATGAACGGTCCAGAAGACTTGTTTAAAGGCGGAACGATAAATCACATTACAATCAATAACGAGGTGCCTAAAGGCCATCCTGACCGTCAACGAGTAAACCCAGTACCAAGTACACACTTGTCTGGCGAACCTATAGAGGGCTGGACACCAGTTGAGTGGAGCACTAAAGAGGATAGCCAAGGTAATCGTAAACTTGCCTCTAGACATCTTGGTCATCCGGTAGCGCCTGTTCAACATGGCGATTGGGGAGCGCATGACGCTGGCAGAGGACGAAGAGTTGCAGAGATGATTAAAAATGGGGAGCAGATAAGACCAGCATAGGATGACTCATTACTTGATATTTTTTTATCCTGCAACAGTTAGGCAGTAGCTTTACACTTAACCTGTATGCGTAATGACTTGTGGATGTGCAAGGGCTGTGGGAAGATGTACGTCGTTACAAGCTTGGCTAGGTTATGTGAGGAGAAGCATGAAGAGGATAACGCTCTGTGAGTGCTGAAGATAACCTGGGAAAGCAGTTTGATGGAGCTAAAAAGCTCTTTAAATGGACTCCGCATAAATTTGGTAGGGATGTGGCCTACCACATGCGTAGAGAACATGAAGATATGACACCAAAAGGTGGATGGTCAGCCACGTTAGCAGATGAACGGGCCCACGCAGCGGCGCATGAAGCTGAAGAGAATGGTGTAACCGGTACGGTTCCGCATAAACACTTCACTCCTAAAGGGTTTAGATGAGCGCTCCAGTATCCTACCAACAATTAGCTATGTTTATGACTCCGAGAGAGTTACATGCTAAGGCTAAGTTCTCTGACGCAGATTTTTTTGGCGGAATGCGACAAATGACCGATGTTAAAAACTACGAGAACAAAGCATCCGGCCTAGATGAGGCCATTAAGCGTGAGGGCGTACAAAAGCCGCTACATATCCATCTACAGGATCAATCTGAAGGTGGTCATATGGAGGTAGTAGATGGACATCATCGCTTTGTTGCCGCGTTACAGCACCATCCTGACCGTCTTCTACCCGTTGTATACAGCACCGATGAGTCGTTGCAAAAAGGTATTTTCAATAAAGCTGCTACAGATAATGACTGGGCAGATAAAAAAGGCGTTGGCCTAGTTAATTGGGATGAGTAAATGAGCGCAAGAGAACATCTATCTAAAAAACAGTTTCCGTTTACGACCATAGATTATCCTTTAACTGAAGACAGTCATCCATACAATGAAAATTACCACGCTGTACAGGCGGTTGACCCAAAAACAGGGCAACAAGTTGGTGATATGACTTGGGATAAACGCAATGGTCGTATTGCAATGGTTAAGGTGGAGGAAGGGTTACGACGCCAAGGTATAGCGACCGCTATGTGGGATCACGCCAATTCCGTCTCTCCGGTAACGCATAGTGAGTTACGCACGGCAGAAGGTGATGCTTGGGCACAGAAAATTGGCGGAGATTTGCCAAAAAATAAAGCCTGTGAAACATGCAATAGCATTGACCACTCTACCAAACGACACGACGCAGCGTGTACGGTATGCGGTAGTCTTAAACACAAAACCAAAAAGCATCCAAGCTAAGTACAGGCTTTAAAGATTTTCTTTTTCTTTGTAACTGTACTAATATATTCATATGAGCAATAAATTGGAATAACAAATGATGGGTAGTAAAGTATCCAAGCTATAAAAAAGGAGCATAAATGAAATCGTATACAAAACGTTTAGTTAAAAACGAAAAGATATGGGTTCACGTCGGGTGGAGTAAACAACTTGCGCTTGGTATCAAGATTACGCCTTGGAGTTTTGATCTTGATATTCTTTGCTTTTATATTGCAATGGAGTACTAATGACACACGATGAATTGCTGGCTTCAATAGAGCAAATGATGAATCACGACGCAATCTTTATGAAAGATGCACTTCGTGCAGTCGTGGAGTTGCATAAACCTGAACTTATACCTGATTGGGTTCCACTTGAATATAAAGATAAATATGTTTGTTCAATATGCCCAGGTTTTTATCCTTGCAAAACTATCCAAGCCATAGAGAAGGAGTTGGAATGAAAAGATTTCGTCATTTATTTTGCCGAACATATCTATGGCATGTTATTGACCCGTCAGAATATGTATGGATAATAGAATGTACTAAATGCGGGTACATCAAAAATCTAATAGAGGAAGATAAAATGGTAAAAAAAACTATAGAAACTAAAGAAGAGCAAGAAAAGCATCTACGTAACGCTGGTTGGTTGACAACCGACGAATTTATGGAGAAGTTTATCGTTAGTTTTAAAAGGTATTTACAAAACGACTCATACTTGACTAACGACAAAGACGCACTGCACCACCCAGAAGACTTCTTTAACTGCGTGTCAACTTACTCAGAAGTTGCACTTCATATCTTTGGATCATTTACTAACCCAGCACCGTCAGATGAGTACCTATGAATCACTTTCACGAAGAATGTTCTGACTACAACAGGGTTTATCCACACAACCCCAGCATGAGGGGTAAATGGATTCAACCAGAGTTGCCCTTTAAGGATTACCCGGAAAAAGGATACAAAGAAAAACCAAAACACAATCATCAGCTCTCTCCAGAGGAAGATATAAAGTTGTATAAACCTAAAAAACGCGAAAAACCAGATGAATCTACAGTTGAAGCAATTTTGCAAGAAGAAGAAGAGCTATGGAATCAATAGAGTTTGATTACCATAAAGCATATACAGAAGGCCATGGCTATAACGAAGAGGTAGCTAATCGTCTACGAGCCGAAGGTATTCGTTGCACTGTTCCAGAGTTAACCTTTGCACGCAACAGCGGCGAACGTCGTTATATGACACGTACAGAGAAAGACATTATCTGTGACGATCTAGAATTGGTATTAGAGGTTAAAAGTCGTTCGCTTAAATTTACCGGCGTAATAAAGAAGTTTCCTGATTGGGATATCATCGTTGATACCGTATCTGGATTTGATCAAAAGGAGATCAAGCCCTATGCTTACATCATGATCTCACAGGTCACGAAAGAAATATTAGTTGTTCTAACGAAGACGCGATCTACATGGACAAAAGAAAAACGCTTTGATCCATTTAGAAAGCATTGGGACACCTTTTACAAATGTCAAAAAGATTACTTTATAACTTGGGACGAATTCATCACCGATTTGAGGGGCAAAACACATGGGTAAAGAATCACCGCTATATGCAACACATATCCAAAAGGAAGACTTGACGTGGTACAACGAGGCGCACTGTTTGGGTTCTGATACCGAAGCGTTCTTTATTGACACCGATCACTTTAATTATTCGCCAGAGTTAAAGAAGATTTGTGGCAATTGTGTAGTGCAAGATAAGTGTTTAGATTTTGCTCTAAAGTACAATATGCTTGGCTATTGGGGCGGTACAACAGAGAAAGACCGTCGCCATATCAAAAAATACTCGGCGCTTGAAAAAGCGGGTAGTCGGCGTTAAAGCCACTCACTAGCAAGATACTCAGATTCTTCCGCTCTAGCGTGTGTCCGTTCAACATGGCAGTTAGAACAGACCAGTTCACACTTGTCAATCTCCGTCTGTAGAGTTTTGATGGACACAGAGCTACGAGCAAGGTCAGCCACATTGTCTCGTTTGTCATCACTCACGTGGTCAAATTGCATAACGTAAGGTGGATAAATGACGCCGCAATCCGCACAAGGCGTGTTGGCCTTAATGCTATTAACATACTCACGATTACGTTGACGAAGCAAACGATTATTAAGAGCCACTTTTTCCTTAACCGCTTCCGCGTTTTTGGCGTAGTGCCTCCTACCCGCTTCTAATCTTTGGCGTTTATCCTTATACGGCATAGAACACACTTTACACTATGAACATGCCCACATGCATAAAATGCGACCACGATATTGACTATGGTGTATGCACCGTAGATACATGCAAATGCATATGCACATCATATGAGCTTGAGAGGGGCATACAAGATGACATTGAAAAGTAAAGCCAAAAAAGTTTACGGCCCGTATAAGGATAAGAGCAAAGGCGGTCGTGAAAAGACTGTTATCTATGACCCTAAGACTCAGAGAACATCTAGCACTAATACCGCCCGTTACAAAAAAGAAAAAGAATTAGGTCGTTCGTTGCCCAAAAACGCCGATGTAGACCATAAAGATAATAATAAAAAACATAACGGCATAAAGAACTTACAAGTAATTAGCCACTCTAAGAATGTCGCCAAAGGAAACCAACACAGAAAGAAGAAAACATGACGCTAGGAAATGTAGGAAACCCAATCCCACCCGTTACCACGCATAAGCCAGGAACCGCTGGACGTATGCTAGAAATTGCTCGTTCACAGGTTGGAGTCATTGAAGGACCAAAAGATAACGAAACAATCTATGGTGCATTCACAAAAGCTAATTTCCAGCCATGGTGCGGAAGTTTCTTGATGTGGTGTGCGGATAATGCAAAAGTCAAGCTACCAAGCGTAGTCTACACCCCATCCGGTGCTGCAGCGTTTAAGTCACTAAAGAAGTGGACTGATGCCGCCAATGCTCAACCAAAGCCTGGTGACATTGTTTTCTTCCATTTTGCAGCTGCAGCTAAGCCTACTGATTTGATTCAGCATGTGGGGATTGTGGTCAAAGATAATGGCGATGGCACCATCGTAACGGTGGAAGGCAATACCTCACCTGACCATAAGCCCGCTGGTAGCCAAGATAACGGCGGAGAATGCGCTATGAAGGTCCGTGGCTATAAGGTGGGTAACTCACGTAGCCTATGGGCTTCTGTGGTCGGATTTGGGCATCCAGACTACATTTAAGCCTCGTACACTCAAAGCCCCCCTACCTGCTAGACTAGGGGGGCTTTCCAATACCAGGAGGATAGATGACAACCATTGTTGGTGTGCAGTACGCGGACAAAGTTGTCATAGCTACAGATAACCAAGTCACCGATGGCGAAGGCCGTCGCTTTAACCACCCCGATTTAAAAAAGGTGGTTGAAAAAGGCCCATACCTCATTGCTGGTAGCGGAGAAGTGCACCCATGCGATGTTGCTCAGGTAATTTGGCAACCCCCTAGGTTGACTGCAAAAGATAAGGCAGACCTGTATAAGTTCATGGTCGTTAAAGTCTTGCCTTCGTTGCGGACTTGTTTAACAGAGAACGGTTTTGATTTTAGCGAAGGCAAAGGGGATTCCAAGTCTGTTGAGCAACGGTTTCATTTTTTAATTGCGGTGGGTGGAGAACTATTTGACATTGGCGATGATTTTTCTATTTGCCGAAGTAATGATGGTTGGTATGCCATAGGTTCTGGAGCTGGATACGCGCTAGGAGCACTGGCTATGGGAGCAACCCCTCAAGAAGCCGTTGAAGCGTCATGCAAGTTTAGCGTGTACTCATCCGGTCCCGTGATTACTTTGGAGCAGTCCCGATAATCTGTTAAGGTAACAATATGGATCAAATACATTACGAATCAAAGTCGCAAAAAAAGCGCGTAGAGAAACAACTAGAAGCAGAGTCGTTTCTAAAAACAAAAAAAGAACAAGACGTGTTAACACGTTGGGAACAATCCCAAATTACAGCTGCAGGATGGCAATCAGTATTGGACCATGCTGTGGGCTTGTACAATGAACATAAGGAAGAGTTAGAAGAAGAAGTGGTTACGAAAACAGAGCAAATGATTGAAGAACGTCAAAGTGAGATTAAAAACTTTTTGATGAAAGAAAAAGACTTGTATTTAGCAGCTATGGAAGTCATGGCTGATTGATAATAGGGCAGGGCAATACCAACCGAGGGGTTGAAATGAAAGACAATTTAAAAGTGTTTGGAAATGTTCTACTACGAATCGTTGCCGTATTTACAGCCAGTGGTCTTACCGTTATTGGTGCTGGAGCAATCGCTGGTATTTCTACACTTAAAGCTATCTTTGTTGTTGGCCTTACAGCCGTAGCTGCAGTAACCGAGCGATTAGCACGCGATTTCATTAACGATGGAAAACTTACGTCTGACGAGATAAACGAAGCATTTGTTCCGTTTGAAGCGCCCAAAAATGCAAAAAATGAAGGGGTTAACTAATCGCCGGTTTTGTAAAATCCGGAACCTTTAAACTGTAAGCCAAAAGAACTAAACACACGGGTAAGCGAGTACCCACAGGTATCACACTGGTACCGTGGTTCTTCCTCGTGGATGCTACGTTCCTTCTCGTAATCCTTGTCACAGTTCATACAGGCATATTCGTACTTTGGCATGGAGAGCATCTTACACGAGAGTAGACTAAAGGCATGATATCTCAACCTCAATTTGGCTCTAATGCTATGACGCAAAATAAGCAGGCTATGCCTGAAACACAGCACTTTGACGGACCCGCAGGTATAAACACTCCAGGTGGAGAAAATAAATTTGCAGCAAACTCAAATATGGCAATTGCAAAACCTGGGTTTGAAAGTTGATAACTGATAAAGCTCTTTCAGAAGAATTAACGGCTCAAGACAGGTGTGATCGGTGCAGCGCACGTGCGATGGTTCGTGCCAAATTTTTAAATGGTGAGCTGTTGTTTTGTGGTCATCACGCTCGTGAAATTGGGTTTACCTTAGTTTCAAAGTCTGTGCAATTATATGATCCAGAGGGTTTGTTAGTTTATGCAGACTAGTAACCCATTAACCATGGTTGATTACTACAAACTATGGCAACCGATATCGGGAGAACAGTTTGGTGGTTTGGGTATGTATGGCGGAGTTAAACAGGATGTAGGCAAATATGATAGAGGAAATTTAAATGAGCAATCTTAGCCATCAATTTGACGGAATGGCTGATGTCTACGAAGATCAACAAAGACGACGTTATGCACGCAAAAAAGGTGTTCCAGGATTTATTGGGAATGGATACTGGCTTGGGTCATACCCCTTCATGATGGGCGCGTATGGTGCGGGGTCTTTAACCCAGACGCAATCAGAGCAATATGAAAACCCTGTTCAGGAACTTGGGGAAAACATGGGACAAGGTGCTGAAAGCGCTGAAGGAACAGCAGGAACTTCTACCGGCATGGGTGAAGGCGGTACAGCGGCAACAGGTAATGCAGGAGGTGGAATGCCATGAGCAAACAGTTAAATCGTAAAGTATTAAAGGTTAATAATCGTTCTGGTGTAAATCAAGTATTTAAGTATGTAGAGCCAACATTAAAATCGGTAGCAAATCCATCAATTCTTTCTTGGGCTAGTCGCGGAAAAGGTGTTGAAGGTGAATCAACTAATGCACAAGATTTGGGGTCCAAACAAATAATAAATAAACGCAGAAAACCAATGTAGTTTCTGCTTTAATAGGTCTGAAAAGTATTTCCCTTTTTAAGGAGAGTCATGAACACAAAAGCGTTACAGGCAATCGCAGCATCATATGCTCGTACAGCAGTTTCAGCAGGACTTGGAATGTATCTTGCAGGACATACCGATCTTAAGTCAATTGGAATGGCAGCAGTAGGAGCAGTAGCAGGACCGTTGTTCCGTACACTAAACCCAAACGACACATCGTTTGGTATTGGCGCTACTAAGTAATTAACTAGGAGTATTACCAGTGACAATGTTATTTACAACTTTAGGCATTGTCACTGGTGCTCTTATTGGATTGGGGGCCCTCTTGAACCCTATTCGTAAAAGACTACAGAGGTTCATGCGATGGATGGACCAATTCATGAGGGACTGGGAAGGTGAAGAATCCGCTCCAGGAAGAGATCGTGTTCCAGGAGTGATGGAACGGTTGAATAAACTTGATGGAGAATTAAGCAATAATGGCGGTAAATCTACCAAAGACGTTGTAGATAAACTATTTTACAATCAAAGCCAAGTAATTGAAACCCAAGAAAAAATGTTTGAAGCTTTTGTAGAAATGGGCGAACGTCTTTTAGCTATTGAAAATTGTTTGACAAATAACAAGATTTCTGCAGACAAGTAAGGGACCATTGCATCATGTCACTTTCTAACATCTCTAAGCATAGTATTTCACCAAGTTCTACCGGTAATGGTTCTATAGTACGAGCTTTGGGGTCATCTCTAGGACGCCTGGTTACTGCCGTGGATACAATGCACTCGGTTGCCAATCACGGACGTATGCAACAAAATTTAGAAGAGGCACTGGAGTTAAATGCACAGCACCATCAGGCAGTGATGGACGCAGTACAGCAAGAACATTTGGCAGGGCTAGAAGCAGCAAAGCAAACACACGCAAATTATTTAGCGGAGTTAACCGCTGCACACAAAAATTCTTTAGAGAAATCCCAAACTGAACATACGTCTTCAGAAGGGGCAGCCAACAGTGAACATGCTCGTCGTTTAGAGTTGTTGCAAGGAATTCATGAAAGCGCAAAACCTGGAACTAAAGTAGATATAAGCCATAAAGATTTTAACGTAAGCTACACTAAATCCCATCCAAACTCAGAACAACAAGAAGAACCCGAAGAAACGTCAGCAGAAGGAGAACCAACTGTTGTTCGTGATCCAAAAACTGGACGAGCTACATCTCTTAAAAACAAAAAGTAAGGATTAACAAATGAAATGTGCTAATTGCAATAACGATGCTTATTACATCTACAGAATTACTGACCAAATTTTTACGCCTTATTGCGAAAAAGACCTTCCTAAGTTCTTGGACTCTCGCCGTAAAGCTGGGCTTTTAGAGACCACAGCTACATACCAGAGCATCATATCTTCAGAGCCGGAAGCAACCACTACTGAGGTTACTGAAGAACCAACTACAGAAGCTCCAGTTGTAGACGAACCGGTTATTGAAGAGCCAATTGTAGAAGAGCCAGTAGTTGAAGAGCCAGTTACAGAAGCTCCAGTTACAGAAGAAACAAAACCAGTAAAGAAAACTGCAAAATCTAAAGAAGATTAAATGCCATTAATTCGCAAATTTGCGGTACAAGGCCATGCAGTGCCCGCTACAGCACACAGTCCTAGAGGGCCGTTTCCACCAGAAATTCTAGAGCAACCTAGAATGCAAGACAGTGATTACCAATCGGACTCATTACATGCCGGGTTAGATGATGTCCGTTTCTTTAAATGTAAAGACTGTGACGAAATCATGTTAGAGGCAGAGCTAGATACCCACGAGTGTGACGACGAATAAACACTGACATTATTTAAGAAGTCTTGGATACTGTACTTAAGGTTCTCCTAAGCGCATGGAGAAATTAACCCCTCTATAGAGAAAGAAGAAAAATGGCTACAAATAACAACGGAAATCTTTTAGACACTGCAGGCAACATTGCAGTTGATTTCGTATGGGGAAACTTCCCTATGCAACCAAACGACGTTCGTCCAAATACACTGGCAGAACGATTAGACCCAGCTCTAGATAACCACATCATCGCTCTTTCAGGATGGAATGGCTATCCTCAGTACTTACCAAATACAACAGGCGAAGATGTAGCAGGACCAACTGACTACGTACTCGTACCTGAAGTTCGTGGTCTTACAACAGCACTTGCAGTTGACGCAATGAAGGATGCTTCATTGACAGTTACAACTGCATCAGGAGCAACTAACACTGCTACACAACCAACTCAAGTTAATGTCAACACATCTACCGTCGCAACAATCACTGTTGCTGGTGGAACAAGCACATGGCCTGTAGGTACTAAGGTCACTATTGCTGCAGGAACAGGTATCCCAGCAGCAGTTGTTGGTACTTGGACTGTAACTGGTGGTTCAGGAAGTTCACTTGTTATTGCAGGTTCAGGATTCACAGTTGCAGACTCAGGTGCAATTACTCCTGGAACACGTCTAACAGGCGCAGCAGGAACAATCAAAACTCAATCTATTGCAGCAGGTGCAAACTCAATCGCACCAGCAGCAGCAGTGACAATCACTCCTTGGGCAGTAGCGTCCTAGTCTAAATGGCACGAGTTACAGGCGGAGCAGCCCGGAATACACGCCGGGTTACTCCGTCTGCTCAAGAGCTTTTAAACTCTCTTGGTAAACAAGTTTTTGGTGACGATTTTCGTGGCGGTGTAACAGCGGCGTCTAAAGGTGAATTCAACCGGATTACTGACATCATGTACAACGACACACAGTCAATGGACTACTACAATCCAACTGAATACCAAAACCTTGCTGGAGTACCCATGTCTATGGACTCCATGTATAACTCTGCTGGAGGATACTCCAGTAGACCGTTTTACGAGGTCGTAGGACTAACTGGAGATTTAAAAGTACCCGGATACTCTGGTCCTCAATTAGATGAGGATGACTCCCCTGCAGACCTAACTGTAGTTCCAACATCCACAACAAATCCTAAAAGACCTCGTACAGTTGCAGCTGGTTATGACGAAGACGAAGAGAAACTGACAGTTGTATTTCGTGACGGAACTTTTTACAATTATTACGAAGTGGATGCCAACGAATGGAAAGCGTTCAAAGCTAACCGTTCTAAAGGCGCTATTATTTACCAAATGTTAGATTTTAAACCTCGTGGACCGGCAGATGTATCCTCTCTGTCAAAAGCTGCACAACAAGCTTTTTATCGGTTTAGTCGTGGTTCTCAAATTGCTTCCAAAGGCGTTGTTGCTGGTCAGAAAAAAACTACGTATAAAACTTATGCACAAACAGCACGTGCAAAGAAAAAATCTGGTAAAAATCCCTCTAAAGGCGGAAAAAACAACAAAGGAAAATAATGCCAAAGGTACATAACATCGGACCAAAATACTTTATACAACTACTTGATTTGCCTGTTATTTGGGGAAATAAGATTATGGTACGTGGTTGGACTCAAGAAATTGAAGAGCCATTTAGAACTGCTAATCCCTTTTTAGTAAGACTACCAAAGTATAAAGCGGTAGCGTTCGGCAAATGGAATGGGTTTAAAACTGAAGAAGAAGCATTAAAATCGGCGCTAAACACACGGGAAGTAACATATGATGATTTTACGGAAGAAGCAGGATGGACCAGCCCCAACTCGGATAGAGAAACGAGTAGCGAAGATAGCTACTCCAGACTTGATTCTTTGGATGGAACACTCAATGTACACGATTGGCAAACTCATTACAGAATGGCAAAAGAGTCCGAACAGTGACGCTTTATTGGACGAAGTTTTATTAGGAGCAGAAGCTTTTTACGCAATTGCAAAAGAACTTAAAAAACGTGCATAGTCTATGCTACGATTTGCTTGCTTCACCTCTCTCCTGGTCTGGCGACGACCCACAGCAATGTGGGTCTAGTCAATTAAGGACACGCAATGCCTATTGATTACGACGACAATAAGTTTGAAGAAATCAATCCAAAGTTTTATACTCAAGAAACTGACGAAGAAGAACTACCTATAGATGAGCCTTTAGATGAGCTATCACAACAATTTGTAGACAAGCTTATTGACAAGATGATGGACTTCTTAAAAGTTTTGGTTGGACACGATCTGCACCCATACCAGAAGCCTTTAGCACGACGCATTATGGAGTCAGTCATTATCAATGATGCGGAAGAAATTACAGCTCTTGCTGCTCGTCAGTCCGGTAAATCCGAGACAGTAGCAGATACCGTAGTTACTTTGATGATTCTTTTACCTCGGCTTGCAAAACTTTATCCAGACCTTTTAGGAAAGTTTAAAGATGGTGTATGGGTAGGGCTATTTGCTCCAACCGAAGGACAGGCAGAAACTCTGTTTGGTCGTGCCGTAACCCGCCTTACTTCAGAACGTGCGTTAGAAATATTAAACGATGTAGAAATTGATGACAAAGCTGCTCGTGTTGGCGGAGTCACACGCATGATAAAACTTACTAACTCTGGCTCTAGCATAACAATGATGACTGCTAACCCACGAGCAAAAATTGAATCTAAGTCGTTTCATTTGATTGTGATTGATGAGTGTCAAGAAGCTGACGACTTTGTTGTATCTAAATCTATCGCCCCTATGTTGGCTTATTATGCCGGAACCATGGTAAAAACCGGGACTCCTACGACAAGCAAAAATAACTTTTATAAAGCTATCCAACTTAACAGACGTCGTCAGACCACTCGTGGAGCTAGACAAAACCATTTTCAGTGGGACTGGAAAGAAGTTATTAAATACAACAAAAACTATGAACGGTCTATACGAAAAGAGATGCTTCGTATTGGCGAAGATTCAGACGAGTTTCAAATGTCGTACTCTTGTAAATGGTTGTTGGAACGAGGAATGTTTATTACCGCCTCTAAAATGGATGAGCTTGGTGACACCTCTCAAGAGCTGGTTAAATCATGGCATAAGACCCCGTGTGTAGTCGGGATTGACCCAGCACGAAAAACTGACTCTACAGTTGTTACAGTAGTGTGGGTTGATTGGGATAGGCCAGATGAGTTTGGGTATTTTGATCATCGGATTCTTAATTGGATGGAACTGCAGGGCGACGATTGGGAAGAGCAATACTTTCAAATAGTAAACTTTTTAGAAAATTATGACGTGTTAGCTGTTGGCGTAGACGCTAACGGTGTTGGAGATGCGGTTGCACAGAGGCTAAAACTTTTATTGCCTAGAGCAGAGGTTATGCCATTAACGTCCTCTCCCTCAGAACAATCAAAGAGATGGAAACATTTACAAGCGTTGATTCAAAGAGAGCTTATTAGTTGGCCTGCTCATGCTAAAACTCGTAGGTTGAGAACTTGGAAACGGTTCTACCAACAAATGACTGATGCAGAAGTACAGTTTAAAGGCCCAAATTTTATGGTAGCTGCTCCTGAAGAAGCATATTCCCATGACGACTTTGTTGACTCTCTTTCAATAGCTTGTGCTTTGACTCAAGATTTAGTAATGCCAGAAGTAGTTTCTTCTAGCAATCCTTTTTTTGGGAGTTAAGCAACACAAAGAGCAAATAAAGAGGGAAACTATACACAGGAAAAGGCCTTTCCGTGTTTAACCTTAAGGAGTAATAATGTCAATTTCACCAGCAATACAATTCCCAGAACGTTCTCCTCAAATGTATGAGCGCAAGGGAGCAGCTAACGTAACTCGTCGTGGTCCACTTCGTTTTGAAGAGGGAATTGCAACAGATACAGATGTCCCAAATGATTTTCAGAAAGGCATGATGCAGGGCTACATTCCTGCACCAGGTCGCCCAAACCACAATGCTAACGTTTTTGAGAAGCCAGCTGCAGAAACTCTTGCAGAGCGTGCTCACGTTGGCTCAGCTTCATGGGTTGAAGCTCCAACATTTCTTGGAGAATTTGCACATGGAACAATGAACGATTACTCAGCTCAAATCATTGAGACAGTAGCTCGCTCAGGTGGACGCACTCAGCGTCAATCTGCAACAGTCGTAAACGACTAGTTTAGTAAGACATTCGTATGCCCCCGCACTAGTGTGGGGGCTATCGGATTATGAAGAGGAGAAATAGTGGCTAGTAAACCCGCAAATGAAAAACTGTATGCGATGATCGTTGCACAGGCTAAAGCTAAATATTCTAACTACCCAAACCCTGGAGCTAGTCATTGGGTTCATAAGCGCTACATTGAATCAGGTGGCAAGTTTATTGACACCACCGAATTAACTCGTCGTAAAGATATTGCTAAAAAATCGTTTGAAAATAAACGTAAAAAAGAAGCGGCTACTGAAAAAAAACCATCTAAGAAAGACAAGAAGAAAGATAAGTAATGTCATTTCTTGACTTCTCCCCACCATCGTACAGAGCAGCTTCCTCTGATTTAACTATTTCTATTTCCCCACTGGGATTAGTAGAGTTAGCAGATGAGGAGTTTGAAGTCCATGGTCCTCGCTTAAACCGTTATTCACTTAACTGGGCAATGTATCTTGGTCACCATTGGGGATACCGCCGTGAATCTGGTGAGATGCAAATTGCTGTTAACTACTACCGTGCATTTAATGATTTCTTAGCCCGATTTGTTTTTGGCAAAGGCGTTCATTTCAGGTCACCTAAAGCAACAGAAGCAATTATTCCAGACCGATTAGAACGCATTTGGGAAGTAGACAATGACAAGATGCGTGTTCTGCTTGAGATGGGACAGCAAGGCGGCATTTCGGGAGATGTGTTTGTAAAGGTTGCATACGAAGAACCTTGGGTAGATTCAGCAGGCGGTAATCATCCAGGACGAGTTCGTATTCTTCCAATGAACTCTTCTTTTTGTTTTCCTGAGTTTCACCCACATGACCGTACTCGTTTGCTTCGGTTTAAGCAGAAATATCGTTTTTGGGGAACTTCCCTAGAAGGCACTCGCCAAGTTTTTACTTACACTGAAATCTTAACTGACGACACAATTGAAGAATATATCAACGATGAACTCATTGACTCACGTCCAAATCCGCTTGGAATTGTCCCTGTAGTTCACATTCCTAACGTTCCTGTTTCAGGTTCACCGTGGGGTCTCGCAGACGCACACGACATCATCACCATAAACCGAGCCTATAATGAGATATCAACTGACGTAGCAGACATCATTAACTATCACGCTTCCCCTGTGACAGTTATTGTAGGTGCTAAAGCCTCTAATCTTGAAAAAGGCGCAAAGAAGGTTTGGGGCGGTCTTCCAAAAGATGCTCAAGTCTTCAACTTAGAAGGTGGAGCTCAAGGCATTGATGGGGCCTTGAAATACCTAGAACTTCTAAAACGCTCAATGCATGAACTAATGAACATTCCAGAAACCGCACTGGGACAAGTTCAACCTATCTCCAACACATCTGGTGTAGCTCTTTCTATTCAGTATCAGCCTTTAATGAACCGCCATGCACAAAAAGTTGCTCAATATGGTATTGGTATTGAAAAAATAAACGAGATTGCTCTTCGTACATTGGCTCTTAAGGAGCCTATGGAGTTTATGTACAACCCAGATACTGATGGGCCGATTAAAGAAGGTCAACTTACCCAACTAGATTTTGCTGATCCGATATCGTATAAAAACTACGTTCACTTTCCACAGCCATTACCGTTAGACAAACTGATTTTGTTAAACGAGATTCAAACAAAAATTGGTATGGGACTTGAGTCTAAGGAAGGCGCTCTTCGTACTTTGGGTGAGGAATTCCCCGAAGAGAAGCTACAAGAAATTCGTGAAGAGCTTATTGCAGATGCTCAAGCAGATGGGGCTCTAGAACTGATAAGAATTCAAGTACAAAAGGCAATCATGGATATGACTGGCATGATGCCTGGTCCAGATGGTTCTTCTGCTATTCCTCTTCAACCAACAGAGTTAGCAGATGGAGATGTATTAGGAGATGGAATTGAAGGACCTCAAACTGAGGAAAATAAAAACGATCCTTCTAACCAACAGTCGCAAGGCATAGAAGCACAAGCTGAAGCGTCTATACGAGAGAAACTTGTCACTCAAGCCTATGGCACCAAAATGCCGCAAAGGAGAACAGTAGACAAGGAATAAAAATAAGTATGAATATAGCAAGACATTTAGTCATAAATGATATGCAATTGTCTTGTTAAATTAACGTGCTACGCCGCAAGGCATTCGGAAAACTAACCAAGAAAGATAAGTGACCTAAATGGCTGAAAATGAAGAAATAACAGAGGTAGCAAAAGAGCAGTTTGAAAATGCTACTCTTGAAAGTACGGAGACAGCTTTGAGCGGATTTACTGCAGACGACCTTGCAAAAGCTCGTTCTCAGGAAAAAGCTAAGCTATATCCCCAAATGGAAAAAATGGCTAATGAACTTGCTGCGTTAAAGAAAGCGCAAGAAGAAGAAGCCGCTCAACGTCAGGCTAGAAAAGCTAAACGTGAAGCACAAGAAGCAGCAAAAGTAAAACAAGCAGAAGAAGAAGAACTTTCTGCTAAAGAACTCCTCGCTAAGAAGGAGCAAGAATGGAATTCTCAAATTGAGAACGAACGTCTTGAACGAGAAAAAGCTTTTGCGCTTTTGCAAAAAGAACAAGAACTAAATCATCTAAACAACTATCGCCAAGCTCGTGTAGAACAAGAACGTGAAAGTATCGTTCCTGAACTAGTTGACCTAATTAACGGTGATACTGAAGATGAAATTGAAAATAGTATTGCCATACTTCGTGAGAAGTCGCAAAGTATATTGCAGTCTGCTCAAGCAGCTATGCAATCAGCAAAGCAACAAATGGCAGGTACCCGTATAACGGTTCCTGCTTCAGGACCCCTGGATAATGATTCGGAACAAAATTACGCTACTCCTGATTCTATCAGAGATATGTCATTGGCAGATTATGCGAAACAAAGAGCCAAACTTCTTGGCACTGCAGCCAGCAACCGTGGTCAGGGACTGTTCGGTTAATTCCCCCCCAACTAACAAAAGAAAGGACTTGACCCAAAATGGCAGGTTCAGCAATTACAGGTTCATCCCAACTAGCGGGTGCACCAACAGCTTACTCAGGTGCTAATTCATCTTTGAATCAAGCAATTCAAACAATCTGGTCCAAGGAAATCTTGTTCCAGGCAATGCCAATTCTTCGTTTTGAACAGTTTGCAGTCAAGAAGACTGAACTAGGAGTAGCTCCTGGTCTTCGTGTAAACTTCCTTCGTTACAAGAACTTTGCAGTAGACCCATCACCTCTTACTGAAGGTGTCCGTATGACAACCAATGCTCTCACAGCAGAGCAGATTGCAATCACAGTTGCAGAACACGGCTACGCAGTAGCAGTTTCTGAACTTCTTTTGAATGCATCATTTGATGACGTAATGGCTTCAGCCTCACGTCTTCTTGGTCGTCACATGGCACAGTACCTAGATGTACAAGCACGTAACACACTTTCTGCAGCAACATCAGCAGTATTTGGTTATGACCGCTCAGGCATCTCAGGTGGCGCTTTCACTAACTACGATGAGGGAACAGCTGCTACAGCAATCTCACAACTTGATGGTGCTTTCAAGCTAACCACAGGTGCAATCAAGGATGCAGCTCTTACCCTTGCTGGTAAGAACATCCCTCGCTTAGGTGAGACATACGTACAGTTCGTACACCCAAAGCAGTCTCGTGACCTTCGCTCTAACCCAGAGTTCATTGAAGTCACAAAGTACGCTGCTCCAGGTAACTTCATGCTCGGTGAAATTGGTCGTCTATACGACGTAGTATTCATTGAAACAACACAGGTTAAGAAGCTTGCTATTAACGCAAGCTACACAACTTCTGATTTGGTTGGCGCTCCAGCAGACCAGGTTTCTGTCCCAGTACTTCCTAACACAGGTCGTGGTCAAGGCGGAAATCCAGAAAACCCAGCAGAAGCAACAGGTTACTTCACAAGCGCAACAGGTAATGCTGCTGAAGTTTATGAATCAATCATGATTGGTGACAATGCATTTGGTCACGCAATCTCTCTCCCAGTTGAACTACGTGACGGTGGCGTTCTTGACTTCGGTCGTGAGCACGCTCTTGCATGGTATGCAATTTGGGGACTCGGTGTTATCACCGATCAAGCAATCGTCAAGGTTTACACAAACTAAGACAACGGGTGTCTGTGGGCCCTACTCCTTCCTGGGCCCACAGCCATCAACAACAAACTAACATAGGAGAAATACACCGTGGCAAACACACCAACTAGTCCATTAGACGCAACCGGACGCGCTGCCGAACAAGCAGCAAAGAAAAACGCAAAAGCTATCAAAGATCGTAAAGATGAAATCTCAATTGCAGCACAAGTTGAGGCTGAAAGTTTAGAAAATAACATTTTTGATCCAAAGAAACCAGATACACCACTTGTCTTAGATGAGATTGAGAACGTTGGAGTAACGACTGCAAATGACACAGTCATTATCCGCACCATCACAGACATTGAAGAAATGACTTACGGAGTTGGAAATCATTACACCTTTAAAGCAGGTGTTAAATACCGAGTTTCACGTGGTCTAGCAAATTACTTAGAACAACTTGGTTACATTTGGCGGCCTAACTAAGCCGTCAGCACGTGTCTAACTCCAACTGGTTCCCGCCCTCCTCCCAGTTGGGGTTGGACCTTTTTTATTTGCTTATCTTTGAGATGATTGTTCTATATAGTTTTTGGAGGTTACGTGGCAACGCTATCAAGTCTCGCAGATCGTTTACGGTCTGAACTTGGAGATATGAGCAAATCGTTTGTGTATCAAACGGTTGCTGATGGGGTTACTAACCGCTACTTAATACCGTACTCTCCATTAGATGGTTTAAATTTAGTTGTAACTGTTGGTGCAGCAGATGTCTCCAATGCTGTAGAGGTAGAGGAAACTACTGGCTACCTGACGTTTGATACATTGCCAACAGCTGGTGCACCTATCATAGTTGCTGGAACTTACTACCGTTATTTTACAAACGCAGAAATTTGCCAGTATATTGATACTGCATTTGGTCAACATGTTTCTAACCATGCAGATGGGTATGGTCGTGGTTACACACTATCTACACTACCTGGAGTTGAAGAATACCCAGTTGTAGTTTATGCCTCTACTCTTGCTCTCTACACTTTAGCAACAGATGCTTCGTTTGACATTGATATTACTGCCCCTGATGGAGTTCAGATTCCTCGTTCTGAACGGTATCGTCAATTGATGCAAATGATTCAGAGCCGCAAAGATCAATACAGAGAACTATGTTCTCAACTTGGTATTGGTCTGTACAAAATTGACGTCTTTACTCTGCGTCGTACATCAAAAACAACAGATAGATATGTACCTATTTATTTGCCACAAGAAGTTGATGATCGTTCTATGCCTCAACGTGCCATCATACCTATCCCAAGTTATGGAAGCGCTATTGCACCATCTGATGTTCCTACCTATGACTTAATGATGTACCAAGGAGATTCATTTCAAGTTGAACTTGACTTTCCATTTGATATATCTGGTTATACATTTACTTCTCAAATTCGTGTTCAACCATCAAGTCCTACGTTAGTATCCACGTTTACAATTACTCCAGTTGAAGGAAATAATCAAAAACTTACGCTGTCTCTTACTAACGCACAAACCACGGATATTCCAGAACGTTGTTTTTGGGACATACAAGCTACAACAGATGCCGATCCAACGTATCAAAAAACATACATGCGTGGAACAGTCACGTGTACTCGTGAGGTGACAATGTGACGCACAGAAATAACTGTACCTGCTCATCTTGTGCGCCAATTGTTGTTCAAGCAACTAACCCAACTGTTATAAATGTAACCGTCCCTACCGGAGCGCAAAGTACACAATCAACGGTAATTGTTCGCCCAGGTCAAGGCGGAGCACATGGAGTACAAGGTATTCAAGGGTTACAAGGAATACAAGGTGTACAAGGACTTACTCCACCAATTGCTTACACACATAACCAAGGAAGTCCTAGTAATAGTTGGATTATCTATCATAATCTTGATTACTATCCTAACGTTACAATCGTAGATTCTGGAGGTACAATCTGTGAAGGAGACTACGACTATCCTACTCGGAACATTGTTACCGCTACATTTTCTTCGCCTTTTTCAGGAAAAGCCTATTTATCTTAAGGAGATAACCAAGTGGCACGTAAGTTTTTAACCCCAATTGATTTAACTGGTCTTGAACTTCAGAACTTTAAGGTTCAAAATTTAGGTGTTAATCCAACCCCGTACGGTGCCGGTCACTCTTATTACAACACACTTGCAAAAGAGCTTCGCATTTATGACGGAACATCATGGCTTCCAGTCGGCGGTTCTATTGAGTACGGAACGTACGCGGATATCCCTGCTGCAGGCAACAACGGACGTGTCTACGCAACAACTGATACCAGGACTTTATACTTAGATTACAGTTCTGCTTGGATTCAAATCGGTCCGTCAGGAACTTCATCGTATGTAAACTCTGTAAATGGTACAGCAAACCAAATTGCAGTTGATCAAACCACAGGTGATGTAACTGTAAGTCTTCCTTCGTATATTGATATTCCTAACGGCGAAATACATATTCGTAAAACAGAGTATTGGAGAGGTGGTGACCAATACGGCATCATTGCTGCAAATCCAAGTAGCTCTGGAGAGTTTGCAGTTGTTGCAATTAACCAACTTGCTTTAGAAGCAAACAATGGTGATATTTACATTGAACCATCTACCACTCTTACTATATTTAATAACAACCTTACCATCAATGGTGACGGCGGCATTATCACCACTGACGTCAATTCACTTCACCTTACCGCAGACGACGGTACCGTAACAACAGACACTAGTGAATTTCATACACCCAAGGTAGAACTATGGAAAGATGGAGATACCTCTGGGTCTCGTTTAGGTATTATTGTTGCTCATCCATCTGATGGAAGCTTGTCTATTGCTGCAAGCAATCAACTTGTGTTGGAATCACACAGCGGAGATATTAACTTAGAGCCAAGCACTGATTACACTTGGTTTGGTGGCAACACTTACATCAGGGGTTCAAGCGGAATTCTTGGTACAGATGGCGGTCCTCTCACTCTTCAAGCAGACAACGGAGTAATAACTACTCTTAGCCAAGAAATCCACACTCGCAAAACTGAGTATTGGTATGGTGGAGATGCTGCAGGATACCAACGTGGCGTCATTGCTGCACTCTCTTCTGGAGAGTTCACTGTGGTTGCTACAACTGGAGACCTTGGTCTTGAATCAAACAGTGGCGATGTAGTACTTGCTGCTAACGGAAACGTTAAGATTGATGGTACCGACGGAATTACTCTCCGAGATTCTGGACAAACCGAATACCTAAATATTTACAAGTCTAGTACAGGAACAGCAAGACTTGTTGCTGCTGATGACCTTTCTCTTCGTGCAACTAACGACATCATTCTTTACCCAGGAAACGATGTTGGTGGTCACACAGGTAAAGCATATATCCACTGGGGTGATGATGCGGCTAACGCACACCCAGAACGTGAAATTGCCACTATCGGTACTTCACAGACCTTTAGCAATAAGACTCTAAACTCAGCAACTCTTGGAAATAACCTTAACGCTGGTGGCTACACCATTACAAACCTTGCAACTCCAACAAACCCAGATGATGCTGCAACTAAGGGCTACGTAGATGCAACTGCACAAGGGCTCTTTGTTCTTGGTTCAGTACGCATGGCATCAAGTACAAACCTGAACATTACTGGAAATAACTCAGGGTCAATTGGCGGAGTAGCTCCAGCAAATGGTGACCGAGTACTTGTTAAGTCACAGACAACTTTGACTGAAAACGGAATTTATATTTACAGTTCTGCGTCTCAAACTCTTATTCCTTCAACAAATGTTGTGGATGTAGACCTCAAAGAAGGTTCCTACGTCCTTGTAGAAGAAGGAACATACGCTGCTCAAGGTTGGATTGTTACAGCGTTTGCTGCTGGTGCTTCAACATGGACACAGTTCTCAGCCGCTGGTGAATACACAGCAGGTTATGGAATTGACATCAGTGATGGAGCAATCTCAGTCAAACTTGATTCAGATAGCCTCTCAAAGTCTGGTGATGGCCTTAAGTTAAACATCTTTGCTAATGGCGGTTTGGATAATGATGGTGGAGTTTATGTAAAGACAGCCAATGGTGTAAAAGTTGATACAAGCGGAAACGTTACGATTGATACCACGATTGTTGCTAGAAAGTATTCTGAAACGATTACTTACACCGGAACACCAACTATGCCGTTTACTATCACGCATAATTTAGGTACTAAAAATGTACAAGTTACCGTTTACGAAGTGGATACAGGAGAAGACGTTTTCGTAGACATTGCTCGTACAACAACCAATGCTATTACGGTAGACTTTGCTGTGCTTCCTGCTTCAGGAGCATACACCGTAGTAGTAATTGGGTAAACAACCTAACTAGGAGTACCGTTAATGTCCCGTAAGGTTTTGGTTCCGCTTGGGTTATTAGCCTTGCCTTCAGACCCCACGGGACATTTTATTGGTGAAACGTATTACAACACTGTAGACAATGTAATAAAAACTTTTAATGGAGTTGTTTGGGCTGAAGCTAATGGACCTCAAGGAACTACAGGCAGTCAAGGAATAACTGGATATACCGGTTCACAAGGTACAACTGGTACACAAGGTACTACTGGTACCCAAGGTACAACAGGTTCACAAGGTACTACTGGTACACAAGGTACTACTGGTACACAAGGTACAACAGGTTCGCAGGGAACAACAGGTAACACTGGCTCACAGGGAACAACAGGTAATACTGGCGCTCAGGGAATCCAAGGAACTATTGGAACCCAAGGAACCACAGGAAATACTGGTTCCCAAGGTACAACTGGTATCCAAGGTATCCAAGGATACACAGGCTCACAAGGTACAACAGGTGCACAAGGCACCACAGGTAACACTGGCTCACAGGGAACAACAGGCAGCCAAGGTACTACTGGTACGCAAGGAGCTATTGGCTCTCAAGGTACTACAGGTGCTCAAGGAACAACTGGAACTACTGGTGCTCAAGGTATTCAAGGTATTGTAGGTAGCCAAGGCACAACTGGCTCTACAGGTTCACAAGGAACAACTGGTTTTCAGGGTACTCAAGGAACCACTGGTTCTCAAGGAACTACTGGTACTCAGGGAACAACTGGAGCACAAGGTATCCAAGGAAACGCTGGAGACCATTACAGCACCTCTTCAACTACATCTTTTGCGCTTTCTCCAACAGGTACCACTACAATTACAGTTGCTACAGGGCTTCAATATTCTGTAGGACAAAACGTAGTAGTTGCTTATGACGCTACTCATATTGTTTATGGAACTGTAACTGCCTATACATCTGGTTCAGGTTCTTTAACTTTTACCAACGATAGAATTGTTGGCACAGGAACTTTTGCATCTTGGTCAGTCAACTTAGACGGTGCCGTAGGTATTCAAGGCACTACAGGTGCACAAGGTACAACAGGGGCACAAGGAACAACTGGTACACAGGGCATTCAAGGCACCATTGGTACACAAGGAGCTACAGGCTCTACTGGAACTCAAGGTACAACTGGTAACACTGGTGCTCAAGGTTCTACTGGTACTCAGGGTACAACTGGTACAACTGGTTCACAGGGAACTACAGGTACTCAAGGTGATACAGGTACTCAAGGAACAACAGGTGCTCAGGGAACAACAGGTGCTCAAGGCACTACTGGTACAACTGGTTCTCAAGGCACCACTGGCGCTCAAGGAACACTTGGTACACAGGGCGCTACAGGTACGCAAGGCTCTACTGGAACCCAGGGAACAACAGGTACAACAGGTGCTCAAGGTATTCAAGGCTCTATTGGTACACAGGGAACCACAGGAACACAAGGTACTCAAGGTACTCAAGGTACTACAGGTCTGCAAGGAATTTCGGGCGCAACAATACAAGGAACATCAAACACTTTTACTGCAGATAACACCTTTGCTCCAACATCAGTAACTGCAGTACCGGTAACAATAAACACTCCAAGTGCTGGAGCTGTTAACGCTTTAATCTTAAACCAAAACGGTACTACAAAAGGAATACTTACTCCAGGTTCACAGTTGACCTTAAACTCATCCTTACCTATTCAAGCTAACCAAACTCAATATACTTTAACTGCAGCCAGCGCTGCCTCAACAACTGTTGCAACTTACACGTCAAGCAGTACAGCTAACCCGTTTACTACAGGCACATACATTGTTGTTGCATCGGTTACTCCAACGTATTTTAACGGAACATTCCTTATCACAGCAACTGGTGGCAGCACAGGTGCTTGGACTGCTACGGTGTATAACCCTTCTGCAACATTTACGGCTTCTGGTAGTGGCACTGTGTTTGGTAACGTCAAAACTACGGGTATGTTAAGCATCGTAGCTCCTAACGCTTTAACAACACCGCTAGAGATAAAAGCCGCAGCTTCACACACTGCCTATTTAACTGAGTGGCAAAACTCTTCAGGTTCAATGGTTTCATATATTGGGTCTAGTGGTCAGTTTTACACCACCAATACCATCCAAACTACTTCCGCAGTATATTCTCCAACATATTACGGCTCCGGTTCTTCATCAGGTTCGTTAACTGTTTCTAGCATTTCGGGTACTAACGCACTTAACTCTGGCGGATTCTTTATAAACCAAAGTGCATATACTAACAGCGTAGGTTTTGTTGTGAAAGCAAGCGCTGGTGGTGCATCAGGAAACGTAACTGCCGCAACTGCAAACGGAACTACATCAGTTACATACACTTCTGCTATTTCTGGTTATTTATATGTTGGTGGAAAAGTTACAATCACTGGCGTAGTTTCTTCAGGTAACCCTGGAGCTACAGCAAGTACTGGGTTTAACTTAACACTAGCAACTGTAACTGCAGCAAATACAAGCACGTTTACTGCCACAGCTCCAAGTACATTAACCGATACATATACATCTGGAGGTTCTGCTGCAACAGTAGCTGGTATTGCAGACTTACAGGAATGGCAAGATTCAACCAGCGCAGTATTGGCTAAAGTTGATTACACAGGTAAAATTACTGCCGCTAGACATATCACCACAGGTGGAACTTCTGCTCAGTATGTTATGGGAGATGGTTCTTTAACAACGACAGGTCCTCAAGGAACTACTGGTAGCCAAGGCACCCAAGGGTTGCAGGGTACAACAGGAGCTCAAGGAACCACAGGTTCACAGGGAACCACAGGAACCACAGGTAGCCAAGGCACAACTGGTAGCCAAGGTACGACTGGAACTACTGGTAGCCAAGGAACTCAAGGAACTCAGGGCATTCAGAGTCCACAGGGAACCACAGGAACCACAGGTAGCCAAGGCACAACTGGTAGCCAAGGTACGACTGGAACTACTGGTAGCCAAGGAACTCAAGGAACACAGGGCATTCAAAGTCCACAGGGAACCACAGGTTCACAGGGAACCACTGGTAGCCAAGGTTTTCAAGGAATACAGGGTATCCAAGGCTTTCAAGGCACAACAGGAGCTCAAGGTACAACTGGTACAACTGGTTCTCAAGGAACTACAGGATCACAAGGAGCAACAGGTACACAGGGAGCTACAGGAACTACTGGTAGCCAAGGCACCCAAGGAATACAGGGCATTCAAAGTCCACAGGGTACAACAGGTAGCCAAGGAACAACAGGGCCTCAAGGAACTCAAGGCACGACTGGTAGCCAAGGGTCTACTGGTACACAAGGAACAACAGGCACAACTGGTAGCCAAGGAACTACAGGTTCCCAAGGCACGACTGGTAGCCAAGGCACAACTGGTTCTCAGGGAACTACCGGCAGTACTGGTGCACAGGGTTCTACAGGTTCCCAAGGTACTACTGGTATTCAAGGAATTCAAGGCTACACAGGAACCACAGGTTCACAGGGAACCACTGGTAGCCAAGGAACTACAGGATCGCAGGGAACAACAGGATCGCAGGGAACCACAGGAACCACGGGTACTCAAGGTACTACAGGTACCCAAGGTACTCAAGGAACCATTGGAAGCACAGGTTCGCAAGGAACCACTGGTCAAAGCGGTGTCTCATCTAGCTATTACGATTATAAAGTTGATGCAAATAGCCAAACAAACTCTCAACCAAGCTCCGGTTACTTCCGATATAACAATGCCACACAGACTTCTGCAACCGCAATTTATGTAAATTATTTAACTGTTAGCAATATAGATATTGACGTATTTCTTGCAATTTTAAAATCAGGAGATAACCTCCTTATTCAAGACGCCAATAACTCTGATAATTACCAAAAATTTACGGTAAATGGAACTGTAACTCCTGGTTCCAATACTTACGTACAAATTCCCGTGTCTTATGTTTCATCTGGTGGCACTGGTGCAACTGGGTTTTCTAACAACACAAGCGTAATTATTGTAACAATTGCAACCGGTGTTCAAGGAACGCAAGGTACACAAGGTAACACTGGTTCTCAAGGAACCCAAGGTACAACTGGTTCTCAAGGTACGACTGGTTCCCAAGGTACAACTGGAACAACAGGTTCTCAAGGAACCACTGGTAGCCAAGGTACAACTGGTAGCCAAGGAACAACCGGAACGCAAGGAGCTACAGGTACTCAAGGAAACACTGGTACCCAAGGCACGACTGGTACCCAAGGTACAACAGGCAGCCAAGGTACAACAGGTTCACAGGGAACTACTGGTAGCCAAGGAACTCAAGGAATACAGGGCATTCAAAGTCCTCAAGGTACAACGGGCAGCCAAGGTGTACAAGGAATCCAAGGTTTTACCGGTACGGCTACACAGGGAACACAAGGTATCCAAGGAATTCAAGGCTTACAAGTACAAGGCGCACAAGGAACTACTGGAACTGCTGGAGCAGGTTTTTCTGGAGTTACATCCACAACTTCACAGTCAGTTAACACCACTACTAAATCTTGGACACTAAGCACGGTTGGAGCATTCGTCACGGGAGACCGTGTACGTGCAATCCAATCTACAACTAACTTTGTAGAAGGAACAGCTACTATAGCTGGAAGCATCTTGACTATGACTCCAGATGTGGCTGTAGGCAGTACAGGACCATACAGCAACTGGACATTTTCTTTAGCTGGATTGCAGGGAATACAAGGTATTCAAGGAATCCAAGGCTTACAAGTACAAGGAGCTCAAGGTCTTCAAGGTATCCAAGGATTCCAAGGAACCACTGGAGCTCAAGGAACCACAGGAACCACAGGTTCTCAAGGAACAACAGGTTCTCAAGGAACCACAGGTAGCCAAGGTACAACTGGTAGCCAAGGTACATCCGGAACAAATGGTTCTCAAGGAACAACGGGTAGCCAAGGAACCACGGGTAGCCAAGGAGCTACTGGTTCCCAAGGTACATCAGGAACTAATGGTTCTCAAGGAACAACGGGTAGCCAAGGAACCACGGGTAGCCAAGGAGCTACAGGTAGCCAAGGAGCTACTGGTTCCCAAGGAGCTACAGGGTCTCAAGGTACACAAGGGCTACAAGGTACTCAGGGTGGTTTCTCATTCACTTTAGGTACGGGCGTTCAGACATTCTTAACCACACCATCTAGCACTAACCTTCAGGGAACCGTAACTGGAACACAGGGAACTGGCTCTTTAGTATTTGCTTCTTCTCCTACACTTGTAACTCCAAACATTGGAGCTGCAACTGGTACAAGCCTTACAACTACTGGAAATATAACTGCTGGAAATTATCCAGGTTTGTATGTAGACTCGTTCCTTTTGGGAGGAATGTAAGATAGACTGCGCCACATGAATCTGGTACAACGTTCGGTAGAAAAAGGCGGAAAATTAAAGCCTCTAATAATCCCTGCAGAAATAACTGGTGGAACTGGGTTAATGAATCCATCTATCTTCATAGATGATGATGGTGACATACTCTGTATTTTGCGCCATATAAATTACACTCTTTACCATTCAGAGCATAACCAACGATTCCCTAGTATCTGGGGTCCTCTTTCTTATTTGCATCCGGAAGAAGATCAACGGTTAGTAACAGACAATTATTTATTGCGTTTAGATAATGACTTAAACATTGTAAACCATTGCCCTATTGATACATCCACTCTAGATGTAGAGCCTATATGGACATTTGTAGGTTTAGAAGATGCTCGCCTTGTTAAATGGGGCGGTGAGTATTATGGCACAGGAGTTCGCCGTGATACCACGACCAATGGTCAAGGTCGTATGGAGCTCTCTAAACTAGAGGTAGATAAAGAAGCGTGGACAGCTAAAGAAGTTTCACGTATACGAGTTCCAGCTCCAATTGACGAGAGTTCTTACTGCGAAAAAAATTGGATGCCGATTCTGGAAAAAGATTTTCAATACGTTAAATGGACCGTTCCTACAGAGGTTGTTCAAGCAAATCCTGATGCTCCTACCTGTACGCAGGTATCTCTCAAAGATGGTAAATGGAGTAATGCTGACCAACGTGGTGGTTCCCAAGTCATAAAATGGGGTGAGTATTACATTGCTATTACACATGAGGTGGTGCTATACAAAAACTACTTAAGCCAAAAAAATGGTTCATACCGTCATCGCCTATGTGTTTGGAATTCTGAATTTGAACTAATAGGTTTATCTCCAGAATCTTGGTCATTTTTAGATGGGCAAATTGAATTCTGTGCTGGTGCTGCTGAGCTAAATAACAATCTTCTTATCTCATTTGGGTTTCAAGATAACGCAGCCTTCATACTTGAAGTACCTACAGATGTAGTAAACGCGCTAATAACGGAGGCCATCGGTGTATAAGAACATTGACGATTTAATAGTTACACTCTCTAAAGACCCGTTTAATCCTATCCTTAGTTTAAGCATCGCTATGGAATACGAGAATATTGGGCAGACAGCATCTGCGGTATCTTTTTATTTGCGAACTGCAGAATACGGTTACTACACGCATCCTGAGCATGTCTATGCATCGTTGCTAAAAGCTGCACATTGTTTTAGCAGCCAAAAAAATAGAGAACATACAGTTGTTAACCTGTACCAAAAAGCAATGGCATTTATACCTTCTCGTCCAGAAGCGTGGTTCTTACTCTCGCGTTGGTATGAACGCAATCAAAAATGGCAAGAGTCTTACACTACAGCAGAGGTGGGATTATCTTTTGCGTCAATAAAACAGTCATCTTTACCTATCTGGGTAGATTACCCAGGTGAGTATGGATTGCGTTTTGAAAAAGGTGTTAGTGGTTGGTGGGTAGGCCGTAAAGATGAAGCTATAGCTTTATTTAAAACGCTTTTAAAAGAAAATATAGACTTCGCATACCGCTCTTCTATCCACTCTAATCTACGTACTGTTGATGACACTCAAGAGTACATCGGTCCACTAGAACCTGTTGTTACCAACTTTAGAAAATATTTTGGCGCTAAAGCACCAGTAATTATTGACGTAGGAACTAGAGATGGAGATGATGCAAACTTCTTATACACAGAATTACAGGGACATCAAGTTATCGCCATTGATGCAAATCCAGTATGCGTAGAGTTAACTCGTAAAAGATACCCGTGGATGCAAGTATATTCTACGGCTATTACTGAAAAAGATGAGACTGTTACCTTTAACCAAGTCATCTCTGACAACCTTGAAGTTTTGGGCACTTCTTCAATCTTTAGTAAAGATACATCTGTAAATCCACCAGCACAATTTTATGAGGATAAAATCCAAGAAATATCTGTAACAGGAACTCGTATGGATAGCTTATTAAAAAACGCTCATCCAGAAGGGACAATAGATATTGTAAAGGTAGATACCGAAGGATATACTTGGCAAGTATTACAAGGCTTTGGAGAGCGTCTTAAAGATGTGAAATTGTTTCATTTAGAGACCGAAAAAATAACTTTACATCCTGACCATGTTACCGGGGATAAGGTAGCTGAGTTTATGTCCGCACAAGGCTTTATACTTGTAGATACATCCCATGAGTGGGGGCCAATGATGGAAGACCAAATATGGGTAAATCCAGCATTAGTGTCCCGTAATAAAGAATGTTTTTTACCCATACAAACAGAGATTAACTAGGGATAATTTAGAAACCACCGTTAAGGAGTAACATGGCAACCTCATATTTAATTTTGGGTCAAGCAGCGCCAGCTAACACTTCTGTAGCTTTGCTTTACACAGTCCCATCCTCTACATCTACAGTGGTATCTACCATCGTGGTGTGTAACACAACTGCAACCGCAGCCGTCGCAAGCATCTACTGCAACAAAGCCTCTGCAACAAATACGGCAGCTACAGCTATTGTCTATCAAAAAACAATTCCTGCCTATGAAACACAGACCTACACGCTAGGTATTACCATGACAAATGGTGGAACCGCCGATACCCTCTACATCCAAACCGGTACGGCTAACGCTCTTACCTTTACAGCATTTGGAAGTCAGATAGCATAATGGCACAAAATAACCCAGCTACTACAATACCTACAGATAACCTTGTAGGTAAACGTATGTTTGTAGGAAATACCACTCCTGCATATCCTGTTACAGGTGATGTATGGGTTGATAACAGCTTTGCTACAGTCGGTACTCAGGGTACCCAGGGACTTCAAGGTCTTCAAGGAACCACTGGAACAGGAACTCAAGGTGCTACGGGAAGTACACCAACCGTATGGACATCGTCTGCAATTGCGGCAACTACAACACTAGTTGCTCGTTATCAATACTTTGTAACGACATCCTCTGCTTGGACGCTCACACTTCCTGCATCTCCTACGCAGGGCGATGAAATTCGTATCTTTGATGCATCGGGTTCATCTGCAACAAATAACATTACAGTCAGCCCCGGTTCTTCAAACTTGCATGGCTCTGTACAGAACTTCGTCATGAACGTGGCATACGGTTCTGCAACATTGATTTATACTGGTTCTAGCTATGGATGGAAGGTCGCATAAATGACAGTCACATTATCAAGCCTATTCGCTAACAGCGTAGGCCCTGCAAACTCAGACATTGCAACAGCAGTTGCTGGTGCAGTTCCCACTATCTCTGCTATCAATACATCTGTTTCCACTTATGCTTCACCTTATGGTGGAACTATTACTAGCCTTGGTACTCAAACTTGTACTGGAAGTGCCACTGTAACTTTTTCTAGTCTTGGCGGTTACAAAAATCTTCGTTTGTTTGGATACAATGTAGGTTCAAGTAATAATGGTCCTCTTGTAAGAATTAATGGCGATACTGGTACTAATTATTACAAAATTAATGCTGTAACAACTAGTAGTCAAGGATATGCAAGCGGTCTTATAGAGTTATCTTCTTCCTGGTACCATTTTCCGGACTACACTAATGGTTTTTATATTGAACTTGACCAAACTGCTTCAGGAGGTTACAAGATGGGTAAATTTTGGGCTGCTACGTCTTATCTTAACCAAGGACAAATGGGCACATTGATGTGGAACAGCACAGCGGCTATAACATCAATATCAGTAATTGGAAATGGCGGTAATTTTACAAGTGGGCAAGTGTGGATGGTAGGCTCAGCATAATGACTAGACCAATCGTAACTATTTATGATGTAGTAACTCAAGAAACAGAAGTTCGTGAGATGAATGATGAAGAATTTGCTCAGTATGAAATAGACATTGCATCAAGCGCGGAGCGTGTTGCAGAACAAGAAAAAGTAGATGCTGCAGCAAAGGCTAAAGCAAATGCCAAAGCAGCATTACTTGAGAAGTTAGGTCTTACTCAAGATATCATTGACATTTTGACTAATTAAAGAAGAAAAGATGATTAGTGGGCAGCAACAGGAGAGTAAATAGATGGCAATAAAAAGATACAACGGCACATCTTGGGATGTGTACTCTGGTCTTGGAGCCCAAGGTACCCAGGGTATACAGGGAACCACTGGAACAGGAGCTCAAGGAGCTCAAGGATTTCAAGGCACTACCGGTACGACTGGTACCTCTGGAGCCTTTACCTCTACAGCGGTATCCTCAAACATTACTTTGGCCTCATTAAATAACTACATGGTAGATACCACCTCAGCTAGAACCCTTACTCTTCCAGCATCCGCATCTGTTGGAGCAGAAATTCACATCTTTGACGCCACAGGAAACTCTGCAACCAATAACATTACAGTTGCAAATAACGGCTTAAATATAAACGGTCAAGCAACATCACTTCTTATTGATAAGGCATACGCTGCAGTCAACTTAGTATATGTAGGCTCTGCCTACGGATGGAGAGTCTCTTAATGGCTATCAGTTATTCAACCATTTCTACTACTATTGCTCCTAGAGATTTAACTCTACAGCAAACTATTACATCTGGAACCTCTGTAACAATTCCTGCTGGTATAACTTGGGTATACGCAGTTGTTATAGGTGGTGGAGGTAGCGGTGGCGGTGGAGCAGGCGGTGGAGGAGTTAACTCAGGGAGCTCCAACTTAGCATGTGGAGGTGGCGGTGGTGGCGGTGGTGGCGGTGGTGGAGCCATAGTCTATGGTTGGGTTCCTACAGCTACAACTTGCGTTATTGGAGCAGGCGGTTCGTCTGTTTCAGGTGGGGCTGGTGGAGTTAATAATTCCAGTGGCTCTAATGGAACTGTTGGAAATACTGGTGGTACTACTCGCTATTCAACTCTTATAGCAGGCGGTGGTGGTGGAGGTAGTCAAGGGTCAGGTGGTGGAGCTGGTGGTGTAAATGGTGTATCACTGGGACATCAAGAAGGTTCTGGGTCTTTAGGTGGAGCTGCTGGCGGTGGTGCGGGTTTTGGTGGTGGTGGGTATAACAGTGTTGTCACCAATGGTGGATCATATGCTTCTGGTAGTTATCCAACAACGTTAGCAAATTTGTTTAATTATTCTACTACTGCTTGGAATCCAACTTCAAGTGCTTCTAGTGCTGGTGGAGCAGGTGCTGGAACTGGTACTGGTGGTGCTGGTGGTGCTTCAGTTACTTCAAGCGCCTCTATTGGGGCATCTTCAGGTGCTTCCGGAGCAGGTGGTGGTGGTGGACTAAATGGTTCTGGTGCTGGTGGTGTAGGTGGGGCATCAACTCAAGCAGGAGCAGCACCTATTCCAGGTGGTGCTGGTGGTGCTGGTGGTGGTGGGGGTGGTGGAACTCCTTTTGGTAGTGGTGGCTCTGGTGGAAATGGTATTGGAACACAAACAGGTTTATTTGGTTCTATAGGTGGTCTTGCAAATGCTGGTAGTGCTGGAACACTGAACTCAACCGTAAATGCTGGCGGTAATGGAGGTAGCGGAACTAACGGCGGTGGTGGTGGTGGCGGTTCAGGTGGTGGAGGAACTGGCATACAGTTTTCTGGCGGGTCCTCTGTTAATGGTGGAACTGGTGGAAGCGGTGGAGCTGGTGGCAATGGAGCAATACTTCTTTATTACTAATAGTTAGGAAAAATAATGACAGTTAAGTATGAATATAAGTCTATTTGTTGTGGTCATAGCTATATTGAACAGCGTGGAAAAAATGACCCGATCATTTTTTCTACTTGCAATGCTTGCGGTAATGATGGCTATGAATTGATAAAAGAAACAGTTTTGGCGCCAGATATTGAAGTAGTTCCTGCGACTGAAAGTGAATAAAACGCCCCTTAATACTTTTTTCCCAGAAACGATAGGAGACAATACATCCTATGCGTGGAAGTAAAGTCCAAGGACGATTCAAAATTGACTTTGAAAATAAGTCAATGGAAGAAGGCGTGGTTGACGAACTAAGAGACCCAGTTGGTACAGAGGTTGATTGGTGGGTATTTGACCAAAACTATTTGGAGACCCACCCGACCGACGTCTATGACGATACCTACGATACATCTAACCAAGAGGCTGGTAAAGGTCGTCGTTGGAATACCCCAATTAAATTGCCTGTAATTATGGCTCAACAATTACGTGGTACAAATATTATGAATGAACGGGGTTTCTACGTTGTAGACACCCTACGTTTGGTAGTATCAGTTGCTGATGTTAACCGTGTTCTGCCCGTAATGCTTACTGACCCTAATACGCACATTAAAGATCGTGCCGTATTTCAAGGCGAAGTTTTTGTTCCTACCCGCGTTTTACCACGAGGTCGGTACTCAAACTTCTACTCAGTGATTACTATTGACATGAACTTGGTTAACTCAGAAGAGCTTGTCAATGATACGCAATTCCAAACCTACGCTAACTAAGAAAGGAAAAACATGTACGACGATACAACCGATGCACCAGTAACCGAGGCTCCAGAAGTTGAAGTAACCGAAGAGGTTACAACCGAAGACGTTGAAATTGATGCTGACGATCTAGACGAAGACTTTGATGACGAAGATGACGAAGACTTTGACTATGACGAAGATGAAGACGACGAAGAGCTAGACGTTGAAGAGCTAGATAACCCAGTTGACGTCAGTGATGAAGACGACGAGGAAGACTCTGAATAATGGCTAAAAACCCACCAATGCCACAGAAGAAAGACAAAGTGGAGAAGGTGATGAAGGAGTTTAAGGCGAAGACTCTTAAGTCTGGTAAACCGGGCCCTGGTAAGGGCAAGGTAGTTACCAACCCTAAGCAGGCTGTAGCTATTGCACTTAACGAACAACGCAAGAAGGATGCTGGGAAAAAGAAGTAATTATGATTACTAAACTAGACCCAGCTCCTCTTGCTTACCCAAATGGAGGAGGTCTCAAAGCTATGGCAACAAAGCCACGAGAGTCTCAAAGGTTAGAGGTTGAAGCTCTAGAAGCTAAACATAAAGCTGAAATTGCTAGACTAAAAGAAAAACACTCCAAAGAGAATAAGCCTGTAACTTCAAAGGCGGTTAAATAATGTCTAAAACATTTAAAGCCGACGGAGAAAAGCACACCGTAAAGAAAAATAAAAACGGCGATGTCATAGTAGACCACGCTGGCAATAAAGGCAAATGGGATAAAATAAATTTGACTAAAAAAGCTGGTGCTAAAAACATCCAGCAAGGAGTAAAAGCCGTCAAAAAATATCACAGAACGACAGGAAAATAATTATGCCGAAAAAAGTGTGGAATACACCAGACCCATCTAAAAAAGACAAAAAGATGTCACCAGATAAAGTAGCTGAAGCTAAAGCAAGAGCTAAAGCTGCTGGTCGTCCTTACCCTAACCTAATTGATAATATGGCTGTTTCAAAGAAAAAAGGTAAGTAATATGGCATCTGAAGCGTGGCAAAATAAAGCTGGTAAGAATAAAAAAGGTGGACTCAATGAAACAGGGCGTAAGTCCTATGAGAAAGCTAATCCTGGCTCTAATTTAAAGGCGCCAGTAAAAAATGGTGATAACCCTCGTCGCGCTTCTTTCTTAGCTCGTATGGGTGGAATGCCAGGACCGGAACGTAAACCCAACGGAGAGCCAACACGTTTGCTATTATCACTACAAGCATGGGGTGCTTCCTCAAAAGCAGACGCTAAAAAGAAAGCTGCTGCAATATCTAAGAGAAATCAAGGTAAAAAATAAATGGCAACCTACCGCAAAGGTATAGATGACGAAACACCGCTTAAAAAGAAAGCTGAAGCTCAAGCTGCAGCTAGAGATGCTGCATCTGCAAAGCAGTTAAAAAAACGCGGATTAACTAAGGGAGATAGTAAAGGCCCTGGCTCTGTAGCCAACCACAATGCTAGAAAATTAGGTAGAACAAAAGTCTCTAAAGATGGAAAATATCTAGAAGTACCTAGACCAACTGGTGGAGTACGACGGGTACAAAGACCTATTAGTGGTTCTACTGTATCTAAAATTAAATTTATTCAAGCAGAAGACAAAAAGAACTTTGATAACACAACTAAGAATTACGGTAGCGGTGTTATTAAGGGTGGAAAACTTGTTAAAGGTAGTCCAGCTATGAAAGCAGATTTAGAAAAAAAGTCAAAAAAATAAACAACTAAAAAGAAAGTAGGAACAAAAATGTGCGCTAAATGCGGATGTGGATGTAAAGCTGGTAAGCCAGCCAAAGGGTGTAAGTGCACATGTGCTACTTGCAAAGCTGCTAAAAAGAAAGTCAAATAATGGCTAAAGCATTATCTCCTAAGCAAAAGAAGATTGCTGCTATGGGTGGAAATCCCAACAAGATTGATGCTGAAGACTTTAAAGCTTTGCGTAAAGGTAAAGGTTCTTCTAAGAGCTCTGATGAAGCACAAGACGCTAAAGTCATGAAGAACATGACTCCAGCTCAAATGCTAGAGTTTAAGAGGAAAGATAAGAAAATGGATAAGAAAAAACCATCTAGAGCAGAAGACAAGAAGATGGACAAAGACCTTGCAAACAGTATCAAGGCAAAGGGCAAGAAAAAGAAGTAAAAGTTAAGGCCACCGAGAGGTGGCTTTTTCTTTATCATTACGGTATCGGGAGTTCGTGCGAACCCTGTGTAGTCCCAACTACTTGCGCTCGTTAAGGGGATTTATTCATGCTGTCTTTTCCTACCCAGATGGTGGTTAGACTATGAAAGAAATCCAAGCCTTTCACAGCGCGTTACACCAAGCCAGCCACGAAACCGCTAAAGTCATGACATCTCACCTTCGTGCAGAGACTCATGCAAGTGGGTGGCCTACCCACGTTACAAACAGCACTAAAGTTGTTTTTGGGGAAAATGGCTTTGAAGCCCATGTTCATGACGCCCATAAAGATGAAGCACATAAGCTTGAATACGGTAGCCCAGGTAACCAGCCTACCGCTGCAGTTCGCCGTTTAGGTAACCGCACCCACGAAGCAGAGTCGTTCTTAGTTGGACGTATGTCCAAGATTTTGGGTGATCTATGAGCTTTCTGTTAGAAGAAGATAAAGCCATTCGTGATCTCCTTAAAGGAATGGTAGTTACTGACCAGAAGTCTGTTACAGAAGCTGGCCCACAACGCAATGTGGATGTGTGGTTTGGTCAACCTGACCAAGAAATACGTGCTCAGTCTTACCCCTACATTACCATTGATATGATTGATGTGTCAGAAGATTTTCAACGTTCAATGCGTGGATTGGTAAAACCCCCATACCTTCAAGACCCAACTAATATGGTTGACGGAGTGCAGGCAACGCAAAGTGTTCAAGGAGTAGACGAAGTTCCATATGATGGAACAGTACACAATTGGTATATACACTACCCAATTCCAGTAAACATTGATTATCAAATAACTACATACTCTCGCCAACCACGTCATGACCGTGAAATTTTGGCGCAAATTATGTACACCAAAATTCCATTACGTTTTGCCGTTTTGGAAGTAGGCAACAATGATGCCCAAGGCACATTACGCCGTTTAGATGTGCTGGACATCTCAAAACGAGATGTTACAGAACAAGGAAAGCGTTTATTCGTAAATGCTTTCACGGTGCGTGTCTCTAGTGAGATAGCACCAGAAACCTACACACAAGTCTACAAGGCGCTGCAAGTCTACGCTACCGGTCCAACGGACTCTGGAAGCCAAGTTATTGGCAGGGGTACGTTTACACCAATTTCGTTTACCATATCATCATAACTCGGAGCCTACCTACAAACTAAGGAGAAACCAATGGCTTATAGCCGTCCAGGTGTTTACATCAGTGAGCGCCTTTTACCATCAGCCATTCCTAATGGAGTGTCTACAAACGCAGCAGGTGCAATCGCCGCTGCTCTACCTCAAGGCCCAGAAACCGTGACCCGTGTCGGTACATGGTTAGAGTTCACCAATTACTTTGGTGGATACAATGCTGCATACCCAGCTACATTTGGCATCGCGTCTTTCTTCTCTAATGGTGGACGTGAACTTTATGTAAAGCGCGTTTTGCATGGTGGAGATGTAACCGATTCCAACAATGCTAAAGCAGCTCACGTTAACATCGTAACTGCAGGAAGCGCTACGGTTGCTACCGTAACCTGCAAAAACGCAGGATCAGACGGCAATAACCTTCGTGCTGTTCTATCTGCAGGTTCCATTGCTAGTACTTATACCCTAACACTTTACCGTGAAGCAGGAATCTCTGGAAACATTTCCGATGACATTCTTCTAGAACGTTATCAGAACATTGTGTTTGACGATTCTACATCTAGCGATTTTGCTGAGACTGTAATCAATACAGTATCTCCAAACATCTCCATCAGCGCTAGTGCATCCGGAACTCCAGTAGCCGCTACATATACCCTTTCTTCAGGAAGCAACGGGTCAACCGTAGTAGCTGCAGACTATACTAACTACAAAGGAACAAGCGATTCGGTGTTTTCGGAATTTTCTTCCCTAAACCGTGCGTTGGTAGTTTTCTTGCCAAACATTCACACAGCGCTAAATAATACTAGCGTATCGTCTGTATATGATGCTGCATCGTCATGGGCATCAACTAACGATTCGTTTGTTGTGGCTGAAACAGCTCCAGGAAAAACAGTAACTGAAGCCCTAACGTTTGCAACGGGGTTGCAAGACTCAGCTGACATTGCTGTTTACTATCCGCATTTTTGGACAGCCGATCCACTTGGTCGTGGTTCTGGCGCGATTAGAAAAGTTGGACCTTCAGGTGCAGTTGCTGGATTGTACCTATCTGTAGATGCTAACCGTGGAGTGTTCAAAGCACCCGCAGGTATCACTACCGCTATTCAAGGTGTTGCAGCTGTAGAACAAAACTTCTCATCAGCAGATTTGGATTCTATGAATGCAGCAACTGCTCCGGTAAACCCACTTCGTCAAATTCCTGGCGTAGGGTTAGCTGTTATGGGAGCTCGCACACTAATGCAAGATGGCACAGCAAATAAGTACGTCAACATGCGTCGTTCCCTTAACTACATCCGTAAGAACCTACAAGAGCTTACAGAATTTGCGATATTTGAAAACAACGATGAAATTTTGTGGGCACAAATTCGTTCTCGCATCAATGTATTCTTAAACCAGTATCGTAACCAAGGTGGACTTCGCGGTGGATCACCATCTGATTCTTACTTTATTTTGTGCAATGCTCAAAATAATACTGCTCAATCAATTCAAAACGGTGAAATTCATATTCAAATCGGTGTAGCTTTACAATACCCTGCAGAGTTTGTCGTTATTGACCTTACTCAAAAGACCCTGGTCTAGGACCGAAGGAGAAAAATAGAAAATGGCAACAATAGTTAACAATCGGTCAACACTTGAGACCGATCCAATACGTAACTTTAGGTTCTTGGTAAATTTTATAACCCATGATCCTTCAACTAACAAAGACCTAACTTCTGGTTCAGTTGGGTTTACATCTGTATCCGGTTTAGCCGTTACTACTGACAGCATCCCATACCGTGAGGGTGGCTACAACACAACTGTTCACCAAATTCCAGGTCAAACATCTTTTACACCGATCACGTTTCAACGTGGTGTTGTACTTGGAACAAAACAAAACTGGGAATGGATGCGTCAATTGTTTGCAACTGTTCAAGCTAATGGTACAAACCGTACTTTATCCCAGAACTTTCGTTGTGATTTAGAAATTCAAGTTCTATCTCATCCGATTCCAAATACTACTAACAATATAATTGCTGATGTCTCAAAAGATCATGTAGCAATGCGATTTAAAGTCTACAATGCATGGCCTACAACTGTTGCATATTCAGACCTTAATGCTGGTGACAATGCTTTATTTGTTGAGCAGATGACCCTTGTACATGAAGGTTTTGATTTAAACTGGGGAACAAAAATAGATGACACTGGTACTGCACCTTCTTTTGATGAACCTGTAAATACACCTACAACCGCAACTCCTCAAACAGGCGGGCGCTTCGCACTACGAGAAGAATAACAAACTAAAACTAACAAAGGAATAAAATGACGAATACAATCAGTGCAGCGGCTAATCCCGCATTGGCAAACAACCTCATTGCTCAAGCAACGGCTGAAAGGCCAGAAGCAAAAACAGCAACCATATTAAATCCAACAGAAAATATCGTGACTCTCCCTGGCGGGTATCTAACACTTGCTGGGGAGCTAGTTACAGAAGCAGAAGTCAAGGAATTGACAGGAAAAGATGAGGAAGCAATTGCTCGTGCTAATACCACAGGTAAAGCTTTGCTGACAATTCTGCAACGTGGAACAGTACGAATAGGCGAAGAAAAAACAACTGAATCTCTCTTAGATAGATTATTGTCTGGAGATAGGGACACACTTCTTTTGGGCATTCTTAAAGCTACATTTGGAAACGATTGTAATGTGCCGTCTTATTGTTCATCGTGCGATGAGTACAAAACGGTTACAGTAGATTTGACTGAAGATATCAAAATAGGAACTATGGAAGACCCAATAAATGACCGAGTCTTTACTGTAGAAGGAAAGAAAAATATTTTTACTGTACAACTTCCTACAGGAATTACTCAAAAAGAACTTTTGTTAAACGCCGATAAAACGGTTCCAGAATTAAATACGATTCTATTAGAAAACACCGTTGTTAAAATCAATAACAATCCAGTACTCAGCAAAAACCAAGTTCAAAACATGGGGATGGTTGATAGAAAAAAAGTTATTGAAGAGATTAACAACCGGGTAGTTGGACCAAAGTTTGAAGACTTAACAGTTACTTGTCCTGACTGTGAAAGCGAGGTAACTGTCCCAATTAACTTGGGTACATTGTTTCGGTTCTAATTTAAAAGAATATGCAGATGTACTCGTTGAATGGATGCAGTTATCTGAAGAGTATATAGGTTGGACTCTTACTGAGATACAGAACTTATCTTGGCGAGAACGAAAAAACTGGTTTGAACTTATGAAGTTAAAACGAAAGGAATAGCATGAGCGTTATTGGCAATATAAAGGCCATGTCCTCTGGCGTTTCTGGGTTAACCAAAGAAGTCACCGCGTTAAATGCTGCTGTTAAAACTCTTCAGTCCACCTCTTCTACAGCCTTTAAATCTGTTAATGGGCTTTTAAATGGCGGAGGTCAAAGAAATTTAGGTAGGGGAGTTGGTGCCCCTACCATCATGTCTAACTCTCTGTCTTCATTTTCTACGCCAACGTATGCTCCGGGTAGCATGGCTTCTAAAATGTCAGGCGTAATTACTAGCGCAACAAACCGAGTTGCGTCAAAAATGGGTTTTGAAACATCTGCCGAACACTTAACGGATGCCTCTGCAGGTGGAGGAGGAGGAGGTGGAGGTTCTTCTACAGGCGGTATTTTAAAGATGATAGGAGGTGCTTTTAACATGGTTACCGCTCCTATACAAGGAGCGTACGCAGCGGCTATGCCTACCGAAGGTATTCTAAACCGTGCGGGTAGTTATTACCAAGCAACGTTACGAGCAGGTATCGGTACTTCTCGTGCAGGTGTTGAAGCGGCTACATTTAAAGCCTTAACTACAAATGGTAGTGGAATAACTGGCATTGGTTCAGATGCACAAGTTGCAAATATATTAGCTGGTGCTGGATTTACCGCCGGTCCTAATAACAAAAATTATTTGTCAGCCGTAGCGCAAGTTGGTGGAGCTGCTAGGTACCTTGCTATGGACAATAGTGCTGCCGCTGCTGCGATTGCAGGTTTGCAGTCTGGAAAAACCGCAGCAAATATGTACCAATATGGCATCACTACCATGAATAAAGATGGAACCATGAAAAGCGAAGGCGAAATTGCCAAGCAAATAATGAAAACATTTGCGCCCACAGATGCAAAAGGAAACAGTTTAATAAACGGCAAAAAAATTACTGCCGAATCAATTAACATGTCTTACTTAAAAGGTAATTTAGGACCAATTTTGGAAGGTCTAGGGTTGTCTCCTGATCAACAACAGATGATTGTTCAGTCTATGCAAGACATTAGCCAAGGAAAAAATCCTGATCTTTCAACCAAAACCACAAAAAGCGGTGGTAAAGGTAAGAATGAAAATCCTTACGATGCTGTGTACAGGTCAGATGCCTCTCAAACAAACGTGCAAATGTACTCCGAACGAAATGCATTGCGAGGACTTGCCGCCTCTGCAACTATAATTGAAGATTTTAATAGTAGCATGAAGGTAGCTATTCAAACTATGGCTTTATTTAAAGGAGGCAAAGAAGGGCTTATGAGCTCTAATGCGGGGCAAGGAATCTCAAAGACAGTTAAATCTTTTGTTGGTGGATTAAGAGACGTTATTGATGGTTTTATAGCTACTCTAGAAGGACGTGGAGGTGGAACTCCTGGATACGGAGGTTCATTTACCCAAGGTCCACGTGGAGGTGGTACTCCTAGCTTAAATGCTTCTCCAGTAAAAAAAGGTAATATATCTGCGGGATTTGGTGAGACAGGAAGTATTTGGGCATCAACGGGAAACACGCACCAAGGCGTAGACTATGATGTTCCAGTTGGAACACCGGTTTACTCTGTTGGTGACGGAATTGTTTCTTTGACAACGTTAAACCCAGATTACGGTCAAGCAATTATGGTTGACCATCCAAACGGATTTTCAACAGTCTATGCACACTTGAGTAACAAAGAAGTTTCTCCAGGCACTCCTGTGTATAAAGGAACCGAAATTGGTAAGTCTGGAAAATCTGGTAATACAACTGGGCCATCATTGCACTTTGAGGTTCGCAGAGGATTAAACAATGTCGTTGATCCTGCAACATTTCCTAATAGTGGTTCTCCTTTAACTACTAATTTTTCAAACAATAGCCCCTCAACTTTAAGTTCTAGCCCATCTACTTTAAGTTCTAGCACATTAAGTTCTTCTTCTCAAGCCAGTAACTCTGGATCAGATTCGTCTCCTAGTGCACCTGGAACACCCGGATCATCTAAAGCAAGCGTTGGTGTTGGTTTGAATATTGCAGGTTTTAATAGCGTTTATAACTTTTTGTTAGGCAAAGGATTTACTAAAAATGCAACATTAGGTATCCTTGGAAACTTTGTTGGAGAATCTAATTTAAGACCGACTGCAGCAGGAGACCGAGGTTACGTAGACCCTAATAATAAATACAAATTTCATTTTGATGAAAGTTATCCGCCCACTTCTTTTGGAATTGCTCAATGGCATTTAAGTCGGTGGGATGACTTAAAAGCATTTTCGGCAAAACTTAACTTAGACCCAGCAACTATTGAAGCACAACAACAATTTTTATGGCATGAATTAAAGAGCTACACTGGTTTAGTAAAAGATTTTCGTGACCCAAAAACTACTACTTTTGGCGCTTCAAAAGAATTTTTAGTTAAATTTGAAAGAGGGTTAAATGTTTCAGATCAAGCTTCACAATACAGAGCCGATTTAGGAGTTAGTGCTTACAACTATGCAACAGAAAACGCACCAACTACCTCAGTAAAAAAACCTACTACCTCAGTAAAAAAACCTACTACATCAGGAAAGAAACCTACTACATCAGGAAAGAAAGGTGGAGGAACTCCTGGTTATGGAGCTTCTATGCCTGAAACAACTGTGTACGGTAGTAATTCTGCTCAAATTCTTTCACCTGCAACAACCATGTATGGGAATGCACCGGATCAAATTCCTGCTCCTGCAATCAACTCTGGGTCTAAAACTGTAAACATCACCGTTAAATTTGACAATGCAAATGAAGCTAACGCTATGAAATTTGCTAAACAAGTTCAAATGTATTTAGAAGAAAAGAATAATATCTCCATGATTGGAAAGTCATAATGGCTTATAGTCCTCCACTACCACCAGATAAGTTAGACAAAGATCAACAAAAAAAAGCGGATACAGCCGGTGCTGTTGCAAAAGCAAACGCAACTAACACAGCATTAGAAAACGAAGTAAAAAAAGCTGAAGCTAATTTAAAAAAAGTTACAGACGATATAAAAAAATACACAGATGCTAAAGCAGCTGCAGAAAAAAAGTATAAAGAAAGTCTTGATGGGTATAATAAACTAAAAGTATTAGCTGCAACTCAATTAACTGCAAACGGTGGGGATAAAAATAGCCATAATACAAATCCAACAGGGTATGAATATTCGTATTTAAATGAAAGATTACATCAAGGTTACCCAGGGCTTATAGAACAAACCGCAGCTTTAAACAATTCAATAAAAGAAATTGATGCAATTGTAGAAGATATTAGAATAAAGAGATTAGTTGATGCACAAAACAAATTTAATGTTGCAAAAAATAATCTAGCTGGTCTTCCATCACCATCTGGCAGATTTCCTGCCCTTGGAAAGGTTGATGTCGTAAAAAGAGGTAGTGAAACTTCGTCGTCTTCTTCTAGCTTAAGCGATACAACTAATCCTCCAAGTACAATTTTTAAACCACCATCAGGATTTTTAGCGTATACCTATAACCTTCCAATGATTTCTAACAATTATTTTAATGGAGTTGAACTACATGATTTAAACGGCGATTTTAATACGGCCTTACCTAGTATATCTAGAGATGCTAAACATTTTTGGAGTCCAGGTGTATCCGGTAAAGGAACAATTCAAGCAGATAGACTTACCTACAAAAATACACAGTTAGCACAAGACTTATTAAGCAGACAAAAATCAGGATTTACAGCTTCAGGGCTTGCCCCACAATTGTGGGGATTTAGGTTTTTGTACAATCCAGAAACCGTAAACATGGGTTGGGGAGCTATTAGCGCTACTGACCCTGTGTATGAAGGTTTAAATCAAGATCAATTTTTTGGTGGAACAGCCAACCTCATTTCAAGTCAGCTTGAATTTAACTTAGTCTTAAACCGTATAGGCGATTTTAACTACTTAGATAGCAATGGATTAATAGGTAAAAACCCATATCCAACTACCACTCCCCCAAGCAATGACGAATTAAAACTTCTATATGAAAAAGGAACTATGTATGATATTGAATATTTATTTAGAGCGTTATTTAGCATTGGTACTTACACTAGTTATAATAGCTATTTAATGGGAGGTGTAACTAGCGATCCTGGATGGCTTCCTATGTGGCCTGTTGAACTACATCTTGGTAATCAATTACGTTATAGAGTTCGTGTTAGTAGCCTTAGTGTTCACCACTCTATATTTAATTTTAGAATGATTCCCATTCTCTCTACTGTTACTATGACTTGTACACGTTATTATGATTCTGTTACTGGAATAGGAACTACAGTAACATGACAATTTATTCAGACAGTCGGTATGCGTACGGGCCATTATTTAAAGCCTATGATGCTCGGTCAACTAACACCGTAGTTACAGTATTTAGGGAATGGCCTCTATCTATATCTAATGTTAAATGGTACCAAGTAGATGAGATTGATCGCATTGAAAATTTAGCGACTATATTTTTAGGTAAACCAGAACTGTGGTGGACCATTATGGATATTAACCCCGAAATTCTTAACCCATTTGACATTAAACCTGGAACTATGATACGGATTCCACATGGCTAGATCAACTCAAAGTAGATATAGCACTAGAGTAGACGTATCGTTTCCAGATTTTCCTACATTTAATACTCCTATTCGTCAATTTAAACTCATACAAGAAGCGGGTAATCATGACGTTATAGAGTTGCACTTTGGTACTTTTAACTCTTTTTATTTAAAAAGATTAAAAACAGGAGTAGCGGTAAGAGTTTCTTGGAAAAACTCAAAAGGTACTGGAGATTTTTATGGGTATGTTTATCACGTTGTGAATACAACGCAAGCTACGCTAGTAAGAAATGTAATAGTCACATGTGTAGGCGCTTCATTTGTGCTAAAAGAAGGAGGAAGCAAAAATTGGTTAAATAAAACTGCTTCTGAAATTGTAACTGATATTGCAAAAACTTTTAAATTAAAACCAGTAGTAACACAACACCCTGTTAGGTTTTCTCATCAATCTTTAGTTGGTCATACATACTGGGAAAAAATACAGGAGTTAGCACAACGCATTGGGTATGTAGCTCAAGTTATAGGGGTAGAACTTCACTTTCATCCTATGGATATTATGATAGATAAAAATGCTTTATCTATACCCGTTCTTTCTCATCATGATTCTATCATAGGTTTTGACGGAGCTTATGAAGCACATACATTGGATATGTTTAAGCCTAAAATAGGAGATCATGTAGAAGTAGGTGGTCATAACCGCAAAAATAAAACTGTGACTGGAATTAACCATGTTACAGGCAAGGTATTTTCGGCTACCTCATCTCCAAACCAAGTTGGTGTAAATTTAAGATACACCACAAAAGATGCACTTTTTTCAGAGATCATACCAACCCATATAACAGATACTGCAACAGCTGCTAAAGCTACTGCAGATGCTCATGCCCAGTTAGCCCGTTGGTCTATACCAGCTATAGGAGCTGGTCAAGGAGACCCACGAATTGTTCCGTATGCTACGGTAGAAATTAATGGAACTGGAGATACCACAGACGGATTTTGGATAATAAAAAAAGTAGAACATACAGCATTTTTTGATGGACGTTACAACGTAGAATTTTCTTGCGTTACGGATGGGATTGGTGGAAATAAACCTACAGCTTTTAGAACTTCGTCTGCAACTATTTTTCCTACACGAAACATAGCGTTTGAGTTGTCTCAACAGAACACAAACAAACTTACCTCTGTTAAACTTACTGCACAAGTTCCTCTTGTTAGAGAGACAGAAGCTGAATTTTTAAAAACACCTAGAAGATGGGTTGGTATGTAATGAAAGAAGTTGCATTATCTTTACCTTTTTCTATTGATCTTTATGGGGCTATATCAGCTACATCTGAACAACCTAAAATTTGGCAAGATAGAGTACGAGCTGTTATAGGCACTAACATAAGAGAACGTGTTATGAAACCAGACTTTGGAACATATATCTCTACTTCTTTTATGGAAACACAGGAAGAAGCAGAGTCTTCCATAAAACAAGAAGTCCAAACAGCGTTTGCAAATTTTCTTAGTCCATTGTATTTAAACTCGGTGACAACAATCTTTGATGAATATGAAGGCTCAGTAAACGTTTCTGTAAATTACAACTTACCAAACAACCAAACCGAGATCACAACAGTTGCAGTGGTTTACGTTTTAGGAGCACTTCCACCGTATGAGGAGAACATATGAGCATAACACCGCCGTTAAATATCCCTGTAGCAATTGACTACACTGGTAGAGATTACTATAGTTTACGAGAAGAGATGATTCTTAGAGCAAAGGATCGTTTGCCAAACTGGACTGCATCTGACCCAGCAGATTTTGGCGTTGCTTTAATTGAAGCATTTGCATACATGGGCGATCTAATGTCTTACTATATTGACAGAAATATGAACGAAGCGTTTATCTCTACCGCAACACAACGAGACAGTGTACTTAACTTGGCCCAAACATACGGGTATACACCAGCAGGATACAGAGCTGCAAATGTTTTTCTTACTTTCGTTAACTCTTCTGCAAACAGTATTACAATTCCAAAAGGAACCGTTGTTTCTGGAGATATAGTCATAGGAGACGTGCTATACACAGTAGACTTTACAACAACAGCCGATGCAATCTGTGACCCAAATGTTGACGGAGGCGAAGCAACCGTATTAGCAAAGAGTGGACGTTCAATAACTCTAAGTGCAAATAATTCTTATGGTGAACTTATCGGTACTTCAACTGGTAAAGCTGGTCAAATTTGGTCGTTGTCAGAGACTCCTGTTGTAGACGATACTGTAGAAGTATATGTTGGAGATGGAGTTACTTATTCTAAATGGACAAAAGTAAACCACTTAATTGATTACGGTCCCTATGATCAAGTGTTTGCATCTACAACCGACCAAAACAATGTTGTATCAGTTTTATTTGGTGATGGTATATCCGGGCAAATACCTGCACAAAACTATGAAATTAGAGCAGCATATTTAATTGGCGGAGGATCAATAGCTAATGTTCCAACGAGAACATTGCAAACCATCTCTTATGTTCCTAATTTATCTCACAATGATTTAGTGGCTTTACAAAGCAATGTAACAGTTTATAATGGCAATAATGCTCTTGGTGGTTCTGACCCAGAATCTTTAGATTTTATTCGGTATGGAGCTCCTATCTCTTTGCGAGCAAACAACAGAGCAGTTACACTAGAAGACTTTATTAGTTTGGCTACTCAAGTTTCTGGAGTTGGTAAAGCAATGCCTTCAACAGAAACATGGTCTTCGGTAACGTTGTACATTGCCCCAACACAAACAGAAAAAGATACCGATACTTCTCCAGGATTAAACTCTGACGGTTCTCCATCTACTGCATTTACAGAGTTAAGCTCTACCGTTCTTACAACTTTAACTCCAAAGCTGTTAATAGGCACTACGCTTACTATCCAACCGCCAATATACGTAGATGTCATTACAACAATTTCATATACCAAACTTCCGCAATATACCGATGTTGAAATACAAAAAGCAATTGTAAAAAAAATGATTACGCAGTTTGGATACTTAAATAATAATTTTCATCAAACCATTTATCCTCAAGATATTGAATATCATTTACAGCAAGTTAGTGGAGTAAAAAATGCTCGTTTAACTGCGTTACATAGAAGCGGTGGTTCAGGCGTACAAACTCTTACTGGAGCAGCAAATGAAATATTTCGTTTCTTACAAGGCAATATAAATGTATGAAATTAAAACACTTACTGGAGTTTATAGAGCGGTTGTTGCCGATAACAACGACCCAACAAATCAAAATAGAGTAAAACTTTTTATACAAACTAACCCAACTGAGAAAACAGATTGGGTTTGGGCATTAGAACCCTCGTCTACTCATACCAAAGCTCCTGCAATTGGTCAAGGCGTTTGGGTTATGTTTGAAGGTGGAGACCCTGCGTTCCCTATTTGGTTTGGAGAGTTTGGTAAACATCAAGAAGCTAGTAAAAAATTATTTTTAAAACCATTAGCAAACTCCGTTTCTTTAAACGAAATCAACGACGTTGTTATAGTCAACAATCAAGATGATGGTACTGAAGAGTTAGATGTTACAGATAGCCTTATTGCTATTGCTCAAAAAGAAGTTACTCTTCAAAATGAAATTAATAATATTCAAAATGAAATAAACACATTAACAAACGATGTGCAAGGAATCATTATTACTGGAGGAATCCAAGGTTCACAAGGACCAACTGGTCCTCAAGGCCCAACCGGTTCTCAAGGCATTCGTGGATTTCAAGGTTTGCAAGGGCTTCAAGGAACTAATGGAGCACAGGGGCAAACTGGGTCACAAGGTGTGCAAGGTCTACAAGGAAACACAGGAGCTGGTACTCAAGGAATACAAGGTCTTCAAGGAATCCAAGGGTCTCTAGGCATTCAAGGTAACTTAGGACCTCAAGGAATACAAGGCATTCAAGGTACGCAAGGTCACACAGGTGCCCAAGGCTACACAGGAGCCCAAGGGTTTCAAGGTGTTCAAGGAACGCAAGGATATACAGGCTCACAAGGTTATCAAGGCATACAGGGCTTCCAAGGTTTTCAAGGTTTGCAGGGAGTTCAAGGAGTACAAGGCGTAGGCGTTCAAGGTTATACTGGTTCTCAAGGACCAATAGGAGCGCAAGGAACTAGAGGACTTCAAGGCTTACAAGGGGTTCAAGGACTTCAAGGTATACAAGGTTTGCAAGGATCATCCGAGGCTACCCAATATGCTGATCACGTTCTGTATGTATCTAAAAGTGGAAACGACAGCAATGATGGAACAACTTTAGCGAATGCATTTTTAACAATAAAAGCTGCTTTGGCAGTAGCCGGACCGCGTACAACCGTTTTTGTAAAAAGCGGCGATTACTATGAGAATAACCCAGTAACTATTCCTGCCTTTGTCTCTGTAGTAGGAGATAGTTTAAGAAGTGTAAACATACACGCATCAAATAGAACATCAGATTTGTTCTACGTTAACAACGGAAGCTATATAAAAGAAGTAACTTTTAAAGACCATCTTTCTCCAGCAGCCGCTATTGCTTACAACCCAAATGGTTCTGCAGGTAATATCTATAGCAGTCCGTATATTTATAACTGCTCGTCCTACACAACCACCGGCACAGGGATGCGTATTGACGGCGCGGTTGTATCTGGTGGAAAGTCTATGGTAGCTGGTCAATTTACTCAAATTAATTTAAATGGAACTGGCATTCATATCCTTAATAGGGGGTATGCACAATTAGTTAGCATTTACACAATCTGCTGTAACTACGGAATTCTCTGTGAAAGTGGTGGGTTTTGTTCGTTGATTGGTTCAGACTCTTCCTTTGGTAACTATGGTCTTGTGGCAAAAGGAGTAAGTGAGCTTTTGTACACTGGAGTTACTCCAGCAATTGCAAAAAATGACAGTGTAGTGACAATCACTGGATTGTCACAAACTCCTTTTGTAAATAACGTTGTTACTTTTGATGATGGGATTACCTATTACACTATCGGAGCGGTCACACCTGTATCTAGTGGAAACTCTACAATCACGTTAATTGAACGAGTTGCATCTAATTTAAGCAGTGGACTTACAGCAAAGTTTTTTCAAGCGAGTAAAATTACTGCATCAGGACACACCTTTGAGTATTGTGGAAGTGGAACCGATTTAGTATCTGCGTTGCCTCAGTCAGGTGGAATACCTATTCAAGCAAACGAAGTCGTACAAGAAAATGGTGGTCAGGTGTACTACACCAGTACAGATCAACGTGGTGACTTTAGGATTGGTAGTGATTTAACTATCAACCGAGGAACGGGAACTATTACCGGTATAACCTTTGATAAAAGTTTGTTTGCAGTAATGACACCATACATTTTAGCGATTGAAGGATAACAATGGCAACAATACTAAACGTATTTAAAACAGTCACTGCAGTACTAACCGTTGCAGAACAAGAGCTTTATGTAGCACCTCCTGGATATACATCTATTGTTCTTATGGCGCAAGTAAGCAATGTTACGACGTCTTCAAAAACTGTTACGGTGTCACACTTTTTTTCGGCAACAACAACAGAGCTATTAAAAGACTTTGCTATACCAGCTAATGATGCTGTCTCAGCTACTACAGGTAAATTGGTGTTAGAGTCGGGCCATTCTGTAAAGGCGTCCACGAGTGTGGATAACTCTTGTAAAGTTACATTAAGCATTTTGGAAACGCTCAATGGCTAAAACCCAATCCGGTAAAATAAAGAAGACACCTCCAACTCAGGTATCGTCTGACCGTTACACATTTCTAGGGTTAGCTGATGCAGAACCTGACTTGGGTGTACCGAGTGCTTCTGGTTATGTTCTAACTTCTTCCCTACAAGGCGTAAGAAGTTGGGTTACAACGTCTACCCTTCAAGGACCGCAAGGCCCTCAAGGTGTTCAAGGTGTTCAAGGAACTCAAGGCATACAAGGACTGCAAGGAATTACTGGCTCTCAAGGAATCAATGGTACCCAAGGAGCTCAAGGTATCCAAGGCTATACCGGAACGATAGGTAGCCAAGGTACAACTGGTAGCCAAGGGTCTACTGGTACACAAGGATTTCAAGGCATCACAGGATCGCAAGGCATCCAAGGAGTTCAAGGGTTTCAAGGTACAACTGGTAGCCAAGGTGTTCAAGGAAGACAAGGAACCACAGGTTCCCAAGGAGCTACCGGTACCCAAGGTACGACAGGTACACAAGGTACGACTGGTAGCCAAGGTGTTCAAGGAAGACAAGGAACTACCGGAAGCACAGGTAGCCAAGGAACCACAGGTTCCCAAGGTACAACGGGAACTCAAGGTTCTACTGGTAGCCAAGGAACCACAGGCAGCCAAGGAGTTACAGGCTCTCAAGGAGCTACTGGTATTCAAGGAATTCAAGGGGTTCAAGGCACCCAAGGAACACAAGGCCTGCAAGGAGTAGGCATCCAAGGAAGTGCTGGTACGTCGGTAACAATTCTTGGCTCTTACGCAACACTTGCTGACCTTCAAGCAGCACACCCAACAGGAAACCCTGGCGATGGTTACATTGTTAGCCCATATCTGTACGTTTGGTCAGCCACAACTAGTTCATGGGTAAACGTAGGAGTTGTTCAAGGCCCGCAAGGTGTTCAAGGAACTCAAGGTACAACAGGTTCCCAAGGCACGACTGGTAGCCAAGGAACAACTGGTAGCCAAGGAACAACAGGCAGTCAAGGTTCTACTGGTACACAGGGAACTACTGGTAGCCAAGGAACCACTGGTTCACAGGGAACTACAGGTACTCAAGGTGATACAGGTAGCCAAGGCACCACGGGTAGCCAAGGAACCACTGGTACACAGGGAACCATTGGTAGCCAGGGAGCTACTGGCACACAAGGCGATGTAGGAACGCAAGGCACTACAGGCAGTCAAGGTACCCAGGGTATTCAAGGATTTCAAGGAACTACAGGGTCTACGGGTACTCAAGGTTCGCAAGGAACCACAGGGTTTCAAGGAGCACAAGGTATCCAAGGGTATGTAGGAACCACGGGTAGCCAAGGCACGACTGGTTCCCAAGGAGCCACGGGCATACAAGGCACCGTTGGTTCAACAGGTACCCAAGGCACGACTGGTAGCCAAGGAACAACAGGCAGTCAAGGCTCTACTGGGACACAGGGAACTACGGGTACTCAAGGCAATACAGGAACGCAAGGTAACACAGGAACTCAAGGGTTTACTGGAGCTCAAGGGTATGCTGGAACCACAGGCTCTCAAGGAACAACCGGAACGCAAGGAGCGACAGGTACTCAAGGCTTTCAGGGGGTTATAGGAGCTACAGGAACTACAGGCTCACAAGGAGCGACGGGTACACAAGGGGCAAGAGGAACGCAAGGAACTCAAGGACTTCAAGGAACAGATGGCCTTCAAGGGTACGTAGGATCACAAGGCGACCAAGGTAACCAAGGAACACAGGGATTTCAAGGGTACACCGGAGTTGGGTCTCAAGGAGCACAGGGATTCCAAGGCACTACTGGAACGGGGTCACAAGGACTACAAGGTTTTCAAGGAATAACTGGAACAGGTTCACAAGGTTTTCAAGGATTCCAAGGGTTGCAAGGCGTGCAAGGATTCCAAGGAACATCAGGAACAGGTGCCCAAGGTTTTCAAGGGTTTCAAGGTTTTCAAGGTGCCCAAGGATTTCAAGGTATACAAGGCTTTCAAGGTACGCAAGGTTTACAGAGCCCACAGGGTGTACAAGGATTTCAAGGCCTGCAAGGAGCAAGTATTCAAGGCCCATCAGGTACATCAATATCTGTTGACGATTTGTACGCACGAATTTTTATGGTTATGGGAGCTTGAACATAGATACAGTTCAGCCAGTAAATTAACTCTAAAGACGAGAAAATAACTGATAAGACTGAAAGGAAGTTAAGTGACAGTATATTATCCAGATAGAATCAAAACGTTTTCAATAAAAGCTGATTACACTACGACTATCTTAGCTGAACACGTTAACAGCCTTCAAGATGAAGTTAACGCACTTGAGTTCTATCTTGGCACTTACATCACAGTTAGCTCTGGATGGTCTGGGTCTTTTGATCGTGTAACCACAAACTGGAATACAGTAAAAGATCGTCTTGCAAATATTGAGTATGGGTTGAATACAACTTATAACGCAAAAGTTCCTACTGGAGGTTCTGCAGGACAAGTATTGGTTAAAAACTCTAGCGATGACTATGACATGTCGTGGAGTACCTCTAATTCATTACCATCTCAATCAGGTAATAACGGTAAATATCTAACAACAAATGGAAGCTCAGCTTCTTGGGCTACCGTTTCAGGTACAGCAGGAGAGACGATTAGTTCTCTATTACTTATCGGAGCATAACTTATGTCAAAGTACGGCAATATTGTATACCACAGTGGAACATACGGAGAAACACAACTAGTTTCTTATTCCGTAGAACCAATGTATATTCACGTTAAAAATTTTGGCGAAACTGAATTACTGTGGAATTCTCCTAGTGGGTATTATTCAAAGTTTAGATTAGTAAGAAACCAAGATGGGTTTCCAGAAACTGCCGAAGATGGATTAATTGTTTACGAAGCATCATCTTCGGATGGTTCTAGTATTGAAGGTAAAGTTACAACTATCTTTACAGATGGGTTAGACAACCCAGATATGGTTAAACCTATTGAGGGAAGACCAATTTATTATCGTGTGTTTTTATTTAGAGAAGAAAAATACTGGGTTATAGCTGGCTCTATTGTAGATATCATGCCAGAAAATACTGGCGTAATAGATAGAATGATAAACTTATTGCCAAGAGTGTACACAAGTCAAGAGCTATCTCCATTAGGGGTAGTAGACCCAAACTCTACTTTGTACAAATTTATGGATGCTTTAGCCTTTACATACGAGCAGTTACTTACAGAGATAAAGTTAATCCGCCCTCAATACACCGTTGATAGAGCTACGTATTCAACAATACCCACTGAAAATGCAAGCTTAGGATTACCTACAGAATACAACCTGCCAATATCTAACCAAAGAAAGTTAATTAGAGAAGCGTTGTATTTGTATAGCCAACGTGGTTTAAAATCTGGATTAGAAAATTATGCAGAAGCTTTAACTGGGTATATACCCACAGCAACTATCTCCCAAAACTTATTGCTTTCAGTTCAAGACTCAACTTTTTATGAATCTGTTGGTCGTTGGTACTCTGAAAAAGCAACTCTTACACCAAGTACGGATATAACACCGCTTTACAGTGATAACGTAATTGACCATCAGTACTCGTGTAAAGTAATTGCAACTGACATTGGTGCCATGAATTTAGGTGCAGATGCTCCAATCACACGTGGAGTGCCTGTAACTCCAAACACACAGTACACCGCAGGCTTCTACATGCGCTCACCAACAAGTGCTGGAAGCATGACTATCTCTGTTCAATTCTTTGATAGAAACGGCGTACAAACATCTGCATTACAAACCTCCACAGCGGTCTCTGCAAACGACACATGGAAACTTGTAAACATAACCGTTACTTCAGACTCCACCTCTTATTACGCACGGCTTCAAATTGATTGGGACACTACCGGAACTTATTACGTGGACCAAGTCTCTATGCAAACAGGGGATTCTTTTGTGTACGATGAAGCTCGCGCTGTTAACTTAAACTTGATGGCAAAAAAAGTTAACTACATAACCAACCCATCTTTTGAAATAAACTCAACTGGTTGGTCATTAACAGGTACAACATTTAGTCAAAATACCGATGTGCCATTAGATGGCTATGCTGGGACTTACAGCGGTCAATTTGTTGCTGCAGGAAATTGGTCTATAACTAACGTAAATCACCTAAGTGTGGAACCAGGTAACTACTTTACATTTTCTATGTACTGTAAGTCTGCAAATATAACCAACATGCTAATGGAAATAAAAATTTACAACTCAAATGACGTCTTGCAAAAAACATTCTCTGAAACACACCCTGTATCAAACTCTTGGGTAAGACACTCGTTGACTGGTTTAATTGATGCGTTTTCGGATGCGTCTTACGCCACTGTAAAGTTTAGCGGAACTGCAGGAACTCTTCTTTTAGACATGGTTCAAGCAGAGCACGCTTTTGAAGCTACAGATTACATTGATGGTTCAATGCCAGAACAACTTGGTGTGGAATGGGCTGGAACAGCGCATCAATCATACTCGTTGGAGTACCCATCAAAGCCTATAAAAATACCTAAACTTGCTTACACAATGCAAGAGTGGGTACCAATGAATTGTTGGTGGAGAATCACCACACCTGCCGGTCCGGAGTTTACTAACCTAACAGCGGTGTAATATGTGCTCATGGTTAATTTACTTATAGCAACGTTCCTGTCAGGCATAGCCGTTACATTTGCAATTGAACTACTAGACATCCTATTAGGATTATTTTTTGAAAAAGAAATGGTCTATAAGATACTCTCTTTGCCATTAAGTTTTGGCGCATTAACATGCTTTTTCAAAATAGAAAAAGAATTTCTAGTACTTGTTCCTGCGACAGCTTTTATCGTGTTAATCTTAAACAAGGTTATTAACAAACCCGCAGTGTTCACTGCAGATAGACGACAACTACCAAGACTTGGGGCATAATGAAGATTGCTATATTTTCGGATGAAAACTTAGACGTTTCAAACGGCATTGATCAAATAATAAGCCAATACTCTGAACAATCTCCTGAGATTCTTTTTCCAGTAAAGGCAAATCAGGATGACTTCTCTCAGAGCGTTATTAGAAAATGCTTAGAGAACAGGGTAAAGGTAACGGTTTACTTTAAAGACGCAGAAAATCTAGAGCACATAATCAAACAGGTGGATTCTACAGTCGTATGCGATGAGCCAATCCAAGAAGTCCTACGTCAACTTGACCAAAACTCAGCTGTTGGTATGGTATGGACAGACAGTATGCAAAACCATTTGATCTTGCACACCGTTGAAGATTTAGCGTTGGACATTTGGGACATTACAGAACAGCTAGACCCCATTGAAGTAGACGACGATCCTTTTTTTGGTATGGATTCAAACGAGCTTCATGACGTGGTGCACAAAGCGTTAGAGGTATTTGCTGACTCTATGGCTGCGTACATTGCAGCAACTGTGATGGACTCGTTGGGCCAGGCAGTAGCGGAACATCTAACAACCCAGATGAGAAAAAAAGATATCTCACCTTTTGACGACCAGGAGTAATCGCTGATGACATTTCCTCCTGAAGCCTTTACCGCCAACATCACCGATTACCAGTTTAGGTTACTGGCTATATTATGCCGTTTAGCGGGCCCTGGAGGGCTACTACAGACCTCAGTAGCTGATCTATGTGTAGAGAGTAACAAAGCCAGTGATAAGACCGTTCGTAGCGCTTTACAGGCCTTAGAAAATGCTGGATTGATCTTTACTAAGGCTACTAAACGGGCCAATGGGTACCAAGGAAAGAAACTTATCTTGGTAAAAAATTACCAATATGAAGAGCCGTTGTTGGTAAAAAATTACCAAGATGGGGAGCCGTTGTTGGTAAAAAATTACCGCACCTCACATGGTTATGTGACTAATGGTCGTACTAGCCATCCTAGCTATAAGCCATTAGTACCTAATGACCAAGTAGTTAATAGTAATAAATTAAAAGAATCTGAAACCGTAGGTTTCACAAAAGAAATTCGGGTACCTATGAAACGATACGAAGACGACGTTGACTCCCTTGCAGGGTTCGGACTGCTTGAGCCAAACGCTGAGCCTCAGCCTATGATTCGCAAGACAGACCCAAAGACTCGTGGAAAACGACCAGAGCATGAATGGACTGCCATGGATGTTGCTGCTGAGTTCAGCTACCAAGTCGGTCGTAAGTACCCCCTCTTACCCGGCACAGTCAATGTGAAGCAACTGTCTGGGGCATTGAGGAAGTTTCGTACCCAGTACGGTACAACCCCCTTGATAGAGCTTGAGTTACTGAGGCTGTTCATTGGGGATGAACGTAACTTTAAGAACATTGGGGATGAAGCTCCTATGCTCTACAAGGTATACCTAGCTTCTTTTGGTACCAAAATGAACCAAGCTCGTGAGAATTTGGGCCTTAACAAGGTCACAGCAAAGTTAGAAACCGCCCCAGTATCTGCTAAGCTGATTGCAAGTGATGGTCGTACTTTTCAAAACTCTTTGTCTGGGCGTTCCCAGTTAGAGCGTTACGAAAAAAAGCTCAAGGGGTTTTGATGGAACTTATTGCATATGCAGTCCTTGTAATAACGACGTTTACTTTAGTTCGTTTAACAATCCTGAAAGGATTTAACAGTGCCAAAAAAAATAACAAAAAAGTTCACGGCAACACTCACACTCAATACTGAAAAGGGTGGAGCTTGGTTAGCAAACGTAAGCCTTCTTACCCCGGCAGTTGATGCTGGAAATCCAAACTCAATGCAACCAGCAGAAGCTGTTAGTTCAGAAGCTGCGTGGAAGAATGCTTCCGCAGGTAAGCGTTGGATTAAGGAACAGGTAGTAGCGATGACACCTCGCAAGAGTGTCAAACTAGTGCCATCAAAAGTTGATGCAGAAACTGACAAGCCAACCGCATTTGTTGGAGTATTGGAGTTTAAGTCGTGAGTACAGATAACCTATACAAAGACCCTGATTTTCTTGAGTACTTAGAAGAGAACTCAGTTTCTGAAGAGGAAAAGCCAATTGCATTTGCTCAATGGCTAAAGGAAAACGCAGAATAATAAGTGACGGAAGACGAGTTAGAACAAGCCCTAATGCATTTATATGAGTTGGGGCTTGTTTCTGTTGAATACGACGAAACTTTACAGGCAAAGATTAAACTGAATTATAACGGAGAACTGAAAGAGGGATCGCAGGATGTATGACGTAAATGGGTTATCACCGTTAAAAAAACATTGGTTATTAAGAACTTCTAATATACCAAGAAGATTTATTGGATTAGAACCCAACGACATTATTGAACGAGTTGGAAGTTTTCCTCACGAAGTTTCGTCATGGATTGATGACGTAGCATCTGGTCAAGTTATAAAAAGCATTGGGAATATAGGGATTAACGGGGTTGGACTTGTCTTTGATGGCGGTCCAGGGTTAGGAAAAACAACCCACGCAGTTGTAGCTGCTATGGAGATAGTACGGAATATGCCAGAAGACGAAGTGTTGGCAGCAAATTTGATGGGTTTAAACCACAAAGAGTTTGGGTTAAAATTTCGCCCAGTGTATTACATGACGTATCCAGAGTTTTTGTCGCAGAAAAAGTCTGCCTTTGATATGGACGGCGAAGACAAGCGTGAGATGAGTTATGAGTTAGATGGGTTTCACGGTCGTTGTAGGTTTGATTGGCTAAATGTGCGGGTTCTTATACTTGATGATTTAGGTAAAGAATACGGCTCTAAATACGACGACACATCTTTTGACGAGATTCTAAGGCTGCGGTATGACAAAGGCTTGCCTACAATTGTTACTACCAATGTTCGGTTAGAAAATTGGGAGGCTCAATATGGAGAAGCTATGGCAAGTTTTGCCAACGAAGCTTTCTTACGAGTGCCTATAATTGGTTCTGACTTACGAGGCGCACAATGAGAGGATCAAGCGTGAGTTCTGAGTGGATGACGGTTCAGCAGTTCATATCCGCTCAAGGCATAGGTATCTTTGAGGTTGAGTTAGAGACAGAAACTAAGGAAACTAGATGTAACTGCCCAGTATGGATAAAAAAACGGTCTTGTAAACATGTGTCTTTTGTTAACTCTAAAATAAAATACAACGGTCATTACTCAATAAGTGTTCCGGTTGAAATACCGGAAGAATGGGCTGTTGAAGCTAGTCAAAACCCAAAGAAGTTTCGGGAGTTTGTAGTTAATTACGCCACCATAGAAGTGCTATGAAAAACGGGGACATTTCAAACGTCTCCTCTCCACAAGTGATTGTTACAGCTACTCTTCTTTTGACTTTAAATTTAGAAGAAGAGAAACGTCTTTTAAGCAAAAAGAAACTTGTTAAAGTTGGAGAGATTGATTTATTAGCTGCTAACAAACTTTGGATTATGACAAACAATTACGGAGTTTCTTTAGAGCTTGCTGGTTTTGAGGATGAGGGTTGGACAGAAGAACTGCTTGACAAAGCTTTTGAAAAGTTAGAAAGACGTGCAGTCAACCCGTTTAATTATTGGCAACTTTACGAAAGCCCACATGAAATTGTGGGATTGTTACCTTACCGTGCTAACCTCAAGGCAGTGATAGATGTCCCAGGCCGAGTTGCAATGTATGGCTCAGCAGGTGTACAACTAGACAATATTTAATCCTTGAGGGAGGGTGCGATGTTTTCAGTAGCAAATACAAATTGTTCAATGTGTCATTCACACAGTGTTGAACGTATCTATATAAACAGTAACTCGTATTTACAATGCCAATCATGCGGAGAGCGGTGGAAGTGATGACAACAGATAACGAACAACGTTTAGTTAGTAAAATAATTGCTGATAGAACTATTACTCCAGTTCTTCAACGAGGAATAACAGATGGTTGGTTTTTAGACGACGATAACAGAAAAGTATGGTCGTTTATACGAAAGCATTACTCTGAGTACAGTGAAGTACCTACGCCAATAGTAATTGCAGATCATTACCCAAATTACAAAGTCGTGGTTGTTGAAGACAGCATTGAGTATTTGCTAGACACGATGGTCGCTCTGCGTAGAAAGATGCTTACACGACAAGGCCTAGAGAATGCTGTGGAGTATTTACTCCCAACAAATGGTAACGACCACGAGTCAGCACTTCGTGCCATGGAACAGACTGTTTCTAAAGTAAACGAGCAGGGTGTACTTGGTACTCATGAAATTGATCTAAGTAAAAACACTGAAGAGCGTTTTAAAGATTACGAAGCTATACAAAATCAAGCATTCCTTGGCATTCCAACAGGGTTCAAGGATATTGATGACGCGACGGCTGGATTACAGGGAGGACAATTAATAACTATTATTGCTCCACCTAAAACTGGTAAGTCTCAAGTAGCTTTACAGATGGCGATAAACATTCACAAATTGGGCAAAGTTCCTATGTTTCAGTCTTTTGAGATGAACAACCACGAGCAACAACAGCGTCACGATGCGATGCGTGCTCACGTTGATCACGGAAGATTGCGGCGAGGAAAATTACTGCCAGAAGAATTAAGTAGATATGTGGACATGTTAAATAAGATGGAACTAGAACATCCTTTTCATTTAGTAGATGCGGTTAACGGAATTACTGTGTCTGCATTAGCGGCAAAGATTGAGCAGTTAAAACCAGACGTTGTGTTTGTTGATGGTGTCTATTTGATGCTTGATGATTTAACGGGAGAGATGAACACTCCACAGGCAATCACAAATATTACCCGTGCTTTAAAACGTTTGTCTCAAAAAGTAAACTTGCCAATTGTTATTACAACTCAAACTCTTCTTTGGAAGATGAGAGCAGGAAAAGTAACTGCAGATTCTATTGGTTACTCATCGTCTTTTTTCCAGGATTCTGATGTAATTCTTGGTTTGGAGCCTGTAGAGGAAGATGACTCTATACGGTTATTGAAAGTCGTTGCATCGCGTAACTGCCCACCAAAAGAGACTTCTTTAACTTGGAAATGGGAGACAGGCTGTTTTCACGATGAGTCAACGATGATGAGTTGTCCATTTTGCTCTACTTGGGGCGGCAATGGTTGATATTGAAAAGGTTCTGTTCAATTTAAATTTGATTTTAACTGCTCAACGCGGAGAAGAAGTGCAGGGGTTTTGCCCAATGCACAAAGCTCGTACAGGAAAAGAAGATAACAACCCTTCTTGGTGGATTAACTCTGTTACAGGAGCGCATTTTTGTTTTTCATGTGGTTACAAAGGAAACGTCTTTACATTAGTTGCTGATATAAAAGGTATTGAATATTTTGATGCTAAAGACTATGTAGAGTCTAGTCAAGAGTTAGATGTTAATGTTTTATTAAGGCGATTGCGTGAACTGCCTCAATATGTTTCAAAGCAAGAAGAGACTATTCCAATATCAGAGGCTCTGCTTGCTTTTTACGATGCTCCGCCTGCAAAAGAATTACGGAAAAGGTTTATAAGCGTGGAGGCAGCCAAGCACCACAATATCTTGTGGGACAAAATTAATAGCGCATGGATTGTTCCTATAAGAGACCCAAATGATTACAGTTTGTGGGGATGGCAAGAGAAAGGCGCACGTGGAAGGTTTTTTAAGAACCAACCACAGGGAGTAAAGAAGTCTAGGACTGTTTTTGGCGTAGAAGTAATGTCTACTAAATCGTTGGTTGTTGTAGAATCACCTTTAGATGTACCACGCTTAGCTACGGCAGGAGTGGAAGGGGCAATCTCTACTTTTGGAGCAATCATTAGCGAAGAACAAGTAAAGATTATGCGAAGAGCCGAAAGGGTTATAGCCGCTTTTGACAAAGACGATGCAGGTAAGCACGCTAATGAGTTAATCCGTGGTTTTGCTCGCAAATATGGGATTGAGCTTTCTTACTTTAACTACACTGGAATCAATGTAAAAGACCCAGGTGATATGACGGAGAAAGAAATTCATCAGGGCATAAATAATGCTCGTGATGCGGTACATGGTAAAGAGGCTTACAGATGGTATTAGATGCTCGTGGGTTACCTACACATGCTTGCCCTAATTGTGGTCATTTAGTTTTTAAAATAAAAGCAATGTTTGATGATTATGACATTTCTCTTTGGTTTACGGACGGTGAATGTGACGATTGTGGAACTTTGTTGACTGTTCCTACTCCGTTGGATAATCCGTATGTTTAAAGGAATTTTGAAACCGTACCAAGTTGAGGCAGTAGCCAAAATGGTAGAAAGAAAGAAAATGTTAGTGGCATATGAGATGGGCCTTGGTAAAACTCCCATGACAATTGCTGCATTAGAACAGTTAAAAGAAAATGACGATATCAATAAACCTATCTTAGTTATTGCTTTATCAAGTTTGAAATATCAATGGGAAAAAGAAGTACTTAAATTTTCAGATGCAACGACTCAAGTAATTGACGGAAATAAAACTCAAAGAGAAACACAATGGATGAAGGGGACCGAACAGAACTCGTATGTAATTTGTAATTATGAGTCTGTAGTAAACGATTGGAATTTTATTCAAGCTTATCAATGGGGCGCTGTTGTTTGTGATGAAGCTACAGCAATAAAAGGGTTTAAAGCACAACGTTCTAAATACGTAAAAAAATTGTCTAAAGAGGTTAAGGTTAGATTTGCTTTAACTGGTACTCCAATTGAGAATGGTCGCCCAGAAGAACTCTATTCAATAATGCAATTTGTAGACCCAAATGTATTAGGTCGTTTTGATCTTTTTGATCAAACTTTTATTGTACGTAACCATTTTGGCGGTGTACAACGGTATAGGAATTTGCCTATTTTTCATGAAAAAATGAAACAAGTAGCAGTTCGCAAAACTCAAAAAGACTCCGATGTAGCCCCGTATCTTCCAAAAACTATTCATCTTGAACCCATACTCGTACCGTTAGACAAGCACAATAAAGAACTTTACAAAACAATTTCTGGGCATTTAATACAAGAACTTCACGAAGCTAAAGAACTTATGGGTGGATCATTTTCTTTAGAAGCGCACTATGGTCATGGGTATCAAGTTGGCAGCCCTGATGATAAACTACGGGGTTCTATAATGACCAAAATAACGGCTTTAAGAATGCTATGCGATTCACCTCAATTACTAATTGAAAGTTCAAACAAATTCCACAATGGATGGCAGGATATAAATGGCGAACAAGTCAACTTGGAAGGTTCTAGGGGCGGCAGTGTTTACGTGGCTGGGCTTAAAAGTTCTGGAGGTTTGGCTAAAGCGAAAAAAGCCCCAAAATTAAACGCTGTAATTGAATACGTTGTTGAGCACTTGGACGCCAACGAAGACCACAAAGTAGTTATTTTTACTTGTTATTTAGGAATGTTACCCCTTATACAAGAAGCTTTGTCTAACAAAAAAATTACCAGTACGATCTACAGCGGTACATTAAACGCTAAAGAAAAAGAAGAATCTAAAACTCTTTTTCAAACGTCTAAAGACGTTAGGGTTTTGATTTCATCCGATGCAGGTGGGTATGGTGTAGATTTGCCACAAGCTAACATGTTGGTAAACTTAGACTTACCTTGGTCTTCTGGAAGTGCTGTTCAAAGAAACGCCCGAATACGACGCGCCTCTAGCCAATGGTCCCATGTTGTAATTCAAGACTTTCTAGTGCTAGACTCTATTGAAGAAAGACAACACCAAATGTTGATGCAAAAAAACGCTGTTGCAGACGCTGTAATGGACGGAGAAGGCATAAATAATAAAGGTGGAGTAGACTTAACAATAGGTAGTCTGTTGAATTTCCTGAAGGGGGAATAAAATGGCAAGAGTAAAGCCAGAAGAACTTAGAAATTTAGAGGATAACGATTTATTTGCTCGTGCAAAAAAATACTCGTTCTTAAAATCTCAATTAGACTTTTTAGAGAAAGAACAAAAAGCTTTGCGTTTAGAGTTATTTGAAGTTTTGGATTTAGAAGGTGAAGAAGACGACAAAGGTAACCTTGTTCTTGAATTACCAAAAGAAGTAGATGGTTATTCCGCTGTAATGAAACAGCGTCGTGTCTCTAGAAAAATTGATGAATTAAAAGCAGAAGAAATCATTACTGAAAAAGGTATGGAAGATACCTTGTACAAAACTATTCGTGTTGTTGATGAAGATGCGCTTATGGCTGCTCTATACAACGACGTTCTTACAGAGGCTGAAGTTGATGAGATGTACCCACATTCAATTACTTGGGCTTTGGTCTTAAAGAAGTAACTATGGCTGGTCTCCGTAGCAACGACGAGATTGAACAAGCATTTGCTGATTTGGAATACATTCCAGGTTCAAAGAAGAAACGTCGTGAACCAGACCAAAAGGTTTCTCGCCGTAAAAGCGGTGAGACTAATGGTTGGGATTCAAACCCAACCATGAAAACATTAGGAGGGCAAGAAACAGAGGTTTTTACCATTGGTGCGTTAGCGCAAGCTTTGGAAAAACAAATTGTTACTGTTCGCCTGTGGGAGCGTAAAGGGTACATACCTAGAGCACCATACAGACTTCGTGCCAAAACTCTTGGCGGTAAGAAGACTGGTGGTAATCGTGTGTATACTAGGGCGCTCATTGAAGCTACAGTTGACGAATTCGCCAAACGTGGCTTAATCGGCTCCTCTCGTGTAGAGTGGGGCCAGCACGAAGACCTTACAGAAGCTTTAATTAGCCGATGGAAGACCATTACACAAACCGAGAGCTAATACGCCTCATAACCGAAAGAAGAACCATGCCCATTACAAAACCGTTAATTGATTCTGATAGCTATGTTGCTGATGACAGTGAAGAACTGCTCGTTGATGAAACTGAGACAACTCAGAGCAACAACATCCAAGAAGGTTGGGATGCAGCAGACAGTCTGTTGAATTCAAACCCTTCTGAGTTCCCAACTGATTTTCGTTTTTCAGAGGAAACTCAGTTAATTAAGTTCTTGCAGGATCGCCCATTTGCAACGTATCAACAACATTGGCTTGATGCCATTATCAAAGGCAAAAAGTCTTTTGTTTGTATGGGAGATGGTTGCCCACTTTGCGAAATCCTTGGCGATAAGCCTCGTGGAAAGTTTGCGTTCAATGTCTTTGTAATTACCGGTGAAACTACTGGAGTACAAGTTTTGACTGCACCACCTTCACTAGCGCGTCAAATCAAAAAAGCTCATGATGATGAGCGTAAGGGCCCACTTGATCGTGAGTTCTGGGAAATTTCTCGCATGGGAACAGGACCGACGACACAGTACACCCTCAACTATGTTCGTGGTCGTGACCTTGCTGAGGAATGGAAGTTGTCATTAGACGACGTTAATGAACAAATTGCAGCTGCAGTACCCTTCACTGCAGATGAAGTAGTCCGAGAGACCCCTCGCTCTGAACTTCTTGAAATTGCACGTTCTATAGCGTAAAACTTCCATCGTAAAGGGAGGCCTGTTTTCCGTTTCCAGGCCTCCCTTTACTCTATTAGAGGGGATTTTAATGAACATAATTACTACCCAAGAACAATTGGAAGACCTTGTTGAGTTTTACTCCAAGGTAGATGGTTTTGCATTTGACGTAGAAACCGTAGGGGAAAATCGTATACAACCAGTTGTGAATGATGTGCTTTGGATTTCTTTTGCGACTGATGGAAGAACTGACGTAATTCCTATGGGGCATCCTAATGGGGAGTTTTTGCATTGGGATAAGGAACTCCTTGCAAGTGGTCAGAAGAAATTAGCTACAGGTAAAAATTTAACCGACTTAAAAGCTGTAGACTTTTCAAAGAACCAGAGCAAGTGGTCTCCCGTTTTTGGTTCTCCACCACCGCAATTACTCCCAGGTGATGTGTTTAAAGCTTTGAAGCCGTTGTTCTTTAGTAAACAACTCAAAGTGGGTCATAACGTTAAATTTGATTTAAAGTCTATTGCTAAATACTACCGAGGAACGGTTCCTAGTAAACCCTTTTTTGACACGTTGATGGCAGCTTTTATTATAGACAATCGTAATCGCGGTAAGTTGGGGTTAAAAGATTGCGCTGAAAAGTACCTAAAGATTAAAGTTGAAAAAGGTATTGGAGCAATGGTTGAGGTGTACTCATTCTCTGATGTTGCCCATTACTCTGGGTTTGATGCCGAAGTAACTTGGAAGTTGTATAAAACTTTGGAACCAAAGTTGACAGGCAGTCTTGCTCGTGTTTGGGCGTTAGAGATGGATATAGTAGCTGCTCTTTGTGACATGGAGTTAGCTGGGGCAACTGTTGACGTGGAAGAGCTTGGTAATCTTAAGAAACGTTTGGAAATTGACATTGAAAGTGCCGTTACTCGTTCATACCGCTTAGCTGGCAAACCATTCCCAATGAACTCGGTTCAGGAAAAACAAAAATTACTATTTTCTTCTAAAGAAGAAGGCGGTCGTGGAATAACCCCAAATACAAAGATAAAAATTGCTTTAACAAAAAAGGGTCAAGATATGGTTGCTGCAAGGTTGCCTCTTACTATAAACCAATTCTCTGTATCTTCTGATGCGTTAGAGTTTTACAGAGAAAAAGATGACTTAGTGGATGCTTTATTAGAGTATCAAGATTTGAATAAGTTGATGACCACTTATGTTATGCCATATTTAGGCGGAGAAATTACTCGCACAAGTCTAGGAAAATCTAGGATAGTAGAGAAAAAGTCCTTACTAATAAATGGCAAGGTTCACACAAGTTTTAAATCTCATGGAGCAGAGACTGGTCGTTTCTCTAGTAGTGACCCTAACTTACAGAATATCCCAAGTAGCGGTCAGTATGGAAAGTTAATTCGTAATCTCTTTGTGGCACCAAAAGGGTACAAGCTAGTTGTAGCAGATTACTCGCAGATTGAACCTCGTATTATTGCTTCGTTCTCTAACGACCCAATTATGATGGACAATTATTTAAATGGTAAAGACATCTACACCACTATTGGTGACAGCGTAGGTTTAGACCGTAAAGCAGGAAAAGTGTTGGTGCTCGCTATGTCTTATGGGGTAGGCCCAGACAAAATTGCATCTTCTTTGGGGTTAACTTTAGAAGCGGCTAAAAAATTGCTAAACGATTTTACAGACAGATTTAGTGATATTGCTAAGTACAAAGCTAAGGTGATTCGTATGGCATCTCAACAAGCTCCGGTTCCGTATGTAGAGACCATGTTTGGTCGTCGTCGGTATATATTTGACTTAAAGAGTTCAGATAAAGGGCTAAAGAGTAGAGCTGAAAGACAGGCTTTTAACACTATGATTCAAGGTTCTGCAGCAGATTTGATGAAATTGGCTATTGTAAGAGCACATTCCTGTTTTGTTGATGAACCTGATGTTAATGTAATATTGACTGTACACGACGAGCTTGTTACTGTCGCTAGAGAAGATTTGGCAGAAGAGACAGCCGAAGTGATTCGGGAGTCTATGGAGGCAATAAAATTGCGAGAGATTACAGTTCCTTTAATTGCTGAAGTTAAAATAGTAGATAAATGGGGAGAAGCAAAATGAGTAGTGCAGATTGGTGGGCTAAACAATTAGGTGCACAACCACAGCAACCTGTTGGACGTCCAGATAACACACCGATGCCACCAACACAACAGCCATTGCCGCGTATGCCACAACCCGCATACGTACCACCAGCAAGTAAAGCCCAAAGTGCAAGTCAAACTCAATCATGCCCAGAATGTGGTGGCAACAATTACATGTCTGTTCAAAACGCTGCACCGAGGTGCTATGATTGTGGGTATCCTCTTACACAAGCAGGAAGTCGTTATGGAGCGCTAACAGGAGCAACAGTTGAAGGCAATGCAAAATCTGCTCAAGGAAACGATGTGGCAAACAACTGGAATCCTCAAGGAATAATCGGGAGAGTTAATTGATAAACGATGAAGCAAGAAAAATTGTGGCGCAACTCAACAAAAAATTCAAATCAGAGGTCGTTGTTTTCGCATCCGATATTCGTAACGATATTATTCCTCGTATCACTAGTGGTAGTACTACTCTTGATTTTGTTCTTGGTGGTGGATTTCCTGGTAACCAATGGAACGAACTTATTGGGGAGCCGTCGCATGGCAAGACAGCTCTCGCTCTTAAAACTATTGCAGCGAATCAAGCGTTAAACCCTAATTACACTACTGTGTGGGTAGCAGCAGAGCAGTGGGTACCTGAGTATGCAGCAATGTGTGGAGTGGATACGACACGGGTCATTGTTATTGAGACGTCTGTCATGGAAGAGGCATACCAAGCAGTCATTGAATTTGCGGAATCAAAATCTGTAGACGCAATTGTTATTGATTCTCTTCCAGCTCTATCTCCTGCACCAGAGATGGAAAATGACATGAACCAAATGACTGTTGGAAGAGGAGCTCTTTTAACCAACAAGTTCTTTCGTGTAGTTGGTACAGCAATGAAACGGTCTTTAACCGAGGATGAACGTCCTGTATTAGGTTTAATTATTAACCAATACCGTATGAAAATTGGTGTACAACATGGTGATCCACGCACTACACCGGGCGGAGAAGGTAAGAACTATGCTTTCTTTACTCGCTGTGAGGTTCGTCGTAAAGAATGGATTGAGATAGGTTCAGGTACAAATAAAGTTCGTGTAGGTCAACAGATTGTTGTGCGAACATTGAAGAACAAAACTGCCCCACCACAACGTGTGGCGTATTTTGATTTTTACTTTGCAGAAGGTGGTTCTTGTGCTCCAGGCGAATTTGATTTCGCTAAAGAAGTTGCATCTCTTGGAGTAATTATGGGAGTCATTCAACGCAAAGGTGGTTGGTTTTATCATGGAGAACGTAAATGGCAGGGCATTGAATCTGTTATTGCCAGTATCCGTGAAGAGATTGACCTTAAAGAAGAGATACAGAAAGCGGTATTTTCGTCAGACGCTGCTCCAATTTTGGCGGATGATGAAGACTGAAGGACAAAGACAATCTCAGAAGCACGAAAAGAGACTAGCCAAGAAAATTGGCGGTAAAACTATGGCTGCATCTGGAGCGTTTTGGTCTCACAAGGGAGATGTTCGGTCAAGTGACCTTTTGATTGAGCATAAATTTACGGGAAAAAAATCTTTTTCAGTAAAGTCAGAGGTGTTGAAAAAGATAACAAGAGAGGCAATCCTGGATGGAAGAATGCCCGTATTGGGTATCCATTTAGACGGGGAGAATTATGTAATTCTTCTTGAAGACGATTTCTTAGAGATGAGGGACCGACTAAAGGATGCCTAACACATGTACACAGACAACACCCCATGGTGGTCTAAAGCGCGGTGCTTTGGTGCCGCCCCTAAATCACCTACAGAAGATGACATCTTCTACCCACCTAGAGACAAAGAAAAATATAAAGTAATTGCCGAAAAAGCTAAAAAGTATTGTTTTGGTGAAAATGGAAAAAGCCCATGTCCAGTGTTAAAAGACTGTTTATGGGATGCCATTCAACGAGACGAACCACATGGCATTTGGGGCGGTTTAAGTCACAGAGAACGAAACGCTTTAATACGTAAGTGGAAGAAAACATTCGCTAAGAAAATGACTTTGAAAGAGTTTATTTTCAGTAAGGACTCACATGGGAACAGAACTAAAGAAGTTCTTAGACGCCAAGAAGACAACGACACGTCTATTGGGGGATGTTGAACGCCATCTCATGAGACGTCCTTTGGATGACCGTCGTCAAGACGTTCTCCACCCGTCAGAGATAATAAAGCCAGACTGGTGCCATCGGTATGCTTACCATCTTTTAACGGGTGGAGAGTCCAAAAGACAGAAACCAAACCTTAAATTACAGAACATATTTGATGAAGGCCATTACATCCATGCTAAATGGCAAAAGAGGTTTCAAGAAATGGAAGTTCTTTATGGAAAATTCCAGTGTGTAGCGTGCAACACAGTTACAACAGGGCTTTCTCCAAAGTGTGAACAATGTGGGACTGCAGAGACTATGGAGTATAAAGAAGTTACTCTGGTTGATGATGCACTCCGCATTGCTGGTCATACGGATGGTTGGATTAAAGGCATCGGAGACGATTGCTTGATTGAGATTAAGTCAATTGGTGCAGGAACTTTGCGTTTTGAAGCCCCAGAAATTCTTGCGGATGCTGGTGGGGATATAAACAAAGCGTTCAATAAAATTCGTCGCCCATTTAGAAGCCATTTACTACAAGGTCAAATGTATTTAGAATTAGCGTACCGAATGTTTGGCAATGAAGCTCCTAAAGAAATTGTATTTTTGTATGAAAACAAAGCTGATCAATCTATAAAAGAGTTTGTAGTGGATGCGGATTTTGATTTAGTAGAGCGCATATTTTTTCAAGCCGAGAAGTTAATAAAAGCGGTCAAAGCAGAAAAAATGCCAGAATGTAATGTTAAACCAGATGGGTGCAAAGCTTGTGATAGTGCCATAGATTTGGAGAATTGGGATGCTTAATCTTGGGCCAGTATCGTCAGAGGCAATACAGAAGATGTCTGATCAAAGCATCAGTATGTGGCCTGACCAATCAGACCAACCTAAAATGCCAAAAGATATCTCTATATTAGATAGTGATGACCTTAGCCTGTTATTTAGCCAGTTAACAGCGTGGTCTAACTTTGTGGCTGGTCAATTAGCTGCAGCTCAAATTGATGAGCATGTACTAAACAAAAAAAGAGACTCTTTAGAGGCTAAATTATTCCTTGAAAAGGACAGTTTTAAAGTTAAAGGTGAAAGAGTTACGTTGATCAAACATCAGGTAGCTTCTGACCAAAAGATGATTGATTTAGAGGAAGAAGTTCTATCAGCTTACGCCTATCGTAAGATGGTTGAAGTTGTAGCTAATAACTTTGAGCGTGATGTAGCGTTAGTATCTCGTGAGATTACACGACGCACCAATGACTTTCGTTCAAACCGAAAGGACAAGTTCTCAGTATGATTATTGGGTTAACAGGTTACGCACAATCCGGCAAAGATACGGTCGCAAATATACTTGTTGAAAAATACGGTTTTGAAAGGATAGCGTTTGCTGATCCAATACGTGACATGTTATTTGAAATGAACCCCAATTACAACGACACCTTGTTGCAGCAAGCGGTTACAAGCCAGGGGTGGGATGAGATAAAGAAAAACTCTATTGTTCGCCGTATGTTACAAAACTTAGGAGTTGGAGCTCGTAAAGTTTTAGGAGAAGATGTTTGGATAATTGCTGCTTTACGAAAAATAAATGATGTAAATAAACATTATGTAATTACTGATGTTAGGTTTGAGAACGAAGCAGCTATTATAAAGCAATTAAATGGAGAGTTGTGGCGTGTAATACGCCCAGGAGTAGAAGCAGTTAATAACCATATCTCTGAACATGAGATGAATGGGTATAACGTAGATAGAGAGTTGCATAACGGGGGAACATTAGAAGAGTTAGAATTGTCAATTAAAATACAAATGGGTTCGTTATTAAATGCCAACTAAATTAATTGACGGAGGATTAAGTTCTGCAGGATTAGTTGCTGTGGGTATTGACCAATCTTTAACTGGCTTTGCTTTGACTGCCATATCGTTAGTTGAACCAACTAAACATCTTACATGGGTATACAAGTCTCCATATTTTGGCATTGAAAGATTGGTTGACATTCGTCAATGGTTAACAGACCACTTGAATTACTTATTAGAACATCAACTAATCATTGAAGATATTGCTATGGAAGGTACAGTATTAGCTAGTCAAGCAGCGTTAGTTTTGGGTGAGTTATCTGCCACAGTTCGGTTGGCTATATACGACATGTTTGACGAAGGGGATCGTAAAAGATACCCGTTAAAAGTTCCTCCAATGACATTAAAAAAATATGCAGCTGGTAAGGGAAACGCTAAAAAACAAGAGATGTTATTACAGATTTACAAAAGATGGGGTGTTGAGTTTAACGACGATAATGCTGCTGATTCGTATGCTTTGGCTCGTCTTGTAGGTGGGTGTGCTATAACCGAGATGGAGAAGGCAATTATTGTACAAATGTCAGACCCTAAATACAGAGACGCATCTCGTTTTTAACCTTATCCTTTAGTTCGGGAGTGGCATACCAAACCGAACCAAAGGACTAAAAATTGACTGATACACCAAATGTAAAACCAACTGAAGAGCCATTTCTCCGAGTAAGCGCATCTTCAAACCCTCAAAGCGTAGCTTCAGCAATTGCCCATGCAATTTATGACAAACGTGAAGTAAAGTTACGTGCCGTAGGTGCAGGAGCCGTAAACCAAGCTGTAAAAGCTATTGCAATTGCCCGTGGGTATGTCGCACCTCGTGGCATGGATTTGACGGATAAACCGGGGTTTACCACCATTCAATCACGTGACGGTGAAATTTCTGCGATTGTATTTCACATTACAGCAAGCTAAAACAGCCGTATCCTTATACCAAAGCAAGGAGTTAAAATGGCATCATGGACATCAATGGGTCACGCAATGCGTCGTCGCATGGGCGCACCTTCAAATCATCTAGAGGCAGCAGGTAAATCAATGACAAGAAATCACATGACACCAGAAGAAATTATTGCTTCTGCAGAACACGCAAATAGCGCACGTCGTTATATGGGGCAGAACTCAATGGGTGTTGAAGCTGTAAGTCCTGAGCGTGGTACCCCTATGCCACGTAAAAACACACAGTCAGCAGACCCAACTGCTGGTGGAAAAGCTAACCGTGTAAACGTATCAGCAGGAAATGCGGCTCAATCAGAACGAGCAGGAGCAAAATATCGCCTAACTGCATCTTTCCCAACCGTTGATCCAGCAGCTGGACCAACTATGGCAAATGCAAAGATTATTCCATCTGTTATGGGTCAATCTGCTAACTTTGTAGGCGGAGAGAGTTCTTCCTACTAACATGGCTGATTTTACCGCTGATTATGGTTCTGTGCTGAGTGCTTCACAAAATAGTGTTGAGCCACCATTGTCTTTGAGCAAAACCACAAACACTTCAGTAGGCCGTCAAACGGCATGGAGAAGTCAATCTGGAATGTCTCTTGGTAAGAAAAACCTTGGAAGCACATTGAATTGGGATGACGGTCCAGCTCCTGTTGCACCGTCTCCTGATAAGGGAGCTAGTTTCGGAGGTTCGTAATGGCAGGTTCAGTCAATAACTTTTCTCCGCAACAAAATTGGCAATCACTAGGTGGTAATGGCTTATTTGGCTATAACAACCAAGGTGGAGCCGGAACTCCCGTAGCCCGTGATGAGATGGATGCTACACGCATTGGCGTAGGCCGTGTTCCATCCGCAGAATATCCGGACGGTTATTTAGGTACGATCCGGTCTAGACGAGATGATCGTCTTTTAGACTCTATTAAATCCCGCGTAAATCAAAAAGCCTATCAACGTGGTGTACATAAAGGTGAGCGTATTGAGCCATCTATGTACTTTTGGCCTGAAAGCCTAAACGATATGACAGGTATAGAACGTCAAATGAAAGCAAAATTAGTAAACATTAATGGAGTCAACGTTTACCGTACAGCACGTTCAGCTCCAGAAGTCAGCATTGTTCCTGCTCCACACTTGGTAAATGACGGTAAAGCAAACACAATTGCAAATGAACCAGCCCAAATCAATGAACGTCGTCAAGCAATGCTTGCTTATTTAAAACCAGCGTGGAGGTAACATGCCTGACAATTTAAGCCCAGCACAATTTGGAATTTCACCAAAAGAAGAGCGTGAAATGGAAACTCGTGCTCGTGTAGATGCGATTCATGAAAGTCTAGAAAAAGCTCTGTATGGTGAAGTTGGCGGATATAAAGCCTCAGTACAAGCTGGTGCTTTAAAGCGTTTAAGAAATATTCCGGCAAATATGATGCAAGAAGATGAGCATGGACCACACGCTTCATACACCGCAGGTAATTGGACAACCAAATGGTGGGGCGGTAAATACGCTGAACATAGCCATCCAAAACACGGGGTTGTAGATATGACCGATATGGCAGTTCATGACCATGAAACAGGAGAAGAAACTCTTCCTGAACATTTGACTGGTGCTCATATAAAACAAGTTCACCACGAGTTTTTGCAGTATAAAAAAGAAAATTATCCAAAGGAAATGCAATAGCCATGGCCCGTAAACCTATAAAAGAACCAAAAACTCGGTCAGAAGCTTTTTTAACTGGTCAACGACCTCTTCAAATAGAGGATTTAACAAAACAAGAACAAAAAAAAGCATTTAAAGCTGTATCGGAACACACCATGCGTACTCGTGAAAATCTTGCAAAATTAGCAGAGCATGTTAACCACCCAAATAAAGAAGTTAGAGTTAAAGCCAACCGAGCACAACTTGCTCTTGACACAGGAGCAGTAAATAAGCGATACAACCACGAAGAGGCAGTTCAACAACATGTTGAAGGAGTAGAACAAGCTGCAAGAATTCGTCGTCCTGGAGAAGCAATTCGTGGTGGTGGATTTTACATCTCACATGCTGACCCAATTCATGCAGCTGTGGAAGGACATGATCTAACTCCTGAACTTGGGTATGAAGCAACTGCAAAACTTAGTGTTCGCAATAAACCTGGAAATGAAAAAAAATCGTTGGCTGCTTTAATGGATGCTCACGAAAAAGGTTCCGTTACGTTTACTCCAGAGTTAGTTACCAGCATTAACTCTGTTTCTAAACAGCCTGTTCCTCAAGAACATGTTGGAAAAACAATTGCTTTTTCTCAAGTAACACCTGAAAATCTTGCTGCAATGGTTCATCCTGACGTAAGAGACTTAGCGCAACATTCCAGTACAAATGTTGATTTTCCTAGCATTGCTAAAGGTGGAATGAGAACCAACAACATTGCTCCCGCTCATGCAGTATTGCAAACTCGTCAAGGTAATGACCCATATTCAAATCCAAAATTAAAAAGCTATGCACTGTCTCATGCCGAAGCACCTCGTGCTGGTTCTCCTGAAGCAGAAGAATACAATATGAGAATGGCTCATATTTCAGATGCTGTAACAGGTCAAATTGGTAGAGGTCAACAAGCATTTGATTTTTATGGGTTACAAGATAACAATCAAGGACACTTGTCAAATGTTGCTCCTACCCCAATAGATTTGCATCATAAACGAATTGCTTACAATCAACCATCTGGAGCACCTTATGCTGCTGTAGGAGACATTACTCTTACTGCAAAAGGCGATATTGCTAGAGGCGATAAAAAAATTACAGGAGAAGGAATTGAACATGCTGTTCTTCAAAACTCTGTGCATGAAGCAGCAAAACGTATTCAACAAAAATATGATCTTCCATTTACAGTTCCTTCTCGCGTTGTAAATGAAGGTGCTTGGGCAGCAACTCGTGAAAAAACTGGTGATGATACCAACCCTATGAAAAAAGAAGTAGATGCTGCTCATTCAGAAGCTTTAAAAGAACACGAACGTAAAAAAGCCAACCTGAGTAAACAGTTAGATTTGTTTGCATGACACAATCATTTGATGGTAACTACGACTACACCAAGCCATGGCGTGCTCCGGTACAGCCTGATCAAGTAGCAAAACGTTGGCAATATAACGGGCCATGGTCAACTAACATGGAGCGTTTAACATCACAAGCTTTAATGGTTATGTCTATTCCTGGAAAAGACATTCAAGATATGGTTCGCCCACCTTTACCTCAAATTCGGTTGTTTCCAGATCGTTTTGGATATGGTCCAAGAACTCAACCTGGAATTGGTGAAGTAGTTACGATTGATCGTCAGTATCATGAACCACGCATATCTTGGTTCTCAGGTGGTCCTGCTGGATTTGGTGGAACATCAAGAAACGATTTGGGAGGTGTGTAATGTCTAAAGAAGATGGATTTCCGCATTTTGTAGAGTACTCACCTGAAGAAGCTGGACACTTTAAAGCGTTTATTCAACGAGCAAAAAAAGATAATCCTCATGGCGCCGCTGTAGATGTTCACAAAGTTGCGGATTACAAAAAAATGAGAATGTTTACTACACCCGATGGGCTTGCTGGATATGCAGTAAATGAAAATGGCGAATTAAATTCCGTATTTAAACACCCAGATGCACCATACAAAAATGTTGCTATGCACGCAGCGGAACATGCAAAACTATTGGCTGGAGCAACGCATCTTTCAGCTTTTGACCCTATGTTGCCACACGAATACCAAAAAGGTGGGTTTAGAGCTTTGAGCCATGTTCAATGGAACGAAGAATACAAGCCAAAAGGTTGGAAAGTTAGATTGCAAGGTCGTCCAGCCGTTGCATTTAGTGGCGCAGACAAAGATATTGCAAAAGAAGCAAAGTCAGGAAACAATAGGTATAGAGAGTTTTCTACGCCTGAAGTAGAAGACTATGATGTAGGAATGGCTAATGCCAAGGAACACGGTGAAAGGAACCGAAATGCTTGACGGAGATGGCGGAGAGATGATGGAGTTTCAAGCCCGTAAAATTGCGGAAAATTCAATTCAATACAAAGGGTCTGCACCTTGTCCAACATGTGGCATAATCCTTAACCCAGTAGAGGCCTTGCATAGCAAAGGCATGTGCGTAACATGCTACGCACAGAAGATGGCTGATCGTGTAAAACGTAAAATGGTATAGTTAAAAAGCGTAAAATGGTATATTAGTATTAAAAAAATCTACAGTTAATATCTACCAAAGAACAATTCTTGGTAGACTAGAATAGCAAAAAACGTCCTAACAAAGGAATAAGAAATTATGGCAGTTAATTCATCACGTTCAATGAACTCATCATTAAACGAGGGTTCTACTGACGGAAAGTATCGTAAAGCTCGCCCAGATACAGAAGTTATTCCTGGTCTTGGAGATGAAGCCACACTTGATAACCGTCAGTCACTTCACCCATTTTACGGTTTTGGATTTTTAACTTCTGAATACCCAAATAAAGTTAACCCAGGTAAATAATCATGGCTTTAACTATGTCTGGTGAAGAAGGAGACCCAACGTCTCGTTACCAAAATCCTCGTTATTCTGGTAAAAAACCATTAACAACTTATGGTTCTGGAAATAAAATGATTGCTGCATGTGGTCATGAAGATTCTTTAGGTCATTTAACAGGTACTGTATGTGGTAGTTGTGCTCGTAAAGGGCACAAAAAAGCAATGGGAAAATAATGGCTACTGCAGTTCCAGATCGTGGAGAAAATCCTAAACGTAAAATTAATTTTTATCACCAAAGTGGTAAATACAGTCATAGTGCTGATGTTCGTTACTTAAAGAATGGACGTCCTCACGCTGGAGACATTAAACGAAATACCAAAAATCTTGGTGGAGTTAATTGGGCTTTATCTACGCATGACTACAATCCCGATGCACCAAAAAGACCAGAATAACGCGAAAGGTAAATATAATGGGCTTGTTAAGACGAGTTGCTAACCGTATGTCAAGAGGAACTGGCGTACCAAATCGTAATCAAAATCGTTCGTTAATGATGGGTCCGCCTCTTCTTGGACCACCACCCGGCATAGAACCACCTCCTGCGTTTAATCACGCTACGTTTAAAGGGCCCGATCTGCAATCTGGCAGCAATAGTTCTTTATCTAACGGTAATAGTAACGAAAGAGAAATACCAAAAATAGGACACCCAGCATTAGAAAAAGCTATAGCACACCACCAAAAACTTGCGGATTCTCATAAATTTCATCTTGACCGAGAACGCTTAATGAACGGTATGCAGACTTCAGATTCTTACGGCGATTCCAAATCAGTAGCCTTTGAAGAAAAATTAAAATACTTAAGAGGTATGCGCGGAACCGCACCTGGACAAGCTTGGTTGTCATAACACTTTTTTAATTTAACTTTTATAACTAAGAGGTTAATTATCTGTTAAGATATTAGGACTACTAATAGGAGCATAATGAGTAACATACCTGTTTTGGGCGAAAAAAAGATGGACAATGAACCGATGTTTCGGTTGTTGTACTGTCTTGTATGTCAAACATTGGAAGAACTACCGCCTTATGATGGTATCCCAGAACAAGATCATTTGCTTGCTATTGCTTGTGAGCAACACGTCTTTCCATCAGGGGAACCGCATAAAGGCAAACTTTTTGTTGTTCCGTTAAGAGCATGGGCTAAAAGTGAGTCAAAGAAAGAAATTATTCGCCAAATTAAAAGTGGAGGCTCTAAAGGTCTTGCAGAAATTGATGATACATTTTATGAATCAAGATCAACCTTTCTTGAGGGTGCAATGGAGTGTTACAAACGACATAAAAAACCTAAAGATGGTTGTGATGACTGGCACGCTAAAGATAGACTACTTGTGCCAAATACTATCAAGGAGCGTAAATCAGAAGGTATGGCACGCTACCAAGATGAAGCAGGACCAAAGACATACCTATGCGACTTTTGCCCTGTAGCAATTGGCGTAGCCCAACGTAAGCGCAAACTGTTAGGAATAGAACCATGACACAAGCAGCATATATCGTTACACTTAACGATGACGGAAGCATCAGCACAGAATCAGTGGATATTGATAAAGGTGTAGAGCGTAAAGCTACAACTTACGACATTTTTCAATCCAGTAAAGAGTTGGTCTCGGAGATTGAAAGTCAGATGCTTGCAGAGCGTATATCTCGTCGTGTATTGGCTGGTTTACAGCCTGCTGACCCATCAGCAGAAACACGGGCAAAGATTATTGATGCTTTAAACGAACGAAAGCAAGAGACCCCCGTAGACTAAGGGGTATGTTCAGAAATTTAGCGAGTAACGCAAATCCTGTAAATATACAGGGTTCTTCTACATCGTATTTTTCTGCCCCTGAACAAGAGTTAGACCCACGTTTGTTCTCAGGAACAATGCTTAATGGTTGGGTTCGCAATGGTATTTTGCAACTTCTTTTTGGGTTTCTTAACGAAAACTATCGTCACCCTGATTTATGGTGCCATGTATGGATTGCTGGTTCTGGGGTCTCATATCAATGGTCTGCTGCTCGTGAGCCAGGAGACCTAGATGTTTTAATTGGCGTTGATTATATCCAATTTCGTAAAGCCCATCCTGAATACATGGGTCTTGGAAATGTTGAGATCAGCAAAATGCTTAATGATGATTTTCGTGAGCATTTACAGCCAGAAACAGAGAATTGGAATGGCTTTGAGGTTACCTTTTATGTAAACCCAGGGGCTACAGATATTCGTTCTATAAACCCCTATGCAGCGTACGATCTTACACACAACGAGTGGACAGTTCATCCTTCACATTCAACCGCTCCTAACAATCTAGTATGGGATGAAGTTGCAAAAAGAGACCTGTCAAGAGCATCAGAAATTGTTGCTCGCTATAGTAACGCCTTGACTCATGTACAGAACGCTCAAAATGATGCGGCAAGACGTAATGCAGAGATACAACTTCAATCAGCACTTATTCAAGGGTCAGCCTTATACGATGACATTCATTCGTCACGAAAGTTTGCCTTTCGTCCTGAAGGACAAGGTTACTCAGATTTTTATAATTATAGATGGCAGGCTGGAAAAAAGTATGGAACCATACCTGCCCTACGAAAGATGTCTGAGTACTGGTCAGCATACAAAACGCAACAAGCTGATGAAACCTATGGCGTTGAACTGCCAGATACTCAGACCCTAATTAGACGAGCAGCAACGTATAGAGCAAAAGGATAAAACCATAAACATACTCGTATCACTAGACGGCGTACTCAGTTCGGAATCAGGAGAACCTATTCGTGCTGGAGTTGCACTTTATTACGCCCTAAACATTAACAACCGTGTAGCCATTATGACTTCTCGCCACACAGAAGATGCCAAACATTGGCTTCAATCACACGGCATTATTAACTACGACGATTTGATTGATTCTTCTTTTGCATTGGAAGGCGAAGACCTAAAGAAGAGACAATTCACTTTATCACGTTCACGGGCCCCTATTGAGATGTATGTAGATTCTGATCCAACCATGTGTGCATGGGTATTTGAAGAACAACACATTCCAGCAGTTCTTTTTAGCCATCCTGGGTTTGCTGCTGTAGAGAACCGACCAGATGCCCCAAAGAAAGTACGACGTTGGTCAGATATAGAAGCCTCTATTACACGAGTAAACATATCACGTTCGGAAAACGCTCAAAAACCAAAAGAAGCAGAACTCTGGTCTGACTAATGAAGATTATCTTTAGCGGGTCTGAAGTAGGCTCCAACCGTAATCTTCTTTTAGGTCAAAAAGTTGAGTCAATGGGACTCAACTATTGGACTTTACGCAAAAGAGGTTTGCCTACAACTAAACGCTGGTTGATTAGTGAGCATTATGACTCTGCCATTAGTGTCTTTATTGAGTCTGGAGCTGCACAGGCAGAAAAAGCTGGTCTTTCAAAAGAAGAGCTAACGTCTTTAGCATCGGATTATCAAGAGTTTTTGGTTGATAACAGTGAACGAGCTTCAGCGTACATGGAGTTTGACTCGTTAATTTTGGGGAAAGATTGGGTAGAAGCCCAACGCCCATTCTACGAGCATGACCCTAAGTTTTGGGTTGTCTGGCATGAAGAGTACGGGTTACCAGCCCTTAAAGCTATGTCTGAGACATATAAAAACTTGGTTATACCCAACGACGAGATTGAGTCTGTTACGAGCCTCTCAGCCCTTACCAGGGGCTATCAACGACAGTTTGGTACCGCGTACCATGCCCTTGCCTGCGCTAAGCCAGATAACCTTAGACAGATACCATTTGCCTCAGCAAGTACATTGTCATGGCTTTCACCTATGCGCCGGGGAGAAACAATTGTTTGGGATGGCACCCAAATTAAACGTTATCCAAAGCGGATGAAAGACCAAGCACGTCGTCGTTATAAGACCGTTGTGGAGAAAGCAGGGCTGGACTATTTAGGGTTTAGCCAAGATAACACCCTAGAAGCTACTAGAGTTGCGGTATGGTCATACTTGGAATTGGAGAGGTCAATGGACAAAAAAAGCCCTAACTTTCACATCATTGAGGGGGGTCAAAAGAGCCAAGTATCTGATAACAACGATACCCCCTTACTATCAGGAATGGGGGAATTGGGTGGGTACCCTTCTGATAACAGTGGTTCTGAGATGCGGAAAGTTGAACGTGCAGAAGTAGTCCAACGAGACCCAGATGAAGTTCAAAATCTTCCCGTTTTTGGGTACAAGATGAAGACCGTAGTTGAAACTGATGACAACGGAAAAGATGTCTTAATGGATATTCCTGTTGTTCAGACTCAACAATCTTCTTTAAGACAATGCGACACTTGCTTTGTTGCTGCTAATTGCCCTGCTTTTAAACCGCAAAACACTTGCGCTTTTAATCTTCCCATTGAAGTTAAAACTAAAGATCAATTAAAAGCTTTAATGACTTCTATGATTGAAATGCAAGGTCAAAGGGTTGCTTTTATGCGTTTTGCGGAAGAAATGAATGGTGGATATGCTGACCCCAATGTGTCTCAAGAAGTAGATCGTTTAATAAAAATGGTTGAGAAAATTAACGACATGAACTCGGATAAAGAGTTTATCCAGATCACAGCTTCACGTCAATCTTCTGGTGGAGTTCTGTCAGCAATTTTTGGAGACAAAGCTCAGGCTCTTCGTGAGCTACCTGAAGCTCTCAAAGAAGAACAAGTAACAAAGATAATCCAATCTTCTATAGAAGATTAGTTACCTGATAACAGTCTTTTTTTAGATTGAATACGGGTTCACCCTGTATCGGTACGATAAGCCGTCAACAAAGTTATCAAGTGCATGGTAGGTTTTCTTCCGTCACAATAGGCTTCCCTGATGAGGGGTATTTTAATAAAACTAGAAATGGTGGTACTGGAATGAGTTTGTTCTCTTTTGAACTAGCTAACGAATTTGTAGAATCTTATAGGGGCAAAAAAGCTCCATTTGGGTATAGTGATGCCGCAGGTAACTCTGTAGGAGAAATTACTTTTCTTCGCACCTATTCACGCTTTAAAGCAGATGGGTCTAAAGAAACATGGGTAGATGTATGCCAACGAGTAATCAACGGCATGTATTCCTTACAGAAAGATCATGCCAAAATCAATCGCCTTCCCTGGTCTGATGCTAAAGCAGCAGCTTCGGCTAAAGAAGCTTTTGATCGTCTTTTTAATTTGAAGTGGACTCCCCCTGGAAGAGGTCTATGGGTTATGGGTACGCCTCTCGTTAATGAACAGAGGAACTCTGCAGCTTTACAGAACTGTGCTTTTGTATCCACAGGCTCAATGACAAAGAATGACCCTGCTAAACCATTCGCTTTCCTTATGGAAGCTTCAATGCTCGGAGTGGGCGTTGGCTTTGATGACAAGGGAGCAGACAAGGACTTTACAATCTATGAACCAAAAGAGAGTTACGACTACCTCATCCCCGATACCAGAGAAGGATGGGTTGAATCCACAGCTTCCCTCATCAATGCTTACCTCAAGCCAGATACGAAGGCTCCACTATTTAACTACGAAGCGATACGTCCAGCAGGTGCTCCAATCAAAACGTTTGGTGGAACCGCCGCAGGACATGAAGGCTTAAAGAAGTTACACACTGATATTGTCGCCATGTTTACCGGTAGAGCTGGAAAGAAACTTACCCGTAGAGATTTGGCTGATATCGGTAACATGATTGGCATTTGCGTTGTCTCTGGAAATGTGCGTCGTAGTGCTGAGCTTCTTATGGGCCGCATTGATGACGAAGATTTCTTAAACCTAAAGAACTATGAAAAGTACCCTGAACGTATGGCTTATGGTTGGATGTCTAATAACTCTGTTGAGGTTGAGGTAGGTCAAAACTTAGCTCCTATCATTGACGGAATCTCTCGCAACGGGGAGCCAGGAGTTATATGGATGGATGTTTCTCGTAAGTATGGTCGTCTTGCTGACCCTGAGAACAACAAAGACTGGCGTATTGCTGGTTACAACCCATGTGCTGAACAGTCTTTAGAGTCTTACGAATGTTGCACTCTTGTAGAAACATATTTAAATCGCCATGATAATTTAGAGGACTTCAAAAGAACTTTAAAGTTTGCTTATCTTTATGCTAAGACTGTTACTTTAATTCCTACGCATTGGCAAGAGACTAACGCAATTATGCAACGCAATCGTCGTATTGGAACTTCTATCTCTGGTGTGGCTAACTTTGCAGACAACAATGGTTGGTCTGAACTTCGTACATGGATGGATGAAGGCTACAAAGTCATTAAGAATTATGATGTTAATTATTCTGAATGGTTAGGTATCAGAGAGTCAATCAAGACTACTACTGTTAAGCCTTCTGGAACTGTGTCTATTCTTGCAGGTGAATCTCCTGGGGTTCATTGGGCATCAGGCGGTAAGTATTTCATGCGTGCAATACGCTTTAGAAATAACGACCCTATGCTTCCGTTGTTTAAAATGGCGCAATATAAAATTGAAGCTGATGTAACAGATAAAGATAATACAAGTGTTGTTTTCTTTCCTGTAAAGACTGATGCTAAAAGAGCAGAGAAAGAAGTAAGTATCTATGAAAAGGTAGCTCTTGCTTCTGTTGCTCAAAGGTATTGGAGTGACAACTCTGTATCTGTAACTGTTACTTTTGACGCAGATAAAGAGGCAGAGAGCATTGAATCGGTTTTGCACATGTATGACGGACAACTAAAGACAATTAGTTTCTTACCTATGGGCAACACAGTTTATGAGCAAATGCCATATACACAGATAACTGAAGAAGAGTATGAAGAAGCATCCATGAACATATACCCGATTGATCTTTCAGGTGTCTATGCTGGTATGGCTTTTGATGCTATTGGTGAGGCTTATTGCACTACGGATGCGTGTGAGATAAAGCTTGTAAAAGATAACCAATAAAAAGTAAAGAAAAAAGCCCCTCTACCATATTGGTAGGGGGGCTTTGCTTCTGCTACGGCTTCTGCTATGGCTTTGCTTTTGCTACGGCTTTGCTTTTGCTATGGCTTTTGCTATGGCTTTTGCTTTGGCTTTGCTTTGCTTTTAGCTCTTTATACGGGTACTTAGCTAACCAGTCTTGAACAACTTTTTGCTTTGTACCTTTCCATGCTCTCCAGTCTTTACCACCGGAACTCATGTAAAAAGCTGCTTTAGCATTTGTTACTGGGTTAAGAAGCTCTTTGTTATTTGCCAAACCTAGCTTTGCTCTTCTGTCCGGTCCTAAAGAACCTATCATGTTAATTTGAAATAGCCCATAAGAATTGTCTCCTGTGTGCACATTTCCATTATAACTGCGAGCATTGCCATGTGACTCTTTCATTGCTACAGCCCATGCGTATTTTAGATTTTTTCCCTTGAAGCCTACGGCTTTTAGGAGTCCGACCAATTCTTTGGGTTGTAACATTTTTTTGTTTTGGTACTTAAAAAGTACGCTATGTATTATTACTGGTATTGCTTCTGCTTTTTGTGGTGCAACTGCTGGAGCTGAAAACCCCAGTAGTAATACAACCAAAAAAGGCATGGTAGTTAGCGTTCCAAAAACGACTCTACCTCTGTTTGTTAGTTTCATAATCACTCCAAATAATCATTGACAACCTCAGCTGCCTTTGATTGCTGGTGACGGATTCGGTGAAGATACCTTTCCGTCGTTACGATTGACTGATGTCCTAGCCTCTCTTTGACTTCATGCACATCTACCCCGTTCTTTAGCAACTGAGTAGCGTTAGCGTGCCGTAAGTCGTGAGTGGTGGGATACCAACCAATACCTGACTTGTTAATGGCTTCGTTCCAAATGGCTCTCCATTTGTCACGCGGTAGGTGGCTTTCGCTAAGGCTTTTGCTTTGGCTTTTGCTTTCGCTAAGGCTTTCGCTAAGGCTTTTGCTTTTGCTTCCTACCTTGCCTTTTTCCTTGTCCTTTCTATAGTGATTGCGGTACTTCCTGACCGCTTGTTTACAGGCTTCACACCTACAACCGCCGACATTATATGAGTACGCGGTTGCGTGTTGGAAAGTTCTGTTTCCAACTGTGTAAGGCTCACCTACGCTTTGCGTAAGGCTTCCTATTTTACTAGCCTTCTCAACCAACTGCTTTGAGAATACTAACTCTTCTTTTGATAGGGATTTAGCTATTACAAATGCTTTGATCTCTGCTATGAGTTTGCTAGAGAGAACAACTGTGCGTTTGTTTCCGTTTTTTGTTGCCGGTACAACTAGGAATCTTTTTCCTTCGGAATGATATTTAGAACCTATATCCGATACTGTTCTACGAATATAAACTTCTTTAGATTGAAAATTAAAATCTTTTACTCGGAGTTCTGTTGCCTCTCCATATCTACAGCCAGACGCAATAAGAAATCTGGCTAAAAGATTGCTTCCTTCTGTTGGTAAGTTCTTTATGATCTTATTAAAGTCTTGTGGGTCAAGCGTGTAGGTAGGGTCAGGCTTTGGTACGGCTATGCGTATGCGGTGGGTGGGATTGGTGGCTATGGCTTCATCATCTACGGCAAGACTAAAGAGAGAACCTAAAGAAGTCTTTAGGTGAGAGATGCTACTTACACTTAGACCTGAATTAGCTAGATCATCAAGTAAGGCTTTAACATCACGCTTGGTGATAGATGAGATGCGTTTGCTTCCGAATACAGGTACGGCATACTTCTTTAGCAGGGTTAAATAAGTCTTACGAGTAATGACTCTTATCTCTTTGTTGTTCGCAAGTTGTTCAAGATATGTGTTGAATGTGTTGTGGTTAGTTGGGAGTGAATTAAGCTCTCCAGCTTCGGCAAGTAGTCCAGCGTTGATTGCTTTAGCTTTAGACGAATATGTGCCTACGGATTTGACTTTGCCTTCTAAGCGATAGTAGGCGGTGAACCTGCCGTTGCGTTCTACTGTGTAAGCCATGTGAATACCCTACCAGCGAGTAACATATACTGCAAAAAAATTGGAACAGATCACTCTTGGCAATCTGTTCCAATTTACTTAAGATTATATTTAGTTATCTTCTTTTGCAACTGGTTTGCGTGGTGCTTGGCTTGTTAGATGCCAGTACCCACAAAACTTGCATAAATAAGTTGCACAAGGTTTTTTACGATTGTTATTTAGCCATTGGTTTTTCCATATCCTTGTGATAACTCTTTCGGCGCGGTATTGAGTTGCATATTTGTTTTTCTGCTCACAGTTCACGCTTGACTCGTTCCACGCAGTTATAGCAGAACCATATAACTAGTTCATTACGATTAGTGGTGATTGACCTTCCGTTGGCTCTGATGCCTTCCTGACCGCAATCATCACATACCCATAACTCATCTTGGCTTGTGAGTTCTCGTATAAACATTTTACCCATTTACTTATCCTTCCCATAGTTGTAGTTCGTCGTTTTGTTGGTAGCTCTCTGCTTCAACACATCTTTCTGCCCATGCTTTTGTTTTATACCTTCTTTTATCTTTTGTTACCCATTGGTTTCCTTCCGATATTAGCCAATGCCAGCCTTTATCATCTTTTACTATCAAGAACCTAACATCTTCTGTTAGATATTGACCAGCAGAAACTTTAAGCAACTTCAACTTGTTCTTTGGTTTCACTTTCATCAGCTTCTCCTTCCCATAGTTTTATATCTTCTTCATCTTCATAGGCAACACAATCTGCACAGAGATTAGGAGTTTTATCGCCTTCACAAACTATCTCATTTCCACAGTCGTGGCAACAATGGTGATCTCCGATTAAGTATTCTTGGCGTTCACAACCTGCACTACTGATCGCACCACCTTCACACGAAACTTCTTTTCCTTTTTTATATTCATGTTCTCCCCAATAGTCTGAACCTGTTTCTGAATATGTGTAAGTAAAAGTAAGGCTTTTGTATTTTGCAGAGAGTGTGGCAACAACATCAACTACAGGACTCCATGCAGTTAAGAATGTGTAGTTAAGTTCGCCAGTTTCCCACCAATTTTCATTACGCCATACTTCTTTTATATCCCATTTACTTCCCCAATTAGTGATATTCCAGTCGTACCAGTTCTGATCTTCACTAGCTGGTCTTGGAATTACTTTGTGACATGAGAACACACTCGCTCCATGCTCATCCGTTGCTTCACTATTCGTGATCTCAACTTCTTTCCTCAACTTGCTCAACTCTTTACGAGTTCCTTGTATGGTCAAGGAATTATCACACCAATTTGGCATTTGCTTACTCTCCGATCTCTCTATGTTTCAATAGCTTGTAGGCAATAGACTTGCCTGTGGTGGTGGAGTATCCGTACCTGACCAATCTGAACCTAATCGCTCCATGTGTAACGCCTAGTAGCTTGGAAAGCCTATAGATAGACACGCCACTTTGCAAAGTTTCATAAAGAAGTTTTGTGTATTGCTCCGCATCTTCTCTGTGTTTTTTACTTTTGGCTCTAACTAAACTGGCAGTTTTTTTTAGCGTTAAAAGTTGAGCAATTACATCAGCAGAAGGCTCTATGTATTTCACTCGGTCTGCATAGACATTTATCACAGGTACTTGTGGCACAGGTAGTTCTTTTATTGCTTCTAGCGTTGCATCACTTACTGTGCTGAGTGTGTAGAGGCGTATTGACTCTCTTGATAATTCCAATGGTGTGGCTATGGATTGCAAAGTCCAACCAGCATTTCGCAAAAGAATTGCGTATGCCTTGCGTTCTTTTAGCTCCAGCCGTTGTAAGTGATCGCAAACTTCTTTTGGCAAACTCATTTGTGACTTTTGAGTTTTAGTTTTGACTAGGACTCGTTCTTTAACTCGTAGGTTTTGGATGCTCATATTATGACTCCTGCTTTTATCAGTTCTTTTAACTGGGTCTGTAATTTGATTGCTTCTTTAGCAAACTCTTGCCTTGCATAATCGTGATAGTGGTCAGGTATTTGTGGCAATAGCTTTTCAACTGCTGGTGAAGCACCATAAAGTTCCATGTCACGAAACTTTAGACCGCCGTCTTTTCTAAATCCGCGAACAGTAATTCGGTCTAAATACACGCCTGAGTGAACGCTATTTGTAACTCGTTTAACCATTCCGTCACCATAGCCTGAATACATAAGTCGTTCCAAACGAAACTTCTCCATTATTCCTGTATTAGTTCCTACGAATACGCCATTTACCCAATCTCCGTCTATCTTTTCTTTTTCAAGAATGATCTGTTCTTTTTCGGATAAAGTGACATAACAAAAGAAACTTAAATTACTGCTGGTGTCAAGTTTTGTTTCGGTATTTGGTGCTAGTTGTGTTGAGTTCATTTTGTATCCCACAGTTCTCTCTCTTGGTTGTTGTTGGCTAATTTCTTTAGCATTTCTTTTTTTAGTGCTTCGTATTGCTCTTTGCCTTTTTTTCCTGTTTGTTTGGAATATACGGAAAGGAAACATACTAAATCGTCATGGTCTAACGACTCAATAAACTCAATCGTTTTTTGAGGTAGCATTTTCTTCTCCTTCTTTATCCCACAGGTCTTTATCTTCTTTTGCTTTTTCTTTTTTACTAAAGATTTCAGCAATAATTTCACGACAAGTTTCATTGTAATTTTCATTAAATCTTTCCCATAAATACTCATCATTATCTATTGAAGTGACTACTTGTTCCATGACTTCATCTGTTACGAATCCGTCTGTTTCAATGAGTTCATCATTCTCATCTGTGTATTCAACATTAGAAAAGGCTTGTCTAATATCATCTTTAGTTATGAAGGTGCACCAAACTTTTTCATTTGGGTCTAGCGCACCAAACAGTTCTGCCATTTGTTTTGCCGTTCTCATTTATTTATTCCTTTCTTTTTATTTTTTAGTTCTTCTGTGCAAGCATGGTGTTGAGTACCTTCTTCATTGTTTAATTCCCATACCTTTACCGAGTCAGCATAAGAAATAAAGTCTTGTATTAGTTCGTATTGTTTCCAGTTAACTTTGCAAGAACATGAATAAGCGTGTAAGTGTTTGCTCATATTTTTATTTTTTACATACAAACTAAACTTATACATTTTTTACTTTTATTCTTTTAGGAGCGCGACCTGTCAGTCCGATTGCTTTTAATTCTTTTGCGTATTCTTCTTGATATTCAGCAGGGTATTTGTTGGCTAAAGTTGTTAACGCTTTAGCTCTTGCACCCATACGCATAGTAAGAGTTCTACGATAAACACTTCTATCTGCTCTACTCACTACTCTTCTCCTTCCACTTGATAGAACGACTCTGTTACACCGCCCCATTCCATTCGGTCAGTATCATCTTTGTATTTCTTTTGAGCTTTTTCTATTGCATCATCTTCATTCTTTGCATTTATTTCCATAGTCCAATACGCCATTTGCGTATAACTAACTGTGTATGTTGCCATTTTATTTACCTTCCATTTCTGTTAGTTGTAATTCGTCTATATCCCACAGTTCTTGATCTAGCATTTGTGGCTCTTTGTTTTGGTTGTGATATTCCAACGCTCTTAGATACAAGGTTCGCGTTGTATCCGACAGTTCTTCGTTGTATCTATCCCATATATAGTCAGCGTTGCCGACTATATCCATAACTTCATCTAAGAATGAATCGGTGATAAGTTCTTTATCAGCTTGAATGATCTCGTCATTCTCATCTGTTAAGTCCGAGTTGTTTATTATCTCTGCTAAATCATCTTTATCTACCCATGTCATCCACACTTGTGCATCAGGGTTCATATTTCCAAACATTTCTGCTAGTTGTTTTGCAGTTCTCATTGTGACTCCGTTGCTTCCTGCATCTCTTTATCGCGTGCTTCACGATACTCTTGGTATTCTTTTTTGCTTTGCTTTTTAATCGCTCTAAACTCTTTAGCAGTTATCTTTACGAGTTCTACTAACTCCATAACAGTTTGATAATCAGTATTGTTCTTTTGATACTTCTGCCAGTTCTTAAATCTTCTTTCGGCTAAATCTTTTCTACCATGACAAGTTCCCCAAGTTTCACTTTGATTTTCTCGCCATTGTGGATGATAGTCACAGACAACTGCGTGCGTGTATTTGTCTATCCAGCTACCACGCACAAACTTCATGCCACTTGTTGTTGTGGCTAGGTAATACACTCTTGGTTTTTTTTCGCGTGTTATATCAAAGAGTTCTTGCCCCATTAGTTTTTTTTCCCTTCGTTTTTTAATTTAGCTTGTAATTTGCTGATCTCATGCGCTGACTCTCTTAATCCGCGCTCATTAAGATAGGCTTTAACATTTCCTAACGCTTCAAGAATGACGGCGATTTCAGTATTGGTGAGTTCCATTAGTTATTATCCTTTCCAGCAAACGCCATTTCAACAAGTCTTTCGTACTCAGCAAGTGAGAGAGATACAACTGCTTTTGACTCAACTCCGTAACCTTGCATCTCCACTTCCACATGAGTCTGATCTCCAAGTAGTTCTTTTGAAGATGATATAACTGAGTTCCGAGAACGATTGACTTCTTCATCAACTTTTCGCCTATGATCGCGCTCTTGATTTGCCTTCTCTTCACGCTTGCGTTGCTCGGCATCTTCAACTAACTTCTTGGCTTCCCATTTCGGAGCAAGCTCTGACCACTCAGCTATAACATCAGCTAGGCGTGAAGTCCAAAAGACCTCTGAACCTGAGTTGTCAATAGCTTTGACCAGTATTCCAACTGAGCGATTGCCAGCTTGCGCTTTATTAAAATCGGGAGTTGATTTGCGATTGCTTGGCTCGTAATCGTACTTGTCTACTGAAATGACTGTTGCTTTGACTACATCATTCTCGCGTACTGTGTCCACGCTTCGTGCGCTTTTATTGGTGTATGTCCATGACGGGATGATTGCGTATTCCCCATTGACTTTGATCTCTGATAGTTTCATTTGTATTGCTCCGTTTCTATGCGTTGGTTAGGTTTCGTGCTATGGCAACTCGGACAAGTTCTTTTCCAAGAACGAGAATGTCTTTTGCAGACTTCATGGAAGTCATAAGTTCAAAATTATGTCTAAATCCGTTCAAGTATTCGGCATCAACTTCATAGCCTGAGATAAAGGCTTGGCAAGTGAGAACGCCAGCATCTCGCATTTGAGCTACTGCTTTCTCCCCTTCCTCTGTGTTCCAACTTCCGTCAGTAATCATAAATAGAATCTTGATTGGCTTCTGACTTTCGGCAAGTATTCTCTTGGATACTAAGATCGCGTGTTCGGGATTGGTTCCCCCATTTGCGCCAGCATCTCTAATCGTTGTACCTGCCTTTTCATCAGCATCATAGAGAAGATCAGTTGAAGAATCAAAAGTCATAACTGTTGTGCGTGCTTCCACGCGCTCTAGTGCCTTCTTGATTGCCCACATTGACTTATAGGCGTTGTCTGCATTAGTGCCAGCCATGCTTCCTGATCGGTCAAGCAAAATTACTGCTTCAATTTCAGTTACATCTTCCCTACCTTCTTCCCACGAATCAAAAACTGTATCTAAATCTTCTCCCATGAGATAACGCTGAGAGTTGAGCTTTCCGCTTCGTTCGCCATTTATCCATGACGGGTCAAAGTCTGCTTTTAAGCGTTCCAGTTCAATTCCGAATCCACGCGCTAAATTAAAGAGTTCATCAGGAACGCGAATCTCGTTGAAGCTGGCACGATCGGGAAGTTTTGCGTTTCCACCATGCAACTCAGTTGTTACTCCTAACTGATTGGCTATGGAGTTGATCTCTTTGGAAAGTGACTCAACGGCATCAGAAAAAATGTCATTGAGCGTATCGGTCACTTGGGTATTCGTACCTGTTTGCCCTGCTTCTTGTCCAGCAACTTTGCTTTCAGAATTATTTTGTGGCTGAAAGTCGTAGTGATCTTCCGAGAATATATCTCCGAATGAGTGATCTGCTGGAGCTGGTGGCGGTGCATCTTCTTTTGGTGCAACTTCTTTTGGTGCATTTGCTTTTGGTGCATCCGCATTTCCTGATGACTTTGGAGCTATAACAACTTCAATGACATTCCGAGTTGCGTTCTTTTGATTTGCCGATTGCTCATTCTTGCTTGCTGGTCTATGAGTTGAGCTTTCGTATCCGTCAGTTGGGCGATTGTCGTGCCCATGCGGATTGACTACCCGAATCGTTACAGAAGTTTCCTCTCCATTACCCAACTGTGGCATAGGTGGCAACTCTTTCAACAACTCATTGAAGCGTTGAATGAGCGCGAACGCTTGATCTGTAACTTCATCATTACCTGTAAGAATCAAAGAGGTATAAACATCTAAAATATCTGCGAGTTCTTGTTGAATCTCAGGCTTGATGAAATTATCGCTGGCGAGTTGTCGCAATTCAACTGGAAGATATTTGCGACCATACACTAACGGAAAGGCACGACCGATTGCTTCCTGATCGGCTAAAAGATAATCGCACATTGTGGCGGTAAGCCATGACTTGATACTTGGCAACCAGCCTGTAAGCAAAAGTTCAATCCGAGAATCTTCCAACATATTGAATGACTGCCACAACTCACTCTTCGCTTCATCCGCGTTGATGAGTTGCACCAAGCGTGAGCCGTTTCGGGGAGTATAACGAAGGTGTCCTAATTCATGGAAGGCTATGCCATTGTGTGAGGCGATTGAGCGTGCCGTAAAGTCATCCTTGATCTCAGCAAGGTTGAGCCACACTTCTTTTGTGCTTGACCATGCTGGAGAAGCCATATCTGCACGATCAACCACATTCACGCTAATTTTGTGGCTAGTCAAAACGGAGAGAGTTTTTGCGAATACACCAGCTAGTGCCGTAACTCGCGTGCGCTTCAACGACTCGCGCTTCAACGCTTCGTTGACTTCTTCATCCCTGATGAACATTACTGGTCACTTACCTTTCCTGTGAGTTCTAGCTCTAAATTGTGGCGTTTTGAATCCAAGAGCAATTTCACGCTGGCGCGTTCATCATCTCGGAATGAGTTAACGAAATTATCAACGGCAAAGTCGTATGAAAGATTTTGCGCGAGATCAACGAATTGTTTTAAGAGTCGTGTGGATACAGGAGTTTCGTACACACCAGCGATTGCATCATCACGCATGGATTTAGCGAGATCAAGCAAAGTTTCGCTTGGGATAAACTTCTTCTCTATATTGGTGTCATACTCAAAATTGAGTTTTATCCAAAAACGATCTGCAAAGGCTTCGTTAAACTTTGAAGTTCCTTTATATTTATCGTTGTAGCACATGGCTATAAGTAAGTTCGGATGTGCCTTGATAACCTCTCCTTCGTGATCTTGAAGTGTCAGCACGCGCCGATCATCTAGCGCACCATGCAAAACTGATGCAATTTTCTGTGGCAAGAAGTTGGCTTCGTCAATTACCAGCACGCCACCATGTCGGAAAAAGTGTGTGACCAGTCCGTCACGCCACTCCAACTTTCCGTCAACTGTAGGTGTGAAACGACCAAAGAATTGAGAAGGTTCAACTCCTGCGTTGCACGACATGGAGCCAAACTCCAAGCCATTCTTGCTCGCAAAAGTCATAAACGAAGTTGTCTTACCAGTTCCAGCATGACCTTCAACTGCTACATTCTTTTTTGTTTTCATGGCATAGGTGTATATCTGATCTTCGGTTAATCCGTCAGCAAACTTGCGCGGAATATAAGTGCGTACTGCTTCCGAAGTAAGAGAAGGGATATAGGCAAGTGTATTTTCTTCTGTATCAGCTCGCACGATCTGATTAAGTGAGATAGAAGAAGGTAGTTGTGTTATTTCCATTTGTTGCTCCTTTTGTTTTGTTGTTGTGGCAGATTTGTCGGAACGCCCGTCACTCCGATACTTGCTCAGGAGATTTGCATCTTGCGAGATCAAAGTATCAACTTCAATGAGAAGATCGTTCATGGATTTTGTTGGGTCAATTTTGGTATGGCGTAAGCGGTATTGTTTCGTCAACTTTTGGATGAGAACAGTTGGCATGACATTATTAGCTATTGCCTCAATGTCAACGCTGGTCAAAGGTGTTGAAAGAATCTCACCAATAATCTCATAGTTGAATGGGAGAGCTTGAATCAGATATTCGTAGCTAATTCCCGACCAAGAGTTTTTTTCTCCGCGACCGCCGTCTGTGGCGCGTTGATAAGCAGAATTGCGACCATTGTGGCTGGCGAGAATAACTTGTTTTGTGATCTCGTCATTTACCTGACCTGAAATTAAAATTGCGTATGACATTTTATGAGTCCGTTTCCCTAGTTGTTGATTTCGGTTGATAGTTGAAATTGCTCGCTAATCATAGCGACTTCCTGCATTTTGTCCAAAGCAGATTTGCACACGCCATTTACGGCTAACGCAAACTGCTTGTGATTTTTGCATCCACGCGCAATTTGCGCGGAATTAAAAATTGTTTCATCATCATCCCACTCAGGATGAAGGTACTTATTAGCGTTGAGTAGCGCGTTGAAAAGATCGGTAACTGCTGGAAGCTCAGTTTTTTTGAATGGATTTTGCACGATCAGTTCCTTTCATAATGGTAGGAGCAAGCCACACCCATATCGGAGTTGTGGCAAGTTTTTGAGTCAATGACAACATGATGAGTTGAGAAGAAAAGAATCGTCAAAGATACGATTGAGCCAACGATAACGCCAGCTACGAAGTATCCGCGTGGTGTGAGTTTCATGGGATTAGTTCTCCCAACGATCGTTGCACCAAGACTCTAGGTGCAATTTGTTCACAAGTTGCGAAGCCGTTGCCCAATTTGTAAGTTGATTATTCTCATGTGGATTGCGGAATTGCACGCCAGCAGGTAGAGAGATGATCGCGTTGCCGTTCTCATCATTGTAATTATTTATTGCCTCAACTGCGACCGATACCATGAATTGTGGAATGGGTGGATAGCAGTTGGATGAAAGATGAATCCCAATTTGAGTTTCAAGTGAGAGTGAATCCATGATTGCAAGATCGTCTGAAAAATTGCGACCCATAATAAGTTCTCCGTTTCTTAGTGCAAAACGATTGTGTTTTGCAAGTGAGATCAGTTTAATGGCAAAAGACGATTAGTGCAAGTAGGCAAAAGAATCAAAGGTTTGCGAGTCGTGGGGAGTTGTCGGTGGTGTGTGGTAGGGGAGCCAGAGATCGGGGAGCCAGAGATCGGGGAGCCAGAGATCGGGGAGCCAGAGATCAGGGAGCCAGAGATCAGGGAGCCAAAAGAAGATTGCCCAAAGTTCTTTTGCTCTAACCTGCTTCCG
>Ga0209188_1000108_pt1 | contig 95428 bp, 100 predicted proteins | sample C_130625_EF_Meta_FD_187307 | JGI IMG/M metagenome (GOLD analysis project Ga0209188, IMG submission 187307) | Freshwater microbial communities from Lake Croche, Canada to study carbon cycling - C_130625_EF_MetaG (SPAdes) (version 2) | ecosystem: Environmental > Aquatic > Freshwater > Lake...
AAAAAGATTGAGATCCTCAACTCTGGTGGTGTGCCGATTTACGAGCCAGGTCTTAAAGAGATGATTGAGCGCAATAGAGCTGCTGGTCGTTTGCAGTTCTCTACTGATATTGCCGCCTCCGTTGCCCATGGGGAGATTCAATTTATTGCTGTTGGCACTCCTCCGGATGAAGATGGCTCAGCTGATCTTCAATATGTTGTCGCCGCAGCGCGTAATATTGGCCGTCACATGACCACGCCTAAGGTGATTGTGGATAAATCGACTGTACCAGTAGGTACCGCCGATAAAGTCAGTGCCGCCATTACCCAAGAGCTGGAAAAACGAGGTCTCTCACCAGAACTGTGCTCAGTAGTCTCTAATCCTGAGTTCCTCAAAGAAGGCGCAGCCGTAGAAGACTTTATGCGCCCTGATCGGATTGTGATCGGCACAGAAAGTACTCCAGCAGGCCTTCGTGCCAAAGAGCAAATGCGCAAGCTCTATGCCCCCTTTAATCGCCACCATGAACGCACCTATTACATGGATGTCAAAAGCGCAGAACTCACTAAATACGCTGCTAATGCGATGTTAGCCACCCGCATCTCCTTCATGAATGAGTTAGCCAACCTTGCGGATCTAGTAGGCGCTGATATTGAAGCGGTACGCCAAGGCATTGGTTCAGACTCCCGTATTGGTTATGGCTTTTTGTACTCCGGTACGGGTTATGGTGGTTCTTGCTTTCCAAAGGACGTCTCAGCACTATCAAAGACTGCTAAAGAGCATGGCCGGGATCTGAAGATCCTTGATGCAGTTGAGGCGGTCAATGAACTGCAAAAGTACATCTTGGTGGAAAAGATTGAAAAGCGCTTTGGCAAGGATCTCAAAGGTATGAAGTTTGCACTATGGGGTTTGGCCTTTAAACCAAACACAGGTGATATGCGTGAAGCGCCTAGCCGAGTCATCATTGCCGAACTGGTGAAGCGCGGTGCCCAGGTAGTGGCTCATGATCCAGTAGCGATGCCAGAAGCAGGGCATGCGTTAGAAGCAGACTTTAAGGACAACCCAGCAGGTCTTGCCCAAATATCAATGACTGATGACCCCATGAGCGCTCTGGATGGCGCTGATGCTCTGGTGATTGTGACGGAGTGGAAAGCCTTTAGAAGCCCGGATTTTGAGCAAGTCATGGAAAAACTCAAGCGCCCAATTATCTTTGATGGTCGTAACCTCTATGAACCCGCTTCTATGCAAGAATTAGGTATTGAGTACCATGGTATTGGGCGACATAATTAAAAAAGTCATAAAAAAGTGCTTTCTCTTAGTGCGGTGAAATCAAATGCAAAACTACAATAAAAACCAAAAAATCCTCATCACCGGTGGCGCTGGATTCTTAGGATCTCACTTAACCGAGAAGCTTCTTAAAGAAGGTAATGATGTTTTGGTGGTAGATAACTATTTCACGGGCACTAAGGAGAATCTAGCGCATTTATTGCCTAACTCTCGTTTAGAGCTCCTGCGTCATGATGTGACCTTTCCGCTTTATGTAGAGACCAATCAAATCTATAACTTAGCTTGCCCAGCCTCCCCAGTGCATTATCAATACGATCCAGTGCAAACAACCAAGACCAGTGTGCATGGCGCTATTAATATGCTTGGCCTTGCTAAAAGAACTAGAGCCCGAATCCTTCAGGCATCTACTAGTGAAGTCTATGGCGATCCAGAAGTGCACCCTCAGCCAGAGGAGTATTGGGGTAAGGTCAATCCCATTGGTATTCGCTCTTGCTATGACGAAGGCAAACGCTGCGCAGAAACCCTCTTTTTTGATTACAACCGCCAGCACAACTTAGATATCAAAGTGGTGCGCATCTTTAATACCTATGGCCCACGCATGCATCCTAATGATGGTCGCGTAGTAAGTAACTTTATTGTCCAAGCCCTCAAAGGCGAAGACATTACTATTTATGGCGATGGCCAGCAAACACGAAGCTTTTGCTATGTGGATGACTTAATCGAAGTCATGGTCAAAATGATGAACTCAGAGATAGGCTTTACAGGACCTGTGAACATTGGTAACCCTGGTGAGTTCACCATGCTGCAATTAGCAGAAACGATCCTCAAACTCTCAGGCAGTAAATCAAAGATCATTCATCAGAGCCTGCCTTCAGATGATCCTAACCAAAGGCAGCCTAATATCGAACTAGCTAAAGCGAAGTTGGGCTGGGAGCCTAAGGTCAACTTAGAGGATGGTCTTAAAGAGACGATTGCTTACTTTAAGAAGGTAGTGGGTTAAGTTCGGTCTAAGGAACTGCTGCATTGCAATAAAAAAAATTTACAGAGAGTTGAAATACCTAATTCAAACAACCCGTGGGCCTTTGCTAAAGCGTATGATTTTTTATATATCCAAAGATATGCGCGTTTGGTGTTAGTGGCCTAATCCATTTTTTAGCCTATTTGGAGGGCAATGGGGTATGGGAAAGGCCTTTTTTCTAAGGGCTTAACGGGCGAATAAGGCCGTAACAGTGAATTGTACCTATAAAAACTGGTATCATCGAACCGTTAAAAATTCTATAACTACTATTAAAGTTAGAGGTTAATCCCCATGAAAAACTACAGTCTTTTGCGTATTTGCATTGCAGGCCTATTTATTAGTGGCCTAGCAGCCTGCGGCGGTGGAGGCGGCAGCTCATCAACAGCATCCACCCCAACTACAACTACTACTTTATCTGGCAAAGTGATTGACGGTTACATTACTGGCGCTACTGTTTGCTTAGATGTGAACAGCAATAACAAGTGCGATGCTGGTGAGCCAACAATAACCTCCGGCGAGAATGGCGCATGGTCATTACCTCCTTATGCAGGAAGCATTGCTGGCTTACAGGTGATTGCAGAAGTTGGTGCCACAGCCACTGATATGGACACTGGTGTAATTGGTGCAGGCAATACCTATAGCTTGCTGGCTCCTGCCGCAGCTTCTGCAACAGTGACCCCGTTTTCTACTTTAGTTGTATCTACGATTGCCGCAGGCGGTGGTGAATCACGCGTGTCGATTGGTGAGGCATTGAGCAACGTTTCAGCTAGTACCGGCATTCCTGCAGCAAAGTTGGTGGCCAATGACTATAAAGCCAATGGCGACACTAAATTAGCTACAGTTGCTCAAGCCACTACAGTTGCGATTGCACAGGTTAGCAATAATCTTCGATCTAATGCTGATATCAAGGCTAACTTAACAGAAGGACAGATCATTCAGCAAGCTGTTGTTCAGGTCCAAGAAAAAGTATTAAAGCAATTGATTTCAGACGGCGAGGTTAAATCTGCCGCATCTACTAGTGCTAGCGACATTAAAGCAGCAGTTACTAACGCTGTAGCAACAGCCAGTTTAAGTGGCGTGCAGCTGAGCGGTAATGTCCAAAATATTATTGCAGCTACCCAATCTGGGGTGGGTAATGTGCTCTCTGCGGCCGACTTGTTTAGGGCTGGTTTTGTAACACCACAACTTCAAAGCGGTGATTATATTAATAGTACTGGCGCTCGATATGATGGTCCAGAATGGAGCCCATCCAATCAAGGTAGATTCTATTGGAATGGCTACAAAAGAAGTTTAAATGTGGGTTATTTACAGTTTGATATTGATACTGCTACAGCACCACCACCCAATATTGAGTATGTATTGGTCAATAATAAGTGGTATGCCCCTTACCAAGATGGTGAGAATTGGACATACGATGGTACTGCTTGGGTTCCAAGAATAGATATTGGTAGCAATAGTTCGCAATCGACAAAGCCCAGCTTTGATCAAAATTGTGTGATTGTTCCAACCAATGCCAGAGGAACAGTGTCTCAGCGTTATTGCGCCTCTGAGAAAAAACTCGATGGCCAGCTGATGACTAAATACATTCCGAGTATGTGTAGTGATGGCCCAGCAGTTGCCAGCACTTGTAAAACAGCAACCTTTCCGACTGGTTCTTCAGCCTATGACTTAACAGCTACCAATACTGGAATCTTAAGCGGAGCCTATAACGGCCTCTTTGAGTTATGGGTAAACAAAGACGGTACCTGGGATGGCCATTGCACCAAGCAATGGGATAGTGTGAGTCAAAAATGCACCAGTGATGCTGGTACAGTAACTGACTTTATTAAATGGGCAACTTTCCCAAATACTCAATCAACGGGTGAAAGTTGCAATACCCCATTTGCTTTTCAAAGTTATGATCCAAACACCAAAAAAGGTGTGATCGCTTGGGGCTCTAACCCTGATCTTGGCTGTAGTGGTAACTACCAGTTCACAGCAGCTAAGGTAAAAGAAACGGGTAATTTTGAGGTGGTAACTTTGGGTGGAAAAGAGGTTGTGATTGTTCCTGCTCCAGCAATCTATCGAGTCAACAACCCATCGTCTAATAAGCCGTATTTCATCTTTGCAGCTCTAAAATCAAGCAAGGGAATTACCGGTGTGTGGAATGGTTCCTATTACCCAGCTAACTTTAAAGAGTCAATTCCATTTACGGGCGATCCTGCTACCAACACGCAGATCATTAACTCTGTAATGTTTGATGCGATTCTAAAGCAAAAAGGTATTTCCGCTTACCCGTACAAAGGAAAATCGAGCTCGGGTACTTGGAACGGGTCTTGGGTTCCATCAACTAATCCGAATTAATCTGCAATAACTAGTAGAGGCTTTTTTAAAACTCCTATTAAACAAAAACACCGTGCGTATTAAAAAGCGCACGGTGTTTTTTTATTGACTACTTTTTACTTTTGTATTGGCTGGGGGTTATTGCAAGCATTGAGTATTGACGCTATTCGTGCTGATAGCGCTGATAATACTAATCTCACTTAGTTCTGATCAAATACCTTGAGCTTGAGTTGCAGAGAAATAGCGCCATGCACGCGGTCGCCAATCGTTGGAATAAGAAAGACGTTTGCGCCTACCCAATCGCCTTCCCAGGTCAGTGCTGGTAAAGCTGCTGCAAACCACCCACTATTATTGGTTTGGGGATAGCCATTAAAGCCTCCAAAGACGGCGCCAATCTTGATGGGGCCAATGGCAATCGGTTGGTAATAGACCCCAGCATAATTAGAATATTGACGATCACTGTTATAAAAACGGCCTGCTGTTAATGAGGCAACGGTATTAAAGCGGTACTCTAAGCCCGCACCCCAATTGCCATTATTTAAGTTCTTGTCTTGCTGAAAATGATAAGAAGCCATGCCCGGATTGATCCAAAGTTGGCTTTTACTCTCTGGTTGGACGATTTGAAATAAATCATCATCAGCTAAAACCATTGAACTAGAGCCTAGAGCAGCTAGGCAAAAAAAAATCTTGGCAACTCGAATGTTGCGAATCGTATTCATCTATTTATTTTTTATTGGAGGGGGCGGGTTTATTGCCCGCTTTGCTGAGTTTGAAATCCAGCTTTTGACCTTCATAGAGCAAAGTAGCAGATTCATCACCAATACTTTTTAAGGTAAGGCCTTTCCCCAAATTTTCACCCACGCTAATAGCATTCGTAGGGATGCCATCGATCTCAAAAATAGCAAAGCCATCTAAGGCGCCATCAATACTTTTGGAGGTAATTACAACTCCCCGCAAAAAGATATTCTCAGTGACTAAGGGTTTGGTGCCGAATAGGCCATAAGCGCTTGCACCTTCTTGATTGCTATAGAGGGTCATGCCTTTGGTAATTCCTGAAGTGGGTGCTTCAGGGGCTCGAGGAATTTGGGTAATGCGCATACCCCAGTAGGTAAGCGTGACAGCCGTGGCAATCATGAGGAAATAGCTTAAGTTGCTTGCTAAGCCCGCCGGCCTGATTCCTTTGGACAGAAAAGTAGGTAATGAGCCTTGTAGGCCCAAGGGGCCTAATTGTGCAGGGGAGGGTAAGCGCCAATTTTTAAGCCCACTAAGAAGTCTTTTAGACCGCTCTTGCAAGCTTGCGTGATTCTGAGCAATGGGGCTTCCAAGCCCTTGTTTTTTGGCTTTCAGACCTTCTTGCAATCGCTTGAGAAATTCGCTCAAAATGACAAAATACCTATAAAATTTGAATCAGTTTAAAACATCGAAAGTATCATGTTTATATCTCACTGGCTAGACCAAATCCGCGCTTTTTCCCATGCATTTTCTAATGTATTGACTCCTCTGCTAAAGCACAAGCTCAAACTCAACTCCCACTGGGCCCCTCAGCCTGAATCTTGGGTCCCTGCGCCAGTAAGAGTGGTCGCTATACATCGCCGCTCTAGGGATGCTGGCTTTACCTTGATTGAGATTATGGTGGTAATCGCTATTATCGGTATTTTGGCAACCTTGATTGTGCCCAAAATTATGGGGCGTCCTGATGAAGCGCGTGTAGTTGCAGCCAGGCAAGATGTGGGCACCATTGTGCAAGCTTTAAAACTCTATCGTTTAGATATTGGGCGCTACCCAACAACGGATCAAGGACTTAAAGCCTTAGTCGAAAAACCGACTTCAGAGCCTGTCCCGCAAAACTGGAAGACGGGTGGTTATTTAGAGTCTTTGCCAAAAGATCCTTGGGGTAATGTTTACCAGTACAGCAATCCCGGTACGAATGGTGAAATTGATGTCTACAGTTTCGGGTCAGATGGTAAGCTCGGGGGCGCAGGACTGGATGCTGATATTGGTAATTGGCAACCTAAGAATTAGTTGTCTATTACCAAAACTGATTTCACTCACTTAAGTTCAGTCTGTTTTAAAAGCCTATTGATACTTTGCAGTATTTCTACAACTACAGCGCACTAGTCAGATGATGTATCAAAGAAAATGGGCGTATGTAGGCAGATCTTCTGAAGGTGGCTTTACTTTAGTGGAGATGTTAGTTGCCATTTCGATCTTAGCTATTCTGATGGCAGTTGCCATCTTGGCCATTCCTAATCATGATGACCGATACTGGCGAGATAACTTAGACCAATTAGTGAGTTCACTCAATATGGCCCAAGAAGAAAGCGCGCTATTGGGAACGACGATGCTGGCTCAAATCGATGCGCAGGGTTGGCGCTTTGTGCCTGTGAATGGAGTGCCATCTAATGCTCCAAATGCGATGATCAGTCTTGGGGGGCTTGGCTCTAATCAACCAAGTGCTCAGCAGGCTGCTGTCGGGGCTAGCGGTCTGATGCCTGATGTCTATCGCTCACAAATATGGCATAAACCCATTGTGATTGAACCTGTACAATTGACCTTGGGTGGAGAGGTAATCACTACCGTACTGCAAATTCCACTTGCACAAGAACAACGGCGAGCTTTATTAGTACGTGCGAGCAATGGTCGTTTTAGTTGGATAAATAGAGTAGCACAGTGAAGAAGCGTATGCAGCAATGCACAATTCCTCGAAGTAGAATTTCATCTCGCCAATTAGAATCTGGCTTTGCACTCATTGAAGTACTCGTAGGTCTAGCGGTCTTAAGCATTGCATTAATTGCTGGCCTACGTGCAATTGCGAACGGTGCCGATACTCAATTAGCAGTCTCCCAACGCACCCTTGCATTATGGAGTGCAGATAATGTGCTAATTGACTTACGGATGACTCGGGCCTTTCCAGATATTGGTACAACCGTCTTTAATTGCCCCCAAGCGAACTACATTTTTGTTTGTCAGCGCAAGATTATCAGCTCACCCAATCCTGCTTTTCGTAGAGTAGAGATTACCGTCTATGCTGCTAATCCTGAAAGCCCTCAATCAGCTGCAGGCCCACGTCTAGCGTGGATTACAACTGTTATTCCTAATCCTGCTAGCGGTGTAATGTGACAAAGTACAAATTAGCGCTGCATAAGACGTCTTACCAAAAGATAAGTCATCAGTTGGGTTTTGCACTGCTTGAGCTCATTGTAGCAATGGCGATTATGGCCATCGTGGGGCTTTTGGCTTGGCGCGGCATGGATGCCATGATTCGGGGAAGAGAAGTCATTGAGCGTCGCTCTAATGAAGACCTTTCTTATGTGCAGTTAGTGCGCCAGTTTGATCGCGACTGCCAAGAAATTTTGCGCCGTGATGAACTCAATGCCGCTAGTGCCGTAACACAGTCAATTTCGGAAATGCCCAATGCTGCTTTACCTAGCTCTAATGCTACCCCCTCTTCTATAGCAAATACGGCAAATGTAAGCAATGCCGCCCTACCTTCGATTGCTGTTGGTAGTAAAAATATTTGGTGGTTGCGTCATTACCATGTTGATATGCAAGATGCTTGGTTGTTAGTAGGCTATGGCATGAGCCCAAGTGGTCTCCAGCGTTGGACCAGTCAACCTTTACTACGTAGATCAGATGCGCTTACTCTCTGGAATAACGCATTGCGTAATCCTGATTTGCCCTCAAGTGACTTATTAGTGAGTTGGCAGGCTCCTAATATTGTGCGGCAATCTTTTGCATTACAAAGTTCTCTTTTGAGTGGTGTGGTTGGAAGTGGTGTCAGTGCAACAGGCACTGGAGCTCAACCCGCAAATAGCAATCCTACTGCTAATGCTAACAACACCAACAATGCCAGTAATCCTCCTTCTAGCCCAACGATCAGTGCAATTGCACCAGATCAACAAGGCTTAATCATGCAGTGGTGGCTCAAAGATATTTCTCTGCCAATTACTCGTTCTTGTTTAATGGGGGGCGCTTTGTGATGCTGAAGGTAAATCAGCACAAGCTAAAAGAGCGCGGCTCTGCAACTATTACGGCGCTGATTGTGGTGGGTGTTGCTGCAGTTTTACTAGCAGGTTTAATGTGGCGCCAGCAAATTCAGATTCGTTCTTTGGAAAACAATCGTGATCGTATTCAGGCGCAATGGTTGCAACGGGCAGCGATTGATTTTGCACGCTTGGTATTAGTAGAAGATCAGCGTACCAATCAATACGATCATTTAGGGGAGGCTTGGGCTTTGCCTTTGGCTGACGGCAAAGTAGCGGATTTTTTAAAAAATACGGATATCCCGGATGAGATTGCAACGGTAACATTTAATGGGCGACTGACGGATGCCCAGAGCCTGTTTAATTTAAGCAATTTATGGGATCGTAATTTTCAGAATGTGAATCCCGCCGGGGTGAAAGAATTTGAGCGCCTATTGGATGCTTTAGGCTTGGATAAGAGTCTTGCCCAACAAACTGCACAAAGTGCCCTACAGGCAGGCATTCCCCTCTTTGATTTAGAGGGCTTATTAAGATTTCCGAATTACAGTGCAGCCATCATTGAGCAATTACGGCCATTTGCCGTAATTTTGCCCAATCTGACAACTATCAATGCCAATACAGCCTCCCCAGAAGTGTTAATGGCCGCCATTTCCGGGCTCTCTAGAGGTGCTGCAAATAGCTTTGTACAGCAAAGGGCGGTAAGTCCATTTAAGTCTATTGATGAGGTTACAGGGCTATTAAATAAGATAGGCGGAGCTCAGGGGGTGGCGATCGATGCTGGGCTGATTGATGTGAAGTCTCAGTTTTGGTTGGCGAATACCGAAATCCGCTTGGGAAGAGGTATATTTGTGAGCTCAGCCCTAATTCAGCGGTCCCCCACGGCTTTACCGGGGGGTAATTACACTCAAGTCATTTGGAGTCGGGCTGGAAAAATAGCTGCTGACTAATAGAGAAGAACAAAATGAGTTACCCATTAATAAACTGCCTTATAAGAATATACCTAATAGAAGATGCGCGTTGATAGCTTGATAGCATGATATGAGCTTATTGATTATTCGCTGCCCTCTGAAGCCATTTGTCGGCGCCCAAGCTAATTCATCGAGTGAATGGCAGGACCTTTCTTGCGCTGAACAATTTGAGTGGTGTCTATTAGACAATACAGACGATGTAGCTGGTGTCGATGCAGTTGTTGTAGGTGTTAAGGATTTTGCTCTTACAGATGCACAGTTTGGTATGGGCACTCCAGAATCTATTCCCTATGCTGATGAGGCTTTAGTAATTTTACCTAGCTTGGATGTACGCTTGCTTGAGGCCAAAGTTCCCCTGGCAAATGCGAAAAAGTTACAGCAAATTTTGCCCAATTTGATTGAAGACTATGTGCTAAGCGGTGTTGATGCTATTGCGGTGCAAGCATTGCCTCCAGTACCAGGTAATCCTGCCTTACAAAGAACTCTTGCCTTAATAGACCGAGCTTGGTTTAGCTGGCTCACAAAACAATTAGAGCGTTTACTTGCGCCAAGAGTACGTTTAATACCAGAGTGTTTGATACTGAGTTTGGCTGATGATGGCGAGTCACCTCTGCTTGCCTATCAGCGCTTTGAGGGCAGTATTGTTTTTACGCGGCGCACTGGTTTGCAATTGGGGCTCTCCTGGGTAGAGTATGAAGCCCAAGGTATTGATGCAAATGAGATCGTGTTACCTCATGCACTAGTGGGCGCAACCTTGAAAGAAATCAAATGGGATTGGTTAGCTCCAGCTGCACAAACCTATTTACAGATCAATCACCATAGCCGCGCCCCTAATTTCGCTCTGAACTTATTACCAAGTCACTTTAAGCGTGGCACTCATTCGGCTGCTAAGAGTGGTCTCGATTCTATCAAAGAGATGTTCCTTGGTAAATCTAAAGCAACCGTACAGACTGCCGGATTAGCTTGGGCAGATCCTTTGGTATGGCGCCAATCCTTTAATTGGTTACGTTATTTTGCGATTAGTTTGGTATTAGGTTATGGCGTTTATATCTCTTTTATGGTGGTGAGTAATTGGCGCTGGGGCAGGCAAATGGAATTGCTTGCAGTGCAATCATTAAGCCCCGCATCGGTGGCCGCTTTGAATCAAGTAAAAATTGCTAATAGTTCGAATGCCATCTTGTCAGCGTTTAGTAAACAGGTAACAGTTGAGCAACGTCGCCGCGGCACCGTGGTCGACGCAGACTTTGCTGCCATGGCCGCTAAGCTACAGCAATTAAAGGCAGTCTATGGACCAGAGGTATTACAAAAGCTCGAGTATGACGGTTACTCGATTACTTTTGAATTTAAACCCGGTTTAGCAAATATCGAAGCTAAAGAAGTTCTCAAACGTGCAAGATCACTTGGTATGGCATTAAAGTCTGCGGGACTAAACCAATATCGTCTTGAGCCCTATTCAGGGCTGGGGGGTGATCTATGATTAAGCGCCCGCAGTACTCTAACAGTCTATTGGAAAAATTAATTACTTTCGGTAAAAAGATAAAAGCGCTATTGACCAAGGACTACTCGGTAGAAGATTTGCGTAATTTCCCCGATACACTAAAAAATTGGTGGAATCAAACTGCAAGAGGATCAAGCGGATCAATCCAATCTCAAGATAGTGACCTAGCCCTTAATCAGGATTCCAAGAGTGCAGAAAGTACTGTTTTACTCAAATCATCTGGAAGCTTTGATCTTGGGCGGCTAATGCCAGTATTGCTGCGCTTTGTGCAGCGTCAGCGCAAAGCTTTACTCATCGCACTATCAATACCATTGATCTGGGTGGCCTATCTTTACCTACTAGCGCCCTTAAGCTTGCGAGTGCACGAGCAACTAGAGATGCGACCAGCGCAGTGGTCTCAATTACAAAGCTTAATTCGTATGTCCAAGACTAGTACTGCAGCTACATCAGGTATGCCAACTACAGTATCCAGCTTGAATGATCAAGAGATACAAAAGATTTTGAATATATTGACTTCACGGGGTATGAAGCCCAGCGTTTTCCGTTTGACTGTGGATAATCCACCACGGCTAGAGTTTCAGGCAAGTGATTTGATGTTCTCGGCACTGTTAGATGTGCTTGAAGAATTGCGTACCAATTGGCGACTCTATCCAACGCAACTAAGTGTGGTAGGGAATAGCGGTGGCGGTGCAGGGATGATTAATGTCAGTGGTGTGCTTACCCAGTATGGAACGAATGCTACGCCGGCTGGAGTATCTCAATGAAGCTCACCCTAGATCTGAGTCATCCTAAGTTACCCAAACTATTTTGGGTAGTACTTGTGTTGGCAGGTTTATCAACTATTGTCTGGCAAATGCCGGCTAGTTGGTTGGGTGGGGTATTGGCATCTCAAACTGGCTGCAGAGTGATGTTGCAGCAGGCTACCGGAACGGTATGGCAAGGTAGTGCAGCGCTAGCATTTTCTGAGTCAAATTCAACTGAAGGAGGTTGCCGTGAACCCCTCGCCGTCACGGAGCGTTTCCATTGGAAAAGTACTTGTGCACTTTCTGGCTTATCTTGCTCTACTGAATTGCAGTTTGTGGCCCTAGACAAACCCCAAATGATCCAATGGGGGCTCAGAAAAATCCAAATTGCCGCAAATGAAGTTCAATTACCAGCCAATGTGCTTGAGGGCCTAGGTAATCCCTGGAGTACCTTAAGACCTAGGGGGCAGCTGGGGGCCAGATGGACAGACCTCGTCTTGGGGGGTATTCTAGGCGCCGCTACAGAGAGGAGCCCTCGCTCCGGTGTAATTAGAATTATCATAGGCAACTTGAGTAGCCCGATTAGCCCCGTTAAGCCCTTGGGGGCTTATGAGATTTCAGCTAATTTTGGAGACGAAGGCCTCAATTGGAATTTATCAACCACGAGTGGACCTCTTTTATTAAGGGGGCAGGGTGATACGAAATCAGGGCTGCATTTTGTAGGAGAAGCATCTGCATCTCCAGAAGCACAAGATTCACTGATTGGTTTATTGGCATTATTAGGTAAAAGAGAAGGCGAGGTTTATCGCCTGAAGTTTTAAGGTATGAATGAAGTAAAACAGTAAATAAGTACTAATAAAAAGTAACCAATAACAATGCGTATGCAAATAGTATTAAAGCAGTTTCTAGGTGACATGCAAAAGCAGTTTGCACAAATGGTGATTATCTGTATCGCCGGCCAAAGTTTGCTCATGCCTTTAATGTCGACTGCATATGCCCAGGGTTCACAGGGTGCTCAATCTAGCGGGGCTATTCCTGACACCGCTTCTGTAACCCTATCATTTTCTAATGCTGATATTGAATCTGTAGCCAGTGTTTTAGCGAAAGCAACTGGCCAAACCATTTTGGTTGACCCTAAGGTGAAGGGCAGCATTAATCTGATTAGTAATAAGCCACTTACAAAAGCAAAAGCCCTCGATGCTTTATCTACAGCTTTACGTACCTCAGGATTTGCCTTGGTGGATGTTAATGGTGTCTATCGTGTAGTACCAGAGGCGGACGCTAAGCTGATCAGTAATTCAGTGGTAACTGGTAAGAGTAACCAAGCAGGCGATCAGATTATTACGCGGGTCTTTAAGCTCAATTTTGAATCTGCCAATAATCTCTTGCCCGTATTGCGGCCTCTAGTGTCAGCTAATAATACGATTAATGCCTACCCTGGTAACAACACAATTGTCATTACCGATTACGCTAGTAATATTCAGCGCATTGGGGAGTTGATTGAAACGATTGACGCCCCTGCTTCTACTGATGTGCAGACGATCAAGTTACGTTATGCCATTGCGATTGACGTTGCTGCGATGCTCAACAAAGTGCTTGAGACAGGCTTAGCCGGTGCTGAAGCTGGCAATAAAACTATTGTGATGGCAGATGCGCGAAGTAATTCTTTATTGTTGCGTAGTTCAAGTCCTGAGAAGATGAGGCAAATTCGCGCTTTAGTTGCCAAGCTTGATACCCCAGGCAATTCCAATGGCAATATTTGGGTCGTGCCTTTGCGTAACGCAGAAGCTGCTAAATTAGCAATTACTTTAAGGGCGATTGTGGCGGCGGATACGGCTTTATCTGTGCAGGTAGCTAGCGGTAGTGCAGCACAGGCGACTGGCGCAGCTGGTACCACTTCTGCACCAATCCCCTCCGCCCCTGGAGCAACTGGTGGTACTGGAACAGCAGCAGCGACTTCTGCCTTATCAAGTAGCAGTGCTCCCTCTACTGGCGGCATTATTCAAGCTGAGCCCGCTACCAACTCTTTAATTATTACCGCTAACGAACCCTTATACCGGAACTTGCGTCACGTGATTGATCAACTTGATAAGCGGCGTGGCCAAGTGTATATAGAGTCAATTATTGTTGAAGTAAGCTCAACCAATGCTGCTGAATTAGGTATTCAGTGGCAAGGATTGGTAGGCTCTGGCAATCAAAATACGGGCTTTGGGGGTACTAACTTTACAGGCGCAGACGGTGTTCCTGGTTCAAATATCGTTAACCTATCTCGAAACGTTAATTCCATATTGAACCCCAGTAGTGGTATTGGCACCCTTAACCCAGTTCAGCCAAATCCTGGTTTGAACTTAGGTTTGCTGACAAAGTTCAATGGTGTGTATGGTATGTCAGCGCTCATTACTGCCTTGAGCACCACAACTGGCACCAATATTCTCTCTACTCCAAACTTAATTACCTTGGATAATGAAGAGGCTCGTATTGTAGTGGGTCAAAATATCCCATTGATCACGGGATCGTATGCAACTACTGGAACCACTGCGACAGCAACCCCGTTTACAACAGTAGCACGTCAGGATATCGGCTTAATTCTACGAGTGAAACCACAGATTTCTGAAAATGGCCTTGTGAAGATGCAGATCTACCAAGAGGTATCTAATGTTGCGAGTCAGGTTCCTAACCAAGGACCTATTTTAAACAAACGGGATATTGAAACCAATGTCGTCGTCGATGATGGTCAGACTTTGGTGTTGGGCGGTTTAATTGAAAATAACTACAAAGATAGTACGAGTGGTATTCCATGGCTTAGTGATATTCCGATTCTTGGCGCACTCTTTAGATACGACAACAGCGCTCGCACTAAAACCAATTTACTAGTCTTCTTGCGCCCTTATGTATTGCGCGATAAAGGCCAAGATCAAGAAATTACCGCTAGTCGCATGCAGTTCATGGACGATAAGCAAGCTCAATTTAAACCATCCACGATGCTATTACCCAAGCAAGATCAGCCCAAGCTTGGCGATGTCATTGCTCCGCTGGTAGCTCCGGGTACACCGATTCCGCCATCAGCGCCAATTATTCCAGGTGGTCCAGTACCTGCTCCTATAGCTCCAATAATGCCGCCTGGAGCACAGACCAATTCTGGCAAGCAGTAATATGTTGCGCATTCCTTTTGCCTACGCTCGTACGAATCAGATTCTCTTACGTAAGTCTGAGTGTATTGAGCATGCTGAGCTGCCGGTATTAATTCATAGTCCACAGACAGACTTGACTGTTCTACAAGAAATCTGTCGGTTGACGGGGCCGATTGTGCGAATAGAGCAATCTAGCGAAGAGGTATTAGAAGCGCTCAATGCAATGTACTCCCAAGGTGGTCTTGATGCATCACAAGTAGTAGATGAGGTAGAAGAGGCGGTTGATCTTTCTCGTCTCTTACAAGAAATGCCCGTTTCTGAAGATTTGTTGGAGATGAATGATGACGCGCCTGTCATTCGGATGATTAATAGCCTGCTCAAGCAGGCTAGTCGAGATGGGGCATCCGATATTCATTTAGAGGCCTTTGAACGTAAATCGGTTGTGCGTTTTCGGGTCGATGGTAATTTGCGTGACATCGTCGATATGCGTCGCGACCTACACGCTGCCTTAGTTTCTCGTATCAAAATCATGGCATCACTTGATATTGCTGAAAAGCGGATGCCTCAAGATGGCCGTATCTCATTACGTGTGGGTGGAAGGGCTATTGATGTGCGCGTATCTACGCTTCCAACTTCGCATGGTGAGCGCGTAGTGCTACGTTTACTTGAGAAAAATTATGATCGTCTTGACCTACGTGCGCTTGGCATGGCAGAAGATACTTTTAATCAGTTTGATCAGCTGATTCATCGTCCGCACGGTATTGTGTTAGTGACTGGTCCAACGGGTAGCGGCAAGACAACTACTTTATATGGCGCTTTGTTACGTTTACGCAATAAGATTAATAACATCATGACAGTGGAGGATCCTATTGAGTACAACCTTGATGGGATTGGGCAAACTCAAGTAAATTCCCGTATCGATATGAACTTTGCTAGAGCCTTACGTGCGATTCTGCGTCAAGATCCAGACATTGTGATGATTGGTGAGATTCGTGACTTAGAGACTGCGCAAATTGCTGTGCAAGCCTCTTTAACTGGCCACTTAGTATTAGCAACCTTACATACTAACGATGCACCATCAGCAGTAACTCGCTTAATTGATATGGGTATCGAACCTTTCTTGCTCTCGTCCACATTGCTCGGAGTGCTGGGTCAACGTCTAATTCGGATGTCTTGTCCTGCTTGTGGCGGTAAAGGCTGCCCAACGTGTGGTGAGTCTGGTTACAGTGGCCGCGCTGGTATCTATGAACTCATGACCACCAATGAAAAAATTCGTGAACTGATTCATCAGCATGCTGCTGAGAGTGATATTCGCAAGCAAGCTTTAGTTGGTGGAATGCGTACCCTAGCAGATGATGGCAAGCGTTGGATAGTCCAGGGCAAAACTACTCCTGAAGAAATTCTAAGGGTGACCGGCTCAGTAGAAATGGATTAATCTTATTGATTAACTGAATCGACTAACTCAATTAAATAATTCAATCTACTAAGCTAAATATTCATGATCCATGCCACGCTATCGTTTTGAAGCCCTAACTTATGCAGGCAAAAGCGAACGCGGTATCGTCGAGGGCGAGAGTGTACGCGCTGTCCGTCAAGCCTTAATTGCAAAGCAGTTAGTTCCCGTTACGATTGATTTAGAGGCTGAGTGGGGTAAACAGCCCTTTTGGACAAAATGGTTCTCTAAAAATAAACCTCTTAGCCGTGCTGATTTAGCGATTATTACTAAGCAAGTGGCAATTCTGGTTCGTTCTGGCGTGCAAATTGATCAAGCACTTTCGGTGCTTGCAGAGGAAGCTAGCCAAGCTCATATCAAAACAGTGCTCCAGTCAGTAGTCTCAGAATTAAGAGCAGGTTTACCTCTATCTCGAGCTATTGCAGGTCAGCCACTTTCTTTTGATCCGCTGTATCAAGGCGTTGTTGGTGCTGCAGAGCAATCAGGCAAGATGGGGCAGGTGCTCACGCAGTTAGCTGAGTTTCTAGAAAAGCGTCAGGCATTAAAACAAAAAGCAATGGGCGCTTTGGCCTATCCGCTAATGTTGACGGGAGTTGCTTTTATGATCGTACTGTTTTTGATGACCTATGTAGTACCGCAGATTGCTAGAGTCTTTCAGAGCTCAAAGCAAGTGCTACCATTTTCAACCCGCTTTATTCTAGGATTCTCCGATTTTTTAATGAATTGGGGTTGGTTATTGCTCATGATTATTGCGGCATCTTTTTTTTATAGCCGTCGCGCTTTAGCAAAAGAAGATATTCGTCTGAAGGTAGATCGAGCCCTACTGAATACTCCTTTTCTGGGTCCTTTATTGCTTGGTTTTGAGACTGCACGCTTTGCTAACACCATGGCGATGTTAGTTTCTGCCAACGTACCGATTTTGACAGCGCTGCATAGTGCCCGCAGTACCTTGAGCAATTCAGTATTGAGGGTGGCCATTGATTCAACCGAAGAGCGTTTGCGAGAAGGAGTTAGCTTAGCCAGGGCTTTAGGCAGCCAGGGGGTCTTTTCACCGATTTTGATTCACCTGATACGTTCCGGTGAGGCTTCTGGAAAATTGGCTGAGATGCTCAAGTACGGCGCAGAGAATGCTGAGCTCGAATCCGAGCAAAAAACAAAAATATTTACCAGTTTGCTTGAACCTTTATTAATATTAGTTATGGGTTTAATGGTATTAGGAATCGTAATGGCAGTGATGCAACCAATCTTGGAAATGAACTCAGGTGTGAGGTAATTAAAAAATGCAAATATTAATCATGACTGGACCCCATAGCAAAGTGAGAGAAATCACACTTACTGCGCGTCATCTGGTTTTTGGTGGAGTACTTAGTCTGGCGGTAATGGTAGGTCTTAATGTAGCCATTAATGATTTTACTAATGAGACTAAAGATCTTTTACATGCTATGGAAAAGAAAGAGCTCATAGAGAAGCGCTTTATCGCTAATTCAGAAGATGACTACGAGACTAAGTTAATGGAGCTCCAGGCTAGGCTAGATGAAGCACAGCGTAATCTTGCGCAGCTAGATGATTTACGTATTCAACTGGCAAAAAATAACGGTCAACTGAACCTTGCTGGCAACACAATGGGCTATGGTTATAACGTAGTTGATCTTGGTAATGCTCAAGGTGGTCCATTAAGTCCTTCAAATGCCGCAATCAACTTAGGCAATCAAGGTGAGCAATATGGTGCTCGTTTAGACCGCACCGTACAAGACTCTATTGCACTAAGTAATCGTATTCAAGAGGTTCAAAAGTCTCTGACACAAAGTTGGGATGTATCAAACTCACTACCCACAGGATCGCCGTTACCACTAATGCCGCAAGCCTCGAGTGGCTTGGGTTACCGTATTGATCCCCTCACCCAACAAACAGCTTGGCATGAGGGTACAGACTTCCCGGCTGCTTATGGTACTCCAATCCTGGCAACAGCAGAGGGCGTAGTCATTCGTGCAGCCTGGGATCAAGAGTATGGGTATGTAGTTGATGTACAGCATAAGAACGCAGTAGTTACCAGATACGCCCACGCTCAAGAAATCCTGGTAAAGCAGGGTGATTTTGTAAAACAAGCACAAGTGATTGCCAAGGTGGGCTCTACCGGAAGATCTACCGGCCCCCATTTGCACTACGAGGTACTGCGAGACGGTGTGACTTTAGGTAAAAATTAGTATTAATGAGAAATATTAAATTTTTACCTGTCGCGTTGCTTGCGACTACTTTCAGTGCATACGCTCAAGAATCCTTAGTAATTATCGCTACCCAAACTGGAAATTCTATTGGGCTCACTATTTCTGGGTACCAATATAAAGAGCCCGGTTTAGATGTTGTGATTAATTCTGCCTTAGTAGGAGTTGATTACACGGGTACAAATGCATTTGGTAACGACTGGTTTTTAAAGGGCGATGCACCCTATGCCTATGGTTTCGCTAAATACACTGGTAGCGGTACTCAAAGTCGCCTATTCCTTTTAGGGAACTAGACTTAAGAACAGATACTCCAGGAAGATGATGATGTGAACTATTCCTTGCAAAAGGGTAGTTCTACCAATCGCCAGCGTCAATGCCCCAATAAAAAATGACAAATACATCAGCGTCATATTCAGATCGCTAATACCCAAACTTAATGGGAGATTAAAGAATATAGCGATAGCGGCTACTGTCGGTATGGTTAAGCCAATACTGGCTAAGGCTGAACCTAGAGCCAAGTTCAAACTACTTTGCAGGCGATTGGCCCTAGCAGCCCTGACCGCTGCAAATCCCTCTGGAAGTAAGACTAGGAGAGCGATAGTAATACCCACAATGGTTTTTGGAGCTCCAGCAGCAGCAACGCCGCGCTCAATAGCTGGACTAAGTAACTCCGCAAGACCGACTACTGTAACCAGAGATAGTAATAATAGGAAACCGCTAACGCCTGTTTTCAGATTACTTGGCTTTTGAGCATGAACGTTGCTATCTGTTTTCTTATCCTCTCTCTTTGGCAAGTAATAGTCGCGATGACTGACTGTTTGAAAGAATAAAAATGCAATGTAGAGTGCAAATGAAGCAATGCCTGCAAAAGCCAATTGACTCTTGGTAAAGTCAGGGCCTGGTGTGCTAATAGTCACAGTCGGCATTACTAAAATGAAGGTAGCCAATGCGGTTAGTACCGCCAACGCTGAATTAGTGCCTTCATTACGAAAGCTCATCTCATGATGGGTAAGTCCACCCATGAATATACAAAGACCAATTACGCCATTTATCACAATCATGACTGTGGCAAATACCGCATCTCTGGCAATGAACTCAGACCCTTCATGGCCAGTAAGCATCATCGAGATGATGAGTGATACTTCAATGATCGTCACGCTAATCGACAGCACTAAAGTGCCGTATGGCTCACCTGTTTTATGAGCAATTACCTCGGCATGATGAACAGCCATTAGGACCGCTCCAATCAACGTTGCGCTCATCAGAGCAATAAACCAGGTTTGGCTGAGTAAACTAGTCATAAGGTATCTAATCTTGAAAATGCGGTTAAGCTATTGGTTAAGTTCAAAGTAGTTAAATCGTATTAATGAGAGTTTATAGTCATCCATGAAAGCCATTATTTTATTTGGGCACGGTGCCCGCGATGCCCGCTGGCGTGAGCCTTTTGATCGTCTGGCTGCTTTGTGGCAAACGCAGCATCCTGGTACCCCTGTAGAGCTCGCTTTCTTGGAAATGATGCAACCCTCCTTGGAAGAGGCAGTTACCGCTTTGAGTGCTAAAGGCGCTACAGAGATTACTGTTGTGCCGGTTTTCTTTGGTCAGGGCGGTCACCTGCGAAACGACTTCCCGGTTCTACTGGTAGGATGTCGGGGTAAATTCCCCGGCGTGATATTAAGCGCTACGCCTGCCGTTGGTGAGGATTTGACTGTCTTGCAAGCCATTGTTGATTTCGGAGCTAGAGCTATCTAGCTTATCTGCTGTTTGAGATTTATCTCTCAAGGCCTCACCAATCATGATAAGCGCAGGAGAGCTACTATCAAACCATTGATCTGCTTTGCCTGCAGCTAATTCCTCTAAAGTACTAGTCCTTAATCGCTCACGTGGAGTGCTCACTGCTTCTAAGATTTGCACTGGCGTATTACTATTTTGATTAGGACTATTTTCAATGAGCTGTTGTGCAATGCGAGCAGCATCTTTACGACCCATGTAATACACCAGAGTATCAGCAGAGGGATTTGATATTGGCTGTCCAGGCATAAGATTTTCAGCACCTTGAGCCAGGGTAATAAACGCCACACTACGAGATACTCCACGCAATGTTAGTGACTGCTGAATGCTTGCTGCACCAGCAAGCGCTGCAGTAATGCCAGGCACTACTTCAACTTCAATGCCAGCCGCTTTCAGACTCTGAATCTCTTCGTCAGCACGACCAAAGAGCATGGGGTCACCACCCTTAAGCCGAACAATGGTTTGATACTTATGTGCTGCATCTACCAAGCGCTTATTAATAAACTGCTGCGCTGAAGAGAGCCTCCCACAACGCTTGCCTACCTCGATTTTCTCGGCCTGTGGACAGAGTGATAGCATCTCTGGATCAACCAAAGCATCAAAGAATACGATGTCAGCCTTCTCCAAAAGCTTTGCGCCGCGTACAGTAATGAGATCTACTGCACCTGGACCAGCGCCTACTAAACACACCTTTCCCAGTGTATTATTTTTATTGGTAGAAGCTTTAGTCATGATTACATAATCTACTTCTTAGATGCTTACGGTTGAACATGTAGTTCGCGTGTGGATCTTTTGCCGCGCCAGCTATTTTGGGTGCTAACGGTATACAAATTAAATTGCTTCAAGGCAACATCTAGGTTTTGATCAGGGCGTAATGCAAAGCTATCAAAGCCAACGCGAGCACCTTGCAAGAGTTGATCAATCAGAACATCGCCAATTGCACGAATCTCACCCTGCCAAGCAAAGCGATCGCGTAATAAGGCTGCAGTACTAAAGCTGCGACCATCTCTAAAAATAGGGAAGTGCGCCGCTACTAAAGGCCAGACCTGTTTGCCTGCCTCAATTACATAGGCGTGTTTGAGAATGTCATCATCAGTAGCAAACCACACACCAATTTGGCCATTCTTGGTTTTACTAATTATGTCTGCTTCATGATGGTGCTCTAGCCACCATACAAATGGCACCAAAACCTTATGAGTACCATGCGCCAAATCTGGTAGACCACCTTCATCCTGGCTACTACTCCATACTTGCCATTCATTTGGAGCGAGCGTGGGCTTGCCACCTTTAGGAAAGTGCAGGATTTCTTGATTGGTGGCGAGATTTATTTGGCTCATACTGCACCCCCTTCAATTGCCTTCTCTTTTTTCTTGGCGTCTTTATAGGCCGCCTCTTTAAAAGGCATTAACCCAATGCGACGATAGGTCTCAATAAATGACTCTTCGCCATTACGCTGCGCCACATAAGTATTGATGACATTAGTAATAACGTCCGGGATTTCATCGGCATAGAAAGAAGGGCCAATGACTTTGCCAATAGAAGCATCATTCCCCTGTTCACCACCAAGGGTAATTTGATACCACTCTTCACCATCTTTATCGACTCCAAGTACGCCGATATTACCAACATGATGGTGACCGCATGAGTTAATACAGCCAGAGATGTTTAGGCTAATATCGCCCAAATCAAATAAATAATCTAAGTCATCAAAGCGCTCTTGAATCGCCTTAGCAATCGGCAGTGACTTTGCATTAGCAAGAGAGCAGAAATCACCACCAGGACAAGCAATGATGTCAGTTAACAGACCAACGTTTGGTAAAGCAACTTTTTGTTTCTTCGCTTCTTGCCAGAGATCAAATAACTTGGCCTGCTCTACATCAGCAAGCACTAAGTTTTGCTCATGGGTAGCGCGTAACTCACCAAAGCTGTATTGATCGGACAGATCAGCAATCGCTAGCATTTGTGCAGTAGTAGCATCCCCAGGAGCAACAGTACCATGTGGTTTGAGTGACAGAATTACACTGGCATAACCTGGAATCTGATGCGGCTTTACATTGCGCTCAATCCAACGAGCAAATGCGGGACGCTCAGATTCTGGTGCACTAGCTAGTAATTGCTTGGCGCTGAGTGTTGGCAAGGCCTTGTATGGCGGTTTAGTGAAATGCTTAGCAACGCGATCCCACTCTGCTTGTGTAAAGTTGTCATCACCATTCTGAATGTGAGTCCATTCGCTTTCCACTTGACGGGCAAACTCTTCGGGACCTAAGGCCTTGACCAAAATCTTGATACGCGCCTTATAGAGATTGTCTCTTCTACCAAAGCGGTTATATACACGTAGTAGGGCAGTGAGATAGCTAGGCAAGATGTTCCAGGGTAGATCTTGTTTAATCAGGGAGCCCAATATTGGTGTGCGCCCCATACCGCCGCCGGCATGAATATCCGCTGTCAGTTCACCATTATTAATATTGGGATTTTTCTTAAGCTTGATACCAACGTCATGGCAAAGTAATACCGTGCGATCCTCTTTAGCGCCATTGACTGCAAACTTAAATTTGCGTGGTAGATGTGCAAATTCAGGATGAAGAGTAGACCACTGACGTAGTAGTTCGCAAATCGGGCGAGTGTCTACATATTCATCAGCAGCTACACCAGCAAATGCATCGCTTGTAATATTACGAATGCAATTACCGGAAGTTTGTATCGCATGCATTTCTACTTTGGCAAGCTCAGCCAAAATATCTGGGGTGTCTTCGAGAGTAACCCAGTTGTATTGAATGTTCTGACGCGTAGTGAAATGGCCATATCCGCGGTCATACTTTTCAGAGATGAGTGCTAAGGTGCGTAATTGTTTAGCGCTAAACAAACCATAAGGGATGGCAACGCGCAACATATAAGCATGCCGTTGGTGATACAGACCATTTTGTAGTCGTAGAGGGCGGAATTCTTCTTCGGCCAAGCTGCCATCTAATCGCCTTGCCACTTGATCGCGGAATTGAGCAACCCGTTGATCTACAAGGGTTTGGTCAATGGAGTCATATTTGTACATAGCCATGGATTGTCGTGGATTTTCAATATTCCTTCAAATACTCAAAAATCAATCCTATATATCTAAATCTGTATAAAAGGGCTAAATTTACGTGTTTTTTTCAAAAATCTGCTTCAATAGCCTCAGAGGGATCAAAAGCCCCGGGCATTACACCCAATAACTACAGTGGAGACACAAGATGAAGAAATTACAGGCTATTAGCCTGAGTATGGCTCTAAGCGCGGGTTTATTAATCAGCACAACGCTGTTTGCAGCGGATACCTCAAAAGCACCATTGCCACTCAGTGCAACTCCAGGGCAAGGATTTAGCCAAGAAGGCCTCAAGAGAATCGATGCCTTTTTTGCAGATCAGATTGCAGCGAATAATATGGCCGGCGCTGTTTTGGCTGTCTCTAAAAATGGCAAGTTAACTATTTTTAAACCTTATGGATATTTGGATAAGGCAAATAACAAGCCCATGACTACAGATGCTATTTTTAACTTAGCATCAATGACTAAGGTGATGGCCTCAGTTAGCGCTCTGACTTTCTTTGAAGAAGGTAAGTTGCCATTAAATGCGCCGATCTCAAATTGGCTGCCGCAATTTAAAGATATGAAGGTGGGTCAAGTAGATGCTGATGGCAAGCTCAACTTGGTTCCTGCAAAAAATCCGATTACTGTGCAAGATCTGATGCGCCATACCAATGGTTTAACTTATGGCGGTCGTGGTGCTACTCCAGTTCACAAAATGTATCCAGCAGGTTCTGCACCAGCAGCAGTGCAATACACCGCGCAAGAATTTATCGACAAGTTAGCAAGCAACCCCTTGTTATATGAGCCAGGTACTGCGTGGGACTATGGCTTTGGTTTGGATGTGCTGGGCATTATTGAAGAAAAAATTGCCAACAAGCCTTTGGGTACGGTGATGCAAGAGCGCATTTGGAACAAGGTGGGTATGCCCAATACTACCTTTGATCTAGCTGAAAAAGATCGCCAACGTTTAGCGCAACCACTTCCAATCGATCCATTGACTGGTAAACCACAGAAGGTAGATATTCATACGCAGAAAGTAAAGTTTGATTGCGGCGGTTCATGCGCATACTCAACAGCTGGTGATTACATTCGTTTTGGGCAGATGTTACTTAATGGTGGAAGCTTGGATGGTAAGCGTGTACTTGGTCCGCAGACAGTTGCCTTCATGACTTCAAATCATCTGAACAAAGATATTAAGAACAATGTGAGCGGTACTGAGCCAGGGCGCATGGGTTACGGATTTGGTTTGGGTGTAGCGGTGCGTACCGACAGAGGTTTATCTGCCATCAACGGCAATGTTGGTGACTTCACTTGGAACGGCGCTTATGGAACTATCTTCTGGGCTGATCCCAAAGAGCAGATGGTAGTCGTGATGATGGGCGTTGCTCCAGGAGAAATTCGTAAGGTGCATCGCGAGCAATTGAATGCGGTAATTTATGGGGCTTTAGAAAAATAATAAAATTGCCAACTATCTTGGGCTTGAAGAGTTAAATCGGGCTTGCTAGTGATATAAAACTACGCGTATCAAGAAAAGTTTTTAGTCTAAAGCAAGTCCACTACTTAGAAAGCTTTTTATAGAGACCTTCGAATTCTTGAAGGCTTTGAGCAAAGTCGGACATAGCTATACAACTATCGATTTGGAAGTTCTTTCTATTAAGATAGTCGCGTAAAGCCTCATCTAAGATTTCATGAAACCTACGACCTTCAGAATTTGCTATTTGATGTAGGAGACTCAAAATAGCTGGGTTAGCCTGAGATGAAAATTTAATTAAATTTAGGTGCACAGCTAGATTTTCATCTTTTTTAAAGATTTGAATCTTAGAGTTTCAAAGCCCATTCTCGCGATAGTGCCTATAGAGATTGGCAATCGAGGCAAATCCAAGAACCACAATTAGAACGGCGAATAGGTATTCAGTCGTGAGGTAAGTAAAAACTCCCATCTGAATCAATACCGTTGCGCCAATAAACGCTGCAATAGATCCAAATACTACGAGTTTGAAATTGGGAATGAAGGCGCCTAAGGTGATAGCAATAAACACAAGATATAGTTCAGAAACCAACTGATCAGCCGTCACAAAGATTCCGTTCGTTAATTGTGGGTTAGCAAATTTACCCAATACAGCAATTATTAGAATGGCGGCCAAGATAGCAAAGTTCAGCTTTGCCTTGAGGAGGATGGTTTTAAATTGATCGTTCATATTCTTCTAAGAGGCGCTACCCTTAAATACCAAACTCATGCCGATCCATAAAATAACAAAAGCCAGCAAAACGGTTGAGCCAATTTTCTTCAGGAAATATTCCAAGGTATCCATGTATGCCTCATCGCCTCTTCCAAAGTAGTGATCAAAGCGCTTCCAAAAAAGGCGCCCTACAACTAGCGGTAGGAGTATCGCAACAATTCCTAAAATAACGGTGAGTGTGTTATCCATATCTGTTTGTAATCCTTCTTACTCATTGCAATAGTGGCGATCTGTATTTTTAGGGCTTGAGGCCATTCGACTTATTGAATGCCGGAAAGTCATATAGGATACAGGGGTTATTGACCAATATTGCATTTCTGAGGCTGGTATCTTGAACCCAGGAGCCCAGAAGGTCGCACAGATCGGCGTCGTGCGGCATTTGTTTCTTTACCATGACATGGGGCCAGTCACTGCCCCAAATCAGGCGGTGGGGGTTGGCTTCAATTACAGCATCATTAAATGGGCGCATGTCAATATAAGGAAGGTCGCCATCACAGATACGATAGGGTCCTGTCATTTTTACCCAGGCACGCTGATTTTTCATTAACTCCAATAGCCCCTGAAATCCCTTATCAGTAACCCCATGTTTTGCATGTGAATAACCAAAGTGACCGAATACTAAATCCACCGGAAAATCTTCAAAAGTCTTGGCAAGATTGGGATACTCATTGACATGCATCAAAAGCTCTAAATGCCAGCCAAATGGTTGAATACGTTTTGCTAGATTTCGTAATTGCTCAATGGGGAGGCCAGCCGATTTATCCGCAATATCAACAATATTGCAACGCAGTCCTCTTACTCCAGCTGCATGTAAGTCTGCAAGCGCTTGATCACTCACCTCCTTGGGGTCGCTAGAAATCACTGCAACACCTCTTAATTGCTCTGGATTCGATTTGAGCGCAGCAAGCATTGCGCGGTTGTCTGTGCCATAAACACTAGGTTGAACTAAAACCGCACGATCTACTCCGAGCATCTGTAAGAGTGACTGATAATCCTCTAGCGTGGCATCGGGTGGTGTATAGATACGTTCTTGTGCATAAGGGTATTGATAAGCAGGTCCGCACACATGGGCATGACAATCTACAGACCTCTCTGGAAATTGAGTGAGAGGTGAACGTAGCTCAGAACATGGAGCCTGGCAGAGAGGTGCTAAATTACTGAGGTTCAATTGCTGCTTCTTTAGCAATCTTCTGATACTTACCCATCTCTTCGCGAACAAACTTTGAAAACTCTGTAGGGCTCATTGGGGTTGCTTTAATGCCTTTATTTTCATAAGCAGTTTTGACCTCTGGATCTTGCATGGCTTGATTAATATCTTTATTGATCTTCTTCACAATGGCAGGTGGTGTTGCTGCAGGTGCCCACACTCCGAACCACAAACCAATTTCAAAGTTGGCATAGCCTTGTTCAGCAACGCTGGGAATTTCTGGAACGGCGGCATTGCGAGTTTTGCTAGTGACTCCCAGGGCGCGTACTTTTCCGCCTTTGAGTTGACCAATAGCAGTGTCTAAAGGAGCCATATAAAAAGCGGTGCGTCCGGACATAGTGTCTTGAATCGCTTCAGGTGATCCTTTATAGGGAACATGAATAAGTTTGATGCCCATCACCTGATTAAAATACTCTGCTGCCAGGTGAGTTGAGCTGCCAACGCCAGCAGAGGCAAAAGTAATTTCATCGGGTTTAGCTTTAGCAGCAATCACAAGGTCGCGAATTGATTGATAAGGACCATCGGCCGCAGTGATCATGACATAAGGCGTTTGCCCCAAAATAGCCACATCAATCAAACTCTTGATAGGGTCGTAAGGTAACTTCTTATAAATTGCAGGATTGGCTGCGTATGAAGCTGATTGCACCAGCAAGGTATACCCATCTGGCTCGGAGTTCACAACCACTCCCGTACCAATCAGGCCGCCAGCACCAGGTCGATTTTCAATAATGACCGATTGCTTCCATGATTCCGTCAGACTTTTTGCTACTACTCGTCCAGCAATATCAGCGCCAGAGCCTGTAGTAAGGGGAACAATCATTTTTACGGTGCGGTTTGGGTAGTTTTGTGCGTAAGCAAGGTTTACCCCAAAGGTAAGGCATAACCCGAGGATAAAACAATTGGGTATCTGGGCACCCAGTATTCGCCTAAAGCTTATCAACATCTTGTCTCCTTAGTATTTTTATAGTTTCGTTGGATAATCTAACATGCTCTGACAAATAGATAAATAGAAGACAAATAGAACTTGAGACGGGTGGGGATAAATGACTCAAATGCAGGATCCGAAAATTATTAAAGTAAACGGTATCGATATTGCCTATCGTTTTGATGGCCCAAAAGATGGCCCTGTTTTATTAGTAGCCAATAGTTTGATGGCTAATGGCAGTATGTGGGATAGTAACGTGCCTGCGTTAGCAGATCGCTATCGCGTATTACGCTATGACAAAAGAGGGCATGGTGGTTCTGGTGTTAATGCAGGCCCATACACCATTGCTCAATTAGCAGACGATGCAATTGGATTATTAGATGCTCTTGGTATTCAGAAAGCCCACTTTATGGGTCTATCTATTGGTGGCATGATTGGGCAGCAATTAGGGGCTCGCTTTCCTGAGCGCATTCTCTCATTGGCACTTTGCAATACCGCCTCAGAAATGCCGCCACGCAGTTTGTGGGAGGAACGTTTTGAAATTGCTCGCTCCCAAGGCATTGCAGGGTTGGTTGACGGTACGATTAAGCGTTGGTTTACTGCGCCATTTATTGAACGGGCTCCTCAGGAAATTGAAAAGGTCCGTCAGATGATTTTAGGTACTAACCTTGATGGCTACATAGCATGCGGAAGTGCGGTGCGTGATATGGCACAAAGTACAATGTTGTTAAAGATTAAGACTCCCACCTTAGTGCTGTCTGGGCGTGCTGATCCGGCCTGTACTGTTGATCAAGGTATTGTTTTAAATCGCTTAATCGATCACTCCAAAATGGTGGTGCTAGAGGAGGCGGCACACTTATCAAATATTGAGCAGCCAGAAGCTTTTAATAAGACAGTACGTCAATTTATAGATTCCGTTGACGATACTTTATAAGTCAACCTCATTATTTGGATTTCATTAACAGTATTCACATAGAAAAAAGAAAGTACCTTATGACAGAACTATCAAATGCTCAGATTCAAGAGCTCCGCACAAAAGTATTGGGTGCAGCCGCCAAAATTCCAGGCGCTTTAATTGGCCTAGGAATTTTATTCATCGTATTGGGCATGATTGGTATTGCAGGTCAAACCTTGTTCTCTTTTATTTCAGTGAATGTGCTGGGTATTTTCTTGTTCGCAGGCGGTATTCTGCAAGGTGCGCATGCATTGAAATCACAGGGCTGGCAAAGTGTTAGTGTGCAACTTATTTTGGCTGCGCTCTATATTGCAGCGGCAATATTCACTTGGGCCTTCCCAATCCCGGCACTTGAAGCCATTACCTTATGGCTTGCAGCAATCTTTTTTGTGACGGGCGCATTGCGTTTGATCTCGGCATTTCAGCATCGCCTCTTCCGTGAATGGTTTTGGATGGTGTTGTCTTCAGCAATCTCTATTTTGATGGGTGTTCTGATCATAAGCGGCTATCCAGAGTCTAGCCTTTGGCTTCCTGGCATGTTGATTGCGATCGAGCTTCTATTGCAAGGCTGGTCATTATTCTTTATGGGTTTAGCAGCCCGTTCCCTGACTCAGTAATTTGATCAAAAATAGTAGAGAAAAGATCCTTCATCATGACTATGAAAAAAACCGATCTCTATAAAAGCTTGGCTTTGAAAACTGCGCAGGGTATGAAAAATGCTGCAAAGACTCCTAAGTTAGCCGCAGATGAGAAGGCAAAGTCCAAAAAAGAACTAGCAAGCACTAATCCCTTGCTAGCTTCTCTGATGGGCAAAGCCAAATCTAAGTAGTTAACTGCTTAGCCGTAATAGACGCCAGAGATGCGCCATAGCAAGAACTTCAATCTTTGTGCGTCTACTCTTATTCTGCTAGCAGTTCAAGGGATATCAATTGCACAACTTGCGCCACCGCCGGATTACGATCAAAAACTCAGCGATGTCGTAGTAAACGCGACTCGCTCTGGTACTCCACTGGATCAGATGTCCTTAAATACGACCATTCTGACAAAAGAAGTTTTAGAGTCTTCACCCGATCAAACGATTGATCAGGTTCTCAAGAATGTGCCCGGTGTTTTCTTAAACGATGTACCTTATTACCAAAAAGATCCAACCGGACAAAGTATTAACGTGCGTGGCTTGGGGTATGGTCGCACCCTCGTTTTGATTGATGGCTTACCAGCCAATGACGCCTTCTATGGAACAGTGCAGTGGAATTTGGTGCCAATGTCATCGATTGAGTCTGTTGAGTTTGTGCGGGGCGGAGTCTCTAGCTTGTGGGGAAACTATGGCATGGGTGGTGTAATTAACATCAACACCAAGACTCCAAAAAATAGTTCGCAAGATGTCTCTGCTAGTTACGGATCATTTGGCACAGGTAATGTTGCCGCCTCCAAAGATTTAATAGTTTCAGATGCGATGCAGATGCGTTTCTCAGCAGACTACTTTTCTAGCGAAGGCTTTCAGAATTACGCCACGATTTCTCCTGGGTCACCAAATAACGTTAAAAATGGCATGGGGACAGATGCTGTCAAGAATACGAATGTCCGCCTCCAAAATTACTTTAAGCCTACACAAGATACCAATGCCTTCTTGAGGTTGGGGTACAGCACGATGGCAGACTTAAGTAACAACTATGCCATCGCACCTAACTTAATTCAGATGGCAGATGTTGCAGGTGGATCTACTACCAATTTAGATGTGAATAAAAAAGTACAGGTAAATGTTTACTATCAAGCCACTAATTTTTATAAACAGACTGCAAATAATTTAAGTACGGCGCCATATAAGCCTTATATCAATGCCAATTACACCGACCCTTATTCAACCCTAGGTGCATCAGCGCAATACACTCATGATCTAAAAGTGGCGGGGATTGATCAATACATTCTTGGTGTAGATGCTAGAAATATCTCTGCATCTAATCAGACGAATAATTTGGCATCTTCAGGTACAGTGAGTTCTGTCAACTATGCGCAGGGTCAACAAAACTTTTATGGTCTGCTGGGACAATTAAAGTCAAATGCGACAGCTATCCCTTTAGAGACCACATTGGGTGCTCGAGTAGATTCATGGAATAGTCAAACCCCGACCTATTACAACGGCAATGCTGGTTCATCTGCTACTTATCAGGTGGTGCCCAATAAAAGCAAAACTCAGCTGAGTCCATCTCTGGGTTTACTTTACAAAGCGACAGAACGATTGGACTTTAGAGGTGCAGCATATCAGGCATTTCATGCTCCAAGTATGAACAACACCTTGCGTAGTTATGGCAACTCTGTAAGTGGATATTCCTTGGCTAATCCTAATCTGACGCCTGAGACCATGACGGGTTATGAAGTCGGCACCGACTATAGATGGAAGAGTGGTTTTGCTCAGTTAACTGCATTTAATAATTACATCACTAATGCAATTGCTAGTTACAAGATTACTAATGCAAATACCGCTTTTGCAACTAGCTTGTGTGCAGCTGCAGGTATTACAGGTTGCGGTGCGAGTACGGGCGGCTACACAAATGTCAGCTACTACACCAATCAGCAAAATCTATTAAGCCGTGGAATTGAACTTCAATATCACCATGATGTGAATGCTCAATGGGCTATAGATGGTGGCTACACTTACACGAGAACTGTATTAACTTGGAGTGCAACCACAGACCCAATCAATACTCAGGTTGGCGGTGTGCCAATGAATATGGCTAATGTAGGAATTACATATTTTCCCGTTCCACAGGCGAGCATTAGTACGACGGTTCGATATGTGGGAAATTCTTGGATGTCTACGGGGTCTTTGCCAGTTCCTGCTTATGCGGTTGTAGGACTCAGGGCTAATTACCAGCTAACGCAGCAGGCCTCTGTTTTTGCCTCGGTAGTGAACTTATTTAACCGACAATATGTGACCTTTAATATCGCCTCTCAAGCTTCAGCCTATCAAGCAGGCATGCCTCAAGCGATTACTGTGGGCGCGCGTATTAACTTCTAGGGGGATCAAAAGTGCGCATTCTCCTGAATATAGGGCTTAACCCTAGTAAAGCAGGTTAGCTCCACTAGGAAAATAATGCTTAAATACTCCCTTGGATTAAAAATAAAATCAAAAATAAAAATATTAAAAAATCAGGAGAAATACTCAAATGAAACAGGTCAGCAAGCTATCAACGAAGCACTTCTCATTAGCCGCTATCGCATTGACATCCTCTGTAATTGGTTTGCAGGGTTGTTCTACGGGGCCTACTACCGTCGCAGAAGCTCCTAAGCCTGCTGCGGCAGCAGCTCCTGCTTGGAAACAAGGTATGGGCGCAGATATGTCGTCCTCAACACTGGCCCCATTGGCTGGCAAGATGACCACTACACCAGCTGGTGAAATTCCTCTCAATACCTTGAAGATGCCACCGGGCTTCAAAATTGAAGTCTATGCAACTGGCATACCTGGTGCACGCGAAATGGCAATGGGCGACAACGGCAAAATTTATATCGGCACACGCGGCATTGGTCGTGTGTATGAGGTTAGTGATAACGGTAAAGAACGTACTAGCCGGATTGTGGTTGATAAGTTAGTGCAGCCATCAGGCGTTGCGTATAAGAATGGATCGCTCTATGTGATGGCTATTGATAAAGTTCTGCGCTATGACGGTATTGCTAAGAATCCAACTGTTACCCCTGTAGACCTCACTTCCAAGTTTAATCTGCCACCAGAGCAACACCATAACTGGAAATATCTTGCCTTTGGTCCGGATGGAAAGTTGTACGTACCTTTTGGAGCACCTTGCAATATTTGCGAACTTCCAACGCCTGAGTATGCGCAGATTCGTCGCTATAACGCAGATGGTTCAGGAATGGAAGTCTTAGCAACTGGCGTACGTAATACCCAAGGCTTTGATTGGCATCCAGTTACTAAGCAACTATGGTTTACCAACCACGGACGTGACTGGATGGGCGATGATAAGCCTAATGACACCTTAAATCTACTTGCTAAAAAAGGTGAAAACTTTGGTTTCCCATATTGTCATGAAGGCAATATGCCTGACGACAAAATCATCAAGCCAAATGCTTGTGAAGGTGTAACCAAGCCTGTTGCCTTGCTAGGCGCACACACAGCAGTGATGGGGATTAAGTTTTATACCGGCAATATGTTCCCTGCTGAATATAAGAACGTCGCTTTTATCGCTCGTAAGGGCTCATGGAATCGGAATGTCAAATCTGGTTATGACGTAGTTACAGTCAAAGCAGATGCCGATGGTAAAAATGCCAAGATCACACCTTTCATTACTGGTTTTATGAATCCTGCTGATCAAACATTCTGGGGTCGCCCAACATTCTTCATGCAGTTAGCTGACGGATCTATGTTGTTAACCGATGAGCAGATGGGTGCGATCTATCGAATTACATATAAAAAATAAGTTTTAGTTAATCAGTTTCAGTTTTTGTGAAATCAATAGCAATAGCGGCGTTACTAGCGGGAGTAATACTTTCGCTGGTTGCGCCGCTTTCTTTTGCGCAAGATATGAGCGCTAAGTTGGCTGTTTGCGCAGCTTGTCATGGTCCTGATGGCAATGCAACGATGGCAGGTACGCCATCTCTGGCAGGGCAGCCGAAGGTATTTTTAGAAAATAACCTCATCATGATTCGTGAGGGGATCAGGGATATTCCCGTAATGAAGGGGCAGTTAGATGGCTTGAGTGACCCACAAATTATCGCGCTTGCTAAATTCTATTCTGCGCAAACGCTTAAACCAGTTCCGGGTAAGCGTGATGATGCACTCTATGAAAGAGGTCAATTCCTCTCAAAGCAAGCGCTTTGTGGAACATGCCACTTGCCAGACTATGTTGGTAGAGAGCAGATGCCCCGTCTGGCTGGACAGCGTGAAGATTACTTATTGCACACGATGCGTCAATTTCGCAATAATCAGGCAATAGGGCGCGACACAATCATGGCGGCCTCCCTCTATGGTATGAATGATGATGATCTCAAGGCTATCGCTCAATATCTATCGCAGTTAAAATGAGAGATCTGCAACCGATAGTGTTGCGCTTTTATAGATCATCTCATTGCAATCTAAAAATCATTTTTTATTGATCGATTTTCTGAAGGTCTTTGCGGCCTTGATGATTATTCTTCATCATCTCTCAAGCTATGGCCAAATTGCCGAGGATGCCCGCAGGATCCTACCAGGCTTGATGACTTGGTTATTTGAGTATGGCCGTTATGCAGTACAAATATTTTTAGTGATGGCAGGTTATTTGGCTGCTCAGTCTTTGAGTCGCTATGCAAACGCCAAATTTAGTGCGCATTCTTTGCTCAAGTTGATTCTGAATCGCTACTTACGTCTATTTGCACCATATGCTGCCGCACTCATTTTTACTATTGCATGCGCCTATATTGCCCGCCTCTGGGTTAATGATGAATTTGTTGGTCAATCTGAAACGCTATCGCAACTTTTAGCACATCTCTTTTTCATCCAGGGTATCTTGGGATTGGATTCGATTTCTGCTGGCGCTTGGTATATTGCGATCGATTGGCAGTTGTATTCAGTATTGGCCATCTTGTTTGTATCCTTCCCGAATTACCGGACGCTGATTTGGTTGATCAGTATTTTAGCGGTGGGTTCATTGCTATTTTTTAATCGCTCTGGTGAGTATGAAGCATATTTCATTTACTTCATTGGCTCATATGGTCTAGGCGTCTTGGCTTATTTAGCTAGTAGCTTTCAAGATGCTGGTGTGAAGCCTATTGCTAAGGTGGCTTTAATTTTGATTGGAGTGATTATTGCTGCGGCCTCGTTTCAGCAAGTGTGGCTCAGAAATTTCCTGGCTTGGTTTGTGGCGTTGGCTTTGTATTTATGGGGCGATATACATTATCCAAAAACTGCTGATCAAAGCTGTTTCTTGAAAAGTATTACTTGGGGAAGTAAGCGTTCCTATTGCGCCTTCTTAATTCACTTTGCTTTTATCTTATTGGCAAACACGATTTATATAGCTTTGGGTTTACATTTACACGAAAGTGGAATGATTGCGATTGCATTGATGTTGGGTGTTGTTGCTTGCAGCATCTTTGCTGCCAATTACTTTTATCGTTGGATTGAAATACCAGCAAATAAACTGAAGGTCTAACTCAGGCTAAGCCAAGCCTAGAGACCCATATCTTTGAGTACACGGAAGATTTCGCGATAAGCCTTAGGCGGCTTGTTTTGTTCTTTCTCACGACGCGCATTGCGAATTAAAGTTCGCATATTCTGTATATCCATATCTGGATACTGCTCAATCATTTTGGTGAAGGCTTCATCATTCTCAATGAGTCGGTCACGATAGCTCTCTAAAAAGTGCAACTTAGCAGTCTCGGCTTTACTAACACCCTGAATCGCATCCAAGCGTTTCTGAATCGCATCTAATTCTTCTTCATCCAAGAAGCGCATGAGTTTGCCAAGGTATTGTTTGTGACGACGAATTGCTTCAAAACTCTTAATCTTGTTAGTTTCAGCAATAGCAGTTTTGATCGCCTCATCAAGAGGGATGGTTTTTAAGGCATCGTTACTTAAGGCAGCTAAAACTTCCGCCAATTTCTGACGTTCAGTCATTTGGCGTTTTAGCTCCGATTTGCTAGGCCCCTCATCGGCGTCAACTAGCTTAGGAGTGCGATTCTTCTCATTAATATGCATGTGGCTATTTTAGACGGGTATTGGCCTTTAACTATTCTTTGCTGATTTTCTGTTTTAGTAGCTTTAGATCTGTGCTGGAAAATAACTGGCTTCTACCAATAATCGACGTGGGCTTTAACCTACCCGTCTGAACATATCTGCGCAAGGTGGGAAGAGAAATCTCTAAAAATTCTGCAGCTTCTTCTGCTGAAAAGGTCGCATTTCTCAGGTGCCCAAATACTTGCTCATGGGTATAGTCAGTCTCTTGAAAGGCATTGATCGCAACTAAAGAGAAGAATTTAATACGTTCTTTTGAAGACATCTTTTGCACATGCGCAAACAGGTCCTCCGCTGTCATGTATTGAGTCATATATAGATCTCACTTTCCATATCAAAGTTACGTACAGTTATCATCTGAATCGAATGGATTTTTTTAATTGCATATAAAAATTTTCATGAGACCCAATTTGGCAAAATTCAATCCAAGTTATTTCTGTTTCACCTGCTAAATGATCAAATTTATAAGCCATCAAATATTCTTGCGCATTAAAACGAAACTTATAAACAAAAACTCCTTGGAGATCCCCCTGCTTTTGTTGGCCTAACCTAGGATTGCTAGAAACCTCTGCAACCTTGATTTCAATCGTTAATTGCAAAGGCTTGTTGGCCTTCTTTACAAATTGAGCAAAAGCTTTTTTATAGGTGGTTCTCATGATCTAATATTAGATCAATTATGATTCTATATCAAATCATCATAAATGACAAGAAATACTTGAATTTTTGTATTGGTAAATAATAGAAGTTGAGACAAATAAACTTTAATAAGCAGATGACTCAAGCAAACACATACGACTACATCATTATTGGGGCTGGCAGTGCCGGCTGCATGTTGGCTAAACGTTTGACAGAAAACCCAACCAAGAAGGTCTTGTTAATTGAGGCAGGCAAGAACGATAACTACATCTGGATTCATATTCCAGTGGGGTATTTGTATTGCATCGATAACCCAAGAGCAGATTGGCGTTTTAAAACTGCTGTCGAAAAAGGGTTAAACGGTCGATCCTTATTGTATCCCCGTGGACGTGTCTTGGGCGGATGTTCATCTATTAATGGCATGATTTACATGCGTGGCCAGGCGGGTGACTACGAATCTTGGGTACAAGCGACTGGTGATGAATCTTGGTCTTGGAAAAATGCACTGAAGCGTTACAAGTCATTTGAAGATTACCACAGCGCTGCCAATGAGTGGCATGGTAAGGGTGGAGAGTGGACTGTTTCTAAACAACGCTTACGCTGGCCCATCATGGATCGATTTAAAGAGGCTGCAGTTCAGGCTGGTATTCCTGCTTCAGATGACTTTAACAAAGGCGATAACTTTGGCGTAGGTTATTTTGATGTGAGTCAGCGTGCCGGTTGGCGTTTAAATACCTCTAAAGCTTTTTTAAGGGATGCCGCCAAGCGTAGTAATCTGACAGTTCTTACCGAAGCCATAGTGACTAAACTCAAAATTGATCCCATTAGCAAAAATTGTCTTGGAGTTGAGTATCTAAAAAATGGTATTTCATGCGAGGCGCTATGCGCAGTCGATCAAGGTGGTGAAGTATTACTCAGCGCAGGTGCAATTGGTAGCGTGCAAATCTTAGAGCGTTCAGGTATTGGTGCTGCAGCACATCTCAACGAACTGGGTATTCCTGTTCTCGCTGATCTCCCAGGAGTTGGTGAAAATTTACAAGACCACCTGCAATTACGCATGGTTTACAAGGTAAATGGTATTAAGACCTTAAATACCAAAGCCAATACACTGTGGGGCAAGATGATGATTGGCTTGGAGTATCTCCTCAAGCGCTCTGGTCCTATGTCGATGGCGCCATCACAGTTAGGTGCATTTGCTTATAGCTCCCCAGAACAAAAGAGTGCGAACCTTGAGTATCACGTGCAACCATTGTCATTAGAAAAGTTTGGCGAGGACTTGCATTCGTTTAATGCATTTACTGCCAGCGTATGTAATTTGCGCCCCACTTCACGCGGTAGTGTGCATATCAGTTCAATCGATCCAGAAGCGCCGCCAGTGATTAGTCCTAATTATTTATCTACAGATGAAGATCGTCAGGTGGCAGCAGATTCTTTACGTTTAACTCGTAAGATTGCCCAGCAAGCTGCGCTTGGACCATACACTCCAGAAGAATATAAGCCGGGTATGCAATATCAAACTGATGATGAATTGGTAAAGGCTGCTGGGGATATTGGAACGACTATCTTTCATCCAGTAGGTACATGCAAGATGGGTAGTGCTGATGATCCGATGGCAGTACTTGACTCAGAGTTACGCGTGCGAGGCATTCATCATCTGCGTGTAGTAGATGCCTCAGCCATGCCAACCATTACTTCAGGTAATACTGCGGCTCCGACGATGATGATCGCTGAGCGCGCAGCAGAATTGCTGAAGAGTGCCTAAGACTTCGCAGAAAGCTTACTCGCTGCCTGCCAGTCATTTATTGCTGGCGCTCGCGATTGTGGCAGTGTGGGGCACTAACTTTGTAGTCATTAAGTTATCACTTGAAGCATTTTCTCCTTTTCTATTTGCAGCCCTGCGTTACACATTCGCCTTTCTGCCTTTAGTCTTTTTTGTACCTAAGCCCAAAGTCTCATGGGTAAATCTTGCTATCTATGGTTTGGCAGTGGGCGTTGGGCAGTTCGGCATCTTGTATTTTGCGATTGATGGTCGCATCTCCCCTGGCTTGGCTTCTTTAGTCATTCAGACCCAGGTATTTTTCACCATCGGTTTTGCCATGTTCTTTGCCAAAGAACATTTACGCACTTATCAAATCGTGGCAGTACTAGTGGCCATGACTGGCTTAGTAATTATTGCGTTACACACGGATGCCAGCACTACCTTCCTGGGTTTGGCTTTGGTGGTATTCACTGGGTTTTCTTGGGGTGTAGCAAATACCGTTAGCCGCAGGGCAGGCTCAATTAATATGTTGGCCTATGTAGTCTGGGCTAGTGCTTTTGCCATTCCACCCTTGTTTGCCATTTCCTTCCTATTTGAGGGTGGGTGGGAGCATATGATTGCTTCCATAGCCCTAGCACCACCGGGGGCGTGGGCCGGAGTCCTTTGGCAGTCTTGGGGCAACACTATTTTTGGGTATGCCGCCTGGGCTTGGTTGCTTTCTAAGCATCCAGCAGCCGTGGTGGCGCCTGCGCCCTTACTGGTTCCTATTTTTGGCATGGGGGCAGCAGCTTATTTCCTGGGTGAACCGTTGCCCCCATGGAAGATTGAGGCTGCGGGGTTAGTGATCACTGGCTTAGTCGTGAATTTATTCTGGCCTAGCATTGCATCGGCTCTAAAAAGGCAATTTTCATGAGTGATTAGTCCTAAATTGAGGCTAATGTAAAACCCTAATACAAAGCCCTTTTTTTGCCTTTGTAATGACTGTAAGATAGCTGTTCTAAACAGTTTTACTTATAAAAAAGTATTTACTAATTATATTAATTTGTAATTTTTAGTCATGGAGACTTTATGAATATTCGTCGTCACATTTTTGCAGTAGCTGCTGCTGCAATGCTCTCATCGGGTGCTTATGCTGCCGATATAAAAGTTGGTGTTGCTGGTCCATTTACAGGCGGATCATCCTCAATGGGTGTCAGTATGCGTGACGGTGTGCGTCTTGCCACTAAAGAAATTAATGCTGCTGGTGGTATCAACGGTAACAAAATTGTTTTGGTTGAGCGCGATGATGAAGCCAAGAATGAGCGTGGTGTGCAAATTGCACAAGAGTTGATCAATAACGAAAAAGTAGTTGCTACTTTGGGCTACATCAATACTGGTGTTGCATTGGCTTCACAGCGCTTCTATCAAGATGCCAAGATTCCAGTATTGAATAACGTGGCTACTGGTTCTATTGTTACTAAGCAGTTCCCAAATGCACCAGAAAACTATGTTTTCCGTAATGCTGCAGCTGATAACATTCAAGCGCCAATGGTTGCTAAAGAAGCGGTTGAGAAGCGTGGCTTGAAGAAAGTAGCGATTTTGGCTGACTCTACAAACTACGGTCAGTTAGGCCGCGAGGACTTGGAAAAAGCCTTGAAGACATATGGTGTCACTCCAGTTGCAACTGAAAAGTTCAACATTGGCGACGTCGATATGACTTCACAATTACTCAAGGCAAAAAATGCTGGAGCAGATGTAATTTTGACTTACGCGATTGGACCTGAGTTGGCACAAATTGCCAACGGTATGGCAAAGCTAGGTTGGAAGAAGCCAATCATTGGTAGCTGGACATTATCCATGGCTAGCTTTATTGATACTGCAGGTAAGAATGGGGACGGCGCAACAATGCCACAAACTTATATTCAGTCTCCATCTACAACTCCAAAGCGTAAGTCTTTTCAAGATGCTTACGTGAAAGAGTTCAAGCCAAAAAATAACAATATCGCTTCCCCTGTTTCTGCTGCTCAGGGTTACGATTCTGTATACCTCTTGGCTGCAGCGATGAAGCAAGCTAACAGCACTGAAGGACCAAAGATTTTGGCAGCCCTGCAAGATCTCAAGACTCCAGTTGATGGTGTTGTGATTACCTACAACAAGCCATTCTCAGCAGCTGACCACGAGGCCATCAAAGCAAAAGACGTAGTGATGGGCGTGGTTGAAAACGGCCGCGTTGAGTTCTTGAACGCTGAGGATGCAACAGCGAAGAAGAAGTAATTCAATTTATTAAGGCGGTGCAAATAAGCTCATTATTTTGCACTGCAGCAATCTACAAAACAGAGCGCCGCCCAAAAGGCGGCGTTTTGCTTACAATGTCGGATTCGTCAATAAAACAGTATTAAGAATATTTAGGCCAATAACATGGACATGTTTGCACAAATTCTCTCGAGCGGTATAGCGGTGGGGATGATCTACGCGGTCATCGCCTTCGGTTTCCAGCTCACTTTTGCCACATCCGGCACCTTGAACTTCGGTCAAGGTGAAGCGTTGATGTTAGGTGCTCTCGTGGGTTTAACCTGCGTCGATACATTTGGCATGAACTACTGGGTAATGATTCCAGTAGTTTGTTTATTCGGAATGATCCAGGGTAGCTTTGTTGAGTTAATTGGAGTACGCCCTGCAATTAAGATTAAATCCGAATTCGGTTGGATTATGTCCACCATAGCACTCGGTATTATTTTTAAGAACGTTGCTGAAAACATCTGGGGCCGTGATGCATTGCCATTCCCATCACCATTACCGATGGAGCCTATGAACTTCTTGGGCGCGAATATTCTCCCAATGGAAATCTTGGTAGTGGTTGGTGCTTTGGTCATGATGTTGTTGGTGGAGTTCTTTAATCGTAAAACGATTTACGGTAAAGCAGTTGTGGCTACAGCAAATGATCGTGATGCAGCTGGCTTAATGGGCATTAATACTAGCGTTGTTATTACATTCTCCTATGCACTTTCTTCTTTAACAGCAGCATTCGCAGGTGTGTTGATTGCACCATTGACCTTGACTGGCGCTACGATGGGTGGCGCGCTAGGTTTAAAGGCTTTCGCAGTAGCCATTATTGGTGGCTTATCTAGTGGTCTCGGAATTATTGTGGGTGGTTTGATTTTAGGTATTGTCGAAACAGCTACCGGTTTTTATATCTCTACTGGTTACAAAGATGTTCCAGGTTTAATTTTGCTATTGCTCGTATTGGCATACAAACCATCTGGTCTCTTCGGAAAATCTGCGATTAAGAAAGTTTAATGATGAAATTGAAGTCTCTATTACCCATATTAATTGCGATTGCGGGGCTATTTGTATTGCCCCTCTTTATCCATAATCCGTATTACATTCATTTGGTTGAAACCATTCTGATCTACACCATTTTGTTATTTGGTTTAGATATTGTGGTTGGTTATGTAGGTCAAGTTTCTCTTGGTCATGCAGCCTTGTTTGGAATCGGCTCCTACACTGCTGGTGTGTTGTACTTCCATTTTGGTTGGACTATTTGGGGAACTCTTCCAGCATCAATCATAGTGACAGCAATCTTCGGTGGCATCTTGGCTTTGCCGGCATTGAAGGTAATTGGTCCTTATTTAGCGATGGTGACATTAGCTTTCGGAACAATTGCCCAGATTCTCATTAACGAGATGACTTGGATGACCGAAGGTCCTTTAGGTATCAAGATTCCTAAGCCAGAATTAATGGGCGTACCAATGACTAAGGCTGAGTACTTCTGGATGGTGAGTATCATTTTGATCATCTCCATGATAGTGGTCGACCGCTTCGTCAAATCACAAATTGGTCGTGCTTTTGAGGCATTGCGCGATAGTCCAATTGCTTGTGACTGTATGGGTGTATCTGTGTATCGCTTCAAGGTGATTGCATTTGTGATTAGTGCAGGCTTTGCTGGCTTGGCTGGTTGCTTATACGCTTACTCAGAGCAATACATCTCCCCAAATACCTATAACAACGAACTCGCTGTTTTGTTCTTGCTCGGCATCATCATGGGCGGACGTAAGTCCCGCCTTGGTGCAGTGATTGGCGCTGCGATTATTGTGTTGTTGCCAAAACTCTTGGATGACATCAACTTATTCCGCATCGTTGCTTCGATTATTGCGATCGTAGTAGTGATTGGCGCTGGCATGGCTCTCTCTAAGAAAGTAACGACACCACGTCGTGTCGCAGTACCTATCGCTGGCGTGGTTGGTTTGGCTGCATTCTCGTTCTGGCTCAACACTATCTCTGACTGGCGCTTGAGTATTTTTGGCTTCATGATTTTGTTGGTGGTGTACTACTTGCAAAACGGTATCGTTGGTTTTGCGAAGAGCTTCTATCAATCTATTGCTGGTAAAGCTAAAACTACTCGTGGTGGTGATCATGAGGTAGTGGATGATTCGATCAGCTTTATTAGTAAGGTTGCCAATCAAAATACTGGTGCAGAACTTCTCAAAGTGGATTCCATCTTGATGCAGTTTGGTGGATTGAAGGCTTTGAACAATGTTGATCTGAGTATTAAGCGCGGCACTATTCATGGTTTGATCGGTCCTAACGGTTCTGGTAAGAGCACTATGATGAACGTGTTGACTGGTATCTATACGCCAACTGCAGGAAATGTGTTGTACGCAGGTGAAAGCGTTGTCGGTAAAACATCTTCTGACATCGCTTTATCTGGAATCGCACGTACCTTCCAAAACGTTCAGCTTTTTGGTGAAATGACCGCTATTCAAAATATTTTGGTTGGCTTGCATCACACCTTCAAATCGAATATGGTGGAGATTGCCTTGAATCTCCCACGTTATAAGAGAGAGGAAGCTGAAGCTCATGCTCGTGCATTGGCTCTTCTCAAGTTTGTTGGTTTAGATGACCTTGCTAATGAAGAAGCGCGTAATTTGCCATACGGTAAGCAGCGTTTACTGGAGATTGCCCGTGCCTTGGCATTGGACCCTGAGTTGCTCTTGTTGGATGAGCCGGCTGCAGGTTTGACAGCTCCTGATATTAAAGAACTCTTGCGAATTATTCGTAAGATCCGCGATAGCGGTATTACTTTCATCCTGATTGAGCATCATATGGATGTGGTGATGTCAGTTTGCGATACCGTTTCTGTATTGGACTTCGGTCAGAAGATTGCAGAAGGTAAACCAGCTGAAGTTCAGGCAGACGAGAAGGTGATTCATGCCTACTTGGGTACTTAATCACTAGAACATATTGAATCGGTAAATACCATGTTATCTATTAAGAATCTTGAAGCAGGCTACGGCAAAGTAAAAGTCCTTCACGGCATCAACATTGATGTTCCAAAAGGACAAGTCATTACTTTGATTGGCTCAAATGGCGCTGGCAAAACCACGACTATGCGCGCTATCACTGGCATGATTAAGCCAACGTCCGGCGAGGTTACATTGGGCGGCGAAAAAATTGATGGTTACGACTCTCATAAAATTGCTCGCTTAGGTCTGGCGCATAGCCCTGAAGGTCGTCGTGTGTTTACGACGATGTCAGTCACTGATAATTTATTGCTTGGCGCATTCCCTCGCTTTACTGGAAGCCGTCCAAAAGGCGATATTAAGAGCGACTTGGAGAAGTCTCTTGAAATGTTCCCGCGCCTCAAAGAGCGCCGCAATCAATTAGCTGGCACTTTATCTGGTGGCGAGCAACAGATGTTGGCAATGGCCCGCGCTGTGATGCTGAACCCAGAGATCATTCTCTTGGATGAGCCATCAATGGGTCTTGCACCAATCTTGGTTGAGGAAGTCTTTAAGATCATCTCCAACCTGAAATCACAAGGCGTAACGATGTTGTTGGTTGAGCAGTTTGCTGCTGCGGCCTTGAACGTAGCTGACTATGGTTATGTCCTAGAGAATGGCAAAATTGCTACTCACGGACCTGCTTCTAAGCTCAAAGATGATCCAGCTGTGAAAGCAGCTTACTTGGGTGGTGCTGGTGGCCACTAAGTAGTGATCTAAATATCAAGCAAAAAAAAGCCCTTAGCAATAAGGGCTTTTTCTTTTTAGCTAGAGAGTAGTTTTACTGCTTCCCGAATCATTAAAGCGCGATAACCCATATAAATAGCGACTACGATAAAGCCAAACAAAAATAGCTTTGGAATGATCGCACCCTCGATGACAAGCTCGCTATTGAGTAGACCAATCGCAACCGCAAAGAAGAACAGAGCGCCAATACCAAGAATGATCCAATTCTCATTGTTGGAAACTTGCTGGGTTTGATTCTTGTAGGCGAGCACCTGAAAGCTGCTATCTTTTTGATATCCCGATACAGTGATCTGGTCGCCGTCAGCAATCTTCATTGGCGAGGAAAACCTTGCTTCAATTGCCTTGTCCCCTAAATCAAACTTAGAGATATAAAAGCGTTTGTAATAGACCGAAGAATGATCATGGGTTGGCTTTTCTGGGTTGACGTATTCCAGTAACTCAGTATTGAGATTACTAACCGTTCCAGAAAGAGCGCTAATAGAGCTTGATAGAAAGGCGATTGGTTTGGAGGTAGACATCAGTAAAGCTCCTAAAAGACCAAATAAAAGAATATAGATAAATGATGCCAGAGGTCGCTTCTTAGACCGCTTCATAGACTGCTTCATAGGCTACCCAGTCCTTTGACAACTAGACTGATGGCAACAATAAATGCCAACATAGAAAATATTTGCTGCAATCTTGGGCCGCTAAGCTTTTTACCAAAAGCTCTGCCTATCAGTAAACCCAGTAGGGCGCCCAGTGCATATGGCATTGCGATCATGAAGTTGAAGTTTCCAGATAGTGCTGAGAAAATAGTTCCACCACCAGCAACAATTGCAAGTACACCCAATGAGGTAGCAACAATGGAATTCACTGGTAAATCGGTATAGCGTTTAAGTGCTGGCACGATCACAAATCCACCACCAACGCCTAGTAACCCAGAAAGAAATCCTGCCAATCCACCAGAGAGCATTAGTGCTCTCGCGCAAGGGATATTCCAGGCAAGCTTGCCTACGGATGTATCGAGCAAACAAGGTGGTGGAGGCTTGCCAGCAAAGTCGGGTATCCCATGAATTTCCTTATAAGCCTGCCTGTAGAGGCGAATGGAGACGTAAAATAGCGTGAGACTAAAGATGATTAATAAAGGCGTGTTTGGAGTACGTTGTGATATCCATAGTCCTAATGGGAAGAGAATTAGTCCGAATATCGCCATGAGTCCTGCAGCTTTATAACGCAGAATCTTGTTCTTGAAGCCAAGTAGGGCACCAATCCCTGCCGCGAGAGTGATGGCTGAAAGAGAAATGGGTGCCGCCTCAGCAACGCTAAGATGTAAGACAAAGACCAGTAGAGGGACGGAAAGAATGCCGCCACCAGCTCCAGTAAGGCCCATCAAGAGACCTACAAATAGACCGAGTGAGGGGCTGATGAGATTTGAATAATCCATTGCACTGAATTTTATAGTGCGAATGGATCTGTTAGTCTATCTATTCAATAAAAAAGCGCTTTCTACCCTTTCCTGCGCCAATAAATAACACCGTGCCATATAAAGATGATGAAGAACAGAAGCCCTACTATCCAGTGAGTATCGATTACGCCATCTCGTATCTCCTCTGGTCCGTAATATAACAATGCCCCAGAAATGAGTAGCGTAGCAAGAAAGCCCAGTTGACTAAAGCCAGTCCATAACTGCTTTCTTGACTTATAACCTGCCTTGATGTGAAAGGGTAGTACCGAGCCAAGCGCTAGAGTAGCTAGCATTGCAGCAATACCGTGAGCCGCCAAGATGCTGTGTGATCCAAGAGTGGATCTTTGAATCTGAAATTGATGCCCTATTAAGTACACGAGGCCCGTGATAGAGCAGGTCATCATTCCATAGATTACAAATGACTTTTGCCAGCTTGGCATTTTTCCTAGGCGACTCATGCTGTAATTCTGAGGGCGCGAGCTGAAAAGCGCTCGAAGCAGGGGTGATGCTCGTTATTCGACAAAGCCAAAACTTTGGTAAGAGCATCTGCGTAAACACACTCTTTTGCCAGAATGGAGTATGAGCCTAATACCTCAGCATATACCTCAGAAGGATTCCGTTTAAGAGGATTGATGATATGGCTTTGCTGTTGATCTCTTTTTGCAAAGTAAAGACTGCTGGTAGCGATAGCCCCGTTTTCTAGAGAACCAATTTCAATGAGCTCTTCAGGTAATTCTGGATTACGAATTTGGATCGGGAAGAAGGTATCTCCAAATACCCGCATGTCACCTCCAGCATTTACAGATCCAGAAGAGATCCCTTCTGACAAAAGAACTCTCACTGCCATATCGACTGCATATCCTTTTGCAATGCCGCCAAGATCTAAGCAGACTGGACGTGCTGATTTGATGAGATCAGGCGCTAAGAAGTGTATGTCTTCAATACCACCAAGTTCATGATTGGTAAAGGTGATGTGGCGTGGCAATAAACCTGCCTCAACTAGGCGATGCCCGATTCCGCAATCAAATAGACCATTTGATGCAATATGAATCTCTTTTGCAATCTTAATAACTTGAGCAGTCCACGGATGAATTTCAACCGCTTCTAAGTGGGCTCGTTCATTAACGCGACTAAGTTCGCTTTGCGGGTTGTGAAATCCCATCAGATCATGAACTTTTTGAATGATCGAAAATGCATTATCAATAGCAGTTTCCCCTTCATCTTGTTTGATTGAGATCTCAACAAAGGTGCCTAGTAGGGGTTTGCAGCGAATCATTTTGCTTTAGATATCTGGGCTGGAGATGTTAAAGGAAGGGGATTCTTCAGAGTCAATTCATATAAAACCGTTATGCGCTTCACGCCATCAGTGAGATGCTTGCAAGATAGCGTGGCGCCTCCAATATTTTGAATATCTTGATTAAGCTTAATGGGATCATTTGCAGTCTTACCTACGAATTGTTTGCGCCATTGAGCTTCTGCAACCTCATATCCATAAGACTCAACGTATTCCAGAACTTCTACACCAGCAACGCTGCCATTTGAGTTGATCGCAACAGCATAGGTAATCATTTCATGCTTACCAACGACCTCATCAATGACTAGCCAGCTACCATCAGATGCTTTCCATATCCGATCGCCTTGAAAGGGGTGGCGAATGCTAGAGGCAGAGCGCATCTTTTCTTGTAGATCATCTGTAATGATGATGGGATTTTTCGTAAGTGTTTTATTAGGAAAAAGAATTTTCTGCGCTTGCTCTACTGAAAGGTAAATTTTGGCCTGAACAATAATAGGCGTGCTAATTATTGCCAAACCAAGAATAGCAAGCGGGGTGGGTTTCCAAATCATGATTTCAGTATTTGAGTTAAAGGTTTAGCTATAAGATTAGAGCTTTAGGTAGCGAGTAATTCATTCGCTTCATAGCAAAGCTCTTGAATATCTGCGCCTATACCTTTCTTGTTGGCTAATGTTTCAAACATGAGTAATGCCCTTCCTCTTGCGGTAGGGCACTGCGTAGATTGAAACTTCACTAAATGCGTTAAAGCGGCAACTAATAGATTTTGAATTTCCATAAATACTTTCATTTAATTAAGGGGGAAGCCAACTTTGACAATGAATTCATTAACCGAATGACTGTCCCAAACGCGTGCATTAGAGCACTCCGCCTCACCGCCACCCATACAAGTTCCGCCTGCAAGTTGATAACGCCATGCTCCTGTAACCCACCAGTCTTTGGCTGCGTAGTGCATATTGGGGCCAACAAAGGTGGCTCTCTGTACTTGATTGCGTAAGTTCAACTCTGAATAATCATTATGAAAACGGGCTTCAACCCCGGCCGACCATTTGGGTGCGAAACGATAACTAGCCCCTACCAAAAAATCTAACATGGACTCAGGTACATTACCGTTTTCAATAAACTTCAAGCGTTCATTCGCAACTACAACGTTACCTGCTAAAACTAATCGGTCATCAATAAAGTTCGACTGCAGTAGTAACCTTGCCTCTAATTCATCTTTGTTTCTACCCCATGTTGGTTCTAGATACAGTCCAATACCTACGGGCGAAGTCACAGGATTGGTGATGCGGTAGATTGCTTCTAAAGAGCCGCCTTCAATGCCACTTTTTTTGTAGGCTGTAGAGGGATCATGTGAGGATGGAACGCCATAACCACCTGTACAGGTTGGAGAGTCGCCACATGCTTCTGGGTTGGTGTAATTTTGATTGGCGCTGGTGTAGTAAGAGTTGATATAGCCTGCTACTTGTAAGTCATTCGTTAAACCATATTCCAGTTCGGTTCGTGCTGTCCAGGCATCATAAGTTCCTGAAGCCTGCTGTTTATTCAACTGTAGGCGCTGCTCAAACTCAAGCTTTCCCTTTGGCTGTAGATCTAGGGTGTAAATCCAGCCAAATACTCCCTCGCCTGCGTGGGCAAAAGAAAAGTGAAGGGTGGCTGCTAAAAAGAGGCTAAAGGCGAGAAGTCTTTTGATGGTCAATTTCATGGTTCCTGAAGGTTGATGGTTAAAAGTCTAAATGAGAATGATTCTCAATATAACATTAAATGAGAATGATTCTCAAGTAAAAAAATGACAACTTCAGGAGAAATGACTTTCTTTTTAAAGAGTTCCGCAATTGCTTGTAAGATTTCTTCCAAATGAACGCTGAGTCCTTGGAAAAATTGGTCTTAATAAAGATGCCTTTTGGCAAATACGCCGGGCGTGCTTTAGCTGATTTGCCAGGGAACTATTTAGCGTGGTTTGCTCGCGAAGGTTTTCCTAAGAGCGAGCTTGGTCAGTTATTGGAGTTAATGCATACCCTAGATCACAACGGTTTGCGTGGACTCTTGGCACCAATACAGCGGGCTCATGGCTTACAGGAAAAATCTAAATTACTTTGAGTGGACTATTAGGATGATGCGATTACGTTCGTAAGTCACAGTCGAAGACTCTGGCGGACTACTTTGAATCAGGCCAGGTTGTAAATTGGTTTGAGATTCAATTTGAGAGGCAATCTGTTTTGCCAAAGCCTCATTGCGATCATATTGAATTTGAATGCCAGCTATCTTGCCCGATTTAATATTAGTGATCACGCTATTGAGCTTGCTAGTAGAGTACTCATCAAAAAATACGGGATACCAGCCTCCTATTAAAGTCTGCTGAGCTTTGGTTTTTAATGGCTTCGAAGCCGTATTACTTCCAAAGCCCCCTGTATTTCCTATGTTTGATTCGTCAGTAATAGGTAAATGAAAATTAATCCCAGTTTTTTTCATCAACTCCTGGTAACCAATTGGTGGGGTCATGCGCGCTTCATCGGCATTCTCAATCCAATAGCCCCATGCAATATTTTTACTTGGGTCATAAACCAGCTTGTATAAATGACTTGGAATCGTTACTCGACTTCTGCCAATGCTGCCATTGTTTCCGGTCGACCCGGTATAGATATAAATATCACCAGCTGCTCTTTTGACGTAAGCCCTAGTCGGCTCCTCAACATTTTTGGCCCAGATGCCCTGATTGTTTTGTCTTGCTTGGGGCATCATATTGGCCAAAGAGAAGGACTGAGCCATTGAAAGTTCATTGCTCATATCGCCAGCAGGGGCATTGTGACCCCTGTCATAGCCGCTGCCACGATAATCTGCAAGCAGGGATCTCTCTACAAAAGGAAGCCTCGCTTCCTCATAAAATTGATTACTTCTCCGAGGATGTGGTGCAGAAAGCTGTTCTTTATTGATCTTCTCAACTGTATAGATGGGTTTCTTATCCTGCGGGGAGTAGTAGATAGCAAAGCTATCAAAGCAAAGATCCCTTCCGGCTTGAGGAGTTGTTGGTATTTGCTGGGCTGGGAAGAGGTCCTTACAGTCGTCAAAAGCTGCAAGCGTATTTAGCGAAGCGCACAGCGCTACGAGGGCGATAAGGTTGCGAAACAATTTCATGGGTTCTCAGTGTATGAGCTCTGCCCCTGGATTCCTCAGTTTTTATCGTGAACTAGCCTCAAAGGTAATAAGAATCTGGAAACCCTCACCACCTCTCCAGAAATAAAAATCTAATTTTTTTGCCCAAGTCTCTTGATAAATAGTCCTAGTCAACAAGTTTAGCTCTGCTACTACCCGTAGAAAATGTAGGGTGCCTAAGCACTAGATGTACGATTTTTAGTGCTTATTTTTTGATCAAAATCGTAAAAAAGTCCTTTTTCTTCAATTTTTTTATAGAGTGAAATTAGCGCTCCCTAACTTTCATAAGTAACTGAATTTATTGATTTAAATATCATTTTTATGGCGCACATAGTTAATCTCCCGTATTTCTAGATCAATAAGTTATTGATTTCGGTTTCCATATTCTTGACTTGATATAAGAAACTTCTTAGGATGACCCATGTTTTTTAAATATTGCAATGCAGCATAAAACGGTAGTTAGTTTTTTTGAGGCCTTGCAAACAATCAATGAGTAAATGTTTACCTAACAATTTGAGTGAAATGCAGAATAGGCAGCCAGCCCTGTTGACTGCTAAAGAGCTGCTAGCGCATGCTATGGCTCCAGTCTACAGAGTCATTAATGGCTTAGCTCTTGTATCTGTATTTATGGTGGTTGGCCTTTGGCTCTCTGGCAACGGGACCAATGCTGGTGCTTTTGACTTGGCTCGTATTTTGGTTCCGGATGAAGCACGCCATATTTTTTGGAGCAATGGTTATGACATGCTCAACCAATACAAAGAGTCCAATGAATTAGCTTCTTCTACTGCTGCTGATACTGAAATCGCTGCAGTGATCTATGGCAAGTCTAAGACCCCAGCTATGAATGACTCGGGTTTGGCGAGCGCTAAACAGCAGACCGTAGCCCTATTGATGCCCTCAGTAGCGCAAATGCAGGTCAAGTCGATCTCTCATTTGTCGGACCGTATTCCGACTTCGAAGATGGATCCTCAGGCTTTGGATAGCAATTTAATGGGTTCGATTCAGAACCAACGTGCAGTGGCTGATTTCTTTGAGAAGAAATACAACCTTGATCGCGCAAAAATTGAAGAGTATGTTTCCAACACGATCTTGATCGCTAAAGAAGTCAATATTGATCCTGTGCTCTTATTGGCAGTGATTTCAGTTGAGTCGAACTTCAATCCAAATACGAAGAGCCATGCTGGTGCTGAAGGCTTAATGCAAGTAATGACCGCAGTTCATAAAGATAAGTACGCTCTTTTTGGTGGCACCTCTGAAGCTGTTAAGCCGGAGGTTAATATCCGTGTTGGCGCCTACATCTTGAAATATCTCATCGCCACTGCTGGTTCATTGCGCAATGGTTTGAAGTATTACGTTGGTGCCGCAAATGCTGAAGATGACGGTGGCTATACAGATAAAGTCATGGCCGAAAGAAATCGCCTCATTAGCTTGTGCCAAAACCGATCATCTAATCGTTTAACTTTGAACGGTAAAGATTTACGTTCTTAAGTAAATAACGCCCTGTGTGATCTGTTTGATCTGAGTGATTTAAGTGATCGCAGAATATAAAAAGCCACCCTCGGGTGGCTTTTGTTTTAACGCTTTAACTCAATGCATTAATTAACGCCGTGCAATTCCACATCAAATACGAGAGTGGCATTTGGAGGAATTACGCCACCAGCACCTCGGGGACCATAGCCCATCTCAGAGGGAATAATGAGAGTACGTTTACCGCCGATTTTCATGCCGGCAACGCCTTCATCCCAGCCTTTGATCACATGTCCAGCACCCAATGGAAAGCTAAACAATTGGCCGCGGTCTAGTGAGCTGTCAAACTTTTGACCTTTGTGATCCGCTGCTTTTTCATCATAAAGCCAGCCGGTGTAATGCACGTCCACATGATTGCCTTTTATGGCTTCTTTGCCTTCACCTACAACGGTATCGATTTTTTTGAGTTCACTCATGATGTTTTCCTATTTCACACAAATTGACTGGCTAGTATATTCTGAGCTCTGTAAATTCTCACGGTGAGCTTTCTTTAGCTTAAACGCATGACAAATTATTGGGCAAATTCTGCATATAGCACCCTGGCAATCAGTCCTGATCATCAGTTGCTGGTGACGGATGACTTCTTGCGCACTTATATGGATAGACCTGAGCTCAAGTTGGTTCCAGAATCTTGTACTGCAGAGCGGTCATTGCATCAGCGCCTAACAGAGAGTCCCTGCGCTGAAGTGTTAGAGGCTGAAATCGCTGCAATGGCTGATGAGGACATTCAGGAAAACTATCGCGTTTGGTTGCGTTATCGGACGCGCTTATTGGCTGCAAGCTCGCTAGAGAGTTTCTATATGAGTTTGTTTAAGGGTGAGGGGGTTGATGTTCCTCCCCTCTTTATTGATCAGCTTGCACAAATTTTCATTAGACATATCTTGAGCAATGAGGTGCATCCATTGGAAGTGAGAATGGGCGAACTCTTTTTCAGGACTCAGAAGATCAGTGTTATCGAAGACGGTATTGTGATGGGTGCGGATGAGGAGGTTGTTACGCGGAATGCTCAGGCTAGTGATACAGGCAACATCATGGATTTACTCAAAGGCAAGTCAATGACTATGCGCTCTACCGATCTAGATGTTCTTCATGAAGACAACGCCGATATCTATTGGGAGCGAAGCGAAGATTTTGATTTAGCGGTCCAGCTCAATTTTGGTCATGAGCCGATCAACCATTTCTGTCGTGTTTTAGAAAAGTGGATCAAGCATTTTCTGGGTATTAGTGTGCGTATTACACCCATGCAACAAATTACTGACCCTAAATGGTCTTGGCATGTTGGCTTGGATGCGGTCGCTACTGGAATACTCAACAAGCTCTATAACAAGGAGTTAGTAGAGGCCGATGAGTTACAAAAAGTGATTTGTCTATTCCGTCTCGACTTTGTTGATGAAGCAGCTATAGCCAAGGCTCAGGTGGGTAAGCCAGTTTATATGGCCATCGCCATGAATGATCAACAGCAGTTGAAACTAAAGCCACAAAATTTATTATTTAATTTGCCGTTGGCAAAAACTTCGTAGTATCCATGGGCTTTGGGCCCTAAGCTTGGGCTTGTTTGCGCTGTTGTGCAAGCCAAAAGATCGCTAGGCCACTAATTAAAACGGGAGTAAGTGATCCCCAGTTGAGAATGGTCCAGCCATGAGAAGTGATGAGAGCGCCTGAACCAAAGGAAGTAAATGCCATCGTGCTAAAGACGCAGAAGTTGATGGCAGCCTGTGCTTTATCACGCTCATTTGGTTGGTAGGCAGTCATTGCTAAAGAAGTGGCACCAGTAAATAAAAAGTTCCAGCCGACACCCAGTAGAAATAAGGCAATGAAGAATTGATGAAGATCGGTTCCGGTTAGAGCAATCGCAATACAAATGAAGTTCAAGACAACACCAACACCCATAATCTTTAATACGCCAAATCTTTGAATGAGGGAGCCTGTAAAAAATCCCGGGGCAAACATGCCAATCACATGCCATTCCAAAACGAGGGCGGTATCAGAGAATGGTAAGCCGCAGATTTGCATTGCTAAAGGCGTGGCTGCCATCAAGAGGTTCATCACCCCATAACCCAATGCTGCGCCAATAATGGCAACCATAAAGGCAGGCTGCTGGAGGATTACCTTCAGAGGGCGTCCATCAGTAAGTGCATGCTGTGTCTTGAATTCTTGGGGGAAGTGGATGAATTGCATGACGAAGATGCCAATCAATCCGGCGATTGATAGTGTTAGGTAAGCCCCCAGGAAGGCGGTATCAAATAGATCTCGAGTCCATGAAGCTAGGTTGGGTCCAATAACAGCGCCTAGAATACCGCCAGCCAATACCCAAGAAACTGCTTTATCGCGTTGACTCAGATCTGTTAGCTCTGCTGCGGCAAAGCGGTATAGCTGCCCATTGGCACTGTAATAGCCGGCGATAAAGGTGCCCATGACTAAAAGCCAGAAGTTCTTACTGATAGCGGCGTAAGCACATATAAGCGCAGACAGCATGGCTACTAACAAACCAAGCTGGAAAGAAATCTTGCGTCCAAAGTAGTTTTGGGATTTGGCCACAACCGAGGTAGAAAAGGCGCCACCAACAACGTAGCCCATGACGGGTAGGGTGGCCATCCAGCTGACTGGGGCTAGACTGAGACCCACCAAGCCATTAATAGCGATAAATGTAACGTTATTGGTGAGGAATAACCCCTGACAAATGATCAGTAGCACCAGATTTTTATTGAGTAAGGGATGCTTGCTGATCATGGCTTGCAGTTTACGGTGAATTCGCAGGTCCTGCTGTCTCGGTGGATTCCCTTAAATTGAGCTTTATAGAGAGTTTCCCGATGCAAAACCGCCATTTTTGCCAGGTCCGATGATCTAAAATAGAGAACTCGCCTTATTAACAAAAGGTGCGCTAAAAGTGACTTGTGAAATATAGGTTTGAGGGCGACAGGGTAAAAACCTGACTCTGTAATTTTTCAATATTGAGGAAACATTCATGGCTTCAGAGAAATCAAAGATTATTTATACGCTGACAGATGAGGCGCCCCTTTTGGCTACTCGTGCATTTCTGCCGATTATTCGTACTTTTGCAGCCCCTGCTGGCGTGGATATCGTGACAAGCGATATCTCAGTCGCTGCGCGTATCTTGGCTGAGTTTCCTGATTGCCTCACCCCTGAGCAGCAAGTGCCAAACAACTTGGCTGAGCTAGGCAAAATGACCTTATTGCCTGATACCAACATCATTAAGTTACCAAATATTAGCGCGTCTGTGCCTCAGCTATTAGCAGCGATTAAAGAATTGCAATCTAAGGGCTACAAGATCCCTGATTTTCCTGAAGATCCAAAAACGGATGAAGAGAAAGCAGTTCGAGCTCGTTATTCCAAGTGTTTAGGTAGTTCTGTAAACCCAGTATTACGTGAAGGTAACTCTGATCGTCGTGCCCCTCCCGCAGTAAAACGCTACGCTCGTAAAAATCCGCACTCCATGGGAGAGTGGAGTCAGGCGTCACGTACTCACGTTTCTCATATGCATGGCGGCGATTTTTACGCCGGCGAGAAGTCTATGACAATGACTAAGGCTTGCGATGTGAGGATGGACCTAGTTACCAAGAGTGGCAAGACTATTGTCCTGAAGCCAAAAGTCTCCTTATTGGCGGGTGAAATTATCGACAGCATGTACATGAGCAAAAAAGCGCTCTGCGAGTTTTACGAAAAAGAAATTGAAGACGCTTATAAGACTGGCATGATGCTGTCCTTGCATGTCAAGGCAACTATGATGAAGGTCTCTCACCCAATCGTGTTTGGTCATGCGGTAAAGATTTTCTACAAAGATGCTTTCGCAAAGTACGCCAAGCTATTTGAAGAGTTGGGTGTAAATGCTAATAACGGCATGAGTAGTGTCTACGAAAAGATTAAAACTTTGCCAGAATCCAAGCGCGAAGAAATCATTCAAGATTTGCACGCTTGCCACGAGCATCGCCCAGCATTAGCGATGGTGGACTCTGCTAAAGGTATTACTAACCTTCATTCCCCAAGTGATGTGATCGTAGATGCTTCGATGCCTGCAATGATTCGTGCTGGTGGAAAAATGTGGGGTGCTGATGGCCGTTTACATGACACCAAGGCAGTGATTCCTGAGAGTACCTTTGCGCGTATCTATCAAGAAATCATTAATTTCTGTAAGACACATGGCAACTTTGATCCAGCGACCATGGGTACAGTGCCTAACGTCGGTTTGATGGCCCAGCAGGCCGAAGAGTACGGTTCACACGACAAGACTTTTGAAATTCAAGAGGCTGGTGTAGCTCGTATCGTTGCCGATGACGGCACAGTGCTGCTTGAGGAAAATGTGGAAGAGGGTGATATCTGGCGTATGTGTCAGGTTAAAGATGCACCAATCCGAGACTGGGTTAAATTAGCTGTAAACCGCGCGCGGCTTTCCAATACTCCAGCAGTATTCTGGCTTGACGAGTACCGTCCACACGAAGCTGAATTGATTAAAAAAGTGAAAACTTACCTCAAAGACTATGATCTTGAGGGTGTAGATATTCAGATCATGTCTCAGACACGTGCGATGCGTTATACCTTGGAGCGCGTTATTCGTGGCAAGGACACCATTTCTGTGACTGGTAATATTTTGCGTGACTACCTCACTGACTTATTCCCAATTATGGAATTAGGTACTAGTGCGAAGATGTTGTCTATCGTTCCTTTGATGGCTGGTGGCGGCTTGTTCGAAACCGGTGCTGGTGGTTCTGCTCCAAAGCATGTTCAACAGTTGGTAGAAGAAAACCACTTGCGTTGGGATTCGCTTGGTGAGTTCTTGGCTTTAGCTGTATCTCTTGAGGATATCGGCGATAAGACAGGCAATAACAAGGTAAAAATCTTGGCCCGTACTCTAGATGAAGCCACTGGTAAGTTATTGGATAACAATAAGTCACCTTCTCCACGTACAGGTGAGTTGGATAATCGTGGAAGCCAGTTCTACCTAGCAATGTATTGGGCTGAAGCATTAGCGGCGCAAACAGAAGATAAGGAATTGCAAGCGCACTTTGCGCCTTTGGCAAAAACTTTGATTGAGAATGAGGAAAAGATTACAGCCGAACTCAAAGCGGTTCAAGGTAAGCCGGCAGACATTGGCGGTTACTTTATGCCAGATTCTGAGAAGTTTGAAGCGGTAATGCGTCCTAGCGCTACTTTTAATGCAGCTTTAAAGGCAGCAAGTCCGTCATAGGTATAAGCGATAAGTACCTAATTTTTTAGATTAGGTTTAGCATTTAAAAGGCAAACTTTCGGGTTTGCCTTTTTATTTTTCTAAACTATTTTCAGTGATGCCAAAACCAAAAGACCTAGTTGAATTGAGCTATCTGAGCGAAGCTGTCTCAGATATGTCCTTTCTCGGTCTAATGCGATTGCTTGAGTCTGCGCGTGCGTTTAATCAAAAGAACGGTATTACTGGAATCCTCCTTTATGACAACCAGCAGTTTGGTCAAATCATAGAGGGAGAGTGCGCTATTGTGATGAAAGCTTGGAAACGTATTCAGGACGATAAGCGTCATCATCGCATAGAGCTATTAGAGATTCGCGAGATTTCAGAGCGAAGCTTCCCAGAATGGCTCCTGCGTTTTTATGGTGGCGAGACACTTACTCGAGACTATCCAGCACTGGCTCATATGGTTGGCGGTATGGATAAGCATAGCCTCGCTTTATTGAACAAGATGCGCGAGAGCCTGGTTTAAGCAAGAAATTTCCATCGGTAGCAAAATAGATATATTACTTTTATAGGGGGCGTGTATGCGTTTTATTGATAAGACCATTCTTGCGAGTGATATCACTCCTAGAGAAGTATTTGAAAACCGCCGTAACATTATTAAGACTGCTGCCGCAGGAGGCTTTGGTATGGCCTTGGCACCTTGGTTCTCGAGAGAGGCGCTAGCATCTAATCCAGAAAAGCTCGCGGCTACGCTTAACCCTGCATTTGCAGATAAAGATGGTCTTACAGCATATAAGTACATCACGAGCTATAACAATTTTTATGAGTTTGGTACCGATAAAGCCGACCCAGTTGCCTATGCTGAGACTCTACAGACAAGACCGTGGACAATATCCATTGAGGGCTTAGTAAAAAAACCAATGATGCTTGATATTGACGCGCTTCTGAAGTTAGCTCCCATGGAAGAACGAATTTATCGGATGCGCTGTGTCGAAGGTTGGTCCATGGTGATTCCTTGGGATGGTTACTCACTCTCAAAACTGATTAATAAGGTGGAGCCTCTCAGTTCAGCTAAGTATGTGGAATTTATTTCCTTGGCGGATCGCAAGCAAATGCCAGGCATTAAAAGCAACGTCATTGATTGGCCCTATCGCGAAGGTTTGCGTATGGATGAGGCAATGAATCCGTTAACACTGCTCACTTTTGGCTTATATGGTGAGGTTCTTCCAAAACAGAATGGTGCTCCAGTTCGTATCGTGGTGCCCTGGAAATATGGTTTTAAGAGCGCTAAGTCGATTGTTAAAATTCGCTTTACAGAAGAAATGCCTAAGACTAGTTGGAATCAGTTTGATGCACGTGAGTACGGCTTCTACTCGAATGTGAATCCTCAGGTAGATCATCCGCGCTGGAGTCAGGCAGTTGAGCGTCGCATTGGTGATCCCAAGGGAATGTTTGCGCCAAAGATTAAAACCCAGATGTTTAATGGCTATGGTGAACAAGTAGCCAGTATGTATACGGGTATGGATCTGAAGAAGTACTATTAGTAATGAATAAAATTGATTCAGTATTTTTTAGTGCTTGTATTTTGGTGTGTAGTCTTTCTGCTTATGGACAGAGCAATGATGTACCTGTAAAAACAATTTCTTCGCTAGATGTGCAGCGATATTTAGGCGCTTGGTATGAGATTGCTAAGTACCCAAACTGGTTCCAGAGGAAATGTGCTGGCAATACCAAAGCGGTTTATTCGGCTAGAGCTGACGGCACGCTCAAAGTATTGAATAGCTGTGTAAATGCTGACGGCCAAGTATCCGAGGCGGAGGGTGCTGCAAGGCAGATTGGTGCAAAAGACTCTCCTAAGCTAGAGGTACGTTTTGCGCCTGCATGGCTATCTTTTATACCGATGGTCTGGGGCGATTACTGGGTGATTGATCTAGACCCCCAATATCAAGTGGCGGTAGTCAGCGATCCTCGTCGTGAATATCTCTGGATTTTATCTAGGACTCCACAACTAGAAAAAAAAGTCTATGAAGACACTTTAGTGCGCATACAAGCGCAACAGTTTGATGTGCGAAAGCTGGAGCTTACTCCGCAAGTGACTGCGAAGTAAAAAACTCATTCACTAAAGCATGACAGCGCATTTATTACCTCCTGGCATTGAAGTATTTGAACGAGGCTGGCTCTCGGCGAATAATATTTTTCACCATGGGGAAGAAGACGTTTCCTTGGTAGACTCTGGTTATTACGCACACCAAAATCTGACGCTGGATTTGATTACTAGTGCTTTAAAAAGGCACGGCTTGCTAAAACTGAACAAGCTCGTCAATACTCATCTGCATTCGGATCACTGTGGCGGTAATGCTGCTATAGCTAAAACATTTAATTGTGATGTGCTGATTCCATCTGCTGAAGACCTGGCGGTTAAGAGCTGGGATAGTGCGTTACTGAGCTACGACAACTTAGGGCAAGAGTGCCCGCAGTTTTTGCATCATGGACTATTAGTTCCCAGCCAAGAAATATTACTGGGAAGATATCTCTGGAAGGTATTGGCAGCACCGGGACATGACCCTCACTCGATCATGCTATACCAGGCCGATCATCGAATCTTGATTTCTGCTGATGCTTTATGGGAAGAGGGTTTTGGGGTGATTTTTCCTGAGCTTTGGGGTGAGGCGGGATTTGAAGAGGTGGCGCAAACCTTGGACTTGATTGAGACCTTGCCGGTAGATCTTGTAATTCCAGGACATGGAGCGCCTTTTGTAGATATTAAAAAATCGCTCGATACTGCGCGCTCAAGATTAGATTACCTGGCCTCTGATCCGGATCGCAATGCGCGCCATGGCGCAAAAGTATTATTGAAGTATCGTTTATTAGAATGGCGCACCCGAAACATCTCGGAAGTGAATGATTGGATTAGGAATACTCCGGCATTAATCAGTGCAGCAAAACTACTCAATATGAGTATGGATGAATTTACGCAGTGGCTACCAAAAGCCTTAGTGAAATCGAGTGCCGCAAAACTTGAGGGTGAAACCCTAGTTGACCTCGCTTGATCTTGTGCGTTGACTAGCTTTAAAAGTTAAGCGATATTTTTCCATACACAGTCCAGTTGTAGACCTGATAAGTTTGGACAACTTGCTTAGCTCCGCCAATAGCTAATAGTAGATTTTTACTGAGACGCTGGGTCACCATGGCATCGATTGGTACAAACCATCCGCCGCCTGCTGAGTTGTATACAGCACCGTTTTCATCCCAAAAACGAAGTTGGGTGCTAGGGCCCAGATTGAGGCCTATCGTTGGATACAGCTCGAGATGATTATCGATAGGGGGTAGGCTGGAGACTGTCGGCGCCTTTCTGTTGAAGCCCATCATGTATCTGGCTAGAGGTGAAATATCCGAGAGAATACTTTGCCCGCTAACTGCAGGCTTATAGGATGTACTGACTTGGGGTCCTGCTAGCCATTGGCCCGTATTGCCGAGTGGCGCCAAAACCCTAGCACCGATATTCGCAAGCCAGCCGTCTTGACCGCCCCAAATAGTCACCATTGCATTATTAGGAGAAAAGGTTCCAGTAGACTGAGCTGGTAATTGAGGTCCGTAGGTTGCGGTATAAGCAGTATCCAGTCTCATAGTGCCATGCCAACTACCTAGATTTACGGGGTTGTAGTAGCGTAACTTGAGAGTATCAGCATAAATACTATTGCCCTGGTAGGAGTGGTAGCCCCAGAACTCTAGGATGTGATCTTGAGATCTTTCTTGAGATGAATTGACGAGCCCTAAAATGGGTGCGCCAGAGGGCAAATCCGTAGCGCATACTAAAGTAGCTGGAATGCATAAGATAGTAAAAGTGATTGCACGCAGGAATACCATATAGGCGTTAATATTAAATTAGAAATCACATTCACTAAGAATTAAAGAGGGAGTATGGAACATACCGCATTAGTTACTGGAGCTACCGCAGGATTTGGGGAGGCTACTACCCGTCGTTTTTTAGCAAACGGTCACAAGGTTGTGGCTATTGGTAGAAGATCAGAGCGTTTAGAGGCCCTAATGAGCTCCTTGCCTGCCGAGCAACAAAAAAAACTCTTCACTATGGTGGTGGATGTTTGCGATAGCTCTCAAGTTGATGTTCTAGCGGGTGCTCTGCCAGCAGAATTTTCTAAAGTCACCATATTGGTGAACAATGCCGGCCTTGCCTTAGGGTTGGAGTCAGCCCATAAAGCATTTTTGAGTGATTGGGATCAGATGATTGATACCAACATCAAGGGACTCGTGCACATGACTCGCGCTTTCTTGCCCGGCATGGTAGAGCGCAAATGTGGCCATGTGATTAATATAGGTTCTGTAGCTGCAAATTACCCCTACCCAGGTGGAAATGTTTACGGCGGTACTAAGGCATTCGTGAAGCAATTTAGTTTGAACTTACGCGCCGATCTGATTGGTACTCCAGTGCGGGTAACCTGTATTGAGCCAGGTATGTGCGCTGGCACAGAGTTCTCGAATGTTCGCTTTAAAGGAGATGACGCAAAAGCAGAAAAAGTCTATAACGGTGTGCAGGCTTTGAGTGCTGACGATGTGGCTGAGACAATTTATTGGTCAGCTACTTTGCCAAGTCATATGAATATCAATGTCTTGGAAGTCATGCCAATTCAACAATCCTTTAATGCATTTAATATACATCGTGGCGAGCTTTAAGGCTTAGGCTTCCACTGATAAAACTTGGGATACACACGCATCACTACCGGACCATCAAAGTCCCAAGATTTACAGGTGCCTAAGTAAAGTGGTGGCTTATCACCATCTGGATCAAAGAACGCCCCGGGAATAGATTGGTAAGCCGCAGTCGCAAGACTAACAAGAAGTTCACGCAGATGAGTGCAACCTTTAATTCCGCCTAGGTGAGTGTCTATCGTTTTACGCCAGCCTTTGCCAAGACGCGAGCCAACTAAGGAGTCCATCGGTGGTATGGCTGAGTTACATTCCGCATGCGGTTGCCCATCCATTACTGCTTCAATATCTTTGATAACAAAGTCGTGATCCAGTGTTACACGCACCCACATGTCATGAAAAGCCTCGCCAGGTTGCCAAGTCTTTGCGCTAGTCTGAAATGGATTTGTTTTAAAGTCCTTTAAGTGGCCTTCGATATCCCATAAGCCATCGTCTCTGGCAAAACCCTGGAAAGTGATTTCTCGAGTGTGTAAGAGGGAGCGTGGCTTTGGAGTGGAGAGCATGAGGGTATCCAGAAATAGCGAGAATACCCAATGATAATGAATTGCTACGGTGCATTGACCGATCCAATCTAGGCTTGCTCTGTAGTATGCTTTGCAGCATATGGCAAAACCGATTTCCCTAGAAAAAATTCTCTTTAGCCAAGGCTTTGGGACTCGTCGCTACTGTAGTGATTTGGTGTACGCCGAGTTGGTTAAGGTGAATGGTGCATTAGCCCAAGACCCGGAAGAAAGAATAGCCACTGAAAATCTCATCTTGAATGTAGACGGTAAGGATTGGGAATATCACGAGAAAGCCTATCTCGCTTTTAATAAGCCGGCTAACTATGAGTGCTCGCATAAAACAACGCACCATCCCAGTGTATATAGTTTGTTACCCAGTCCTTTTGTAGAAAGAGGTCTGCAATGTGTGGGGCGCCTGGACTACGACAGCACTGGTTTGCTTTTGATCTCAGATGATGGCCAGTTCATTCACAAAATGATTACGCCCAAGAAGAATATTGGCAAGGTTTATGAAATCACAACACCAGAGCCTATTACTCAAAAACAAATAGAGCATCTGATGAATGGTGTTGTACTAGATGATGATCCCAAGCCTTGCTTTGCAACTGCTTGCAAGCAAATTTCTGATCATGTTTTAGCGATGACGATTGTTGAAGGCCGTTATCATCAAGTGAAGCGGATGATGGCGGCAGTAGGAAATCATGTTGCTAAGTTGCACCGTACTGAAATTGGCGCTTATCGAATGCCTACAGATTTAGCTGAAGGCGAGTGGTCCTGGTTATACCCAGAAGATTTAAAACAACTCTCACAAAGTGTTTCTACCTAAGGATGATTAATCTTGATAATTGATGGCTTCGATTTAGATAAAGAAATTCCTTTATGGACACTCGGGTCCGAAGGAAAGTCTATTGCTCAAAAATTTACCTTTGAAAACTTCAAGCTAGCTTTTGAATTTATGACGCTGTGTGCGCAGTATGCTGAAGAAATCGATCACCACCCTGATTGGTCAAACTCTTGGAATAAAGTGATGGTGGAATTGAGTACCCATTCAGCAGGCGGATTGACTGTATTGGATATTCGGTTAGCAAAGGCAATGGATGCCTTTGCCTCCCAAGTAAAGAAAAAATAATTAGTATTTAGTAAGAGAGCAATAGAAATTAGTGCTCGTCGCCTTCGTGCTCTTCCTCATTCATACTCATGAGGATGGTGGCTAGCAGGCCATAGACCACTTCGGTGGAAATCATGCCATCTTCATCTAATTCATCAATTAAGTCGTTCAGGCGTTCCTCAGTAGGCTCGTTGAGCAAGGTCATTGCACACTCGCACCCATAGTCAAAATCTTCGTCGTTCTGGGTTTGGTTTTCTTCGGTCATATTTATCCTTAAATGAGGCCTCAGGATAGCAAATTACAGCCAAGTTCGATAGGGTTTTGCCTTAGTCCAAGACTATTTAGGTGCAAGCGCAAAACGCCCAGAATGATTTATAGTCTTTTAAAAGAAAAACCATAGGAGACAACATGCAATTAGATATTAATGGTCAGATTCAGAATATTGACGTAGAGCCAAATATGCCCTTGTTATGGGCCATTCGGGAGGTGGTAGGACTCACGGGTACAAAGTATGGCTGTGGTGTCGCTCAGTGCGGTGCCTGTACCGTCTACCTTAATGGTGAGCCAGTTCGCTCTTGCTCTATCCCAGTGTCAGCCGTAGGTAAAGCTAAAATTACCACTATTGAGGCGCTCTCCAAAAATAATACGCATCCAGTGCAACAAGCTTGGATTGCGCTTGATGTTCCACAGTGTGGCTATTGCCAGTCTGGCCAAGTTATGGCAGCAGCAGCTCTCTTAAAAAGAAATCCAAAGCCAACGGATGCTGATATTGATAACGCTATGGGTAATCTATGTCGCTGCGGAACTTACCAAAAGATTCGCGATGGTATTCACGTTGCATCTGGCCAAAAGAAATTGGTAGATGTATTAGCGCAGTACAACGCTACTCCTGCGACACGTGGTTAAGGAGAACATTATGACAACAAAAAATCAAACTCCAAATCTAGAAAACTCTTCCCGTCGTGATTTCATCATCAAGGGCACTATGTTAGGTGGTGGATTGATGCTAGGTATAGGTGCATTGCCTGAAGTGGCATTGGCTCAAGCTGGTTCTCAGTATGATCCAAATACACCAACGCAAGCAGGTGAAGCAGAAGTCAATGCCTGGGTTAGCATCAAGCCAGATGACACTGTCTACATCAGAATCGCTCGCTCAGAAATGGGTCAGGGTACGCGTACGGGTCTAGCTCAATTAGTAACGGAAGAGCTTGAGTGTAATTGGAAAAAAGTCAAAACCCAATCAGCTACTCCAGGACAGAGCTTGGCACGTAAACGCGTTTGGGGTGAGCACGGTACTGGTGGTAGCCGTGGCATTCGGATCTCTGAAGACTATGTACGACGTGGTGCAGCAGCAGCTCGCATGATGTTGATGCAAGCAGCGGCTAATCAATGGAATGTTCCTGTTTCAGAATTAACTGTAGATAAAGGTGTTATCACTCATACACCGACAGGACGTAAAACGACCTATGGCAAAGTGGCTGAGCTAGCTTCCACCCTAACGCCTCCTGATCCAAAATCGATTACCTTACGAGACCCCAGAAATTGGAAGGTTGCTGGACAGCCCTATGCGCGTATAGATACAGCAAATAAGGTGAATGGATCCAAAGTCTATGGCGTTGATTTACAACTCCCAGGAATGCTTTGTGCTTCTGTAAAAGCTTGTCCAGTCTTTGGAGGCAAATTGGTGAGTTATGACGAAGCTAAGATCAAAGGTATGCGTGGCGTAAAGGGTGTAGTCAAGATTGACGACAGTACGCTTGCAGTAGTGGCCGATACTTGGTGGCATGCTAATACAGCCTTAAATGCTATGCCTATTGTTTGGGATGAAGGTAAGGCTGCTGGCGTCTCCCAAGATGGTATTAACAAAATGTTGCGCGATGGTTTAGATGAGCAAGGTGACTTCTGGCAGCGCAAAGAAGGCGATGCACCCGCTGCTATCAATAGTGCTGCCAAAAAGGTAGAGGCTATTTATTACACCCCGTATCGTGCGCACGTCACGATGGAGCCCATGAATGCAACCGTCAAAATCACCGGTGATCGTGCAGAAGCTTGGGTGCCCACTCAAAATGGCGAAGGTTCACATGCAGCTTTATCCGAAGCTACTGGATTCCCGCTCGCGAATTGTGAAGTCTATAAATTGGATTCTGGTTGCGGCTTAGGTCGCCGCGGGTCTACGCAAGACTTCACTACTTTCGCTGCAAAAGTGGCACAGAAATTCCCTGGTCAGCCAGTCAAGGTGATCTGGAGTCGTGAAGAGGATATGACTCACGACTACTATCATCCGATTGCCATGGCAAAGATGACTGCTGGTATTGATGGCTCTGGCAATATCACTGGTATGCATATCAAGGTAGCAGGCCAGTCCATTAATGCCACATTGGCACCGCAGGCCATTAAAAATGGAAAAGATGAGCGTCAGCTCCAAGGCTTCTATGAGAACGGCCCTGACGCCCAGTTGGGCTATACCTTTCCAACACTCTTAACTGAGTATGTGATGAAGAATACTCATGTGCCAGTTGGTCCATGGCGTGGAGTGAACACTAACCAGAACGGCATCTTCATGGAATGTTTTATGGATGAGTGTGCCAAAGCAGCTGGTAAAGATCCTGTGAAGTTTAGACAGGCACTCATGCAGAGCCACCGTAAACATTTGGGTGTACTGAATGCTGCAGCTAAAAAAGCAGATTGGGATAAACCATTGCCAGCAGGAACTTTCCGTGGCATTGCTCAGTTTATGGGTTATGCCAGTTACTCTGCTTGCGTAGCTGAAGTGACCGTACAAAACAATGTAGTGAAAGTCACTCGCCTGGTATTTGCTTTGAACTCTGGTCATGTAGTCAATCCATATTTAACACGCGAGCAAATTGAAGGTTCAGTTGCCATGGCTTTGGGTGCAATCTTCTTGCCAGAGATTTCTGTAGAGAACGGCCGCATCAAACAACAGAATCTGGATACTTATCCACTCTTGAAGCTCTCTGCAACACCAAGAATTGAAACTGTCTTAGTCCCAAGTTTTGATTTCTGGGGTGGGGTAGGGGAGCCGACGATCTGCGTGGTTGGCCCAGCAGTAGCAAATGCTGTGTCTGCTGCGCTTGGTAGGCCAGTTCGTAATTTCCCACTAAGTAAAGAAGGTTTGAGTTTGGCTTAAGTTTCGAACCTTTTAGTATTGATCAAGATGACCCCATTGATATTGAATTAATGGGGTCGTTTAATATGTCTTATGAATTTCATTAAGCCAATCGTCTTCCTAATATCTCTATTGCCGCTAGCTCGCTTGATTTGGCTGGGTATGGATGAAGGCTTAGGCGCCAACCCAATTGAATTTATTACGCGCTCTACTGGCACTTGGGCACTTGTCTTTCTCTGCACCACACTTGCCATGACTCCCTTACGATTGATAACAGGCTCGACAGTTTGGATCAAGTTGCGCCGTATGCTGGGATTATTTTGTTTCTTCTATGCCAGCATTCACTTTTCGATTTGGTTCTGGTTAGATCAGAACCTCAATCTCCAATCGATGTGGGCCGATGTCATCAAACGTCCGTATATTACAATGGGTTTTTTGACACTGGTCTTACTAATCCCATTGGCCATAACCTCAAATCAGTGGGCTGTACGTCAACTGGGAAGGCGTTGGACTTCATTACACAAGCTTGTGTATGTAATTGCCTGTACAGCAATATTTCATTATTGGTGGCATAAAGCAGGTAAAAACGATTTGGAAACAGTCTCCATATATGGAGTGGTTATCTTTTTGTTACTGATCTGTCGGTTACCATTCATCAAGCAATTTCTTCAACGCAAACAAAATTGAGTAACTTAAGATTTAATAGGCTAGCAAGCCTAAAGATGACCCACTGCCATACAATGGACTTTATGAATACATTTTCTCTGCGGCTAAGCTCATTACTGTTATTGATGGGTATTTCTGCTTGTACTCAAACCCCTGTCAAGCCCCCTGGATCGACTACTTTTTCTCCATATACCCCTGGGCAAATTCAGGAATTTAATAAACAGACCCTGTCGCCGGTTGAGGGGCCATTTGGTCCAGTAGATCCAAAAGCGGAGGATCTTCGCATATCCAAAGGGCGCGCATTAGATGCGAAATATTATAATCAACCAGAGGGTGAGGAAGAGGCTGAGGCTTTAGAAACACAATCAGCTGATCCTTATCAAGCCACAAAGCCAATTATCACTTTCTAGGCGAGCACCCAGTCAAGTGCTTAGTCGATCATTAGCTCAGGAATAGAGTCGATCTGTAATAGCGTGTGTGCTTCTTCTGGTGTGGCGTTCAGCCACGCATTAAAGAGCTCGGGTTGTAATGGAACGACAGTACGTTTTTCATCTTCGGGTTTATGCATGCGACGCATTACAGGATGTTTACTAGCATCTATCGTCAGCATAGAAAAAGAAACAACCAGTTCACCAGTGTCAGGCTCGGTCCAGGTATCCCAAATTGAAGCAATTGCCATGGGCTCTTGATTCACTTGCTTAATGGCAGTGCGTACTGCTTTACCAGACTCGTAACAGGGTTCATAAAAAGTATCTGCTAGGGCGAGAGCATAATGCCGACTTTTCCAGGCGTGTTTATAAGAAGGCTTTTCAGCCACTGTTTCTACTCTGGCGTTATAGGTTTTCCTGCCAAACGTTTCCTCTTTAGCCCAGGAAGGCAATAATCCGAAGCGAGCAAGTCCAATCGCAATACGGTCGGTATTGTGGCTTTTGAGAACAATGGGACCAGGGTAGGTTGGAAATACATCATGGGCATTAGATCTCTGGAGATTTAGATCAAAGTGGGATTTAACCCAATCTACACTGGCGGTCGTAAGGTATTGAACACACATGGGTTTATTTTACTGTGGCTGATGAGTGTTTAACCTGCTCCAACTGGTAATATTGGGGTTAAATTTTAGAAAGATAACTTCCTTATGAAACCTTTTGCTTCCGTATTAAATCCAATGCTGGTACGTTTTATTGCTGCAGGCTTTTTGACTACTGCGCTTGTAGGTGGTGCTTATGCACAACAAAGTGGCTTACCAATCAATGCTGCAGCATCTGTTAATGGAACAATCATCACTAATGACATGGTTGAACAAGGCATTAAGGTTGCTATTTCTCAAGGACAAAAAGATTCCCCAGAATTACGCAAAGTTGTTATTGAAAAATATATTGAAGTCTTATTACTCTCTCAGCAGGCCGAAAAAGATGGCTTAGCCAATTCAGAAAGAGCAAATACACAGTTAGCTATGATTCGTCAAAATTATTTAGCTGATCTTGAGTTATCCGCTTATATGGCTAAAAATCCAATCACCGACGCAGATGTGCAAGCTGAGTACAACAAGGAGATTGCCTCTTTAGGTCCTCAGGGCATGATTAGTGAATATAAGGTGAGCGATATAGCAGTAGCTAGTGAAGCAGATGCCCAAGCAGCATTAGCTCGTATTAAGAAAGGTGAATCATTTGATAAGGTCGCTAAGAGTGTTTCTTTGGCGCCAAATAAAGTTCAGGGCGGTGCTGTAGGTTGGATTCAGCCTGGACAAGTAGCACCGCAATTAGCTTCTGTTTTGGTTACTCTTTCAAAAGGGCAGGTTTCACCAGCGCCAATCCAGATGCAACAAGGTTGGTACTTGATTAAGTTAGAGGATAAAAAATCGAGCAAGCCGCCTTCATTTGAGCAAGCGAAGGCTGCTATTCGTGCAGGTATGACACAAAGAAAACAATATGAGTTCTTAGGTCAGATTGCGAAAGATGCCAAGATTGTTGTTCAGTAAATGAGATATTAGAACTTTGCTTAAGAAAAGGACTTCGAGGAGTCCTTTTTTATTTGCGCTCCAATGTAATAAAGCTAAAGGTAATATCACCCTCAGATCCCGGAGTTCTTTCAACCTCTTTCCAGTCATGTGCGTTGGGTACTTCAAAGAAGGTGTCGCCACCATCGATATCAAGATCGATTTCTGTAATATAGAGTCGGTCTGCTTTTGGAAATGCCTGCGTGAAGAGCTGCTCTCCACCAATCACAAAGACACGTTCAAACTCACCTAAGCTCTTTAATCCCTCATCTAGTGAGCCGACTAGTTCGCCACCATTAGCCTCATAGTTCGCATTATGACTGACTACGATATTGCGGCGTCCAGGCAGTGGGCGTCCAATAGATTCCCAAGTTTTTCGGCCCATGATCACAGGGTGCCCCATAGTGACACGCTTGAAGAATTGCAAATCAGCTGAGATCTTCCAAGGCATTTGGTTGTCGCGGCCGATGACGTGATTGCGCGAGCGTGCCACAATCATGGAGATAGCAGGATGAGTCATAAGGATGAGTTTTAAATAGCTACAGGAGCTTTAATATGGGGGTGAGATTCATAGCCAACGATTTCGAAATCCTCGAACTCATAATCAAAAATAGAATCCGGCTTGCGCAAAATATTGAGCTTAGGTAGCGGGAAAAAATCTCGCGAGAGTTGGAGATCTACTTGCTCCAAATGGTTGCTATACAAATGGCAATCGCCACCAGTCCAAATAAAGTCGCCCACTTCTAAATTACATTGCTGCGCCATCATATGGGTTAGCAAAGCATAGCTAGCAATATTAAAAGGTACACCCAAGAAAATATCAGCACTGCGCTGATAGAGTTGGCATGACAGCTTGCCATCCGCTACATAAAACTGAAAGAAGGCATGGCAAGGTGCCAAAGCCATATGAGGAATATCAGCCACGTTCCATGCAGAAACAATAATGCGACGTGAGTCTGGATTCTTTTTAATGGTTTCAACCACCTCGGAGATTTGATCTATGTGCTGACCATTCGGTGCAGGCCATGAGCGCCACTGATAGCCATAGATAGGGCCTAAATCACCATCGGGAGCGGCCCATTCATTCCAAATGGAGACACCACGCTCTTTAAGCCAGTTGTTATTTGTACTGCCTTTGAGGAACCAGAGTAATTCGTAAATGATGGATTTAAGGTGCAGCTTCTTGGTTGTCACCATCGGAAAGCCGTCAGCCAAATTAAAGCGCATCTGGTGTCCAAATACTGAGACCGTACCAGTCCCAGTTCTATCTGACTTTTGAACCCCCTTGGCGAGGACTTCTTTCATGAGATCGTGATATTGACGCATATATAGGGGCTAAAAATGGTGATGTATTAACGAATTAAGGATAGCTTACTCGAATGTGGGCGACTTCACCCCGAGGGCTTTGTGAAGTTTTGGGGAGGTGGTCGTATATTGAAGCTGGATCTGCTTTTCAGGGTTCAGATACTCGGCTGCTGCAAAGGCAGCCAGTGCAGCTTCATGAAATCCAGACAGAATGAGTTTTTTCTTGCCAGGGTAGACATTGATATCTCCAACTGCATAAATTCCCGGGATACTCGTTTGAAATTTTTGGGTATCTACACAAATTTGCTTGCGATCGATATTTAAACCCCATTCGGCAATCGGACCCAACTTAGGAGAGAGCCCATAAAACACCAACAGATCATCTAATGGAATCTGTTTCGATTCACCATCAATATTAGTAAAGGTGATTTCAGTAAGTAAGCCGTCTTTTGCTTCATAGTCAGTTAATTGACCGATGAGAAGTTTCATTTGATTGTTCGCGCAAAGCTCACGCATTTTAGCAATGGATTTTGGCGCAGCTTTAAAGTCATCACGACGATGTATCAAGGTAACGCTATCAGCAATCTCAGAAAAATGAATCGCCCAATCTAGTGCAGCATCGCCGCCACCGCAAATCACGATTCTTTTGCCTACAAATTGCCCAGGATTTTTGATGTGATAGAAAACTTGTTTCCCTACAAAAGCATCAATACCCTCTAGATTCATAGTGCGTGGTTGAAAGGCGCCTACGCCACCTGCAATGAAAACCGTCTTGCTTAAAAAATGATTGTCTAGGGAAGTGCTAACCAGAAAGCGCCCATCAGCTTGGTGCTCAAGTTTGCAAACCTCTTGACCCAAATAAAAGTGGGCACCAAATGGCTTAATTTGTTTTAAAAGATTGTTGGTGAGTTCACGTCCAGTGCACACTGGGATCGCAGGAATATCGTAGATGGGTTTATCTGGGTAAAGCTCAATGCATTGACCGCCAACCTCTGGCAAAGAATCAATCACATGCGCTTTAATTTCTAGTAGGCCTAATTCAAAAACCTGAAAGAGACCCACGGGACCGGCGCCAATGATGACGGCATCGGTTTCTATGGGTGAGTTCGACACGAATTTCTTAGGCTAGAAAATTACTTTACTAGCTGATCGAGTTTGTTCTTCACTTCTTTCCACTCATCAGCATCTGGAAGCGCTCCTTTGGACTTGGTAATGGAAGTCCAAGAGGGAGAGAGATCAGCATTCAATTTAATGAATGCTTGTTGATCACCGGGTACGTCATCTTCAGCATAAATTGCATTTACTGGGCACTCTGGTACACAAACTGCGCAGTCAATACACTCATCTGGATCGATGACTAAGAAATTGGGACCTTCGCGAAAACAATCAACTGGGCAGACATCAACACAGTCGGTGTATTTGCAACGGATACAGGCTTCGGTAACAACGTAAGTCATGATGTTTTGTTTCAAGAGCCCCAAAAATTTGGGGGCTAAGTTGTAAAAACTCAATTTTAGCCGAAATGACCTATTTTTCAGGCAAAAGGGTCAATTTACTTGAGGTAAAGTTTCCATATGAATACACAAGTTAATTCCCAGAATACTACCCAAAAACCCAAAATCCTCGTTGCTAGAGCTATTTTTCCTGAGGCTTTAGCCAAACTGGAGGAATCTTTCGAGGTTCGGTCCAATCAAGAGGACCGGATTTTTACTCCCGAGGAGTTGCAACTAGAACTCTCCAGAGTTGTAGGGGCTTTAGTCGCGGGTAGCGAAAGAATTGATGCCAATGCCTTAGTACATGCCAAGGATTTAAAGATAGTTGCCAATATCTCAGTTGGCTTCAACAACTTTGATGTTCCTGCCATCACTGCTGCAGGAGTGATGGCAACTAATACCCCAGACGTATTAACAGACACAACGGCTGATTTTGGATTTGCTTTATTGATGGCAACTGCCAGACGGATTACTGAATCTGAGCATTGGGTGCGTGCAGGTCATTGGGATAAGTGGTCTATTGTGAATAATCCACTCGGTATGGATTTGCATCACAGCACGGTGGGCATTATTGGCATGGGAAGAATTGGCCAGGGAATTGCTAAGCGGGCTCTAGGTTTTGGTATGAATGTGATTTATCACAACCGCAGTCATCTATCCGATGCCGATGAAAAAGCCTGTGGTGCTAAGTATGTCTCTAAAGAAGAGTTGCTGCGCACTGCAGACCATGTAGTCTTGGTTTTGCCTTATAGCGCACAGAGTCATCATACGATTGGCGCAAAAGAAATTGCTCTCATGAAACCGACTGCAACCCTGATAAACATTGCCCGTGGAGGCATTGTGGATGATGCTGCTTTGGCTCAGGCCCTAAAAGAAAAAAGAATCTTTGCAGCTGGTTTGGATGTGTTTGAAGGTGAGCCTAAAGTACATCCTGAATTGCTGAAGTTAAGTAATGTTGTACTTGCCCCGCACATTGCTAGCGCTACAGAAAAGACACGTCGAGCAATGGTAGATTTAGCGATAGAGAACTTACGGGCAGCTCTTGATGGTAAAAAACCACCTAGTTTGATTAATGCAGAAGTCTACAAGACTTAGTAAAAATAAAGCCGAGGATGAATCGGCTTTATTGCTTGAAGCTTAGTTTCGAATATTAAATTATTTACTCTGCGTCAATTTCTTCTGGTAGTTCGCGCAACGCTAATTCAATACCACCGAATTTTCCAGCAACCCAGTTATAGACCTTGCAAGCAATCCACAATAATCCAAAGCCAAGTAGAGCATTGAGAATCAATGCCGAGAGTACTGTAAATCCAGGAATGGCGCCGTCACGAATGAAGGCTACAAAGAGCGCTAACAAAACGATTGGAACGGAGAAGCAGAGGTAAACCAAAACTAGGGTTTTGGCCGTATGCATTGGGTCGAGAAAGACGAGTTCTTTTTTGGTGAGTTTCATGATGACGCAATCTTAAAGCAGTCCATCAAAAAGCGCTATATCTACCCAGTCTCCAGCAGCAACATTTCCTTGATCATGACCGAGAATCACAAAGCAATTAGCCTCACTCATTGAGCGCAAAATGCCAGCACCTTGACTGCCAGTCAGACGAACAGTTGGCTTACCGTCGGGTCCACGCCCCAAGATGGCGCGCTGAAATTCTGTACGACCTGGCTTTTTTCGAATAGGCGCCTCAGCAATAGCCTGGGTCATTGGCGGTTCAGTTTGATTTGCGCCATTAAGTTGCAAAAGTGCTGCACGGACAAATTGATAGAAAGTTACCATGACAGCGACTGGATTGCCTGGCAAGCCAAAGAAAAGTGTTTTGCGATTAGAGAATTTTCCGGCGACTGGCTTAAGAACTCCAAAGGCCATTGGGCGACCTGGGCGCATCGCAATTTTCCAAAAGCCGACATCACCTAACTCTTGCATGATCTGTTTTGTGAAATCCGCTTCCCCAACAGATACTCCGCCAGAAGAGATTAATACATCCGCTTTGCTAGCTGCTTCAATAAATGCTTGCTTTAGAGAACTGGGATCATCACGCACAATGCCGCAATCAATGATCTCTAGATTAAGACGATTGAGTAAACCGGTAAGGCTGTAGCGATTGCTGTCATAAATGCTGCCTGCATCCAATGGCTGGCCTAGAGCGCGTAGCTCGTCACCTGAAGACAGAATCGCCACTTTGAGTTTACGTTTAACTGGGAGTGATGTAATACCTAGTGATGCTGCTAAACCTAGGTCAGAGGGACGCAGTAAGCGACCAACTGAAATTGCTGGCTTACCCTTTTGCAGGTCTTCACCGCGTAAGCGTCTGTTCTCGCCAGACTTCAATTGCTCTTGTTTGAACTCAATAGAACCTTCATCTTTTGCGCTTGTGAATTCTTGGGGGATGACAGTATCGCAACCGGTAGGCATGAGTGCGCCGGTCATGATCCTGAGGCATTCACCTGTACCGATACTGCCTACATAAGGCTTGCCCGCGAGGGCTGTACCAATGACTTTCAGTGAGATGGTCGGGTTGCTGGTATCGAGGCATTTACCATTAAATGCAAAGCCATCCATCGCAGAATTATCAGCAGCTGGAACATCGATAGGTGAAAGTAGGTCCACTGCCAGGATACGATTGATCGCTTGATCTAGAGCAACGGTCTCAATAGCTGTAGGATCGTTGAAGACTGCTGATTCTTGAATGAGGTCGTTGACCAGCGCTGCAATAGCCTTACGTGCATCATCAACATGCAGTGATGAAGTTAAAAGAATGGGTTGGTTTGGTGAATGACTCATGCAGAGACTTCTTCAAGAGACTTGAGTTCCTCGGGGGTATTCACATTCGCGAAAACTTGTGCGTTTTCAAAAACCACAGTACTACTACGCAATTCTTTAAACCAACGATCTATTTTCAGATCGCCCTTGAGTAAGAAGCTAGCAAGAGAGTCTTGTAAGTTCGCACGCATTAAACAAAATACTGGCTGGGCCCATACTTTGCCATCCACTTCCTTGCTTGATGCGTACACTAATTCAAAATCCCCGCGCTCCATTTCAGTGCTTAATAGCTCTGCAAGATTATTGGGTAGCAAGGGTGAGTCACAAGGTGCAGTGAGTAGATAGGGGGTCTTGCATGCCTTCAGACCCACTGAGAATCCGGCTAAGGGGCCTGAAAAGTCGGGAGTCTCATCCATGATTACAGAGTAACCATAAGCTGCATACTTGGTAATATTGCGGTTGGCGTTGATAACAATCGTTTGCACCTGAGGCTTTAATTTTGCAATGGCTGACTCGATGAGTGGTTTGTCATGAAAAGGGATTAAGCCCTTATCAATACCGCCCATCCGCTGCGCACGTCCGCCCGCAAGAATCAGTCCTGTGATGTCTTTGCTTGAAATCATTAGCCGCCAATGTAAGACATTTCAACCTTACGACTACTGGAAGAGAGGTTGGCGGTCTGAGAGCCACGGATTTCTGAATAATGATCTTCGCGAGTAGACCAGGTGTTCATCACCGCATTGGCAATTTCTAAATCGGATTTACCAGAGCGCAGCAATGTTTTGAAATCAAAACCTTCATTTGCAAACAGGCAAAGATACATTTGGCCGTCAGTGGAGATGCGCGCTCTAGTACATTCATGACAGAAAGTTTGAGTAACACTGGAGATTACCCCAATCTCGCCTGAACCATCTTCATAGCGCCAGCGCTGGGCAACTTCGCCTGTGTAATTGGCTTCGACCACCTCTAGTGGAAATACTTCATTGATGCGGGAAATGACTTCTTTCGAAGGGAGGACTTGTTCCATGTTCCAGCCATTAGAACTACCTACATCCATGAATTCAATAAAGCGCAGAATAACACCGCTACCTTTGAAGTGTTTGGCCATAGAAACGATCTCATGATCATTGATGCCTTTTTTAACCACCATATTTACTTTGATGTTTTCAAAGCCAATTTCTTGCGCAGCGGCAATTCCATCAAGTACATCAGCCACTGGAAAGTCGACATCATTCATTTTTTTGAAGATGGTATCGTCCAGCCCATCAAGGCTAACTGTTAGTCGTTGCAGACCAGCCGTTTTTAATGCAGCTGCTTTCTTGCGCAAGATGCTGCCATTCGTCGTTAAGGTCAAATCCAATGGCTTGCCTTCAGTAGTTTGAATTTTTGCCAACATCTCGATTAACACTTCTAAATTCTTGCGCAGCAAAGGTTCGCCACCAGTTAGTCTAATTTTTTCAACGCCTAATGTGGCGAAGATAGAGGTGAGGCGACTGATTTCTTCAAAGCTCAGTAATTCTTTATGAGCTAAGTAAGGGTAGTTTTGGTCGAATACTTCTTTTGGCATGCAATAGGTGCAGCGGAAATTGCAGCGATCGGTTACGGAGATGCGCAGGTCTCTAAGGGTGCGTCCACGCGTATCTTTTGTGTGGCCATGCGGCGTAACAAGCTGCGCACCAATAGATGGCGCTATGCCCGCACCTTCATCGATACGTATCGGAATTACCTTGGGGATTGCTTTTTCAACCATGCTCTCAATTATGGCTGTGAAAAGAGGTTTCTGCCAAACCGCCAAATATCCTTTTGGGATAAATGGCAGTCTGGAGAAAAGCTTGAATAAGCGTTAAACCGTTTTTTCTTGGCCGCCAGTTTCAACTAAAACCATTGGGCCCTCAGGCATGCTCGCTGCAGGTTTAGGCGCTCTGCCTAAGTTATTTGCAAGAGGTTCTGCCTGAATCTGACTTTGTGCTTCAGCATGCTTAGTGGAGTCGGTAGCGACCCAGATCATGCCTGCTGATTGCACAACGCTATGCAATGGCGTTTCTTCCAGTGCCTGGAAAGCAACTTTAGGAAGTTCAGGCGCAGGCTTAGCGATAACTTCAATCTTGGCAACTGCAACAGCAACTGGTGCTGGAGTAGACGTAGGAGCCGAAGTCGGAGTAGAAGTAGAAGCTGAGGCCGCAGCAGAATTTTGCGCAGGGCGGTTCGATTGACGTGGAGCACGCGGTGCACGCTCTTGTTTTTCTTGTTTGTCTGCAGCAGGTTTTGCATTGCTAAAGCTGTTGGCGAGGTTTTGAATAGGCATAGATGCAGATGCGCCAGCCATTCCTACTGGAGGGCCTGCAAATGGACTAGCTGATGGAGTAGCGGAAACAGCAATTGCTGCATCACCATTCTCTGTACGCTCACCGCGTTGACCACGACCACGACCGCGACGGTTGCGACCACGACCACGACGCTCTTCACCGTCTGCACTTGGAGCAGCTTCATTAACAGGGGACGCCTCAGTTGCAGGTGTTACTGCAGCTGGAGTAGCTTGGCGTTCTGGTTTAGGACCATTTTGATTGCCTTGATTTCCCTGGTTACGATTGCCGTTACGGTTGTTACGGTTGCGATTATTATTAGAGCCTTCTGTTGGCGTATTCTCAGCTGCATTGGCTGCTGGACGCTCCGAACGCTCAGTACGTTCGCCGCGTCGATTGCGTCCACGATTGCGGTCATTGCCACCGTTGCGTCCTTGATTACGACCACGTGGGTTGCTTGGCTCAGGTTTCTCTTCAACTGCTGGAGATGAGGAGAAGAGTTTCTTAATAAATTTAAATAAACCACCAGAGCTTTCAGTTTCAGCCGCTACTTTTTCAGTGCGTGTAGGGCGTGGCTGGCTAATCGGCGCAGGTTGTGTCGGTGTAATGCCTTTAACAGCAGCTTCTGGACGTACTTTTACATCGGCATCTTTTTTGCTAACAGTTGTGTCTGTCTCTAGTTCGCGTGCAGCCTCTTCCGCCATGACATAGCTAGCCTTTTGATCATCAAGACGCGGATCGTCATGACGCAAACGCTCTAGTTTGTAATGTGGAGTCTCTAAATGCTTGTTTGGAACCATCAAGACGTTCACTTTGAAACGAGTTTCAATCTTGATCACTTCAGCACGCTTTTCATTCAAGAGGAATGCAGCCACTTCGACTGGTACCTGTGTATGAATCGCTGCTGTGTTTTCTTTCATTGCTTCTTCTTGAATGATGCGCAGAACTTGCAATGCAGAAGATTCGGTATCTCGGATGTGGCCAGTGCCGTTACAACGTGGGCAGGTTATATGGCTACCCTCGGATAATGCAGGACGCAAGCGCTGACGTGACATTTCCATCAAACCAAACTTGGAGATCTTGCCCATCTGAACGCGAGCACGATCATGACGTAGAGCATCGCGCAGGCGGTTCTCAACATCTTTCTGCGCTTTGCTCGACTCCATATCAATGAAGTCGATCACGATCAAGCCACCCAAGTCACGTAAACGTGCTTGACGAGCGATTTCATCGGCAGCTTCTAAGTTAGTGCGAGTAGCAGTCTCCTCAATATCAGAGCCACGGGTTGCACGGGCAGAGTTAACGTCTACTGAAACCAAAGCTTCAGTATGGTCAATCACAATTGCGCCGCCAGATGGCAATGGCACAGTTCGTGAGTACGCAGTTTCAATTTGATGTTCAATTTGGAAGCGGGAGAACAAAGGGACATCGTCTTGATAGCGCTTTACTCGTGGCAAATTGTCAGGCATCACTACAGACATAAATGCTGCAGCTTGTTCATAGATGTCATCGGTATCGATGAGGATCTCGCCAATATCAGGCTGGAAGTAATCACGAATAGCACGGATCACTAGGCTAGATTCGAGGTAGATCAACAGTGGAGCAGAGTTACCTTTGGCAGCTTCATCAATCGCTTTCCATAACTGCATGAGGTAACTTAAGTCCCACTGCAATTCAGTAGCATCACGACCGATACCAGCAGTACGGGCAATAATGCTCATGCCATCTGCTACCTCTAATTGAGACATTGCCTCACGGAGCTCTTGACGATCTTCACCTTCAATACGGCGAGAGACGCCACCACCACGTGGGTTATTGGGCATTAAGACCAAATAACGGCCTGCCAAGGAGATAAAGGAGGTGAGGGCAGCTCCTTTTTGGCCGCGCTCCTCTTTTTCTACTTGAACAATGATTTCTTGACCTTCGCGCAAAGCATCCTTAATGGAAGCATTGCGGATGTCGATTCCCTCTTTAAAGTAGCTGCGGGCTACTTCCTTGAATGGCAAAAAGCCATGACGTTCTTCGCCGTAATTGACAAAGCAAGCCTCAAGGGAAGGTTCAATACGGGTAATGACACCTTTGTAGATATTGCCTTTGCGTTGTTCACGACCGGCAGCTTCGATATCGATATCAATGAGTTTTTGACCATCAACGATGGCAACTCGCAACTCTTCTTGTTGAGTTGCATTAAACAACATGCGTTTCATAACACTCTCCTGTGGGGGAGGGCGTCGCTGCGCGCTGCGTTAGGGGACAAGTTTGATGCCGCTTGGAGCTAAGCCCAAGGCGGTATATGAGTGTGGATCATGCAAATCTAAGCATTTTTTGCCTAGTTCACCCAGTTAACGGTTGGTTAAATCGGTGCCACACTAGACGCTCGCCGCAGAGACCTCCTTTAGGTCATCAATGCAGGCGCGCGCCTGAAAACTGTCTTCTAATCGCGGGTCGCGGCATACGGCACACCAACCCTGCGCCTCATTACAACGGGGGAGGGGCAACCCCGGGAGTCTTTTAAAGGGCGACTCCAAGCTCCACGATTCAAACCTGACCTCAGGTTGAAATCGGGCCAATAAATTGGCTAGAGCGTTGATTATACGGCACAAGTTGCATGACAATGGGGTATTGTTGAGTCCCTTGTCATCCCCTGGTGGGGTCACGAGAGAGATAAATCATGAAATCCGAACCTATTTTCAAGCCTTCCAAGGTAAAAACACCCCCTGCTGCAGTTCCCGCTGCGGTACATCTTCAGACAATTGGTCCGGAAGAGGCGGGCCAACGCTTGGATAACTATCTATTACGCTGGGCAAAAGGGGTTCCCAAAAGCCACGTTTATCGAATTATTCGCTCTGGAGAAGTACGGGTCAATAAAAAGCGGGCTGAGCCAACCACTCGCCTGATTGAGGGTGATGTGGTGCGCGTTCCCCCGGTCAGGATTGCCGAGCCGGCTCAAATGGCTGCGGTTAATTCTGCTCAAACCAAATCCCGGGCGCATGGCTATTCAGACAAAATGCCTATCCTGTTTGAGGATGAAGCTTTATTAATAGTAAATAAACCCTCTGGTTTAGCTGTGCATGGTGGATCCGGGATTGCACTCGGCGTCATTGAGACTCTGCGCATTACCCGTCCAGAGCTCAAATTTTTGGAATTGGTCCACCGTTTAGATCGCGACACATCAGGCGTTTTACTCTTGGCAAAAAAGAGGAGCGCCTTAGTGGAGTTACATCGCCAAATCCGCGAAGGGCAAACAGACAAGCGCTACTTCTTGCTTGCACATGGTGAAATTATCCAGGGCACACAAACTATGCAACTCAAGTATCCGCTGCATAAATATCTGTTACCTAATGGAGAGCGTCGGGTTCGTGTCGATCCGGATGGTTTACCAAGTCACACCGCTTTACGAGTAACTAAAACACTCAAGCGTGAAAATGCCATGATTACTCTGGCTGAGGCCCAATTAAAGACGGGCCGCACACATCAGATTCGGGTGCATTTACAAAAGTTAGGTCACGCAATTTTGGGTGACGACAAATACGGCTTTGAAGATTTAGATAAGCTGATTAAATCAAAGCGCCTTTATCTGCACGCTCATCTGGCCGGCTTTACCCATCCGCGTACTGGTGAAAAGATGCGCATTGAATCACCGTTACCTGCAGAATTTGCTGCCATGATGAAAACCTTTGAGCAGTAAAACTAAGACAAAATAAGAAAATACAAGAAGCAATGAGAATCGAGAATAATGCCCCAAACAAGTAAATCGAATCGACGGTATGACCTGATTGTGTGGGATTGGGATGGAACCATCATGGATTCCACCCCAACCATCGTGCATTGCATTCAGCAAGCGTGTCGCGATTTGGGTTTCAAGGCCCCAGATGATACTTTGGCAAGCTCAGTGATTGGCTTGGGAATTCAGGATTCGTTACGTAGGGCGGTTCCTTGGGTCGAACCAATTCATTTTCAGAAACTCACAGAACGTTTTCGTTATCACTACTTGGCAAAGGATCATGAGCTTGATTTATTTGTTGGTATTCGTGAGCTCTTACAAGAACTGCATGCCCAGCAATTTTTACTTGCTGTTGCCACAGGAAAATCTCGAGTGGGATTAGATCGATCCCTTAAGCATCACGAGATTGGCCATCTCTTTCATGAGACCCGCACTGCTGACCAATCGTTCTCTAAGCCCCATCCAGGAATGTTGTTGGAGTTATCGGACGTGACTCAAGTGCCGACTCGCCGCATGCTCATGATTGGTGATACTACCCATGACTTAAATATGGCAGCGAATGCTGGTGTGGATGCGGTTGCTGTGACCTATGGTGCCCACCCCCCAAGCACCTTAAAGGAATCACTATCTTTGGCGCATGTTGATGATGTTGCGCAACTTGCACAATGGTTTAAAAATAATTTGTAACTCAGTTAGTAAGTAAATTAGAGATATAGAGGAATTAAAAAAAGATGGAAAACAATCCAAGCCCTAATTGGGAACGTCAAGCACTTGAGCATCTCTTATTGGAGAGTTTAAAAGAGACCCGCAAAGCACGTCGCTGGAAAGCAGTACTACGAGTTCTCACTTTATTAGTGATTGTGGGTGCATTGCTAGCAATATTTGATTTTCATCTTCCGGGTAGAGGAATGGGGGTTGAAAAACATACCGCTTTGGTAACTCTCGAAGGTGAAATCTCCTCGAGCTCTATGGCCAATGCAATGGACATCAACTCTTCTTTGTTATCTGCATTTGAGAGCGAGCACAGTGCTGGTGTTGTCTTGCGGATTAATAGTCCTGGCGGATCTCCAGTACAGGCAGGCATGATTAATGATGAGATCCATCGTTTGCGTAAGCTTTATCCAAAGAAGCCGTTTTATGTTGTGGTGGAAGATATTTGCGCTTCAGGTGGTTACTACGTTGCAGTAGCTGCTGATCAAATCTTGGTGGATAAAGCCAGCTTGGTTGGATCGATTGGCGTGATCATGGAAGGCTTTGGTTTTACTGGCTTGATGGATAAGTTGGGTGTAACTCGTCGTATGATTACTTCAGGCTCCAACAAGGGCATGCTCGATCCGTTTAGCAAAGAGAATCCAAAGCAAGTTGAAATGGTGAAGACTATGATTGATGAGATTCATCAGCAATTTATTGCGGTAGTGAAAGAAGGACGTGGAGACCGCCTAAAAGATGTGCCTGATTTATTCTCTGGGCGTATTTGGAACGGTGAGCAAGCAGTGAAGATTGGCTTAGCTGATGGTTACGGCACGGTTGATACGGTTGCCCGTGATATCTTTAAAGCCCCCGATATTCTGGACTACACCATGAAAGAAAATTTTGCCGAGCGTGTGGCAAAGCGCTTTGGTGCTGAAGCTGGTGCGGCTGCTGGTAAGGCTTTAGTAAAGGCGCCTGATCTTAAGTAAAGAACAAAAATTTTAATTTAGACAGTAATACTCTAGGCCAATAGTAGAAATACTGTTGGCCTATTTTGTAATGAGGCACACGCAGTTTCATTTGGATATTTTTTGCGCCAATCAGCAATCGAGAGCGTCGTAATCATTTCTGATGACAGACTCAGGTCTACTCCTAGACAAAGTAGACTTTGTGGCGCTAATGAATGAATACAAGCCATCAACATCGCGGTATTGCGGTAGGGTGTCTCAATCCAAATTTGGGTTTGTTGCAATTTACGAGACTCTACTTCGAGCTGTTTGAGTTTCGCTGCACGCTCATGGGTGTCGTGAGGTAAGTAGCCTTGAAACGCAAAACGCTGACCATTCAGTCCGCTGGCCATTAGCCCCAGCAATATAGAGCTGGGACCGACTAGTGGTGTGACTTTGGCGCCCAGCTTATGAGCTGCTAGAACTAACTCTGCTCCAGGGTCTGCAACACCTGGCACTCCTGCTTCAGACATGAGCCCCATATCGTTGCCAGCCAGTAAAGGCATGAGTAAATCCGCAGGCTTCACAGAGTCGCCATACTTTGCATTACGTGCAGCACCACGCCATTCACTCATTTGCATTTCTTGAATCGTGCACGCTAACGGTGAAGCAGAATCGATTGCCTTCAAGAGGGCGCGCGCCGTTTTAGCATCCTCCACAATCCAGTGTTTTAGTTTGGCTGATTGGACAATTGTTTCAGATGGAAGTACCCAAGGTAATTGTTCAACACGACCATCGTCACCCAATGTGTTGGGAACTAAATACAGAGTGCCGAGCTTATTCATTATTTATTTATTTTTTATATCTTGAATGGAATCGCAAAACCAGCATCGCGCAGCAAGCCTGTTAATGCAATCAGCGGCAAACCAATTAAAGCAGTTGGGTCATCGCTCTTGATTGATTCCAGTAAGCTGATGCCTAAACCTTCAGACTTGGCGCTACCTGCGCAGTCATAGGGCTCTTCAGCAAGTAGATAGGCTTCTAAAATACTGTCTGGAAGCTTACGAAATATAACCTCAGTAGGAACGCACATAGTGGTTTGAGTACCACCCTTCATTAAACACAGCGCTGTTTGAAAGGTCACCGTTTGACCGCGCATGAGTTGTAGCTGCGCTAGCGCCCTCTCAAAATTACCCGGCTTGCCAATTGCTGCGCCACAAAGATCGGCCACTTGGTCTGAGCCAATGACCCAAGCATTCGGATACTCTTTAGCAACTGTATCGGCTTTGGCATGCGCGAGTCTCAGCGCTAAATCGAGCGTGCTTTCTCCAGTGAGTGGCGTCTCATCTACTTTTGGGGAGACAACTTCAAAAGGAATGCGTAGACGTTCCAAAAGTTCACGCCGATACTTTGATGTGGATGCCAAGATTAGTTGTGGATTTTGCGGACTACTCATGTTGTTCTGCGCTTTCTGATGCGGCTTCAATTAGACTGATGCTATGAATCGTAATCAAGTTTTACCTCAAGTCGAACTATCTTCCGAGCCTAGTGCTTTAAAGAGGGTGGATTTTTGTGCCCCTCAGTCTTATAAGGGCGCTGGTTTTTTAGGCATTCCCGATATGCCCAGAGTGGCTGAGGAAGCTTCAACCATCAATCCGAGCGATGGTTTTGATTGGTCGGTTCAAACCCATTTTGAAGATTCCCCAGGCAGTGACCCCCATCAAGTGCTCGATTTAGGCCTAAATGGGCGCTTGAACCTGATCTGTCAGCGTTGTTTGCAAGATTGCGCGGTTGATTTGGATGAAAAACGTCGATTTATCCTGGTTTTAACTGATGAGGAAGCAGATGCATACCCAATTGAAGATGAGGAGCTAGAGCCTTTGGTGGTAAATCAGTATTTCAACCTTCTAGAAACCATTGAAGACGAGATTTTGCTGTCTTTACCCTTGATTCCTAAGCATCCCGATGGATTTTGTGAGCCTCATGCCTCTAACTTTGGTGATGAGAGTGCAGAAGAAGCCACAAATGAGCGTGAAAATCCCTTTAACATATTGAAAAATATGAAGAAAAACTGAAATTAGGAGCTTTATTTCAGCTGTTGTTTTAGGAATGTTTTGTCAATAAATCAAGCATTTAGGTGCATTTCCATGCTAGAATGTCGCCTTGCTTAGGAGTTCAATATGGCCGTTCAACAAAACAAAAAATCACCTTCCAAACGTGGCATGCATCGTGCGCACGACTTTTTGACCGCACCTGCTACGGCTGTTGAAGCCACAACTGGTGAGGCTCATTTGCGCCACCACATTTCACCTAACGGCTACTATCGTGGTCGTAAAGTTGTTAAAACTAAAAACGACTAATTTTTTAGTCTAAACAGATAGAAGCGGCTCCACTAAAAGCCGCTTTTTTCTTGGATAAATCACTTGCAGCAATCAATGAGCTTATGAGCGTAACTCTCGCTATTGATGCCATGGGCGGAGATCATGGAGTCGTCGTGACGGTTCCAGCTGCCTGCGATTTTTTAGAGAAACATGCTGATGTGAAGATTGCCCTAGTTGGTGATCCCGATTTAATCAAACAAGTTTTGAGTAAATTTCCAAAATCTCCGATGGATCGCATTCAAATTATTCCCGCTAGTGAGGTTGTCTTGATGGATGACCCCATTGAGGTTGCTTTGCGTCGTAAAAAAGATTCTTCCATGCGCGTTGCTATTGAGCAAGTTAAAGAGGGCACTGCTGATGCGGTCATATCCTCTGGCAATACTGGCGCACTGATGGCAATTTCTCGCTACATTCTTAAAACGCTGGATGGCGTTGATCGTCCTGCGATTGCTACCGCTATCCCTAATGAACTAGGGCGCGGCACAACTATGTTAGACCTTGGTGCCAATGCTGACTGTGAGCCAATGCACTTGGTGCAGTTTGCCCAGATGGCAAACGTGATGGTGCAAGTAGTTGATGGGAAACAGAATCCTTCAATTGGGCTTCTCAATATTGGTGAAGAGGTGATTAAAGGCAATGAAGTAGTTAAGCAAACCAGTGAGTTACTGCGTCAAACCTCTTTAAACTTTTATGGCAACGTAGAAGGCAATGATATCTTTAAGGGTACGACCGATATTGTGGTTTGCGACGGCTTTGTTGGTAACGTCGTTCTAAAGGCTAGCGAAGGTTTGGCAAAGATGATGAGCGGCTTGATTCGTGAGGAGTTTAATCGCTCCCTTCTCACCAAATTAATGGCAGTTTGTGCCATGGTGCCATTACTCAGGGTCCGAAAGCGGGTTGATCATCGCCGTTATAACGGTGCGGTATTGTTAGGTTTACGTGGTTGCGTCATTAAGAGTCATGGTTCTGCTGATCGTTTTGCGTTTGGCTTTGCCTTAGATCGCGCCTATGAAGCGGCGAAGAATCGCATGGTAGAGCGTATTGCTGCGGCCTTTGTAGTGGAGACATAAGCATGAGTATTTTTGCAAGAGTGGCGGGCACTGGAAGCTATCTTCCTGAGTTGCGCCTAAGCAATCAAGATCTAGTAGAGCGTCTCGCTAAAACTGGTGTAGAGACCAGTGATGAATGGATTAAAACGCGTAGCGGTATTTCTGCACGTCACTTTGCGGCTGAGAATGAGCTCACCAGTGATTTAGCGGTAAAGGCCGCACAGGCTGCTCTTGATAGTGCAGGCATTACCTCTTCAGATTTGGATCTTATTATCTTGGCTACCTCTACACCAGATCATTTGGGTGGTTTTCCAAGTACGGCATGCGTAGTGCAAGATAAATTAGGTGCGCATAATTCTTGCGCGGCGTTTGATGTGCAGGCAGTTTGTGCGGGCTTTGCTTATGCACTCGCTATTGCGGATGCTTTTATTCGCTGCGGAAGCTACAAGAAGGTACTGGTGATCGGTGCTGAAACTTTCTCCCGTATTTTAAATTTCCAAGACCGCGGTACATGTGTCTTATTTGGTGACGGTGCTGGGGCTGTTGTGCTCGAGGCTTCTAAAGAGGCTGGCATTCTGTCGACTGCATTACATGCTGATGGAAGTCAGCGCGATATTTTGTGTGTACCTGGACGTTTTGGTGATGGCGAAGTTCATGGTTCGCCATTTATGACGATGGATGGCCCAGCAGTATTTAAATTGGCAGTAAAGGTTTTAGAGCAAGTGGCTCATGAAGCGCTTGATAAAGCCAATCTCAAGCCAGAGCAGATTGATTGGTTGGTGCCGCATCAAGCAAATATTCGCATCATGGAAGGTACGGCCAAGAAGATGGGCATGTCTATGGAAAAGGTAATTGTTACCGTACACGAGCATGGAAATACCTCGGCTGCATCCATTCCATTGGCACTTGACGTGGGCGTGCGCTCTGGTCAAATTAAGCGTGGACAACATCTCCTATTAGAGGGTGTTGGTGGCGGATTTGCTTGGGGTGCAGTAGCCATCAAGTATTAACAACCGATAGGTCATGAGTCATATTAGTAATTCACTATTTATATTCTTTAATTTCTTCATTTAACGAACTCATCACATGACATTTGCATTCGTATTCCCAGGTCAAGGTTCTCAGTCAGTGGGTATGCTCAATTCTATTTCTGAGCGTCCAGAAGTGCGCGCTACATTGCAAGAGGCTTCAGAAGCATTGGGTGAGGATGTCACAAGGCTAATTTCGGAAGGCCCTGCTGAAGTGCTGTCACTCACTACGAATACGCAGCCTGTGATGTTGACTGCTGGCGTAGCTTTTTATCGTGCTTGGTTCGCTGCAGGTGGCCCTGTCCCCAGTGTAATGGCTGGTCACAGTCTTGGTGAGTACTCTGCCTTGGTTGCTTCAGGTGTCATTTCTTTTAAAGATGCGGTCCCATTGGTGCGCTTTCGTGCTGAAGCAATGCAAAGCGCGGTTCCTGTTGGTACGGGCGGTATGGCTGCCATTCTGGGTTTAGATGATGCAGCCGTTATTCAAGTTTGTGCTGAAGCTAGCGTAGCGTCTGGAGGCGTGGTTGAAGCCGTGAACTTCAATGCGCCTGGTCAAGTAGTGATTGCTGGTGCAAGTGATGCTGTTACTAAAGCTTGTGAGTTATTAAAAGCTGCTGGCGCTAAACGTGCATTACCCTTACCAGTATCTGCACCATTTCATTCCTCTTTATTGCATCCAGCCTCTGAAAAACTCAAAGGCTATTTAGCGAATATTGACTTCAAAGCACCCACTATCCCTGTGATCAACAACGTCGATGTCGAAATCTTGAATGATCCAGTTGCCATTAAAGATGCGTTGGTGCGTCAAGCTGCTAAGCCTGTGCGTTGGCAAGAAACAATACAGTCTATGGCCTCTCAAGGCATTACTCAAGTAGTGGAGTGCGGTCCTGGCAAAGTATTGGCTGGTCTTACCAAGCGTATCAACGACCAATTGACTGGTGTGCCAGTATTTGACGAAGCTAGTTTGAATGAAGTACTAGCAAGCCTTAAATAAAAAAATCGAAATAGCGGAAGACAAATATGAATCTCGACTTAAGTGGACAAATTGCATTGGTAACCGGTGCCTCACGTGGTATTGGTCAGGCAATCGCAGATGAGTTAGTAAAGTGTGGTGCAAAAGTCATTGGTACGGCTACTTCAGAAAGCGGCGCAAAAGCGATTGATGATCGTTTGAAAGCTTCTGGTGGCGCTGGCAAAGTATTGAATGTGACTGCGCCTAACGCTTGCGAAGACATTATTGATTTGATCGTTAAAGAATATGGCGGTATCAATATTCTGGTGAATAATGCCGGCATCACTCGCGATAATTTGGCTATGCGTATGAAATCCGAAGAGTGGACCGATGTAATTGATACGAACCTCAGTTCGGTTTTTCGTCTTTCACAAGCAGTGATGCGTCCGATGATGAAAGCGCGCGGTGGTCGCATTATTAATATCACCTCTATTGTTGGCCATATGGGTAATCCTGGCCAGGCAAACTATGCTGCTGCAAAAGCAGGTGTTTCTGGTATGACCCGTGCGCTGGCACGCGAAATTGGTAGTCGTAATATCACTGTTAACTGCGTAGCTCCAGGATTTATCGATACCGATATGACTCGCGCCTTAAGCGAAGAGCAGCAAAATGCCCTAAAAGTGAACATTCCTTTGGCACGTTTAGGTAGCCCTGAAGATGTGGCTCAGGCAGTGGCGTTTTTAGCCTCTCCTGCGGCGGGATATATTACGGGTAATACCCTACATGTCAACGGCGGGCTCTATTTAGCGTAGTAGCAAGCCTGATTTAGTCATTTTTTGGCGGATTTGCTAGTTTGTTCCGCCAAACTGATAAAATCCTTCAATCGTTTTTTACAACCCCTGGGGAAATTAATGGACAACATCGAACAACGCGTTAAGAAAATCGTCGCTGAGCAATTGGGCGTCGCTGAAGGAGATATCAAGAATGAATCTTCTTTTGTGAACGACTTGGGCGCTGACTCTCTTGACACTGTTGAACTGGTTATGGCTTTGGAAGATGAATTCGGCATCGAAATTCCTGATGAGGAAGCTGAAAAAATCACCACAGTTCAACTCGCGATCGACTTCGCAAAATCAAAAGCTCAGGGTTAATTCCCAAGCTTAGGTATTACTGTGTCAGCATCAAATGGCCGACGCCGGGTGGTAGTTACCGGCCTTGGCCTCATTTCACCTGTTGGTAATTCAGTTGATGTAGCTTGGTCTAATTTGCTCGCGGGTAAATCGGGTATTGCTACCATCACGAAGTTTGACCACACTCCGCTGAGCGTTCATTTCGCTGGAGAGGTGAAAGATTTCAATGTCGAAGAATATGTTTCTGCCAAAGAGGCACGCCATATGGATACTTTTATCCATTACGGCATTGCTGCTGGTGCGCAGGCGATTCGCGATAGCGGTTTAGAAATCACTGAACAAAACGCTGAGCGCGTCGGAGTCATGGTTGGCTCCGGTATTGGCGGCCTGCCAATGATTGAGGAAACGGGTGCTGAGCTGTTGGCTCGCGGCCCACGTCGCATCTCACCATTCTTTGTTCCAGGTTCCATCATTAATATGATCTCTGGCCATCTCAGTATTTTGTTTGGTCTTAAGGGGCCAAACGTTGCTGCGGTAACTGCGTGTACAACCGGATTGCATAGTATCGGTTTGGCTACTCGCTTAATTCAGTATGGTGATGCCGATGTTATGGTTGCTGGTGGTGCTGAGTCAACCATTTCAGCATTGGGCGTTGGTGGTTTTGCTTCAGCAAGAGCCCTCTCCACTCGCAATGATGATCCTGCAACTGCTTCACGTCCTTGGGATAAAGACCGCGATGGTTTTGTTCTGGGTGAGGGTGCCGGCGTTGTGGTACTCGAAGAGTACGAACATGCCAAAGCACGTGGCGCAAAAATTTATTGTGAGTTGCTTGGTTTTGGTATGAGCGGCGATGCGTACCACATGACTGCGCCAAATATGGATGGCCCACGTCGTTGTATGGTTAACGCCATGCGTGATGCCAAGCTTAATCCGGATCAAATTCAGTATTTAAATGCTCACGGAACTTCTACGCCTTTGGGTGATAAGAATGAAACCGAGGCGATTAAAGCTGCTTTAGGCGATCATGCTAAAAAGGCTCTCATTAACTCCACCAAGTCTATGACTGGTCACCTTTTGGGAGGTGCTGGCGGCTTGGAGTCTGTGTTCACGATTTTGGCTCTCCATAACCAAAAATCGCCACCTACCATCAATATCTTCAATCAAGACCCTGAGTGTGACTTGGACTACTGCGCCAACACGGCTAGGGATGTGAAGATTGATCATGCAGTCAAAAACAATTTTGGCTTTGGGGGTACTAACGGTACCTTGATTTTCGGTAAATTGACCTAATATTCTTTATATCTCCATTGTTGGTTTTCACCAAGTAGGTCTATAGCATTATGAAAAAGTACTTAATTGCGTTCTTGACTCTCTTTAGTCTTGGGCAACTCGCGTTTATTCCATTCGCTTCTGCGCAAAATCCTCGGGTGGCGATTCCAGACTTTGCAGATTTGGTTGAGCGCGCCAGTCCAGCGGTTGTGAATATTCGCACCACTGAAAAAGTCGTAGTTCAGCAGGCTCAGGGTGGTATTCCTGGAATGCCTGAGGATCAAGCAGAATTTTTCCGCCGCTTCTTTGGGGTGCCTATTCCTGGAATGCCGAATGGACCTAAGCAAGCGCAACCAAATCCTGGCAAACCTCAAGAAGCAGATCGGGGAGTAGGCTCTGGTTTCATTATTGAATCCAATGGATTGATTCTGACAAACGCACACGTAGTTGAAGGTGCTACCACTATCTATGTCACTTTGACTGATAAGCGCGAGTTCAAGGCAAAGTTACTTGGTATGGATAAGCGCACTGATGTAGCAGTTGTCAAAATTGAAGCGCGTGATTTGCCGAAGCTGCCTTTAGGTGATTCGTCTAAGGTACGAGTGGGCGAGTGGGTTCTAGCGATTGGTTCCCCGTTTGGCCTTGAGAACACGGTCACTGCAGGTATTGTCTCGGCGAAGAGTCGCGATACTGGTGACTACCTACCATTCATTCAAACAGACGTTGCGGTTAATCCAGGCAACTCGGGTGGACCACTTCTAAATACTGCTGGTCAAGTCATTGGTATTAACTCCCAAATCTTTAGTCGCTCTGGCGGTTACATGGGTATCTCATTTGCAATTCCGATTGATGAGGCCATGCGCGTTGCAGATCAGTTGCGTACCAATGGAAAAATGACGCGTGGTCGTATTGGCGTTGCTTTAGGTGAGATGACCAAAGAGGTAGCTGAGAGTTTAGGTTTGGGTAAACCTCGTGGCGCCTATATTCGCAACGTTGAGCCTGGTGGTCCTGCAGCTGCTGGTGGAATTGAAGCGGGTGATGTCATTTTGAGCTTCAATGGTAAAGATATTTCTAAATCAACCGACTTACCAAGAGTAGTTGGTGAAACTAAGCCGGGTACCTCCGTCCCAGTGCAAGTTTGGCGCAAGGGCGGAACACGAGATTTAACGGTGACTGTTACTGATACTGAATCCACTCAGGTAGCCAAAAAGCCAGATGTGCCAGCCGCAAAAGGAGATAGTGCAAATGCCTTGGGAGTTTCTGTCAGTGAGCTATCGGACTCTAAAAAGAAGGATTTGAATATCAAAGGAGGGGTTGAAGTTACCGGCTTAGGGGATGGTCCTTTGGTCAGAGCCGGAATTCGGCCAGGAGACGTCATCATTCGGGTTGCCGATGCTGATATTACGGGTGTTAAGCAGTTTGAGGCCCTGGTGAAGGGTTTAGACGCCAACAAGGCTGTGCCGGTCTTCATACGCCGCGCTGACAGTACTTTGGTAGTCCCTGTAAGGCCTAAATAACCCCATTTTGGGCCTAAAAATGGGGTTTGGCGCCTTTTGGGCGCCACCCATTACAATCACTTTAAGACGACTTTTTGCAGCGCATCATTGTGGTGCGTTCTGACAAGGCGTTTTTTGAATGACCAATGAAGACGCCATGGATTTAATCCGCAATTTTTCTATCATCGCCCATATCGATCACGGCAAATCGACACTTGCTGATCGCATTATTCAACTATGTGGCGGTCTCTCCGATCGAGAAATGGAAGCCCAAGTTCTCGACTCAATGGATATTGAGCGCGAGCGCGGCATTACTATTAAAGCGCAAACCGCAGCTTTAAATTACAAAGCCAAAGACGGTAAGATTTATAACCTCAATCTCATTGATACCCCTGGGCACGTTGACTTCTCTTACGAGGTTAGTCGTTCACTATCGGCTTGTGAGGGCGCATTACTAGTGGTAGATGCTAGCCAAGGTGTCGAGGCGCAAACAGTTGCTAACTGTTATATGGCGCTTGAGTTGGGTGTTGAGGTTGTACCAGTTCTCAATAAGATTGACTTGCCGCAAGCTGATCCGGACCGCGCTAAAAAAGAAATTGAGGACGTCATTGGTATTGATGCATCTGAGGCCGTGACCTGCTCAGCCAAAACTGGCTTGGGCGTTGCGGATGTTATTGAGGAAATGATTGCTAAGGTGCCCCCACCGACGGGCAGTGCCACAGATCCTTTACAAGCCTTAATTATTGATTCTTGGTTTGACAATTACGTTGGTGTGGTCATGCTCATACGTGTTGTGAATGGCACTTTAAAACCAAAAGATAAAATCACCTTAATGGCCAATGGTTCAAGCCATTTAGTGGAGCACGTGGGTGTATTTAGTCCGAAGTCAGTTGATCGTCCAGAGTTATCTGCTGGTCAAGTAGGCTTTGTGATTGCTGGTATTAAAGAATTAAAAGCGGCTAAGGTTGGCGATACGGTTACGCATTCTCCTGGTCAACAGGGACGAGTACCTGCGGCTCAGGCTTTACCTGGCTTTAAAGAAGTAAAACCACAAGTCTTTGCTGGTTTATATCCAGTTGAAGCTAGTGAATACGATCAGTTGCGTGAATCTTTAGAAAAGCTGCAACTCAATGATGCCTCTCTCTTGTATGAACCAGAGGTATCACAAGCCCTTGGTTTTGGATTTCGCTGCGGCTTCTTAGGTCTGCTGCACATGGAGATTGTGCAAGAGCGTTTAGAGCGACAGTACGGCATGAACCTCATCACCACCGCTCCAACAGTGGTGTATCAGGTAGAGCAGTCAGATGGCACTATTGTGTCTGTAGACAATCCATCGAAGATGCCGGAGGCTAGCAAGATCAACACGATTCTTGAGCCTATCGTGACGGTTAACTTGTATATGCCCCAAGAGTATGTGGGTGCCATCATTACCCTGTGCGTTGGTAAGCGCGGTATACAGATGGATATGAATTATCTCGGTCGTCAGGTCAAGCTTACTTATGAGCTGCCGATGGCGGAGATTGTTTTGGATTTCTTTGACAAAATGAAATCCATCTCACGTGGCTACGCTTCAATGGATTATGAATTCAAAGAATACCGTCCAGCGGACGTAGTGAAAGTCGATATTCTGATTAATGGCGAGAGAGTAGATGCGCTCTCCGTGATTGTTCATAGAAGTAATAGTCAGCATCGTGGACGCGAAGTGGTTGCCAAGATGCGCGGGATTATTCCTCGTCAAATGTTTGATGTCGCCATTCAGGCGGCAATTGGTAGCAATATCGTTGCGCGTGAGAACGTCAAGGCTTTGCGTAAGAACGTATTGGCTAAGTGCTACGGCGGCGACATCTCTCGTAAGCGTAAGTTATTAGAGAAGCAAAAAGAAGGTAAAAAACGTATGAAGCAGGTTGGTAATGTGGAGATTCCACAAGAAGCCTTCTTGGCTATTTTGCAGGTGGAGGATTAATGAACTTTGCTCTCGTGCTATTCATCTTGGTGATCGTTTCTGGAATTGCTTGGATTGCTGACAAACTCTACTTTGCTCCGCAAAGACGTTTGGCTGGAAATGACCGCATGCCTTTATGGCTTGAGTACACTGCTGGTTTCTTCCCAGTCATTTGTGCGGTATTTGTACTGCGATCCTTTATTGCTGAGCCGTTCAAGATTCCATCAGGCTCCATGATTCCGACTTTACAGATCGGCGATTTCATTCTGGTGAATAAATTTACTTATGGAATTCGCTTGCCAGTACTGAATCTAAAAGTAGTAGATTTAGGTTCGCCTAAGCGTGGTGATGTAGTGGTCTTCCGTTATCCACGCGACGAGTCGGTCGATTACATCAAGCGCGTAGTAGCTTTACCTGGCGATCAAATCACTTACGAAAATAAGCGTCTGACGATTAATGGCCAACCTTTGCAATACAGTGGTGGTGAGCCTTACCTTGATCCAGAGAATATGCGTTACGCCAAACGTTTTACAGAAACTTTCCCAGCAGACCTGGGCGGTAATCGTCATGACATCCTGAATGACCCAGATCGTCCGGCTACTGTATTTCCGACTGAGCGTTTTCCTGGTTCTGAATTCTGTCAGTATCAGCAGTCAGGAATGACTTGCAAAGTGCCTGCAGGACATTACTTTGCAATGGGCGATAACCGCGATAACAGTGCAGACTCTCGTTACTGGGGTTTTGTGCCAGATAAAAATATTGTTGGTAAAGCCTTCTTCGTTTGGCTGAACCTTGGTAATCTTGGTCGCATAGGCGGATTCGAGTAAAGATCATGAATGCGCGCGCCGTTATCGAAACTGGACCGCTGCAAGAGCGACTTGCTTATACCTTCAAGAAACCAGAACTATTGAATCAAGCATTGACTCATCGCAGTCATAGCAAGAAGAACAATGAACGACTTGAGTTTTTGGGTGACTCCATTCTTAACTGCGTTGTTGCTGAGATGCTCTATGAGCGCTACTCAGACTTGGATGAGGGTGATCTCTCACGTGTACGGGCGAACTTAGTAAAGCAACAGGCCTTATACGAAATCGCCCAAGCTTTATCACTATCGGACTATCTGCGCTTAGGTGAAGGCGAACTCAAGAGTGGTGGATTTCGTCGCCCCTCAATCCTCGCCGATACCTTGGAGGCTGTCACTGGTGCCATCTTTATGGATGGCGGCTTTGAGGCAGCTAAGGCAACGCTACGTAAGCTGTACTCTATTATCTTAGTGAATGTTGATCCCAAAACTTTGGGTAAAGACGACAAGACACTTTTGCAAGAATGTTTACAGGGTTATCAATTGCCTTTGCCAACCTATAACGTTACAGGTACTACTGGGGCTGCACACAATCAGCAGTTTGAAGTCGAGTGCTTAATTCCGAGCCATAAGGTGGCAGTAAAAGGTGAGGGTGCATCACGTCGTGCTGCTGAGCAAGCGGCAGCCAAGCTAGCTTTAATTGCCATGCTCAAGGCTTTACCACAAGAATCTCGTAAACCGAAGAAGACTCGGTCAGCCAAAAAGAAGGCGGCAAAAAAAGAAGTGACCGAAGAGCAGTTTAATCTTAAGCTGAAGGGCTAATCGTGTTTAGATGCGGCACTATCGCCATTGTTGGGCGTCCTAATATGGGTAAATCTACCCTTCTGAACGCCTTAGTCGGTCAGAAGATCAGCATTACTTCTCGAAAAGCGCAAACGACACGTCACCGTATACTGGGTATTCAGAATCGCGAAGAAGCGCAGTTCATCTTCATTGATACGCCGGGTTTTCAGACCCGCTTAATGAATACCTTGAACAAAGCACTGAACCGTACCGTTACTAAAGCTTTGCAAGATGTGAATGTAGCCTGCTTTGTGGTTGAGGCAGGTTACTTTGGTGAGGATGACATGAAAGTCTTGAAACTTCTCCCTGATGACTTACCAGTAGTGTTGGTTCTGAACAAGTTAGATCTATTTAATAGCCGCTTTCAAACTCCGTCAGAGCGCGATCAGGCATTACTCAATTTCATTAAAGATATGGCTCGCCCTTGGTGTGAACTTGGTGGTCATGAAGATCAGAAATGTGAGTTTGCTGAAATCATACCGATGAGTGCTAAGAGTCCTGGCGATATAGAAAGACTGCTAGATGTACTTGAAGGCTACCTCCCTGAGGCGCCCGCAGTTTACGATGGTGATACGATCACAGATCGCAGTGAGCGCTTCTTGGCTGCAGAAATCCTTCGAGAAAAGGTATTCCGTTTTACTGGTGAAGAGTTGCCATACACCAGCACAGTTGTCATTGATCAGTTCAAGATGGACG
>Ga0209188_1000109_pt1 | contig 94373 bp, 111 predicted proteins | sample C_130625_EF_Meta_FD_187307 | JGI IMG/M metagenome (GOLD analysis project Ga0209188, IMG submission 187307) | Freshwater microbial communities from Lake Croche, Canada to study carbon cycling - C_130625_EF_MetaG (SPAdes) (version 2) | ecosystem: Environmental > Aquatic > Freshwater > Lake...
CTACAGCGAGCGCAAAGAGACTGCCGAGGAATTGTCTAAACGGGTTAACCAAAGAGCCGTTTGAGAGATATAAGTGGTGGCCTGGGGCGGAATCGAACCACCGACACAAGGATTTTCAATCCTCTGCTCTACCGACTGAGCTACCGGGCCAAGGGGTAAAAGTATATCACCCAGCATTCAAGGCACAATACACACTTGACTGCGCGACACCCTTCTATGACCGAGCCACAACTACGCTGCTCCCACCTTTTCAAACGTTTTGGCACCACCACCGTTGTCGATGATTTATCCTTCGATTTGCAAGCGGGTGAATGTTTGGGCGTGATTGGCCCCAATGGCGCGGGTAAAACCACCACCTTTCGCATGTGCTTGGGCCTCACCACGGCCGACAGTGGCAGCATCAATGTGTTTGGCATGCCCATGCCCCAAGAGACACTGGCCATCAAAGCGCGGCTTGGCGTGGTGAGCCAATTCGATTCTTTAGACCCCGATTTCACTTGCAGCGAAAACCTGATGGTTTATGGCCGTTACTTTGGTATGGCCAGCGCTGACATACGCGAACGCATCCCCGCGCTGCTGTCGTTTGCCGCGCTCACCCACAAAGCTGACGCCAAGCCCAGCGAGTTATCGGGCGGCATGAAACGCCGACTGAGTTTGGCGCGGGCATTGATTAACGACCCGCAAGTGCTTTTGTTAGATGAGCCCACCACCGGCCTAGACCCGCAGGCGCGTCATTTGATGTGGGAGCGTTTGCAACAACTCTTGCAGCAAGGCAAATCGATTTTGCTCACAACCCATTTCATGGACGAAGCAGAGCGCTTGTGTGACCGATTGCTGGTGTTAGACCATGGAAAGAAAATTGCCGAAGGCAAGCCGCGTGACTTGATCAACCAACATTTAGAGCCCGATGTGGTGGAAGTGTTTGGCGGCGACCCGCAAGTCATTGCTGCATGTGTGGCAAGCAATTACGCCAAAAGGGTGGAGATCAGTGGTGACACGGTGTTTTTCTACAGCGATACAGCGGCACCTTTGCTGAAAGCCTTGGCGGATATTTCTGGTTTGCGTACCCTGCACCGCCCCGCCAATTTGGAAGACCTGTTTCTCAAACTCACTGGGCGACAGATTCGAGAGGACGGATGATGCAGTTGCGGTTTTGGCCTGTTTTTTTGCGCAATTTTTTGGTCTGGCGCAAACTCTTTATCCCCAGTCTGATTGCCAATATTGCCGAGCCCTTGATGTGGTTGGTGGCTTTTGGTTACGGCTTGGGGTCACTGGTGGGCGGCGTGCAGCAAGGTGACGCGAAAGTGCCTTACATCTTGTTTTTGGCCAGCGGCTCGGTGTGCATGAGCGCCATGAATGCCGCCACTTTCGAGGCGCTGTACTCGGCTTTTTCGCGCATGCATGTGCAAAAGACCTGGGACGGCATCATGAACGCGCCGGTTCGCCTAGACGATGTGTTGTTGGCTGAAATGCTGTGGGCCGCCTTCAAAGCCATCTTCACGGTCACCGCCATACTGATGGTGATGCTGGCCTTGGACATCAGCCATTCTTGGAAACTCTTGGTGGCGTGGCCTATTTTGTTAGGGGTGGGCATCACCTTCAGTTGCTTGGCCTTGATCTTTAACGCCTTGGCACAAGGCTACGATTTCTTTACCTACTACTTCACTTTGTTTTTAACGCCGATGATGTTTTTAAGCGGCGTGTTTTTCCCGCTGGACACGCTGCCCGATATGGTGAGGTGGTTGGCCTGGTGTTTGCCACTGACCCACGCCGTGGCTTTGGTGCGCCCCTTGTTCATGGACCAGTGGCCTGAACAAGTAGCGTTGCATTTGGGTGTGCTGGCACTGTTTGCCAGCGTGGCTTGGTGGACAGCGCTTCACCTCACGCGCAAGCGCTTCAAACAGTAGGTTGCTGGCGGTTTTAGTCGGCGTAAACGCCTGCGGCCTTGATGATGGGGCTCCACTTGGCTATTTCTGCGGCGACAAATTTTTTGTGCTCTGCAGGCTCAATGCGTTTATCGACGATCATGACCGCGCCCAGTGCTTCTTGTTTTTGCACAAAGCTTGTATCGCTGAGTACGCTGCGTAAAGCCGCATACAACTTGGCTTTGGTGTCAGCGGGCAAACCTTTGGGCGCATACACCCCATGCCACACACTGACCTGAAAACCTTTCAAGCCCGCCTCTTGCATGGTCGGTAAATCTTTCAAGCTCGCTTGCGCTAAACGCTTGTTACCCGTTACTGCATAGGCTTTGATTTTTCGGCTCTCGATGTAAGTCAAGGTGTTGGTGGTTTGGTCGCACAACACATCAATTTGCCCGCCCAATAAATCGGCCATAGCCATGGACACGCCTTTGTATTGAATGGTGGTCATTTCGGTGCGCATGGCTGATTGCCACAACAAGCCGCACAAATGCGAAGCAGAACCAATGCCGGCATTGCCCAAATTGACTTTGTCTTTTTGCACAGCCACCCATGCGCTGAGTTGCTTGTAGCTGTTGGCCTCCAACGTGGGACGCGCCACAATGGTCATGGGCACTTCATGGATCATGCCCAAATACTCGAAGTCATTGAGCACATCGAATGTGGGTTTTCTGATGAGGGTGGGCATGGTGGCCATGCCAATATGGTGAATCAACAAAGTGTGGCCATCGGGTGTGGCGCGGGCTACTTTTTGGGTAGCGATAGCGCCACCTGCGCCCAAGGCGTTTTCCACCACCACGACAGCACCACCCAGGGGTTTGCGCAAAGCCTCGGCCATGTCTCGCGCCAAACGATCGGTAGGGCCGCCCGCTGTGAAGGGCACCACAATGGTGATGGGCTTGTCTTTGATGGGAAAGCTTTGCCCCCATGCCGAGCCAAGGCCCAAGCACAACAACAGCAAACAACTATTTGTAACTGCGCGCATCAGCAATCACCAAACCATCGTTGACCAAACTGCCCGGGGCGACAAAGACAACCTCGGCCCGCAGCTTGGTGACATCGCGCACGGCTTGCGCCACGGCTGCTTGCAAGTTGTCTGAGGCTTGCGTGGTTTCCACATACAAATGCATTTGGTCGTCTGCCATTTCGCCGCTGACCACCAAACGCGCTTTCAGCACTTCAGGAAACCGCTTGACCACTTGATCCACTTGACCAGGGTGCACAAACATGCCGCGCACCTTGGTGGTTTGATCGGCGCGGCCCATCCAGCCTTTGATGCGTTGGTTGGTGCGCCCCGTTGGGCAGGTGCCTGGCAAGACCGCAGTCAAGTCGCCCGTACCAAAACGAATCAAGGGGTAATCGGGGTTGAGCGTGGTCACCACCAACTCGCCCACCTCGCCCTCGGCAACGGGGTCGCCGCTGCCAGGGCGCACAATTTCCACTATCACGCCTTCGTCCAACACCAAGCCTTCGCGGGCCGCGGTTTCGAAAGCAATCAAGCCAATGTCTGCGGTGGCGTAGCACTGGTATGCCGTCACACCACGCTGGCCTAACCAGTCACGCAAAGAGGGCGGAAACGCCTCGCCGCTGACCAAGGCTTTACTTAAAAACGGCAAAGCAATGTGTGACTCGGCTGCTTTTTCCAGCAAGATTTTTAAAAAACTGGGCGTGCCGCTGTAGCCGCTGGGGCGCAGCTCTTGCAAGGCTTGGAGTTGCTGTTCGGTTTGCCCCGTGCCTGCGGGAAACACGCTGCAGCCCAAAGCATGTGCGCCGCTTTCCATCATCGAACCCGCTGGCGTGAAGTGGTAACTAAAGCAGTTGTGAATCAATTCGCCCGAGCGAAAACCGGCCGCAAACAAGGCACGCGCCATGCGCCAATAATCTTTGGCCACGCCCTCGGGCTCATAAATGGGGCCTGGACTGGCAAACACACGCGGCATTTGCTTGCCAAAATTCAGCGCAGAAAAACCACCAAACACATCCTTTGCTCGCTGTTCTTGTTGGCGTGCCAGCAACTCGTATTTGCGCGTCACCGGCAGTTGCGCCAAAGCTGTGCGGCTGTTCACCGATGCGGCATCGACACCTTGCAAAATTTGCTGCCACGCAGGCGCCTTGTTTTGTGCGTGCGCGATTTGCTGTGGCAAGGCCTGAATCAAGGCAGCTTCACGCTGAGCGGGGTCGCGTTGTTCGAGGGCGTCGTAGAAATCGTTCATCATGATTCCTTCAAGCCAACCAACGCTTGCGGCGTTTATAGCTTTTCACATCTTTGAAGCTTTTGCGCTCGCCGCCGCCCATGCCCAAATAAAACTCTTTGACATCTTCGTTGTTGGCCAAGTCTTGGGCCGCGCCGTCCATGACGATGCGCCCCGACTCCATGATGTAGCCAAAGTCGGCGTAGCGCAAAGCCATGTGGGTGTTTTGTTCGGCCAGTAAAAAAGTAACGTGTTCTTTTTGGTTCAAATCTTTGACGATGTTGAACACCTCTTCGACGATTTGTGGTGCCAAGCCCATGGAGGGTTCGTCTAACAACACCATGCTGGGGTTGGCCATCAAAGCGCGGCCAATGGCGCACATTTGCTGCTCCCCGCCCGAGGTGTAAGCCGCTTGCGAGCCGCGGCGGGTTTTCAGGCGCGGAAAGTAGTTGTAGACCTTCTCAAGGTTGGCAGAAATTTCGCCTTTGTCGCTGCGGGTGTAACTGCCGGTGAGCAAGTTTTCCTCGATGGTAAGGTGGGCAAAACAATGCCGGCCTTCCATCACCTGAACCACGCCGCGCTTGACCAGATCGGCGGGCGTGAGGTTTTCAATGCGCTCACCGCGCAACTCTATGCTGCCCTTGGTGACCTCGCCACGCTCGCCTTGCAGCAAGTTGGAGATGGCACGCAAGGTGGTGGTCTTGCCCGCGCCGTTGCCGCCCAAGAGCGCGACGATGCCGCGCTCGGGCACTTGCAATGAAACACCTTTGAGCACCAAGATGACGTGGTTGTAAATGACTTCTATGCCATTGACATTCAAAACAATGTTGGGCGTGCTCATGCGTGTATCCGGTTCAAACCATCAAGACTGGCAGTCTTGGCCGGTGCGACGGGTGAGTTTTTTCTCAGCCGCGTATTTGTCGGCCGTGGCTTTCACCAAAGGCTTCAAAATTTGCTCGTCGGCTTGCATCCATTCGGAAGTGAATTCCCACGCTTTGCCGTTCCAAGTGTGGATGCGCGACCAAGCTGCGCCCATGTGGTCCATGCACGAGGTGCTGATGGGTCGCATCACGCCTTTGAAGCCCAGTGCGTCCAACTTGGCCTGCGTAAGGTTCAAGTTTTCCAAGCCCCAACGCACTTGCTCGCCGGTCATGACCTTGCCTTTGCCAAAACGCTCTTGGGCGGCACGAATACCTTCAATGCCAATCATGGCGCTCATCACACCGCGCAAATACAACACCTGACCCACTTCTTCTTTGGGGCCTGTGCCTTGGCCTTTGCCATGGAGTTGGGTCAGCATGGCTTTGACAATATCGGAATTCGGTTCGGCACCATGCTGAATGGTGACGGCGTTGTAGCCCTTGGCACCGTCAGCCACGTCTTTGACGTCCTGCTCTGCACCGGCCCACCACACGCCATACATTTTTTCTCTGGGGTAGCCGGTGGCTTGCGCTTCTTTGATGGCGGTGGAGTTCATCACGCCCCAGCCCCACAACACCACATAGTCGGGACGCGCTTGACGCACTTGCAACCAAGTGGCTTTTTGTTCCACGCCGGGAGGCGTGACCGGCAACAGTTGCAACTCAAAACCGTGGTTGCGGGCGCGCTCTTGCATCAAGGGAATAGGTTCTTTGCCAAATGGACTGTCGTGGTAGACCAAGCCGATTTTTTTGCCCTTGAGATTGTCCCAACCACCCTCTTTTTTGGCGATAGCCTGCAAAATGGTGTCAGCCGCCACCCAGTAAGTGCCCGCAATCGGAAAGTTCCATTTAAAGACCGCACCGTCCGCGCTTTCGCTGCGGCCATAGCCTACGGTGACCACAGGAATTTTGTCCACAGGGGCTTTTTCGGTGATGGCAAAAGTGGCACCCGTGGAAAGGGGTTGTACAAAGCTGGGGTTCTTGCTTTTCAGGCGTTCGTAACACTCCACGCTGCGGGCAGTGTCATAGCCGGTTTCGCATTCTTCGTAAGAAATTTTTACACCGTTGATGCCACCCTTGACGTTGACCAACTTCAAATAATCCACAAAACCATTGGCCCATGGCGTGCCATTGGGCGCATAGGGGCCGGTGCGGTAAGACAGTACCGGCACAAATTGTTCTTTGGACTGCGCCAGTACAGATGTTGCGGCAGACAAAGCCAAAGTACTTAGTAAGGCAGAAAGTAAAAGCTTATTCGTTTTCATCATCGTCTCCTTGAAAATTGCACATCAATAAGGGAAAGGCCAAACACGCATTTTTTGTTTCCCCATAGCCCACAGCTTGGCCAAGCCGTGGGGTTCCACAATCAAAAACCACACAATCAATGCACCAAAGATCATCAACTCGGCGTGCGAGACCACTGTGGTGGATATTTCAACACCCGCCAAACCCGCGAGCATGGGCAAAAACTGGTTCAAGAAGATAGGCAAGACCACGATGAAAGCGGCGCCTAAAAAGCCACCCATGATGGAGCCCAAGCCACCGATGATGACCATGAACAACAAGCGAAAAGACTGGTCAACCGAGAAAGCGCTGGGCTCCCAAGAACCCAAATAAATAAATGCCCACAAGCCGCCCGCCACGCCGATGATGAAGGAGCTGACTGCAAAGGCCGAGAGTTTGGCGTACATGGGACGAATACCGATGACGGCGGCGGCGACATCCATGTCGCGAATCGCCATCCATTCACGACCTATGGCGCCGCGCACCAAATTCTTTGCCATCAAGGCGATGACCACCAGCAAGGACAAACAAAACAGGTATTTGCTGACGTCACTGTCTAGGGGAAAACCAAACATCTGAAGGTTGGATACCGACACCGAGCCCGAAGGGGTGTCCAAGGTAAACCACTTCACCCGCAAAAACATCCAGTCCGAGAAAAACTGCGCGGCCAAAGTGGCCACGGCCAAGTACAAGCCCCGCACGCGCAAGCTGGGCAGGCCAAACAAAATACCGAAGGCGGTGGCGCACAAGCCGCCCATGATCAAAGCTGGCAACAAAGGCATGTCGGGCACGCGGGCAAAAAAGTTGTAGGCGCCATAAGCACCCACGGCCATGAATGCACCCGAGCCCAAAGAAATTTGGCCACAGTAACCGACCAAAATGTTCACGCCCAATGCCGCCAAAGCCATGATGACGAAAGGAATCAAGATGGCGCGAAACATATAGTCTGAAGCCAAGAAGGGCACGCCCACAAAAGCCACCAACAGCAGCAAAAGCACGAACACACGGTCTTGCGCAATCGGAAAGATTTGCTGATCCGCTTGGTAGCTGGTTTTGAATTGGCCGTTTTCTCTATAGAACATGGTCAGACGCGATCAATGATTTTTTCGCCAAAGAGGCCCTGAGGCCGCACCAGCAAGAACAGCAATGCCAACACATAGGCAAACCAAATTTCGATGCCACCCCCCACATAGGGGCCCAAGAACACTTCGGAGAGTTTTTCACCCACCCCAATGATGAGGCCGCCAATGATGGCGCCCGGCACCGAGGTGAGACCACCCAAAATCACCACCGGCAAGGCACGCAAGGCAATCGTGGCCAGGGAAAATTGCACGCCTAACTTACTGCCCCAAATCATGCCGGCCACCAATGCGACCACGCCGGCCACACACCACACAATGACCCAGATATGGTTGAGCGGTATGCCAATCGACTGCGCGGCTTGATGGTCATCGGCCACCGCACGCAGGGCTCGACCGGTGGAAGTTTTTTGGAAAAATAAAGACAACAAGGCCACCAACAAAGCGGCGATGAGTGCGGCGATCAAATCTTCTTGGTTGATGAGCAAGCCGCCTTGAAACACATTTTCAAATGCCATCACCGGGTCTTTGGGCATGCCGATATCGATTTTGTAGATGTCGTTGCCAAAAATGGATTGGCCCAAGCCTTCTAAAAAGTAAGCAATGCCCAAGGTCGCCATCAACAAAGTGGTGCCCTCTTGGTTGACCAAACGACGCAGAACCAAGCGCTCTATCAACCAAGCCACGATGAACATCACGCCACCAGCAAGCACGAAAGCAATGAGGTTGACCAACACGGGTTGGCTCAAGCCGGTGAACAGCGGCACCCACTCGGCAAAACGTGCCATGGCCAAAGCAGCAAACAACACCATCGCACCTTGGGCGAAATTGAACACGCCTGAAGCTTTGTAAATCAACACAAAGCCCAGAGCCACGAGCGAATACAACATGCCCGCCATCAGGCCACCAAACAGGGTTTCAAGAAAAAATGCCATGCTCGTCAATGTCCTGTGCCCAAATAGGCACTGATAACTTCGGGGTTGCGGCGCACCTCATCCGGCGTGCCGTCACCAATTTTTTTGCCGTAATCGAGCACCACCACGCGATCTGAAATGTCCATCACCACACCCATGTCGTGCTCGATCAGCACCACGGTGGTACCAAACTCATCGTTCACGTCCAAGATGAAACGACACATGTCTTGCTTTTCTTCCACATTCATGCCGGCCATGGGTTCGTCCAGCAGCAACACTTGCGGCTCTAAGGCCAAAGCGCGGCCCAGATCGACACGCTTTTGCAAACCGTAGGGCAACTGACCCACGGGCGTTTTGCGAAAGGGCTGAATTTCTAGGAAGTCGATGATTTCTTCGACTTTTCTGCGGTGTTCAATTTCTTCGCGCTCGGCGGGACCCAAGCGCAGCGCTTGCAGCAGCAAATTGCTTTTCATACGCAGGTTGCGACCCGTCATGATGTTGTCGAGCACGCTCATGCCTTTGAACAAGGCAAGGTTTTGAAAAGTGCGCGCCACGCCCATGACCGCCACTTGGTGGCTGTCCATGTGGCTGAAAGTTTGGCCACGGAAAGTGATTTGCCCTTGCTGAGGCGTGTACACGCCGTTGATGCAATTGAGCATGGAGCTTTTGCCCGCTCCGTTGGGGCCGATGATGGCGCGAATCTCGTGCTCGCGCACATTGAAGCTGATGTCAGACAAAGCTTTGACGCCGCCAAAACTCAGCGAGATGTTGTGCACATCCAAAATCACCTCGCCAATGACTTTGCTCATGCGGCACGCTCCACAGGCGCAAAGGTGCGCGCATCCATCAAACGCAAATGGGCGCTGACACTGCCGCTGCGTCCGTCTTCAAACTTGACCGCTGTTTCAATGAATTGCTCGGTCAAGCCTTGGTACAGAGCGTCTACCAGCACCGCGTATTTGTCGGCGATGTAGCCGCGCCTAACTTTGTTGGTGCGGGTGAGTTCGCCGTCATCTGCGTCCAACTCTTTGTGCAACACCAAAAATCGGCTGATTTGACTGCCAGCCAACAAGGCGTCGGAGGATAAGTCGGCGTTGACCTTTTCCACGCACTCGAGCATGAGTTGGTAGACCTCGGATTTTTGGGCCAAATCGGTGTAACCCGCATAGGGCAAATTGCGTCGCTCGGCCCAGTTGCCCACAGCTTCGAAATCGATATTGAGCATCACACAGACTTTGTCGCGGCCGTCACCATAGGCCACCACTTCTTTGATGTGCGGGAAAAACTTCAGCTTGTTTTCCACATACTTGGGCGCAAACATGGCGCCGTCATTGCTGCCGCCTTGTATGCGGCCCACATCTTTGACGCGGTCGATGATTTTCAAATGCCCTTGGTTGTCAATAAAGCCTGCGTCATTGGTTTTGTACCAACCGTCGGCCGTCAGCACTTCGGCCGTGGCCTCGGGGTTTTTGTAATAGGCTTTGAGCAATCCTGCGGACTTCACCAACACCTCGCCGTTGTCGGCCACTTTGATTTCCACGCCCGCGCAAGGCACGCCCACGGTGTCGGCGCGTGCTTGGTTGTCGGGCTGCAAACACACAAACACGGCGGTTTCGGTGGAGCCATACAACTGCTTCAAGTTGATGCCAATGGCGCGGTAAAAATTGAACAAGTCAGGGCCAATGGCTTCCCCTGCGGTGTAGGCCACACGCACACGCGAGAAACCTAAGTTGTTGCGCAAGGGGGCATAGACCAACACATTTCCCAAGCCGTAAAGCAGTTGCCCCATCAAACCAATAGATTGACCGTCTCTGCGTGCAGGGCCATAGCGCCTGGCCACATCCATGAAATAGGCAAACATGGCGCGTTTGGGGGCGCTTGCATCCTCCATACGGATCATCACCGTGGTGAGCATGCCCTCAAAGACACGCGGAGGTGCGAAGTAATAGGTGGGGCCAATTTCTTTCAAATCGATATTGACAGTGGCTGCCGACTCGGGACAGTTCACCACATAGCCACAGCACAACCACTGCGCGTAGCTGAAAATATTTTGACCAATCCAAGCCGGCGGCATATAGGCCAAGACCTCTTCGTTTTCTGTCAAATGATCGAAGTCGGCGCCTGCTTTGGCGCGGTCGAGCAAGCTGCGGTGGGTATGCACCACGCCCTTGGGGTTACCGGTGGTGCCGGAGGTGAAAAACATGGCGGCCACATCGTCGGCTTGGTTGCTCGCCACTTCTTTGTCGAAAAACGCTGGGCTTTGCTTGGCAAACTGCTGGCCTTGTTTTTGCACGTCTGACAAACCTCTAAGGCCTGCTTGCTGGTAATTGCGCAAACCTCGCGGGTCGTCAAAATAAATATGTGCCAAGCCTGCGCAATCGGGGCGAATTTCCAGCAACTTATCGACCTGCTCTTGGTTTTCCACCACCGCAAAACGCACCTCGGCGTTGTTGATGGGGAAGACATATTCTGTGGCGACCGCGTCTTGGTACAGGGGCACAGCAATCGCGCCCAAGCTTTGCACCGCCAACATGCTGGCGTACAAGCGCGGGCGATTCGCCCCCACCACGATCACATGCTCGCCACGCTGCAAGCCGGCAAGGTGAAGACCGCAAGCCAAGTCTTTGACCATCTCGGCCAAGGCTTGCCATGAGAGGTTTTGCCAAATGCCATATTCTTTTTCGCGCAAAGCAGTAGCCATGGGCCGGTGCGCGGCATGGTCAAGCATTAAACGGGGGAAAGTCGTGTCCATAGCAGGGAGCGTATATTAGGGTCGACTTTGACGCTTTTTTGTCTTGTCGACGACAATTAAGGGAAAGCCCTTATACAAATCGCTCAACCCCTCAATGAAAAACGATTTAAGCCTTCACCAGCGCCGCCGTCCACCCAACGCCAGCGAGCTGAGCAGCATTCCTTGGCTCAAGGTTTTACAAGCCGATGATCAAGCTTGGGCCAGCGCACAAATTGTCGTCGTGGATGCACTCAACGGCGACAGGGTGTGTCGCATTGGCAAAGCACCCACCTATTGGTTTGGCGTGGTGCAAGGCTTGTTGAAAATGAGCGCCGACAACGATCAAGGCGACAGCTTCACCTATGCAGGCTTGTCGGCAGGCGGTTGGTTTGGCGAGGGCACGGTCATCAAGCGCGAGCCTTACCGCTACAACGTGCAAGCGCTGCGGCCAAGCGTGGTGGCAGGCTTGCCGATTGAGAGCTTTCATCGTTTGCTAGAGCAGTCGATTGGCTTTAACCGCTTTGTGATGAATCAGCTGAATGAGCGCTTGGGCCAGTTCATCGCGGCGCGAGAAATTGACCGCATGACCAACCCCGACATTCGCGTGGCCCGCAGTTTGGCCGCGCTGTTCAACCCTGTGTTGTTCCCCGGCGTGGGCGAGGTGCTGCAAATTACCCAGCAAGAGTTGGCGTACTTGGTGGGCTTGTCGCGCCAGCGGGTAAATATGGCTTTGCAAAGCTTGGTGGCCCAAGGCTGGATCAAAGTGTCGTATGGCGGTGTGCGGGTGCTCAACCTCGCCGCCTTGCGTAGCCATACACTCGACACCCCATGAACGACACGACATCACGACTGAACAAACGCATGGCTGCTCTGGGCCTGTGCTCGCGCCGCGAAGCCGACGACTGGATTGCCAAGGGCTGGGTCAAGGTCAACGGCGAGGTGGCGGTACTGGGTAAACCCGTCAGCCCCATGGACCGCATAGAGATAGACAAACTCGCACGCGGCCAGCAAGACAAACAAGTCACCATCATTTTGAACAAACCCATGGGCTATGTGAGTGGACAAGCAGAAGATGGTCACACGCCCGCCATCAATCTCATAGAGGCTGGCAACCGCTGGCGCGACGACCGCGCCACTACCCGTTTTGTGCCGCGCCAACGCATGGGCTTAGCACCCGCGGGCCGCTTGGACATAGACTCCATTGGCTTGTTGGTGTTGACGCAAGATGGGCGCGTGGCTCGTCAGCTGATTGGCGACGATTCGCTGGTGGAGAAAGAATATTTGGTTCGCGTGCAGTACGGGCGCTTACCCGCAGGTGAAGTGCAAACCGATGTGCAGGCCTTGTTTCCCGCCGACCAACTGGCCAAGCTGTGCCACGGCTTGGCACTTGACGGCCAAGCCTTGAAGCCCGCCCTTGTTGAATGGCAAAACCCCGAGCAACTGCGCTTTGTGTTGCGCGAAGGCAAAAAGCGGCAAATTCGCCGCATGTGCGAGCTGGTGGGCCTGACTGTGGTGGGCTTGAAGCGGGTACGCATTGGCCGCGTGTTGCTGGGGCAGTTGCCTGTGGGCCAGTGGCGGTATTTGGCCGTGGGTGAGGTTTTTTAGGGGCTTGAAAAGCCTGCCCCTGCCCCCTATATAAAAATATAAGTTGCGTCAGCCTAAGTCTGGCGCTTTTTCTTGATTTCACTTTTACTGCAATCTCCCTATGACCACCCAAAAACACGCATTCCAAGCCGAAGTTGCACAACTGCTGCATTTGGTTACACACTCGCTTTATTCCAACAAAGAAATCTTTTTGCGCGAGCTGATCTCCAACGCCTCAGACGCTTGCGACAAGCTGCGCTATGAAGCGCTGAACAACGCTGCTTTGTTTGAAGACATGCCCACGTTGGAGATCCGCGTGGCTTTTGACAAAGCCGCCAAGACCCTGACCATCAGCGACAACGGCATTGGCATGAGCGAGCAAGAGGCTATAGACCATTTGGGCACGATTGCCAAAAGCGGCACCCGCGACTTCATGAGCAAACTCAGTGGCGACCAGCAAACTGACGCCAAAGACCAAGGCTCTCTCATTGGGCAATTTGGCGTGGGCTTTTACTCTGGCTTTATCGTGGCCGACCAAATCGTGGTGGAAACCCGCCGTGCTGGTGCGCCTGCGGCTGAAGGTGTGCGCTGGACCAGCGGCGGCAGCGGCGACTTTGAGGTGCAAACCATCACCCAAGACAAACGCGGCACCCACATCATTCTGCACCTGCGCGACGATGCCGAAGAGTACTTGAGCAACTGGAAACTCAAGTCCATCATCAACAAATACTCCGACCACATCGCCTTGCCCATTCTGATGCGCAAAGAGGAATGGAAAGAAGGCGAAAACGACCAGCCCGGCGAAATGGTGGTGACCGATGAATGGGAAACCATCAACAAAGCTTCGGCCTTGTGGACCCGCCCCAAAAAGGACATCAGCGACGAGCAACACGCCGAGTTTTACAAAGCCATCAGCCACGACTTTGAGCCGCCCTTGGCTTGGAGCCACAACAAGGTGGAAGGCAGCACCGAGTACACCCAACTGCTGTACCTGCCCAGCAAAGCACCTTTCGATTTATGGAACCGCGACAAGAAAGGCGGCATCAAGTTGTATGTGAAGCGTGTGTTCATCATGGACGACGCTGAAGCCTTGCTGCCCACCTATATGCGGTTTGTCAAAGGTGTGGTCGACTCTGCTGACCTGCCCCTGAACGTGAGCCGCGAGTTGCTGCAAGAAAGCCGCGATGTGAAAGCCATACGCGAGGGCAATACCCGCCGTGTGTTGTCTATGCTGGAAGACTTGGCCAAGCATGACGCACCTGCCGCTGACGCCAATGACGAGGACAAAAAAGACGCGGGTAAGTTCACCCAGTTTTACTCTGACTTTGGTGCGGTATTGAAAGAAGGCTTGGGCGAAGACTTTGCCAACAAAGAAAAAATTGCCAAGCTGCTGCGTTTTGCAAGCTCCACCACCGACACGGTGAGCGTAGGTTTTGCCGACTACAAAGCGCGCATGAAAGAAGGCCAAGAAGCCATTTTTTACATCACCGCCGACAGCTTGGCGGCTGCCAAAAACAGCCCACAGCTGGAGGTGTTTCGCAAAAAAGGCATTGAAGTTTTGCTGATGAGCGACCGCGTGGACGAATGGGCGCTGGGCTTTTTGAATGAATTCGACGGCACACCGCTGCAAAGCGTGGCCAAAGGCGCGTTTGATTTGGGCAAGCTGCAAGACGAAGAAGAAAAGAAAGCCGCAGAGGAAGCAGCTGAGACTTTCAAGCCCTTGCTGGCCAAGCTGAAAGAAGCTTTGAAAGACAAAGCTGATGATGTGCGCGTGACATCGCGTTTGGTGGATTCACCCGCGTGTTTGGTGGTGAAAGACGATGGCATGTCGCTGCAACTGGCCCGCATGTTGAAGCAAGCCGGACAAAGCGCACCCGAGAGCAAACCCATTTTGGAAGTCAACCCCGAGCACCCGCTGGTGAAAAAACTCGACTCGCCCGAGGGCCAAATTCACTTCCACGATTTGGCGCATATTGTGTTTGACCAAGCCCTGCTGGCTGAAGGCGGCATGCCCGAAGACCCAGCGGCGTATGTGAAACGGGTGAATGCTTTGTTGGTTTAAGCCATCAACTCAATTTGTTCCCGCAAGGTGTCGCATTGCCCCCGCCAATAGTCAGCGGTGCCAAACCACGGAAAGTGCATGGGAAACGCTGGGTCGTCTTGGCGGCTGGCCAACCAAGCGCTGTAGTGAATGATGCGCAGGGTACGCAGGGGCTCCACCCACTGCACCTCTTGCCTATCAAACGGGCGCATGCTTTCATAACCTTCTAAAACGATAGCGAGTTTTTGGCGCCGCTCGATTTCATCGCCATGCAACAACATCCACAGGTCTTGCACTGCGGGGCCCATGCGGGCATCGTCTAGGTCGACAAAATGCGGGCCGGCTTCAGGCAGACCTTCAGGCGTCCACAAAATATTCCCTGGGTGACAGTCGCCATGCAGGCGCAACACTTTCATCTGCGCGGGCATGCGTGCTCGCACCATCTCCAGCGCTTGGTTGCACAAACCCAGCCATTGCTGCGCTACCTCGGGTGCCACCCACTCTTTGTCCATAACCAAATTGCGTGAGGCCTCTCCAAATGTGTGCAGGTTGAGCGTAGGTCTGTGAACAAAGGCAGTTCTCTCTCCCACCACATGCATGCGTGCCATCAAGCGGCCAATCCACATCAACACATCAGGATCGTCCAACTCGGGCGCTCTGCCACCACGGCAGGGACTGACACTGAACCAGAAGTGCCCGTCTGTGCCGTCGTGGGTGATGCGCGCTTCGTGTAAGCGCATGCCATTGAGGGTGAGCGGCCCCACCACCGGAATATCTTCAGCGATGAGCTCTGCGGTGAATGCATGCTCTTCGCGTATTTGCGCCTCGCTCCAGCGATGGGGGCGGTAAAACTTGGCCACCACCGTGCTGTCGTCATCCAAATGCACCAAGTACACACGGTTCTCATAAGAACTGAGTGCACTCAAGCGACCATCGACGGCCAGCCCCAATGCGCTCAAGGCGTCGAGCACCACCGAGGGGGTTAATGCTTGGTAAGGGTGGCTCATGCTCACACGCCCCAGACGATGGCTTGCCCCGCTTTTTCGCAGCGCTGCAGCATGTCGATGATGGGCTTGCAACGTTGGCGCAAACTGATGGCCTCGAACTTGGGCGGCGCATGACCCTCGGCTTGGGCTTGGGCCACCGCTTGGGCCTGCTGCGCCTCTTCTGTTTTCACAGCATTTTGTAAAGCCAATATGGCCTGCCCCATGTGCTCTGGCTCGATGATGCCCTTGGGCTCTACAGGTTTACCTATCAGGCTTAAAAACTGTCGGCCTTGAGGTTCCAGCAGTATCAAGTCGCCTGTGGCTTTGGATTTGAATTTATAAAGCATCTTGCCATTGTGCGCTCAAGCCAATGGCAGGCATTTCAGCAGCGTTTGGTTGAAAGCCTCAGCATCTTCAAACTGCACCCAGTGGCCCGCGCCTTGGATGACGTGGAAATGTTTCAGTCGGCAATCGGCCAACAATTCGGGAATCAAATGCAAAGTGCCTTGGTACAAAGCATCGCGCTCGCCCCAAATGCCATGCACTTCGCAAGTCCATTGTTGTTGCAATGCAAGCATGGCATCGCTGCGGGCAATACGCCTTTTGCGCAAGCGGTCGCGCAGCACATTGTGTTCTTGCATTTCCAACAGCTCTTGGGTGATGTGTTTTTCATCGTGCAACATGATGGCCAGCAAGTTGTTGCGATGAACCTCCATGCGCTCTTGCTTCGTCATGCCGGCTTTGAAGCCGCGCATGGTTTTGATGCCGTTAAACAAGCCCAGACCTGGCACACCTACCAGCACTATGCGCTTGACGCGATCGGGTTGCTGTGCAGCCAAAAAACCAGCCATCAAACCCCCAAACGAAAAACCCACAAGGTCTATCGCTTGGTGTTGAAACAAGGCTTCTAAGCCCTGTGTCAAGGGTTGCGCCACATCATCTGCATCTTCTGCATTTGGCGGCAAATCGGAGTCCCCCATACCCGGTGTATCCAATGCCCACACCGCTCTGTCATGGCTCAGCGGCAAAACATTGCGAACCCAATGGTTCCAACTGCCACTGCCCCCATGCAGCAAGACCAAAGGGTTTCCTGCGGCTTGGTTCCACACATGCCAAACCTGCTTGCCCAAGGCAGTGGGCAACTCAAGCCTGTTGGCTTGTTGCAAGGCGGTATCGAGTTCTTGGTTGAGGTTCACGGGTATTGACGAATGCTGCTGAAATGCAAAACGCCCACTTGGTAGTGGGCGTTGTGTATTTGGTTGCGCGAGCAAGATTTGAACTTGCGACCTTTGGGTTATGAGCCCAACGAGCTACCAGGCTGCTCCATCGCGCGTCGTGTGCGTTGATTGTAACGTTTATTCAGTGGCAGCGCTTGTTGTTTCGGTGATTTCGGGTCTATCAACCAACTCGACCAGGGCCATGGGGGCGTTGTCACCGACGCGGTAACCCATTTTCAAAATGCGGGTGTAGCCACCTGGGCGTGTTTTATAACGGGGGCCGAGTTCGGCAAACAACTTAACCACGTTGTCGCGGTTGCGCAAGCGGTTAAAGGCCAAACGCTTGTTTGACAAAGTGGGTTCTTTACCCAATGTCAGCATCGGTTCGATCACGCGACGCAATTCTTTGGCTTTAGGCAAAGTGGTTTTGATGACTTCATGCTCGATCAGCGAATTCATCATGTTTTGCAACATGGCGAGTCGGTGTGAGCTGGTTCTGTTGAGTTTGCGTAGTCCGTGTCCGTGACGCATGATGTTTCCTTTTTTAGGCTTTCACTTTTTTTGCCGGCCGCCGTATCAGGTACGGCCAGGGGGATGGCTAACTTGTTGTCAGCACTTGTTATTAAATACGTTTGGCTTCTAGGCCAGCAGGTGGCCAGCTCTCGAGCTTCATGCCCAAGGTCAGGCCACGGGAAGCCAAAACTTCCTTGATCTCGTTGAGTGACTTGCGACCCAGGTTGGGGGTTTTGAGCAACTCATTTTCAGAGCGCTGAATGAGGTCGCCAATGTAGAAAATATTTTCTGCTTTGAGGCAGTTGGCCGAGCGAACCGTGAGTTCAAGTTCATCGACAGGGCGCAGCAAAATGGGATCGAATTGTTGGGCGCTGCGAGGAGCGGGCGCATCAAATGCGGCCAATTCACTGCCTTCGAGCTGGGCAAACACAGCCAATTGTTCAACCAAAATTTTGGCTGAAGAACGAACGGCATCTTCGGCGTTGATGGCACCATTGGTTTCGATTTCAACCACCAAGCGGTCTAAGTCGGTACGTTGCTCAACGCGGGCATTCTCAACGCTGTAACTCACACGCTTAACAGGTGAGAAGGACGCATCGAGAACAATGCGGCCAATAGATTTGTTCACTTCATCGGCATGACGGCGCATGCTGCCGGGCACATAGCCGCGACCTTTTTCAACTTTGAGTTGAATGTCGATTTTGCCGCCGTGCGACAAATTGGCAATCACATGCTCGGGGTTGATGATCTCCACATCGTGGGGGGTTTGGATATCTGCAGCAGTGACTTGGCCTTCGCCATCTTTACGCAAGCTAAGGGTGACTTCGTCGCGGTTGTGCAATTTGAAGACTACGCCCTTGAGGTTCAACAAAATATTGACCACGTCTTCTTGGACGCCGTCAATGGATGAGTACTCGTGCAAAACGCCAGCGATGGTGACATCGGTGACGGCATAGCCGACCATGGACGACAACAGCACGCGACGCAAAGCATTACCCAAGGTGTGGCCGTAACCACGCTCGAAAGGTTCGAGTGTTACTTTGGCTCGGTTGTGACCGAGTTGTTCAACTTGGATGGCTTTTGGCTTTAGAAGATTGGTTTGCATTCGTTATTCCTCTCAATACCCCCGGCTCGTTACACCGGTAAGGCTGGGTGATGACCCCTGCACAATTTGCACAGGGCGACGGATTAGAAGGGCCAACAAGCCCTGTTTAACGTGAATACAACTCGACGATCAGCGATTCGTTGATGTCAGCAGCAAATTCGTCACGGTCAGGCGGCTTTTTAAAGATGCCTTCGGCCTTGTCTATATTGACATCGACCCATGCTGGCATGCCCACCTGTGTAGCCAGTTGCAAGGCTTCAAGTACGCGACCTTGTTTTTTGGATTTCTCGCGCACACTGACCACATCGCCAGCTTTAACCAAATAAGAAGGAATATTGACTTGGTGGTTATTGACAGTGATGGCTTTGTGAGACACCAACTGACGCGCTTCAGCACGTGTGGAGCCAAAGCCCATGCGGTAAACCACATTGTCCAAACGCGACTCAAGCAAAGCCAACAGGTTGTTACCGGTGTTGCCCTTTTGTTGGTCGGCCATTGCAAAGTAACGGCGGAACTGGCGCTCTAAAACGCCGTACATGCGTTTGACTTTTTGTTTTTCACGCAACTGCAAACCGAAGTCAGACATACGCTGACCGGAAGTACGGCCATGCTGTCCAGGTTTGCTGTCGAATTTCGCTTTGTCACTGATAGAGCGACGCGCGCTCTTCAAGAACAAATCGGTGCCTTCTCGGCGAGAGAGTTTGGCCTTGGGGCCTAAGTAACGTGCCACTTGAACTTCCTTTTTGTCAACTGCCCGCAGCAAGTGCAGGGAGCCATGGGTGTGTCACCCGCGGCGGTGGGCTTGGTGAAAAATCAGATGCGACGACGCTTTTGCGGACGACATCCGTTGTGAGGAACCGGTGTCACATCAGAAATAGAGTTGATGCGAATACCCAGGGCTGCCAACGCACGAACCGAAGATTCGCGGCCGGGGCCGGGACCTTTGATTTCAACGTCGAGGTTCTTAATGCCCTGATCCATGGCTGCACGTCCGGCCACTTCAGATGCCACCTGAGCGGCAAAAGGAGTGGATTTGCGTGAACCCTTGAAACCTTGACCACCCGAGGACGCCCAAGACAAAGCGTTGCCCTGACGGTCGGTGATGGTGATGATGGTGTTGTTGAAGGACGCGTGCACGTGCGCAATGCCATCCGCAACATTTTTGCGGACCTTCTTGCGCACACGTTGTGCGGCTGAGTTGACGGGTGCTTTTGCCATGAATATCCCTCTTTATTTCTTCAGCGATTGAGCCGCCTTGCGGGGGCCTTTGCGTGTGCGTGCATTGGTGCGGGTGCGCTGACCACGCATGGGCAGTCCACGGCGATGACGAAAACCACGGTAGCAACCGATGTCCATCAAACGCTTGATGTTCATGGTGGTTTCGCGGCGCAAGTCACCTTCAATGGTGAACAGTGCAATCTGGTCGCGAATTTTTTCCAAATCCGCGTCAGTCAGATCTTTGATTTTTTTGCTATATGCAATGCCAGTGGCTTCGCAAATTTTGCGAGCGCGTGTGCGACCAATGCCGAAAATTGACGTCAAGCCAATCTCAGTGTGCTTATGCGGTGGGATATTGATACCAGCGATACGTGCCATGTTGTGACCTCTTTAATGCGGTGAAAGATCAGCCTTGACGCTGTTTGTGACGCGGGTCTGTACAGATGACCCGAACCACGCCCTTGCGGCGGATGATTTTGCAATTGCGGCAAATTGTTTTGACCGAAGCCGAAACTTTCATTTCATTCTCCAAAAAATCCTGACATACGCTTTTGCGTATCCCTTGTTAACTCTGCGTGCTCAGCGCCTTACTTGGCTCTGAACACAATCCTTGCCCGACTCAAATCGTAGGGCGTCATCTCAACTGTTACCTTATCGCCTGGCAGTATTCGGATGTAGTGCATCCGCATCTTGCCGGAGATATGTCCGAGCACCACATGGCCATTTTCCAGTTTGACCCGGAAAGTGGCGTTGGGGAGATTTTCAACAATCTCTCCAAGCATCTGGATGACATCGTCCTTTGCCATCCGCCCAATCAGCCACCTGGTGCCATCTTGAAGTTGGCCTTTTTAAGCAGCGATTCGTACTGCTGACTCATGAGGTAGTTCTGCACTTGGGCCATGAAGTCCATGGTGACCACCACAATGATCAGCAACGAAGTGCCGCCAAAGTAGAAGGGCACGTTGTACTTGAGGATGAGAAATTCAGGCAACAAACAAACAAAGGTGATGTAGATGGCGCCGGCGAATGTGAGGCGTAACAAAATTTTGTCGATGAAGCGAGCAGTTTGGTCACCAGGGCGAATGCCGGGGATAAAGCCGCCGCTCTTTTTCAAGTTGTCTGCGGTTTCGCGGCTGTTGAAAACCAAAGCCGTGTAGAAAAAGCAAAAGAAGACGATGGCCACGGCATAAAGCATGACGTAGATGGGCTGACCTGGCGACAAGGCAGCAGAGATGTCTTTGAGCCAATTCATACTCTCACCTTTGCTGAACCAACTCACCACGGTAGAGGGCAACAAAATAATAGAGGAAGCAAAAATGGGGGGAATAACACCCGCCATATTGAGCTTGAGTGGCAGATGGGAAGACTGGCCACCATAAACCTTGTTGCCCACTTGGCGACGTGCATAGTTGACCAAAATCTTGCGCTGTCCGCGCTCGACAAACACCACAAAGTAAGTGACTGCAGCCACCAAAATAACAATCAATAACGCAATGATGGGGCTCATGGCACCAGTGCGAACCAACTCGAGCAGACCACCAATGGAGTTGGGCAGGCCAGCAGCAATGCCAGAGAAAATAATGATAGAGATACCGTTACCCAAGCCGCGCTCGGTGATTTGCTCGCCCAACCACATCAAAAACATAGTTCCAGCAGTCAGCGAAACCATGGCCGTCATGCGAAACAAAACACCGGGATCGTTGACCAAGCCAGCAGAAGATTCGAGTGCCAAGGCAATGCCCATGGATTGGAAAATAGCCAAGCCCAAGGTGCCGTAGCGTGTGTATTGCGTGATTTTGCGGCGTCCGGCTTCGCCTTCTTTTTTCAGCGCTTCCATGCTGGGCACCACATACGACATGAGCTGCATGATGATGGAGGCCGAGATGTAAGGCATGATGCCCAAGGCAAAAATACTGAAGCGCGACAAAGCGCCGCCAGAGAACATATTGAACAAACTCAGAATGCCGCCCTGCTGGCCCTTGAACAACTGCGTGAGTTGGTCTGGATTGATACCCGGCACAGGGATGTGAGTGCCAATGCGGTAGACGACGAGCGCGAGCAACAAAAAGATAAGCCGGCGACGCAAGTCGGCGAACTTATCGGTTTTGGGCAAGGCGCTGGTAACCACGGTATCTGGGTTCTTTCTTCTGCGTTATTAAGCGACAGTGCCGCCAGCGGCTTCGATGGCAGCTTTGGCAGCTGCGGTGGCACCGATGCCGTTGAGTTTCACAGCGCGTGAAATTTCACCGGTTTTGATGACCTTGACCACTTTGGCCATTTGACTGACCAAGCCGGCTGTTTTGAGTGCCAAAACATCGATGTCTGTGATGTCTAGCAATTGCAAAGATGCCAGCGTGACTTCTTCGTTGTACTTCAAGGTTTGTGATTTGAAACCACGCTTAGGCAAGCGACGTTGCAAAGGCATTTGACCGCCCTCAAAGCCCACCTTGTGGTAGCCGCCTGAGCGTGACTTTTGACCTTTGTGACCACGGCCAGCGGTTTTACCCAAGCCAGAACCAATGCCACGGCCTACGCGGCGGCGGTTTTTGCGTGAACCATCTGCGGGTTTGATTTCATTGAGTTGCATGGCGAAACCTTAGAGAACTTTGATCAGATAACTGATCTTGTTGATCATGCCGCGCACCGCAGGAGTGTCCTGCAGCTCGCTGGTGCTGCCGATTTTGCGCAAGCCCAAACCACGCACGGTGGCGCGGTGAGACTCTTTGGTGCCGATAGGGCTGCGCACCAATTGCACTTTGACAGTTGAAGAAGTTGTAGACATGCCGTTGCTCCGGATTAGACGAAGAGGTCTTCGACGCTCTTGCCACGCTTGGCTGCAACCTCTGCAGCGGTGGTGGATTTGATCAACGCATCAAGTGTTGCGCGAACCATGTTGTAGGGGTTTGATGAACCATGGCTTTTGGCCACGATGTCGGTGATGCCCATGACTTCGAACACCGCACGCATAGGACCGCCGGCAATGATGCCGGTACCCTTGGGGGCTGGCGCCATTTGCACGTTGGCAGCGCCGTGGTGGCCGGTAACGTTGTGGTGAATGGTGCCGTTTTTCAAAGACACTTTGTGCATATTGCGGCGGGCTTCTTCCATGGCCTTTTGCACGGCAGCTGGCACTTCTTTGGATTTGCCCTTGCCCATGCCAACACGGCCATCGCCATCACCGACCACGGTGAGGGCTGCGAAACCCAAAATACGACCACCCTTGACCACTTTGGTCACGCGGTTGACGGCGATCATTTTTTCTTTCAGACCGTCGTCACGACTGTCGTCTTGCATTTTTGCTTGAACTTTTGCCATGTGTGTATCCGTCTTGGGTTAGAACTGCAAGCCGGCAGCACGCGCGGCATCGGCCAATGTTTTGACACGACCGTGGTAAGCAAAACCTGCGCGGTCGAAAGCGACTTTCTCGACGCCAGCAGCTTTGGCTTTTTCGGCGATGCGTTTGCCAACCACCTCGGCTGCAGCTTGGTTGCCGCCTTTGCCAGTTGCGCCCAAACTCTTGCGAATATCGGCCTCAGCGGTGGAGGCAGATGCCAACACTTTGGTGCCGTCGCCAGAGATGACGGAAGCGTAAATGTGTAAGTTGGTGCGGTTGACCGTTAAGCGTGCAACGCCTTGCGTGGCAATGCGAATACGGGTTTGGCGGGAGCGGCGGATACGCTGCTGTTTTTTGCTTAGCATGTGGCAGCTCCTTATTTCTTCTTGGTTTCTTTGATGACGATTTTTTCGTCGGAGTAGCGAATGCCCTTGCCTTTGTAAGGCTCGGGTGGGCGTACTGCACGAATTTCAGCAGCGATTTGGCCCACACGTTGGCGGTCAGCGCCTTTGATCAAAATTTCTGTGGGTATAGGTGTTTCCACTTTGATACCTGAAGGCATGTCGAAGTTGACAGGATGCGAATAGCCCACCGCCAAATTGAGTTTGTTGCCTTGGGCTGCGGCCTTGTAACCCACACCCACCAAATTGAGTTTTTTCTCAAAGCCCTTGGTAACACCAATGACCATGTTGTTGACCAATTGGCGCAAAGTGCCGCTCATGGCGTTGGCTTCACGACTTTCATTGGCAGGCGCGAAGCTCAAGCTGTCAGCGCTGTGCACGACTGTGACCAAGGCGTTGTTGGCGATCGAGAGATTGCCGCCTGCACCTTTGATGCTGATGAGTTGTGCGTTGATGGCCACGTCCACGCCGCTTGGCACGGTGACTGGCATTTTTCCGACTCGGGACATGCTGTTTCCTCCCTTAAGCCACGTAACACAAGACTTCGCCGCCAACGCCTGTGGCGCGGGCTTTGCGATCTGTCATCACGCCACGGGGCGTTGTGACAATAGCCACACCCAAGCCGTTCATGACTTGAGGAATAGCGTTGTGGCCTTTGTAAACACGCAGACCAGGGCGAGAGACGCGCTCGATGCGCTCAATCACTGGACGGCCGGCGTAATATTTCAAGGCAATTTCTAACTCGTGCTTACCGGCTTCGGTTTTGACGTGAAAGCCATCGATATAGCCCTCATCTTTCAACACCTGGACGATGGCCAGTTTGACTTTGGAAGAAGGCACCGACACGGTCGGCTTGGCCACCATCTGCGCATTACGAATACGCGTCAGCAGGTCGGCAATGGGGTCACTCATGCTCATATTGAATATCTCCTGCTGTATTACCAGCTGGCCTTGGTGATGCCAGGAATATTGCCCGCAAAGGCCATTTCGCGAATCTTGGCGCGACCCAAACCAAATTGGCGGAAGGTGCCACGTGGGCGACCCGTGATGGCGCAACGGTTACGCTGACGCGTAGGGTTGGCATTGCGGGGAAGTTTTTGCAGCGCCAACCGGGCTTGCGCACGGTCTTCATCGCTGTGCTTGGCGTCATTTGCCACGGCCTTCAACTCAGCGTATTTTTTTGCGTACTTGGCGACCAATTTGTCGCGCTTGAGTTCGCGTTCAATCAAAGCTACTTTAGCCACAGGGCACCTCAGTTCTTGAAGGGGAAACGGAAGGCGGCGAGGAGCGCTTTGCACTCGTCGTCGGTCTTGGCCGTGGTGGTGATGCTGATGTTCATGCCGCGCAGGGCATCAACCTTGTCGTACTCGATCTCGGGAAAGATGATCTGCTCTTTCACGCCGATGTTGTAGTTGCCGCGACCGTCAAATGCACGGCCAGAAATGCCGCGAAAGTCGCGTACACGGGGCAAGGCAACGGAGACAAAACGGTCGAGGAATTCATACATGCGCACACCACGCAAAGTGACCATGCAACCAATGGGCTGCTGTTCGCGGATTTTGAAACCGGCGATGGCTTTACGCGCCTTGGTCACCACAGGCTTTTGGCCCGAAATTTTGGTGAGGTCGCTGACCGCGTGGTCCATGACTTTCTTGTCGGCGACTGCTTCGGAAACACCCATATTGAGGGTGATCTTGGTCAGACGCGGCACTTGCATGGGCGACTTGTAGCCAAATTTTTCGGTCAACTCGGGGACCACTTTTTCACGATAGTGTTGTTGGAGTCGTGCCATGTTTATGCCGCCTTGATGACTTCACCGCTGGACTTGAAGATACGGACCTTCGAGCCATCGGTATTGATCTTGATACCCACGCGATCGGCCTTGCCGGTGGTGGCGTTGTAAATAGCAACATTGGACTGGTGAATAGGCATGCTTTTTTCAATCACGCCACCAGTGGTGCCAGCCATGGGGTTGGGTTTGGTGTGTTTTTTCACCAAATTGATGCCGTCAATCAAGAGATGCGAATCATCGGCGCGCACAGCAACTTTGCCGCGCTTGCCTTTGTCTCGACCTGTGATGACGATGACCTCGTCGCCTTTGCGAATCTTGTTCATGGTCGGTGTCCTTAAAGTACTTCTGGCGCCAATGACACGATCTTCATGAACTTCTCGGTACGCAACTCACGCGTGACCGGGCCGAAGATACGGGTGCCTATGGGTTCGAGTTTGGCGTTGAGCAACACAGCCGCATTGGAGTCGAACTTGACCAAAGAGCCGTCGCTGCGACGGATGCCTTTGGCAGTACGAACCACCACCGCGCTGTAAACCTCGCCTTTTTTGACGCGGGAGCGGGGGGCAGCTTCTTTGATGCTCACCTTGATGACGTCGCCAACGCTGGCGTAGCGACGCTTAGAGCCGCCCAACACCTTGATGCACAAAACGGATTTTGCGCCAGTGTTGTCAGCCACTTCTAATCTGGATTCTGTCTGGATCATTTCTGTTTCCCAACTTGTACCGGGTATATGGCTAAAAAATTCAACCACCTAACCCGATCAGTCTTGGGCCCGTCATCAGCGCTTTGAACCATTTCAATGCGCTTTTGCTTGGGGCTGTCGTCTGTCTTGTCTGCCATTTTAAATGCAGAGCCGGCTATTATGGCATAGTTATCTGCACTTGCAAGCTCTTTTCATCCTGCCAGCTCACTTCTGATGTCAAATACCACTTATTTACTATCTTTAGACCAGGGTACATCCAGCTGCCGAAGCATTGTGTTCTCTGCGCGGGGCGATGTGGTGGCCAAGGCACAAGTGGAATTGAAGCAAATTTACCTCCAACCGGGCTGGGTAGAGCACGACCCGCAAGAAATATGGTCCAGCCAACTCGCCACAGCGCGACAGGTTTTGCAACAAGCGGGCCTGAGCAGCAAACAGATTGCCTCCATGGGCATCACCAACCAACGCGAAACCACGCTGGTGTGGCGGCGCGACACGGGTCAAGCCATCTATAACGCCATTGTTTGGCAAGACCGGCGGGCCGAGCCCGAATGTGTGCGCTTGCGCGAGGCGGGGTTTGCGCCCATGGTGCAGCAAAAAACCGGCTTGGTGCTCGACGCCTATTTTTCTGCGACCAAATTGCAATGGATTTTGGACAACGTGGCGGGCGCACGCGCCATGGCCGAAGCGGGGCAACTGGCGTTTGGCACGGTGGACACGTGGTTGATGTGGCAGCTCAGTGGCGGCGCTGTGCATGCAACCGATGTCAGCAATGCAGCACGCACCATGCTTTTTAATGTGCACACCCACCGCTGGGACGATGAGTTGCTGGCCTTGTTTCGCATTCCGGCGTCGGTGCTGCCGCAAGTGCAGCCTTCGGCCAGCCACTTTGGCACTGCACAAACCCAGTGGCTGGGCAGCGACATGTCGATTGGCGGCGTGGCCGGCGATCAGCAAAGCGCTTTGTTTGGTCAAGCTTGTTTTAAATCAGGACAAGTTAAAAACACTTACGGCACGGGTTGCTTCATGCTGATGCATACCGGCGCGCAGTTTCAAACCAGCAACAACGGCTTGATCACCACCAGCGCGGCGCAAACCGACAACACGCCCGCCTTTGCATTGGAGGGCAGCGTGTTTATTGGTGGTGCGGTGGTGCAATGGTTGCGCGACGGCCTGCGGGCGTTTGACACCAGCGCCGATGTGCAAGCTTTGGCCCAAAGCGTGCCCGATTCGGGCGGGGTGGTGCTGGTGCCGGCCTTCACCGGCTTGGGTGCGCCTTATTGGCAAGCCGATGCCCGCGGCGCGATGGTGGGTTTGTCGCGTGGCACCACCATGGCGCATATTGCGCGTGCCGCTTTGGAGAGCATCGCATTTCAAAGCACAGCCTTGTTGCAAGCCATGAACCGCGACGCCGCAACGCCGGTCACCGAGCTTAGGGTGGATGGTGGCGCTTGTGTGAATGATTTGCTGATGCAGTTTCAGGCCGATTTGCTGGGTATTCCCGTGCTACGCCCGGAGGTGGTGGAAACCACCGCCTTGGGTGCGGCTTATTTGGCGGGATTGAGTGCAGGCGTCTACGTCAGTACCGATGAACTGGCCAGTCAATGGCGGGTAGAACGCAGCTTCGAGCCCCAGATTTCCCGCGACCAAGCCCAAAGCTTGATGGCGAACTGGGAAAAAGCCGTCAGGCAAACAGTGGCAAACTGATGGCATGACACAGGTTTCTTCTCTTTTGCTGCCCATGGCCTTTGTAGGTGGGGGCAATATGGCCAACGCCTTGATTGGCGGCTTGATTCGCCACGGCGCGCCGGCTTCAGCCATTCATGTGGTGGAGCCGTTTGCTGCCACCGCTCAAGCTTTGCATGCGCAGCATGGCGTCAATGTTCAGGGTTTGGCGGATGACAGGCTCAAAGACTGCGCCTTGGTGGTGTGGGCGGTCAAGCCGCAAGTGTTCAAAGAGGCTGCTTTGTTGACTGCCGCCCATGTGCCCCAGGCTTTGCACCTGAGTGTGGCGGCCGGCATCACCAGCAACAGCATCGCCCAATGGCTGCATTCCGAGCGCGTGGTGCGGGCCATGCCCAACACGCCGGCATTGGTCGGGTTGGGTCAAACCGGTCTGTACGCCCGAAGTGCGGTGAGTCCAGCTGAAAAAACAGCCGTCACCGACATGATGGGTTTGATGGGCCAATCGCTGTGGGTAGATCAAGAAGATTTACTCGATGCAGTCACCGCCCTGTCGGGCTCGGGGCCAGCCTATGTGTTTTATGTTTTGGAAGCCATGGTCGACGCTGGTGTGCAAATGGGCCTAACCCCAGCGCAAGCGCATCAACTGGCGGTGGGCACTTTTGTGGGTGCGTCCGAGTTGGCGCGCAGCAGCAGCGAAACACCCGCCGTATTAAGAGAACGCGTGACGTCCAAGGGCGGCACCACCTTTGCCGCCTTGTCGGTGATGCAAGAAAAAGGCTTGCACGCCCTATTTTTACAAGCCATGCAAGCTGCGCAAGAACGTGCAAAAAGCTTGGGGCAGGAATTGGGCAAATAAAGACAGTCACTTAAGTTTTTGTGGGTATTGAAAACTTGGTGTCACAATAAGCCCTGTCTTCACTTTTTTAGGTTTCACACATGAACAAACTTTTGTTGGTACTCATCAGCGCTCTGGCCTTCACCGCAACCCCCAGCTTTGCGACACCTTCATCTGCAACAAGCATGGTTTCTGCTGCCTCTTCTGTTACTGACCATCTGTTGATGGCCAAGAAAAAAGGCAAGTCACACAAAAAAGCCAAAAAACATAAAGCGGGTTGATCAACCCAGCTTGTGAGCAAAGCCACCTTCGGGTGGCTTTTTTCATGCCGCCACAAGTGTCCGCAAATATAGACCCCAAGCAATGCCAGCAAAAACAGTGGCACCCAGCCAATGGTTCATGCGAAAGGCTTTAAAACAAGCCTCGCGCTCACGCTGGTAAATCATGCCGAAATGCCACATGGCTTGAAAAGCAGCCATCTCCATGGCAAACCATAAAGGCCAGCCCAAGGCTTGGTCTTGAAGCAGCCAAAGCGTGGCCAACAAATAGACCGCATAAAACAACAGCACCGCCCACACATCCAGGCGGCCTAAAGTGATGGCCGAGGTCTTCATGCCAATGCGCAAATCGTCGTCGCGGTCGACCATGGCGTACTCGGTGTCATAGGCCAAGACCCAAAACAAATTGGCCAACAGCAAACACCAGGCCAAGGGCGGCACTGCTTGCCACACGCCCAGCAGCGTGAGGGGACCACCGTTGACAGCGGCAAACGCCATGGGAATGCCAAAACTGAACGCCACCCCCAGCACCGCTTGGGGCATGGCGACAAAGCGCTTGGCGTAGGGATAGATGAGCGTGACTGCCAGCGCCACCGCAGACCAGACCACAGTGACCGCGTTGGTGGTGAGCACCAAAGCAAACGCGCACAAAGCCAAGACTGCCCCTGCTGTCAGTGCTTGTTTGACTGACAAAGCCCCCGAGGTGACGGGCCTCTGCGCCGTGCGCTTAACGTGCTTATCGAATTCGCGGTCGGCCACATCGTTGATGCAGCAACCGGCGCTGCGCATCAAAAAAGTACCCAGCACAAACACAGCCAGCAAATGCCAGCCAGGAAAGCCGCCACTGGCCAACCACAAGGCGCTGAGTGTGGGCCACAGCAGCAGCAACCAACCGGCGGGGCGATTGAAGCGAATCAAGTCGAGGTAGAGCGCGAGTGGGCTGCGCGGCAAGGGTTCGGTCATGGCGTTTAAAGTTGGCGCTCAGGCTAAACGGTGCACGCCCGGCAAGTCGCTGGCAACAATGGCATTTCGCAAAGCAGCAATCGCTTCATAGCGGGTGAAACTGCGTCGCCAAGCCAGCACCACACGGCGCGTGGGTGGCGCGTCATCGCCCTCCACAATGGGCAGATAACGCACATAGGTGTTCAAATTCTTTTTCTTCTTCACCATCGATAACAAAGCATCTTTGGGCACACTCAATCGCGGCACCACCGTCACGCCCATGCCGGCAGCCACCATGTGTTTGATGGTCTCCAGCGACGAGCCCTCGAAGCTTTTGCGAATGCCTTCGGCGTCATTGGAAAAGCGGGCGAACTCGGGACAGACTTCCAGCACATGGTCACGAAAACAGTGTCCATTGCCCAACAGCAACATGGTCTCGGCTTTGAGCTCGGTGGCACTGATGCTGTCGCGCTGCGCCAGCGGGTGATCGCTGGGCAAAGCGGCCATAAAGGGCTCGTCGTAAAGGGGTGCAACAGCCAAGCCCGCATCGGGAAAGGGCTCGGCCATGATGGCGCAGTCGATCTCCCCAGTGCGCAGCATCTCCAGCAATTTGACGGTGAAGTTTTCTTGCAGCATCAGCGGCATTTGCGGAAACAAGTCTATGCTGTGGCGCACTAACTCCGGCAGCAAATACGGCGCGATGGTGTAGATGACGCCTAAGCGCAGCGGCCCCGACAACGGGTCTTTGCCGCGCTTGGCGGTTTCTTTGATGCTGGCGGTTTGGTCCAAAACACTTTGGGCTTGGCGCACGATTTCTTCGCCCAAGGGCGTGACCGTGACCTCGTTGGCATTGCGCTCGAACAGTTTGACTTGCAACTCTTCTTCCAAGTTTTTGATACCCACCGACAGTGTGGGCTGCGAGACAAAGCAAGCTTCAGCGGCGCGGCCAAAGTGCTTTTCGCGGGCAACTGCAACGATGTATTTGAGTTCGGTGAGCGTCATAGGTTCAGGCTTTGAGAAAGTCGGATTTTCCACCTAACCAGCGCTCGACATGGCGCGTGGCCATTTCGGGGTATTGATCGAGCATGCGGGGCGCGAGTTGCTGCGCCCAAGCCAAGAGTTCGGTGTCCACGTTCAGATCGGCAAAGCGCAAAAGCGCCGCCCCTGATTGCCGCGAGCCCAAAAATTCACCCGGTCCACGAATATCCAAATCGCGCCGCGCAATTTCAAAGCCGTCATTGGTTTCGGCCATGGCTCGCAAGCGCGCACGCGCCGTGTCGCTGAGTCGCCCATGCTCGCCCAATGCGTACAACAGCACACAGGCCGATGCCGCCGCGCCTCGCCCCACGCGTCCGCGCAGTTGGTGCAACTGGCTGAGGCCAAAGCGCTCGGCGTGCTCTATCACCATCAGCGAAGCATTGGGCACATCCACCCCCACCTCAATGACAGTGGTGCTGACCAGCACGCCCATTTGCCCTTGCACAAACAAAGACATGACGGCTTTTTTTTCGGCTTGCGGCATGCGCGAATGCAGCAAGCCAACCATCACACCGGGCAGGGCTTGGCACAAGGCCAAATGGGTGTCGGTGGCGTTGTTTAAATCCAGCGCCTCGCTTTCTTCAATCAAGGGACAGACCCAGTAAATCTGCCGCCCCTCTGATAGCTGCGAGCGTATGCGCTGTACCACCTCATCGCGACGCGTCTCAGCCACCAGCTTGGTGACTATGGGCGTGCGCCCAGGCGGCAGCTCGTCGATGGTGGACACATCCAGGTCAGCGTAGTAGCTCATGGCCAAGGTGCGCGGAATCGGTGTGGCGCTCATCATCAGCAAATGCGGCTCGCGTGGGCTGGTGGTGCTGGGGTTGGTTTGTTCATCCGACAATTTTTGCCGCAAAGCCAGCCGTTGCGCCACACCAAAACGGTGTTGCTCATCGATGATGGCCAAGCCTAGTGACTTGAATTGCACTTTGTCTTGAATGACGGCATGCGTGCCCACCACCAGTGCCGCCTCGCCACTGGCCACCAGCGCCAACATCGCGTCGCGTTCTTTTTTCTTTTGGCTGCCAGTGAGCCACGCCACTTGCAAGCCCAACGGCGCAAGCACCGGCTCCAACCAGCCAATCAGTTTTCTAAAGTGTTGCTCGGCCAAGATTTCAGTGGGTGCCATCAAAGCGCACTGCCAACCTGCATCTATGCATTGCGCAGCACCCAGCGCGGCGACCACGGTTTTGCCCGAGCCCACATCGCCTTGCAACAAGCGGTGCATGGGAACGGCTTTGGCGATGTCGTTGGCGATTTCTTTCACCACCCGCTGCTGCGCCTGTGTCAATTGAAAAGGCAGCGTCGCATGCAACTGTGCGAGCACACCTTGCGGCGTGTGGCTGTGCGCCAGCACGGGGGCATTGAGCAACTGCCGCTCGCGCTTGGATTGCAACTGCGAGAGTTGCTGCGCTAACAGTTCTTCGGCTTTCAAGCGCTGCCATGCGGGATGGGTGTGGTCCTCGAGCTGCGCCAGCGACACACTGGGTGTGGGGTGGTGCAAAAACTGCAGCGCTTGTGCCAAGCCCCAGCTGTGCGCGGGCAAGTGCTGAGTGGGAATGGTTTCTGTGAAGGCCTGCATGCGCAGCGCTTGCGCCAAACCGCCCAGCACGGCTTTTCTTAAATACGCTTGCGGCAATTCGGCGCTGCTGGGGTAGACAGGGGTGAGCGCGGTAGCCAACGCCGCGCCTGCGGCTTGCACCGTGGGGTGCATCATGGTGCGGCCCATGAAACCGCCGCGCACCTCACCCCGCAAGCGCACATGGCGGCCTACTTCCAAGGCCTTTTGCATATTGGGGTAGAAATTGAAAAACCGCAGCGTGCAGGTGTCGCTGCCGTCATCAACCACTGCTTGAAGTTGGCGGCGCGGTTTGAACACCACTTGGCAGCTTTGCACCACCGCCTCGATTTGCACCACCTCGCCATCACGTGCCTCGGACAACCGGCTTATGCGGGTTTCATCTTCATAGCGAAACGGCAAATGCAGGGCCAAATCAACAGGACGCAGCAAGCCCATTTTGCGCAAGGCTTTTTGCGGCATAGACAAAGCGCGGACAGCGCCGCTGGGGGGTTCAGACGGCCCAGCGCCAGCCATGCAACACCATTTCCAGCACCTTGATCAATAGCAGCAACACCATGGGCGACAAATCCAGACCGCCCACGGTGGGCAGGATGCGCCGGATGGGGCGCAACAAAGGCTCGACCAAACTTTGCACCCAGTACACCGTGCCCTCGTCAACCCGCAACCACGACACAGCAATACCGATGACCAACAACCAAAACACCGATGACAAGACCAGCGCCAGCAAATCGATCACTGCGCCCAGCAACAGCGAGACGGGGTTCAAGCCTGCGCCAAACAGCAAAGCCAACAGCAGGGCTTGCACCAGCATGATGGCAAATGCGGCCAGCAAACTGCCCAGATCAACCCGTCCGACTTTGGGCAAGACGCGCCGCAGTGGCAGCACCAGCCAATCGGTCAGGCCCATGACCCAAGGCGCCATGTTGTTGCCCATGCCCATGCGAATGCCATGCCACTGCATATAGGCACGCAACAGGCACAGACCTGCCAACAGGCTGGCGATGGTTTGCACCACCATCAAAATAATCGAGTTCAACATAGGCTCAGCCCTCTATTCAAACTGTATTGCACCATACCCCAAGGGGGCCGATGCGAGAATGCACAGCTTCTTTTGTTGGAACGGGCCTGTTAAGCCCTCAAGCACATGACTTTTTCTCTTGAACGCCAGTACGTACTGAGCGATTTCGACTTTCCCCTTCCCACAGATCTGATCGCCCAAACGCCTGCCCCAGAGCGCAGCGCCTCGCGCTTGCTCGATGGCCGTGGGCCTGTGGCCGTAGACCGCGTTTTCAAAGAACTGCCTACGCTGCTGCGCTCGGGCGACTTGCTGGTGTTCAACGACACACAGGTGGTGCCAGCGCGTTTGTTTGGTGAAAAACCCAGCGGCGGGCAGTTGGAGTTGCTGGTTGAACGTGTCTTGCCTTTGGCTGAAGGCGAAGCGCCGCATCAAGTCGTGGCGCATATGAAGGTGAGCAAAAAACCACCTGTGGGCACCGTGCTTCGCATGTTCAATTCATCTGGCAATGCAGTGGCTTTTGAATCCACTTTGTTGGGACGCTGGCCAGATGACCATGGCCCGCTGTTCAGGTTTGCTTTCAGCGACGACCCTCTGAGCTTGATGCAAGCCCATGGCCATGTGCCACTGCCCCCGTATATAGAGCGCGATAAACACAGCATGAACCCTGAGGATGTGTCGCGTTATCAAACCGTGTTTGCCAAACATCCCGGCGCGGCAGCAGCACCTACGGCGGCACTGCATTTTGATGACGCCTTGCTTGAGCGGTTGAGCGACATGGGCGTTGAACGCGCCAGCGTCACCTTGCATGTGGGTGCGGGTACCTTTTCGCCCGTGAAAACCGAGAACATTACTGAGCACCGCATGCATAGCGAGTGGTACAGCATTCCCAGTGCCACCGTGCAAGCCATTGCCGACTGCCAAGCACGCGGCGGGCGGGTGGTGGCGGTGGGCACGACCACGGTGCGCACGCTGGAGAGTTGGGCTTTGACGGGTCAGATGGAAGGCGACACGGCCATTTTCATCACGCCTGGTTTTGGGTTTCAGGTGGTGGATATGTTGATCACCAACTTCCATTTGCCCAAAAGCAGCTTGCTGATGCTGGTGGCGGCGTTTACCGGCTTTGAGCAGATGCATGCGCTGTACAGATATGCCATTGCCAAGGGTTATCGCTTTTTTAGTTATGGGGATGCGATGTTGCTTGAGCGTCACCCTTGAGGCGTCTTTGCAAGGCTGCAGACCGAAGCAATCCCAATGACCACCCCCCGAACTGGGGGCTCATTTTGCTGCTCTTTCGCTCACAAAATGGCCCCCAGTCCGTGCGGTGTTCCGAGCTGTTTCATCAGGGTTTGGCGACGTAATGCACACCCACCAAACCTTGGTAATCCGCGTCTTGCGTCCAAAGAGTGGCGTGGTAGTCCAAAGCCATGTTCATTCGTAGTCCTTGTCTGGCTCTTTGGGCGGCTCAATATCTCCCAAGTCATAGCCCTTCAATATACCCATGTATGCACTTATGGGTTGAAGTTCTTTGATCACTATTTCATTTCCTCTTATTTCAAATTCAATGGGCGATCCGGGGGAAAGGCCGGCTTCGTTCATGATGGATTCAGGCAATGTAACGAGTCCATCATGCTCAACTTTTGCTGTTTTCAACATGGTTTTATCTCCTTACTTTTGAATGATTTAAACAACTATATAAGTAAACTGCCCCCATGCTGACATTCGACCTCTTAAATACCGAAGGCATGGCCCGCCGTGGCCGCCTGACCCTCAACCACGGCGTGGTGCAAACGCCGATCTTCATGCCGGTGGGTACTTACGGCACGGTCAAGGGCGTGATGCCGCGCAGCCTGCATGAGATGGGTGCGCAAATCATTTTGGGCAATACTTTTCATTTGTGGATGCGCCCGGGGCAAGACATCATGCAAAGCTTTGGCGGCTTGCATCAGTTTGAAAAATGGGACAAGCCCATCCTCACCGACAGTGGCGGGTTTCAGGTGTGGAGCTTGGGTGCGATGCGCAAAATCACCGAAGAAGGCGTGCACTTTTCTTCCCCGGTGAATGGCGACAAATTGTTCATGTCGCCCGAGGTAAGCATGCAAATACAAACCACGCTCAACAGCGACATCGTCATGCAACTGGACGAATGCACGCCTTACGAGACCAACGGCCAACTGACCACCGAAGCCGAGGCCGCGAAAAGTATGGAGATGAGCCTGCGCTGGGCCAAGCGATCACAAGACGAGTTTGCAAGGCTGAACAACCCCAACGCCTTGTTTGGCATTGTGCAGGGCGGTATGTTCGAGAACCTACGCGAAGCCTCGCTGGAACAACTGGTGGCCATGGACTTCCCCGGCTACGCGGTGGGCGGCGTGAGCGTGGGCGAGCCCAAAGAAGAAATGCTGCACATCATGGCGCACACCCCGCACCGCCTGCCCGCGCACAAACCGCGCTACCTGATGGGCGTGGGCACACCGGAAGATTTGGTGGAAGGCGTGCGCTGTGGCGTGGACATGTTTGATTGCGTCATGCCAACGCGTAACGCCCGCAACGGCACGCTGTTCACCCGCTATGGCGACTTGAAACTGCGCAACGCCCGCCACAAAGCCGACCCGCAACCCATAGACCCCAGCTGCACCTGCCATGCGTGTGCGGGCACCTCGGGTGTGTCATGGAACGATGGTGGTCGCGAAGGTTTTAGCCGCGCCTACATGCACCACCTAGACCGCTGCGGCGAAATGCTGGGCCCCATGCTGGCCACCATCCACAACCTGCATTACTACTTGAACCTGATGCAAGAAGTGCGCGATGCGCTGGACGCGGGGGATTTTGCGGGGTTTGTGGCGAGGTTTAAGGGGGACAGGGCGAGGGGGGTTTGAGGGCGCAGTGTTTGAATCTCAACCCCGCAAATCGCTCAGCAAATTCCCATGTGCCAACACATCGGCGTTATGCGGGATGTCGTCAATCCATGGCTCTTTCAAGGCGCTGGCGTACCAGTCTTGCATGGCGGGCAAAGCCAGCAGGGTTTGCACATAAGCCATGCATTTGTCTGAGAGCACCAAGTTATAGGTCTGCACCCGAAACGCCACTGGGCAAAAAAAGGCGTCTACCGCGCTGAAGTTTTTGCCCGCCAAAAACGGCCCGCCAAAGCGCTGCAAGCCCTCTGTCCACAAGGTTTGCAGGCGCTTTACATCTTGCAACAAGCCCGCGGGAACAGGCTGGTGCAAGGCCACGCGCACACCACAACTCATGGCGCAGACATTGCGCAAGTTGGCAAAACCCGAATGCATTTCGGCGGCTGCGCTGCGTGCCCAAGCACGGGCCGTTTTATCTTCTGACCAGATGGAAGGGTGTTGCTCTGCCAAATATTCAGTGATGGCCAAGCTGTCCCAAATGCTGTGCTCGCCATCCTCCAACACCGGCACTTTGCTGGTGGGCGAGAACGCATCGAAGCCGGTCGGCCCGCCATTCAAAGGAAAGGGGTGCACGGATTCTTCAAACGGCAGCCCCAAGGTTTTCATCAGCACCCAAGGGCGCAGAGACCAAGAAGAATAGTTTTTATTGGCAATGTGTAGCTTCATTATTGAATGATAATTTAAAAGTACTCATTAAATTGAACCTAAACAAATGACATCAACTTCCTTTACAAAACCCTTGTGTGTTTTATTTGTTTGTATTTTTCCAGCTGTTGCGGGTGCTGGCCGGCCACTGCTGGTGGATGATGCCGCCACCAATGAGTCCGGTCATGGTCATGCAGAAAGTTGGTATGACACTGAAGGACGAACTTTCAATGTGGCGCCAGCTTTTGCCCCCATAGCTGATTTAGAACTGGGCGCAGCATTTGCCAAAAGCAAAGCCAGCGGCGAGACCACTTACAGCCTTCAGGTGAAAAAGCTATTTACATCGCCCAAAGACGATGGATGCAACACAGGCGCCACCTTGGGTAGAAGCTCTGTGCAAAATAACAATGCCTACACAGTTTACGGATGAGGCATTTTGAGCTGTCATTCACCCCAATGGGGCGCTGTCCATGTGAATGTGGGTTTGGTCAAAGAGCGGGACGTGTCATCTAAACAATTGACCGGCTTGGCTTATGAATACCCCTTAGATAACTTCACGCCGCATGCCGAGTGGCTACGCCAAGAAGGCGATAAAAACATCATGGCCATAGGCGCGCGCACAGAGCTGTTCAAGGATGTTCAATTGGATGGCAGTTACCGCGTCCAAGATAAAAAGAATTACTGGACCTTGGGCGTCAAATTTCAGTTTTAAATTGAGCCAAAAACGCCTGCACTGCTTGCACCGAAGCCATGGGCGCTTCTTCATGCACCACATGGCCCGCATGGGGCACGCTGACCAAGGTGGCCTGCGGTATGGCCTTCAAATAATCTTGCGCATTGCTAATAGGTATGAACGCGTCTTTCTCGCCCCAAACCAAAAGCACGGGCATCTTCAGGCTTTGCAAAAGCGGCAGGGGGTTGGTATTGCGGCTTTGCCGCATGCGCTCCATCGCAGCAGCGCGAACACCCGGTGCGCGCATCATGTCGTGGTAGCGACGCATGACCTGCGGCGTCAACAGGCTTTCATCGCCGTAGGCAGGCGCCACGCCCATTTTCAAAGCCCATGTGGGCAAGCTGTACTTCATCAGCCCCAAGAAAGGCGAAACCTTGTAGGTGTTTTCAGATTTGGAGTTCGGGTCGGGGAAACCATCGGGTGACACCAAGATGAGATGACTCACGCGCTCTGGGTGAGCCGCTGCAAAATTCCAAGCGATACGCCCGCCCATGGAATGCCCGCCCAAGGCCACTTGCTGCAAGCCGAGTTGATCAAGCAAGGCCAGCAAGCGGGCCACATCGGCCGCGTCGGAATAATCGTTGTTGGCGGCGGGCCCGCTTAAACCAAACCCAGGGACATCAAAGCGCAACACACGTCTGTCTTTTTCAAGTTCAAAAGCCCAAGCATCCCAGGTTTGCAAACTCGCCCCAAAGCCATGCAACAAAACCAAGCTTGGGGCATCTTTAGGGCCGCTGTCTTGCACAAAAACAGTTTGCTCATTTACCTTCACTAACGAAGTTGTGGCGCGGGAATAGCTTTGCAACAAAGCCTCACGGGACAGTTCTGGCGTCCAAGCCAAATAAAGGGAAAGAGCGAGAACTAAGGCGGCCATCATTGCGAAAATTTTCATTGTTGCCCTGACTTTATCAGGGCCTCAATTTTTTATTAAATTAAACTTAATTAATGTGTATCATCTATTTATTGGGTATTTTTATATTACTTAGGAGTTATTTATGTTGAGACGTGTCACGGCCTTGCTTGGTCTGGTTTTTCTGCTGAGCGCTTGCGCAACCCAGCAATTTGACATCGCCAGCGCCAACGGTGAGCCTGCCTTATTTTCTGAAAACCAAACTTTTTGGGTGGGCGGTATAGGCCAAGAAGTGCAGGTTGATGGTGCACAGGCCTGTGGCGATGCCAAAAAGGTAGCCAGAGTGGCCACCTCCCAAACCGCCGGCAATGTGGTTTTGTCCATTGTGACCCTTGGCATCTAGACACCACGCCACATTGACATCACTTGTTTGCCTTGATGAAGGACTTTCCATGAAACGCTATATCTATTGCTTGGCATTGTGTTTGACGCTTTGCGCTTGCGCCACACAAAGCGTCGTACTCCAAAATGGCAACTCTTCCTTGAAACAAGAAGAAATGCAAACTTTTTTTGTGCAGGGCCTGGGTCAAACCCAAACACTGAACGCGGCTGAGGTGTGTGGTGGCGCCAACCGTGTCGCCAAAGTTGAGCGGGTTCTAACCCCGTTGAACTGGTTGCTGGGGCTTTTAACCAGCGGTATTTACACCCCCATAACTGCCAAGGTGTATTGCAGTTAGCGCTTGGTTTTTGCCGCGCTGGTTCTCGTTCCAGCGCGAGCTTTAGCGGCTGGTTTGGTGGATTTTTTTGCCGCTGCAGTTTTGGCGGGTTTACTTTGGCTGGCTTTTGAAAACGAGGCGCTGTGCTCTTGCATCTCTTGCATGGTTTTGGCGGCAATGCCTTGAAACTGCTCGCTGATAGCGCTCCACCATTGCATGGGGTCCACAGGTGAGCTGTTGCTTTGCCCCTTCATGGCTGCGGCCACATCGGCCGCGCCTAAGTTCATGCCTTGCAATGTTTCAAGCGTCATGCGCTGCACTTCCAGCGCTTGAATCGTGGCGCTCAAAGCCTTGGCATTTTGGTCTAACCAAAACTGCACCGACTTCAATTCTTGAATGCGTTTTTCCAGCTCCTTGGGGTCCAAGGTAGGCGTCACCCATTGCGCGGCTTGGGGCATGCCCGCAGGCCCGCCAGCAGCGGCAAATTGCTTTAAAAAATCAAAGCCAGGCATGAGGTTGTCGAAGTTGAAAGGTGTTGCGCTGGCCATGGTTTTTCCTTAGGGAGTGGTGCGTTCAGTGATGAAACCAATTTGTGTCATGCCTGCGCGTTGGGCAGCGGCCATGGCTTGGGCGACACGCTCGTAGCGCACGGCGCGGTCGCCGCGAATGTGCAGGGGCGACTGAGGCTTCTTTTGTGCGGCTTCTTGCAACAGGGTTTGCAACTTGGCATCGTCCACCGCAGCATCGTTCCAAAAATACTTGCCCTCGGCGTCCACCGTCAAGCGAATGGTTTGCGGCTTGGCGTCTTGCGGTTGGTTGCTGGCGCGCGGCAACTCGATGTTGACCGCATGCTTCATCACCGGAATGGTGATGATGAAGATGATGAGCAAGACCAACATGACGTCCACCAACGGCGTCATATTGATTTCGTTCATCACTTCGTCCGTGTTGTCTTGGGTACCGAAGGCCATGGTCTACCCCTTGGCTTTCACACGCGAGCCGGTCATCAGCAAGGCATGCAGGTCGTGGGCAAAGCGGTTCATGCGGGTGATCACCGACTTGTTGCCGCGCACCAAGGCGTTGTAGCCCAGCACCGCAGGTATGGCCACCGCCAAGCCCAGCGCGGTCATGATGAGCGCTTCGCCAATCGGACCCGCCACTTTGTCTATGGTGGCCTGACCGGCCATGCCAATTTGCATGAGCGCGTGGTAAATGCCCCAAACCGTGCCAAACAAACCCACAAATGGGGCCGTGGAACCCACAGACGCCAAAATTGCCATACCCGATTGCAACTCGGCGGTGGCGTCATCAATCGCGTTTTGCAAGCCTCGTGTCACCCAGTCGCTGGTGTCGAGCTCTTTAAGTAGTTCGGGCTGCGAGGTGCTGGTTTTCAAATGCGCCAAAGCTTCTTGGCCGCGCAAGGCCAGCGCTCTGAACGGGTTGTTCGCTTCATTGCCTAAAGCCTGCAGGCCACCTGCCACATTGGGGCTGTGCCAAAACGCTTCAATGCGCGAGGCTTGCTTTTGCGCGGTGAACAGGTTGAGTGACTTCAAGATGATGACCACCCAAGACGCCAGCGACATGGCCAGCAACAAAAGCGCCACAAAGCGGGTGACGCCGTCGCCCTCGGTCCATAAATTGATGAGTCCAAATTCGTTGTTCATGACTGCTCTTTATTCCAAAGTGAATTGAATCGGTACTTGGTACCACATAGCTTCTGCCACACCGCCTCGCTTGCCTGGCACATAGCGCCAGCGCATCGCCGCCTCCATCGCGGATTTGTCCAAACGCTCAAAGCCGCTGGTGGTGAGGAGTTCCACCTTTTGCGCCACCCCGTCTTCTCCTATCAACACCTTCACCACCACCCGCCCCTGCTCGCCCAAGCGTTTGCTCATGCGCGGGTAGTCGGGAGGGGGATTGTGCAGGTAGTCGGCTTTGGAGGAAGGCAACTCCACCTTGGGTGGCGGCGCAGGTGGGGCTGGGGCTGGGGCTACGGGTGCACTGGGCTGAGGCGGCGGCGCCGGTGCTGCCGCAGGGATAGCGGGGGCGGTGGGCGCTGCGGTGGGCGTGCTCAACACGGCAGGCGGCTGGGGGCTCAAAGGCTGGGGTGTGGGCGGTGGGGTCAACACCGGCTGCACTGTTTTAGGTGGCTCCGGTGTCCTCACCGGTTCGGGCGGCTTGACGGGCTCAGGCGGTTTGGGCGGGGGTGGGGGTGGAGGAGGCGGCACGGCTTGGCTGATGACCATGACCGGCACCACCACTTCCACCATGCGCTGCAACAAGCCTTGGTGCAAAGCCCACAGCGCCGCGAGGTGGAATACCACCACGCTGGAGACGATGATGGGCGTGCGCGAATTGTTCAATGCTTGTGTTCTTCAGCTTGGGCGGCGGCCTTGGGGGTTTGCACAGAGACCTCTACCTTGACCTCGCCCGCTTGCTTGAAAGTCAGCCACACAGGGAAACGGTCACCGTCTTTCAAGGGCTGTTTCAAGCCAAGCAACATGAGGTGGTAGCCATTGGGGTTTCCTTTGGCAATTGACACTTCAAAACCTGCAGGAATTTCTATGCTGCTTAAGGGGCGCATTTTCATGACGTCGCCGCTCATGGTCATTTCATGGATTTCTACCTTGTCCGCCACTAGGGTTTTGGCAGACAACAATTGATCCGCCTCTTTGCCAGCGTTTTTGATGCCCTTGAAATACACCGCGCCGTTTTGTGCGCCCGCCATTGAGGGCGCGGCGTAGGGGTGGCGCACAACCAAGTCGCCCACTTCAAAGCCATGCGCCTGTGCCGCAAGCACCAGCATGGGTGAAAGACAGAGTACCCAGCGTAGTAAGGAAAGTTTCAAATGGTTTTTCATGGTTTTGCTTTCAATGTTATCAATGTGTCCACTTCAACTCGGCCAGCAAGGTGCGGCCGGGGTAGAGGTGAAAGTTCCAGTACTTATAGTTATTCAAATTGTCTATGCCCACAGCGCCTGACCACTGTTTATCGAATTGGTAATGCAAGCGCGTGTCCACAGTGAAATATTTGCTCACCCCCGTGTAGGTGAAGCCGTTCACGTCATAGTTGCCCAATTGCGAATACTGCTTTCCACTGTAGCGAGCGCCTAGCGAAGTACTGAGCTGTTCATTCCAGCGGTACAGCGCCAAACCGCTGGCTCGCCACATGGGCACGCGTGGCTGGAATTTGTTGAGGGTGTCAAAGCGGGTGCTGGTATTGCTGCTGTAGTCGACACCTGCGTTTTCTTTGATGCGCGAGTTGGCATAGGTGAGGCTGCCCGACACATCCAAGCCTTTCATACCCACATCCGAGTCCAAGGCATACAACTCGAAGCCGTCGGTACGCATGCGCCCCACATTGGTCACCCGCTTGGTGCTGGCGCTGCTGTTCAAGCTGTCCACCTTGACCTCAGAAAAAATCGAGTCACGCACCGTCTCGGTGAACAAAGTGATGCGCAACAAACCTGTGCCGGTGTCTTTTTCCGCGCTGAGCTCGGTGGTTTTGGAGCGCTCGGGTTTGAGCAGAGCTTCGTTCAAAAAAGTTTGGCCGCTGGCCGCAGCTGCTGCGGTGGTCGAGCCATACAATTCTGACACTGTGGGCATGCGCACCGCCCTACCTGAAGACGCTTTCAACACCCATTGCGGCGTGGCTTGAAACGACAGTGCGGCTTTGGGCGAGTAATAGGTTTCGTGGCGGCTGGCATAAGCCTCGGAGGTGGTGGAAGTGACGGTGATTAAGTCGGTGCTGCTGAAATTGTTTTTCTTGTTGTAACCGTTTGCCGCTTTCCATGACTCGGCGCGCAACCCCAGCACCGCTTTCCAACCAGGGGCCAAGGCCCAAGCGTCTTGCGCATACAGGCTTTGCGTGCCGGTTTGGCCGCCCAAGTCGGAGGTCATGGTGCCTTGGGGACTGCTGAGCCAACTGCCGCCATTCAGTTGTACTTGGCTGTTGAGGGTGCGTAATTTGTAAACGTCTTGCGCATAACCAAAATCCACAATGTGCGCACCACCCACGCCTTGGGGACGCCATATGCCTTTGAGGGTCAAGGTCATCCAACCCGTGCCATCTTGATCGGATAGTGTTGCGGGGTAATACTTGGCGCCGTTTTGGTTATAGGCCGCGTCGTTGCTAACGTTGTTACCCACCCGCGTGGCTTGCGAGCGGCTGATCGACTGCTGAAAGTCATACAAGCTGGTGGCCACCTCCCAGTCCCAAGAACCTTGGGTGTGGGTTTTGAGGGACAAGCCATGCATCAGGTGCTCCCAGTTGTCTTGCGAAGCCAAAAACTCGGTGCCCGCCATGCTGTAATAATTTCCATCCAGCTTAACTTTAGACGCGTAATAAAGCGGCGCACCACTGCTGTCGCGCAGGTAAGTGTCTGCGCTGGCACGCGAATCGTTTTGCCACACGCCCAAGGTGTAGCTGGCTCGCATCGTGGGTGTGATGTCGTAAGCAAGTTTGAGCTTGCCGTGGTCTTGCACCGTGTGGTACTGGGTGCTGGTGCCCAGCACACGACCGGCTTGGTTTTCCGTGCCTGCCACGTCCACGCCGCCGGTCACATTCGTCGATGCGCCGGCCGTTGCTCGGGCCTTCCAAGCAAACACCATGGGCTGGCCTTGGCTGTTCAAGTGGTTGCCATTCAGCCACCACGACCAGTCACCGCTGCGGCCGCCCACCGAGGCGCTGCCTTGCATGCCTGCAAAGTCGCGGTTGGTTTGGTAGACATTGAAATTTTGGATGGAGCCACCCAGCTGCACATTCGCCTCGAATGTTTGCGGCATGCGGGTCACGTAATCGACGATGGCGCCCACCGAGTTGCCAGGGTAAGCAGCAGAAAACGGGCCGTACATCACATCCACTCGCTCTATTTCTTCGGGCGTGACCATGCCCCAGCGTGGCGCGTAGGTCGCGCCATTGCCCAAGTAGTTGGACAGCAAAATGCCATCGGCATACACCGCGCTGCGTGCGCTGTTGCCCGTGCCCGAAGCGCGGCTGGACAAGACCGCATGGTTGTAGTCACCGATATAGCGCTTGCGCACCAACAAGCTGGGGAAGTAACGCAAAGCGTCTTCGCTGTCGGTGGCGTTAATCGATTTTTCTATTTGCTCCTTGGTGATGCCCTCCATGGTGGTGGGTATCTGGGTGGGCAAAGAGGTAGGTTGGCCCCAGCTCACCGTCACCACCCCTAAGGATTTCTCTTGCGCCATGGCCACCAAGGGCAGCAGGCACGCACTTGCATAAATCAGGTTTTTGAAATTCATCACCACTCCGAAAAAGAAAACCATCCGCAGCGCTGACTTAAGTCAGGCCCAGCGGGAACAGCAGTCGATCAGAGTGAGGCGGGCGGACCGCGAGACGGCAGCGGCGGCGCGGTGGCCGACGCGATATGCGCCGCTGCAACAGGCTGCAGGGCATAGGCGAGAGGAGAAACTTGAACCAATGGCACCGTGCAAGGCGCAGGTGGCAAAGCCATGGGGGCACACAAGGCACAGTCCATGTGCTCGTGGCTGGGGGCTGCGCTGTCGTTGCCGTCCAAAGCCACGATTTTCAGCATGCCACCACTGGTACACACCATCTCGGTGGCTTTGGGTGCCACCAAAGAAGACGCCATGGCCACACCCAAAGACATAGCAAACCACACCAGCACAAAGCGGGTGAAGTGGCGCAGATGTCTGAAGGTTTGCATAGCTTGCATTGTAAGCAGCGGTCGGTTCAACCGAAATCGGGGGCTCGCTTGGCTTTGAGCGAAGCCACGCCTTCGTGCACATCGGGGCCGCCAAAGCCCATGAACTCCAGCGCCAGCGAGGTGTCAAACGCAGGACCGGCTTGGCGCAACCAGTTGTTCAAAGCGTACTTGGTCCAGCGAATCGCGCTTTGGCTGCCATGGGCCAATTTGTCGGCCACTTCATAAGCCTTGTTCAGCAATTGGTCGTCTTCCACGCACAAAGACACCAAGCCTATGCGCTCGGCCTCTTCGCCGCTGACCGCTTCGCACAACAACAGGTAGTACTTGGCTTTGGCCATGCCGCACAGCAAAGGCCAAATGATGGCGGCATGGTCACCGGCTGCCACGCCCAAACGGGTGTGGCCATCCACAATCTTGGCGCTTTTGGCGGCAATGGAAATATCGGCCAGCAAACCTGCCACCAAGCCCGCACCCACCGCTGGGCCGTGCATGGCGCTGACTATGGGTTTGTCGCAATTGATCACGTTGTAGACCAAGTCGCGTGCTTCTTTCCACACCCGTGTGCGCACCTCGAAGTCTTGCGCCATGTCTTGCACCAGTTGCAAGTCGCCGCCGCCCGAAAAGCCCATGCCTTCGCCGCGCAACACCGCGCAGCGCACGCTGTCGTCGCGCCCCACATCGCGCCAAATCTCGCACAGCTCTTCATGACCGTCGTGTCCGGCGGTGGGCAGTTTGCCGTTGCGGGCTTTCATTTGTATATCCAGCACGCTGTCCTTGGGGCCGCGGCGGGTGATGGACAGGGTTTGGTAGGCGCTGTAGTCGATAGCTCGCATAGGTATGAAGGGCTGGAATGAAAAAACGCATTGTGCCTGCTACTGCTTGCCAACCTTGCGCTTTGTTGATCAAGGTCAATACCGCTTGCATTTGTCAGCGGCAACATGACACTCTTTAAAGACTGGGGAAGCTTCATGGACACCGCCACCGCTCAGATTTACAAACACCGCTTGGTTGTGGAGCGCGAGGCTTTGCTGGCGCAAATCGATGCACAACACGGCGGACGCATCAGTCGCGCAGAAGCTGCCAGCGATGCATTGGACAAAAGCGAGGACGACCTGGCCCAAATCCAAACCAGCCGAGATGTGGCGTTTGCCATCAACGAACATGAGACCGCTGGCTTGCTGGCCATAGATGCGTCGCTCAAGCGCATACAAGCAGGTGTGTATGGCCTGTGCGTGGACTGCGGCACCCATATTCCTGCGGCACGCCTAGACGCGGCCGCCCACACCCTGCGCTGCCTGGCTTGTCAAACCAGCCATGAGCTCAAACACCCGGTTTAAATACTTAAAGGAACACCATGTCTACTTTTCACGCCGTTGTTTGGATGGACCACGCCGAAGCCCATGTGCTGAGGTTTGACAGTGAGCATGTGCAGGGAGAACGCGTGCACTCACGCAGCAAGCACAGCCACCAAGGCAAACACCCCGACAACAAAGCTTTTTACAGCGAGATCGTGCAAGCCTTAGAAGGCAGCCATGAGGTGTTGTTAACGGGTAGCGGAAGTGCACGCACCGAGTTCAAAAACTGGTGCGACACACACGCCAAGACCTGCGCCCACACCATCATCGAGAACATCCCCAGCGACCACCCGACAGACCCGCAGCTGATCGCCTTGGCGCGCAAGTACTTTGTGAAGTTCGACAAAATGGCCGGCGACCCTAGCCTGCTTTAAGCGGCGCTATGGTTTGGTCTATGGCGCCAAACACGCTGCGACCGTCTTTGTCTTTCATTTCAATACGCACCGTGTCACCAAACTGCATAAAGTCGGTGCTGGCCTTGCCGTCCAAGATGGTCTCAATAGCGCGTTTTTCGGCGATGCAGCTGTAGCCCTTGGGCCAGTCTTGGCGGCCATCGACTTCCACCGCCTTGTTGCTCACAGTGCCGCTGCCAATGATGCTGCCCGCTCGCACATTGCGGGTTTTGCACAGGTGGGCAATCAGTTGACCAAAATGAAACGTCATCTCAGGGCCGGCGTCGCACATGCCTACACGCTTGCCGTTCCAGTCCACGCGCATGCTCAGGTGCAAGCGCCCCAAGTCCCAAGCGTCCCCCAACTCGTCCAGCGTGACCGCCACAGGGCTGAAAGCGGTAGCGGGTTTGCCTTGAACAAAACCAAAGCTTTTGGCCAACTCCTTGGGGATGAGGCGACGCAACGACACATCGTTGGCCAACATCACCAGCCGAATACCGTCTAAAGCTTGCTCAGGGCTGGCTTGCATGGGCACGTCGCCAGTGATGACGGCCAACTCGGCTTCAAAGTCGATGCCGTAATCTGTGCTGGGGCACACCACCGCGTCGCAAGCGCCCAAAAAATCGTCGCTGCCGCCTTGGTACATCTTGGGTTCTTCGTCAAAATTTTCATGCTCACCGCCGTTGCGCGAAGCCCGCAGCAATTGCACATGGTTCATGTATGCCGAACCGTCAGCCCATTGGTAAGCGCGTGGCAAAGGCGCCATGCACAACTTGGGGTCAAAGGGAAATGCGTGTCTTGATTTGCCTTGGTTCACGCTCTGCGACAAATCTTCCAACTGCGGCGAAAGAAAGTTCCAGTCGTCCAATACCTGTTGCAAATGAGAGGCAATGCCGCTCGCATAATGGGCAGTGGTTAAATCACGCGATACCACCACCAATTGCCCATCGCGAGACCCGTCTTTGTAAGTAGCCAGTTTCATGAAAGCATTCTATCCAGCGTCATTCTTGCCCCGCCCTTGGGTCTGGGGATTGGTGGCGTTGGTTATCGCTGCGCATTTGCTTGGCTTGCAAACCCTCTCCACATCGCTTGGCTGGCGCGCGCAAGCTCCGGTGCCAACCGTTGCCCATATTCGCTTGTCAGTGCCCGCACCCAAGGCGGCGACAGAACTCAGCCCCTTGCCCGCTGCCCCTATGGCACCCTCTGCCAAAGTGGCCAAAGTGGTGGCGCCACCGGCGGCCAGCGCGGCGGCCACTGCGCGCATGGACACACCAGACGCCCCCGCTGCGCCAAAAGCCAGCCCTTATGCGCCCGAAGAGCCAACTACCGCAGCAACACCTGCGCCACAAGCCATTGAACCCCCGGTAACGCCCGCGCCGCCGCCGACAGAAACCCCCGTAACACCAGTTGCACCACCGGTCACACCACAGCCTGCGCCAACCACCTCCGCGCCCTCTGCTCAAGCACCTGTAGCACCCGCATGGCTGGCGCAGGCAAAGTTTGTCTGGCCTGCCCCCAGCTTGCTGCAGTTTGAGCTGGCCGGTACCTCCAAGGGCGTGCGCTACACCGCCAGCGCCAGCATCAGTTGGAAGCACCAAGACAATAACTACCAACTGCGCCACGAGATACAAGCCTTTTTGTTTGGCAAGCGCAGCCAAACCAGTGTGGGGCAGATGGGTGCGAACGGCTTGTTGCCTACGCGCTTTGGCGACCAGTTTCGCCAAGAACAGGCGGCGCATTTCGACCGCGCCAAGGGCTTGCTTGTCTACAGCGCCAACACGCCCAGCCAAACCATTGAAGAAGGTGCACAAGACCGCGTCAGCCTGTTTGTGCAACTCGCTGGCGCCTTGGCCGGCACGCCTGCGCTGCGCGGCGAGGGTCAGCAAATGAGCTTTCAAGTGGTATCAGCCAAGCAAGCCGAGGTGTGGACATTTGCTGTGTTGGGCATAGAAAAAATCAAATTACCCTTGGGCGAGTTGGACAGCTTGAAGCTGCATCGGTTGCCACGCAACGAGTACGACCAAAAAATCGATATCTGGCTCAGCCCAGCCCACGGCTATTTGCCTGCCCGCATACGCATCATCCAAGCCAATGGCGATGTGATTGAAGAAACCCTGCAATCGGTAGGTAAGCCTTGAAAAGCTCGCAGGCCGTTACAGTAGCGGTTTTAGATAGTCTTTATTCCGATGAACGCCTTCCTCTCTGCCGAAAAAGCTTACCTGGCTGACGCGAATGTTTCGCGTGAACACATTTTTGCGGCTTTACGCGCTGTGCTGCCCGCGCACGCGCTGCTGTCTTCCGGCGAAAACACCACGCCCTATGAATGTGATGGCCTCACCGCCTACCGTCAACGCCCTATGTGCGTGGTGCTGCCCGAAACCTACCAACAAATTCAAGATGTGCTGCGCACCTGTCATCGCTTGGGCGTGCCCGTGGTGGCGCGTGGCGCAGGCACAGGTTTGTCGGGCGGAGCCATGCCGCATGCCCAAGGCGTGACCTTGTCGCTGGCCAAGTTCAACAAGATTTTGAAAATGGATGTGCACAGCCGAACCGCGGTGGTGCAGTGCGGTGTTCGCAACCTGGCCATCAGCGAAGCCGCTGCGCCCTTGGGCCTTTACTACGCGCCCGACCCTTCCAGCCAAATCGCTTGCACCATTGGCGGTAATGTGGCGGAAAACTCTGGCGGTGTGCATTGCTTGAAATACGGCCTCACCCTGCACAACGTGCTGAAGGTCAAAGGTTTCACCATGGACGGTGAGGCCATAGAGTTCGGTGGCGACGCGCTGGACGCGCCCGGCCTCGATTTGCTGCCATTGGTGGTGGGCTCCGAAGGCATGCTGGCCATCACCTTGGAAGTGACCGTCAAGCTCACCCCCAAGCCGCAATTGGCGCGGTGCATCATGGCAAGCTTTGACGACTTGCGTAAAGCCGGTGACGCGGTGGCTGCCGTCATTGCTGCCGGCATCATTCCTGCCGGCTTAGAAATGATGGACAAGCCCATGACCGCTGCCGTGGAAGATTTTGTGCACGCCGGCTACGACCTGAGCGCTGAAGCAATTTTGCTGTGCGAGAGCGACGGCACACCCGAGGAAGTGGAAGAAGAAATTGGCCGCATGAGCGCGGTGCTGCAAAGTTGCGGCGCGACCGCCATTGCGGTGAGCAAAGACGAGGCCGAGCGCCTGAAGTTTTGGAGCGGGCGCAAAAACGCATTTCCCGCGTCGGGGCGCATCAGCCCCGACTACATGTGCATGGACTCGACCATCCCACGCAAACGCTTGGCCGACATCTTGTTAGCCATTGCCGAAATGGAAAAAAAATACGGCTTGCGCTGCGCCAATGTGTTTCATGCCGGCGACGGCAATTTGCACCCACTGATTTTGTTTGATGCCAACGACCCCGATCAGCTGCACCGCTGCGAGCTGTTTGGCGCAGATATTTTGGAGACCAGTGTCGCCATGGGCGGCACGGTGACAGGTGAGCACGGCGTGGGCGTGGAAAAACTCAACTCCATGTGCGTGCAGTTTTCAGCGGCGGAAAACGAGCAAATGTTTGGTGTGAAGCGCGCCTTCGACCCGCAAGGTTTGCTCAACCCCGGCAAGGTGATTCCCACCCTGCAACGCTGCGCCGAGTACGGCAAGATGCTGGTGCGTGGTGGGCAAATCGCTCATCCCGATTTACCGAGGTTTTAAGTCAAGCTTTAGGCGCCGACTTTTTCTTCAGTGCAATGGCCTTGCGCTTGACCGTTGGCGCCAAGTAGTTGTCCCCCGTGACCACAGAGCGGCCGGTTTTGTGTTCGAGTTGCTGGCGGGCTTGCTTGGCGATACCCCCACCCACCACCGCAGCGTCCCTATTTTCTGGCAAGCCCGTTGCTTGCTGGGTTTCAGCCACTTGCCGCGTAGAGAGTTCAGCCAACGCGGTAAAGATCAATTCCGCTTCGCTCATATGGTCACGTAAGTTGTGGCTCTTCAAACCCTTGATGGTTTTGTGCTCCTTCACGCTCACTCCCGACCATTCTTGGTGGATGATGTTGGTTAGCAGTGCAAATTCATCTCCACTTTTTACATCGTGCTCGCGCCAATAGTCGGTCAACTTGTTTCGGGTTTCTTGGCCCGTCATGCGCTGCTGAATCCATTTATCGCTTCGTCCGTGCTGCTGCCAAGTGCTTCGAGCCCGGTCAAGTGACAAAGCAGGATCGGCCATTTCTTGCATGCGCTCATAACCCACTTTGGCCAGCCACAGCTTGATGGGCTCGGCTTTGGGGCTAGGTATTGCTTGAACAATGCGGAGCATGCTTTCAGCAGTCGCCACATCCGTCAACCGCTTTTTTCCATCTGCCGCAGTTAATTTCAATTGTCGACAAACTGTCGACAGTTCAACCCCGTCGGCAGACTTAACGCGCCGTTTCATTTTCAGCCAGTAGTTGCGGGGGTTGTCACTGTCAGTCAGCGCCAAAACGACATCTATAACCGAAAACCACCAAGCTTCACTGTCTTCGTCATAGATCCGGCGAATGTGTTTACCGTCAAATTGTGCAGCTGGGATGTTCATTAGATTCAATCGTCCAAAAGGTTTGAAGCAGAGCCTAGGTGACCTAAATACTTGCACTTGATTGTTAACTGATTGATTCTTTATTGTCTATCTGTCGTGAACTTGATCACTTCAGTCAATGGTCACGCCGCACACCATAAGCCTTCATCGCCGCATCCATTTGTCCCTCTTCGGTGGTGCTGTCAGGGTAAAAACGGTAACTCGGTGCCACGATGGGATGCGCCTGCTCAACCTTGACCACCAGCACGGCTTGAATGTTGAATTTGTCACTTGTCATCGCAAGCAAGGGCTTGGCATAGGCATGAAAAGCCTCATCATGGGCATTCACATACCGCGCTTGACCCAGCAACTTCCAGCCCTTTTGTACAAAGATGTCGATGAGGCTGACACAGACTTTAGGATTTTGCTGAATATTTCTGACGCTGATGGGCGACGCAATATGGGCGATGACCAAATGATTTTCGTCAAAAGCGGCAAAGATCTCTTTAGGTGAAACGTTGGGCTGGCCATGCACGTCAACAGTGGCTAACCAACAGAGTACGCTTCGTTGGATAAAGAGATGCCACGTTGGTTCAATGTTCATCGACTTATTGTCATATGCATGGCAACACATGGAAACAGTGAGCGTTGAAAAACTGAAACTTCTTATGACTGCGATTGCTTTGACCTTGCGTTGGGCAATAACAAGCCGTCATGCTGTGCCTGCCCGTGTAGCGAACGTCGCAGCTTTGCTGCGGTGAGCAGCGGGCGGGCACAGCGTGACGGCTTTCCAGCGATAGCCCTATGACGACCACTTAACGAGCGCCAAACACCGCCGTCCCCACCCTCACCATGGTGCTACCAGCTTGCACAGCTGCCTCCAAGTCGGCGCTCATGCCCATGGACAAGGTGTCAAACTGGGGCAAGGCCAAGGCAGTTTGCAGTTCATCAAACAATTGCTTGGCTTGGGCATGCACCGCCACCTGCGCATCAAATCCCATCACTGGGTCGGGGATGGTCATCAGGCCACGAAGCTTGAGCCGCGGCAAGGCCACCACCGCTTGGGCCAAGGCCAGCGCGTCCGCAGGTGCCACACCGGCTTTGGTGGAGCCGCCGTCAATATTGACTTGCAAACACACTTGCAGAGGCGGCAAATGGGCGGGGCGTTGTTCGCTTAAGCGTTGGGCGATTTTCAAACGGTCCACGCTGTGCACCCAATCAAAGTGCTCGGCCACCAATCGGGTTTTGTTGCTTTGCATGGGCCCTATGCAATGCCATACCAAACCCGTCAAGCCTCGTAGTGCCGCGATTTTGTCAACGCCCTCTTGCACATAGTTTTCGCCAAAGTCGCGCTGGCCCAAAGCGGCAACAGCGGCGACTTGTTCGGCGTGAAAGGTTTTGGACACCACCAGCAGTTGCACGCTGCTGGCCTTGCGGCCTGCTTGCAACGCCGCATGTGTGATGCGTTCACACACTGCTTGATAACGAGCGCTGAGTTCATCCATGATGGGACTGTAACAAGACACACCGCATGCAACCCTCTCTCACCCATTGGCTTGCCCAAACCATCGCACTTGGCGGCTCGGACCTGCACCTAAGCGCGGGTGCGCCGCCCATGGCCAGGGTGTTGGGGGAACTGCAAGCCTTGGATGAGGCGCCTCTTTGCAGCGAGCATTTGGCGCAAGAATTGAAAGCACTCTTGCCCGAATGGATGGCACAAGACCACGACGGCGCAGTCGCTATCGCCGGCTTGGGCCGCTTTCGGGTGAATGTGTTTGCGCAATCACGCGGCTGGTCCAGTGTGTGGCGCTGCATCCCCGAGCACATTCCCAGCTTGCAGGACTTGCACACACCCCCCGTGTTGAGCCAATGGCTCAAGCACCCGCATGGTTTGCTGTTGGTCACGGGTGCCACAGGCTCGGGCAAGTCCACCACCCTAGCCGCGTTACTGGCCCACCTCAACCGCACACAGCCTTTGCACATCCTCACCCTGGAAGACCCCATAGAGTTTGTGCACACCAGCCAATGCAGCTTGGTGCAGCAGCGCAGCGTGCCAGGCCACAGCGCCGACTTCGCCACTGCTTTGCGGGCGGCTTTGCGCCAAGACCCGGATGTGATTTTGGTGGGCGAGTTGCGCGACTTGACCACCATACAACTGGCCTTGCGAGCCGCTGAAACCGGTCACTTGGTGTTGGCCTCGCTGCATACCCGCAGCGCAGCCCAAGCGATTGAACGTTTGGTAGACATCTTTCCAGGAGACGAAAAAAACTTGGCCCGACAACAGCTCAGCTTGTCATTGTTGGGCGTGGTGCATCAGGTCTTGTGCAAAAGCGCCGATGGCACACGGCGCGTGGCCGCCCACGAAGTGCTTTACGCCACCCCAGCAGTGCGCCAAATGATCCGCGACAACAAGGCCGCGCAACTTCCCAATGCTTTGCAAACCGGCGCGCAGTTTGGCATGCAGACCTTGGCGCAAAGCCTGTTGCAACTGCAAGCACAAGGTTTGATCAGCCCAGAAGAGTCGGCGCGTCACGGCTGAGACTAAGATACGTGCACCTCATTTTTTCGAAAGTTTTCTGCCATGGCCCGCACCAATCCCAAGACCTACGACGCTTGCACGCCCACCAAAGTTGCCTTCATTGGCTTGGGCGTCATGGGCTACCCCATGGCGGGCCATCTCGCCTTGGCCGGTCACCATGTCACAGTGTTCAACCGCAACCCTGCCAAGGCCAAAGACTGGTGCGCAGAGTTTGCGGGTCAGTCCAGTGCGCCTACGCCACGCCGAGCCGCTGAAGGCGCAGACATGGTGTTTTGCTGCGTAGGCAATGACGATGATTTGCGCGCAGTGATGTTGGGCGCAGATGGCGCTTTGGCTGGGACGAAAGCCGGTGCGCTGCTGATAGACCACACCACCGCTTCAGCCAATGTGGCCCGTGAATTGTTTGCCGCCGCCAAAGCCAAGGGCGTGCACTTTGTTGATGCGCCAGTGTCGGGCGGTGAAGCCGGTGCCATCAACGGCATGCTCACCGTCATGTGCGGTGGCGAGTCTGCCGCCTTTGAACACGCCAAGCCCGTGGCCATGGCTTTCTCTAAAGCCTTCACCTTGATGGGCGACAGCGGCGCGGGTCAACTCACCAAGATGGTCAACCAAGTTTGTATTGCCGGTTTGGTGCAAGGCCTGTCCGAAGGCATTGCCTTTGGCATGAAAGCCGGCCTGAACATGGAACAGGTGTTGGAAGTGATTGGCAAAGGCGCGGCGCAAAGCTGGCAAATGGACAACCGTGGCAAAACCATGGTGGCCGATAAATTCGACTTTGGTTTTGCTGTCGACTGGATGCGCAAAGATTTGGGGCTGGTGCTGGAAGAAGCCAAGCGCAACGGTGCGCGTGTCCCCGTGACAGCTTTGGTAGACCAGTTTTATGCCGATGTGCAAGCCATGGGTGGCAAGCGTTTTGACACCTCTAGCTTGATCAAGCGCTTGCGCTGAGGTTTTTATTTGGCTGTGGCTGGCGCGGGTGGTGGCAAGAGACCGCGCAACTCTTCTTCGCTGATGATTTCAAACAAGCGCACCACTTTGTTCACACCGTTCACATTGCGGGTCTTTTCAGTTGCGCTTTTGGCTTCGCGCTGGGTCACTCGGCCCATCAAATACACCACGCCGCGCTCGGTCACCACTTTGAAGGCGCTGGCAAACAAATCTTTGCTGTCCACATAACTCGCTTTGACTTTGGCGGAAATGAGCAAATCGTTGGAGCGTTCAGACAAGTTGGACATGGGCATGACCGACAGTTCATTCACCACCGACTTGACGTTTTCAATTCGCTCGACGAGTTGCAAGGCACCTTGGCGGTCTTTTTCTGCCGTGACTTCACCGGTGAGCAAGACTTGGCGGTTGTAACTGGTGACATTGATATGCACGCGTTCACCCAAGTTGTCGCGAATGCGCGACTGGGCTCTTATCTCTATGGATTCATCTTCGAGCTGGGCGCCCGAGGTGCGTCGGTCGCTGGCGACCAAAGCGGTGCCGGCAACACCGGCAAACATCAGCGGTGCGCAAGCGCCCAAGCAGCTGAGCAGCATCAAACCAGTAAGTGCTTTGACAAAAAAATGGGCTTTCATGTTGGGTTCTCCTGTTCACCTAGCAACTGACTGTCCACGCCATCGCACAAACAGTGCAACACCAGCAAATGGACTTCTTGGATTCGGGCAGTACGCTCGTGTGGCACACATATATGGACATCGGTTTCGCGCAACACCTGGCCGATTTTCCCGCCGCCTTTGCCGGTCAACGCCACCACGATCAAATCGCGCTCATGAGCGGCTTCAATCGCCGCCATCACATTTTTGGAGTTGCCACTGGTGGAAATAGCCAGCAAGATGTCGCCGGTTTGGCCCAAAGCGCGCACTTGCTTGGAAAAAATCTGGTCAAAGCCGTAGTCATTGCCAATGGCCGTCATGATGGAACTGTCGGTAGACAAAGCCATGGCACCTAGCTCGGGCCGCTCACGCTCGAAGCGTCCGACAAACTCAGCAGCAAAGTGTTGTGCATCGGCGGCTGAGCCACCATTGCCACAAGCCATGATTTTGCCCCCGCTGGTGACGCACATCAGTATGGCAGCCACCGCTTGGGCGATAGGTTTGCTTAAGGTTTGGGCTGACTGGTATTTCAAGTCAGCGCTGTCAATGAACTGCTGCTCTATGCGTTGCTCTAACATGTCTTCATCATACCTTTGCAGTGTGTCTTGGCGGTTTTATGCCTCAAACGCTGCTTGATGCCACACCAGACTATCGGCTTGTAGCAGCACCACATCGAAGCGACAAGCTGGCCATGTGCTGTACCTGCGTAAAAAACAGGTGGCTGCAAACACAATGCGCTTTCTTTTGGTGGCGCTGATGCTGGCACCGGCACCACCAAAATCGTCCCGCGCACGCGCCCTCACCTCCACAAACACCAGGGTGCCATCGCGCTCGCGCACAATCAGGTCTATTTCTCCGCCACCTCGCCCCGGTGTGCGGTAGTTGCAAGCCACCAAGGTCAAGCCGTGGTCCAGCAAATGGCGCAAAGCGCGTTGCTCTGCGACGTCGCCACGTTGTTTGGTATTGGGGGCAGGAAAAGAGGTGTTCATTGGTTCAACGTTTTGATTCCGCGTTAGTGGCAGCGCACGACGCCAGCGAGGCACAAGCCCATCCCACAGCCTGCTTGTATGTGGTGGCCACGCCGATTGGCAACTTGGCTGACATCGGTTTGCGTGCTTTGCATGTGCTGACGCTGGTTGACGCCTTGGCCTGCGAAGACACGCGTCACAGCCAAGCCTTGTTGCGCAGCTACGGTGTGTCCAAACCCTCCAGTGCTTTTTTGGCGCTGCATCAACACAATGAAACAGGCGCTGCCGAAGACGTGATTGTGCGTTTGCAAAGCGGTCAGCGGGTGGCCTATTTAAGTGATGCAGGTACACCGGCCATCAGCGACCCGGGCGCCAAGTTGGTGGCCGCTGTGCAAACCGCAGGCTTTCGCGTGATGCCCATTCCGGGCGCCAGCAGTGTCACCGCGTTGCTCAGCGTCAGTGGTTGCCAAGGCGACGGCAGTTTCGTGTTTGTGGGCTTTTTGCCCAGCAAAGCGCTAGAGCGTCAAACAGCCATTCAGGCCATGGCGCAAGAGCCGCGAACACAGGTTTTTTTAGAAGCACCGCACCGGATTGAAGCGGTCGCCAAAGACTTGGCTTTGCTGGGTGAACGCATGGTGACTGTGGGTCGCGAACTGACCAAACAATTTGAAGAGGTGGCGGTGGTGCGCGCCGACCGCTTGAGCGACTGGCTTGAGGCCTCAAGCCAACGCAGCAAAGGGGAATTTGCCTTGGTCTTGCACCCCTTGGCAGTCGCAGCACCTGGCTTGGGAGAAGCCGAACGGGTACTGGACTTGCTGCTGGCCGAGTTGCCCACGAAAAGCGCGGTGCGCTTGGCAGCGCAAATTTCAGGTGCGCCGCGCAATGCCTTGTACGCACTGGCATTGCAAAAAAAACCCGACGCCAACAGTGACTGAAGTTTAAGTAACTAAGTGCTGGGGTTTGTTGGCGACGAAGAGTTCTATGTTGTCGATCAACTGGTCTGCCAAAAACTGCATGGCTTGCTGCGAAGCCCACGCCACATGGGGCGTGAGTATGAAGTTGGGCGTGCGAATGTCCAGCAAAGGGTTGCCGTTTTTGGGTGGCTCTTGGCTCAACACATCAAAACCCGCGCCGGCAATCACGCCGGTTTCCAAGGCCTGCTTCAATGCTTGTTCATCCACCAAACCACCCCGCGAGGTGTTGATCAGCAAAGCGCTGGGCTTCATTTGCTGCAACTGCGCCATGCCTATGAAGTGGCGCGAGGCAGGGGTCAAAGGGCAGTGCAAAGAAATGATGTCAGACTCGGCAAACACCTGTTCAGGCGGAACAAAGTCCACGCCTGGCGCTTTGGGTGGCGCATGGTCGGCAAACAACACCTTCATGCCCAAAGCACGGGCGATGTGGGCCGTGGCCTGACCCAGTACGCCTTCACCAAAAATACCCAATGTGCTGCCGTGCAGGTCGCGAATGGGGTAATCGAAAAAGCAAAATTGCTCTTCGGTTTGCCAGCGACCCTTGAGCACATCGTCTCGGTAAGCCATCAAATTGCGGCGCAAAGCAAAAATCAAGGCGAAAGCATGTTCGGGCACGGTGTGAACAGCATAGTTGCGAATATTGGCCACCGCCACACCGCGCTCTCGACACGCATCCACGTCAATCACGTCGTAGCCGGTTGCGGCCATGGCAATCAACTTCAGGTCGGGCAGTTGGGCCAAAGTCTCGCGACGAATTGGCACTTTGTTGGTGATGGCTATGCTTGCGCCTTGCAGACGCTGGACCACCTCTTCGGGTCGGGTTTGCACATGCTCGGACCAGTCATGCGCAAACGCCGGTTGGCGAAGTTCAGCCCTTAACGACTGCCGGTCCAGAAATACTATTTTTTGCATGTTCGTCCTTGTTAAAGACCGGCGCACCCAAGCCAGAGGGTGCGGCGTTATGACGCCAGTAGTTGCCAGCAGCTGCAGCGCCGCTGCCTGGCTGCAAATCAACACCGCAATCGAGCATGGCCATTTCCGCGCCATTGATGGCCGCCATCAAATGCACCTCATTCATATCGCCCAGATGGCCGATGCGAAACAGCTTGCCGGCGACTTTGGACAAACCACCGCCCAGCGACAAGTTGTAGCGACGGTAGGCGCGGGCAATGACGTCGCCACCAGCAACGCCTGCGGGCAACATCACCGCAGACACCGTATCGGAATGCCACTTGGCTTCAGCAGCACATAACTTGAGTTGCCAACCTTGGGTCACCGCTGCACGCACACCTTCAGCAAGGTAATGGTGGCGGGCAAACACATTGTCCATACCTTCTTCTTGAAGCATTTTCATGGCTTCAACCAGTCCGTACATCAGCGGCAAAGCCGGCGTGTAAGGGAAATAGCCAGTGGTATTGCTTTGCAGCATGTCTTGCAAGTCAAAGAATGCGCGCTTGAGCTGGGCGGTTTTGTGTTGGGCCAATGCTTTGGCGCTGGTGCACAAAATGCCCAAACCAGCGGGAAGCATCAAACCTTTTTGTGAGCCGCTGACGGCCATGTCCACGCCCCATTCGTCGAAACGAAAATCGATGCAGCCCAAAGAGGACACGCAGTCGACAAAAAACAAAGCAGGGTGGGATGCGTCGTCCAAAGCTTCGCGCACGCCAGCAATATCGGAGGTGACACCCGTAGCCGTCTCGTTGTGGCAAGCCAGCACCGCTTTGATGCTGTGCTGCGTGTCGTTTTTCAAGATGTCGGCAAATTGCTGCAAGGGCACGCCGGTGCCCCACTCGCAATCCACAATTTGTACATCCAAGCCCAAGCGCTGGCACATGTCAATCCACAAATGGCTGAACTGGCCAAAACGTGCGGCAAGCACTTTGTCGCCGGGCGACAAAGTGTTGGTCAATGCCGCTTCCCAACAACCCGTGCCCGAAGATGGAAAGATAAACGGTGTACCGGTTTTGGTGCGGAAGATGTCCTTAAGACCAGACAAAACAGCGAAGGTCAATTGCGGGAAATTGGGTGAGCGGTGGTCTTCCATAGGAACCATCATGGCGCGATGTACACGCATGGGCACGTTGGTAGGACCGGGGACAAACAGAAAATTACGACCAGCCATGAGAACTCCTATTGATTGTTTAACTAAACCATTTCATGCATCAAGGATGCAAAACACTCGCGCCGTACACGGGGAAGGGCGCGACCAACTCGGCCACCTTGGCGCGAGCTTTTTCGATGTTTTGGGCGTCATCAGGCGCCTCCAGCACATCAGCAATCAAGTGCGCAGTCATGCTCGCTTGCTCTTGTTTAAAGCCACGCGTGGTCATGGCAGGCGTGCCCAAACGAATACCACTGGTCACCATGGGTTTTTCAGGGTCGTTGGGAATGCCGTTTTTGTTACAAGTAATGTGGGCATGACCCAAGGCAATTTCGGCGGCTTTGCCCGTGATGCCTTTGGCACGCAAATCGACCAACATCACATGGCTTTCGGTGCGTCCACTGACGATGCGAAAACCGCGCTCAACCAAAGTTTTGGCCAAGGTGTCGGCATTCAACAAGACCTGCTGTTGGTAGGCTTTAAAAGCGGGTTGCAAGGCTTCATGAAAGGCCGTGGCCTTGCCTGCGATGACATGCATCAAAGGGCCGCCTTGCATGCCGGGGAAAACCGCGCTGTTGATTTTTTTCGACATCTCTTCGCTGTTGGTCAAGATGATGCCGCCACGCGGTCCGCGCAGGCTTTTGTGCGTGGTTGAGGTGACCACATCGGCATAAGGCACGGGGTTGGGGTAAGCGCCACCTGCGATCAAGCCGGAATAATGCGCCATGTCCACCATCAGGTAAGCGCCTATGCTTTTGGCTACCTGTGCAAATTTTTCCCAATCAATCTTGAGGGAATAGGCAGACGCGCCAGCGATGATCAGCTTGGGCTTGTGGGTGTGCGCCATTTTCTCCATGGCGTCATAGTCAATTTCTTCGGCTGCATTGAGGCCATAGCTCACCACATTGAACCATTTGCCACTCATGTTCAAGTGCATGCCGTGTGTCAGATGGCCGCCTTCTGCCAAGCTCATGCCCATGATGGTGTCGCCGGGTTGCAGCAAAGCCAAGAACACCGCTTGGTTGGCTTGCGAGCCGGAGTTGGCCTGCACATTGACGAAATTCGCGCCATAAAGTTCTTTGAGGCGGTCAATGCAGAGCTGCTCAACAATGTCGACAAATTCACAACCACCGTAATAACGCTTGCCAGGATAGCCCTCGGCATACTTGTTGGTGAGCACCGAACCTTGCAGGCGCATGACCGCTGGACTGGTGTAGTTTTCAGAAGCGATCAGTTCGATGTGTTGCTCTTGGCGAGCAGACTCTTGCACCACAGCTGCCCACAACTCGGGGTCGCATTGCGACACATCTGAGTGATCGGGGAAGGACATCTTTTCGGGAGAAGTTTTGGTCAGCATGGTTGATTTGTGAAAGTGAAGAAACATGCAATTTTAAGAGTAACGTCCAGCCATGACTTCCAGCGATAGCCCTTTGATGCTGGGGGCTTTGCCGGCACTGCCAAAGGCCTCAAAACGTGCTTTACAAATACCCTTGGCGGCCTTGCGTGCGGCAATCAAGGCCTTGCGTGGATCGAACTCGCTGCGGTCTTGCGCAAAACTTTGACGCATGGCACCGGTCATGGCCAAGCGGATGTCGGTGTCGATATTCACCTTGCGCACACCTGAGCGTATGCCTCGCTGAATTTCTTCCACTGGCACGCCGTAGGTTTCTTTGATGTCGCCGCCAAACTCGCGAATGATTTCCAACCACTCTTGCGGCACGCTGGACGAGCCGTGCATGACCAAATGGGTGTTGGGAATGGATTGGTGAATCGCCACAATTTGGTCCATGGCCAAAATATCGCCCGTGGGTTTGCGGGTGAATTTGTAGGCGCCGTGGCTGGTGCCAATGGCAATCGCCAAGGCGTCAACGCCAGTGCGCTCGACAAAATCTTTGGCTTGAACCGGGTCGGTGAGCAGCATGTCATGGGTGAGTTTGCCCACCGCACCTATGCCGTCTTCTTCACCAGCTTCGCCGGTTTCAAGCGAGCCCAAACAACCCAATTCGCCTTCGACAGACACGCCCACCGCATGCGCCATTTCGCACACGCGACGGGTCACATCGACGTTGTATTCATAAGAAGCAGGTGTTTTGCCGTCTTGCATCAGCGAGCCGTCCATCATCACGCTGGAAAAACCCGAACGAATAGATTGCTGGCAAACCGCAGGTGACACGCCATGGTCTTGGTGCATCACCACCGGAATATCCGGATGGGTTTCAATCGCGGCCAGCACCAAGTGGCGCAAATAAGCTTCGCCGGCGTATTTGCGCGCACCTGCAGACGCTTGCAAAATCACCGGGCTGTTGGTCTCTTGCGCGGCTTCCATGATGGCTTGCACTTGCTCGAGGTTGTTGACGTTGAAAGCGGGTATGCCATAGCCATGCTCGGCGGCATGGTCCAACACTTGGCGCAGGGATACGAGAGCCATGAAATTCTCCAGTTAAAAAATAAGTTGGGCCTTCAGGCCTTTTTCTTGCGCTCAATCATGCGCCATACAAAAGGCGTGAAGATGAGTTGCATGGCGAGTTCCATCTTGCCACCAGGCACCACCACCGTGTTGGCGCGGGACATGAAAGAGTCGTTGATCATGTTGAGCAAATACGGGAAGTCGATGCCCTTGGGGTTGGCAAAGCGAATGACCACAAAGCTTTCATCAGGCGCAGGAATTTCGCGTGCAATGAACGGGTTGGAGGTGTCTACGCAAGGCACGCGCTGGAAATTCACATGGGTATGGGCGAATTGCGGGCAGATGTAGTTCACATAGTCGGGCATGCGCCGCAAAATCGTGTCGGTCACCGCCTCGGTGGAATAACCGCGCTTGGATTTATCGCGCCAAAGTTTTTGAATCCACTCCAAATTGATGACTGGCACCACGCCAATCAGCAAGTCGGGATGCTGCGCAATATTCACCTCAGGCGTCACCACCGCGCCATGCAAACCTTCGTAAAACAACAGATCGGTATTGCTGGGCACGTCTTCCCAGGGCGTGAAAGTGCCAGGCTCTTGTTTGTAGGGTGCGGCTTCTTCATGGTCGTGCAGGTATTTACGCTGCTTGCCCGTACCGGTGAGTGCATAGCTGCGAAACAGGCTTTCGAGTTCGGCAAATAGGTTGGTGCTGGGGCCGAAATGGCTGAAGTTTTTGTCGCCTTGCTTTTCAGCTTCAGCGGCTTTTTTACGCATTTCTAAGCGGTCGTAGCGGTGAAAACTGTCGCCTTCAATGACCGCAGCTTTCACGCTTTCACGGCGGAAAATATTTTCAAACGTGCGCGTCACCGAAGTGGTGCCGGCGCCGGATGAACCCGTGATGGCAATGATGGGGTGTTTGACAGACATATTTTTCTTTCGCTCAAAAGGTGTGCAAGGGCTTAATCCCGAAACAGGCTGCGTTCTGCAAACAAGGGGTTGTCTATTTCGCGAGATGCGGGTTCGCTGTGGTAGCGCTCTATGCGTTCGACTTCGTTTTTGGAGCCAAACACCAAACCAATTCGCTGGTGCAAACTGCTGGGCTTGACATTCAACATGGGTTCGCGGCCCGTGCTGGCACGTCCACCGGCTTGCTCCATGATCATGCCAATCGGATTGGCTTCGTACAGCAGACGCAAGCGCCCTGGCTTGCTGGGGTCTTTGGTGTCGCGGGGGTACATGAAGACACCGCCGCGCATCAAGATGCGGTGTGCTTCAGCCACCATGGAAGCGATCCAGCGCATATTGAAGTCTTTGCCGCGCTCGCCCGACTTGCCCGCCAAACATTCGTCCACGTAGCGCTTGATGGGTGGCTCCCAGAACCGGCTGTTGGAGGCGTTGATGGCGAATTCTTGGGTGTCGGCGGGCACTTGTAACTTGGGGTGAGTCAACATGAACTCGCCCAAGTTGGGCTCTAGCGTGAATGCGGACACCCCATTGCCCACGGTCAACACCAACATGGTGGTGGGGCCATACAAGGCATAGCCTGCGGCCATCTGGGTGGCGCCGGCTTGCAAAAAATCTGCTTCCACCAAGTCGCGCCCGCTGTCGATGGCGTCTTGCGGCGCGCGCAATATGGAAAAAATACTGCCCACCGAAACATTCACATCAATATTGGAAGAGCCGTCGAGTGGATCGAACACCAGTAGGTATTTGCCTCGCGGAAACTTGGCTGGTATTTGGTAGGGATCGGTCATCTCCTCAGAAGCCATGCCGGCCAAATGACCCGCCCATTCGTTCACACGGATAAACAATTCATTGCTCAGAACATCAAGCTTTTTTTGCGTCTCGCCTTGCACATTGACGGCGCCACCGGCTTGTGCGTCATGGTCACCATACAAGCCGCCCAACTCCCCCATGGCCACGGCACGTGCAATGGCTTTGCACGCCAAGGCCACATCCAAAATCAATGCGTTGAATTCGCCTTTGGAGTCAGGAAAGCGGCGACGTTCTTCAATCAGGTATTGGGTAAGCGTGGTGCGTTGGCGTAAGGGCATGGGGAATCCTAAATTTTTATTTTTGATGCCATGTGCGAAGTTGTTCCACACTGACGCCGCCAAGGTCGGGCAACACTTGTAATGCACCCGAAAAATCATGATGCGCCGTGAAACGGTTTTGGGTGACGATGGTTTTCAATCCTGCCGCTACGGCTGCACGCAAGCCATTGGATGAATCTTCAATCGCCAAGCAATTGCTGGCAGGCAATCCCAGTCGCGCCAAGGTTTGCACATACACCTGAGGATGGGGTTTTTTCTTTGGCGCTGTGGACGCATCTTCAATCACCACGAACAGGTCTTTCCAATCGGGGCCTATGGCGTTGCGCAACAGCACGGCAATGTTGACTGGGGAGGTGGTGGTGGCTATCGCCAAGCGCAAACCCTGTTGGTGTGCGCTGTGGATGATGTCGAGCACGCCTGGGCGCAATTTCACTGCGCCACTTTGCACCGCGCTCTCGTAGGCAGCTGTTTTCAAGGCATGCAAGTGTTCTATGGTGTCGGTCAAACCCGAACCCACAATGTCTTTCATGTCTGGGTGCACCTGTTTCCAATAGTGCGTCATGCGCTCTTTGCCACCCGAAATTTCCAATAACTGGGTATACAAGGCCTCGTCCCAATGCCAGTCTAGGCCTTGGTCTGCAAAGGCGTGATTGAACGCTTGCAAATGAACGCTCTCGGTGTCGGCCAAGGTGCCGTCCACATCAAAAATCATGGCTTGTAGTGCGTTCATGCTGGGGCTTTTGGATTTTGAAAAACACGGCTGGCCAATATATCTTCAGCGCACAAAGTACTCAAGTCTGCGGCACTCAATTCTTTATCGGGCTGAGAAAACAAGCGGCTGGCTTGACGCAAACGTGCCCGCTCAAGGGCATTGCGAATACTGCGCGCATTGGCGAAATGCGGCTGCTGCATGCGCAGTTGGATGTATTTTTCAAAAGCTGCTTGGGCGCCCATGTCCATGCTGTAGTTCTGCTCTGACAGCATACGGCTGGCAATTTCAGACAGCTCATTGGGCGCGTAATCTGGGAACTCAATGTGGTGGGCAATGCGCGAGTTCATGCCGGGATTGGACTGAAAAAATGTGTCCATGCGGTCTTTGTAACCAGCCAATATCACCACCAAATCGTCGCGTTGGTTTTCCATGACTTGCAGCAGTATTTCAATTGCCTCTTGCCCATAGTCACGCTCGTTTTCGGGGCGGTACAAATAGTAGGCCTCGTCAATGAACAGCACGCCACCCATGGCTTTTTTCAGCACCTCTTTGGTTTTGGGTGCGGTGTGACCGATGTATTGGCCCACCAAATCGTCGCGTGTGACTGCCACCAAATGGCCGCTGCGTACATAGCCCAAGCGGTGCAAAATTTGCGCCATGCGCATGGCAACTGTGGTTTTACCTGTGCCTGGGTTGCCGGTGAAACTCATATGCAACGAAGGCGCGGTGGAGGCCAAGCCCAGATTTCGTCTGAGCCTGTCAATCACCAATAAAGCCGCGATATCGCGCATGCGGGTTTTGACCGGCAACAAGCCCACCAATTCTTTATCCAGCTCGTCCAAAATCGACGTGACCTGAGAGCCCGCCAACACCTGCGCGACAGTGCGCTCCCCCGTATCATCTGTTTTGCCGACCGCGTTCAAGGCGCGTTCGGGTGTTTCGTCGACATGGGCTTGGGCGTTTTTCACGCCAGGCAGGTTGTAGGCAGGGCTGTTCATAACAAAGAATTATTTGCTGTAACGGTTGTTTTCAGGCTTGTCAAGAGCGTAGCCATGCGTGGTGTAGCGCAAGCTGCGACCATTCATTTCTTGACGATCCAAGCGGAAGCCGGGTTCGTTGGCGGGACGGTTAACGATGAAGCTCATGGCCACCGATTCAACACCACGGGTGGAGTCGAATGCCATCAAACGGATGTAGTGGTTGGGAAATGTTTTACGGCAATTGTTCACTTCCATCAACACGCCTGCGGGATCTTCCAAATCAAACATAGGCATGCCAAACATGTCCCAATAGGTGTTGCGCGGATGCGCGTCATCGGTGTATTCGACGCTCCATGCAAAGCCTTTGCTCAGACCGTATTTGATTTGCAAACTGATTTCAGCATCGGTGAGTTCGGGCAAGAAGCTGAATTGGCCTTGGGTGATTTTGCCGGTAGGGTTGGTCAACATAATGTGTTCTCCTCTAAATTAAGCGACGCTGGGGGTGACGGCATAGTCGCTGCTGTCGGTGGATTGGTAGTTGAAGCTGATGTCGCCCCATGTGTCTAAGGCGGCTTGCAATGGGCTGCAGTTTTTGGCGGCGTTCTTCAAAATGACAGGGCCTTCTTCCAAAATGTTCTTGCCTTCGTTGCGGGCCTTGACAATGGCTTCGAGGGCCACGCGGTTGGCAACCGCGCCGGCTTGTATGCCTTGGGGGTGGCCGATGGTGCCGCCGCCAAACTGCAACACCACATCGTCACCGAACAAGTCGATGAGTTGGTGCATTTGTCCAGCGTGGATACCGCCGGATGCCACTGGCATGACTTTTTTGGTGTCTGCCCAGTCCATGTCGAAGAACAAACCACGTGGCAAGTCTTGCTTGGTGTAACTGTCGCGGCAAACGTTGTAATAGCCTTGCACGGTGAGTGGGTCGCCCTCGAGCTTGCCGACCGCTGTACCGGTGTGCAAATGGTCGCAACCAGCCAAACGCAGCCACTTGGCAATCACGCGGAAACTCACGCCATGGTTTTTCTGGCGCGTATATGTGCCGTGTCCTGCACGGTGCATGTGCATGATCATGTCGTTCTTGCGGCACCATTCGGCCATTGACTGAATTGCGGTGTAGCCAATGACCAAGTCGACCATGACGATCACACTGCCCAAGTCGCGGGCGAATTCGGCACGCTCGTACATGGCTTCCATGGTGCCAGCGGTGATGTTGAGGTAAGAGCCTTTGACCTCACCAGTCACTGCTTGTGCTTTATTAACAGCATCCATCACATACAAGAAACGGTCACGCCAATGCATGAACGGTTGTGAGTTGATGTTCTCATCATCCTTCATGAAGTCCAAGCCGCCTTTGAGGCCTTCGTAAATCACGCGGCCATAGTTGCGAGCAGACAAACCTAATTTGGGTTTGGTGGTCGCGCCCAACAAGGGACGGCCAAATTTGTCTAAGCGCTCGCGCTCGACGATCAGGCCTGTGGGTGGGCCTTTGAATGTTTTGACATAGGCCACTGGAATACGAATGTCTTCCAAACGTGCGGCCTTGAGCGGCTTGAATGAAAACACATTGCCGATAAGCGAAGCAGTCATGTTGGCGATGGAGCCCTCTTCAAACAGAATGAGGTCATAGGCCACCCATGCGAAAAATTCACCAGGACGTCCTGGCACGGCCTCGACCTTATAGGCCTTGGCGCGGTAGCTGTCGCAGTCTGTCAAGCGGTCTGTCCACACCACTGTCCATGTGGCTGTGGAAGACTCACCGGCCACCGCTGCAGCTGCCTCCACTGGGTCCACGCCCTCTTGAGGAGTGATACGGAATAAGCAAATAGTGTCGGTTTCTTTGGGTACATAGTCGGGCATCCAATAGCCCATTTGCCGATACTTCAGCACACCAGCGCTGTAGCGTTTTTTCTTGTCTGTGATTTGGGTGGCCTCTGTCATCGTTAGCTCCTTTGATTAATTGGTAAGGTGGATATACTCTAAAAAAAGCTTACAGATAAGTAAATTCAAATTTTCAGATGATTCACTTCAGCCTTTCTTAATTGAAAAACGCCACCTTCCGTCAATTTCGGGTTTTCAACGCTGTCGCCCGTCACCTCAGTTTCGCCAAAGCGGCCGAGATTTTGCATGTGTCTGCGCCTGCAATCACCATGCAAATCAAGGAGTTAGAAGCGGAAGTGGGCATGCCTTTGTTCGAGCGCCAAGGCCGAAAAGTGTCTCTGACCACCAGTGGCGAATACCTGCTGGTCTATGCCCGCAAAATGCTCGCTTTGCTCAAAGACGCCGAAGATGCGGCCGCCCGACTGCAGCGCATAGAAACCGGCAAATTGACCATAGGCATGGTTGACACCACCACCTATTTCATTCCCGCATTGCTCAACAAGTTTTTAAAAGAGCATGAGGGCATTGAGTTGGCGCTGAATGTGGGCAACCGCAGTGAGTTGATTCAAGCTTTGCAAAACAGCGAGGTGGACATTGCCATCATGGGCAGCCCGCCTTCAGAAATACCGACTCGCGCAGAACCCTTTGCCGCCAACCCTTTGGTGTTTGTGGCCTCGCCCGAACACCCTTTAGCAGGCGAGTCTGGCTTACAGGCAGAGGACTTGCGTCAGCAGTCCTTCATCGTTCGCGAACCCGGTTCGGGCACTCGCAGCGCCACGGAAGCCTTTTTTGCGCAAGCGCGATTTCAACCGCGTTTCTCCATGCAATTACAAAGCAACGATGCCATCAAGCAAGCAGTCAAAGCGAATTTGGGTTTGAGTTTTTTGTCGCTTCACACGATTGGCTTGGAGTTGCAAACCCAGCAACTCTGCATCTTGGATGTGCGCGGCACGCCCTTGTTGCGCGCTTGGCATGTGGTGCATGCCATGTCTAAGCTACTGTCACCGGCCGCTGAAGCATTTCGCTATTTTGTGCTTGAGCATGCCGAGACTGATTTGGCTGCGCAGTTTGGCGAGTTGAGGCAACCCAGAACTTAAGAGGTGGTGCGGCTGGCGGGGATCGAACCCACGACCCTTGGCTTCGGAGGCCAATACTCTATCCACTGAGCTACAGCCGCTTGGCGTCTATTGTAGGTGTCGCTATTTGTCAGCTTGGTATCAGTGTGCTGCTGGCTATAATTTCGTCTTGATTTGTACATACTGAAAGTCCTCATGAGCGACAACCACGAAGAAGCGCACACCGGTCCTGTCAAAACCCCCAAGGCTTTTGCTTTGCTGGTTTTGTTTTCTTTTGTAGGTCCTATTTTCATCATCATTGGCTTGGTCTATTTTGTGGTCTCAAATAACAAGCCTGCTGCCGGCGCTTCCAATACGCCTGAGTCTGTGGTTGCACGGATTGAAAAGGTCGGGGCTGTTCGTGTGCTGGATGCCAATCGCCCGCTTAAAACCGGCGAACAAGTATTTAATGGCCAATGTGCTGCTTGTCATGCGGCTGGTCTGGCAGGTTCCCCCAAGTTTGGCGACAAAACCGCTTGGGCACCGCGCATCAAGACGGGCTATGCATCTTTGCTCAATTCTGCTTTGAAAGGCAAAAACGCCATGGGCGCACAAGGCGGTGGTGACCATAACGACACCGAAATTGGACGCGCTGTGGTCTATATGGCCAATGCAGGCGGCGCCAAATTTGCCGAGCCCGCAGCCCCTGCTAACTGATTTTTTTGTTCTACCCTAAACCGGCTCTGGCAGCCGGTTTTTTTTCGCCCTGTGCTGGGCTGATCACATAACCATAGTCAGCTGCAAGCTGTGTTGACACAACATCTTTTGGCTTCCATCGGCCTTCTTCAATAGCCAGTGCTGCCCACCAAGTGTCTAAGCTGTGGATCAGACCCAAGCCTTTATGGGTAAGGGCATAGAGGCGACCATGTTCATCGACCAAGCTCTGCAACATCTCTAGGGCTTGCGCACCCATGGTTGTGAGTTGGCCGTTGTCTTGAACCCGCCAGACAAACGGGGTTGACTGCAACTCCGCGTAAACGCATTGGGGGCCGTTTTGAAAATACCAACGCCCTTCTTCATCGCACTGGTAATTGCGCTCAATGAATTCAATCAATTTGGTGTGGCTCAACTTGCTGCCCTTGGCCACATCAAACCCGCCCAATGCCTGCACACTGTCGTCGCGCATATACCAATCGCCTCGGTCGTCAAAGCCCAGCCAGCCAAAGCAAGCGGGTACCTGCGGCCATTTGGCCATGGCTTGTTTGACAATGTCATCCATCTGCTTGAGGCCTAGTGCAGGATGGTGGGAGTGTCGAGATCGGCGTGGATTTCGGGTGGCGTGCCCGGACTGGCATGGTGAGCCACCATGCGCCAGCCCTCAGCGGTTCGCATATACACATTGGTGGAGGTGACGAAAGCGACTTGGGCGCCTTCCGAGGTGTAAATTTCCACCCGCTCTATCAAGTTGTGAACCGCACTGGTGATGGTTTCTAATTTGTGCATGCGCTCAGGGAAAGAGCGTATGGGGCCATGGCTGAACATTTGTTCAAACGAGTTGCGAATAGCCACTGCGCCAATCAACCTAGGGCCGCCTGGGTGCACGCACACCATGTCTTCTTCATTGGCCCAACAGGCCATCAGTCGCTCAATATCGCCGGCTTGCAAAGCTTCATAGAACGCAGTCTCCACCTCGTCGGCGGAACCGCCTACGGTGGCTGCGCGCAGATGAGGCTTAGACAAGGTTTATTTTTTGCTGCGGAATTTGCGCAGCGCGGCCAACTGGGCAGCCATCACCACCAACTCGGCTTGGGCTGCAGCCATGTCGACATGGGTTTTGGCGTTTTCCAAATGTTCTTGCGCAAGTTTCTTGGCGGCGTTGGCGCGTTCTTCGTCTAGGTCTTTGCCGCGCACGGCTGTGTCGGACAAGACGGTGACAGAGTCGGGTTGAACTTCCAAAATACCGCCAGCAACGAAAACAAACTCTTCTTCGCCATCAGGTTTTTGAATTCTCACCGAGCCGGCTCGGATGCGCGAGATCAAAGGGGTGTGGCGGGGGTAAATGCCAAGCTCGCCCGCTTCACCTGGCAGCGCCACAAAAGTGGCTTCGCCAGAATAAATCAGCTCTTCGGCACTGACCACATCAACATGGATGGTATTCATCGGGTTTCCTTATCGGACACGTTGGCGATCAAATCTTCTTGGCTTTTTCGATGGCTTCGTCGATGGTACCGACCATGTAGAACGCTTGCTCTGGCATGTGGTCGCACTCGCCGGCCACAATCATTTTGAAACCACGGATGGTTTCGGCCAAAGTGACGTACTTACCAGGTGAGCCGGTAAACACCTCGGCCACGTGGAAAGGCTGGCTCAAGAAGCGTTGGATTTTGCGTGCACGGGCCACAGCCAATTTGTCTTCAGGTGCCAATTCGTCCATGCCCAAAATGGCGATGATGTCGCGCAGTTCTTTGTAACGCTGCAAAGTACCTTGCACAGCGCGAGCGGTTTCGTAATGGTCGGTACCCACCACCAAGGGGTCGAGCTGGCGGCTGGTGGAGTCCAAGGGATCCACCGCAGGATAGATACCCAGCGACGCGATGTCACGGCTCAACACCACAGTGGAGTCCAGGTGAGCAAACGTGGTGGCAGGAGACGGGTCGGTCAAGTCATCGGCTGGCACATAAACAGCTTGGATAGATGTGATGGAGCCCACTTTGGTGGAAGTGATGCGCTCTTGCAAGCGGCCCATTTCTTCGGCCAGGGTTGGCTGGTATCCCACCGCAGAAGGCATACGGCCCAACAAAGCAGACACTTCGGTACCGGCCAAGGTGTAACGGTAGATGTTGTCCACGAAGAACAGCACGTCTTTGCCTTCGTCACGGAAAGACTCGGCAATGGTCAAGCCGGTGAGGGCCACGCGCAAACGGTTGCCGGGAGGCTCGTTCATCTGGCCGTAGACCATGGCTACTTTGGATTCTTCCAGGTGCTCAAGGTTGACCACACCGGAATCAGCCATCTCGTGATAGAAGTCGTTACCTTCACGGGTACGCTCACCCACACCGGCAAACACAGACAAACCGCTGTGTGCTTTGGCGATGTTGTTGATGAGTTCCATCATATTCACTGTCTTGCCCACGCCGGCACCGCCGAACAAGCCGACCTTGCCGCCCTTGGCGAAAGGACACACCAAGTCGATCACTTTGATGCCGGTTTCCAGCAACTCTTGTGAGGGGCTGAGTTCGTCGTAAGCAGGGGCTTTGCGGTGAATAGAAGCGGTATGGGTCTGATCGACCGGACCGCGCTCGTCGATGGGCGCACCCAACACGTCCATGATGCGACCCAAAGTGGCTTTGCCCACGGGCACAGTGATGGCGGCACCTGTGTTGGTGACCATCAAGCCGCGGCGCAAGCCGTCGGAGGTGCCCAAAGCAATGGTACGCACAATGCCGTCACCCAATTGCTGCTGCACTTCCAGCGTGAGAGACGTGCCCTCGAGTTTGAGCGCATCGTAAATATGCGGCATGTGATCGCGGGGGAATTCGACGTCCACCACCGCACCAATACATTGGACGATTTTTCCTTGAATACCTGCGTGTGTCATTGCCTGAGCCATGATGGTTTGCTCCAAAAATAAAAGGTGTTACACCGCTGCCGCACCAGCCACGATTTCGGACAATTCCTTCGTGATCGCTGCTTGACGGGTTTTGTTGTAAATGAGTTTGAGTTCGCCAATCACACTGCCGGCGTTGTCGGTTGCGGCCTTCATGGCCACCATGCGTGCAGATTGCTCTGAAGCCATGTTTTCAGCCACAGATTGATAGACCAAGGACTCTATGTAGAGTTCCAACAGATCATCAATCACGGCAGGTGCATCGGGTTCGTACAAATAATCCCATGCATAGCTGCCTGAGGCCTTGGTTTCTTCGCGCATTTTTTCATGCGACAAAGGCAGCAGTTGTTCAATCACCACTTCTTGTTTCATGGTGTTGATGAATTTGGTGTAACAAATATGCACCGAATCCAAATGCCCTTCGCAGTAGGCGTCAAGCATGACCTTGACCGGACCTATCAGGGTTTCGATATGCGGGGTGTCGCCCATCTGCGTGAGTTGCGCCAAAACCTTGACACCCGAGCGGTTGAGAAAACCCAAACCTTTGTTGCCAATGGCCACGGTTTGCGCAGTCTTTCCAGCAGCTTGCAGTTCTTTGAGTTTGACCAACAATGCACGCAAGATATTGGTGTTCATGCCGCCGCACAAACCTTTGTCTGTGGTCACCACAATGAAGCCGGTAGAGGCTGCCGTGTGAATCTTCATAAAAGGATGAACGTACTCAGGGTTGGCTTGGCCCAAATGGGTGGCGATATTGCGCACCTTTTCGCTGTAAGGACGAGCCGCACGCATGCGGTCTTGCGCCTTACGCATTTTGGACGCCGCCACCATTTCCATGGCCTTGGTGATCTTCTTGGTGTTTTCCACCGATTTGATCTTGCCGCGTATTTCCTTGCCGACTGCCATGAAGGGCTCCTTGCTGCTTAATGGCTTAGACGAACGACTTTTTGAACGCTTCGATGGCAGCGACCATTTCGGCCTCTGCATCTTTGTCCATGGCTTTGGCGGATTCCAATTTGGCCAACAAGGCTGCGTTTTTAGATTTCAAATGCTGGTGCAAACCGAATTCGAAATGCAGCACTTGATTGACCTCGATGTCGTCCAAAAAGCCTTTGTTGGCCGCGTAAAGTGTTGCTGCCATTAAGCTGATGGGAAGCGGGCTGTACTGCGCCTGCTTGAGCAACTCGGTAACACGTGCGCCACGATCGAGTTGCTTGCGGGTGGCTTCGTCCAAGTCGGAAGCGAATTGCGCAAACGCGGCCAACTCACGGTACTGGGCCAAGTCGGTACGAATACCACCGGAGAGGTTTTTAACCAGCTTGGTTTGTGCTGCACCACCCACGCGGGACACTGAAATACCGGCGTTGATCGCAGGACGAACGCCGGCGTTGAACAAAGAGGTTTCCAAGAAGATTTGACCATCGGTGATGGAGATGACGTTGGTGGGCACGAAAGCCGACACGTCACCCGCTTGGGTTTCAATGATGGGCAAGGCTGTCAAAGAGCCGGTTTTGCCTTTGACTTCGCCTTTGGTGAAATGCTCGACGTAGTCGGCATTCACACGGGCTGCACGTTCGAGCAAACGGCTGTGCAAATAGAACACGTCGCCAGGGTAGGCTTCACGGCCTGGTGGGCGGCGCAACAGCAAAGACACTTGTCGGTAAGCCACGGCTTGCTTGGACAAATCGTCATACACGATGAGCGCATCTTGACCACGGTCGCGGAAGTACTCGCCCATGGTGCAGCCGGAGTAGGCCGACACATATTGCATAGCAGCTGACTCGGAGGCCGAGGCGGCAACCACAATGGTGTAGTCCATGGCGCCGGCTTGTTCGAGGGAGCGCACCACGTTTTTGATCGATGAGGCTTTCTGACCGATAGCCACATAGATACAGGTCATGTGCTGACCTTTTTGGTTGATGATGGCGTCGATGGCCACGGCTGTCTTACCGGTTTGACGGTCGCCAATGATCAATTCGCGCTGGCCACGGCCAATGGGCACCATGGAGTCAATCGACTTCAGGCCGGTTTGCATGGGCTGGTCTACGGATTGACGGGCAATCACGCCAGGCGCGACCTTTTCAATCACGTCGGTCATCTTGGCGTTGATCGGACCTTTGCCATCGATGGGGTGACCCAAGGCGTTGACCACGCGACCGATAAGCTCGGGGCCCACAGGCACTTCCAAAATACGGCCGGTGCATTTGACCGTGTCGCCTTCGGAGATGTGTTCATATTCACCCAAGATCACCGAGCCGACAGAGTCGCGCTCTAAATTCAGCGCCAAGCCAAATGTGTTGTTGGGGAACTCGAGCATCTCGCCTTGCATCACATCGGATAAGCCGTGGATGCGACAAATACCGTCGGTGACCGAAATCACGGTGCCTTGGTTGCGCACATTGGTATCGCCTGTCGAGCCCTCGATACGGGTTTTGATCAGTTCAGAGATTTCTGCGGGATTGAGTTGCATGACTCTTTCCTTCTTCCTATGGTTTGGCCAACCTGTGAGCGGGATGCTCAGGCGGTCAGCGCGACTTTCATTTGTTCCAAACGGGCTTTGACCGAAGTGTCGAGCACCTCGTCGCCGACCACCACACGCACACCGCCAATGAGCTCGGGCTCGAGAGCCACTTGCACATGGAGTTTGCTGCCAAAGCGCTTTTCGAGCACCTTGACCAAATCGTCGAGGGCCGCACCCTCGATGGGAAATGCACTGTGCACCACAGCCTTGCGAACGCCACTTTGTGCGTCGACAAGCGCATGAAAATGCTGCGCAATTTCCGTCATGACACCCAAGCGTCCGTTATCAATCAAAGTTGTTAAAAAATTGATTGCGACAGGAGACAAGTTTTGAGGGCCTACTTGTTTGAACATCTCAAGCACTTGGCTATCTGAGGTCTTGGGGTCGTGTGCAAATTGCTGCAAACCGGGGTCTGCCGCAATGACAGCTAAACCGTCTAGCCACACAAGTGCGGACACAGCGTCAGCTTTGACCACTTGAAACAGGGCCTCAGCATAAGGACGGGCAATGGTGGCAAGTTCAGCCATGGTGTTGCATCCTCAAAGCTCTGTCTTGAGATGGTTCAACAAATCTGCATGCACGCTGGCATTGACTTCTTTGCGCAGAATTTGTTCAGCACCTTTGACCGCCAACACAGCGACTTGGTCGCGCAAAGCCTCGCGGCTTTTGAGCATGGCTTGCTCTGCCTCGGTTTTTGCGGCTGCAATGATTTTGTTGGCCTCGTCGGTGGCGCGCACTCTGGCCTCGTCAATGATGACCGATGCGCGGTGCTCCGCGTCTGCGAGGCGAGAAGCAGCCTCGTTGCGGGTTTTGGCCAATTCCACCTCAACATGCTTGTGTGCATTCGATAACTCTATGCGGGCATATTCGGCAGCTTTGAGACCTTGGGCAATTTTTTCGGCTCGTTCATCCAAAGCAACGGCAATGGGAGGCCACACGAATTTCATCGTGAACCACACCAAAATTGCAAAAACGATGGCCTGAACGAACAGGGTTGAGTTGATACTCACGTCAACACCTCTTTAAAGGTAGCTTGCAAGTTACTTGAGGACGAAAGGATTGGCAAAGGCAAACATCATGGCAATACCCACACCAATCAGAAACGCCGCGTCAATCAAACCCGCCAACAAAAACATTTTGGTTTGCAGCTCGTTCATCAGCTCAGGCTGACGCGCCGCGGCTTCCAAGTATTTGCTACCCATGATGCCAATACCAATACAAGCACCAATAGCGCCCAATCCAATGATGAGACCGGCAGCAAGTGCAACTAAACCAAGTACGTGTTCCATGAGAAGCTCCTAAGCAAGATAATGGAAGGTTGAGGAAAGAAAAACTCAGTGAGTATCGTGTGCTTGCCCGATGTAGACCAAGGTCAACATCATGAAAATAAAGGCTTGCAAGGCAACGATCAAAATGTGAAAAACAGCCCAAATAGAGCCAGCAATGATGTGAGCAATGGGCAGCAAAATACCGCTCAAACTCATGGCCGCAGCGCTGCCCATGAGGGCGATCAGCATGAAAATCAGCTCGCCCGCATACATATTGCCAAACAGTCGCATGCCATGCGAAACCGTTTTGGCAAGAAATTCAATCATCTGGAAACCAAAATTGATGGGCCACAAAAGAGGGTGGGCACCAAAAGGCGCGGTGGTGAGTTCATGCAACCATCCGCCAATGCCTTTGATTTTGACGTTGTAGAACAAACAGATGAGCAAAACCGATACAGACATGCCCAAGGTGGTGGACAAATCGGCCGTGGGCACAACGCGGAAATAATGGATGCTGTGGTCAACGCCAGTCCATTCAAACACTTTGTGGAATAAATCGACAGGTAAAAAGTCCATGCTGTTGAGCAGGAAAATCCAAACAAATACCGTCAAAGCCAAGGGTGACACCAACTTGCGGCTTTGCGCGTTGTGCACAATGCCACGCGCTTGGGTGTCGACCATTTCAAACAAGATTTCAACGGCGGCTTGAAAACGCCCTGGCACCCCCGAAGTAGCAACACGGGCAGCCCGCCACAAAAAGAAAGAGCCAACAAAACCGAGCAATAAAGACCAAAAAATGGAATCGATATTGACGACGGAAAAGTCAATCACCCCGGCCATTGGCTTGGTTTGCAAATGGGTCAAATGGTGACTGATGTATTCGCCGGCGGTAAGTGTGCTGGTATCGGACATGTTCAACTCTTCAAAATCATTTCTGAGGCTTCGCTTGTCTTGGGTCTGCCCCAAGCCAGCGCCAACCAATAAACTTTCATTGTCAACAACATGCCTGCTAACAAAGCAGGCCAACTGATTTCATTCAAAACCCTGGGCGCCAGTGCCAACAACAGCACCGTCAACACCAGTTTGATGCCTTGCCACACGGCAAAACTCATGGCTGCGGCTATTGCGTTTGTAGAGGCAGCACTTGAAGTCAAGCCTCTGGCAAACAATGCTGCCGGTATAACCACCGCCAAAGCGCCATACATCATAGATATTCCTATTGATATATCGCGCCAAAACCAAGCGCAAAACATTGCCATCAATGCTGCCAATGCCAATTGCGCACCAACCACCCACCAAACCGACAAAGACTTATGGCGTTCTCGCCAAGCTTTTGCCTCTTGTGCCGTCAGAGGATGAAACTCCTCGTCTTGGGTCTGAGTGCTTTTGTCTGCTGTTGAAGAAACGTTGTCAGGACTGACCATGGCGTTTCCCCTTATTGCAGCAAAGCCACTGATTGTAAAGTATCTTAATGACCCCATGTGAACACCATCTTCCAAGGTGCTTTTTATGACTTCAACCACCAACGACAGTTTGATTGAATACCCCTGTGATTTCCCCATCAAAGTCATGGGTGAACACGTCGAGGGGTTTGTCGACGCCATGCTGATGATCGTGCGTCATTTCGACCCTGAGTGGGACGACTCGCGCATGAGCAGACGCTCCAGCAGCGCCGGCAAATACCTGGGCCTGACCTTGACAGTCAAGGCCACCAGCCGCGAACAGCTCGACGAGCTTTACCGCACACTCAGCACCCACCCCATGGTGAAAGTGGTGCTTTAGTGGTGCAAGCGACCACGCCGGCTTTGCAGATTCGTTCTTTGGGTTCAGTGGACTACCTAGATACTTACCAAGCCATGCAAGACTTCACTGCCAAGCGTGATGTGCAAACGCCCGACGAAGTGTGGCTTTGTGAACATCCCCCCGTTTTCACCCAAGGCCTTGCCGGCTCTGCCGCCCATTTGCTGTCCACGGGCGACATACCCGTGATTGCCACCAACCGTGGAGGTCAAGTGACCCACCATGGGCCCGGACAAGTGGTGGCTTATGCCCTGATCGATTTGCGCCGCGCCGGCTACTATGTCAAAGAATATGTTTACAAATTGGAAGAAGCGATTGTGCGAAGCCTGCTGCACTTTGGCATCACAGGTTTGCGCGTAGCAGGTGCGCCTGGGGTTTTTGTTCGTGCCAATGCCCCTGCCGAACACGCGCTGCTGCAATCCCGACCTGTCCCGCGGGCCACAGCTTTGGGCAAACCCCCGCCCGACTTCACCGGTTTGGCCAAAATTGCAGCCCTTGGCGTGAAGGTCAGCCGCCACTGCACCTACCATGGTGTTGCCTTGAATGTGCATATGGACTTATCGCCTTTTCAGCAAATCAACCCCTGCGGATATGCTGGCTTGGCGACCACCGACCTTTTTACAATGGGTGTTGATGTAGGCTGGCAAGAAGCGGCTGATGTTTTGGGCGAGAAACTTCGTCTTTATTTGGCTCCTTGAATTGCGCAACCCAACTTAAGCCACCGCAAACCCATGACCCCTTCAGAAGACAGCATCTTGTCCCCAAGCGCCAGCGAGCCCCACAACCCGCTGACCAAGCAAAAGTCTTTGTCCAAGGTTTCGCGCATTCCCATAAAGGTTGAGCACACCGGCGAGGTGCTGAAAAAACCCGAGTGGATTCGTGTCAAAGCCGCCTCGCCCAACTCGCGGTTTTATGAAATCAAAGACATCTTGCGTGCCAACAAATTGGTGACGGTATGCGAAGAGGCGTCTTGCCCCAATATTGGCGAGTGCTTTGGCAAGGGCACAGCCACCTTCATGATCATGGGAGACAAGTGCACACGCCGTTGCCCGTTTTGCGATGTGGGCCATGGCCGCCCCGACCCACTGGACACCAATGAACCCGCCAACTTAGCCAAAACCATTGCCGCCTTGAAATTGAACTACGTGGTGATTACCAGCGTGGACCGCGACGATTTGCGTGACGGCGGCGCGGCGCACTTTGTGGAATGCATTCAGCAAACACGGGCCTTTTCACCACTGACGCAAATTGAGGTGCTGGTGCCCGACTTTCGCGGCCGCGACGACAGAGCCTTGGAGATTTTGAAAGCTGCGCCACCCGATGTGATGAACCACAACTTGGAAACCGTACCCCGTCTATACAAACAAGCTCGGCCTGGCAGCGACTATGCCTTCAGCTTGAACTTGCTGAAAAAATTCAAAACCCTGTTTCCCTATGTGCCGACCAAAAGCGGTTTGATGGTGGGCTTGGGTGAAACCGACGAAGAGATTTTGGCGACCATGCAAGACATGCGCGATCACCACATCGACATGCTGACACTTGGGCAATACCTCGCCCCCAGCAATCACCATTTGCCTGTGCGCCGTTATGTGCATCCTGATACTTTCAAGATGTTTGAGACCAAGGCTTATGAAATGGGTTTTAAACACGCCGCGGTAGGTGCCATGGTGCGATCGAGTTACCACGCGGATGAGCAAGCACACGCGGCTTCTGCGCTTGCACACAAGGAATGACATGAACCCCGACGACCTCAATGACTGGATGCACGACCACGCCTTCGACAGCAACTCCGAGGCCGCAGAGCGCAGCACCCGCTTGGTGATGTGGATCACGTTGGTGATGATGGCGGTGGAGATTTTTGCTGGCTGGGCATTCAACTCCATGTCGCTCTTGGCCGATGGTTGGCACATGAGCTCTCACGCTTTGGCCATTGGCCTGTCTGCCATGGCTTACGCCACCGCACGCACTTACGCCAATGACCCGCGCTTTGCTTTTGGCACATGGAAGATTGAAATTTTGGCGGGCTTTGCCAGCGCTTTGTTTTTGCTGGGTGTGGCCTTGGCCATGGTGATTGGCTCGCTTGAGCGCATCATTTCTCCGCAAGCCATTCAATATGAAGAAGCCATTGTGGTGGGTGTGCTGGGTTTGATTGTGAATGCGGTGTGCGCCTATATCTTGGGCAAAGCGCACCACCAACACGATCACCCCCACGACCATGCACACCACTCACACGAGCAGCATGGGCAGCATCATGATTTGAATTTGAAGTCGGCCTATGTCCACGTGGTGGCTGACGCGTTCACCTCGGTGTTGGCCATCGTCGCCTTGCTTGGCGGCTGGCTGTATGGCTGGGCTTGGCTGGACCCAGTGATGGGCATTGTGGGCGCGGTCTTGGTAGCCTTGTGGGCCAAAAGCTTGATTATGGAGACCGCCAAGGTGCTGCTGGACCGTGAAATGGATCACCCCGTGGTGCAAGAAATCAAGGAAGCAGTAGAAGCTGATGGCAAAACCCACGTGACCGATTTGCATGTCTGGCGTGTGGGCAAAAAAGTCTACAGCTGCGCACTGACCGCGGTCACCCAAGATGCGCAACTCACCCCCACAACCGTGCGTGAACGGCTAGCCGTTCACAAAGAGATCATCCATTCGACGATTGAGTTGCACCAGCGCTAGCGGGTGTTCGCCAAGCCAGCATGAGGCCATCCCATTGCAATCGCGCCACTTTGAGGTGACGCTCTTTCACATGGCCATAGCCTTTGATTTTGTCTGGGATACGCGCAATCTCTAGCGCCAGTGTTTGGCGCTCAGGGCTAAAGCCTCGCAACACTTCTTCTATCGCTGCACGGTACTGCGCAATCAATGCGCGCTCGCTACGCCGCTCTTCGGTGTAGCCAAATACATCAAGAGCTGTGCCGCGTAAAAACCGCAGCTTGGCCAAGACCTTGAAGCCACGCAACATAGAGGGGCCAAATTTTTGTTTGATCAACTCGCCTTGGGCGTTTTTGCGGGAAATGAGGGGCGGCGCCAAATGGTAGTTGAGGGTGAAGTCACCTTCAAACTGATCGGCAATGCGTTTTAAAAACGTGGCGTCTGTGTGCAGGCGCGCCACTTCATACTCGTCTTTGTACGCCATGAGTTTGAATAGGTTACGCGCCACCGCTTCGGCCATGGCCGGCGTTGTTTGCTGCAAAACCTTGTCGATAAAGCTGCTGTACTTATCGGCATAGGCAGCGTTTTGGTACTGCGTCAAAATGTCTGCTCGCTTTTGCACCAAGGCGTCTAAAGACTCACGGGTTTTGAACTGCACCACCTGGGCCGGCGCCAACAAGGCTCGCACCTTGGTGATGTCGAACGCACACCAACGCCCCCAAGTGAAGGCTTTTTTATTGGACTCAACTTGCACGCCATTGAGTTCGATGGCGCGCATCAAGGCTTCTAGCCCCAAAGGAATCCAGCCCTTTTGCCAAGCGTAGCCCAGCACCATGGGGTTGATGTAAATACTGTCGCCCAACAACTGTGTAGCGAATTGGTTGGCATCAAAAGAGCCCAAATTGCGCTTTTCTCCGTCCAATGCTTGCAATATGTTGTCGACACAGCCTTCGCTGGGATTGGCCCAAGCACCGTTTTTCACAAATGCAGCAGTGGGCGAGCCGTGATCGTTGATGGCCACACGGGTGCGCCCAGGGCGCAAGCGCAACATGGTTTCTTTGCCGGCCGTGACAATCGGGTCGCAGCCCAAGATCAAATCGGCGGCGGCGGTAGACACACGGGTGGTGCGAATATGCGACTGCTGTTCTGCAATCAACACATGGCTCCACGTGGCGCCACCTTTTTGCGCCAAGCCTGCAGAGTCTTGGGTGACGATGCCGCGGCCCTCAAGGTGTCCCGCCATGCCGAGCAACTGTCCGATGGTGATGACGCCCGTGCCACCCACGCCCGCCACCACAATGCCATAACCACCCGGGTAGACGCCACGCGTAAGAGAAGGCACTTCGGGCGCAGGGAGTTCACCCAAAGCAAAGGGGTCAAGTGCGGGGCGGTCTTTGGTTTTTTTGCGTAACTGCCCGCCTTCAACCGTGACAAAGCTGGGGCAAAAACCTTTGACACAACTTTGGTCTTTGTTGCAAGTGCTTTGGTTGATGGTGCGTTTGCGACCGAAGTCGGTCTCTAGCGGCTCGACACTCAAGCAATTGCTTTGTGTGCTGCAGTCGCCGCAGCCTTCGCATACCGCTTCATTGATCACCACCCGCACAGCGGGGTCGACCATGGTGCCGCGCTTGCGGCGGCGGCGTTTTTCGGTGGCGCAGGTTTGGTCGTAAATAATGACTGTGCAGCCTTTGATTTCGCGCATCACGCGTTGCACGGTGTCGAGTTCGTCGCGGTGTTCAATGGCCACGCCTTCAGGCAAACCCAGTACCGCACCCACTGAGCCGTTGTGTCCCACGCCTTCGTATTTTTCGGGCTCGTCGGTGACGATGACAATTCGAGCCGCGCCCTCAGCGCGCATGCTTTGCGCGATTTGAATCACGCTGTGACCTTCCGACCGTTCGCCAATGGGTTGTCCACCGGTCATGGCGACCGCGTCGTTGTACAAAATTTTGTAAGTGATGTTCACACCGGCCGCCACGCTTTGGCGTATGGCCAAAATGCCGCTGTGGAAATAAGTGCCGTCGCCAATGTTGGCAAACATATGGGTGTCGTTGGAGAAAGGTTGCTGACCGACCCAGGGCACGCCCTCGCCGCCCATTTGGGTAAAGCCCACGGTGCTGCGGTCCATCCACAGCGACATGAAATGGCAACCAATGCCGGCCATGGCACGCGAACCCTCGGGCACTTTGGTGCTGGTGTTGTGCGGGCAGCCCGAACAAAACCACGGCTGGCGATCGGCTTTGACCTCCAGCACATGCATGGCTTTGTTTTTAGCTTCCAAGACGGCGAGTTGGGCATCCATACGCGCGCGAGTATCGGCATCGATGCCCATTTTTTTCAAACGAATGGCGATGGCTTGGGCGATCAGCGCGGGCGACAAATCGGCGTTGGCACGCAACAAAATATTGCTGCTGGGGTTGGACTGCGACCACTCGCCGCCCATATCACCTTCGCCTTGATTGAATTTGCCCAGCACGCGGGGTCGTTGCGCGTCTGGCCAGTTGTAAAGCTCTTCTTTCAATTGGTATTCGATGAGTTGACGCTTTTCTTCAACCACCAAAATTTCTTGCAAGCCACGCGCAAACTCACGGGTGCTTTCAGACTCCAAGGGCCACACCACGCCGACTTTATGCACCCGTATGCCAATTCGTTGGCAAGTGGTGTCGTCCAACCCTAAGTCGAGCAAGGCTTGGCGGGTATCGTTGTAGGCCTTGCCGCTGGCGATCAATCCAAAGCGGTCATTCGCGCCTTTGATAACCGTGTGGTTGAGTTTGTTGGCGCGTATATAAGCCAGCGCCGCATACCATTTGTAGTTGAACAACCGCGCCTCTTGGCCCAGTGCATCATCGGGCCAGCGAATGTGCAAGCCGCCTTCAGGCATCTCAAACTCGGGCAGCACAATGCGCACGCCGTTGGGGTCGATCATCACCGAAGCGCTGGACTCCACCACCTCTTGGATGGTTTTCATGCCGGCCCACACGCCGGCGAAACGGCTCATGGCGATGCCGTGGATGCCGTAGTCGAGCACGTCTTGCACCGACGCAGGAAAAAACACAGGCAAGCCACAGGCTTTGAAAATATGGTCACTTTGATGTGCTGCCGTGCTGCTTTTGGCCACATGGTCGTCACCGGCCAGCGCCAGCACACCGCCCCAAGGCGTGGTGCCAGCCATATTGGCGTGCTTGAACACATCGGAAGTGCGGTCTACGCCTGGGCCTTTGCCATACCAAATGCCAAAGACGCCATCGAATTTATTGCTGCCAGGCGGTGCAAAACCCAGTTGCTGTGTGCCCCACAAAGCCGTGGCGGCGAGTTCTTCGTTCACGCCGGGCTGAAACACAATCTGCTGAGACTGCAAAAAAGATTTGGCGCTCCATAAGGCTTGGTCGTAGGTACCCAAGGGCGAGCCACGGTAGCCGCTGATAAAGCCCGCGGTGTTCTTGCCTTGCAAAGCGTCGCGCTGGCGTTGCAGCATGGGCAACTTGACCAAGGCCTGCACACCACTCATGAAGGCGCGGCCATGGTCGAGGCGGTATTTGTCGTCAAGCTGAACCGTCTCTAAAGCGATGCGAATGTGTTCGGGCAGGGGCGCGTTCATAACAAGGTCTCCGTGTACAGCATGGGATTTTCTGTCAGTTTAGGTGCAAAACAACGATGGCGCTGCGGGAATTTCCCTCAGCCCACCCCGTAGCGATCGCGATAGGCCTGCACCCGCACAAGGTGCTCGGCCAGGGTGGGGTCTGCACTTTGCTGCAAAAAGCTCAGCAAGTCGGCCAATTGCGTCACCGCACAGACTTGCAAGCCCAAGGTGTTTTGCACATATTGCACGGCACTGTGCGGCAAGTCGCGGGTTGCGCCTTGATTGTCGAGCTCGGTGGCCATTTCTTGGCGGTCCAAGGCAATCACCACCGCATGCGCTTGGGCGCCTGCGGCTTGAATCAGTTGGATGGACTCGCGCACTGCTGTACCCGCGCTGATGACGTCGTCGACGATGAGTACCCTGCCCTTAAGTGGTGCGCCCACCAAAGTGCCGCCTTCTCCGTGGTCTTTGGCTTCCTTGCGGTTGTAGGCAAATGGCACATTACGTCCCAACCTTGCCAACTCTGTGGCCACCACCGCGCCCAAGGGAATGCCTTTGTAAGCGGGGCCAAACACCATGTCAAACTCAATCTTGCTGGCGATGAGGTGCTGCGCATAAAAGCTAGCCAAGCGCCCTAATTTGGCACCATCGTTAAATAAGCCCGCATTGAAAAAATACGGTGACAGCCGACCGGCTTTGGTTTTGAATTCGCCAAAACGCAAAACCCCACTTTCCAGCGAGAATCGAATAAATGCCTGCGCCAAATCGGTTGGCGATGCACCTTGCTCAGCCATAGGGGATTCCTTGTTCACACTCACCAGTCTTAACCTCAACGGCATTCGTTCGGCCAGCAGCAAAGGGCTGCATGACTGGCTTGAAAAAACCAAACCTGATTGTATGTGTGTGCAAGAAATCAAAGCCCAAGAAAGCGATCTCGTGGGCGTCTTTGAGCAACTCGCGGGCTTGAATGGCTACTTTCATTGCGCCGAGAAAAAGGGCTATTCAGGTGTCGGCATTTACACCCGCCATGAGCCCAGCCACGTGATTCAAGGGTTTGACGGCGGCGAGTTCGACGCGGAGGGTCGCTATTTAGAGCTGCGCTTTGATACCCCGACGCGCAAATTGTCTTTGCTCAGTGTGTACTTTCCCAGCGGCGCGTCGGGCCCCGAGCGACAAGACGCCAAATTTCGTTTCTTGAATGTGATTTACCCGCATTTATTAGCTTTGCAACATGGGCGTGAGTTCATTTTGTGTGGCGATGTAAATATTGCCCACAAGGAAGCTGATTTGAAAAATTGGCGCGGCAATAAAAAGAACAGCGGTTTTTTGCCTGAAGAACGCGAGTGGATGACCCAGCTCACCACCGAGGGAGGTTTGGTGGACGTCTACCGCCATTTGCATCCCGACACCACTGACGCTTGCTACACCTGGTGGAGCAACCGCGGCCAAGCCTACGCCAACAATGTGGGTTGGCGCTTGGACTACCACTTGGCGACACCCTCCCTGGCTGCCAAGGCCTTGTCCGCGGCCATTTACAAGCAAGAGAAGTTTTCCGACCACGCACCCATCACCTTGCAATATGACTGGGTGATTTGAATGGCTATTGTCATACCCGAGGGCGAAATAGAGTTCACCGCCATCCGTGCACAAGGTGCGGGTGGTCAAAACGTGAACAAGGTATCCAGCGCTGTGCATTTGCGTTTTGACATACGCGCTTCGAGTTTGCCGCAAGAAGTGAAGGACAAGCTTTTGGCCACTTCAGACCAACGCATCAGCAACGAAGGCGTGATTGTTATCAAGGCCCAAACCACCCGCAGTCAAGATAAAAACCGCGCCGAGGCGGTGGCGCGTTTACAAGAGATGGTGGAGGTGGCGGCCAAACCGGTTATTCCACGTCGCCCAACCAAGCCAACGCGTTCTTCACAACGTGAACGGGTTGACAGCAAAGTGATACGTGGTCAAACCAAGGCCGCCAGAGGCAAAGTTATGTTGTAACTAAGTGGCGCGGTGCAAGCTCATCTCTATGGCCAAGCTTTCTTGTTGGTAGCTGCCCGCCATGACTTGGCGGAACATGGTTTCGGTGCGCTCGACCACGCCAGGCCAATCCAAAGTTTTAGCGGTTTGCAAAGCTTCTTGCGCCAATCGTGCTTGCAGGCTGGGTTCGTCAGCCAAGGCACACACAGCTTGAATGAAGTTGTCGGGCGACTCGGTGTCAACACACATGCCGTTTTCGCCATGATTGATCCATTGACCCGCAGCCGCATGTTTAAAAGCCACCACCGCCAAGCCACTGGCCATGGCTTCCAAAGTGACGTTGCCAAAGGTTTCGGTCAAACTGGCAAACACAAACACGTCGGCGCTGGCGTAATGTGCAGCCAAGTCTGCGCCACTGCGATAGCCCGCAAAAATGATGTCGGGATGCTGTTGCTGCAAGCTCTCGCGCAAGGGCCCGTCGCCAACCAACACCAAACGCGTTCTAGGATTTTGCTGCTTGGCTTTGAGGTAAGCCTGAACCACCAGGCCCAAATTTTTCTCGGCGGCCAAACGACCGACATACAACAACACACTGTCTTTTTCTTCTACGCCCCAAGACTGTCTTAAGGCGCTTTGTCTGTGCGTGGGTGAAAACTGCGAGGTGTCAACGCCACGCGGCACCACTTCAACGCGCTGAAAGCCCTTGGACATCAACTCTTGCTGCAACATGGCTGTAGGCACCATGGTGATATCTGCGCGGTTATGGAATTTCTTTAAATAGGTGCGTATGGCACCGCTGAGCCAACCGATTCCATAGTGCTGACTGTAGGCATGAAAATTGGTTCTGAAGTCTGTGCTGACAGGCAACTTCAATTTGCGCGCAACTTGCAAAGCCGACCACCCCAATGGGCCTTCAGTGGCAATGTGAACGATGTCGGGGCGATGCTTGGCCCATAAACGATTGAGTTCGCGTTTGGCTGGCAGACCCATGCGCAGTTCGTTATAAAAAGGAATGGGCAAGCCCTTGACCAGCAACTCTTGGAAATTCTCTGAATTGACGGCCGTGTGTTGGGCTTGTTGCTTAGGTCGCACCAACCACAGGTCGTGGCCTCGCGCTTGCAAGCCCTCTACAATTTTGCTTAAGGTATGTGCCACGCCATTGATATCGGGCGGGTAGGTTTCAGTGACCACAGCGATATTGAATCTTTGCTGGACTGACCCCAAGCGACTCACATGTATATGCGCATCATTCTTCATATGCTTAATGTGACTGCGGATTGCAACAGTTTGATGAAATTATTGTTGCAATTCAATGACAATTGGTTTTCGCGTGAATTTTTTAGTGCAGTGTCATCAAAATTTCATGCAATCGCGCCACAGTTCTATGTGTCTTAAGTCCGTGGTCTTTGCCACCTATTTTTTCCAGGAGTTTTTATGCGCGAATGGCAGCAAACCCTTCAAACCCAGCGCTGGGACGATCACCGTTATTACCACCACTGCCGCGTGAACCAGTCGCTCCATCTCATCAGCGCCATTTCTTTTTTGGTCGCTTATGTGTATTTATTCATTGACCCCGTGGTCTCCGCCTTGATTGCTTGGCTGATTTCTATGTCCACCCGTCAAATTGGTCATTTCTTCTTCGAGCCCAAAGGCTATGACGATGTCAACCAAGCCACCCATGAACACAAAGAAGACATCAAAGTGGGCTACAACCTGCACCGCAAAATTGTGTTGCTGAGCATTTGTGCAGCCATTCCTGTGTTGGCCTTTTGGATGCCCGATTACTTGCAATGGGCGGTTCCTCAGGCTTACGAGGACACCCCCTTGCGCATGACGGCTATCACTTGGTTGTTCTTAGGTGTTGCCGGTTTGGTTTTCCGCGTTGGGCAACTTTGGTGGCAAGACAGCTTGGTGGCTGGTCTGGCTTGGGGCTTCAAAATCATTACCGACCCCATCCATGACATCAAGCTGTATCACAAGGCCCCGCTTTATTTGTTGCGCGGCGAAAGAATCGATCCCATGGACCATGTGAAGAGCTCAGCGCACTAAGCTCCTCTTCTGTTTAGCTCGAGGCCCAACGGGCCTTGAGCATTTCTTTAAATACTTGTCGGCGTATGGGGCTCTGTTGATCTTGTGGGGAGGCCCACCACCAGCCATCTTTTTGCATGTTTTTGGCAGCCTGTACAAAGCGATTGCAGAGCTCTTCAAACATTGCGTCATCAAAATTGAAGCTCATGATCATGCGTCCCGACCCGACCCAACTCAAGGCCACGCCTTGCTCACGTAAATAATATTGAAGCATCCAGTGATACCTGCCAGGCACGTCGTACAACACCGTCCAAACGGTTTCCATGCCTGCAACTCGCACAGGAATTTGGGCTTCTCGCAAGCGGCTATTGAGCAAGGCTTGTCTGTCAGCCCACAGCTTTTCGGCATTGGCAAACAGTTGTTTTACTTCGTCGGTGTCGAGCCTGTGCAAAAACACATTCATTGTGGCCATGACCGTGGGGTGGGCATTGAAGGTGCCGCGTGCAAAGCAAATATTGCCTGGTCTGTCATCACGGAAGCGCTTCATCCAAACCGCATTGCCACACAACACACCAATGGGCAAACCACCACCCAAGGTCTTGCCATAAGTCACCATATCGGCGTCCACGCCAAAGTAAGTTTGCGCGCCGCCTCTACCCAAACGGAAACCCAAAAACACTTCGTCAAATATGAGGGCGATGCCCTTTGCTGTGCATACTTCGCGCAAAGTTTGCAACCATGTGGTGTAAGCCTCACGGTCGTAATGCACAGCGCGTTTTCCGTCAATCAAGGTGCTGTCTGTGGGCGCCGCACGGTTGGGGTGCATGGCTTGCAAGGGGTTGATCAGCACGCAGGCGATGTCGTTGCGGTTACGCAAGACGCGCAAGGTGTTGGCATGCATATCGTTCAAGGTAAGCGTGTCGCCAGACGGCGGCATGGGGTTGCCCGGACCCGGTTGCACATCGTCCCACCAGCCGTGGTAGGCCCCAGTGAAGCGAACGATCTTGCGCTTTTTGCTGTGGTACCTGGCCAAGCGCACCGCTTGCATCACCGCTTCAGTGCCCGACATGTGAAACGACACTTCATCTTTGCCAGACAACTCACACAGTCGCTTGACGTTGTCCAACACACAGGGGTGATAGCCGCCCAACACGGGGCCCAAATCTTGGGCCATGGCTGCACCTTCGGCCATGCAAGATTTATAAAAGTCGTAGCCAAACAAGTTCACGCCATAAGAGCCGGTGACGTCAATGAACTGATTGCCGTCCATATCGGTCAAATACACGTCTTGGCTAGAGTTCCAGAAATAGCCCAGCTGCAAATGCTTAGACAGCAACTCGCGGAATTGGTAAGGCATGCGGTATTGGCTGGTCAATTGCATGTCCGAAATCATGGGCTTGGCTTGCGCAGTGTGCGCCAAGGTCTTGGGGCTGCGCTCTTTCAGTGTTTGCCCCAGTCGGGTGAGTGCGGCTTCGCGCATTTTGCTGATGGCCTCAGGTGCACCATCGATGCAAAACCAAGTGGCCTGTGGGTAGCTGTAAGCCGGCAGCCAATTGGCAAATCGCTTGGACATGCGCAAGTGCCCGCCCAGCGATGGATGTTTTGCAAAAGACAGTTGCAAGCGCTGCCAAACAGCCGCGCTGGCCATCAAAAGCGCCGCGCCCAACACCACAGACACACTCAACTCATATAAATCCATGAACAGCCCCTTTGAAAACTCTTGTTGTATGACACTTAGGTTAAAAAATGATGACTAATCCCACACTTTTACAAAGACTCACCTCACAAGAGGATTTGAATTTTTTATTGACCAACCGCATCCCCCGAATTGCATTGACGCACTTTATGGGATGGTTCAGCCAGTTGCGTAACCCCTGGCTGGCCAAGGTTTCTATTTGGATCTGGCGTCAATTTACAGATTTAGATTTGTCCGAGGCCAAGCAAACCCAGTTTGCGAGCTTGCATGAATGCTTTATCCGCGAGTTGCGCCCTGGTGCCAGACCCATTGACACCGATGTTCAAACGCTGGTCAGTCCGTGTGACGGCATCGTGGGCGCGTTGGGCGACGTGCAAGATGGTCTGGTTTTTCAAGCCAAAGGTTTTCCTTACCGCTTGGAAGAGTTGCTGGGAGAAAGCGCACAGCACGGGCCTTGGCATAACGGCAAATACCTCACTATTCGCATCACTTCATCGATGTACCACCGCTTTCATGCGCCACACGATGGCCGCATGCACCGCATGGAGTATTTTTCGGGTGACACATGGAACGTCAACCCAATTGCGCTCAAGCGTGTGGAAAAGTTGTTTTGTAAAAACGAGCGCGCCTTGCTCGAAATGGAAATCGGCGCCAAGCGCCATCCCGTTGCGCTGGTGCCCGTGGCCGCCGTGTTGGTGGCCAGCATTCGCTTGCACGCCATAGACACATTGCTGCACACCCGCTACCCAGGCCCCAATGTCATTGACTGCGACGCGCCTTTTCACAAGGGCGAAGAACTGGGTTGGTTCCAACATGGTTCAACCATTTTGGTGTTCACACCCCCTGGGTTTACGTTTGCACCCGGCATCGAAGAAGGCCGTGTTCTGCGCATGGGTGAAGCCCTGATGGGCCTGCCACCAAGCGATTAGCCCAAACCCATGCTGCGGCTACGCCACATCACTCTGGCCATGACCGTGATCAATAAAAGGGCCAACAACAAAATCAAATACTCAACAGGTACATGAAAGTACAACAAGGCGCTGTAGCTCGCCATCATGGCCAATATGCTTGCGTTTTCATTCACGTTTTGAACCGCAATGGAGCGGCCCGCGGTGAGCAAGACCACGCCCCGGTGCTGCAGCAAGGCATTCATGGGCACGACAAAGAAGCCCCCCACAATGCCCAGCAAGGTGGTCAAAATCACGGCCGATTGCCACTGCGTCACCCACAGCATGACGGGCAGCAACATGCCCAACAACAAACCTATGGCGACTACTTTGGTGGCTTGGTGCAAAGCCACCCAGCGAGCGGCAAGCGCAGCACCCATGATCACCCCCACCGCCGTGGCCGCTTGCAAATAGGCCGCTTGGGATAAATCCAAAGAGAGTTTGAGTTGCGCCCAAGCCAGCACCAGCAATTGCAATGTCGCACCCACGCCCCAAAACAAAGTGGTCACCGACAAACTGATGCTGCCCAAGGGGTCACGCCATAAACTTCGCATGTCCTGCCAAAAGGCTTGGCACACGCTAGTGAACCGCCAAGGCTGCGCTGCATAGACTCTGCCACTGCCTTGGATAAACACATTCAAAAAACCAGCAAGCCCATAGCAAAGCAAAAGCAAAACAAATGATGCGCTGTAAACACTGCCCATTCCCCATTGCGTGCTAAACGTTTGCACCCATGCCTGCTCTACCCAAGCTGGGCTGACCAACGCACCACCCAGCACCACGCCAAGCAAGACCGCACTGACGGTGCTGATTTCAATCCAAGCATTTGCAGTGATGAGTTGCTCTGGCTTGGCCAGTTCGGTGACCAGGCCGTATTTGGCTGGCGCATAAGCGGCTGCGCCCAAGCCGGCCAAAGCAAATGCCAACAAGGGGTTCACCCCCAAGAGCATGGCCGTACAGGCCACCGCTTTGATACCGTTAGCCACCATCATCACTTTTTGTTTGGGCCATGTATCTGCCCACACACCCACCCACGGCCCTAAGAGCACATAAGACAAGGTGAACATGAGTTTGAGCAAAGGCACCCAAAACGCAGCTTGCCCCTGCTCAATGAGTAAGGCCATAGCGACCAGCAATAAAGCGTTATCGGCGAGCGCAGAAACAAATTGCGCGGTCATTAAGGGGACAAACCCCGCCCGCAGCAGCGAGGTGGTCAAGCGGGTTCGGTAATGGGCACGGCAGAGGGTTTAACCACAGAGGCAGATTTAGCGTGGGGCAAAGCATCTAAAACTTGGTCCCAATAAATCAGCTCTAAGCGGCCATCCACATGCTCGACCAAAGCGGAGCGACTTTCCACCCAGTCGCCGTCATTGCAATACAGCACGCCTTCAATGGTGCGAATTTCTGCGCGGTGAATATGTCCACAAACCACACCTTGGTAGCCGCGTTTGTGGGCTTCGTGGGCAACTGCATTTTCAAAGTCGGTGACAAAGTTCAAGGCTTTTTTAACTTTGCTTTTTAGGTAAGCAGACAGCGACCAATAGGGCAAGCCCATGTAACGCCGAACACGGTTGAAATGTCTGTTTAAACGCAAGGCCAATTCATACAAATTGTCACCCAGGTAAGCCAGCCATTTGGCGTACTTGACCACCGCATCGAAATAGTCGCCATGCACCAGCCAAAAACGTCGGCCATCCAGCATGGTGTGTGAAGTTTCCTCCAACACTTCGATACCGCCAAAGTGTTGATTGACAAAATCACGGGCAAATTCGTCGTGGTTGCCAGGCACATAAACAACGTGACAGCCCTTGCGCACTCGACGCAAGATTTTTTGCACCACATCGTTATGGGCTTGGGGCCAATACCATTTGCGGCGCAATTGCCAACCATCAATGATGTCGCCCACCAAATACAAATAATCACTGGAGTGTGATTTGAGAAAGTCTAAGAGGGCGTCGGCTTGGCAACCTGGGGTGCCCAGGTGCAGATCAGAAATAAATACAGCGCGATAGTGCATCGGTCTTATGAGGGTTAGTTGTGGGATGCCCCAAGGAACAACTCAACATAAAGTAATCTAATAAAGTTTTGTGTCGGTTTGATGAATGTCAACGTCAGGCCATTCTGACCCCAGTTAAAACCACTCAAACATACTCGCTAAATAATGCATGCGCTCTAGAAGACTGTGGTTACGGGACTCATCGCCAAATATATGCAACAAAGTGACGAAACCCCAAACGACAAAGAAGGATTGAATGCGGCCCCCCAGGGAAGTTGATGGCTTGTAACCGGCGTTGGCACGGACCTGAGAAATACCTATCCCTGTTGCCAGTACCAAAGCGTAAAAGAGGTAACTGTGAAAAGTCTCCACCATGCCCCATAAACCCATGGTTTCAAGCAATTCAATTTCACTCATGAAGTGAAACAGGGCGTTGCCTACGCCAGCCGCCATGAATGTTGCAAAGAACAAGCGCAGACGGGGATGTTTTTTGAAAACAGAAAAAAATGTGGGGATAAAGAAAAAATCAACCAATAATTCTTTGAAGTAGTAATGAAAGCGGTTGAAATAGTCGATCAAGGTTCTGGACTCCAATGGTCGCCAAGATAAACGCGGCAAGCGAAAACCCGCTAATCGACCGGCCCCAACTGCAAAATGCCCGTAAATAGCCACCTTTAAAGAGTAGGCGACGACTGACCAAATCAACGACGCCCATTCCATACCCAATGAATAGGCATGGTTTTGAAGAGAGGCATCCATGGCCTCGGAAACCGTAGGAATGTGCAAGTAACTGATACACAGCCATGTCAGCAGCATTCTTGTGATGGACAGCACTTTCGCCCATACCAGAAGCTTCACTGCTTTAATTTGGGTTATCGCCAGCTCTTCGGGGGTTTTAGCAAACACTTTGCGCAAATAGGCCGCGCCCTTGCCTATGGGCGAAGAACTCGACCCACCCCACGCCGGATGAAAAGTAGCCAACTGAAATAAATCGCTGCTTCGGTCTTTGGATCGCTGATCTACCAATGCATACGCCAAAAACCAAAAGTAAGGTGTGAGAACACATAACAAAGACCAGAGTGCCAGCCGTACATGGCCAGAAAAAATGCCCTTGTAGGACAGCAGACACAACAGACACTCCAAACCCAACAAATAAAGTACCGGCCGCCTAGCGAGCAATGACTGCTTGTGAGAACGTGCATAGGCCATCAGCCCCCAAGCCATGAGCGAAAATACCACCAGGGCTATATAAGCGAGTACCTCTGGCGATAAAGCTACCAATCCCTCTGTCAAAGCAACTTCACCAATAGCGTCGTTTATCGATGCCGTGGAGAAGAAAAAAGCAACGGTGTAAGTCGATACAAAAAAAACAATGTTGCGCCATGGCGGGTAATACGCAAACAAGCCCATGGCAATCACATAGAACATAGCCTCTTGCCATGCTTCTGTTGTACAAAGCAACAGAAAAGCCAGCAGCAGCAAAGCACATTTACCTGCTCGGGTTTGAGCCCAGGCAACCACGGATGGCTTGTCTTCAATCGCCCAAAAAGCACGCATACCTTGATCGGCGTCAGGCTGAAACCTGCGAAGCAATCAAGGACGCAATCACATCCACGGAGTCGACCAAACTCACCTCAAAGTCTGTGGCTTTGAAATTGACAGCAAATTCATTTTCAAGATAGACGACCAACATCATCATCGAAACTGAATCGAGTCGGCCACTGACAAAAAGCGAATCGTTGTCGTTCAGTGGGTGCTTATCGCCTTGCTGCTTCAAGTTGTCAAGCAAATAGGCCCTGATCTTTTCTTTGCGGCTATTTTCCATTCATCACTTCCTGTCGTTGGGGTTTTATGCAGACACTGCAACCGTTTCTTTCAATAATTCAGTCAAGGCTTTGCGGTCAA